>ERZ773252.1-NODE-1-length-400721-cov-7.829334_pt1 | contig 400721 bp, 353 predicted proteins | sample MGYA00580517_ERZ773252 | MGnify/ENA primary metagenome ERZ773252 (study PRJEB29015, sample SAMEA2737766) | human gut metagenome | biome: human gut; feature: human-associated habitat; material: faeces | place: China | collected 2012 ...
CGTGTCTCAGTCCCAATGTGGCCGATCAACCTCTCAGTCCGGCTACTGATCGTCGGCTTGGTAGGCCGTTACCCCACCAACTACCTAATCAGACGCGAGTCCATCCTTCAGCGATAAATCTTTGGTATTTCGATCATGCGGTCAAAATACATCATGCGGTATTACCGTTCGTTTCCAAACGCTATCCCCCTCTGAAGGGCAGGTTACTCACGCGTTACTCACCCGTCCGCCACTCAGTCATATCATACTTCATCCGAAGAATCCGTAATCAAGCTTCGTTCGACTTGCATGTGTTAAGCACGCCGCCAGCGTTCGTCCTGAGCCAGGATCAAACTCTTAAAACTATTGTATTAACACACTCTTGCGAGTGTACCAATCAAATCTTAAAAATCTGAGCTTCTCTCATTTCAAACTCTAACGTTCAAAATTACTGTGTTCGTATCTCTCGATACGCAGTACTGATAAAACTCTTTTAGAATCTTATCGGGTTCCTTACTTTCTCGTCGTTGTTTAATTTTCAAGGTCCTTAACCAGCCTTTCAGCCGGCCGCTCTTCTCTCGAGCGCTTGATAACTATACCACAACTTGCCGCAAATGTCAACATCTTTTTTCAAGTTTTTCATTTTTTTAACAGCGGCGGGATCGAAACAATCAAGCGTCCGCGCCTTGCTGTCGGCTGCGCTGCGGTTAAGCAACGTGTGATATTATAGCGCGCCGATCAGCAAATGTCAAGACCCAATTTCAACTTTTTTACCGGGTTGCAATTCCGTGCACAATTTGCTATAATGGCTAAACGATATATATAATGTATAAGGAGGGATCTGCAATGCCCATTCGTATTGATAACGAATTGCCGGCGAAGCAAAGCTTGGAAATCGAGAATATCTTTGTCATGAGCAACAAGCGCGCGGACACGCAAGACATCCGCCCCCTGCATATCATTATATTAAATTTGATGCCCACCAAGATCGACACGGAGACCCAGCTGCTGCGTCTGCTGAGCAACACGCCGCTGCAAGTGAATGTGGACTTTCTGCAAGTAAGCAGTCATACTGCCAAGCATACCTCTAAAAGTCACATGGACAAGTTCTACTACACCTTTGATCAGATAAAGGACAGGAAATATGACGGTATGATCATCACCGGTGCGCCGGTGGAGCAAATGCCCTTTGAGGAAGTGGACTACTGGGACGAGCTTTGCCGGATCATGGATTGGACAAAGACCAATGTATATAGCACCTTCCATATTTGCTGGGGCGCGCAAGCGGGGCTGTACTACCACTACGGTATTCCAAAGCACCCGCTCAGCAAAAAGATGTTCGGCGTATTCCCCCACCGCAGTTTAGATGTGACCCATCCGCTGATGCGGGGACTGGACGATGTGTTTTACATTCCCCACTCTCGGCATACGGAAATTCTGCGGCAGGACATTGCCCAGGTAAAGGACTTGCAGATCCTGGCATACAGTGATATTGCCGGTGTCTGCCTGCTGTCCGATATGGAGTGCCGCAACTTCTTCTCTACCGGGCACAGTGAATACGACCGGGATACACTGGCCAAAGAATATTTTCGTGACAAGAGCAAAGGACTGGACATTGACAGGCCCTACAACTACTTTCCCCACGATGATGAGAACCTGGTGCCCTTGGTCAGCTGGAAAAGTACAGCCAGCCTGATTTTTTCTAACTGGCTCAACTATTTCGTTTACCAACGCACACCCTACGACATCAGCACACTATAACATAAGTAACAAAGACCGCAGTGGAAAACACAGCGGTCTTTTACTATGATTGATATTATCTTTAGAACAGAAAACACATAGAAAAACAGCCCACCCGGAAAAGGTGGGCTGTATGTAATTACTTAAACAGGTAATTGGTGTTGTTAAAGGTCAGCGGCTGATACTCGCCATTATGCGCATAGTACACAGCAGACAACTTAACAGCCACAGCAAAAGTCTTGCCGGAGCAGCTAAACACATAGCAATCTGCACCGTTAACAGTAACTACCTTATTGTTGTAAGAGATAGAACTGCTGGACGGATCCGCACTGTAGCCAACCTCCTGCCAGTTATCGTGAATGGTCTGCTTCAGCAGCAGCTTTGCATCCGCAATGCTGTAATCCGGTGTGGTTGTGATCTTATGCGGGTTGGAATACGCATCGTAAGTCTGAGCCACTTTTGTTCCCTCTTCCGCAGCCGTCGTTTCCTGGGCGGGATTGTAAACAAACGCGCCAAAACGAACGATAAAGTAGATCAGGAACCAAATGAGCAGGATCAGGATCACAATCAGGACGATCTTGCCGCCCTTGTTCTCCGGTTTCGCCGCCATCTCGTCCTGAGACGGTGTGGGGATCGGAACGAAAGGTTTACCCTTCTTAGCGCACTTCTTTTCCAGCTTAGCATTCTTCTTGTCGATCTTCTTGACCAACTTAGCGTATGCCTTCTGGCCGGCCTTCTCTGCTTTGATCTCTCCCTTAGTTTGGAAAGCATCGATGGTCGGAATGGCAATGGCGGTAAATGCTTTGCCGCCTGCGGCCGCTTTCTTTTCCCCTTTTTCGTTTTTCTTCGTAGTTTCTTTTACGAATTTCTCATAAGCCTTTGCATGCTTCTTTTCCGCTTTGGCGTTTGCCTTAGCAAGTGCCTTTTCAGCCTTTGCTTCTCTCTTGGCCGCCTTCGCTTCTTTCTTAGCAAGCTTCTTTTCTTTACTCAAGGCAGTACCCTCCTTATAAGTATAGTAGTAGTATATCATCTTGCTGCTCAAATTTCAACAAAAAAATGCAAGCAAATGCGAGATTTTTATGAACAAACTGTAAACATTAGTACGCCGGCAGCATACAGTACACAAGATTTGGTAGTGAGCAGCGGTGCATTATGCCTATATATGATCCGGATAGCGGTGAGCGGTAATGGTGCCGTCCTTCACTTCCAATCGGCAAATGCGGGCGTTGCGGCGGTCGCCTTCAAAGCCGTCGTCCTCCACATTACGGGCGTGGTACACCGCGTACCATACGCCATCCTTCTTGATCACGCTGTGATGACCGGTGCCCTCCTCCCAATCATTGGCGCGAATCACCGGAGCATAGGTATGGTCATCCGGCACCTTTTCAAACTTGATCTTAGTTAGATCCGTTTCGTCCGTCTTGGCTCGGGCATATCCTATATAATAGGTAGGCTGTAAGTAGCAGTTGCCGCTGTACATTACATACTGCCAGTCCCCCTCCCGAAAGTAGCAGGCGCCCTCAATGGTGTGCCAGTGCTGGCCCGTCTTGTACCGATCCCGACGGAAGATCTCCTCGTCCAGGGTAGGCACCACCACCGGCACCGGGTGTCCTGCCGGGGTGTACGGATCCAGCATCTTATCTACCACAATATAAGTGCCGATCCGGTCACCCTCAAATGTATTGGTAGAATAGAACAAATACAGACCGCTCTCGTTCTGCACAATCTGGGAGTCAATGGAAAAGGGATGCAGAATCTGCTTCTCCTGCCCAAAGGGGCCGAGGGGATTATCCGCCTGACTGACAAACAGCGCCTCCCGATGGCCGCCCTGATCCGGAGTATCACCAAAGAACTCATAAGAACAATACATATAATAAGTACCATCCAGTTCAATAACGCTGGGCGCCCAGAAGCTATGCTCCCCAGGCACGGTAAACACCATACCGTGAAATTGCCAACCGGTGAGCAGATCATCCGAGCTGTAAGCGTAAATGCCATCATCGCCGGTGGTATAAATGTAATATCGACCGCCGCTTTCCAGGATAAACGGATCTGCCTGGCCGATATAATTCTCTTTTTTTGTTTCTAACAGCTGCATAAGTGCGCTCCTTCTTCAAAAATCAGCACCATTATACACGCTGGCGCGGCCTTTGCCTACCGGTATGGACCAAATTCTTAAAATTCAGTACAGTGCACAAAAAAGTGCCAAAGAATTTGTGCAATAGGGCAGGAATCAAGCGGAATTTTGCCGTTGAATTACAAATTGTCAACTTATTTTACGATTTTGGTTGACATTTACGCAAAATCAAGGCATAATAGTACAAAATTCAATGTGAGGTAAAAAGTATGTCAGAAACAACCGCAGCTGCCGAAAGCAGCAAGAAGAAGAAAAAACTCCGCACGGTAGACATTGCCTATATCGGTCTGTTTGCCGCACTGATCGCTGTGTGTGCCCAGATCGCCGTGCCCATGACCGTGTCCTTTACCATGCAGACCTTTGCCGTTTGCCTGTGCGCCGGACTGCTGGGGTGGAAGCGCTCCACCGTATCCGTGATCGTGTACATTCTGCTGGGTATGGTAGGACTGCCCATCTTTACCGGGTTCAAAAGCGGCGTGGCAGCCATTACCGGTCCCACCGGCGGCTACATTGTCGGCTTTGTGCTGACCGCACTGATCACCGGCGCTTTGGTGCAAAAGTTCGGTCACAAGTTTTGGCAGTTGATCCTGTTTATGGTGATCGGCCTGACTGTATGCTACGCCTTTGGCACCGTGTGGTTCATCATTGCTTACAAAGCCACATTAAAAGCGGCGCTGGCCACCTGCGTGGTGCCATTCCTGCTGCCGGAGTGTGGCAAGATCCTGCTGGCAGCCCTACTTACCAATCGGCTGATCCGCTTTGTAAAATAAATCTTAAACGACACAAAAAAACGCAAGGTGCGAAATACACCTTGCGTTTTTTTATTATCTTATACTGCATAAAGCATTTGCAACAGGCGCTTTCCCGTCGCAGTGGTGAACAGCTTTTCTCTGCCGGCTTGCACAGCTTCTTCGGAAAGCCCTTCCTCATACGCATTCACCAAAAAGTCCGCCTCAATTAAAATGCGCAAAGTCAATCGGTCCACACCGGTGTAGGTATGGTGTCTGGCCACCAGATCACAAACTTCTTCCACAAAATCCTTTGGCCAGTCTGCAAGCAGTTGGCATACCACCGGCGGGCCCTCCAGCTCTTGGTATTTACCGGCAGAGGAACCGTAATGCAGCTGAGCATTGTGAATACCAATATCATGAAGTGCAGCGGCTGTCAGCAATACGTGCCGCTGCGCGTCGTGCAAATGCTCCCCATCGGCGATCATTTCGGCAAAAGCATACACCTTGATCAAATGCTGTATCCGCTTGGGATCTCCGGCATCATATTGCAGGGCACGGCGCAACGCTTCTCTCGGATCGTTCAAAGGGCTCATTTCTCTGCCTTTACCGCGTCATACTGCTCCAGCACCTCTTTGTCCGGCGCAGGGGTGCACAGGGACACCACCACATTCACCAGCAGACCAAACAGGAACGCAGGCAGCAGCTCGTAAATCTTCAAAACCGGTGCCAGGTCGGCAATGCAATACTTCCACAGGAATACCATTACCGCGCCGGCGATCATACCGGCCACAGCGCCGTAGCGGTTGGAGCGCCGCCAAAACAGCGCCAGCAGCATGACCGGACCAAAGGACGCGCCAAAGCCCGCCCAAGCAAAGCTGACGATCTTAAACACAGAAGCATTAGAATCCCAAGCCATAAAGATGCCTACCACGGCAATGCCCAGCAGGGTCACCCGAGCCACGATCATCTTAGCCTTGGCAGACAAATTCAGGTTGAACAGGCTGCCCAAAATATTCTCGCTGACGCCGGAGGAGGCAGCCAGCAGCTGGCTGTCCGCCGTGGACATGGTGCTGGCCAAAATACCCGCCAGGATCACACCGGCCAGCAGTGCAGCAACTACCCCGTGCTGGGACAGCAGATTGGCGATCTGCACAATAATGGTTTCCTTATCTGCCAGCGCACCCATAGCGCCGTTCTTGACCATAGCAGAGCCAACTACGCCGATCACCACGGCAATGAACATAGAGATCACGACCCAAATGGTGGCAATGCGGCGAGAGGTCTTTAATTTGCGATCATCTTCAATGGCCATAAACCGCAGCAGAATGTGGGGCATACCAAAGTAGCCCAGCCCCCAGGCGGCGGTAGACAAAATTTTCAACAAGTTGTATGTGGCGGATTTGCCGCTTTCCGGGTCATAGGTAGCCGTCATGGACAGATAGCCGCTCATGCTCTGCGCATTCTCCACCACGGCGCCCACGCCGCCGGCCTTGGACACGCCAAACACCAGCACCACCACCAGCGCAATGCTCATCACAATGCTCTGCACTAAGTCAGTGGTAGACGCGGCAGTAAACCCGCCGGTAGCGGTATAGCCCACGATTACAATGGCGGAAATGATCATTGCCACATGATAGTCCATACCGAACAGAGTGCCAAACAGCTTGCCGCAGGCGGCAAAGCCGGAGGCTGTGTACGGCACAAAGAATACAATAATTAAAATGGCTGCCATGGCGGTAAGAATATGTTTTTTCTCTCCAAATCGGCGAGAGAAAAAGTCCGGCACGGTAATGGCGCCAATGCGGGCAGAATACCGGCGCAGACGGCGTGCCACCACCAACCAGTTGATGTAAGTGCCCACACCAAGGCCAATGGCTGTCCATCCCGGATCCGCAATACCGGTCAGATAGGCAACGCCCGGCAGGCCCATCAGCAGCCAGCTGGACATATCCGACGCCTCGGCACTCATGGCAGTAACCACCGGCCCCAACCGACGGCCGCCCAAATAGAAATCGTCCACTGTATTGTTGCGCTTGGAGCACACAATACCAATAGCCAGCATAGCGATCAGGTACACGGCTATAGAGATCAGAATACAAACTTGTGCACTGGTCATAAACAGTACCTCCAACAAAATTTGGCGCTTTGCAGCACTACCGGTGCAAAGCAATACAATCTATAGTACCATTTTTTGCCGCCGATGTAAAGAATAAGTTGCGTTTTTTCCTTTGATTAGCGCCTATATCCGGCAGTGATAAAAGAATTGACAAGCCATAGGCAGGTTGCTACAATAAAATTGTATAAAGCTTATATTCCACAAGGAGACGGAAAAAATGAAGCAATCGGCAATGTCGCCCCGCACCGGGCGTATAATAGAACTGGATATTGCCAAAGGGTTGGGCATTCTCTCGGTGATCCTGTACAACACCCTGCCCGCCTCGCCTTTGCATACAGCGCTGGGCGGCTATATGATGCCCCTGTTCTTTGTGGTGTCCGGGCTGGTCATGCAAAGGGATGCATGCAGCTTTTCTCTCCGTCGTTTTTGGGAGAAGAACGCCCGGCTGCTGTTTTATTACATTTTATTCAGCGCCATTTATCTGCTGTGCAGCGCGGTGACCTGTATTGCAGGCCACGGCAGCTACAAGGCGCTGGCACTGGACGGCATTGCCGCTTTGGTCGGGTGCGGATTTAATGTACTTTGGTTTTTCAGCGCCCTGTTTTTGGGCAAATTGCTTTGCAGTCTGCTCACTGGCAGCACGCTGCCCCGCTGGGCACAAGGGTTGTTCCTGGCCGGGCTGTTTTTGCTGGCAGCCGGTATAGGCAGAGCCGTGGACTTTACCGCCCTGTCCGGCGTGGGCCGGGTGCTGGGCATGGTAGGGCTGACAGTTCTTCGCCCCATGGAGGCGGCTTTTTATCTGTTTATTGGTACCCTGCTGCAAGGTGCGTTTCGTTCTTTGCAAAAGCAGTGTACCAAGCCGGCAATGGTTGTCGCCTGCGGCATTGGCGGCACTGTGCTCACCGTCGGCTGTGGCTGGCTGGCGCAGGCAGCGCCACAGGATATGTACGATTTGACTGCCTCTCGCCCGCTGCTGAGTTTGGCGGCTGCACTGGGCTGCGCCGGCATCCTCGGTATCAGCCTGGCGCTGGGCAAGGTGCCTATGCTGAACAAAGGTCTCGCCTACTTGGGCGTACACGCTCTGTACCTAATGGCCATTCACAACCAGCCCAATTTATATGGCTGGCTCAACAAGCTATCTGTCAAGCTGTGCGCCGGGTTGCCCGGCTGGTATATGCAGGGCATGTTCTTTCTCCTGCTCACCGTGGCGGCGCTGATAATCGCCATGGGACTGGAGCCGCGACTGGATCCGGCAGTGCGCGCCTTGGCTCGCCGCTGCACCGGACAGAGAAAAGAGCAGACAAACCCGGAGCGCTCTTGACTTTTCAGTCCCGATTTGCTATGATACCAAGGTAACAGCAAGGACGAGAAACAGTACTCCCCCACCCTGTGCAAAGAGAACAGGCGGTCGGTGCAAGCCTGGGCAGGCGGCGGAGGAACCCATCTTTGAGCTGTGCGCCGAACGCAAAGGCTATTAAGGCGTACCGGGAGCTCCCGTTACAGAGCGCGCAGAGTGCAGGCTCAGCCTGAATTTAGGTGGTAACACGGATCAATGATTCGCCCTAAACCGATCGTCACAGATCGGCTTAGGGCTTTATTTTTTGGAGGTTTTTTGTATGAAACTGGAACACTTAGTTGGCGATCGCTTTAAGGAGCGCCCGGCAGACTGCCAGGTAGACAGCCACGCCCTGATGGTGCGCGGCGGCTACATCAAGTATGTGGCAAACGGCATTTACTCCTCTTACCCGCCCTTAAAGCGGGTGCTGAAGAAGCTGGAGCAAATCATGCGGGAAGAGATGGACGCCCTGGACGGTCAGGAAGTGCAGTTCCCGGTGGTGATGCCCGCCTCTCTGTGGGCAGAGTCCGGCCGGTATGAGAGTATCGGCAAAGAGTTGCTGCGCTTTACGGACCGCAACGGTGCCGATATGGTACTGGGTATGACCCACGAGGAGGCTGCGGTGCAACTGGTGCGAGAATATGCCGGCACCTACACCAAGTACCCCTTTATGATCTATCAAATTCAGACCAAGTTCCGGGACGAGGCGCGCCCCAGAGCCGGGCTGATCCGTGTGCGTGAGTTCACTATGAAGGACGCTTACTCCTTCCACACCAGCCAGGAGGACCTGGACGATTATTACGAAAAGTGCCACAAGGCTTATGAGCGCATTTTTGCCCGCGCCGGTGTGCCGGAGGTGATCTCCGTTGCTTCAGACTCCGGTATGATGGGCGGCAGCGTATCCCACGAATTTATGCTGCTGACCCCCATTGGTGAGGACTCTATCGTGCTGTGCGACGACTGCGGCTATAAGGCCAACATGGAGGCTGCCGAGTCTATCCTGGAGCCGGTGGAAAATGCCCCCTCCCAGCCGCTGACTAAGGTGCACACCCCGAATATGCACACCATTGAGGAGGTATGCACCTATCTGCACGCCGACCCTAAGGACAGTGCCAAGGCCGTGGTGTACCAGACCAATAATGAAGACAAATATGTGGTACTGTTCCTGCGAGGCGACCTGGAAGTGAACGAGACCAAGCTCACCAATTTTTTGGGTGAGGAAATTCACCCGGCAGTAATTACCGAAGAATGTGGTCTGCACGCCGGCTTTATCGGTCCTGCTAACCTAAGCGGCGACTTTACCGTGCTATACGACCGCTCCCTGGAGGGGCGCAACAACCTGTGTGCCGGTGCCAACGAGACGGATTACCACTATACCGGCGTGGACATGCAGCGAGATGTGCCCGGTGCGGAGTACCACGATTTTGCCAAGGTGGTTGAGGGCGGTATCTGCCCCTGCTGCGGCAAAAAGAGCATTCATATTTCCCGTGGTATTGAGGTGGGCAACATTTTCCAGCTGGGCAAGAAGTACACCGAGCCTATGGGTATGACCTATACGGATCGGGACGGCAAGAGCCGTGTGCCGATCATGGGCTGCTACGGCATTGGCGTTGGCCGACTGGCCGCCGCTGTGTGCGAGGCGCACCACGACGACTACGGTCCCATTTGGCCCAAGGCCATTGCCCCCTGGCAGGTGCACCTGTGCGCTGTGCGTGCAGACAATGAAGAAGTGCGCGCCTTTGCCGATACACTGTATAACACCTTGCAGGAGAAGGGCGTAGAAGTGATCTACGATGACCGTTCTGTCAGCGCCGGCGTTATGTTCTCCGACGCAGATCTGCTGGGCGTACCCCTGCGGGTGATCGTCAGCCCCCGGAACCTGAAAAACGGCGTGGTGGAGCTGACCGCCCGGGACAAGAGTTTCTCTGTGACCGCACCCACCGCAGAAGCGGCAGACGCCATTTTGGCCAAGCTGGCAGAATGAGCATAACGAACCGGCCAATACGCATTTTGTTCGTGTGCCATGGAAGTATCCTAAGAAGCCTCGAAAAAGCCTGCTATATCAATGGCTTTCATCGATCAGATGGCGCTTACTACACCACAATTACACCATTTGTGGAAGAGCTTTGATGTGACAATCCCAAATTACACATTCTGAATAAAATGAAGAGGACATATCCACGGTGCCGGATATGTCCTCTTCATTTTTATCTGCGTTTCTTTTTGCCTTTCCCGTGCTGCAACTGTGGTCGTGCTTTTCCTCGCTGGTTGATTGGACTTTTCAAGTATTTGGACAGCTTGAGTATTTCAATCAGCGAGACGAATTGCTCTTTGGTGAGCTTGTCATAATCAATGCCAAAGGTAGCGAGGAACGAACGGACTTGCTTTTCCTCGGAACTGCCCTCAAAATTCATCGCATCCTGCAACTGCCCCTGTACGGTTGCTGCGAGGGAGACTTCATCCGCAGTCATGGTGTCGGGACGATGTTCGTTCCGAATGTCGCGGAGAATACCTTTTAGATCGTCCGCAATCAGACTTCCGAAATACTCGTCCTCCCGAATCTGCGCCACTTCTAACGTCCGCAGGTACAGGTCGTTTGCATCGCCACCATTTTTCATCAATGCCATCTGCCGAACAGCTTCCAGCACGGCATTCATATCGTTGACTCGCATATCCGCGATCCGGTCAACGTAAATCTCAGCATCCAGCAAAAACCGCTGGAAATCCTTGTGGCAGATCAGCTCCGACAGCAGCCGGTGGTTGAATTTGCCAGTTTTCAAGACTTCGATTGCATCATCACCCAAATGCAGAGCGTCCAGTTCTGTGTTTGGGTGATTTTTTTGTTCTGTCAGCCCCAGCAGGTAATCGGTGGACACGCCGTAGAACTTCGCCAGCTCCACCATGCTGAACGGGCTGATATCCTTGAAATCGTCGGCTTCGTATTTTCCCAGCGCGGACTTTGAAATACCTGTTTCCGCAGATAGTTGTTCCAGCGTCAGACTGCGCTCCACGCGCAGGTCTTTGAGCCGTTCCTGAATGGTGAGTTTTGGCTGCATAGCGGTGTCCTCTCTTCAAATTTCTGCCCTTTTCCGGTTTTGTCCATAAGCGTGGAAATCTGCGTTTTTCGGCGCGTTTTCCGACCTCTTGGATATACGGGAGAGGGCTATATTTTTCGCTAAAATGGTCTTGCAATCGCACCTGAACCTTGAAAATTGCATGACCGTCCGAACGGGATATGTCCCCCAGCGAAGTAACCGCCATGACCGCGAAAGCGTGAGCGTACCAACGGGGACGAAACGCCGGGAGCGATCCTCCGGGCAGGAACGACGTTCGGAAAGAGCGGCAAAATCGAATATAAAAATCAAAGCAAGTGAAAACAGCGAAATAGTTTTCTGCTCTGTGCGGTTATCCGCACGGAATAGAGCGCTATTCAGCAGTGAACGACGTTTGTCGTTCAACATGATATTTCGCCGTTTCACGCAAAGACACATCAAACGGCAAAAGCGGAAGGTGCCGCCTGTGACCAACGTATCATTGGCAGTATTTCCAGCCGAAAGCCGTGCATCAAAAACCAGCGCCCTATGGCGAACGGGTGTCACGATTTAACAAACCCATTTTACCATAAGGCGCATCGAAAAAACAGGAGGAAAGTTTGAATATGAGAAAATCTGAAACCTATCGCAATGAGATCAAGTCCTACATCGTCCGCACCGGCATGACCATGACCGAGGTGGTGGACTACCTCTCCGATGAATACGGCTGGAGCCGCAGCGTTCCCAATCTCTCCGGCAAGCTCAAGCGCGGTTCGCTCCGCTATGGCGAGGCGGTAGAGTTGGCGGACGCGCTGGGGTATGACATCGTGTGGCAAAAGCGGTAACAACTTCCGAAATGGTAGTTGCTGCTTTTTTTATGCAGGAGGTTTTATGAGAACAGGGCTTACCAAGAAGCAAAAGACAACCGTGATTTATTTTGACGAGCATAGCCGCATCATTGAGGTACAGACCCACAACACCGATCTCAAAAAGCGGCTGGCAGCATTTGCGGAAAAGCACCCGCAATGCTGCCGCCAGACCGACGATGATGAGCAAGGCGGGCTGACCTTTGATATTGAAAAAGGACGGTTGAGCTTTCGGCTGACCGCCCCGTATAGCGAGGAACGGCGGCAGTTTGCAAAAGAACGAGCAAACAATCAGTTTTTAAATGGGTCAAATTGGTCCCATAAAAGTTATTGAAATATCTGTGGGTTTTCTTGTCAACTCGTGTATAATTAAATAGAAAACAAATCCGAGAGGAGGCGATGCTGTGCAAGAACAGGATATTATCGAATTGCTGCTTCAAAGAAATGAAAAAGGCATGGACGCCTTATTGTTGCACTATGGGCCACTGATGAGATACATTATTGCGCCTATTTTGCAAAATCCACAGGATCAAGAGGACTGCCTTTCAGAAGTAGCAATGCGTGTCTGGGAAAAAATAGAACAGTTCAACCAAGAACGAGGAAGTTGGAAGACGTGGTTGACGGCGATTACCAGAAATGCTGCGCTGAACTATACGAGGGATACTCACCGCCATAATAGCGTTGAAGAAATTCCAGACGATACACCATCACCGGAGCCAAGTCCTGAAGAACTGATTATACAAAAAGAACGGCAATCTGCGGTTAATTACGCTTTGCGCCAGTTATCGCCCAAGGACAGGATGCTGTTTTACAGAAAATATTATTACTTACAATCAACAGCCCAAATTGCTTCCGAGCTGGGGATGACCGAAAGATCGGTCGAGGGAAAACTGTATCGCTTGAAAAAGCAGCTTCGCAAGATGTTAGGAGGTGAAGTGCATGAGTAATCATGAATGGGAATCCATGAACGAAAGAGATTTTGAGACAATGCTTGAAAAAAGCGTTTTAGATTTTCCCCCTGATGATGTTGTTGAAGATGTAACACCATGGAGAAAAGCAATGAGCCGTGTACTCATTGGCATGGCACTTTGCGCTATCACGCTGAACTTTTGGTGCCTAAATTATATTCTTCCTGCCGTTGGAATGGTGTTGTCACTATTAGGGTTTCGTTCTCTATGGCGTGAAAATAAATGGTTTAGAAATTGCTTTATTATAACAGTAATCCGAGCGGCATACTTTTTCCCGATGCTGATTCTAAATACGACCATTATCCAAAGCACAATTTTTACTCCCCAAGTCACATCGGTGCTAACCGTTGCAAACCTTTTGCTTCTGCTTGTCGAGTTCTTTTGTCTCTGGCGTGGACTCAGAGCTGTGCAGAGAAAAGTAAATCTTCCTCCGCGAGCGGGAGGTGCCGTTGCACTGATTATCTGGTATGCACTCATGTGCGTTCTGGCTGTTATTCAGTATAATGGACTGGTAATTGCTGGGGCAATGGTTATTGGATACATCTTCATTATCCGTAATATCTATATGCTCTCAAAAGAACTTGATGAAGCCGGGTATTCAATTCAAACCGTATCTATTAAGGTAACAGACAGATGTATCGTGCTCGTTCTCCTTTCAGTGCTTATCATCGGCTGTGCTTTTGGCTATATTTTCGGTGGCAGTTATCCGATGGCCTGGAGTACAGTGGATTCGTCAGAACATACTGAAGTAGAGGTAATCAAGAGCCATCTCACGGAACTTGGCTTCCCAGAATATGTTTTGAACGATCTCACGCCAGAAGACATTGCAGCTTGTGATGGTGCTTTACAGGTTGTCGTTGACATCACGGACGAACCAGTGAATGACGGCAGAACGGTAACTACAGAGTATAGTAATGGAGAGAAACGCCATATTGAGCAAAAGACTGTCTATGATGTAAAAGAGTTACGCATTACCGGCGTTGGAGTGCAAATACCTGGCGAACGAGAAAGATGGATGATTTTCCATCATTTCCTTTGGACTACCGATCCTGGATTTTACGGCACAGAGTCGATTCAACTTTGGCCCGTATATCGAGATATTTCAGATGGATGGGCTTCTAACGGTGAAGTAACTGGACGTGTGCTGTATGACAAGGGTGGGGAAACCTTCGCTGCCCCTTATTATTCTCTTGACAATCAAACTTTTACATCCAACAGCATTTTCTGGGGAGAGCAAACAAGTACCGATGTTTTTGCCGCTTTTTCTATGCCAAGGCAAGGTGAAAATTATCGTGGCTATGTTGCTTATCCCATTGCAGAGATGCAGGATGGCTATATCATCAGCAGTTGGGTCAATTACACTCATCAACGAAGCTGGCTCCAATATCCTGCAATGACAGCAATGGAAAAACGAATGACAAATAGCTGGAATGATGCCGGAGCGTTTATGACAGTCCAAGATGCGCTTCAATTCTACCCAACAAATGAAGGCGTTGAAATGATTAAGTGAGAACAAATAAATGGAGCGGTTGACATAAAATAATCCCTTTGGAACAAAGGGCGCACTTCTATACTCTCCTGATGGGAGTATGTGCGCTCTGCGAGGCAGACAGCCCGGACAGACAAATGTCCGGGCTGTTTTGCGTCACTCCGTTCCGTACAAGGGGCTGCACCCCTTGCGACGCTTGCGCGTCTATCCCAGCGCACTTTGCAGTGGAAACAGTTTGCTGGCGCAGTCTATTTTCACCGCAAAGCCTGAAAATTCCATATCATCACGCAGACCGTCTACCGAAAATGTAGGCGGTCTTTTTCTATCCATCTATCAGTCAGGAGGTTGAAATCATGCACGAAAAAGAAATTGAGAAGCTGCAAGCGGAGAAAGAAAAGGTCGAGCGGCAGCTTGCGCAGGAACAGCACAAAATCCAGCGTCTTGAAAACCGCGCCGCCTACTATGAAAAGGGAGAACGGCGCAAGCGGGCGCACCGGCTTATCACTCGCGGCGCAGCCATCGAGAGTGTCGCACCGCAGACGAAAGAGTTGGACGAAACCGCGTTTTACACTTTTGCAGAACGGGTTTTCGCCCTGCCAGACGCGCAAAGGCTTCTCATGGAAGCTGTCAGCCGCCATGCAGGAGGTGATTGAATATCGCACTCTTTCATTTTCATGTGACGCAGATCAAGCGCAGCGCGGGGCAATCTGCCGTGGCTGCTGCCGCCTATCGTGCCGGGGAAAAGCTGCACAGCGAATACTACGGCGAGATCAGCGACTACACCCGAAAAGGCGGCGTGATCTGCTCTGAAATTCTGCTCCCGTCACACGCCCCGCCAGAATACGCAGACCGCGAAACGCTCTGGAACGCCGTGGAAAAAGCCGAGCGCGGCAAGAAAGCGCAGCTTGCCTACAGCTTTGACATTGCCTTGCAGAATGAGTTTTCCATGCAGGAGAACATCGACCTTGCAAGGCAATTTCTGTTGGACAATTTTGTGAGCCGGGGCATGGTGACAGACTTTGCCGTGCATCAATCCGACAAGGAGGACGGCAGCATTTCCAACCCGCACTTTCACGTCATGTGTCCCATCCGTCCCATTGAGCTGGACGGCAGGTGGGGAAACAAACAGCGGCGGGAATATGTGCTGGACGAACACGGTGAGCGCGTTCTGGACGAGGCAGGCAATTATGTGTTCAACGCCATTTCTACGACGGACTGGGGCAAACCCGAAACGCTAGAAGCCTGGCGGCATGCATGGGCTGAGATGTGCAATGCCAAGTTTGCCGAAAAGGGCTTTGACTGTCGCATCGACCATCGCAGCTTTGCCCGTCAGGGCGTGGAGCAGATCCCCACGCAGCACGAAGGTCCCACCGTCCGGGCAATGGAGGCAAAGGGCATCCGTACCGACAAGTGCGATCTCAACCGCTTCATTCGGAAAACCAACGCGCTGCTGCGTGAGGCAAAGGAAAAGATCGCCGCGCTGATCGGCTGGCTGAAGGACGTAAAAGCCGAGCTTGCCAAGCCCCAGCCGCCCATGCTGAATGATCTGCTGGCGCTGCATTGCAGCATCCGCAACAAGAGCGCGTACAGCAATAAGGCGAAGAACGCCAATTTACAGCGTTACGCCGAGGCGTTCAGCTTTCTGCAATCTAAAAAACTTTACACCGTGGACGATCTGGAAACTACGCTTCACGCCATGCAGGACAAAGTCGACACGTTGAAAAAGTCGGCATCGTCAAAGCAAGCCCGTATCAAAGAAGTGGACGAACTGCTGCGGATGGTGGACTACTACAAGTCCGGCAAGCCCGCTGCGGACAAGCTGAAATCCATCCGATTTGAGAAATCCAGGCAGAAATACAAATCCGAACACGATAACGAGTTGCGGACGTTCTACATGGCAGAGCGCAAGCTGAAACCGCACTTCAAGGACGGCAAGGTGCCCATCGCCGCATGGCGCAGAGAACGTGAGCAGTTGGAGCAGGACTGCAAGGACATTCAGACGGAACTTTCGCCGCTCCATGCCGACGCAAAAAAGCTCTGGGCGATCCATTACAACATCTACGAGGTGCAGCATGAGCAGGAACGCCAGAACACCGCGATGCGGCAGAAAAAGCAGGAAATGGAACGCTAAGGAGGGTATTGCCTATTGAATATTTTTGAAACCGTCAAGCAGTCTGTGACCACCCGGCAGGCTGCGGAGCGATACGGCATCCGGGTGGAGCGAAACGGAATGTGCCGCTGCCCATTCCACGATGACAGTACGCCCAGCATGAAGCTGGATCGCCGGTATTACTGCTTTGGCTGCGGGGCTACCGGGGATGTAATCGACTTCGTTTCCCAGCTTCGCGGGATCGGCAGCAAGGAGGCAGCAATTCTGCTGGCACAGGATTTTGCCATTCCGTATGAGGATAGCGCGGGCAAGACAAATAGACCACGACAACAGAATACCGACAAACAAAATTATCAGCACATGGAACGCTATTGCTTCCGTGTGCTGTTGGACTATTACCGGCTGTTATGCCGTTGGAAGAAGGACCATGCCCCGCGAACGCCGGAGGACGGCTATCATCCGCACTTTGTAGAAGCATTACAGAAGCTCTCGTTGATTGCATATCTGCTGGACGAGCTGTTGGGCGGGGATATGCAGGCGCGGGCGTCCGTTGTGATCGAATACGGGGAGGAAGTGAGGAAACTTGAGCAGCGAATGGCAGAGCTTGCCGCCGCAGATGAGGCAGCAGCTCAAAATTCAGGCGGGCAGTATAGCGCCGCCGATGAGCATTGAAGAAGTAAAAGCCATGCTGGACACCACGGAAAAAGGCGGTGTCCGCAACAGTATCAAGAACTGCCTGACAGTGTTTCAACACGATCCGCTGCTCTCCGGCGCGATTGCCTACAATCTGCTGACCGACCGCACCGACGTTGTCAAGCCCATCGGCTATGACCGAAGCCCCAACGCCTCCATGACCGACACGGATATGAAGTACATCCGGCTGTATCTGGAAGAGAATTACGACCTGACAAGTGAGAAGAAAATCATAGATGCCGCCGATCTTGCCGCCCATCAGAACAGCTATCACCCTGTCAGGAACTTTCTGAACAGCCTTACATGGGATGGCACGGAGCGCATCCGCTACTGTCTGCACCACTTTCTCGGCGCGGAAGCGGATGAGTATACCTTTCAGGCATTACGGCTGTTCCTGCTGGGTGCGATTCATCGGGCATTTCATCCCGGCTGCAAATTTGAGGTTATGCTCTGTCTGGTGGGTGGTCAGGGCGCAGGAAAGTCCACCTTCTTTCGCCTACTGGCAGGCAAGGATGAGTGGTTTTCCGACGATCTGCGGAAGCTGGACGATGAAAATGTATACCGTAAGCTGCAAGGGCACTGGATTATAGAAATGTCCGAAATGATCGCAACCGCCAATGCCAAGAGTATTGAGGAAATCAAGTCGTTTCTGAGCCGCCAGAAGGAGGTCTACAAAATCCCGTATGAAACCCATCCGGCAGATCGATTGCGGCAATGCGTGTTCGGCGGTACGTCAAACGCAATGGACTTCCTGCCCCTCGACCGCTCCGGTAATCGTCGCTTTTTGCCGGTGCAGGTCTGCCCGGAACAGGCAGAGGTTCACATTTTGGAGGATGAAGCCGCATCCAGAGCCTACTTGCAGCAGGTGTGGGCGGAGGCTATGACCATCTACCGGGCAGGCGGCTGGAAGCTGACGTTCAGCCCGGAAATGGTACGTTATCTCAAGGAACATCAGAAGGACTTCATGCCGGAGGACACGAAGGCAGGCATGATTCAGGCGTTTCTGGACAGCTATGCGGGCGATACCGTCTGTTCCAAGCAGCTTTACAAGGAGGCACTGAATCACATATTTGATGAGCCGAAGCAGTGGGAGATCCGCGAGATCAACGAGATTATGAACCAGTGCGTGACCGGCTGGACGTATTTCTCCAATCCCCGCAGCTTTGCCGGGTACGGCAGGCAAAAGGGCTGGGAGCGTGAAAGGGCTGCAACGGGCAGCGGCAACTCAGCCGCAAAAATCCCGGACGGCTTTGCAGAGATTACGGAGCAGATCGAGATGCCGTTCTGAAAAGTGCGGCTGATTGCAAGCCCTGTTGCTGTCCCGTTGCCGGGCTGGTTGCCGTGAGAAATCCCTGCCCTGTCAGGCTTTTTCTACCTTTGACAACCAAAGCAACAGAAAAATAGAAGAAAAGGAAAAACGTAAATCAACCGTCAGACCGAGTATGTTTCGAGGTTTTTGGAAGTCCGTTGCCGGACTTCGTTGCCGCCTCACCCTGCCTGGCTATTTTGTATGGAGGATAAACTGCCTATGAAGGAAATCCCGATTTGGGAAAAGAGTAATCTGAGCTTGGAGGAGGCTGCGGCTTACTCCGGCATTGGTATCAACAAACTGCGCGAGATCACCAACGAGGACCGGTGCAAATTCGTCCTCTGGGTGGGCAACAAGCGCCTGATCAAACGCCGCCTGTTCGATCAGTTCATCGAACAGGCGTATTCTATTTGAAATTTGTGGTGTAAATCGGAGCCTTGATATGATACAATAAGTGTGTCATATCAAGGCTCTTTCCATCACGGAAAGGAGTTTGACAATGTCCGAAAAGAGAAAAGACAACAAGGGACGCATCCTGCGGACAGGAGAGAGCCAGAGAAAAGACCTGATTTATCAATATCGGTACACAGACATTCGTGGCAAACGGCAGACAGTGTATTCCTCCGACCTGAAAGAACTGCGGGAAAAAGAAAAGGAAATCCAGAAGCAGCTCGACGATGGCATTGATTATGCGGCTGGCAAAATCAACGTCATTCAACTGCTGGAACGCTACATCAGCATCAAGCAAGGCGTACGTTACAATACCAAAGTCGGCTATAACTTCGTGCTGAATCTGGTGAAGAAGGAAGATTTCGGCTATCGTTCCATCCGGGACATCAAGGTTTCGGACGCGCAGAAATGGATCATGAAGCTGCATGAGGATGGCAAGGGATACAGTACCCTTACCAGCGTACGGGGCGTTGTCAAACCGGCTTTCCAGATGGCGTACAACGAGGATGTGATCCGTCGGAATCCCTTTGACTTCAAGCTAATCGATGTGGTTTCCAATGACTCACAGAAGCGCATTGCCATGACGGAGGAACAGCAGAAGCTTTGGATGGATTTCGTCCGAACGGACAAGACCTACTGCAAGTATTATGACGAGTTTGTGGTGCTGCTGGGAACCGGAATGCGCGTCAGCGAGTTCTGCGGGCTGACCAAGGCTGACTTGGACTTTGCCGGGCGGAAAATCCGGGTAGATCACCAGCTCGTCCGGGAGCGCGGCGGCAAGTATTATGTGGAGAAAACCAAAACCGAGTGCGGCTGCCGCTACATTCCCATGACAGACGAGGTTTACCGGAGTCTGCAAAACATTCTCTCCCTTCGCAAGCGCGTGAAAACGGAGACGATCATCGACGGGTACAGCGGTTTTCTTCTGCTGGACAAGAACGACAGTCCGAAGGTTGCCCTGCACATCGAGAATGAAATGCGCTGGGCAATGAAGAAGTATCAAAAACTGTACCCGGACAGGCCGCTGCCGCACATCACGCCTCATGTGTTCCGGCACACCTTCTGCACGAACATGGCGAATGCTGGTATGGACATCAAGACCTTGCAGTATGTCATGGGGCATTCCGATGTGGGCGTCACGCTGAATGTTTACACGCACGCGAGCTATGACCGCGCCGCCGAGCAGATGGCAAAGATCATTGATTTTAGAGGGTTTGCCGCACCGGAACCGCAGAGAAAATCAGGTTGAAGCAATCACAGCCACTACACCAATTACTACACCATTTGCCCGGAAATCTGCGTAGAGTTACGGAAATCTGCGTAGGTTTCCGGCATGACAGCAAAAATGAGAAAAGCGCCAAAAGCCATGAAACATCAAGGCTTGGAGGTTTTTGAAGGGATATATAAGCAATGACAAAAATCTTATTCGTTTGCCACGGCAATATTTGCCGCTCGCCTATGGCGGAATTCATCTTTAAGGATATGGTGCGGCAGATAGGACTGGCAGATCAATTTGAGATTGCGTCCGCTGCCACCAGCCGAGAAGAGATATGGCACGGCAAAGGCAATCCGGTGTACCCGCCTGCCAAGGCAGAGCTGGCTGCCCACGGCTTGTCCTGTGACGGCAAGCGCGCCCGACAGCTGACTGTCGCCGATTATGACTACTACGATCTGCTGCTGGCCATGGATGGCAGCAATGTGCGTAATCTGCACCGTATGCTGGGCGGCGACCCGCAGCATAAGATCAAAAAGCTGCTGGACTATGCCCACGGCGGCGATGTGGCCGACCCTTGGTACAGCCGGGATTTCGCCCGCGCCTACCAGGATATCGCCACCGGCTGCCGCGCACTGCTCACCGCCCTTACAACCAAATAAAAAAGCGCCCCGGCGCAAAGTCCATGCGACTTTGTACCGGGGTATTTTTATTGGCTTATTTGTCAAACGACGGATTGGTCATATAGTAATTTTTGCTGTTCAGCTTATCGGTGGCTACCCGCAGCCCCTCACCAAAGCGCTGATAATGGACGATCTCCCGCTCCCGCAGGAACTTGATTGGCTGGATAATATCCGGATCATCTACCAGGCGCAAAATGTTGTCATAGGTGACCCGCGCCTTTTGCTCCGCTGCCAGGTCCTCGTTCAGGTCAGCAATGGTGTCGCCCTTTACGCCGATACTCGCTGCGTTCCAAGGGGAGCCACTGGCAGAGGTTGGATACACACCGGCGGTGTGATCCACAAAGTAGGCGGCAAATCCGGGATTTTCTTCGATCTGCTTTTCCGTCAAGTTGCGGGTCAGTTGGTGCACCATGGCGCCGATCATTTCCAGGTGCCCCAGCTCCTCCACACCAATGTCCGTAAGCAAGCCCTTCAGCTCCGGATACGGCATAGAATACCGCTGGGACAAATAGCGCAGACTGGCACCCAGTTCCCCATCCGGGCCGCCGTACTGACTGATGATAATGGACGCAGCGCGGGGATCCGGGTTCTTAATATTGATGGGGTATTGCAATTTTTTTATATAACTAAACATACCATCTCTCCTTTTCTCTGCATACTATGCAGAGACGCCTGTTTGGGTGCGCATAGAAAGCGAGCCGTCCAAGCAAATTCCGTCCTTTTTGTGCAAATCGGTTGCCACGCAGGGCAAAATGTGGTAAAATAAAGGCTCCAAAAAATCCCGCTGTTAGGGCAGAAAGCGAAGGTAGAATCATGGATGTATTTGAGGGAATCACAGCGCTGGCAGATTACGGTGTACGCACCGGTCTGATTGAAGAGGCGGATCGCACCTGGGCTGTCAATGCATTGCTGGCGGCGCTGGAGCTGGACGCATACGAGGAACGCACCGTCACCGGCCAACCGGCACTGACGGAAATTTTAGACTCTCTGCTGAACTATGCTTGCGCAAACGGGCTGTGCCAGGACTCTGTGGTGTACCGGGATCTGTTTGACACCAAGCTGATGGGTCTGCTGACCCCGCGACCCTCTGCGGTGATCCGCCGATTTTGGGATCTGTACGCAGAGAGCCCCAAGGCAGCCACAGATGATTACTATGCCTTTAGCAAGACCACCAATTACATTCGTGCGGACCGACTGGCTAAGGACGCTAAGTGGATCACTCCCACCCCTTACGGCGATATGGATATAACCATCAATCTATCCAAGCCGGAGAAGGACCCCAAGGCCATTGCGGCTGCCCTGCAAATGAAGCAAAGCGCTTACCCCAAGTGCCAGCTGTGCAAGGAGAACGAGGGCTACGCCGGGCGGGTCAATCACCCGGCACGGCAAAATCACCGGATCATTCCCCTGGAAATGGGCGGCGGTCCCTGGTTCTTGCAGTATTCGCCCTACGGCTACTATAACGAGCACTGTATTGTGTTTAATGGCCGGCACACGCCGATGAAAATCGACCGCAGCGCGTTCCAAAAGCTGTTTGATTTTGTAGAGAAGTTTCCCCACTATTTTGTAGGCTCCAATGCAGACCTGCCCATCGTGGGCGGCTCCATTCTCACCCACGAGCACTTCCAAGGCGGGCACTATACCTTTGCCATGACCAAGGCACCGATAGAGACCCCCTATACCTTTGCCGGATATAAAGATATTGAGGCCGGGATCGTCAAGTGGCCCATGTCCGTACTGCGCCTGCGTGGGGATGAGCCGGCGCGCATTTGCGACCTGGCAGACAAAGTGCTGCAAGCCTGGCGCGGCTATACGGACCCGGATGCCTTTATCTACGCCGAGACCGATGGCACACCCCACAACACCATTACCCCCATCGCCCGGTTCCGGAACGGTAAATATGAACTGGACCTGGTACTGCGCAACAACATTACCACCCCGGCATGCCCGGACGGTCTGTACCACCCCCACCCGGAGTACCATCATATTAAGAAAGAGAATATCGGCCTGATTGAGGTTATGGGTTTGGCTGTACTGCCCGCCCGGTTAAAGACAGAGCTGGAGTTGCTGCGTGACGCACTGCTCCATGGCACAGACATTGCCGCCGACGAACGCATTGCCAAACACAAGGACTGGGCAATGGAGATCGCCGCCAAGAACGCCTTAACCGCCGAGAATTGCATGGACATTCTGCAACAGGAAGTAGGCAAGGTCTTTGCTGCCATTTTGGAGCAGTGCGGCGTGTTTGACCGGAATGAAGCCGGTAAAGCCCAGTTTCTGCGCTTCCTAAGCAGCATAGAAACAGCATAAAACAAATAGACGCAAAGAAGCCGCACAGAAATATCTGTGCGGCTTTGTTCTGTGCATTGATAATCAGACTTTGATCTGCACGGCTTTGCGGTACACCGCCAGGGCAATACCGGCGGTGAACAACTCGGTAATCCAAAAGGCATGCCACACGCCGGCGGCGCCCAGCACTCGACTCAGCAGGAATGCCAACGGGACAATGATGACCAAATACCGGCAAAGAGAAATCACTAAGGACGGCGTGCCCTTACCCAGTCCCTCCAGCGCACCGGAAGCAGTCACCGATACGGCAGACACAATGAACCCGCCGCTGATAATTCGCAGCGCTGTTTTACCGGCAGCAACAGTAGCTGCATTCTCGGTAAAAAAACCGATCAGTTGACCGGGGATTACCAGGCACAGCACAGTGCCCACCACCATAATGGCAGCAGTCATCACTAATACGGTGCGGAAGATCTGCTTGACCCGCCCATATTCCTTGGCGCCGTAATTAAACCCAATCACCGGGCGCATGCCCTGCACAATGCCGTTGGCCGGCAGGTACAAAAACGTTTGCAGTTTGTAATATGCGCCTAAAATCAGCACATAGGTTTGAGAGAATGCAGCCAAAATGGCGTTCAGTGCAGAGATCAGCACAGAAGGCAAAGCCAAATTCAGTACCGCCGGAATACCGATGGCATACAAGCGACCCACCAGGTGCCGGGACGGCCGCAGGTGCTGCAAGCGGATCTTGACAGAAATGGGGCGCAGGTAATAGAACAGCAGGTAGATCACAAGAGTAAGCACCTGGCCCAGTCCGGTAGCCAGCGCTGCGCCGTCAATGCCCATTTTGGGGAACGGCCCCAAACCGAAGATCAGCAGCGGATCCAAAATAATATTGGCAAGGCACCCCAGACCCAGGCCCACCATGGTCACCTTCATACGACCTACTGCCTGAAAAATCTTTTCAAATGCCAAGTCTGCGTTGATAATAATGGAAAAGCCAAACACAATACGCCCGTAGCGCACCCCCAGATCGATCACCGCTTGATCCTTGGTAAACGCCTGCAAAAACAGCGGAATGATGGCTATACACACGCCGGTGAGCAGCACCCCGTGCACCAGCGCCCACAGCATGCCCTGCGTGGCTGCCTGGTCCGCGCGCTTCTGCTTTCCGGCGCCCAAATACAAAGCGATCACAGCGCTGATCCCCACGCCAAAGCCGATGGCAATGGCGTTGACCAGATTTTGCAAGGGATACACCAGGGACAACGCCGTCATAGCGTTCTCGCTGATGCGGGCCACAAAGTAGCTGTCTACAATATTATAAAGGGCGTTCACCAGCATGGAGAGCACCATGGGCAGCGCCATAGAGGTAATCAGTGGCAACACTGCCTTTTTGCGCATAAACTGTTCGTCCATCTGTTTTCCTTTCTGCTTGCAGGTATAAAAAAAGCCACGCACCCCAAAGAGTGTGTGGCGAAAAGATGAGCAACTCCGGAAAAATCCACAACCGAATTTTCGTCCCGTATTGTAGCATAGCCGCCGCCTGCTGTCAAGCGGCAAATACGATGTGGATAAAAACGGCACATAGGCGTTTGCATCTATCTCTGCTTTTTTCTCTTTTTCGCTTGCCAAGCCGCCAAGAAGGCAATCGCAACACCTGACAAAAGCAGCACAACCACCAGCGGAGCTTTAGATCCTGCAGTTGCCTTTTGCCGGTTTGACTGATCGGCTGCAACTTCATCTTGCGGCGTATAAAGCGCGGCAAGAATAGCCATGACCGTGTCTGTATTTACATTCTGCGTCATCTTTGGCAAGGACGGATCTGCACTGATCAATCGCTGTTGTACAGCCACTGCAAAAGCCGTTCGATCACGCACGCTCTGAACAGACGAAGCATGCACTTTTTTCAGTTCCGCAGAGATGATCGCTTGTGCAGCAGCGGTTCCCATACCGTTTTCTACCTTTCGGATATATTCTCCTTGAAAGGCAGATTGATAGGCACTTTGCACATTTTCAAAACTCGTCATAGCATAGGACGAATCCCCCATTCTTTTTTCCAAGTTTGCATTAAAAGCATCTAAAAACGCTTTCTTCTGTTTCACATCTGCAATGGAGGCGTAATGCTGTTGCTTGAGCGTTTGCTCAACCGTTCTTAAAATCACTTCATTTGCAATGCCTTTTTTAGAATTTGACAGTGTAGTTTCGGCACCGGCCTCCGACTCAGAAACGGATTGTTCGCTTTTCTGCTCTGTGCCATATAGTTCAATATCATTGCATTGTAAGGAAACATTTTGATATTTTTCATTAAAAGTATCTTCCCTACTATAAGCTATTTTGATCTTTGCGCAATTAAAATCGGCTTTTTTCTGAATTTGGAAAGTAAACAGAACGCCGTTTGTCTTAACTGCATTCGTATGGTGCCATAAAACTTGAAAATGACCGATCTGCTCGCCAAAATCTGTCGCAAAATCGCCGACATTCAGCACCTCTCCCTTAGCAATAGAGCGCACATCTACTTGCGCGGCGGGGTATTCGACAGATAGCTTGATTCCCATAAGGCCGCTATTGTCCTTGATGCGAACCGAGATCTCTGACAGTTCGCTTGTTATGACACTTGGCGCATGCAAATACACGGTGGGTTGTGATCGGGCATACGCAACTGTACCCGCTTGCAGCATAATAAGGCCTGCTATAATCACAGCGATGATTTTCTTCATTCTCTTTCACCCTTAAAATTGCCACTGCACCGAAATCGATGCAGTGGCAAAGTACATTACAGCGTTTCTTTACCCACAAGGTATCTGGCAACCATGGCGGCGTCTTTATTGTTGATCTTGCCGTCGCCGTTTACATCCATAGCCAGCATCTGGCATTCCTTGGCCGTGATCTTTGAGAGCAAATACTTATTCATCGCCGCAACATCGCGGTTGTTGATCAAGCCATCGCCGTTCATATCGCCTGTAACCACAACAGTTCTCTTGTCAGTATTGCCAAGACGAATAACCGTGCCGGTGCCCACATAATCTGTGGACTTGAGCGATACACCGTTAATACTCTCAAACTGCAGCCCGCTGTTGGCAAACTCTTGCTGCACAGAAGCAACCGTAGACTTTAACGCCACGCGGCGCACAAAGCCGGCGGAATCGTAATTCAGCTTTGCGTTGTCCTTCAAAGCAATGGTGGTACCCAAATTGGCCTTAACCGCAATACGGCAGGTAGCTTTTTCCTTTGTCTTCTCTACCATTGCCGTTATGGTTGTTTCGCCTTCGGAAAGTGCAAGCACATTTCCTGCGTCATCAACCGAGGCCGCACCCGGATTGCTTGAAGTCCAAATCACCGTTTCACTGGCCAAGTTCGCAGGTGTAATTGTAACATTCAGTCGCATAGATGTGTTGGTAAACATGGAGGCGTTGGTTTGGTCTAACGCAATTCTTGCATATTCCGCGGTTTTGAAGTATTTTCCGGTCACGACCGTGTCCTCTGTAATACAATCGAAATCACGATCCCAACCACTGAAAACATAACCGGGAACCGAGTCCGTCGCCGGTTCTGTCGCTGCGCCCATATATTCTACCTGCTGGGTATCCAGCTCTGTTCCATCTTGCATTTGGAATACAACCTTATACTTCTTTGCGGTATAATTTGCATACAAGTTCCAACTGCTTGTGATCTTGGTATTCAGCGCAAACTTGGTTTTGCATTCTGCATCCTTGTAAAGACCTTCCAGCGTGTACCCGTCGACTGCAATCTTGGAAGCATCATACGCCTGCCCATCCTGCACCAGCGATACAAACGGCGCATCGCCAAAGCCGGTATTTACAGTAACGATATGATAATTCTTATTGGCATAACGATAAAGCGTGGTCGTTTGCTTTTCCCGTGTTTCACTAGTCATCGGCGCATTTACTGTCCAGGCTGTCCACTTGTAGTATTCTGCATTTTGATAACGGGAACGATACTGTGTCTTTTCTCCGCTGATCTTTGTCTGATTAAACCATCTTTGGCCGTTGTGTACATAGTAAGAGGTGTTGTCATCCAAAAAGCCTGCTACCGTCAAACGACTGTCGCAAACCACCGTCTCCAGCGTGCAAGAATAACCGCTCACTTTCTTGGGTGCATACTGTACGGTTCCGCTGGCGTCCGTGTATTTATAATGTGTATACTTGTAGTGCGTAACCGTCGGATCCTCTACCTTGCGTGTCGCCACCTCAAAGCCGATATAGCGGGTGTCTTTCGCAATCGGGCTGTCCTGCCACGCTGTGTAATCTGAATAGGTGGTCTTAGACAGCGTCCAGCCGTTTGATTTCAGCGTATTTTGGTCAGCGACCTTGCAAACGGTTTTAACATCCTTGTAGCGATAACCGGTTTTGCTTTCCAACGTATAATCATTGGGGTGTGCGGTCACTTCCGTCGGCAATGCGCTCTTTTGCATCCAGGCACTGGGGCTAGCAGAAGTGTTGATACAGTAATATTTTGTACTTTCTTCGCTGTCGTTTTTGCCCAAACTGGTGGCGTAAAAAGAGATTTGACAAGTCTTGCGGACGGTGATGGGTCCGGTATAGATCTGCTCTGTGGACTCATCGCCATTCAGATAGTAGTAAATCACCGCGTTTTGATCCGATGAAGTCAAGGTAAGTTGAATACGGTTTTTGAATTCACCGCTTTCATAATTTGCAGTCGGAGTCGGCGTTGTCTCTGCAAAATAATAAGCCGGATAAACCGCAATATCATGATCCACTTTCTCGTATTCATCTGCATTAAACCAACCGGCAAACTGCTTGCCGTCGGCAGAATCATTCACATCTTCCGGGGCCTTGGCACAATCACCGTATGCCACCTTCTGCGTAGAGATCACATTGTTGTTAAAATCATAGAACTTCACGGTGTATGTATTGGTTTCATACTGCGCGGTCACAACCATATCCTGCTTAACGATAATATTACCTTTCAGAATTTGATCCCAACCGGAGAATGTTTTACCCTCTACTGTTTCAGCTTCCGGAGGCGTTAATATGTCTCCGTAATTGAACTTTTGAAGTTTGATACTTTGATTTTTCCAATCCACAAAAACAATCGTAAACTGCTTTTTGGTGAAATCGGAAAAGAAATCCGTATCCTCTGTAATATTGGTTGTGCTCTTGTCCCAGCCGACAAAGTCATACCCTTCCCTTGTAGGATTCTTCGGAACGGCAGCATTGGCGCCGTCCACCACAGTTTGTGTGCTGATCACCGTGCCGTCCCAGTCGTAGAACTTTACGGTATGCGTTGCTTTTGGCGCAGAAATTTTGTCCACTTCAATCAGGTTTGTCGTGCCCTCGATTCCGATTGCAACGGTATAATCGCCGGTTTCTACCGTCGGTTCATTACGCAATTTAAAGGAAAAAGAGTAGGAGCCGTCTTTCCCAACAACGGACTGTCCGATATATTCGTTGGTGTAGTCAGAAGCACCGGTATAGCCGTACACATAGAGGGTAATCTGCTTACCAGCAAAGGAGGCGTCTACCTTTTTGCGAATGGTATACTGCTTGCCACTGTCGTTTTCAGCACCGGCCGAATTGCTTTTATAACGATATGCCGTTCGGGTTTCCACCTGCTTGGCAGAGGTAGCCGTTATAGAAGCGTCTGTCCAATCGGACCAGTCTTTCCAACGATAGAAATTATAAATATACTGGTAGGTTCCGTAATTGTACTGCGTCTTGGAGCCGCTTTGATAAGTCTCGTTGCCGGAATCCCCGCTGTTATAGAACCAATAAGCGCTGGAACCGCACTCCGGACATGCTGTCCCTCTATAAAGATCTCGACTGCCACAGCTGGACTTTTTGTACCACTCAAATGCAGAATAGTTGCTGTAAAGGCCATGATAGGTGCCGCCGGCGTGATTGGTGGGGCAAAATGTATGATTGCCTCCGCCCCTTTTGTAGAAATGGTAGTATACATACTTCCAGCGCGTGCTGTATATCGGAACAGATTGGGTGCTCAGCAACGCTCTTTTTCCCGTTTCATTGTCATAGGTGGACATAACGGAATCCTGATAGCCGGTTTGTGAGATCAGTTTCGTCTGTTTGGTACCGTCCCAGATCCAGCCGTCCATCGTTTTGCTGCTGCCGGTTTTTGTTTCCTTGTCTCGGAAGCGGTACTCTGTACGCGTTTCAATTTGCAGATCGGTACCGCTGGGCTTTGTACCGCTCCAGGCAGACCACATCAATCCCTGATCGATGGTAGCCGCCATATTTTCGGAAAACGGGACGCCGGACGAATAGCTGTCCACGATAATGACCTCAGCCGTGGTAGCAGCATAGTCACAGGGAATGAACACTTCCATACCCTTCTTTGTACCGCCTTTGGGAATACTAAACGCCGCCGACTCGGTGGCGTCCACCAGCTTACCGGTTTTTGTTTTCAAAGATACAACCGCACGGCCTCTTGTAATTGCATTGGGTGTATTGGTCAAATCAAAGTATACATAATAGCCGTCCGACTGCCGCTTGGCTGAAGTAATTTTACAAACAATCGGCAGCGTTTTATTCTTCCACTCATAAATGCCTTGCACATTGATCGTCTTGTTTGTGGCATCCGTGTAAACAGACTTGTAGTCCTGACTCTGCCACCCAACAAAAATATATCCGGTGGGAACATTCACATCCGTTGGCGGCGTAGCGTTTTTTCCGTATTCAACTTTTTCGCTTTTCAGAACTTTCTTTTCCTTGTCCAGGAAATTCACGGTATAGGTATTGATTTTGTAATTGGCACGAATGGTCCGGTTCGCAGTCACATTGTAGAACGAATCGCTCCATCCCTGGAAGGTATAGCCTTTGCGCGTGGGGGACGCGGGCGCAGTTGCGCTCTCACCGTATCGCACACTTTGCGTATGCAGTTCTTTGCCGTCCCAGTCCACAAATTTTACAGTAGAATTGGCGTGTGCCGTACAAGTACGGGAATTGTTATTGGAGCTGGTCCCGGATTGGTTCTTTGCTTCAACATAAATGGTATATGTGCCCACCTTGCTTAATGTAAGCGTATAGGAGCGCGCATTCGCATCTGTACCCAGATCACGATACTCTGCACCGCGAACCGCCACATTATACGCCGTTGCTCGTGCAGAGCCGTTCCATGTAATTGTTACGCTCTTGCCTACGGCAATATCCGTTGCACTGATACCGGTAATGGTCGGCTTATCCGGAATGGCCGGCGGTGCAGGCGGGGTGCTTTTGGTATATCTCAATACACCTTGCCACCCACCATTATAGTACGGGTCAATACATATTTCATCAGCACCATAGCGATATTTTTTCATTTTGCTGGACCATGATTTACCGCCCCCGGTTCCACCGGGAATTCCATTATAATCCGCATGAGCACCAACATTCTTCCCACTGCCAATATAAATCTCTGTATGGACACCTTCCTTGAGAAGAATATCGCCGCGTTGCAGATTGTCACACCTTGACGGAAATCCCGGAATTTGCGACGCTGGTATCCAAGCAAACCCTGCATTTACAAATGCGTTTCTCATGTTTCTCGTATTCAATCCGCCCTGAACACTAAATCCCGCATTATGAAACGCCCAACTCACCAGGGAGGAACAATCAAAATCAGGAGTGCCATTGCGGCGCGACCAATTCTGAGAATAGCCATAGTAATTGTTGTTCGCAACCGAAACAGCCCATGATATTGCATTTTCTACTCGACTATCCGCCGCTTGTGCCGTTAATGTTCCCGCCGGAAAAACCGATATGAGCATCAGCAGGGATAGCAACAGGGATAAAAACCTTGTACTTCGTTTTTTCATGGCATTTAGTCTCCTTTTCTTATTTTGTCTTCACGGTTTTTACTTTTGACCACGAAGAATAAATCGTAACATACCCTTTTTGCGTCTTCACTTTCCTATATGTACGAATACGCACATAGTATTTTTTCTTTGCTTTCAGTTTTTTAACTGTTTTAGCCGTAGATTTATTGTTACCTACATTGATCCATTTGGTCGTATTTTTGGTAAAATTCTTGGCAGTGGAATACTGCAGCTGATAGCCGGTGGTTTGTGTTTTTTGCGCTTTCCACTTTACCGTCAGGCTTTTCTTACCGCTTTGGAGTTTGGCCACGGTTGTGCCCTTTGGTACAATGGTGAACGTATATGTTTTTGCACCTTTATAGGCGCCCTTTAGCGTCAGTTTTACACTATATCGACCCACATTCTTGCAACCGCCGGAATAAGACACGGTGTAATGCTTGCCTGCTGTCAGTGTATTGCCCTTACTGTCCTTGACCGTTACTTTTGGTTTTTGGACTTTACCGTTATATGTGTATGTACTCTTGGACAACTTCACGCTGGCCACACGATACACTTTGTTCTTTGCTGCCGAATAACGACACACGGCACATCTTTTTTCCGACACACCGTCCTTGCTCCATGTAGCCGCCGTGGTGTACCACTTGTAGGTATGCGCTTTCTTTTTGATCACCTGACCGGTAGACAAGCACAAACCGCATTTGGTGCAATATATGTCGCCGCTATATCCCTCTGCGGTGCAGGTAGCTGCCTTTGCGCGCTCCGTTCGTGTTTGGCTGTGGTCGCATTTTGGATTCATGCGTATTGTGACTTTTTGGCAATCCAGTGTAACAGAATCATATTTTTCATTGAATGTATCGTCCATATTGTAAGACAGCGTTAAGATCGAATTTTTGCTGTCACCGGAAAGTAATTTCACATGCAGCGTAAACAGGATATCATCCGCAATCACCTGATCGGTAGAATTCCACAGCACATCAAATTGACCCACTGTATCTCCGATCGAGGTATTGAATGTACCGGAAAACTGACTGCCGCAGGTTGCGGAAATTGGCTGAATATCCGAAGCCGTATAGACAATGCGCAGCCGATACCCCATCAAGCCGTGATTGTTGGTGATCTTAATCGGAATGGACAATGTATCATTTTTTCGTCCCACCGGAGAGTCTGCATATACCCGTGCCACCTCACTGGTAAAAGACGGCTGTACCACACAGGTACACGGCGTACAGGAAACTTCTTTTTGCTCTGCAGAAAAAGAGAGCTGATATTCGCCGGAATCGGCTTGCGCCTTTGCTTTCAGCCGGATTTCAACCGCGTCTGTCGCAGAAGGAACTGCATTCAGATTTGAAATTTGAATCACAAGCACGTCACTGCGGAGCACACCGCTTGTCACGACACCATTCAAGCCCTTAACGGACAAAAATTCAAAATTCGTTTGGTCAAATCGCATATGCAGCGTACAGGCAGTCAAACCTTGTGCATTGTCCATACGCAACCGCACACCCACCGTCTCACCGGCAGTAACATTCTCCGTTTGCGCAGAGAATTTGGCATATTTTGTGATACTCTTGTTCGTTACGGTAATCGGAATATCCTCGCATTGCAGGGCTACGTCCCGAAAGGCGTCATCAAATGTATCTTCCTGCGTGTAGGACAAGTGGATTTTCGTTTGACCGACTGCACCGGCAGAAACAGAGAAATTCACATAAAATAAAATGCCGTCCTGTGCTACCGCTTCACTGCCTGCCCAATACACATGGATCTGTCCGCGCACCATGTCGCCGTCTATATTATCTTGGAGGCCGCCATTGGTCACCGGTCCACTTTCTACGGAAAGAGGCGTAACAACGGACGGATCATAGTCTAATGACAATTTAAAGCCCAGCAAGCCGGTATTGGACTTTATCATTACCGGCACGCGAACCTGCTCACCGGCCAATGCCTGAGTCGCCGAACCGTAAACCGTTGGCCCATCTGCGGCAGCAAAAACAGACTCTGCACTGCACAGCATACTCAATGCCAAAGCTACCGCTAACAGCAGGCTTTGAAATCTTTTGAACAACCAAACCACTACCTTTCCCAATATATAGATATATACCTTAGTTATTGTACTGCAATAAGAATTGCACTTCTATACTCAAACAGCGTACAGTTTCCTATTTTCTTTGTAAAACAGCAACTGTTTTTCAAAGCCTTAATAAGCAAAAACATATTTTTTTTACAAAACCCCTTGACTTGGAGTAAGCTCAAAGTGCTATGATAAAGGAAACCAAAACAAGGAGATTTTATCTATGAAATACGCAACAGAAGAAGCCTTTGTCGCTGCCAACGCATTTGGCAAAGGCGCCGCCAACACGGCTTATGCCCAATACTTTGTAGGCAATTCTTATCTGAATCCCCTTACCGATCCCCAGGTCACGGCGCTGCATTTGTCCAATGTGACCTTTGAGCCGGGGTGCCGCAACAACTGGCACATTCATCACGCCACAAAAGGCGGCGGTCAGTTGCTGATCTGCACCGCCGGTGAGGGCTGGTACCAGGAATGGGGAAAGGCCCCGGTAGCGCTGCACGAGGGCATGGTCATCACCATTCCGCCGGAGGTTAAACACTGGCACGGCGCTAAGGGCGACAGTTGGTTCTCCCACATTGCTATGGAAGTGCCCGGTGAGAATGCCTCTAACGAATGGTGCGAGCCGGTGAGCGACGCAGATTATAACGCACTGGAGGAAGAAAAATGAGTTTGCAAAACACAGACCCGGAATACACCCAGCGACTGGGCGCATTTTTTGAAGAAGTAAGAAACGAACCGGACAGCATGCTGGAGCCCACCACCCGCTGGCTGGCGATTCTGGCCACCCTCACCGGCAACGGCAGTGTAGACGCCTACAAAGAGGCACTGCCCCAAGCGCTGCAAGAGGGGCTTGACCCGGTGGCAGTCAAAGAGATGGTGTACCAGGCCACCGATTACCTGGGCTACGGCCGTGCGCTGCCGTTTCTGCACGCCACCAACGACGCGCTGACCGCCGCCGGCATTGCCCTACCACTACCCGGCCAGGCAACCACCACCATGAATGATCGGCTGGAGAAAGGCATTGCCGCCCAAGTCAAAATCTTTGGCGAACACATGAATGAGGCTTGGAAAGCCGGCACCGTCAACCGCTATTTGGCAGCCAACTGCTTTGGCGATTACTACACCCGCACCGGGCTGGATCTGGCCCAGCGAGAGATGATCACCTTCTGCTTTCTCTCTGCCCAAGGGGGCTGCGAGCCCCAGTTGATCGCCCACGCCAAGGGCAATATGAACATGGGCAACGACGCAGCGTTCCTGACCAAAGTGGTGCTCCAGTGTCTGCCCTACATCGGCTATCCTCGCAGCCTAAACGCCATGGGCTGCATTGCGAAAGCCGCCAAACAATAACCCAAAAGCAAGAACACCCCTGCACAGCAGCAAGCCGTGCGGGGGTGTTCTGTATCTGAATGCAGTTATAGGATGGTGGCGTGGCTGCCGCCGGTGGGAGCCTTGGTGACCAGAATCTGCCGGTCGATGGCCGCGCGCAGGTCCGCCACATGGGAGATGATTCCCACCAACCGGTCGCTGCGAGCCAGATCCGTCAGGGCGTGCAGTGCCTGGTGGAGGGACTCCTCGTCCAGAGAGCCAAAGCCCTCGTCCACAAACATCGCATCCAGCCGCACGCCGCCGGCGGCGCTCTGTACTCGATCCGACAGCCCCAGCGCCAGCGACAAAGAGGCCTTAAAGGACTCGCCGCCGGACAAACTCTTTACACTGCGGGTGGTGCCGTTATAATGGTCGATCACATCCAGATCCAATCCGGACTGGTTGCGATTGTTCTCTGCCGTTTGGCGGCGCACCAGCTCGTACTGTCCGCCGGACATAACCATAAAGCGGGTGTTGGCACAGGCCAGCACCGCGTCCAAGTCCTGCATTTGCACATAGGTCTCCAAGGTGACCTTTTCTTTACCGGTCAAGTTGCCGGTGGCAGTATCTGCCAAGGCTTTTATCCAGCCGTAGCGGTGTTCCGCCGCCTCCAGTTCGGCCGCTGTGTGCCGCATTTGATCCAGTACCGTTTGATTGGTCTGGAGCCGCACAGCCAGTGTCTTGCCTTGATCGGTCAGCGTATGCAGCCGGGTCTGCAACTGCGCCAGCTGGGCGCGCAATGCCGCCGGGTCCGCTGCCGGGCAAGTCTCCAACTGCTGCCGGGTCTGTTGCAAAGTGGCTGCCAAGGCCGCCGCCTGCATGTCCAGCTCTGCCACGGCAGCTTGCGCCTTTTGGTGTGCCTGCTCTAAAGCATTTCGTTTTTCCGTTATGCGGTGCTGTTCCTCTTCCGCAGCCGACTGGGTCGCAAAAGGCAGTTCTGCCGCCAGTTCACTGCACCGGCTTTGCTGCTGTTTGACCTCTTGTTGCAGCTGCTGCACCTGCAATTGCAATTCCGTCTGCTGCCGGGCACGTGCTGTGGTGCGCGCGGCGACTTGCGGCAAAGCCTGCTCCACCTGCGCCGCTTCTTCTGCGGCTTTCTGTGCAGCCTGCTTATTCGCTTCCGCCACGGTGCAAGCCGTCTGTGCCTGTGACAGCGCTTCTGCCAAAACCGATTGCGGCTCCTCCGGCAAATCACCAAGCAGCGCTTGCCACCCGGCAATAAACGCCCGCTGCTGTTCTCGGTACTGTCCCTTTGCGCCACCGGCGGACTGGCTGGCAGTCGTGGCCTTTGCCATAGCGGATCGGGCCGCCTGCTGGGTTGCCTCCAACTGCGACTGTGTAGGCGCCTGCGTGGGCAAAACCGCCGGATGAGGGTGTTCCGTGGCGCCGCACACCGGGCAAGGTGCACCCGGCTGTAAATCTGCCGCCAACACGCCGGCTTGGCTGTCCAGAAAAGCCCGGTTCAGGCGCTGATAATCCTGCTCCAAACGCTGAGCGCGCGCTGCCGCAGCCTGGTAATCGGCAGCAGCACGGCGATAAGTATTCTCCGTAGTTTGCAGCGCAGCCCGCTGCTGTTCTAAAGCAGTCAACGCCTCTACCTTTTGCCGGGCCTGTGTACAGGCAGCCTTGGCCTGCTCCAACGCGGCGGCCGCCCCTTGCAGTTCCTGCCGTCGCTGTTCCAAACGGGTTTGTTCCGCGCGGGCTTTTTCCGCAACGTCACCGGCTGCCGTGTATGCCGCTGTTTGCTGCGCTGCCTGTTGCCGCACCTCTGCCAAGATCTGCTGCGCTTTGGTCAGCCGGTCGTACTTGGGCAGCTGGGCTTGCAGCAAAGCCAGGCGGGCAGTAAGCGGTTTCGTCTCCTCTGCCTGTGCGGCGCACTGCTTCAATCTATCCGCTGTCGCCGCTTGCTTGGGGGTCAATTCCGCCTGCTGCCGGGTCAGCTCTTGCAGCTGTTGTTCCAGTTTCAAACGGCGCTCCGCAGCTGTTAATGCTGCCCGATCAGCTTGCATTTTTTCTTGTATTTCTGCCGTTTGGCGGGTGTTCTCCGCAGCGGCAGTCGTGTCCAACTGAATCAGCTGTTCCAACACCTCTCGGCTTTCAGAAAAGGGCAGCTGACCTTGTTGCAGCGCCCGGGCTTTGGCAAAAAGCATAGAGTCCTCCGGGCAGCGCACGCCCTCGCCGTACTGGCGCAATTTTTCCTGCCCGGCGTCATAGGCGCGCTTTACCTCCAAAGCAGACTGTCGCAGCTTCTCCTGCAAGCAGGCATACCGCCCGGTGTCAAACAGCTTTTGGAATATACGGCTACGCTCCTCCGTCTTGGCAAGCAGTAAACGCAAAAAATCTCCTTGCGCCAGCATGGCAATCTGGCAAAACTGATCGTGATCCAGCCCCAACAAGGCGGTGATTTCGTCATCCACTTCCGTTTGTTTGGTAATCACCCGGCCATCCGGACAGATCAGCTCCGCCATAGCGTGCTGGGTAGTCATCCCCTCACCCCGGGTCTTAGGTCGCCGGTACTCCGGGCTGCGGCGCACGGTGTATACCGCCCGGTCGTATGCAAAAGTCAGCTCTGCAAAGGTGGGAGTCTCCGGCGCTGCGTACTTGGAGCGCAAGGTGGATGGCTCCCGGCTTTTGCCGCTGGCCTTGCCATACAGCGCAAAAATAATGCCGTCAAAAATGGTGGTCTTGCCGGCGCCGGTATCGCCGGTAATCAAATACACGCCGCCGGTACCCAGCTTGGAAAAATCCAGCACCTGCTCCCGAGCGTAAGGGCCAAAGGCGGACAAAGTAAGTTTTAGCGGTCTCATACTTTCTCCTCCCACACACTTTCCATCTGGCTGCGCAAAAAGGCAGCCTGCTCTTCTGTCAGATCCGTACCGTTTTGGCGGCGGTAAAATTCTGCAAACACATCAAACGGCGACTGCTTTTCTGTCGCCGCACCGTCATGCACCTGCCCCAGAGCACGGGTGCGGGCGTTGTCGTAGTCCAGCAGCATTAAGTAAGGATAAATACTGCGCAGGCGACCCATGGCGTCCGGCACATCCTGCTCATCCGTCAGCGTAATATGCAGATAATTCTGCTGAAAATCTCCGTTGGTATAATAGTCCCGGGCGGTCAGTTCCATATAGCTACCTCGCAGCTGCGTTAAATCTCGGCGGGGGGACAGCGGCACCGTGCGCACTTGCAGGTCCCCTTTTGCCCCCAGTTCCACCACGGTCACGCTTTTTTGGTGCCCTGCTTCCGAAAAAGAATACTTCAGTGGGGAGCCACAGTACCGTAGCCGCGGGCTGCCCATATTCTGCGGCCGGTGAATATGCCCCAGCGCCACATAATCAAAGGGGTCAAACACGCTGCCGTCCACATTGTCCGTACCGCCTACGGACAGTTCCTCTGAGTCCGAGGTGGCAGCGCCGGTAACGAACTGGTGCGTCAGCAGCACATTGCGCCGGGAAGTATCCACCTGCATAGCGCCGACAGCGGCGGACAGTGCGTCCGTATAGCTGTCAATCTCCGCCTCAGGAAAATAGCGGCGCACATGAGCGGGCTTCACAAAGGGTAGCATATAAATGCCCACTTCGCCCCATGGATCCGTCAGCACAAAGGGCTGCACCCCACCGTCATAAACCGGCGAAAAGTGTACCCCGCTGCCATCCATAAGCCGACTGCCAAAGGCCAGCCGCTCCGGGGAGTCGTGGTTGCCGCTGATGGCAAACACCGGCACCTTTCGCTGCGCCAAATGGCAAAAGAAATCGTCGCACAATGCCACAGCCTCCGCCGACGGCACCGCCTTGTCATAAATATCTCCGCAAATCAGCACACCATCCGGCTGCTCTGCGGCAATGCAGTCAATGATCTGCTGCAGAATATACACCTGATCCTCCAGCATAGAAAAGCCGTGCACCCGCTTGCCCAGGTGCAGGTCGGATAAATGCAAAAACTTCATATCAGTTCTCCTTCATCTGTGCCGCGCACATTAAGTTCACTTTATCATAAACGCAAGGGCATTGCAAGCCGCCGTCCATTTTTTCGCCCGGATGCAATTTTTTCTATAGAGAATTGATTTTGCGGGAACAGTTCTATATAATGGAAATGAACAGATATAAGGGGGAATCAATATGCAAACCATTACCCGCACCACACCCTGCGGTGCACTGCAAGGGCTGGAGCTGGAGGACCACCTGGAGTACCGGGGTATTCGCTACGCCACCGCCGCCCGTTGGGAATATCCCCGACCGGTAGAGCACTGGGAGGGCGTTTACGACGCCACCCAATTCGGTGCCTGCTGCTACCAGCACCGGGGCTTTGACGAGGATACCAAGGTCAATCCTTTTTACAGTAAAGAATTTCGGGTAGGCTGCCATTTTACTTACAGCGAGGACTGCCAGTACCTGAACATCTGGGCGCCTAAGGATGCCAAGGACTGCCCGGTGCTTATTTACATTCACGGGGGCAGCTTTACCGGCGGCTCCACCGACGAGCGCCACATCAGCGGCACCGCTTACGCCAAAAAAGACGTGATCTTCGTAGCCATGAATTACCGGCTGGGCCCCTATGGCTTCTGCGCCCACCCGCAGCTGAAAGAGGCGGACGGCACCTGCGGCAACTACGGGCTATACGACCAGCTGGAGGCGATCCGCTGGGTGCGCCGCAACATTGCCGCTCTGGGCGGTGATCCCCACCGCGTAACGCTGCTGGGGCAGAGCGCCGGGGCGATGAGCGTGGATATTCTCATCTCCTCTCCCCTGTGCCGGGACTGGTACCGAGGTGCCATTATGATGAGCGGACCGGGACTGCAACGGGCAGCCGCACGCCCCCAATCCATTGAAAAGGTGGGTCAGTTCTGGGATCAAATCTGCCAAAACGCCGGGGCAGCGGATATGAACGCCCTGCGCCAAACAGACGCCCGCACCCTGTATTACGCCTGGCTGGACGCCTGTAAAAGCGACAAGCTCAGTATGCTCTACACCTTCCCTGTGTTTGATGGCAAGCTGCTGACCAAAGCCACATTCAATATGCGCACCATACCCAAAATGCCAAAGATCCTGGGCATGACCAACGCGGATATGATTCCGGTCCTTGTGTCCGGTTTGATCCGCCGCTGGGCTCATGACGACAAGGGCAGCCCCTGCTACGCCTATTGTTTTGACCGGGATCTGCCCGGCGACAACTACGGCGCCTGGCACACGGCAGACTTGCTTTATGCCTTTGGCACACTGCAAAACAACTGGCGACCCTTTACCGATACAGACAGGGAGATCTCGCGCCAAATGGTGGCGGCCTTTGCCAACTTTGTCAAGTGCGGCAATCCCAACTGCAACGCCCTGCCCCGCTGGAAAGCAGGCACCGCCAAGGTCATGCGCTTTGGCGACCCCAGCCGCATGGCGCCCTTCCCGGACGGCCGTCTCATTAAAGAAACACTTCATAACAAAGGACCGGTATAAATGAAATTTGACCACAACTTTACCCAAACCACCGCCACGCCCACCGGGCGCACTTACGCCGCCGACGGCTGGCAGGCGCAGTTGGACTTTCTCTCCGGCAGCTGCCTGCGAGTGGCACTCTATCGTAACGCAGACGACCTGCTGCCCACCTTTAATATTGACCCGGACAATGCGTCCATCGGCCCCCAGGGCAGAGCGCGACTGAGTACCGTGGGTTTTCAGCCGGCAGCGCCCACAGTCACGGAGAACGATAGCGGCACTGCCTTTGCCTTGCCTTGCGGGGTAACGGCAGAGCTGGATTTCCACAATCTGCTGCTCACCTACAAGATCGGCGATCGGGTGCTCTTTGCAGATCGAGGGCCGCTGGCCTATAATTTGGACAAAGAGTTTGGCACCGGCGCCACCCACTACATCACCCGGGAGCGGGATGAGCGGATCTACGGCCTGGGCGATAAGGGCGGCAGCGTGAACAAAGCCGGGCGACGCTTTCGCATAGACACAGCGGACAGCATGGGCTTTGACGCCGCCATGACCGACCCGCTCTACAAGCACACGCCCTTTTACATCTGCCAAAACAGCGTGGGCTGCTACGGCATTTTCTATGACACCACGGCCCCCGGTGAGATGGATCTGGGCCGGGAGATCAACAACTACTACCCGCCGTTTAAGTATTATCGCTCTGCCGAAGACTGCCTGGTGTACTATGTATTCTTTGGCAGCAAGTTAGAGATCTTGCAGCAGTTTTGCCGCACAGTGGGCCGCCAGCCGCTGCCCCCCAAGTGGAGCTTTGACTACTGCGCCAGCACCATGGCTTATACGGACGCCCCCAAGTCAGAAGAAAAGATGGACGCGTTCCTTGCCAAAGTGCGGGCGCTGGATCTGAATTGCAGCGGGTTTTATCTGTCCTCCGGCTACACCGCCATCGGCAACCAGCGCTGCGTGTTCCACTGGAACAGAGAGAAGTTCCCGGACCCGGCACGGTTTATCGGTAAATTCAACGCCGCCGGAGTCCACCTGATTCCCAACATCAAGCCGGCGTTTCTAACCAGCCACCCGATGTACGATGACCTGGCGGCCAAGGGTCTCTTTGTCAAGAATGCAGACGGCAGCCCCTATGTTACCCAATTTTGGGACGGCCTGGGCAGTTACCTGGACTTTACGAACCCGGAGGCCTTTGCTTTTTGGCACGATCAGGTGACGGAAAAACTGCTGCAAAACGGCATGGACGCCACTTGGAACGACAATAACGAATTTGACATTCAGGACCCTACCGCTGTGGCTGTGGGCTTTGGCGGCAAGGCGGCCCCGGCTGCCCATATTCGCCCGGCGCTCACCTACTTGATGGTACTCAGTTCTTACCGAGCGCAAACGGAAATGCGCCCGGCAGAACGGCCGTTCCTTTCCACCCGCAGTGCCGGGATCGGTCTGCGACGGTTGGCCCAAACCTGGAGTGGTGACAACTATACATCCTTCCACGATCTGCGCTACTGTCACTATGTAGGCATGACCCTGAGCCTGTCCGGCTTTTACTTTTACGGCCACGATCTGGGCGGCTTTTCCGGGGAAATGCCTTCCAAGGAGCTGCTGCTGCGTTGGATCCAGCACGGTGTATTTGAGCCCCGCTTTACCATTCATTCCTGGAACGCGGACGGCTCCGCCACCATGCCCTGGAGCTATCCGGAGGTGATGGACAGTGTGCATGCCCTGTTTGACCAGCGTAAGGCTCTGCTGCCCTACTATTACAGCACCGCCTACCGCAGCGTGCAGGAGGAGCTGCCCTTGCAGGCGCCCCTATGTCTTTATTATGACGACCGGCAAATCCATCCGGACGATCCTGCCTTTTTGCTGGGGCGCGACCTGCTGGCAGCCTGCGTGCTGGATCAGGGCATGGAGGATATAGAAGTCTACTTGCCGTCCGGTGAGATCTGGTACAAGGACGACCGGTGTTACACCGGCGGGCAGACAGTGGCACTGCACATTCCCGCTACCGGCACCGTGCCCTATTTTGTGCGTGGCGGCTGCGTATTCCCTCTGGACATTGGGCCTACCTGGTTCCAAAAGCCCAGTCGGGTGCAGTTCACCGTCTATCCCATTGCCGACGGCACCTTCCAAAGCCGCTACTTTGATGATGACGGCCACACCTATGCCTACCGGGACGGCCACTGCGTGGACGCGGTCTTTACTGTTGCTTGTGCTGCCGATACCGTTACTGTGCAGGTAGAAAATCGGGGCGACACCCCCTTTGCACCGAACATTCGCCTAACCCCGGCAGACCACCGGCAGCTGATTATCAAGTAAATCCAAACATAAAGCAGTCGATAAAAATCGGCTGCTTTTTTTACGGAAATCAAAAAAAGTTCAAAAAAGTCTTGACTTAGAGTCAACTCAAAGGTATATACTACTCTTGAAACGAGGTGAGCCTATGACCATTAAAGAAGTCAGCGAAAAGTACAACATTTCCCAAGACACCCTGCGCTACTACGAGCGGGTGGGTATGATTCCCCAGGTGCACCGCACAGGCGGCGGCATTCGGAATTATCAAGAGGACGATCTTGGCTGGGTAGAACTGGCCATTTGTATGCGCAGCGCCGGTCTGCCGGTAGAGGTGATGATCGAGTATGTGCGGCTCTATATGCAGGGCGACAGCACCATTCCCGACCGGCTGCAACTGCTGCTGGACCAAAAAGCCGCACTGGAGGCCCAAATGGCAGACACGAAGCGTATGCTGGACAAATTGGAGTACAAGATCTCTCGCTACCAGGTGGCGGTAAAAACCGGCAAGCTCACCTGGGATTAACAAAAGGAGGAAACGCAAAATGTATTTGGAAAAGATCAACGGCCCTGCCGATGTAAAAGCCTTAAACAGCCCAGAGCGCACCGTCCTGGCGGCAGAAATGCGCACTGCGCTGATTCAAAAACTCAGCCACCACGGCGGCCACTGCGGTCCCAATCTGGGACTGGTGGAGGCCACCATTGCCCTGCACACGGTGTTTGACTCCCCCAAGGACCGGTTTGTCTTTGATGTGTCGCACCAGACCTATCCCCACAAGATGCTTACCGGGCGCAGCTACGGCTTCTTAGACCCGGACCGGTATGACGATATTACCGGGTACAGCGCGCCCCAGGAGAGCGCCCACGACCCCTTTACGCTGGGTCACACTTCCACCTCCGTCAGCCTGGCCTGCGGCTTGGCAAAGGCCCGGGACGCCAAGGGCGAGCACCACAATGTGGTGGCCATTATCGGCGACGGCTCTCTGTCCGGCGGCGAGGCGCTGGAGGGGCTGGACCTGGCCGGCGAGATGAACAGCAATCTGATCATCGTGGTGAACGACAACGGTATGTCCATTGCAGAGAACCACGGCGGCATTTATAAAAATTTGGAGCTGCTGCGCCAAACCGGCGGCAAGGCAGAGTGCAACCTGTTCCGCGCTATGGGGCTTGATTATGTATTCCAGCCGGAGGGCAACAACACAGACGCGCTGATTGAGACCTTTCAGCAGGTCAAGGACTGCGACCACCCGGTAGTGGTGCACATTGTCACCGAGAAAGGCAAGGGCTACGCCCCGGCAGAAACCCACAAGGAGAACTGGCACTGGTGTATGCCCTTCGACCCTAAAACCGGCGAGAACACAGTGCACTTTGAGGGCGAGGACTACGGCGATCTGACCGCCCGGTATCTGCTGGAGGAAATGCAAAAGGACCCCAAAGTGGTGGCCATCACCTCCGGCACCCCCACCGTATTCGGCTTTACCGAGGATCTGCGTAAGCAGGCAGGCAAACAATTCGTGGATGTGGGCATTGCCGAGGAGACCGCCGTAGCGCTGGCCAGCGGACTGGCAGCCGGCGGTGCCAAGCCGGTGTATGGCGTGTATAGCTCCTTTTTGCAGCGCACCTATGACCAGCTGAGCCAGGACCTGTGCATCAACAACAACCCGGCCACCCTGCTGGTATTCGCCGCCTCTGTGTACGGTATGAACGATGTGACCCACCTGGGCATCTTTGACATTCCCATGATCTCTAACATTCCCAATCTGGTGTACCTGGCCCCCACCACCAAGGAGGAGTATTTTGCCATGCTGTGCTGGAGCATGACGCAACGGGAGCACCCGGTAGCCATTCGCGTACCGGCCTGTGGCGTACTCTCCGACGGCAAGGCAGTCACCAAGGACTTTGGCAAGCTGAACACCTATGAAGTGACCCAGGCGGGCAGCGATGTGGCCTTTATCGGCCTGGGCAGCTTTCATCCCCTGGCACAGCAAGCGGCTGCGGAATATGAAAAGCGCACCGGCGTGCGCCCCACGGTGATCAACCCCTACTATATCACCGGGCTGGACAAGGAACTGCTGGCCCAACTGGGCAAGACCCATAAAACCGTAGTCACCCTGGAGGACGGCGTGCTGGACGGCGGCTTTGGCCAAAAAATCGCAGCCTACTACGGCGGAACAGACACCAAGGTGCTGTGCTACGGCCTGCAAAAAGAATTCCTTGATCGCTACAATGTGCAGTCGGTGCTGGAAGAAAACCGCCTGACCTCCGCACAAATTAGCGACGATCTGCAAAACCTGTAAGGAGAACGAAAATGGCAAAAACATTGGTGGTCTATTATTCCCAATCCCGGGGCAATACCAAGAAGATCGCCCGGGAGATCGCGTCCACCCTGGGGGCAGACCTGGCGGCCATTGATACGGTGCAGCCCTACAACTGCTCTTATGACGAGTTGGTGTACGGTTTGTCCAAGACAGAGACGCAAAACAAGGTCTGCCCGCCCATCAAGCCCCTGGACAAGGACCCGGCATACTATGACCGCATTGTGCTGGGCACCCCCACCTGGTGGTACACCATGGCCCCGGCTGTGCGCACTTTCTTAACCGAAACGGATCTGACCGGCAAAGAGTTGGTCCTGTTTGCCACCCACGGCGGCTGGCCCGGCCATGCGCTGGCGGACATGAAAGCCTGCGCCAAGGGCGCAAAAGTCATAGCCCAAACGGATGTGCAGTTCGACTCCACCGGCGGCGACCGCCAGGAGACCCCCATGCCCGCCGTCACTGCCTGGGCAGAAAAGCTGAAATAACCAGCCATACCAAAACGACCCGCCGACTTCTGCCGGCGGGTTTTATTTTAAGGTGGATATTTGGCTGCGGGTTTGCTATAATAGAGATAAGATCAAAGAAAGGAAGTGCAATGATGCCTTATATTAAGAATATACCTCATGAGGCGATTTTCAGTCTTGTGGATCAAATCCAGGTGCAGCCCGGCCAAGTGGTCAGCAAAACCCTGGCGCAGAATGACGCCGTCAGCGTGACCCTGTTTGCCTTTGCAGCCGGTGAGGAAATCGGCACCCATGATTCCACTGGCGACGCTATGGTTACCGTGCTGGAGGGTGTGGGTCAGTTCACAGTAGACGGTGTGCCCTACCTGGTAAAGCCCGGCGAGGCGCTGGTGATGCCCGCCAAAAAGCCCCATTCGGTGTACGCCCCGGAGAATTTCAAGTGGATGCTGACCGTCATCTTCCCCCACAACAACTAAATACCCATAAAAAGGACCGACGGCTGCATACCATCGGTCCTTTTTTATAAACATTATATGTGATCGCCCATATTGGACAGCTCTGTGAAATCCTCTATGTACCATTCTCCGTCCTCTCCGGGCGAAAACCGCCAACCGAAATCCGTTACGGTTTGGTCGATATATCCGTCATAATACACAGCTTTTAAAATCAAGCAATCGCCGGAGGGGCAATAATCATCGCCCATAAAAATCAAACGCTGTAAAACCAAGTTGTGGCTAAACCCGGAGAATTGCGCCTTTGCTAAAGCAGCGCACGCATCAATATCTGCTCTTGTATAGCGCGCAGAAGTACCGTAATCGATCTGTACTTCTGACACATCCGCCTTTTGATTTTTCATTTGGCACCCGGTAAAAATCAACACCAGCAAAATCAAACACGCCAGCGCCCGGGATGTTGCACAAACACGATTTTTCACATCGTTCACCTCTTTCAGCCTCAATATAGCACGCCAAAGCGCTTCTTGTCAAGGTAGCCGGTCAACCGCAATATGTATCTTCCGTATCAGCTAAGAGGCGTAAATGCCCGCCATCAAAATAATAGATATTCTCTTTCTTAAACCCATAAGTGCCGTTGATCAGCGCAATGTGCGGTTCAAAAGTGAAAAGACGCACCCGGCTCAATTTTTTGTGATTACCGGCTTCAATATAAATACGGTGATTTTTGTTTTTCACAATAGAGTGACCCAAATTGCCGTTAAAATCTAAATTTTGATACCCTTGTGCACGAATGTAATCGTTCATATACGCATAAAGCTGCTCAAAGGTCGTATTTCTATCTACAAAGCGTCTCAATTCCGCGTGCAACTGATTCTCAAAGCGTAGGCCATTGCGGATTTCCGCCTCTGCAATATCATCTAATTGCCGAACCACCTGCCCATTTTGCACAACAAATGTCCGGGCGAAATCGCCCCAGATCCGCCGCCGTTGCGGTGACAGATCAATGGTGAGTACATCATTAGACTGAATACAGGTATGCGCCGGCACATACTCCCGACCGGACACAGAAAGCAGCGTATCCGGGTGATGAAAAACCAAAGCACCTACATCGTAATACCAAAACGATTGCGCACCGTTTGCCAACATATAGGTTTCACACAAGGTCTTGATCTGATCCACAGTCTGACCCACCTGTATATAGCTTTGAATAAATTGCATGGTATCCGCAGCAAGCTGCTGCATAGCGGCATATTTTTGAAGTGTAGAACGAAGCATCATCATACCTCTCATAAGTATACAATAACAGCCCGACAAGGAACCTTGCCGGGCTGCATTTTTGATTTATTTCTTCTGAGGGCCGTTGTAGCCATTCTTTTCCTGGAAAGCGGCGATCTTGTCGATCACGCCAAGGATCACATCAAAGCCGTCGCCGACGGTCTCCATCTCAAACCGCTCCGGCATATCCCGCCAGGTGTGGTAATAATAGGTGAGCATGGGGTTCTGAGCCGCAAAGGTCACGGACTTAATACCCGCGCGGGTCATAGGTGTAGAGTCGCAGCCGCCAACGGGATTGTGGATACAACCGTTTGTCTTGCTCTCGATACCCATCTCGTTAAAGGTGTCCTTAAACATCTTTTCCATATCTGTATCAAAGCGCACGCCCTGCCAGTCGTCCTTGATCACCACTTCAAAATACTCTTTATCTGCCACAGAGTCAATGTTAATGTTCCAGGCGTTCTTGGACAGATCGTCAAAGCGGTGCTCCTGGGCAAAATGCATGGAGCCGCGTAGACCCGCCTCCTCAGAGCCGATATTGGCGTCTACAATGCGGCAGTTCTTAGGCATCTTTTCCGGGTGCTCCTTGAAATACTTGATCACCGCATAGCTCAGGCCGATGCCGGTGGCGTTATCCATAGCGCCGCGAGAAGCGTTGCGAGGATTGGGATCGCCCCACATCACCACAAACAGAGAACCAATGGCGGTGACAATGGGCACGAAGTTCATAATGAACATAAAGGTGTTCCAGCCCTGAGAGGCCAGCATGGTCTGTGCCCACTGGGCGCCGGCGTAATCGCAAATGTTCACGACAGCCATAAACACAGAAAACAGCGCAATAAAGAAAAAGCAAACCGCGCCGAAGCCCACCTTGCCATATGTAGCGATCAGGCCCATAATCGGCTTGGTCTTGGCATACTTATATGCGTGCTCACTGTGGCGCCAGCACCAGGACGTATCCGTATGGCCGGACAGGATAATGGTATAGTCATACTTGCCGTCCTCCGGCTCCAGCACGCCAAGGGTATTGCGGCTGATCTCCTGGGGGAAGAACATATCAAACCAGGTCTTATAGAAAAAGCAGCTCATCACCAGCCAAAAGATCGTAATGAGACCCAGCGCAGCCAGGGCGTACCACAGCTTATTAAAGCCGCTGGCCAGGGCAATAATGGCGCCGATACTCAGGATCACGCCGGACCAACCGGCATAGGACAGACCGCCGATACCGGAACGGGGTGAAACGGCGAACTCCTCCGTCTTCGGCTCAATGCCGATGTCGCGCAGCTTGTCGCCCATATACTGATGAAATTTGATTTCACCGTCGGAGCCGGGCAAGCGGGAGCCGATCTTGTGTGCGGCGTGTTCCACAATGTCCATAGCTTCGCGGGCATAGGATTTGGATTCTTCTCTCATGTTCAGGCCTCCTGTTCAGATTTTGAAAAAAGATAATTATATTTTAAGATAACTCTGACAAAAATGCAAGCAGAAATTCATGATCTTGCATAAATATTCGCCAAATTCAGGAAATTGTAGCGTAGCACAGCGTTAAAGCAGTACATCAAAGAAAAAAGCGGCAGCATTTGCTACCGCTTCGAACTGTGGAAAAGTCGTGCCGAACCCGATTCTTTTCGCAGAGAATGTCAGGGCTGCGGTTTTCTCTCTCAAATATAGGACTGGAAAACGCTCTATCCCCTGCCAAAATGCAATAGCAACGCCAAGAGCAAAGCAGCCAACGCCCACAGGGTCACGCACAGTGCCACCGTCCACACCCGGCACCGACGGAATGTGCGCACACGATTCCCCGGGCGCACCGCTGCCGCCAGTACCGTTTGGATATGCGTATCCCCCAGGGTATGGGGCACCGGCGGAAAATGTACCACCCGGTCCACCGCAGCCAGCAGCCGATTGACCCCACGGCTGCTGTAAGGGGTGGCCACCACCACCGGGCACCCCAGCCCGGCAGACAACGCTGCCGGGTCAATGATAACACCGCGCCGCCGGGCAGCACCCCTATCCGTGATGTACACCACCAACCGATGACTGCGCTGCCAAAGGGCAGGCAACGCCGCCAGTGCCCGCTGCAGATCCAGCGCCGGGGTCACCAGCACCGTACAGTCCGCCCCGCGCAGCGCCGGACTTTGCAGAGCGCACAGAGGCAGCAGCCGCAAATCATAAGTAATATGCCGGTATGAATAACACCAGGCGCCCCCCTGCCGCCGCCCCAAAAGCTCCTGCAGCAAATGCTCCTTACCTCCATTGTTGCCGCCTACCAATACCACGGTACACTCGCCCATACTACCCCTTCTTTGCCGTTATTTCTTACCCATTCTATGCAGGAGTCGATCAAATGTGACGGCAAGCGTACTTTTGTTCAATTTAGGCCGTTCTCGACGGCTGGGTATTGATTTTGGCGTAGGGGCTGTGGTACAATGAAATTGCAAAATTATGCTCCGCTTTGCGGCGGGGAGGATAAGAGAGGTAAAATCTATGGCAGAAAAGCTAAAGTATTTTGTAAACGGTCAGTTCCGTGAGTCCAAGACGGACAAATGGTACGACCTGCACAATCCGTCCACCGGTGAAATCACCGGCCAGGCGCCCTGCTGCACCAACGATGAGGTGCTGGAGGCCATTGCGGCCGCCAAAGCTGCCTATCCGGGCTGGAGCGCCACCCCGGCCATTAAGCGGGCACAGATTCTATATAGAGTGCGGGAACTGATCCTGGAGCGCATGGATGAACTGACCATGAGTGTTGCCAAGGAAAACGGCAAAGTTTGGGCAGAATCCGAGGGAGATGTGCTCAAGGCAAAAGAAGGCACGGAGCTGGCCACCCAGGTACCGTCCTTGATGATGGGTGAGTCCATTATGGACGCCTCCCGCGGGTATGATACCGTGAAATACAGAGAGCCGCTGGGCGTGTTTGCCGGCATTGTGCCTGTAAACTTCCCGGCCATGATCCCCTTTGGCTGGATGGCACCCACCTGTATTGCCACCGGCAACACCCTGGTACTGAAAGCCGCTTCCTTGACCCCCAAGACCGCCATGCTCTTTGCCCAGCTGTACAAGGACGCAGGCGTGCCGGACGGTGTCATCAATGTGGTCACCTGCTCTCGCAATGAGATCAACACCATTCTGGAGCACCCGGATGTTAAGGGCATTACCTTTGTTGGCTCCACCCCGGTGGGTCTGAAAATCTATGAAAAAGCCGCTGCCAACGGCAAGCGCTGCCAGGCCCTGTGCCAGGCCAAGAACCATGCCCTGGTGATGGAGGACTGCGCCTTAGAGCGTACGGTAGCCGGCGTGATCAACTCTGCATTCGGCTGTGCCGGTCAGCGTTGCATGGCGCTGTCCTGCTGCGTGGTACAGGACAGCATTGCAGACGCCTTTGTGGCCGAGCTGAAAAAGCAGGCGGAGAAAGTGAACTGCGGCCCCGCCTGGGACAAGAGCTCCCGCCTGGGTCCCATCACTTACGAAAAGCATTATAAAGAGGTACTGGCCGATATTGACAAGGGCGTAGCCGAGGGCGCCACCCTGGTGCTGGACGGCCGTAACACCGTTGTGGAGGGCTACGAGAACGGTTACTTTGTAGGCCCCACCATCTTTGACCATGTAACGGCAGATATGACCATCGGCGACGAAGAAGTCTTTGGTCCGGTGCTATGCATCAAACGGTGCAAGGACTTTGAGGAGGGCTTGGCCATTATGAACGCCAATCCTTACGCCAACGGCTCCGTGATCTACACCCAGAGCGGCTATTATGCCCGGGAGTTTGCCCGCCGTACCGACGGCGGCCAGGTCGGCATCAACGTGGGTATTCCGGTACCGGTAGGCTTTATCCCCTTCAGCGGGCACAAAAAGTCCTTCTTCGGCGACCTGCATTGCCTGGGTAAGGATGCTTATCGCTTCTACACAGAGAGCAAGGCGGTCACCACCCACTGGTTCGATGAGGAGGAGAAAAAGGCAACGGAAGTCTCCACCTGGGACGGCACCATCTAAGCCGGATAAACAACAAGAGCACACCGATTATGGTGTGCTCTTTTCTTATACTTTCTTTTATCCGTTCTCTTTGTCCGTGCCAAACAGGCCCTGACTTTCGCCGTATGTATCAGTGAGCCGAGCGCCGGGGCCGTCGGCTATATATTATACTACAAAACAGCCAAAACCTCAATACTTTTTCTTTTTCTCTCGGTGGTGTATAATATGGGTACAGAGGTATGCCTCTGAATTCCCAAAGGGGTGATAGTATGATCAACATTACGGCAAGAGGATTTGACCTAAAGCAAGGCACCAAAGACGGTATTGGCAAAGAACTGCAGCGTATTGAAAAAATGCTGCCAGACAACGCCTCCTTTGATGTGACCTTAGCCAAGGTAAAGGACGGCTACAAGTGCGACATTACAGTCAAGTACATTGGCTCCTTCATCCGCGGCGAGGCACGAGCAGACAAGATTGAGCCGGTCATTGATATGGCAGTAGACGACCTGAAGCGAAAGCTGCGCAAGCTAAAGACCTACCTGGTAGATAAGAAGCGTAAGGGCGGCATTGACCAGATCGCCTCCATGCTGGAGCCCATAGAAGAAGTGACCATGGACGACTTTGAGAGCTATGACAGCTCCGCTGCGGATATTCAGCGCAAAAAGAACATTCATTTGCAAATGATGACCGACGATGAGGCCATCGTGCAAATGGAAATGCTGGGACACAGCTTCTTTGTTTATCTGGCGCCGGACGGCCAAACCAGCGTGATCTACAAACGAGGCAAAGGCTACGGTCAGTTAATTTGTAGCTGACCGGCGTACACCGAAAAACGCATTTTTATTCAATTTTGCCGTGAGTGAAAACTCACGGCAATCTTTTTTGTGCAAAGTGGAAAAATAGATACGCGTACATTGACTAATACCTATAATATTGGTATAATTTATACAAAAATAAACGGAAGCAACGCTTCTGAAGAGAGGGATTTTGTATGACTTATACAGAAAAAGTGCTGGCAGATCTGAAAGCAAAGAACCCGGATCAGCCGGAATTTATCCAGGCCGCCACAGAGGTTTTAGACGCATTGGCGCCGGTGGTCAACAACGATCCGAAATACCAAAAAACCAGCTTGTTGGAGCGGTTGGTTGAGCCGGAACGGCAGATTATGTTCCGTATTCCGTGGGTGGACGATCATGGCCAGGTGCATGTAAACCGCGGCTACCGCGTGCAGTTTAACTCTGCCATCGGCCCCTACAAAGGCGGTCTGCGCCTGCACCCCAGCGTAAACTTGTCTATCATCAAGTTTCTGGGCTTTGAGCAGATCTTCAAAAACAGCCTGACCGGCCTGCCCATCGGCGGCGCCAAGGGCGGCTCTGACTTTGACCCTAAGGGCAAGAGCGATATGGAAGTGATGCGCTTCTGCCAGGCATTTATGAATGAGCTGTATAAATATGTAGGTGCAGATGAGGACGTACCCGCCGGCGACATCGGTACCGGTGCCCGCGAGGTAGGTTACTTATACGGTCAGTACAAGAAACTGACGAACCGCTCCGAGGGCGTGCTCACCGGTAAGGGCCTGAGCTTCGGCGGCTCCTTGGCTCGTACAGAGGCTACCGGCTACGGCCTGGTGTATATTACCGAGGAAATGCTCAAGGACCACAATAAGGATCTTAAAGGTGCTCGTGTGGCCGTGTCCGGCTCCGGTAATGTGGCCATTTACGCTATGGAGAAGGCGCGGCAGTTAGGTGCAAAAGTCATCTGCTGCTCCGATTCTACCGGCTACGTGATTGACGAAAACGGCATTGATGTAGAGGCTGTAAAGCAGATTAAGGAAGTGGACAGAAAGCGCATTTCCGTGTATGCTGAGAGCCACCCCACCGCCACTTATGCAGAGGGCTCTGTGTGGGACGCCGTGACCTGCGATGTGGCGCTCCCCTGCGCCACCCAGAATGAGATCCACGCCGCGCAGGCGCAGCGCCTGGTAGACACCGGCTGCTACGCAGTGTGTGAGGGTGCCAATATGCCCACGGACGCAGCGGCCACAGAGGTGTTCCTGCAAAATCACATTCTGTTTCTGCCCGGCAAAGCTTCCAACGCCGGCGGCGTAGCCACCTCCGCACTGGAGATGGGCCAGAACTCCATTCGCTCCAGCTGGACTTTTGACGAGGTAGACGCCAAGCTGCAAGGCATCATGGTCAACATCTACCACAACATGAAAGAGGCTTGTGAAAAGTACAATGCCACGGACAACTTCGTTGTTGGTGCCAACATCGCCGGCTTTATGAAAGTGGCCGACGCCATGATGGCGCAAGGCGTGGTTTGATCCAACAAATCTCATATAAACACAAAGCAGTCTGCTACGGCAGGCTGCTTTTTCTTATTGACAAAGGAGCAAACCTGTGTTATGCTTTATACATACCATTGGTATGTAAGGAGAAGCTATGAGCAGGAATAAATACCCGGAACAGACCCGGGAACAAATTTTAGATACCGCCACACGCCTGTTTTTGCAGCAGGGGTACGAACACACCACCATACAGAATATCATCGACCAGCTGGGCGGCTTGACCAAAGGCGCGGTGTACCACCATTTTTCCTCCAAGGAAGCGATCTTAAACGCCGTTGCCGCCCGTATTTTTGAGAACAATTCCCTGTCCGCCACTTGGCAAAAAATCGCAGTATCCACAACATTAACCGGCAGTCAAAAGCTGACCCAAATGCTGCTCGCTGCCATTACCGACCCACAGGAAGCCCAATTCCGCAAACTGGGTGTGCAACTGCGTAACTCTCCCCAAATGCTGCGCGACTTGCTGTATCGCAGCGTAGAAGAAATTGCGCCTACCGCCTTTTTGCCGGTGGTCGAAGCGGGCATTGCCGACGGTTCGCTGCAAGCGGCCGAACCGACAGCCTTTGCAGAAGTGGTGGCGCTGCTTGCCAATCTTTGGCTAAGTCCGCTGGTATTTGCTGATGGCCCGGAAAAGCGGAAGCAAAAGCTGGCATTTCTCTGTACCCTTTGCGAACCCACCGGGCTGGACTTAGCGCCCTTGCAACCTTATTTAGATCAATTATAAACGCCCATTCGCCCGCTGCTTTGCAGCGGCTATTCTTTGAATTTATACATACCGTTGGTATGTAAGGAGGAAATATGGATACTTACACAAAAAGAGAACGGACCATCTATCTACTGGGTATGCTGGGTCAAAACTTGATATACGGCGTGATCGGCACCGGGCTGACCTACTATTTTCAAAGTGTGATCTTTTTGCCTGCACTGGCCATCAGCACCATCACCCTGCTATCTAAAATAGCCGAATTCCTGTGTGATCCCTATGTGGGTATGCGCATTGACCGCAGTCAAAATACCAAAGGCAAATGCCGCACTTATCTTATATTTTCGCCGCTGCCGATTTTTATTTTCTCGCTGCTCTGCTTTCTTAATCGTCCATATACGGCAGCAGAAACATCCACCGCCCGCCTGGGTATCTTACTGGCTGCCGGGCTTAGTTTCATCGGCTTTGGCATTTGCTTTTGCTTCGGCGACGTAGCGCTATGGACATTGCCAAACTTAATGACAAAAAGCCGCAAGGACCGCAACGCATTGCTGGCACAGGCACGGATCGTTGCAGGAATTTGCGGTGCCGGTATCAGTTTGCTGCTATTGCCGTTATCTCAGGCTGCGGGCAATCACTTTTCCAAACAGCTAAACGACCCTACCTTAGGGCTGCAAATGGGGACCGTCTTGGTCTGTGGCAGTTTTTTGTTCCTGGGCACGCTCCTGTTTCAGCCGGTAGGCTTTTGTACCCAGGAGCGCATGACCGCCCCGCCGGCAGAAAAGCGCAGCCTATGGCAAAATCTTACGGAAATGTGGCGCATGCAAAGTTATCGTCGCATTTTGCTCTCCGGATTGCTGCGCACACCTAGCGGGCTAATGAATTTGCTGCAAATGACCGTGCTGTCTTACTACTTTGGCAATAACGGGCGCACACCTTATGTGCACTATATGCTGCTCTTAGGCATTCCAGCCTTTTTAGGTCAACTCATCGCCGCAGGTGCAGCTCCCAAACTGGCAGACAAGCACGGCGCAGCCACCACATTTGCACAAGCCAATGTGTTTGCAGGACTGGCTTTATTGGCCGCCTTTGCGCTGTTCCTTTGTCGACCGCAGCAGCTAACACAAGCCCTGCCCTTTACGCTCTTGATCTTGCTTCTGTTTTGTAATATGTTTTGCTGCGGTCTGGTCAATACCGTGCAATCCATTTTAATTGCAGACGCAGCAGACCTAACGGAGAAAGAAAGCGGCATACGCCGGGACGGCATTTTTGTGTCCGGGCAATCCTTACTCATCAAGCTGTCCACCGGTGTGTCTGCTTTGCTGCAAGGGCTGGTGTTTGCGATCAGTGGCTTTAGCGGAACCGCCGTCCGTCAAATCAACCGGGCGCTATATGCCGGTGCCGACTTCGCAACGGATCCGTCATTTGCAACGCCGCGCTTCGCTATGTTCTTTTTATTTCTGTGCCTGCCGGGGATCGCCTATCTGCTTTCTGCGCTGCCGTACAGGAAAGGCAGAAATCCACATAAGGCACCTGTATAAGCGCCCTCTATACGTTGTTCACATCAAAATCTATACAAAAAAGCGCAACCTTTATGGGTTGCGCTTCTTTATTTTGTTCGTGCGCTTTATTGTGCACACGGTGGCTTATAGTTCGCAACAATAAACGCCCAGCGTTTGTGTTTTGATCGGGTCGCCATTGGGGGTAAAGAACAGCAAGTCCGTATCTATGGTTTTGATTTTGGTGCGAAAGCCCGCCTTGCCGTACAAGTGCATATTCCGCTCGTTGGCTTCATTCACCGCCAGGGTCAGCTTTTCAAACCCATTTTGCTTTGTATATGCCATCACGGTATGCAGCATTTTGGTGCCAACGCCTTTATTTTGCCACAGTCTTTTCACTTCAAAATTACACAAATAGGCCACGCGCTGCCCATCGGCGACCTGCAAGTCTTTGAGTTTTACAACCAAATACGCCTTGCCGATAAACAACTTGTGATAAAACGCAAAAAACGGTATAAGCGTTCCGTTTTTGACCAAATTTTCAAACTCGGTCTTTACATATTTTGAGTCCGTATAATGCTTTAGAAACGCATCTAAAGTGGGAACAACGATCCGTGTGTGCTCCGCTATGAATCTTCTCAGCATAAAAAGCCCTCCGAAAAATATGGAGGCGCTCCCAACAGAGTGCCTCCCATATTCTTTGCTATTTCATTTACAGTGCGGCGATGAGCGCTTCCATTTGGTCCATTTTGCGCTCCATGTCCGCCACCAGGGCAAACTGGTTGCGGGCGCGCACCAGGTTATGCTCCGGGTAAGCGGTCTTAAAGTAGGTGTCGCCGTTCAGGTAATCGGTCAAAAAGCGCATACCGCACTCAAAGGTCATCAACTTGGCAGAAAAGGCCAACTGGTCGATCTCCGTTTGGGTCAGGCTCTCCCCCGCCTGGGACAAAAAACCCTTGGCATAGGCGCCGAAATACTCCAGGTCCAAACTCACCTTGGACAGGTCCGCCTCGTCCTCGGCAGCGGTGTTGGCGCCAAAGCGAATAGAGTCGCCAAAATCATAATGGGCAAGACCCGGCATGACCGTGTCCAGGTCGATCACACAAATGGCCTCGCCGGCGGTGGCGTCAAACAGCACATTATTCAGCTTGGTATCATTATGGGTCACCCGCAGGGGCAACTGACCGGCAGCCGCCAGGTCGCTAAGCCGATGGCTGTCCGCCTTGCGGTCCTTTACGAACTGCATTTCCGCCTGCACAGCGGCGGCGCGACCGGCCTTGTCGGCTTTTACCGCCGGGAGAAACTCGTTCTCATACCGCCACAGGGTGTTATGGAAATTCGGAATGGTCTCATACAGAGTCTCAGCCGGAAAATCCGCCAGCAGGTGCTGGAACCGGCCGAATGCCTCGCCGCTCTTTTGGAACAGAGCTGCGCTCTCCACCGCGTCATAGCTGATAGAGTCCTTTACAAACACATAGGCGCGGAAGTAGTCTCCATCCGGTGCAGTGTAATACTGCGCGCCATCCTTGGTCTTGATAAAGTGCAGGGTCTCCCGGTCCGGGTCGCCGCCGGCGGCCTGAATCTTATCCTGCAAAAAGGAAGTGACTGCAAACACATTCTGCATCAGCCGGTCAATGTCACGAAATACATTGTGATTGACCTTCTGCAGCACGTACCGCTGCTGACCGCCCTCCGGCAGATCGGTGGTAACGATATAGGTTGTATTGATATGGCCGTTGCCAAAGGCCCGGCAATCCACCGTCTTGCCCTGAAAATCAAAGCGGTCGATCACTTGCTGAATACTCTCCATACAAGGGTCCTCCCTTATTCTTGCGCATACGCTCAAAATGTCCTTTTATTTTACACTATTATACCATCTTTTTCAATACCTAAAATAAAGACCGTACCGACTATGCCTGTCGATACGGTCTTACTTTGTATAAATTTTGACTTACTCTCGGCGCAGCGCCTCAATAGGCGACAGCTTAGCAGCCTTGCGGGCCGGATAAATGCCGAAGAACAACCCAACACCGCTGGAGAATGCCAGTGCCAGCAGGATCACCCACCAAGTGATCTTGGGGGTAATATTGATAACGGCACAGGCCGCATACGCGCCTGCAATACCCAATACCAGGCCAATGATACCGCCGATCAAGCACAAAATCACCGATTCGGTTAGAAACTGCAAGGTGATTACCTTGGTCTTGGCACCCAAGGACTTTCGTATGCCGATCTCCCGCGTTCGCTCGGTTACGGACACCAGCATAATGTTCATCACGCCGATACCGCCAACGATTAGGGAAATGGCACCTACACAGGCAATAAATGCGGTCAGCACCTGCATAACAATATCTACGATCTGAATATAGGTGGCCATATTCTGGGCAATATACATATTCTTGGCAAAATTGCCGTGGGCCGCTTTCAAGTAGTTGACGGTAGCGTTACCTACAGCGTCATTGTCTGCACCGTCCTGGGCGATCACGAAAATGGAGCTCAGGTTGGAGTTGGCGCCGGTGATCTGGGTCAACGTCGTGCATGGCATAAACAATGCGATCACCGGAGAGTCCTCGTTCTGCTGAAACATAGTTGACAGAGAGGAACTGCCGCCGGCGGACTGGGCAATCTGGTCAATATTGGCCACACCCGCTATCTTGACCTTCATGGACTTACCGCTGGAGGACACAGTCACATACTCGCCGGTCACATCTTCATACCCAAATACACTTTGCGCACTGTTAATACCGATCACGGCAATAGGCGAATTGGCGCTGTACTCCTCATCGGTAAAGAACCGACCATAGGTACAGCCTTCGGTCAAGGCGTACTGAATATCACTGTTTACGCCAACCAGCATGGCGGTAGCTTCCTTGGCCTGGGAGTCAATGGTGGCCTTACCAAAGCCCATCAGCATAGGCGAGCAGCGATCTACGCCGTTTACACGGCTTTTAATATTCTCTACATCCTTCAAGGTAATGTAGTCGTTGTCCGTAGCCTGGGTGGTATCCACCGAGACCATCACGGCGTTGGAGCCCATATCCTCGATTAAAGAGACAATATAGTCCCGGGCACCGGTACCGGCTCCCACAATCATGATCACAGAGCTGATACCGATAATGATACCCAACATCGTCAGGAGCGAGCGCATCCAGTTCGCCTTTATGGCTTTGACAGCGATTTTAAAGCTTTCTGAAATGTTCACAAAAAGTGCTCCTTATTTCGTTGTACTCAGTTTGTCAACCACCTTAACCTTAAAGGAATCTTCCTTATAGGTAGTGGATGGTGCGGCAACGATCTTGTCCCCGGCTTTCAGGCCGTCGGTCACCTGGTATGCGCTGTCAGACATAGCACCGGTAGTAATGGCGGTCTTGGTGACCGTCTTTTCCTCCTCGTTGTAGAGGTACACATAGGTGCCGGTCTTATCCAGTACAATAGAGCCGGTGGGCACAGTCACAACGCCCAGGTACTCGCCGGTGCTAATCACCACATTGGCTTCAAAACCGATGATAATGTTCTCGTCCGGGTGTTTCACTTCTACCGTACACTCCACGCCTGCACCGGAGCTGGTTAGACTGGACAGACCGCTGATACCGGCCATGGAGCCTACATTGTCCAAGATGGAGCCGGCAGATCCGCCGGTGGCGGTAGGCGCCTTGGCAGTCACCTCGCCCTCATACTTACCGTAAGCGGTGGTAATGGTGCAGGGCATACCCACCTTCACCCGATGGTTATCGTACTCACTCAGGCTGATGGTCACGACCATGGTGTTCATATTCTCCAGCACAATACCGTCATTGACCAGAGAAGTCTGCTCTCCTGCCACCAAATCGCAGGTGGTGATGGTACCGTCAAAAGAAGCGGTCCAACCGGCCTGCAAATCCTTGTTTGCGTCCTGCAAAGCGGTCAGGGCACTCTCTGCACCCTCCATTACGCTCTTTTGTGCGCTGACAGCGGTGTCAGAAGCCTCTACCGCATACATTTTGGACTGGGCATACAGGGCAGCCAATTGCAGCTGCTTGGTGGTCAACTGTATATCCGTCGTACTGGTCAGGTCTTTTGCAACGCTCTTCCAGTCAATTTCCTTTACAGCCTGGGCAATACTCTTTGCCAGCACATCGCCCATCACTTTCAGATTGTCCTCGTTAATCAATCCGTCGCTGATGGCGTCACGAATGGCCTTTTCCACTGCGTTGGCGATGGCGTTGCCATCGGTAATATTTTTATCCAACGCCTTACTGATGGCGTCCGCTGTGGTCTTCATGATCTGCATCATGGTATCCACATCATTGGTCATATCGCGAATATTATCGGCAATCTCGGCCAAAGTATCGGACAGATCCTTGAGCGCACCGGTGGTGCTGGTCTTTTCAAACTGCGCAATATACTGCACATTACCACGCACCTGAACAGTCACCTGCTTGGAGGACTTCAATTTCGTGCCGTTGGCATCGTACCAACCGGAGAAGCTGTAATCCTTGACAGGAACAGCCTTGATCACCACATCTGCACCCTCGTCATACTTACCTGCACTGGTAGAACCGGCGGTATTATTCCCCACCTGCACGGTACCGTAGCTCTCCTGGCCGGCCAGCACCGTTGCCTTTACCGTATAGGTAGCGGCCTTAGCGGTGGTTTCTTTGGTGGTAGTCACCCGTGTTGTGGGAACTGTGGTCGGCAGCGTGGTGCGGTGCTTTTTCGTTGTGGTCTTCTTCTTTGAGGTAGTGGTGTTGGCACGCTTTTGCAGCTTGGCAATCTGCTTTTCCAGCGTGTTGATCTGCTTATTGACCGCTGCCAAATTCGACTTAGCGGCAGTCTGATTGCTGCGAGCAGTGTTGTACGCCTTCTTAGCGTCCGTATAAGTCCCCTGCAATTTGGAGATCTGGGCGTCCACATTAGAGGTATCAAAGGTAGCCAGTTTGTCGCCCTCTTTGACCTTGTCGCCCTTTTGGACAAACACTTCTTTTACAGTCGCCACAGTGCCGACCTTGTATGTACGGCTGGCGCCTGCGGTCACATCGCCGGTAGCGCTGACCGTCTCGTAAATATCGCCGGTAGAGATGGTGTGCAGGGTCACCTGCTCGCCGCCGTTGACCTTGCGCACAATAAAGATACTGGTCACGATAATGGCGATCACCAACACAATGGCGATGGGAACGATAATTCGTTTTTTGCTCTTTTTAACAGTTGCCATAATTTCGCCTCTTCGATTAAAAATTATACAAAGTGTGTAACGTGTCTATTATATCACAGGCTGTATAATTGTCAATAACAATTTGTAAAATTCATAGCCTATTCACATTTGCCGGCAGCCAATGCGCGGGCTCCAATGTCTTTTCTATAATGTACACCGTCAAAGTGTACTTCCCCAGCAGCGGCATAGGCGGTATCCAGCGCCGCCTGCAAATCGTCACCCAAGGCGGTAATGCCCAGCACGCGCCCGCCGGCAGTCACCAGCTTGCCGTCCTTTTGCGCTGTACCGGCATGGTACACGGTAACTCCCGCTCGCTGCCCATCGGTCAGACCGGTGATCTCCAGCCCCTTGGGGTAAGACTTGGGATAACCGCCGCTGGCCAAAATGACACAGGCGCAGGCTTTATCACTCCACCGAATGTCCAGCTGGGCCAGCGTACCGGTGTTAATGGCGTCAAAAATATCCATAATATCCGTTTCCAGCCGGGGCAGCACCACCTGGGTCTCCGGGTCGCCGAAACGGCAGTTGTATTCAATCACCTTGGGGCCCTTAGGGGTAAGCATCAAACCAAAGTAGAGGCAGCCTTGGAAGGTGCGCCCTTCGGCATTCATAGCCGCAATGGTGGGAAGGAAGATGGTGTCCATACATTGCTGTGCCACCGCTTCCGTATAGTACGGGTTGGGGGACACGGTGCCCATACCGCCGGTATTCAGCCCCTTGTCGCCGTCCAGTGCTCGCTTGTGATCCATAGAGGACACCATAGGCCGCACGCACTTGCCGTCGGTAAAGGCCAGCACAGACACTTCCGGCCCGGTAAGGAACTCCTCCACCACAATATGATTGCCGGAGGCACCGAATACCTTGTCCTCCATAATTTCCTTAACACCGGCCACCGCTTCTTCCAAAGTTTCCGGAATCAGCACGCCCTTGCCCAAAGCCAGACCGTCTGCCTTAATGACAGTGGGAAATTCGTTTTTCTCCGTAATATATTCAATGGCCGCCCGGGGATCGTCAAATACTCGATACTCGGCGGTGGGAATGTGGTACTTTTGCATCAGATCCTTGGAGAATACCTTGGAGCCTTCAATGATAGCCGCGTTGGCTCGAGGGCCAAAAGTGGCAAAGCCCGCCGCGTTCAGGGCATCTACCATACCGGCCACCAGCGGATCGTCCGGGGCCACTACCACCAGGTCTGCCTGAATCTTCTTTGCCAGCGCCACGACGCCGTCTATATCCATCGCCGCCACATTGTGGCACACTGCATCATAGGCAATGCCCCCATTGCCCGGGCAGCAATGCACACTGTCCACTCTGGGCGACTCTTTGATCTTGCGCACCAATGCGTGCTCGCGGCCACCGCCGCCTACCACCAAAACCGTCATATTCTTTGACCTCCAAAAAAGACTTTTAGGAGAACTGCCGTTTTGCCGCCAATTCTCCTGAATTTTCTGTATTTTATTTGTTTTTATTGATAATCCGACTCTCTGCCTTACCGCTCTCCAAATCAATGAAACGGGTAAAGAGGGAAACTTTGTTGTCCTCGTTCAGGCTATCCCAAATCATTTGCGTAAAGCTGTCCAGGTCGCCGTCCATCTCCACCGGCACCGGCTCGCCCTCAAAGGACGGGATCGGATCGCCGTCGCCCTTGTAGGTGTGGATCAAATGGCCCAGACCGGGCACCGCTGCATACTCAAAGAAGTAACGCAGGCAGGAGTCACCCCGACCCATATTGGACTTTAAGATGGACAGGTTGTAGTCGCCGTTTGGCTTGACAACGCCGCTGATTCTGGGGGTGTAGTTGGGCGCATCCGGCTCAAACTCCCGGGTAAGCAGCGCGTGGCGATAGCACTTGCCATCTGCCATAAAGTCATAGATGGTATCCGTCTGGTCACCGTTGGTGACAATGGTCTTGCCGTCCAAGCACAGCACCGGGTTGTAAATGATCAAAGACGGATCCTCCATCTTGCTCTCATCAAAAGCCTTGGTGCGAATGCCGCCACGGTCGTTCTCCTCAAACACACGGTTGCGGGAATTGACGCTGCGCCCCATAATAAAATAGGCGATCATTGCCGTTTTCCCGTCCTTGCTGCGACCCAACACGATCCCACGGCCGGGATAGCTGTTGCCGGACAGCAGGGTTGAAAGCTGTTGTATCTCCATAATAATCACCATAGCCTTTCAGGCTACATACCGTTCATTAAAAAACATTAACACCTTGCTGTAGCCTGACAAGGCGTTCATGGTGATTACAGCCATCTCAAAATTATGCCAAAGGCAAATTTTGAGGGCAATATAATCTGTATAGTGTGATTTTTCACACTATACCTCAATCTAAAATACGGGTCTTGTTGCCCATAATCTGAATTTTATCTTGGCAAAAGAGTGCCACCGCCTGAGGCAGCAGCTGCCATTCGCACTGCTCCATCACCCGCCGCTGCAAAATCTCCGGGGTGTCCCCCTCCAGCACCGGCACCGCCTTTTGGGCGATGATGGGGCCGGCATCGCAGTCGGCAGTCACAAAGTGCACCGTAGCGCCGGTCAGCTTGACTCCGCTTTGCAGCACCGCCTCATGCACATGGAGCCCATAATAGCCCTTGCCGCAAAAAGACGGAATCAACGCCGGGTGAATATTCATCATTTTGCCGGGGAAAGCGTCTACCACCTGTTCATCGAGAATGGTCAGGAACCCGGCATACACCACCAGATCCGCCCGCTCCGCCAGCAGCAGGTCCCGCATGGCAGCAGAATAAGCATGTACATCCGGGTACGCCTTGCGCTCCAGAACCTTACCGGGGATACCGTGGGCCGCAGCTCGCTCCAGCGCATACACGCCGGGCTTGGAAGCGATCACACAGGTAATTTGCCCACCGGGGATCTCTCCCCTGTCTTGGGCGTCCAGCAAAGCCTGCAAATTGGTGCCCCCACCGGAAACTAACACCACAATGCGCTTCATACCAGCTCCACGCCTTTCTCGCCGGACTTGATCTGGCCGATGATTGCAGCTTGCTCCCCTGCCTGTTGCAGGATCCGCACGGCCTCGTCCGCCTTCGTGGCGTCTACGGCAATCACCAAACCGGTGCCCATATTGAAGGTATTATACATATCCCGCTCCGGAATGTTGCCTTCTTTGGCGATCAGGTCAAAAATAGGCTTCTTAAAGCACTTGTCTTTCTCAATCACAGCGGTGAAACCATCTTGCAGCATACGGGGCACATTCTCATAGAAGCCGCCGCCGGTAATGTGGCTGATGGCGTGCACCCGCACGCTGTCCATCAGTGCCAGCAGGGGCTTTACATAAATGCGGGTGGGTGTCAGCAACTCCTCGCCCAGGCTCTTGCCCAGCTCCGGCACCTGCACATGCAGCCGCTGGGAAGAAATGTTAAACACCTTGCGCACCAAAGAGAAGCCATTAGAATGTACGCCGGAGGAAGCCACACCGATAAGCGCGTCTCCGGCTTGCAGCTCCTCACCACTGACCAACTTGTTCTTTTCGCCAACGCCAACAGAGAACCCGGCCAGGTCATACTCGTCCTCCGGATAAAAGCCGGGCATCTCCGCGGTCTCGCCGCCAACCAGAGCGCAGCCGGCCTGCACACAGCCCTCAGCCACACCGGCCACGATCTGCTCAATCTTCTCCGGGAAGTTTTTGCCGCAGGCAATATAATCCAGGAAGAACAGGGGCTTGGCACCGGAGCAAGCCACATCGTTGACGCACATAGCCACACAGTCGATACCTACGGTGTCGTGCTTATCCATTAAAAAGGCGATCTTCAGCTTGGTGCCTACACCGTCTGTACCACTGACCAGCACCGGCTCTTTATAGTCGTTCACCGGCAGTTGAAACATACCGCCAAAGCCGCCGATCCCACCCAGCACGCCGGGCACGGTGGTGCGCTTTACATGGGCCTTGATCCGCTCCACAGACTCATAGCCGGCGGTCACATCTACACCGGCTGCCGCATAGCTTGCACTAAAACTCTTTTCCATACTCAGATCTCCTCCAGTTTCTTTTGCAGGTCTGTATCTTTTTGGCGCACGGCAGCGGCCATATCCGCCCGCATTTGCACCAGTTTGTCCATTAAGTCGTCATTGCCCACAGCCAGAATTTCCGCTGCCAACAGCGCTGCGTTCTTAGCCGCATTGACCCCAACGGTAGCCACCGGAATACCCGGGGGCATCATCACCGTAGCCAGCATGGCGTCCATACCGTCCAGCACCTTGGCGCTGCACGGAATACCAATCACCGGCAGAGTAGTGGAAGCGGCCAGCACACCGCCCAGGTGCGCCGCCATACCGGCGGATGCCCGGATCACGCCAAAGCCGTTCTCCCGGGCACTCTCTGCAAAGGCCATAGCCTCCTTGGGGGTACGGTGGGCGCTCATTACATGCACCTCGGTCTCAATGCTCAGCTCCCGCAGCTGCTTAATGGCCGGTGCCACCACCGGCAGATCGCTGTCCGAGCCCATAATGACTGCAACTTTTTTCATAAAACTGTCCTCCGTTTGCGGTGACGCACCGGGCGCGGCACCGGGTATGGCAAGTATTTTTTCGTTTATATCACGGCTATTATACGCTATATGCGGTGCTTTTTCAATAGAAAAATACAAAAACCAACCCGTGATTCCACAGGTTGGTTTTCTCTGTTAAGCGTAAATGCTTTCGTCCAGCTTACCGGCACCGATAAAACCGGCAGCGCCGTCCATATCCGCAGCGGTAATTCGCCCGTCTCCGTTAAAATCCAGCAACCGCTCATACGCGCCCTCGCCCCGGTCAATGGCGGCTGCGTACTGCTGTAAAGTCACCAGATCCCGGGCGTTCACATACCCATCGCCGGTCAAATCATAGGCCATCACCGGCACATCGCCCAAGTCTACGCTCTGTGTAGTGACCGTTACCTGCACCTGGCGGCATAAGTAAAAATCCGCCCCCACGGTCATGGTGTAAGTACCGGGTGCCACGGCAATGGAAAATGTGCCGTCCTCGCCGGTTTGCACGCTCTCATCGCCCAACTCTATCGTCGTGCCCACCAACAGATAATTGTGGGGGTGACTGCCGTCTGTGCTCTCCATTGCCACCGCACGCCCGGTAACGGTGTAGCGAAGCGCCGGTTGATAATTCGCATCATAGCTGCTGCCGCAGCGCCGGCAGGTGTAGCGGGTGTAACCCTCCTCCGTTGTCGTCGGCGGGATCACCACGGCAGTATAATCGTGCCCCAACGCCGGGGTACTGACGGTGTCGGACAAATGCGCTCTGCACCGGGTACAATAATCAAAAGTATAACCCGGCAGGGTGCATGTGGGCTCAACTCGGTGAGTGGCAGGCGCCGTATGCCCCAGCTTGGCAATCGGGGTGGCATAGCTGTCACCGCAAGTGCAGGTGTAAAGGATTTGGCCGTCTGCCACGCAAGTGGGTTCTGTGCGTTGGGCGGTGTACACATGGGTGTGTACTTGCACCGGCACAGCAGCCGTTTGGTCACCCCAGGTCAGAGTAGCGGTGTATGTACCCTCTGTCCAGTGATGGGCGACCTGATCGTCTGTCAAAGAAAAGACATGGCCGTTATAGTTTTCCTCTGTCAGCGGCAGGGTCACCCGGTCGCCGGTATCATAAGTGATGGTAATTTGCAACCGATCGGTAAAGGCGTTCAGGTCAAAGTAAGCATAGGCCTGCCCATCGCTGTCCGTGCGCGCCGTGCTATCCACACCGGTAACCAGCACCTGATCTGCCGGGAATGCGGCGGAAAAACCGACCACTTTACCCGGATACAAATACGCCGTGTATGCCCCCAGGCTGTGGTTATTGGTCACTTGAAAATAATAGGTCTCCCCTGCCTGCAAAGTACAGGTGAGATCAAAATTCAGATCATAAAGGGAACGGTCGTCGCTGCCTTGCCCCAGGTCCGCCTTGCTGCCGTCGCATAGGCGCACCACCGTGTCCACACTGCCCATGGAGTAAAAATGGTAAGTACCGGTAGCAGTAGGGGTATAGCGATACCAATCTGTACCGCTGTAGGATTGAAATGTGTTGCCAAAGGTGGCGCCTTGGGTCAGCTCCAGCGCCGGGTCAAAGGTAATCTGTGCCGCTGCCTCCGCATAATACTGGGCTGTGGTGCCGGTCAGTCCCCGCAGGGTAAAGGCAGGCATGGGGCGGCCGTCCTCGTCCTGGTACCCAACTGCATACTGACCAAAGCCGGTGCCCACCGGGAACTGGGCAGCGGTCAGCGCTTTGCAGTCAATAAAGGCACAGGCGCCCAGCTGCAAACTGCCGGCCATATTGTCAAACTGAATATCCGTCAACCCGGAGCAAGCGGCAAAGGCATAGCTGCCAATCCCCGTGACCCCGGCAGGAATTCGTATCGACTGCAAGGCTGCGACATGAAAAAAGGTGTTACTGCCAATGGTTCTCAGACTCTCCGGCAACTGCACATCCGTAACAGCCGTCAATTGGCGAAGCAGATTGTCCCCCAGCCCGGTAATGCCCTCCTCCACTTGCACCGTGCGGATTTGGCTGCGGTGGGCGGCAAATGGCGGCAGACTCTCCGGGGTGTAATCCGGCGTAGCACCGGTGCCGGTAAGGGTCAAGGTGCCGGTACGCTCCTCAAACACATAATCCACCTGACTATCACCTAAAGTCCCCTGCTCCCCGGCAAAGGCAAAAAAAGATGGCACCCCAACAAACACAGTTGCCAGCAGGAAACAAAAGATCACACTGTACTTTTTCATCAGGATACCACCTCACATATTCTGTTGTCATTATACCATAAGCCTGCCGCCGGTGCAACCGTCAGTCCGCCAGCACCTTACGCAGCAACTTGCGCACCTTTTGCAACCGGGTACGCACCGCAGAGCCGGAAATACCCAGTGCCAGACCGATCTCTTTACTGCCGTAGCCCTGGCGCCGCATAGCGAGCAAAATCTGATCCTCTCGCCCCAGCATACCCAGCACCTGCGCCCACTCTACCATGGTGATGGGATCCGCCCGATCCGGCAGGTCAAAGTCCTCCGGTATTGCCACGCACACCGCTCGGGCAGCAATGGCCCGGTAGTGGTCGGCGCACACGCTGCGGGCAATGGACAGCAGCAGGCTTTTGTCCGACTTGGGGAAAGCAGCCGCCGCCAGCAGCCACTGCCAATACTGCATAAAGGTCTGCTGGGTCAGCTCCTCGGCCAAATCAGCAGGCACACGGCCGCGAATCCAACGCAGCACCGCAGCATAAGATCCAGCATAAACAGCATTAAAGTGCTCATACTTTGTACTTTTTTCGGAATGCTTCATACGCTTCTTCGTCCATGACCATATTGCCTACTATGCTGTTGGCCTGCACCGTGCCCAGCAGCGGCTTGGGACATACGGCGACCGCACCTACGATAAACAGCAGGTGCTTATCCGTGATCATTTCCGGGGTCACATCCGGCGCAAAAGACAGGCTGCTGCCCACCACGATCACCGCGCCGTCCTCCAACCGGGACAGCAAATCCGCACCTGCCCGCAGCTCTGCGGAGAACTGGTGCAAATGGTCCAGATCCCGATCCATTTCCCGGAACATACCGTTCAGGTTCTCAATCTCCAGGCCGGTGCCCTGCTCTGCAACGCCTATACCGCTGAGAAAGACCCGGGCGTGCTTCTCCCCGGCTGCCCGCCGAAAGATGGTCATACCGTTACAAAGGCAAATGGCGCCCTCCGGCAGCGTAGACCCCAGCACATTCAGCCCGTTATACTGGGCCACTTTGTCCATAGGCGCAAACACCTCCTGCGCAATGGCCCCCTTGGTTATATCCGCATAGGCCTCTGCGAATGCCGGCGAAGGATTCTCCGGCAGCAAGATGGTGCTTACCGCTTGAATCGAGCTGATCTTGCGCAGCGCCTGGGGCGTATAGTTGCGCAGATCTAATACGGACACGGCCTCAATTTTCTTTTTACCGAACATCGTACATTTCCTTTCTGCTGGTCAAAGCGTTTCCCATTGTGTGTACACTCTATAAGACGGCCGCCGGAGGCACACTGTCTGCACACTTTGGTCATTTTTATAATAAACGCTACGAACATGAAAAAAGGCGTATGTACCGGAGTACATACGCCTATAACCGTCATAATGACCTGCGCTTATACAAGCTCGATGATGCACATCTCAGCTGCGTCGCCGCGACGGGGGCCAGTCTTTACAATGCGGGTGTAACCGCCGTTTCTGTCCTCGTACTTGGGCGCGATCTCATCAAACAACTTCTTTACAACATCTTCCTTGGTAACATAGGAAAGCACCTGTCTTTTGGAAGCCAAAGTGTTCTTCTTGCCGAGAGTGATCATCTTCTCAGCCATAGCGCGAACTTCTTTCGCTCTGGTAACGGTAGTTTCAATCTTGCCGTTTTCTAAAAGAAAAGTAACCATACCTCTGAGCATTGCTTTTCTGTGGTCAGTAGGTCTGCCCAATTTTCTGGAACCTGGCATTGAAATTCCCTCCTTTAATCCTCATCGTGACTCAGGCTGAAGCCCAGGGATTGCAGCTTGGCAACCACCTCGTCCAGGGACTTGCGACCCAGGTTTCTAACCTTCATCATATCTTCTTCGGATTTGCTGATCAAATCCTCTACTGTGTTAATGCCTGCTCGCTTGAGACAGTTGAAAGAGCGCACGGACAGATCCAGTTCCTCAATGGTCATCTCCAGAACCTTCTCCTTACCGTCGTCGTCCTTCTCCACCATAATATCCTGGTTGCCAATCTCCTCAGAGAGATCCACAAACAGCATCAGGTGGTCGTTGAGAATCTTAGCAGCCAAAGAAGCGGCCTCGTCAGCCGGAATGGTGCCGTCCGTCTCAACATCAAGAATCAGTTTATCAAGGTCTGTCTGCTGACCTACACGGGTGTTCTCTACGGTGTAATTCACCTTGAGCACCGGGGTGTAGATAGAGTCGATTGCAATGGTGCCGATGGGCAAATCCATCAGCTGCTTGTTGCGGTCACAGGGCACATAGCCGCGGCCGCTGTCTGCCGTCAGCTCCATAGATACGCTGGCGCCGGCGTCCAGATAAGCAATGTGCAGCTCGGGATTCAGGATCTCTACATCTGCGTCATGAATAATATCGCCCGCAGTGATCTCGCCTTCTCCGCTGGCCTCAATGTGCAGCATCTTCGGCTGCTCATCGTGAATCTTCAGGATAACGTTCTTGAGATTCAAAACGATCTCCGTCACATCTTCCTTTACATGCGGAATGGTAGAAAACTCGTGCAGCACACCATCAATCTTCACGGAAGTGATGGCATAGCCGGGCAGAGAGGAGAGCAGTACTCTCCGCATACCGTTGCCCAGAGTTGCACCAAAACCTCTTTCCAGAGGTTCCACCACAAACTTACCTACGCTTCTGCTTCCCTGAGTAGATAAATCTACAATCTCGATTTTCGGCTTATCAATTTCAATCATTTAAAAGCCTCCTATTTTGATTTTAACAGCTAAATAACAGAATGATCAACTATTATCTAGAATAGAACTCAACGATCAAGTGCTCTTCAACAGGATAATCAATGTCTTCACGGGTGGGCAGAGCCACAACCTTAGCGGTCAGCTTCTCTGCATCAACCTCAAGCCACTTGGGAGCGTTGCCATAAACGCCCTCTTCCTTCACGAGCTTAAATCTGCCGTTCTCCTTGCTCTTATCCACCACAGCGATCACATCGCCGGCCTTCACAAGGTAGGAGGGAATGTTGACCTTTTTGCCGTTCACGGTGAAGTGACCGTGAGAAACAGCCTGGCGAGCCTCACGACGGGTCTTGCAAAAACCGGTGCGGAAAGCCACATTGTCCAAACGAGTCTCTACCATGGTCAGCAGCACAGCACCGGTCTGGCCGGGAGCCTTAGCTGCCTTCTCATAGTAAGAATGGAACTGCTTCTCCAGAATGCCGTAGATGAACTTCACTTTCTGCTTTTCCTGCAGCTGCATAGCATACTCGCTCTTCTTGCGGCGATTCTTGGTATAAGAATTTCTGAATGTATCCTTATTTGTATAGCCCATAACAGCCGGAGAAATGCCGAGTGCTTTGCAGCGCTTTGCGATGGGCTCTGAATTCTTTGCCATATCTTCTACACCTCCGTTAGATTATACACGACGTCTCTTAGGCGGACGGCAGCCGTTGTGCGGAATGGGGGTAACATCCTTAATCAGGGTTACATCCAGACCGGCGGTCTGAAGTGCGCGGATGGCAGCTTCACGGCCGGAACCGGGGCCTTTAACGAAAACTTCCACCGTCTTCATACCATGCTCCATAGCAGCCTTAGCAGCAACCTCGGCAGCAGTCTGTGCAGCAAAGGGAGTAGACTTCTTGGAACCACGGAAACCCATTTCGCCGGCAGACGCCCAAGAAACGGCATTGCCCTGCATGTCCGTGATGGTTACGATGGTGTTGTTGAAGGTTGACTGAATATGGGCAGCACCACGTTCAATATTCTTCTTCTCGCGGCGTTTGCGAGAGCCAGTGGTCTTTTTTGTAGCCATACTACGAATATCCTCCTACGCTTATTTCTTCTTGTTTGCTATGGTCTTCTTGGGACCTTTGCGGGTGCGGGCGTTGTTCTTGGAGGTCTGTCCTCTTACAGGCAGGCCCTGACGATGGCGCATACCGCGATAGCAGTTAATTTCAATGAGTCTCTTAATGTCAAATGCTCTGTCTCTGCGCAGATCACCTTCAACATTCAGGTTCTTCTCAATGTAATCACGAATTTTGGAAACCTGATCCTCGGTAAGATCTCTGCAACGAGTATCGGGATCAATTCCGGTTGCCTCTACGATCTGAGTAGCAGTGGTACGGCCGATACCATAGATGTAAGTAAGGCCGATCTCAACTCTCTTGTCGTTGGGCAAGTCAACACCAGAAATACGTGCCATATTGTTTTACCTCCGAATTATTGCTCAGGATTAGCCCTGACGCTGTTTGTGCTTTGGATTTTCACAGATAACCATGACTTTACCATTGCGCTTAATCACTTTGCATTTGTCGCAAATTTTCTTTACAGAAGGTCTGACTTTCATTTGAATATCCTCCTTTATTTACTTTGAGCGCCAAATAATACGACCCTTGTTCAGGTCATAGGGTGACATCTCAATCGTTACCTTATCACCGGGAAGAATACGAATGTTGTTCATCCGCAGCTTACCGCTGATATGGGCTAAAATGATGTGGTCATTTTGGAGTGCTACCTTAAAGGTCGTGTTGGGCAGCGCCTCAACCACAGTACCTTCCACTTCAATCATATCTGACTTTGACATCGTTTACCTCTCTTATGGATAGGATCTTGAATTGATGTTCGCTCTTATCTGGAATCACATTACGGCGTAATCGCCTGCAATTGATTAACGCCTCAGACTTTGGTCAAAATGACCGGACCGTTAGAGGTAATGGCAATGGTGTGCTCAAAGTGCGCAGCCAGCTTGCCGTCTGCCGTCTTGACCGTCCAACCGTCTGAAAGCTGTTTTACCTTATAGGTCCCCAGATTTATCATTGGTTCAATTGCCAATGTCATTCCGGGTAATAGTCTGATACCGCGTCCTGCGTGACCGAAGTTTGGTACGCTGGGGTCTTCATGAAGTTTGGTGCCCACGCCGTGACCCACAAAGTCACGAACAACACCGTATCCGCGCGCCTCGCAATATTCTTGTACTGCGTGGCCGATATCGCCGATCCTGTTGCCGGGTATCGCCTGCTCAATGCCTTTATACAGGCTCTCGCGGGTGGTATCCATCAGCCGCTTTGCCTCGGGCGAGCAAGACCCGACTGCAAATGTGGCAGCATTATCGCCGTTATAACCGTTTTTGGCCGCACCCAGGTCGATGCTGACAATGTCACCCTCTTGGAGGATGCGGTCCTTTTTCGGTATACCGTGGATCACTTCATCATTTATGGATATACATGCAGTAGCGGGATAGCCCCCATAGTGCAGGAAATTGGGCTTAGCGCCCCGTTTGATAATCAGATCGTAAGCGATCTTATCAATTTCCTTTGTAGAGATGCCCGGCTTAACAGCCTCACCTGCTACCATCAATGCTTCAGCGGAGATCTGGCAAGCCTCTTTCATCAGCTCCAGTTCTCTGCTGCTTTTCAGCACGACCATGTTAATCCTCCAGTGCTGCAAAAACGAGTGCCGTGGTGTCTGCCACTTCTTCCTGACCCTCTACGACTGCCAGCTTACCCAGCTTGTCGTAAAAGTCCTTCAGCGGCTCGGTCATCTTGTGGTATTCCACAAGGCGAGCCTGCACCGTCTCCGGCGCATCGTCCTTGCGTTGAATCAGTGCACCGCCGCAAGCGTCACAAACACCGTCCACCTTGGGCTTTTTATAAAGCATGTGGTAGGAATTTGCACACTTTGAACATACACGGCGGCCGGACATTCTGGCGGTAATTTTCTCGTCAGGGACTTCTATATCAATGACCTTATCAATAGCCACGCCCATGTCCTCAAGCGCCTGGGCTTGAGGAATGGTACGAGGAAATCCGTCCAGAATAAATCCGTTTTCGCAATCTTTTTGTTCCAGTCTGTCCTTGATGATCCCGATAACCACATCGTCCGGAACCAGCTGACCTGCATCCATATAGGACTTGGCCTTCAGGCCCATCTCTGTGCCCTCTTTCAGAGCAGCACGGATGATGTTACCGGTGGAGATGGCAGGAATACCATACTTTTCAACAATCTTTTCCGCCTGGGTGCCTTTGCCGGCACCGGGCGCGCCAAGAAGGATCAAATTCATCTTGCGTTCTCCTTATAATCAGTCAAGGAAGCCTTTATAGTGGCGCATCATCAACTGGCTTTCCAGCTGACGCACTGTCTCCAGAGCTACACCGCACATAATGATGATGGATGTACCGCCCAGGGTGATGCTCATGCCGCCGTCGTCACCGCCGGTCTCCAGGGGCGGAATCGCCGCCTTACAAATCAAGGAGTACACGATGGGGAACAAGGCAACTACGCAAAGCATCAAAGAACCGATCAAGGTCAGACGGGACAGAACCCGCATGATGTAATCGGAAGTGGGCTTGCCGGGACGAATGCCGGGAATTGCGCCGTTGTTCTTACGAAGATTATTTGCCATTTCAATCGGGTTGTACTGAATGGTGCTGTAGAAATAGGCAAAGAAGATGATCAGCAGGAAGTACATACCCGCATACCACCAAGAGTCACTCTGGAAGGCGTTAAAGAACTTCTCCCAGCCGGTGCCCTTGTACTTGTCAGCAGAAATGAACATCTGCACCGTACCGGGCAGGGACAAAATAGAAGATGCAAAGATGATGGGCAGCACGCCGCTCATATTGATCTTAATGGGCATGTGGGTGGACTGACCGCCGTACATTTTGCGGCCCACAACGCGCTTGGCGTACTGAATGGGCAGGCGGCGCTCCGAGTTATCCATAAATACGATGTAAGCGATCATCAGAAGGAAGATCACGCACACCACGGGAACCAGAACTTTGTACACGGTACGGCCGGTGTCCAGGTACTGGAACAGCTGCTTGATCAGGGTGGGGAAACGAGACACGATGCCGGCAAAAAGGATAATGGAAATACCGTTACCGATACCGGAAATGGTGATCTGCTCGCCCAGCCACATAATCACGGCTGTGCCGGCGGTGAGCACTGCAATAATGACCACTGCCTGGAACACGGCGTCAAAGCCGGTGAATGCTGCGCCGCTGGCATCCTTCATCAGATAGCCGTTGGCACGCAGGAAGAAGAAGTATGCCAGGGACTGCAACAGACCCAGACCAACCGTAACAAAACGGGTGATCGTGGCGATCCTCTTTCTGCCTTCTTCGCCCTCCTTCTGCAGCCGCTCCAGTGCAGGAATGGCCACAGCAAGAAGCTGCATAATAATGGAGGCATTGATGTACGGTGTGATGGACATAGCGAAAATTGTTCCGTATGTGAATGCACTACCGGTCATCAAGCTCAGGTAGGTTAAAATGGTGTTGCCCTTACCTACATTGATCTCATCAACAATGTTCAGGAAAGGAACAGGAATGACAGAGCCAATTCGGAAAACAAGGATAACAAATGCTGTAAACAAAAGCTTTTTGCGGATGTCCGCAACTTTCCAAGCGTTTACGAAGGTCTTGATCATTTACAGCACCTCCACCTTGCCACCTGCTGCCTCAATCTTAGATTTGGCGCTCTCACTGATGGCGGTGACCTGAACAGTCAGAGCCTTAGTAATCTCGCCCTTGCCCAGAACCTTTACACCGTCCAGGGTCTTCTTCAAAAGACCGGAGGCCACCAGGCTCTCAGCGTTCACGGTTGCGCCGTCCTCAAATCTGTCGTTCAGATCAGACACATTGACAATGGCGTACTCCGTTGCAAAAATGTTGTTGAAACCTCTTTTGGGCACACGACGCTGAAGGGGCATCTGACCACCTTCAAAGCCGGGCCGTCTGCTGTAACCGGAACGGGCCTTCTGACCCTTCTGGCCTTTACCGGCGGTTTTACCCTGGCCGGAAGCAGTACCACGACCGATACGCTTAACACTCTTTTTGGAGCCTTCAGCAGGAGAAAGTTCATGTAATTTCATCTTGCTACCTCCCCTTATTCTTCAACAACGGTGATCAGGTGCGCGATCTTCTTGATCTTGCCCTGAGTTGCGTCGTTGTTCGGCTGAACGGTTTCGTTGCCGATCTTCCGCAGGCCAAGAGAGTGGGCGGTGGCGATCTGGTCCTGCTTACTGCCGATCAGGCTTTTTGTAAGTTTGATTCTAATATCTGCCATAATGCGCCCCTCCTTATCCTACGATTTCTTTCACTGACTTACCGCGAACAGCAGCAACTTCCTCTGCCGTGCGCAGTCTGCTCAAACCGTCAATGGTGGCGCGAACCACATTGTACGGGTTGTTTGAGCGAACGGCCTTGGTACGAATGTCGCCGATACCAACGGTCTCAACAACCGCACGAACCGGGCCGCCGGCGATCACGCCGGTACCTTTGGGAGCGGGCATAAGCAGAACTTCGCCAGCACCGAACTTACCGGTGATCTCATGGGGAATGGTCGTACCCCGCAGAGATACTTTGATCAGATTCTTCTTTGCGTCCTCGATCCCCTTACGGATAGCGTCCGGAACCTCACCGGACTTACCGATACCGAAACCGACCAGACCGTTCTTATCACCAACAACCACCAGTGCGGAGAACTTAAAAATTCGACCGCCCTTTACGGTTTTAGAAACACGGTTGATGGTAACCACTCTTTCTTCAAGTTCCATTGAAGATGCGTCAATCTTTGTAGCCAAAAGTATTTACCTCCTTCGTTAGAACTTCAGTCCGCCCTCACGAGCGCCGTCTGCAACCGCAGCCACACGACCGTGATACACGTAACCGCCACGGTCAAATACGCACTCGGTGATGCCCTTTGCGGTGGCTCTTTCTGCTAATGTCTTACCAACAGCCTTAGCTGCTTCTACATTTCCGCCGTACTGTGCAAAGTCCTTCTCAGTAGTGGATGCACTTGCCAGCGTTACACCGGCAACATCATCAATGAGCTGAACGTAAATATTGCTGAGGGAGCGATATACGTTGAGTCTGGGACGAGCAGCAGTGCCGCTGATTTTGCCACGAACACGAATGTGGCGCTTTTGTCTTGCCTTATTGGCGTCTTGTCTTGAAACCATTGTAATTCACTCCTTCCCTTATTTCTTACCTGCTTTGCCTTCCTTGCGGCGAATATGCTCAAAGTCATACTTGATACCCTTGCCCTTGTAGGGTTCCGGGGGTCTCTTCTCGCGAACCTGTGCGGCAAACTGACCTACGGCCTGCTTGTCTGCGCCGCTGATGACAATGGCGTTGGCACTGGGGCACTCAATGGTAATGCCTTCCGGTGCGTCCATGATCACCTGGTGAGAAAAGCCAAGGTTCATTGTGAGCTTGTTGTTCTGTACCTGTACTCTGTAACCAACACCGTTGACTTCCAGATTCTTCTTGAAGCCCTCGGTCACGCCCAGAACCATGTTGTGAATGAGGGTGCGGGTCAAGCCGTGAAGAGACTTGTTCGCCTTCTCATCGTTGGGTCTTTTTACAATAACTTCGTTGCCTTCTACTGCGACTGCCATGTTCGGATGAACATTCCGGGTAAGTTCCCCTTTGGGGCCCTTTACGGTAACAGTCGTTCCGTCAACCTTTACGTCAACGCCGGCAGGAATTTCAATAGGCTTTAAGCCAATTCGTGACATACGACTGCACCTCCTTACCAAATAAATGCCAGAACTTCGCCGCCCACATTCTCTTTGCGAGCTTCTTTGTCTGTCATTACGCCTTTAGATGTAGAAACGATGGCTACGCCCAGGCCCTTCATAACTTTGGGCATATCCTCAACGCTTGAATACTTACGAAGACCGGGCTTAGACACGCGGCGCAGACCGGTGATGACGCGGCTCTTGCCCTCGCCATACTTCAGGGTCACGCGGATAACGCCCTGCTTGCCGTCTTCAATTACTTTGTAGCCTTTGATATAACCTTCATCTACCAGAATCTGAGCAATTGACTTCTTCATGTTAGATGCGGGAATATCTACAGTATCGTGCTTTGCGGAATTCGCGTTGCGAATTCTGGTCAGCATATCAGCGATAGGGTCCGTAATATGCATTGATATTTCCTCCTTATTCGATCTTCAATTCTCAGATTACCAAGATGCCTTGCGCACACCGGGGATCTCGCCCTTGTGAGCCAGCTCTCTGAAGCAGATACGGCACACGCCATACTTACGCAGGTATGCGTGAGGTCTACCGCAGATCTTACATCTGTTGTGCTGTCTGGTGGAATACTTGGCAGGACGAACTGCCTTGACTTTCATAGATGTTTTTGCCACGATAATCCCTCCTTACTCTGCAAACGGTGCGCCCATCAGCTTGAGCAGCTCCCGTGCTTCTTCATCTGTGTTTGCGGTGGTTACCATAATGATATCCATACCGCGCACCTTGTCGATCTTGTCATATTCGATCTCGGGGAAAATCAACTGTTCTTTGATACCCATGGCGTAGTTACCACGGCCGTCAAAGGAGTTTGCATTGATCCCTCTGAAGTCACGCACTCTGGGGAGAGCCAGATTAAAGAATCTGTCCAGGAATTCATACATTCTCTCGCCACGCAGAGTGACCTTTACGCCGATGGGCATGCCCTCACGCAGCTTGAAGTTTGCAACAGACTTCTTTGCGCGGCACACCACGGGGCGCTGACCGGTGATCTGGGATAGGTCGGAGATGATTGCATCTACAACCTTAGAGTTTTCGCGGGCTTCGCCGCAACCAACATTGATAACAATCTTGTCAAGCTTCGGGATTTGCATAACAGATTTGTAGCCGAATTTCTTCATCAATGCCGGAGCAACTTCGCTCTTATAGGTTTCTTTTAACCTTGCAGCCATTGTTATGTTCCTCCCTTACTTAAAATTCGTTGCCGCATTTTTTGCAAATGCGTGCGCCGCCCTTTTTGTGGCCGACGCGGGTCGCCTCGTTACATTTGGGGCACACCAGCTGTACTTTGGAAGCGTACAGCGCGGACTCAACATCAATCAGGCCGCCGGCCTCGCCCATCTTGCGGGGCTTTACATGCTTGGTAACCACATTGACCTTCTTGACGATGACTTTACCCTCAGCAGGGCTAACGGCAACAACTTCGCCGCGCACGCCCTTGGATTTACCGGACAGCACCTGAACGGTATCGCCGGATTTTACAAACATCTTACTCATTCTCTCGCACCTCCATTAAAGCACTTCCGGAGCAAGGGACAAAATCTTCATGTAATCCTTATCACGAAGCTCTCTTGCTACGGGTCCAAAAATACGGGTGCCACGAGGCGTTTTATCCTCTTTGATAATTACGGCAGCATTTTCATCAAAACGAATGTACTGGCCGTCGTCACGACGTACACCTTTGGTTGTACGAACGATGACTGCTTTAACAACTTCGCCCTTTTTCACCACGCCGCCGGGTGCTGCTTTCTTGACGGAAGCAACGATCACGTCGCCGATGTTGGCGTATCTTCTGCCGGAGCCGCCCAGCACGCGAATGCAAAGGATCTCTTTAGCACCGGTGTTGTCTGCGACCTTCAGCCGACTTTCCTGTTGTATCACAGCATTTTCCTCCTTCGTACTGCAAAATAACACTTTGCTCATCTTGCAGTTATTATTTTAGTTCCGACTGCAAAGGCAGTCTGTATGAAAAACCAAGTAATCCGTTTGAATTATTTAGCCTTTTCAATGATCTCAACCACACGCCATCTCTTGTCTTTGCTGTAGGGACGGGTCTCCATAATCATAACCTTGTCGCCTACGCCGCATTCGTTCTTCTCGTCGTGTGCTTTGTACTTCACGGTACGGTTTACGATCTTGCCATACAGCGGGTGAGCCACTCTGTCCTGAATGCTAACCACAACTGTCTTATCCATCTTATCGCTGGAAACAAGACCAACTCTTGTCTTTCTGAGGTTTCTTTCCATGATCAGTTACCTCCTTCTTAAGAGTTAGCGCTTTCGAGTTCGATTGCGCGCTCCACAGTCTTAATGCGTGCAATGTCCTTCTTGACCGCTTTAATTCTCATAGGGTTGTCGAGCTGATTGATGGCCTGCTGGAAATGCAGGTTGAAGAGTTCATCCTTGAGCTCTGCCAACTTCTTTGCGCGCTGATCGGCGCTCAAAGCACGGATTTCTGCTGCTTTCATTCCTGCTCGCCTCCCTCTTTCTTAACGAACTTGCATTTTACGGGGAGCTTGTTGGCAGCAAGACGCATAGCCTCGCGCGCCACAGACTCCTCAACGCCGCCCAGCTCAAACATAACGCGACCGGGCTTTACCACGGCTACCCAGTAATCCACGTTACCTTTACCTTTACCCATTCGGGTATCGGCAGGACGAGCGGTAATGGGCTTGTCGGGGAAAATCTTGATCCATACCTGACCGCCACGCTTGGTGTAACGGGTCATAGCGATACGGGCAGCCTCGATCTGTGCCGCAGTGATCCATGCAGGCTCAGTGGTCATCAGACCGTACTCACCGTAGGTAACTTTATTGCCGCGGGTAGCCACACCGGTCATACGACCTCTGTGCTGCTTGCGGTGCTTAACACGCTTAGGTAACAGCATTATCGATTTCCTCCTTCCCGACGATTTCTTCTCTTATTACGAGACTCGTGAAGAACCTCGCCCTGGTAGATCCAAACCTTTACGCCGATACGGCCGTAAGTGGTCTTAGCCTCAACCAAACCGTAGTCAATATCAGCACGGATGGTCTGCAGCGGGATCGTACCCTCTTTGTATGTCTCGGTACGCGCGATCTCGGCGCCGCCTACACGGCCGCTGACCTGGATCTTGATACCGCGAGCGCCCAAACGCATGGTGTTGCGGATAGCGCCCTTTACTGCACGACGGAAAGATACACGCCGCTCAAGCTGACCGGCCACATTCTGAGCAACCAAGGTTGCATTCAGATCGGGCTGCTTGATCTCAACGATGTTGATGTATACTTCGTTCAGCTCTTTGCCCAGCTTCTTGGCACACAGCGCTCTGAGCTTTTCGATCTCAGCGCCCTGCTTGCCGATCACCATACCGGGCTTTGCGCAGTGGATGTTTATGCGCACACGCTTAGCGTCACGCTCAATCTCCACCTTAGGAACACCTGCGCCGGAAAGGGTCTCCAGCAGATACTTACGCAGCTTGTAGTCCTCTACAAGGGTATCGCCGAACTCGCCCTTCTTTGCGTACCAGCGGGAGTCCCAGTTTTTAATGACACCGATTCTGAGACCGGTAGGATTACATTTCTGTCCCATTTAACTCTTCCTCCTCGCTTAGTCTTCCATTTCCTTAACGGTAATGGTGATGTGAGATGTTCTCTTGTTGATTCTGTAAGCTCTGCCCTGGGCTCTGGCCTGAATTCTCTTCAGAGTGGGGCCGGCGCCTACATTGCAGTCGCTCACATACAGACGGGAAACATCCATATTGTTGTTATTCTCTGCATTTGCCATCGCGGACTTGAGCACCTTCATCACAGGCTCACAAGCGGCTTTGGGGGTGTATTGCAGAATAGCCATGGCCTTGTCGGCAGGCTGCTTTCTGATTAAATCAAGTACGATCTGAACCTTTCTGGGAGAGATACGGACGTACGTTGCTTTTGCTGTAGCTTCCATAATAAATCTCCTTTCCGATTACTTAGATGACTTGGAGCCTGCGTGGCCTCTAAATGTTCTGGTGGGCGCGAACTCACCCAGCTTATGGCCGACCATGTCCTCGGTCACATAGACCGGTACATGCTTTCTTCCGTCGTGAACAGCAAAGGTATGACCTACGAATTCAGGGAAGATTGTGGAACTTCTGGACCAGGTTTTGATAACCTGCTTGTCGCCCTTAGCGTTCAGGGCTTCAACCTTTTTGAACAGGCTTTCTTCAACATAAAAGCCCTTCTTGGCACTTCTACTCATTTAATCTTCTCCTTTCTTCTTATTTACCGTTGCGACGGCGAACGATCATCTTGTCAGACTTTTTCTTCTTGCTGCGGGTCTTATAACCCAGAGCAGGCTTGCCCCAAGGGGTGCAAGGACCGGGACGGCCGATGGGGGACTTACCTTCACCACCACCGTGCGGGTGGTCGTTGGGGTTCATTACAGAACCGCGAACAGTGGGACGGAAGCCCATATTGCGCTTACGACCGGCCTTACCGATCTTCACATTTGCATGATCGGCATTGCCAACCACGCCAATGGTAGCCATGCAGGTGCAGGGCACGTTGCGCAGCTCGCCGGAGGGCAGACGCAGCAGTGCGTACGGACCTTCCAAAGCCATCAGCTGTGCGCCGTTACCGGCAGAGCGAGCCAGCTGCGCGCCGTTACCGGGATACAGCTCCACATTGTGTACCATGGTACCAACGGGAATGTTCTGCAGCGGCAGAGCGTTACCGGCCACGATGTCTACATCCGTACCGGCTACCACAGTGTCGCCTACCTTCAGGCCTTCGGGAGCGGTGATGTAGCTCTTCACGCCGTCCTCATACTGGATGAGAGCGATGTGCGCGCTTCTGTTGGGATCATACTCAATGGTCTTGACCTCAGCGGGAACATCGAACTTGTTGCGCTTGAAGTCGATCACACGGTATTTTTTTCTGTTACCGCCGCCACGATGACGAACGGTGATTCTGCCGTAGGAGTTGCGGCCGGACTTTTTGTTCAGCGGCTGAAGCAGAGAACGCTCCGGAGCAACCTTGGACAGAGAAGAGTAATCGGTAACCGACATATTCCGTCTGGACGGCGTAGTCGGCTTATAAGTTTTGATTGCCATTCTTATTTCTCCTTTCCGGATAACTTTGCGAAAGGATGGCTCCTTTCATACCTCATCACCCGAAATCATGGTTGTCTTAGTGTTTGTATATATAATGTATAAGAGATTACATCATATCGTTGAAGAACTCAATTTCCTTGGAATCCTCGGTGAGGGTAACCACAGCCTTCTTCCAAGAGGGGGTGTAACCCACATTGGCACCCTGGCGGCGCTTCTGACCTCTTACATTCAGGGTGTTTACTTTCTTCACCTTGGTGCCGGGGAACAGTTCCTCAACAGCCTTCTTGATCTCAATCTTGCCGGCATCTTTGGCAACTTTGAAGGTATATTTCTTCATCATGATGCCGGTCATGGACTCTTCCGTAATGATCGGCTTAATGATAATGTCCTGTGCAGCTTTCATTATGCATATACCTCCTCGATCTTCTTGGCGGCGTCCTTCAGAACAACGAAGCTGTCGCAGTTGAGGATGTCATACACGCAAAGGGTGTTAACAGTCACAACCTTAACGCCGGCGATGTTCCGTGCGCTCTTATAAATCTTCTCGTCCTTATCTGCGGTGACGATCAGGGTCTTCTTGGCAGCCTTCAGCTTGGTGAGCATCTCGACCACAGCTTTGGTCTTAATGTCTTCCAGCTCTACCTTGTTAACTACCATCATCTCCTCAGCAGCAACCTTGCTGGACAGCGCGGACTTCATAGCCAGTCTGCGCACCTTCTTGTTGATGCTGATGCCGTATGTTCTGGGCTTCGGGCCGAGAGCAATACCGCCGTGGGTCCACTGCGGGCTTCTGGTAGAACCCTGACGGGCACGACCGGTGCCTTTCTGTCTCCAGGGCTTTGCACCGCCGCCGCTGACCTCAGAACGAGTGAGAGTTGACTGTGTGCCCTGACGCTGGTTAGCCAGATAGCTGACCACTGCAAGATGCATTGCGGATTCGTTCGGCTCAATGGCGAAAACGGAATCTGCAAGTTCCAATTTAGAAGTTTTCTTACCTTCCTGGTTATAAACCTGAACCTGTGCCATTTTAATCTCTCCTTTCGTTAAGCTTTCACTGCGTCAGCGATGACAACAATGCCGCCCTTGGGGCCGGGAACGGCGCCCTTGATGGCGATGAGGTTATTCTCGGCATCCACCTTAACAACCTCGAGGTTTTGAACGGTTACGGTCTCGTGACCCAGGTGACCTGCCATCTTCTTGCCCTTAAATACGCGAGAAGGACTGGAGCAGGCACCCAAAGAACCGGCGTGACGGGCGTTGGGGCCGGTACCGTGGCTCATTCTCAGACGAGAGAAGTTCCAGCGCTTAATGGCGCCTGCGGTGCCCTTACCCTTGCTGGTGCCCTTCACATCGATCTTTTCGCCGGGAGCGAAAATATCGGCCTTCAGGATGTCACCTACATTCATTGCGGAAATGTCGTCCAGACGAAATTCCTTCAGTGTCTTCTTGGGAGCCACGTCGGCTTTGTCAAAATGACCTTTCATCGGTTTGTTGACGCGTGTGATCTTCACATCGCCAAAGCCAACCTGAATGGCCTCATAGCCGTCGTTCTCCATTGTCTTCTTCTGGGTAATCGTGCAAGGGCCGGCCTCCACAACGGTTACAGGGATTGCATGGCCCTGCGCGTCGAAGACCTGGGTCATGCCGATTTTCTTACCGATAAGACCTTTCTTCATGTTTATTCCTCCTTTGGTTATTGGTTGGGTCTCCCCAACATGACCTCGACTGGGTTGTGATCTGTTTTCAGTTCAATTAGAGCTTAATCTCGATCTCAACGCCTGCCGGGAGCTCAAGACTTGTCAGCGCTTCCACCGTCTTGTTGGAAGGTCTGAGAATGTCGATGAGTCTCTTGTGTGTTCTCTGCTCAAACTGCTCACGGCTGTCCTTGTACTTGTGTACAGCACGCAGGATGGTAACAACTTCCTTCTCTGTGGGAAGCGGGATGGGACCGCTCACCTGAGCGCCGGTGCGCTTTGCGGTGTCTACGATCTTCTCCGCAGCCTGGTCCACCAGGTTGTGGTCATAACCCTTCAGTCTGATGCGGATCTTAACTTTACTTGCTGCCATGTGAAATTCCTCCATGAATTTTGATGGTGCGAGCAACCATTGTTTGACTACCCACCCGTGTGTTTCAACCCTTACCGTAAATAAAGCCGAATGAAGGCAGTTCATTCGGGCACGGTTACACGGTGCACAGCGCGTTCGCAAGTCACGCTCTGCAGGGACCCCTTACGGTCCGCGTCGTACAATGATTCGTTTCGCCCGGTTTGAAATCGGACATACTCCGCCGAAATTACCGCTCTGGGTAGGAGCGCAACCTCCGGCATCAACGCATATCTGGTTGTGTGTTGCGGTGTCTATATATTATATATATAATACGCCCAATCACACGCAGGCAATATTATATTATATAGAGCCCCTGCTGTCAAGCCTTTTTTTGAAGTTCTTTGGAATTTTTTTCATTGTGCAAAATGACAGAAAATCCGGCTCCATTTTTGTAAAAATCACCAAAGCAGAACCACCGGTTTTTTGGTGTCTCTCCCCTGCCGAACCACAAGATGTAGTTGCCGTTCTCCATATTTAGTAGGAAACGCCCCGCGCCGTGGAAAAATTCCGTCGCGTCGCTTTGACCGAATTTTTGAAAAATTTAATTTTTGGCAACAAAAGTTATACGACATTGTACCAATAAAATAAACGCAGCGCCCAAGCCGATCGGCCTGAACGCTGTGCAAATCGCTATATTATATAGTATTATGTTTATATATAAGGGCTACTTGAGCTTGGCAATGGTCACGCCGTTCTCGCCCTCGCCGTACACCCCCAGCCGGTACTCTGCCACATTGGGGTGGTGGCGCAGTTCTTCCTGTACGGCGGTACGCAGCGCGCCGGTACCTTTGCCGTGAATAATGCGCACCTCGGATATGTTATTGAGCACGCACTTATCAATAAACAGACCCAGGTTGCCCAGGGCTTCCTCTACCGTTTGGCCTCGCAGATCCAGCTCGGTTTTTACATCCGCGTCTGCCCGGGAGGTGGTGCGCCGCAGGGTGCGCTGGCCGGTGATCGGCGCTTTCTTCTTGGGCGGCAGCAGGCGCAGATCCGTCGGTTTGACCCGCGTTTTCAGCATACCGGAGGAAACCAAGATCTTACTGCCCAGTTCCAGCACGTCGCCCTCACCAATGCCCTTGATGAGCACATGGTCCCCTACCTGCAAGGGGCGGGGCAACTTATAATCCGCATCCCAATCGGTGTTCAGCCGGTTGGGGTTCACAATATCGTCCAACTCACCCAAGCGATTTTTGATCTCCCGCCTGGTCTTGCGGGCCAGTTCCGTGACGTTGGTGGCAGTCTGCTCTTTCTTCAACTGCTCCAGCTGGAGCAGGAAGTCCGAAGATGTGCGTTTGGCAGCATCTACCAGCCGCTGTGCCTCTCGCTTAGCCTTGTCCAGTTCTCGATCCCGCAGGGTGTCGATCTTGGACTTTTCTTCTCTGGCCTTGGCAGCCAACCGCTCTGCCTCTTGCCGTTCCTTGGTCGCCGCTGCCCGCTCCTCGTCCAGAGCCTTTCGAGCACTCTCCAGGTTCTCCAGCACAGACTCAAACTGCCGGTTCTCCGAGCCGACAATCTCCTTAGCCGCCCGCACCACCGCCGGTTCCATTCCCAGGTGCTCCGTAATGGCAAAAGCATTAGACCGACCGGGCACGCCGATCAGCAGCCGATAGGTAGGCCGCAGGGTCTCCACATCAAACTCGCAGCAGCCGTTACTGACCCCGGGCGTATCCAGCGCATAGGCTTTCAGCTCCGCATAATGGGTGGTGGCGGCAATGTGCGCTCCCTTTTGGCGCAGATATTCAATGACAGACACTGCCAGTGCCGCGCCCTCGATGGGATCCGTCCCTGCGCCCAACTCGTCGATCAGCACCAGGGAGTCTTTGTCCGCCTTTCCCATAATATCAATAATATTCACCATATGAGAGGAGAAAGTGGACAGGTTTTGGGCAATGCTCTGTTCATCGCCGATATCCACCAAGATTTGACGGTACAGCGCCAGTTTGCTGCCGTCTGATACCGGAATCAACAACCCACAGCCCACCATCGCCGTCAGCAGGCCCAGGGTCTTTAAGGTCACCGTCTTGCCGCCGGTATTGGGGCCGGTGATCACCAGCGTATCATAGTCCGTGCCCAGGGTAATATGCACCGGCACCACCCGCTCTTTATCAATCAGCGGATGGCGGGCATTTTTTAAATCCGTTACGCCCTCGGTGTTCAGCTGGGGACGAGCGGCTTTCATTTGGTACGCCAAATGCGCCTTGGCAAAGATCAGGTTCAGCCGCACGGCACTGTCATAACTGTGGCGCACGCTCTCTGCAAAAGTGCCTGCCTCTGCAGACAGCTCAAAGAGAATGCGCTGCACCTCTTCCCGCTCCCGGCCCTCTAACACCTTAATGTCATTGTTGGCGTCCACCACCGCCGCCGGCTCGATAAACACCGTAGCGCCGCTGGAGGAGGTATCATGCACCAGACCGGGCACCTCGCCCCGGTGCTCCGCCTTTACCGGCACTACAAAGCGACCGCCACGCTGGGTGACGATGGGCTCTTGCAAGAATTTTTGGTAATGGGTGGAGTGGATCATACCGTCCAGCCGTTGCCGAATGGCCGCCGCCTTGGCCTTAATCTTCCGACGAATGTCGTAAAGTTCTTCCGATGCCTTGTCCGCCATTTCCTCCGGACTGACAATGCAGGTAAAGATCCGGTTCTCCAAATATTTGTTCACCGTAATGCCGTCAAAAAAGAAATTCAGAGACGAGCTTGTGCCCGCCAAATGGCCGTGCCAGTCGTCCAGAATACGCAGCGCCCGCAAGGTGTCGCCCACCTGCAGCAACTCCGTCATATTCAGGCACCCGCCGGCTGCCGCCCGCTGCAACGGACCATTTACATTATGCAGCCCGCCAAAAGACGGCGCGCCGAACCGGGCCAGCATAGAAAAAGCGTCCTCCGTCTGATCCAGCAGGAGAGCAATCTCCCCCGGGTCTGCCGCAGGGCGCAGCGCCAATGCCGCCTCTTTGGCGTCGTCACAGGTGGTCTGTTCCGCCAAAAGGGCAAGCACCTTATCCAGTTCCAAGGTTTGCAAATTCTTATCCATATCTCTATCCATTATGATGCTATGTAGTCGCGTCCCCGGCTTGCAGGGACTTGTAGAATTCCAGTGTGGTAAAGCGCCGGTCCAGCCGCCGCAGGGTGTACTGCTCCGTCACCCGGCCCAGCAGTGCCATTTGCTTCGGCGACAAAGCAAAGCCAAAAATACGCCCCGGCTCCGTCAGGCAAATGTAGCGCACGGCGGTCATCACCGTCTTGGGTACCGCCACGGCGCCTGCCTTGGGACAATTCTCACAGTAAATGCAGCCCCCGTCCACATCAAAGTACATCACCGGTGTTTCATAAGTCCCGCAGTTGGCACAGGCCAAAATATTGGGCATATAACCGGAGATGGCCAGAGCGCGCAGCTCAAACACCGCCTTGATTTGCACCAACGGCTTGGTGCCCTTGCACAATAGATGCAGGGTGTTCAGCAGCAGGCGCAACAATTCCGGCGCCGGTTGTTCCTCCGCCGCCAATTCGTAGCTAAGCTGGGCAAAATATTGGGCAGCTGCCAGCCGATCAATATCCTGCCGCAAGCCAAAAAACACCTCAATGGGCGCCGCACTGTCTACCGTATAAGCGTCGCGCCCACGGTACAGGGCGAACTCGCCATAGCAAAAAAGAGAGGTGGCAGCGGCACGCCGATTCTTCAGCTGCTTGCCGCCTCGCACAAACGCACGCACCAGCCCGTGATCCGCCGTCAGCAAAGTCACCAGGCGATCATTCTCCCCGGTGGTCTGCTCCCGTATCACTAACCCTTTGGTGGTACTGTTCATGCCCCTCTTGTCGTTCCTCTTCCTTGTATTTCAAATAATCGGCCACACGGCCGGTTTGTATAAACTGTTGCCAGCTGTTCTCTGCCATCGACATAGGATCACCGTTTTTATTGTATCCTATGCGTACAACGCCATTTGTGCCAAATTCATCCAAGGACAAAATCCAACACCGCAGCGGCAAAAAATCAATTTATTCGTTATCCAAACCAAAGTTGTGGATCAGGCCCTCACGGTTGCGCCAGTCCTCTTTCACCTTAACCCAGGTGTGCAGATTGACCTTGATCCCGAAAAAGCGCTCCATATCCTGCCGAGCAAATGTGGCGATCTTTTTAAGCATAGCGCCGCCCTTGCCGATGACCATACCCTTATGGCTCTCCCGCTCACAGTAAATGGTGGCGTCCACATCCAAGCAGCTGCCGTCCGGGCGTTCCTTCATCTTCTCAATGGCGACGGCAATGCCGTGGGGAATCTCCTTATCCATTAGGCGCAGAATCTTCTCCCGGATCATTTCCGCCGCCAGCACCCGCTCCGGCTGATCCGTCAAGGTATCGTCCGGAAAAAAATGGGGCGACGGCAACGCCAGGCGTTCCATCTCCGTCAGCAGATCCTGCATACCCTCACCGGTCTGGGCGCTGCAAGGCACCACAGCCGTAAAGTCATACAGCCCTGCCAACTGGCCGATGCGGGGAGCCAGTTCCGTCTTGTCCCGCAACATATCGATTTTGTTAATGGCCAGGATCACCGGCAAGCGCTGCTTTTTGCACATTGCCAGCAGTTCCTGCTCCTTGTCGTTGAGCTCGCCCTTAGGCTCCACCACAAACAGGCAGGCATCCACGCCGCCTACCGTGTCGCCTACCGCCTGGTTCATGTGCTCGCCCAGCTTGTTGTGGGCATGGTGAAAGCCGGGGGTGTCCGTAAACACCAGCTGCACCTCGTCCCGAGTCAGCACGCCCATGATCTTGGTACGGGTGGTCTGTGGCTTAGAAGACACAATGGCGATCTTGCTGCCGGTAAGTCGGTTCAAAATAGAAGATTTGCCCACATTGGGCTTGCCGATAATGGCGATAAATGCAGATCGGGTCATGACTCGTCTCCCATGTAATAGCTACTGTCCCGCTTCCAGCCGATTTGGGTCAGCACGGTTTCTTCCTTTTCGCGCATACGCACTTCTTCCAGTCCGCCCTGCTCATGGTCGTAGCCCAGCAGGTGCAGCATGGAATGGACGGTCAAAAAGCCGATCTCCCGCTGCAAGGGGTGATTATACAGCTCTGCCTGCTCCATGGCTTTCTCCATAGAGATCACAATATCCCCCAGCAGCTTGGCGCCGGTGTCGTGGTTAATGTCGTACACACCGTTCTCCCCCAGAGGGAAGCTAAGTACATCCGTCTCTCTGTCGATGTTCCGATATTCTTTGTTTAGCTCACGGATCTGTTCGTTATCCACAAAGCGCACGCTCACCTCTGCGCTGCCCTCGAAATGCTCCAGCTCCAGCACGGCGTGGCAACAACGGCGGATCAGCAACCGAATACCGGTAGGCACCTTCACTGCCTTTTGATCGTTTGAAATGACCACTTTTACAGATTCCATTACTTGTTTTTCTCCTCATATTTTTCATACGCCCGAATAATGTCCTGCACCAACCGGTGGCGCACCACATCCTTCTGGCTGAATTTATGAATTTCAATATCATCTACATGCTTTAGAATGTCCATCACCTTCACCAGCCCGGAGCGCTTGCCCTCCGGCAGGTCAATCTGGGTAATGTCGCCGGTGACCACCATTTTGGAGTTGAACCCCAGGCGGGTCAAAAACATTTTCATCTGCTCCGGCGTGGTGTTTTGGGCCTCATCCAGAATAATAAAACTGTCATCCAAGGTGCGCCCGCGCATATAGGCCAGCGGTGCCACCTCGATAGCGCCTCGCTCCTGGTAGCGCTGAAAACTCTCAGCCCCCAGCATATCAAACAGCGCGTCATATAACGGGCGCAGGTACGGGTCCACCTTGCTTTGCAGATCGCCGGGCAGGAAGCCCAACTTCTCCCCCGCTTCCACCGCCGGGCGGGTCAAAATGATCCGGTTCACCTCTTTGGCACGAAAGGCGGTAACCGCCATTGCCACAGCCAGGTAAGTTTTGCCGGTACCGGCCGGGCCCACGCCAAAGGTGATGGTGTTTTTGGCAATGGACTCGCAGTACCGCTTTTGGCCCACGGTCTTTGGCTTCACCGGGCGACCCTTGGCCGTCACGCACACCGAGTCCGTGGTCATGGAGGAGAGCACATCCTCGTTGCCCTCGCCCACCAGCGAGATCACATAGCGCACATTCTGCTCCGTCAGTTGCTCGCCTTTGTTAATTAGAGTCAGCAGTCCGTTCAGCGCCCGGGCAGCGGCGGCCACATTCTCTGCGTCCCCCACCACCTTCAGGTCTGCACCCCGGCAGGTGATGGTCACGCCGTACTCCCGCTCCAATAGCTTTATGTTTTCATCGAAGCTGCCAAACAGGTTCGCTGCCTGTTCCATCGCTTCAAAGGTGATTACCTGTTCTGTCATACTTTAACTTCTGCCTTTATCCGTTCAATTCTGCGCTCCTCTACCCCGCAAACGGTAAAGTGCACATTCTCATAATCCACCGTTACCGGCTGGGTCTCCTTGCCGGTGGGAAGATAGCCCAGGCGGCTGATCAAAAAGCCTGCCAGGGTGTCATAATCCCCCTCCGGCAAGGGCACGCCCAGCGCCTTTTCCGCGTCCTCCATATCTACCGAGCCATCAAAGGTGAAGGTGTGCTCCCCGGTTTGGATTACATCCGCCTCTTCCTCGTCGTACTCGTCCATAATATTGCCCACAATGCTCTCCAGAATATCCTCCATGGTCACCAGTCCGGCAGTGCCGCCGTACTCATCTACCACAATGGCCATTTGGATACGCTTGTCCGTCATAGTGGCGAACAGCTTGCCGCAGGGAATACTCTCCGGTACAAACAGCGGCTCCCGCACATAGTCCGTCAGCCGGGTGCCCGCCGGCACTGGCTTACCCACAAAGGGCAGCAGGTCTTTTACATAGAGAATACCCTGCACATTGTCCAGATCCTCGCGGAATACCGGGATCCGGGAGCACCCTGCCTCCAGTGCAAAGGCAGCGGCATAACCGATGGTGGCCGTCTCCTCCACTGCCTCGATCTCCGTGCGATGGGTCATAATATCCTCCGCACAAAGTCGGTCAAAATCAAAGATATTGTGGATCATCTCCCGCTGAGACGCTTCCAGTTCTCCTTTGGCCTGGTCCTCGTCCACCAGCTGGCGAATTTCCTCTTTCGTTGTGCTCTCGCGCTTAAATAATCGGTCAATCAGGCTGTTCCCGCCCATAATGGCCCCTGCCTCCTGTGCAATACAAATTTTTCCGTTTATTTATTATATACACTTTATTTTAGATTGTCAAATATGTTAAGATATAAAGCAGAAAGGCAGGTAGCTATGATAGACGATTTGCTGACGGAAGAGAATGTTTGGGACCGACTGCGCCGGGAGGGCAAGCCCCTGGTGCTCTATGGCATGGGCGACGGGGCGGAGAAAATCAATGCCGTGTTAGAAAGCAAGGGAATGCACATCACTGCGGTCTTTGCCAGTGATGATTTTGTGCGAGGCCAGTCTTTTTTGGGCCACACGGTGCAGCGCTACCGGGAGGTGTGCGCGCAATTTACGGACTTTAATGTGGTACTGGGCTTTGCCAGCCAGCGTCCGGAAGTACTGGAAAACATCGCCCGGATTCATCAGGAGCACCCGGTGTATGCACCGGATATTCCGGTGGCCGGTGTCGGGCTGTTTACCCGGGAATACGCCGCTGCCCACCGGGCGGAAATAGAGACTGTTTACGCCAAATTGGCCGATGAGGAAAGCCGCCGGGTGTATCATTCCGTATTGCGTTACAAAATCAGCGGTAAAGTTGATTACCTTTACAATTCGTTTGCAAATATGGACGAGATTTTTACCGAAATTTTGCAAGTGAACCAACAGGAGATTTTGGTGGATATGGGCGCTTATAACGGCGACACAATTCGCCAATTTTTGCAGTATTCGTGCGGAAAATACAAATCCATTTACGCCTTGGAGCCGGATGGCAAAAACTTCAAAAAGCTGTGCCGCTCTACCGAGGGTATGCAAGGTGTTCACCTTTACAATAAAAGCGCCTGGAACCGGCAGACCACTTTGCATTTTAATGCCTGCGCCGGGCGCAATTCCCACCTGTCGCCCACCGGTACGGCGGTGGAAGCCACGGATCTGGACAGCCTGCTACAAGGCGCGCCGGTGACCCTGCTGAAAATGGACATTGAGGGCAGTGAAAGCAAGGCGCTGACCGGCGCCGCCCACACCATTATCACCTGGCGGCCCAAACTATATGTATGCGCCTACCATCGCAACGAAGATTTGTTCTCCCTACCGCTGCAAATTCTAAACCTTTGCCCGGACTACAAGCTGTACTTCCGCCACAGTCCGTACATTCCGGCGTGGGAAAGCAATTTTTACTGTACTCCGACCCATTTGGACGACAACGACCATTAACGCCCCGCTGCATTGACAAGGTCCTTTACAAATTATATAATAGATTTTACGGCTTATGAAACAAAGCGTCCTCTTTGGAGGGCAGTTAGGAATGTCTATGCTGACCATCGCAATACCGCAGTTCGTAGAGAACCTGCGCAAAAACATACAAGGGGTAGAAACCACTGAAGAACTGCTGATCCGCACTCTGATCGCTGTGGGGAGCGTTGTGGTGCTGCTTCTGTTACGGAATATCATTTCCGGGGGAATACTCACCGTTATTGGCAAGACCTTTTGCCGCCGCAAACCCCGGGTGCAATCGCTGATTAAAGACGGACTGAAAAAGCCCCTGGCCTTTTTCTTGGTACTGGCCGGCATTGCCCTGGGTCTGCAAATCATCGCCCCCTCTGGAGAGCTACATAAAATCGGCCTGTTTCTCATTAAGGCCGGCGGCATTGTGTGCGCCTGCTGGGGCGGCGTGCGCCTACTGAACGGCGAGCTGGACAATTATACCTTTGACACGGCAGCCGGCGGGGACAAAACCCGGCTGACCGCCTTTCGCTTTATCTCCAATGTAGCCAAAATCGTGATTATCTGCATCGGCGCACTGCTGGTGCTGGAACTGCTGGGCTACTCCGCCACACGCATTTTTGCCGCTTTAGGCATCGGCGGCGTGGCTGTGGCCTTTGCCTGTAAAGATGCGGTGGAGAACCTGATCTCCGGCTTTATCATTGTATTTAACAAACCGTTTCGCGTGGGGGACTTTATCACCGTTGGAGAATTAAGCGGTACGGTGGAGGACATTGCCGTGCGCTCCACCACTCTGCGAGCGCTGGACGGCAGCCGTTATGTGCTGCCCAATACAGCCCTGACCAATCAGAGCATTATCAACTATGCGAATATGGAAAAGCGACTGATCGACCAAACTTTCACTTTGCATTATAAACACAGCCGCACGGACTTAGAGCGGTTTGAGCAGGATCTGCGAGCACTGTTGCAGGCCGATCCGGCAGTGGTACAGGACGATATTCGAACAGATTTTGTGAATTACGGCGCCCACGGCATGGATGTGCAGGTGTACTATTATGTGATCGCCCCCACCGTAGTGGAGCTGGGGCAAATCAAAAATCGTTTGAACCTGCAAATCAAAGAGCTTCTGGACAAAGAGGGCTTTGAACTGGCATACAATTCTGCCACTGTTTACTTGGAGCAAGAGATGGAGGGCAAGGAACAATGATGTTTGTTGTTTACGGCGTAATTATCTTTCTCGCTTCCGGCATCGGCGCCTTTTTAGGCGGTGGCTCCGGGGTGATTATTAAACCGCTGCTGACCCTGCTGGTAGACGACACCACCGAGGTCATCAACTTTATCTCCTCCGTGTCCGTTTTTGCCATGAGTTGCAGTTCCACCGTGAAGCACCTGCGCGCCAAAACCAAGGTGGACTTTAAAACCGTGCTGCTGATCTCTGCCGGGTCTATTTTAGGCGGCTTTGCAGGCAAGCACATTTTTGACCTGTTTAACCGACTGCTCAGCGACAACCTGGCTATGGCTTACCAGGCTGTAATGTTGGCCTGTCTGCTGGCAGTGGCTCTATGGTATGTGAACAAGGGCAAAAAGAGTTTTCACTTAAAGAACCCGATCACCATTCTTCTGGGTGGCGTCGTGCTGGGCATTCTGTCCAGCTTCCTGGGTATTGGCGGCGGGCCCATCAACATTATGTTCTTCCTGCTGTTCTTCTCTATGAGCATGAAGGAAGCCACTGTGTATAGCGTGGCCGTCATCTTCTTTAGCCAGCTGTCCAAGCTGGTGACCTATGTAGCCACCGCCACGGTGCCCAAGTTCGACTACCGCATTCTGCTGATTGCGGCCCCGGCAGCTGTGATCGCCGGTATCATTGGCGCAGCACTGAATAAAAAGGCCAACAACAAGATCGTCACCCGGATATTTTCCGCGGTGCTGGGCGTATTTATCTGCCTGAATATCTATAATGCAATCACCGGCTTTATGGCCGGATAAATAAAAAGACAATACGCTGCGCCCACGGGTGCAGTTCAGGAACAGGAGTTGAACATGGCAAAGCGTAAGAACATCATCTTCTACTTCAGCGATCAGCAGCGGTGGGATACCGTCAATGAAACGGTGACCCCTAACCTGATGCAGCTGGCCAAAGAGGGCACCCTCTTTGAGAACAACTTTACCTGCCAGCCGGTTTGCGGCCCGGCCCGTGCCTGCCTGCAAACCGGTGTGTATGCTACCCAGTGCGGCTGCTACTGGAACGGCATTCCCCTGCCGGAAAGCATTACCCCGCTGGCCCATTACTTTAACGAAGCCGGGTATGACACTGCTTATGTGGGCAAGTGGCACTTGGCCTCTGACCGGCTGCCGGGGATCGGCACCCACTGCGAGGCCACGCCGGTACCGAAAGAGAAGCAGGGCGAGTACCGCTACTGGCGGGCAGCGGATGTGCTGGAATTCACCAGCCACGGCTACGACGGCTACATCTTTGACGGCGACGGCAACAAGCTGGACTTTACCGGCTACCGGGCTGACTGTATCAACGACTTTGCCCTGGAATACCTGGAGAGCGGACGGGAGGCAGACAAACCCTTCTTCCTATTTATCAGCCAGCTGGAGCCCCACCACCAAAACGACCACCATCATTACGAGGGCTATAAAGAGACCGTCAATCAATACAAGGACTATCCTCTGCCCCCGGACCTCACCTTCCTAAAGGGCGACTATAAAGAGATGTACCCGGACTATATCTCCGCCATCAATCGGTTGGACTATAATGTGGGCCGCCTGGTGCAAAAGCTCAAGGATCTGGGCATTTATGACGACACGGTTATCATCTATTCCTCAGACCACGGCAGCCACTTTAAGACCCGCAATTTGGAGTACAAGCGCTCCTGCCACGACAGCGCCACCCACACCCCGCTGATCATCAAAGGCGGCGGCTTTGACGGCGGCAAGGCAGAGAACCGGCTCACCTCCCTCATCGACCTGCCCCCCACTTTCCTGAGCCTGGCGGGCATTCCCATACCGCCCAGTTACATGGGCAAGGATCTGTGCCAAATGCAGCAGACGACACAGCCGCTTCACGACTGTGTGTTTATGCAGATCAGCGAAAGCCAGTGCGGCCGCGCCATTCGTACGGACCGGTTCAAATACGCGGTGCGCACCTTAGCGCCTACCGGCTATCTGAAGTACAATGCCGGTGTATACTTTGAGGATTATCTTTATGATTTGGAGAAGGATCCCATTGAGCGCTGCAACCTGATCCGTGATCCCCGTTACAGCCATGTGCGCCAGGAGATGAAATACCTGCTGCTGCGTGAAATGAAAAATGCCGGAGAAGCCGCACCTGTGATTCTCCCCGCCCTGAAAGTGAGGAAAAAATAATGAACGAACCCCAAAAGAAATACCTAACCACCAGGGAGCGGATATGCTTTACCGTGGGTGCCTTCGGCCGCTCCGGTATTTACACGCTGATGTCCATGTTTACCTTGGTATTCTTCCAAAACGGCGCCGGGCTGTCCCTGTCTCAAGGTACCACAATCATCTTGATTGGCCGTATCTTTGACGCTCTCAACGACCCGGTGATGGGCATGATCGTAGATCGCACCAAGTCCAAGTGGGGCAAAATGCGGCCCTATCTGCTGTTTGCACCGGTGCCCATTGCCATTTGCACCATATTGCTGTTTACTGCGCCCTTTAAGGAGGGTTCCACCGCCGCTTTTGTGTGGGCGCTGGTCACCTACATTCTGTGGGGCGTGGCCTTTACCGTGCAGGATGTGCCTTTCTGGGGTCTGTCCTCTGTGATTACCCCGCTGGAGAGTGAGCGTACTTCCTTTATTTCCACCGCCCGCCTGGGCTCCACCTTCGGTGGCATTCTGCCGGCGTTGCTGGTGCCCATTCTGTACCAGAGCAACATGGGCTATAACAAAGGTTTCTTTGTAGGCGCCCTGATCTTTGCCCTGCTGGGCTGTGGGCTGTCCATTCTCATCTTCTTTGTATCCAAAGAGCGCGTGCCCAAGATGGACCACACCCCCTCCTTCAAGGAGACTTTTGTGGTGCTGGGCAAGAACAAGCTGCTGCTGATCGTTATTGCCGCTTCCGTTCTGGGCTCCACTATGGTTACCGCCAACCAATGCGCGGACTATATCGGCAATTACATTATCATTCAGAATTATACAGACTTCCGCCAGATCTTTATGGACTTCCTGCCCGGCGCACAAAGCACCCTGGTACCCAATGTGAACGCTGCGGCAGCCTATTCCTTCTGGATCCCTCGCGGCACCATTGTGACCACCCTAACCGTAGCCATCGGCGTGGGCATGGTGCCTGCCATGGCCATCTTCCCCCTGCTGCGCAAGAAGTTCAGCTTAAAGCAGATCTACATTGGCTCCGCCCTGTTTGGCTTTGCCGTGCACGGCCTTTGCTATGTGATTTTGGCACAAGATGTAACCAAGATCAACATCTTTATCCTGTGGATTTTCCTGTTCCTGATGGGTCTGCCCCTTGGCATTTACAATGTGATTACCTACGCGCTGATTGCCGACTCCATCGACTATTTGGAGTGGAAGACCGGCGAGCGCCAGGAGGGCGTGTGCTTTGCATTCCAAACTTTCCTGTCTAAGGTAAACGCCGCGATTGCCACCTTCGTGTTCGGTCAGCTGCTGGCGCAAACGGACTTTAAGGCCGTAGACAAATCCCTGGTGGATAACGCCGGGCGTCAAATCTTCTTTGAGCAGTCTGCCAGCACCCAAAAAATGCTGCTGGCGCTGGTGACCATTGTACCGGCTGTGGGCTTTATCCTGACCATCATTCCCATGTTCTTTAACAAGTACACCGGCAAAGTGAAGGCCCAGGCCCAGGCTGAGCTGGAGGCTAAGCGCGAAAAGCTGATGGAAAGCGAAGAAGCCTAAATACCCTGAAAATCATAAAAAGCACTTCCTGCGGGAAGTGCTTTTTATTATCCATTTCTTTGTATTTCCTTTTTAGCAGCAGTGCGTACTGTCCTTGTCCTCTAGCGCGGCCTGAGAGCAGCTGTATTTACGCTTTTTGCCTTTTGCGCGTACCCGGATATCAGCGATCGGTAAAAAGTGCACAGAGGAACCGCTGTGCCGTCCTTGCGCAGTTTTGAAAATCTCTTTTCTAAAGGGCAAGGCATAGAACGCACAAAAAAGCACCGCCGCAGCGGTGCTTTTGTTTTTATTGGTTGATCTTATTCAGCGCTGTCGTCGTTCTTAGCGGCACGCTTAGCCACCAACTCACTCAGGATACGGCTATGCTCTTTATCGGACATTGCATACTTAATGGTGGGCAATGCGGAAAGAACCATACCGATGGCAGGCGGAATGGAGATCAGGAAGAACATGGTGGCGGCGTACTTACCGGCGCCGGAACCACCGTCATAGCTCAGGAAATCTGCGCCGCTCTTCAGGGCTTCATTCAGCTTCAAAATATTGGCGTCACTATAACCTACAAAGTGGTACACCACAGCAGACAGGATAGAGGCGATACCGCCGGACAGCTTGGTGATAAAGGACTGGCCGGAGAAGAATACACCGTCGGTACGCACGCCGTTGTGGTACTCCTCGTAGTCCACGCAGTCAGCGATCATCACGGACTGGAGCACATTGATACCACCCATGGCAGCGCCTGCAAAGAAGAAGCACAGCCCGGTAAGGACCACCCATACCATAGAGGTCTTTACATCGCCGTGGGCGATCTTAAAGAACACATACAGCAGAGCAAAAGGCACGGCGCCTGCAACGGAATAGAAGTTATAAACGCTCTTTTTCTCGTGCTTGCGAATCAATGACGGCGTAATGCCCATAGCGATAAACTGACCCAGGAACACGGCGGCGGCGATCACAGCCAGGCGCACCAAAATGCTCCAGTCAATACCCACCATTGCACCGGTATCGTCTGTTTTCAACACATTCATGAAGTCGCCGTTGGCGTAATAATAGGTAATCAACGTCATGGCAATGAGCATGAGCAGCTGAATGGGACTTCTGAGAATACCGGAGATCAAAATCTGGCGGAACGGCTTGTTCTGGAACATAATTTTGAAGTTCTCGGTAAAGGTATATTTTTTCTCTGCCTGCTCCACCCGCTCTTTGGTGCCGATGCCGGCAAACTCAAAGAGAACTGTGGCGATCACGGTCATAATAATCACCGTCAGGATAAAGCCGTACTGAGAAGCCTTGGCGTGAGAATAGCCTTTGCCCTCAAAAATACCGCCTACAACCTGGGCGATCTGCACCACCAGCACGCCAACACCGCCGATACCGGCAACGATACGGGCCAAGCCCAGCAGCTTGCTGCGGTCGTCCTCGTCCTCCGTCATCAGGGAAGTAATGCCCCACAGCGGAATATCACACACAGTAAAGCACATACCCCAAGCAATGTAAGACACAGCAGCCCAAGCCACGATCAGCACCTTTTGGGTGTTTGAAGTGGCAGTGGCATAGTTGCCGTTGAGGAATGCCAAAACGGTGACCACGCCGATAATGGCAGGGAAAATAATCAGGTACGGACGGCATTTGCCCCACTTGGTACGGGTGCGGTCCACAATGGTGCCCATCATCGGGTCATTGATGGCGTCCCACACACGAGCCAGGGCAAAAATCCAGCCCAAAGCCATTGCCGGCAGGCAAATTACATTTTGGAAATAGAAATACAGACCTGTGGCTACAATGTTGTAGATCAGGTTTTGACCCAGCATACCGGTGAGGTACATATTACGCTCTTTTTTGGTATAGGTCCTTGTTTGGTTTGACACTTTATCGAGTCCCCCTATATTTTTTCTTCTATTTTACCAGTATGTGTGGCAAATAGCAAGTATTATTTGTGCAAAAGCGACAGTGTGCGTCAAAATGAAAGGCATTTGTCCACTTTGCAATTTCGCTTACAGCCGCAGGGACAAAGATACGGTGTTATGGCCGTAATCGTAACTCTCTGTAAAGCCGTATTTGCGATACATTTTGTACCCGGCGGAGTCTCGGCTGACCCCGCAGCAGGAAAGGTAGTCTATCCCCAGCTCCCGCAAATGACGGCACAGGGTGTCCATTAGCCGTGTACCCCACCCCTGCCGCTGATAGGGCGGCAATATATCCAGGTGGAAGTGCACCGGCCGGTTCTTGATTTTGCCCAGACACCACAAATAGCCCAGCAAGCCCGCCGCCTGATCCGGCGCTGTGCGCAACACCCGGCGCAGATAAGTGGTGCGGTAGCGATGCACAAAGCCCCGGTAGTCCGCAGCACAGAGAATGTACCCCACTGCCCGATCACTTTCGTCCGTCAGCACAAAAATATGATCCGGCTCGTAAGCAGTAAAATAGTCGTTATAAATCAGCGTTACCGCCTCTAAGGTGCGCCCGGTTCTTTGAAACGGCTTGGCCGCCGCCTCCCGGCAAATTTGGCGCAGCCGGTCCCGGTCCGCCGGGCGATAGGGTCGAATGGTCATAATGCCTCCAAATACAGCAAAAGCCTGAGAGCCGCGCAGCCCTCAGGCTTTATTGATTTCATCAGTTATCTGCGGTTTCTTCTGTCTGGGCATTACGGCGCTGCACCAGCGCTTCCAAAATGGTGCGGTGCTCCTCGTCTGTCATACCGTAGTGACGCAGCGGAATGATGGACAAAAACAGACCGATAGCCGGCGGGATAGAACACAGGAAGAACATCATCCCCGCATACTGGGGGAACTGATCCTTAAAGGACGCACCGGCACGCAGAGCCTCGTTGCAGGCGCTTACATTGTCGCCGCTAAATCCCACGATGGAGTAGCCGACGCCCTGAATAATGGAGCTGATCCCGGCGGACAGCTTGGTAATAAAAGACTGGCCGGAGAAGAACACACCGTCCGGCCGATAGCCCTTGTGGTACTCCTCATAGTCCACTGCGTCGGCGATCATCACGGACTGGAGCACACTCAAAGCGCCTATGCCGCCGCCTGCCAGGGCAAAGACCACAAACAGGATTGCCACCCACAGCGGCTGATCCAGATCCCGGGGCGCCAGCAGGTACACCGGGTAGATCAGGGCAAAGGGAATGGCGCCCATAATGGTAGAGCCGATGAGCATACGCGTTTTATCGTGTTTCTCCGCCAGCTTGGGCACCAGCGCCATAGCGATAAACTGACCGCCAAAAATAGCGCCGCCGAAGATAATCATATACAGCATATAATCGCCAAAGTAGTTGCCGTAGTAATAAGACATCAGGGTCATGGCAACAGACAGCAAAATCTGAATGGGCGAGCGCAGCACACCGCTAATCAGCTGGTTGCGGAAGGGCTTGTTGCCCCACATGATCTTAAAGTTCTCCTTAAACCCGAATTTTTGCTCCGCAGAGGGCACACGCTCCCGCACAAAAACACCGGTCATCTGGAACATACCGCAGCCGATCACCGTTAAGATCACTGCCACGATGATAAAGCCCATTTGCTGGCCCTTCAGTGCAGAACCGGCAGCGGACTCCAACTTTTTCCCCAGCGCCTGAGACAGCGGATTGATGGTCAGCAGCACCACGCCGCCGCCCAGGCCCGCTGCCATACGGGCAAAGGAGAGAATGGACGCCCGGTCCTTCTCCACCTCTGTCATACGGGAGGTCACGCCCCACAAGGGAATATCCCCTACCGTGTAGCACATACCCCACAGGATATAAGACACAGCAGCCCAGCCCACGATCATGGCATTCTTGCCCGGGGTGTTGGCAGAGCTGTACATACCGTTACAGAAGGTCAGTATGGTGATCACCATAATAACGGCCGGTGAAAACAGCAAATACGGTCGGCACTTGCCCCACTTGGTGTTGGTGCGGTCCACAAAGGTGCCCATCATTGGGTCGTTAATGGCGTCCCACACCCGCGCCACGGCCATAAAGATACTGATGGCCATTGCCGGAATAAAGATCACCGACTGGAAGTAGAAATACAGCCCGGTGCCGATGATGTTGTAGATCATATTCTGACCCATCATACCCACCAGGTACATATTCCGTTCCTTAGCCGTATATGTACGCACTTGACTGGACATAGAAATCCCCCTTTACCTTTCTATATTACCAGTTTTATCATCGCTACGCAAGCATTATTTGTCAATTTTGCACAAAAGCGACAAAAGGGGACAACCGTCGTTTTAGATGTAATAATACCAGTAGCTGCCGCTGCACAGGGCGTAAGACTTGCCGGTGGCTTTTTCCTTGAGCACATACCGGGCAATATAACGATAGCCACAGTCGCTGTCTCCCGGCTTTTTGGGTACAGTACAGGTGATCTCTATGGAATAATTTTGATAATCCGCCACAATCACCGGTTTTTCCGAGGGTTCGGCATTTTCTTCCCGTGGCTCTGTTTTTGGCCGGTGGTTGGTGGGGGTCATTTTGCCCTTGTAGTCCAGATGATAGTACGAATCCGTACCGCCGTTGTTGGTCAGCAGGTATGCCGCGCTGTCCGACCAATCATAGAAGTAGGCACGATCCGTCTCCAGACCGGATCGCAGCACCTTGTCCTCTGCGGCTGTGCAGGCGTGCAGCTCACCTTTGCCGCTTTCGTCTGCGCTCATACCGTCCTGGTTCCGCGTGTTGCACAGGTAGAACAGCGTGTACCCGCAAGGGGCCAACGCCACCCCGTCACTGGTATTGGGCGTGGCGTAAATGCATGCTGGCCAATCCTTGTCTATATCGTAAGCATACAGACAAAAGCCCCACTGGGTTTTGTCCGTGTCAGTATAAGTATAGCAGGTAAAATACAGGGTGTTGCCTATGCGGCACAGCTGCGCAATATCGCTCACCCCGTTCAGCACCGTGCGGGTCTTGCCGGTCAGCAGGTCATAGGCCATCAGCTTTTGGGGCGTGCCAAAGGTGTTTCGCTCATCGGTATCCTCCGTGGCATAATAGAATGTATCCGCCGTCAGGTAAATATTGCTTTGGGGCTGGAGTTGGTTCTCCGTCTGCTGCTGCAGTGGCTTGTCAAACCGAGCGCCTGCCGGTTGGGCAGTATCTGCCTTGCTGCAAGCGCAAAGTGCCAATATCGATACCACACAAAGTAAGAGAGCTAAAATCCGTTTCATACCATCATCCTTTCTGCCCGGGGGGCAACTCCAGTATAGGCAGCAGAGCGCCCATTTGGCAAGGCACGGTGCGTGGAAATAACTCCACCCCCGGTGGAAAAACGCAAAAAAAGGCGCCCCGGCACGTGCATACAAGCCGGAGAGCCTTTCATTTTTCCTTTTAGTCCTTCACGGTATAGCCTTGGTCCTCAATGGCCTTTTTTAGCACAGCGTCATCCACATCGCCGTTTAAGGTCACCGTGGCGGTGCCGTCCGTGTGGCTGGCAACGGCGCTGTCCACCTGGGGCAGAGCCTCCAGCGCTTTCTTTACCGTCATCTCACAATGGGGGCACATCATACCCTCCACTTTCATTACTTTTGTCATTGCAGAATTCTCCTTTTCCATAGGCAGTGCTGCCAGCACCACCGGGTGTTTGATTTTCTTATCCCGCTTGGGGGAATATAACTTAAAGAGGTTCAGTCGCAGGGCGTTGGCCACCACGCAGAAGCTGGACAGGCTCATAGCCGCCGCGCCGAACATAGGGTTCAGGGTCCAGCCGAAAATGGGGATCCACACCCCTGCCGCCAAAGGAATACCGATCACATTATAGAAGAACGCCCAAAACAGGTTCTCGTGAATATTGGTCAGCGTGGCACGGCTTAGGCGAATGGCGGCGGTCACATCGCTTAGGCGGCTGTGCATCAGCACCACATCCGCCGCATCAATGGCTACATCCGTACCGGCGCCGATGGCCATACCGATATTGGCTCGGGTCAGGGCCGGCGCGTCGTTAATACCATCACCCACCATAATGACCTTGCCTTGCCTCATCAGGTCGCGCACCACCTGTTCCTTGCCCTGGGGCAGCACCCCGGCAATCACCCGGTCTACTCCCGCCTGCCGACCGATAGCCGCAGCGGTGCGCGGATTGTCACCGGTGAGCATCACTACACGAATGCCCATCTTTTGCAGTGCCACAATGGCCGCCGGGCTGTCCGGCTTAATCACATCGGCCACGGCAATCATGCCCAGCAGTGCGCCATCATAGGCAAAGAACAAGGGCGTTTTCCCCTGCTCCGCCAGCGCTGCCGCTTGCTGTTCCATATTTTTCGGCACCGACACCCGACTACGCATATAGCTGAGACTGCCGCCCAGCAGCAGTTTGCTGTTCAGCGTTGCCTGCAATCCATTGCCCGGCAGCGCCTCAAAGTCCGTGACCGGTTCCGGCGTGATTTGCCTTTCCGCGCCGTATGCGGTCACCGCTTTTGCCAGCGGGTGCTCACTCTTTTGTTCCAGCGCACAGGCCAGCGCTGCCAGGCGGCTTTTTTCCACCCCGAGGGTAGGTACCAAGTCCGTCACCTTAGGCGCGCCCTCGGTAATGGTACCGGTTTTGTCCAGCACCACGATCTGTGCCTTGCCGGTCTCCTCCAAAGACACAGCGGTCTTGAAGAGAATGCCGTTTTTGGCACCCAGCCCGTTGCCCACCATAATGGCTACCGGCGTGGCCAGTCCCAATGCGCAAGGACAGCTGATCACCAGCACAGAAATTCCCCGGGCCAGCGCATAGCCAAAGCTCTGACCGGTAAGCAGCCACACCACGGTGGTCACCAGGGCGATGGCCATCACCACCGGCACAAACACGCCGGACACCCGATCGGCGATCTTGGCAATGGGCGCCTTGGTGGCGGCAGCGTCGCTGACCATTTGAATGATTTGGGACAGGGTGGTGTCCTCCCCCACCCGGGTGGCACGGCACCGTAAGTAGCCGGAGGTGTTCACCGTGGCGGCAGACACCGGATCGCCCACGGTCTTGTCCACCGGCACGCTCTCACCGGTAAGGGCACTTTCGTCCAGCGCACTGCTGCCCTCCAGAATGACACCGTCTACCGGCACATGCTCCCCCGGCCGCACGGCAAACTCCATACCGCACATCACCTGCTCAATAGGTACTGTACGCTCTTTCCCGTTCTCCAGCAGCACCGCCGTCTTGGGGGTCAGCTGCATCAAGCGCTTCAGCGCATCTGTGGTCTTGCCTTTGGAGCGGGCCTCCAGGGTTTTGCCCACGGTAATCAGCGTTAAAATCATAGCGGCAGACTCAAAGTAAAACTCGTGCATATAGTGCATCACGCCGTCTGCATCGCCCGCCACCTGGGCGCCGGTCATGGCAAACAGCGCGTAAGTGCTGTACCCAAAAGCCGCAGCCGCGCCCAGCGCCACCAGGGTGTCCATATTGGGCGCCCGGTGCCACAGGCTCTTAAAGCCGCTGACAAAAAAGCGGCCGTTGATGATCATAATAATAATGGTCAGCAGCATTTGGAGCAGCCCCATGGCCATGTGGTTGCCCTCTAAGGCCGACGGTAGCGGCCAGTTCCACATCGTATGTCCCATGGAGAAGTACATTAAAATCAGCAAAAACACCACGGAACTGATCAGCCGCCGCAACAACTTTGGCGTCTGGGTATCTTTCAGCGGGTCTGCCGCCGGCTGCGGGGCAGCGCCGCCCTTTTGTTTTAACCCGGCGCCGTAACCGGCCTTTTCCACAGCGGCGATGATCTGTTCCGGGGCAGCCGTACCGGTAACGCCCATTGAATTGGTCAGCAGACTGACGGAGCAGCTTTCCACCCCGGGCACGGCGCGCACCGCTTTTTCCACCCGGGCACTGCACGCAGCGCAGCTCATCCCCGTCACATTGTATTGTTCCAAGCTCTCACCTCCCGGCGCCAATATGCGCCGCTATCTCATCAATTTTTGCAATGTGGCCAGCAAATCGTCCAGCGTTTCATCCTTGCCGGCCTTAATATCCTCCGCAACACAGGTGCGAATATGCGTGGACAGCAGTTCTCGATTAAAGGCATTCAGCGCCGCACCGGCCGCTGCGGACTGGGCCAAAATATCCGTGCAGTAGGCGTCCTTCTCAATCATACCCTTGATCCCGCGAATTTGGCCCTCAATGCGGTTCAGTCGATGGATCAGCCGCCGGTACTCCTCCGGCTGGCGCACTTTCTTCTTAGCACAGCAAGCACAAACCGGCTGCATTTCGTCTTTATCTGCCACAACAGCACTTCCTTTCTATACCCCCATGGGGTATTTTTACTATATACCCCCTATGGGTATTTGTCAACCCTCTTTGAACAAAAAAATACCGCCCTGTATCAACAAGGCGGTTCGCGTTTAGATCACATAGGAGTAATCGTCATTTTTGTGCTCCTGCTCCAGCAGGTCTTGCAGGGTAATGCTGTCCAGATAGGTATTGATGGCTTTATACAGCCCGGCCCACACCGGCAGCGTAGCGCAGGAAGCGGCGCGGGGGCAGGTGTTCGGCTCCTCCTCCAGGCAGGCCACCGGCGCCAAGCCGCCCTCTGTCAAACGAAGAATATCGCCAACCGTATACTGGTCCGGGGTCTTGGCCAGACGATAGCCCCCCTGGTAGCCCCGGTTGGTCTTTAAGAAATCCGGGCGGTTAAGCACCGCCACGATCTGCTCCAAATACTTCTTGGATATATCCTGACGGGCGGCGATCTCCTTCAGCGACACAAAGCCCTGTTCCCTGTGCTCGGCCAAATCCAACATCATACGCAGTGCGTAGCGTCCTTTGGTAGAGATTTTCATACCGTCACATCCTTTCTTTAACCTATAATACCATATATTTAGTAGGCTTTCAATACCCGAGATAAAAAAGAAAAAAGCACCCGACAAATGCCGGGCGCGAAACAGGTTTATTGCAATTTGGAAATTTCGTCCACAAAGGCACTGGCGCTGTCAAACTCCTTGTAAACAGAAGCAAAGCGCACATAAGCCACCTCGTCGATTCCCCGCAGCTTTTCCATAATCAGCTCGCCGATGCGCACGCTGGTGACCTCACGATCCAAGGCACTTTGCAGAGTGGTCTCGATCTCAGAAATCGCAGTCTCCAGAGCCTCCACGGTCACCGGTCGCTTTTCGCAGGCACGGAGCATACCTTTCAGAATTTTGTTGCGGTCAAAGACCTCACGGCTTTTGTCCTTCTTCACCACAATAATGGGCACATCCTCAATGATCTCATAAGTGGTAAAGCGCTTGCCGCACTGCATACACTCCCGACGACGGCGAATGCGCTCATTCTCGTCGGTAGGACGCGAGTCAATCACTTTGCTCTCTGCATAACCGCAAAACGGACACTTCATAGTTATCCCCCCTGTTGAAAGATACGGCTCTTGCCATAAAATTCTGTACAATCCGTACTATACCATAATTGGCCAAAAAAAGCAAGTTTTTTGCCTTTACACCTTTTTGGCAGGAGCGGTGCCGTCTGCCTTACGATTATAGAAGAACATCCACAGTGCCATACCGCAGATTACCGCGTAGCCCACAAAGGACAACACATCCGGCACATCGCCAAACACCAAATAGCCCACAACAGCCGCAAAAATCACCTGGGCGTAGTCATACACGCTGATCTCTCGGCTGGGAGCATGGGTATAGGCGGCGGTAATGGAGAATTGCCCACCGGCGGCGCAAGCGCCCGCCAGTAGTAAGGTCGCCCATTGCTGCCAGGTCATATAATGATAGTTAAACAGCAAAAACGGCAACATCGTCGCACTGGAAAAAGCGGAGAAGAAAAAAACGATCAACCGTCCGTTCTCGCCCCGCAGCCCTAAGTACCGCACGCAGGTGTACGCCCCGCCGGCAGCCATACCGCCTAAGAAGCCGCAAACGCTGGCAAATAAATTTGCATTGGCAAAAGTGGGTTTAATAATGCAAAGTGCCCCTAAGAATGCCACCACAATAGCAATCGCCTGCTTGGGCCGCACTTTTTCTTTAATAAAGACAGCGGAAAAGAGCAGCGCAAAAAAGGGACTCATTTTATTGAGCATAGACGCGTCGCTAAGGTCCAGTCGATCAATGGCATAGAAGTTACCCACCATACCGGCCACGCCCCCAACGGAACGAATAAGCAGGTACTTGATGTTCCCCGGTTTGGGGCGAAAGCTGTCTTTCTTGCGCACCATCATCACAAAGGCAAAGATCATCGCCACAAAATTGCGAAAAAAGACCTTTTGCATGGTGGGCAGATCGCCGGACAGGCGCACAAAGGTATTCATACCCGTAAAGCACAGCCCGGACAACAAAATGCAAAAAATGCCCATGGTCTTGTTGCTGGTTTTAGCCAAAGCACCCACCTCCTACTTGATGGTATCCAGGTAAGCCTTGGCCCGCTGCAGCTCCGCCGCCACCCGGTAGCCGCGGGAGTAGATCTCAATCATATAATGCACCCGATCACCCAAAGTGCGGTACAGCCGCTGAAAGTCAAAACTTCCCTGCCCCGGGGGCTGGCAGTCCTTCTCCGGGGAATGATCGCTGATGTGCACATGGACGATCTCCTTTTGGAAGGTATCCAGAAACGCAAAGGGATCCTCCCCGGCACGCACCGCCTGCTTAATGTCCAGCACCATGTGGAAGTCGTCTCCCAGCGCGCGGCGCATTCGGTCGCAGAAGGCAATGTGCTGGCTCTTAAAGCGGTTCACATTCTCCTGGCACACGGTCACGCCCTCGGCGCGGCCGATCTCCACCAGCTGCAAAAAGCGCGCAAAATACCGTTCCTCCGGAATGGGAATCTTGGGCTGGGCAACCGCCCCGTGGATCACCACAAATTGGGCGCCCAGTAGCGCTGCCGCATGGCAGGTTTCTTTATAAATATCAATGGTATCTTCAAACCGGCGCTGGTAATCGCCAAAAATGCAGCTGCTTTCCATAAAACTGGAAAAGGGGTGCACAGACACCACCTGTGTGCCGCCGTCCCCAGCAATGGCTGCCAGTTGGCGCACAAAGGCCGGGCGCAACTCCTGCCGAGCGTTAAAGAACACCTCCGCAAAAGGAAAGCCCAGTTCCGTCACCTGCTGCAAAGCCCGCTCCGTCTCCAAAGGATAAAAGCAAGCGGTAGAAGCTCCGGCCTGCATCAGCCCACCAGCTTCTCAATGGCAGCCAGGCGGGTGCAAATGCACAGCAGCTCCGCTGCCAAGGCCATCTCCTCATTGGGCGGGAAAGAAGGTGCAATGCGAATGTTGCTGTCCTGCGGGTCAATGCCATAGGGATAAGTGGCGCCCACGCTGGTGAGGGTCACGCCGCCGGCCTTACACAGTTCGCCCACGCGCTTGGCGGTGCCGGGCAGCACATCCAGGCTGATAAAGTAGCCGCCCTTAGGGGAGAACCAGCTGGCAATCCCCAGGCCGGTTAACTCCTTGTTCAGGCGATCCAGTACAATGTCAAACTTAGGCTTCAAAATTGCCGCATGTTTCTTCATGTGGGCACGCACGCCGTCCGCATTTTTAAAGAATTCCACATGGCGGTGCTGATTCATCTTGTCATAGCTGATGGTCTGCACCGTCAGGCGCTGACGGATCAGATCCAAATTTTTCTTGCTGGCCACCAGGCAGGACACGCCTGCGCCGGGGAAAGTGATCTTAGAAGTAGAGGCCACCTCTATGACCAAATCCTCATTGCCGTATTCCGGCAGCACATCAAAAATATTCAGCAGCTTATCGCCGTCCTCGTCCAGATCATGCACGCAATAGGCGTTGTCCCACACAATGCGGAAGTCCTCTGCCGCCGGGCGAAGCGCCGCAATACGGCGCACCACTGCATCGGAGAAAGTGATGCCGGTGGGGTTGGAATACTTGGGCACGCAGAACATGCCCTTCACGCTGGGGTCCTTTACCAATTCTTCAATGGTGTCCATATCCGGTCCGTCGGCGTTCATCGGCACATTCACCATTTGCAGCCCAAAATACTGGCACACGGTAAAGTGGCGATCATAGCCGGGCACCGGGCACAGAATCTTCACTTCCTTTTCCTGGCTCCAGGGTTTACCGCCGATGCCATGGGTGTAGCACTGGCAGATAAAATCAAACATCAAAGTCAGACTCTCGTTGGGGCCGATAATCACATTCTCGGCCGGCACCTCCAGCAGCTCGGCAAACAGCTGCTTACAGCTGGCAATACCGTCCAAAATGCCGTAGTTGCGCACATCCACGCCGCCGGACACATAGTCCTTCACATCATTCATACCCACGGACAGATCCAACTGCTCTTTGCAGGGCTTACCTCTGCTCATATCCAGTTGCAGTCCCTTGGCCTGAAAGTCCTTGTACCGAGCCAGCAGACTCTCCTGCTCCCGGAGCAATTCGTCTTTTGTCATCTCTTGATATGTTCTTGCCATACGAAAATACCTCGCAATCTAAAAATTCCGTTCATTATTTTACCACAAACGACTGCGCCTTGCAATTCTAAAGCCAACAAAAAAAGAGCGCCGAAGCACTCTTTTCTTATACGCATTGCCTATTTTTCGTTTGGATTTGCCGGTGCGTCCGCACTCTTTTTCTTTTTGGTGAATACCAAGAGCTTGGAGAACACATAGTTGAGGATCACCACCAGCACGGAGCAAACAATCTTGGCTACAAAGCCCTTGACCCCAAACAGGTCCTGATCCAGCCCGATCTTAAACAACAACAATGGGCCGAACCACTCGATCACGCCGGTCGCCAGTCGAGAGACCACAAAGGACACAAACTCCCGCGCCGCCACCTTGGGTACCCAGCTTTTGCTCTCAAACACCCACAGCTTGTTGGTGATAAAGGCAAAGATCACCGCAGCAATCCAGGCAATCACATTGCTTACCGTCATCTTCACATCGTCGCTGCCGGGGGCATGCACCAGCACCGCCTTCATCAGCAGACTGTACACCACCCAGTTCACACCTGTGGTGGCCACGCCGAAGATGAGATACATAATGATTTCTTTGTACTTGATCAATAATTCTTTAATCTTCTTCATAGGCACATTATACGCTATCCGATTCTATTTTGCAAGTTCAAAAAACCATTTTGTCTCCTCTAAAAACAAATAAGTGGGCACACCGGCAATGCTGCAGGTGTAGCGCAGTCCGGCGCCCCCGGAACGCAGAGACGCCGCCGGGCGAATATCCAGTACACGATCCACATCCAGCCATCGCTCCTCCCACTCCATCTTTACCGGGCGAATATCGCCCTCCTCATTATACAGCGCCAGCACGCGCACATAGTTTTTCATCCTGCCTGTTCCTTTCCGGTTAAAAAACCAACGGGGTGTATGGTATGGTCATCGTGGGGATTAAAACGGGACAGCCCGGTATCCCCCAGCAAACTGGCCCGCTGAATACAGTAGTTGCCAAAGCGGCGCTTCAAATCATCCACCGTGCGCTCCAGCTTGGCTGCCCGCTCCCGCTGCTCCTGGGTATGGGCCAAATCAAACTGCACACAGGGTTCCAGCTCAAAGTCCGTCACCGACAATCCAATGCTGCGCAAGGGGGCGCCCCAACGATAATTGGCTCGGAACAGCGCCATGGCCGCCTGCAAAATCTCCGTGCTCACATCGGTGGCGGCAGCCAGCTTGTGTCGCCGGGTAAAGGTTTGCAAATTCTTATCCCGCAAGGAGATGCACACCGTGCGCCCTTGCAGTCCCTGCTCCCGCATACGGCGGGCCACGCTCTCTGCCAGCACGGTAAAGACCACCTTTACATCCGTATCATCCACCAGATCCCGGGGCGTGGTGGTGGAATTGCCCACACTCTTGACCGCTGCCTTGGCATCCATATGCTGCACCGGCGAAGTGTCCTCCCCCCGGGCAAAGGCACGGAGCATCAGCCCGTTCTTGCCCAGCAGGCCTTGCAAAAAATCCGACCGAGCCGCCGCCAACTCGCCGATGGTATAAACGCCGTAAGCGTTCAGCTTGCGGGTGGTGGCCGGGCCGACGCACAAAAGATCACTGCACGGCAGGGGCCACACCACCCGGTGGTAGTTTTCCCGACTGATAACCGTCACCGCGTCCGGCTTTTTATAATCTGAGCCCAATTTGGCAAAGATCTTGTTAAAGCTGACCCCCACGCTGACGGTAATGCCCAGTTCCGCCTTTACCCGACGGCGAATTTCCTGGGCGATCTGTTCCCCGGTGCGGTCATCGCCGGTCACATCCAGCCAGTTCTCGTCCAGCCCGAAAGGCTCAATATAGTCGCTGTAATCCTCATAGATCCGCCGTGCCATCTTGGAAAAGCGCATATACAGCGGGAAGTTCGGCGGCACCACCACCAACTGCGGGCATTTTTGCCGCGCTTGCCACAGTGGCTCCCCTGCCACCAAGCCGTAGCGGGAGGCAATCTCGTTTTTCGTCAGGATAATTCCGTGGCGGCTCTCTGTGCTGCCGCCCACCGCCACCGGCTTGTCTCGCAGCTCCGGACGGTGCAGGCACTCCACCGAGGCATAAAACTTGTTGCAATCCACATGCAAAACGGTGCGCTCCATTCCCTACGGCTCCTTTCCCACTATCGAACATTTGTTCTACAACATAGCATACACCGATTTTGACTGTTTGTCAAGAGCCGGGGCGGCAAAAAATGCAGGTAGATTTTGCCTTGACGGTAGGTGCTTTTTCTTATATACTAATGGGTAGAATTGAGGTGCAACTATGCCGTTTTACGATATTGCCGGGCTGGTGGTGGAGATCAAGCACCCCACCGGCAGAACAGAAAAGCAAGCCCGTCCCTACCTGTGCAAGGACCAAGAGGGGCAGACGGCGGACATGACCATTGATGTGACGGAGCAGCGGGTAACGGACGCTATGGCCGAGCACCCGGAGATGAACCGGGACGACTGGTACTATATGCTCACCGGCTCGGATTTTTACACCCAGCTGCTGAAGTTCCGAGGCATTTTGCTCCACTCCAGCTGCGTGGTGGTGGACGGCGCGGCCTACGCTTTTTCCGCAGACAGCGGCACCGGCAAATCCACCCACACCGCCCTGTGGCTCAAGCACTTTGGCAACCGGGCGTATATGCTCAATGACGACAAACCGGCCATTCGCCTGGTAGGCGACCGAGTGTATGCCTGCGGCACCCCCTGGAGCGGCAAATATGATTACTCCACCCCAGGCATGGTTCCCCTGGCAGGCATTTGCTTCCTGGAGCGGGCGGAGGAGAATTTTATCCGCCCGGCAGACACCAAAAAGGCAGTGTTCAACATTTTCTCCCAAACAGTGCGCAAGCTGGGGCCTAACGCTATGGAGCGGCTGTTTGATATGCTGGAGACCATATTTGCCAAGGTGCCCCTGTACGAACTGGGCTGCAACATCAGCGATGACGCGGTACGCACCTCTTACAACGCCATGAAGCCGAAAGGTCAAAGCGAAAAGTAAATACAAGCGAAAAAAGAAAGGCAGTTACCCAAAAATGGGTAACTGTCTTTTGTTATCTGTGGCGTTATTCCGCTGTGTCCTGCGGCAGGGCGTTCTTCGGCTGCGGCAAATACACCCGAGCCTTAAACAAATCGCCGTCGATGAGCAGCTCTAACTTCCCTTGCTGGGCGCTGCACAGCTCCTGGGCAATGCTTAGGCCCAGACCGTTGCCCTCCTTGGTGCGGGAAGCGTCGCCCCGCACAAACCGCTGCGTCAGCTCCTGGGGCGAGATATTCAGCGGCTGGGCAGAAATATTCTTGATCTCAAACACACCGAAATCCCCTTGCTTATACACTCGCACATACACCCGGGAGTCCACGGCAGAATACTTCTTGGCATTTTGCAGCAGATTTTCCAGCACCCGGTAGGTTTTGGAACCGTCGGCAAACGCCTGTACTCGGGGCAAATCCGGATCCAGCACCAGTTGCAGCCGGTTCTCCTCAAATTCCTTTTGGTACTCCCCGATCGCCTGGGCGGTCAATTCGCCCAGATCCAGCACCATAGGGTGCAGGGTGATGTTGCCGGAGGACAGCTTGGACGCCTCAATCAGATCCTCCACAAGCCGTGCCAGCTTGGTGCTCTTTTCCGTCAGCACAGCCATATATTCCTTGGCTTTTTCGTCCGTCTGGGGGCACTTAGACAGCAGATCCGTATAAGTAATAATGGAGGTAATCGGGGTCTTTAAGTCGTGGGACACATTGGTGATCAACTCCGTTTTCAGCCGTTCGTCCCGCACTGCCTGATCCACGGCGTTGTGCAGCTCCTGATTGGTATAACGCAGGCTGCCGGCCATGGCGGCCAGTGCCGGGTGGAGATGTGCCGCCTCCACATCCGTGCGGTTGGCTGCGGCCTCAATCACCCGATCCAGCTGGAACAAAAAGCGCAGCGCATAGCCCACGCAAAAGCCGTTAAAGCCCAGGCCTACCAAGCCGCTGATCACACCGACCACCGGCGCCTCTCCATTCAGAAACGATGCAAACAGCACCACCAATATAATATTGATCAGCAGATAGCCTACGGCGCAAAAGACCATATTGCGCTTAAAGTGCCGCGGGGTATAGGCCAGCCCCCGGATCACACGCCGATTGAACCGGTGCAGTTTGCACAACAGACGCCAAATTCCCAAGCAAATATAATACAGCAGCGTACCCTTGTACAGGTGTTTCTTAGACTTGCAAAGGCGCACAAAAGACAGGGTCAACTCTGCATACAGACCCCAGGCCACCGCGCCAAAAGCGCCGCAAGCCGCTAAGAACAGCCAGCCAAAATTCAAGGTACTCATCTGGTAGCCGTAATAGTGGAACAGGTCGGTAAACAAGCCCTCGAACAGTAAGTAACCCAGTCCCAAAACAGCAGCTGCAATGATCGCCGTGTGCAGTTCCAAGGGAATATAATCCATCCACAGCAGGCGCACGCCATCCGCACCGGCACGGCGCCCGCAGCCCAGGCACGCCAACACCAAAAAGGCAAGGGCCAGCACCGCCAGGCAAACAGCCGCCACGGTCATCGCCACGGTATTCATATTTTGCATACGGGTGCACAAGGCATTCAATTCCACAAAGTCCGGAAGCATATCGTTGCCGCCGGCCACGGTGGGGTCAATGCCCACATAAATGCTCATATCCCCGTCCATTAGGTACTGCACAGCGTCCGATCTGGCATTGTCGGCACCGTAATCCGCGCCCCGCAGGTTCTCCCCCGCCTTGGTCTTGGAATAGTACACCGGCGCGTTTTTCAGCATAGCCGGCGTTTGACCCTTGGGCAACTGGCTGACCACCTGACCGGTGATATTGTCCTTGGCATAGAATTGCAGACATTGCAGTTCCTGCAAATCCCGGCGCATCTCCTGCTGCCTCGCGGCAGAATATTGATACGGCTCCACCACCGCTTTGTCATAGAGCTTTTTAATGTGGGTCTCTGCCGATTTCACCGTATCGCTCAGGGTCTGGTCGGCATCGTACTCGTTCGCTTCTACCGTTTGGCCGTCCACTGTAAAAGCGACCGTGTAAAAGCGGATTAGGTAGTCCGGCTCTTCCGACATATCGCTATAATACTCCACGCCGTCGGAACTGCGCAGCCAATTTGCCAGCTGCAAATAGGGCAGATAATCCTCCCCTGCCCGGGTGCCGTTGACGATCTGTTGCAGATCCCGAATCAGCCCCGGTGCGTCCCGATCCTCTGCCACCACTTTCTTGATGGTCTTGGCGGGCACTTTATAGTTGGGTATATCCTTGCCGATATTTGTAATATTCTGATTTTTCAGCCCGGCATAGAACACCAGCGTTTTGCGAATGGCAGTGGCCTGATCCTTCTTATACTGCTCCAGTGCGGCCGCCACGCTGTCCGCCTTGGCTTTCTTAAGCGCAGCCACCTTTTGTTGCAGCTGCTTTTGCCCCGCCAGGAGCGCGATCTCATTGACGATTACATCCAGCTCCGCTTTGAAAATCGTAGTCTGTACCAGACTTCCCTTTTTCGCTACGGACGGATCTGTAAATGCATCATCGTTATACAGACCGCTGACCCGCATCACGGCGCTCAGCAGTGCCACCGAGCTAAAGGCCAGCACCATAGAGAGCACCACGCACAGCGCCTTAAACCATCTGCTTTCTCTAACACTTTTCCACTTTGTATCCAAGTCCATACACCACCTTTAAGTATTTGGGCTCCTTGGGGTTGATCTCGATCTTTTCACGAATGTTGCGAATGTGCACCGTCACGGTCTTTTCCGTGCCGTAGGCCGGTTCGTTCCATACCGCTTCATAGATTTGGGCGCTGGAGAGCACACGGCCTATATTGTGCATCAGATATTCCAATATCTTATACTCCCGGGCAGTCAGCCGTACCGGGTCGCCGTCTACCGTCACTTCCTTGGTATCCGTATCCAGCACCAGGCCGCCGGTGACCAGCTGGCTTTCCCGCACCTCCAGGCTGCCAAGACGCACATAGCGGCGGATTTGGCTCTTGACCCGAGCGGTCAACTCCAGCGGGTTGAAGGGCTTGGTCACATAATCATCGGCGCCAAAGCCCAGACCGGCGATCTTGTCCGTGTCCTCGCTTTTGGCCGACAGCAGAATAATGGGAAAATTATATTTCTCCCGCAGCTTTAATGTGGTTTTCAGTCCGTCCAGCCGAGGCATCATAATGTCCAGCACCATACAGTGGATCTCCTCCCCCTGTACTTGCTCCAGCGCCTCCAGCCCGTCCCGGGCACACAGCACCCGATAGCCCTCCTGGCTAAGATAAATGCGCAGAGACTCTAAGATCGCCGCGTCATCATCGCACACCAATACCGTAAACATTGCTCTCATCTCCCTCAAGTGATACAAAGTGCTTGCTCCATTGTACCACAAAAATCCCCAACGGAAAACCCGTTGTACACATTTAACCACACATTCTTAAAAGCAACGCAAAGGAAATCTAAAGAACCGGTAAAGTTTGGTTGGCAAAACAAAAAAACTGCCGCAGCATAAGCACTGCGACAGTCTTTGTATCTTTATTGCTTAGAAACAGCTTGAACGGAAGGATTGTAAGGGTCGCCGGTATGGGGCTGTTCTTTCTTAGGCCGATCGTTGGGCACAGGGTTGTTGTTTTGCCCCGCCGTAGGGCCTTTGCGCTTTTCCACATCGCCGCCCTCTTCCAGATGCTTGATGTAGGCGGTGTAGTCATCGTTCCACCCGGCGTAGGCTGCATTTTGGCGCTTATCCTCCAACTGCACATGGTTCTTAATGTACTGCCCCACATAGAGCGATACTTTTTTGGCGCCGTAGCAGTTCAGGTGGTTGCCGGCGTCCCGGCTGTCCGTCTTCCAGCTAAAGCCGATCTCCTTGCGTTTCAGATCCAAATCCAGGAACGGAATGCCGTTTTTCTTGGCATAATCATTCACCGCATTGTGGCGGGCATAGGTCCAGGTGGTTTGGGACGGCACCTGCACCAAAATCAGCTGGGCGCCGTTCTTTTTGCACAGCGCATTCAGCTCGTCCAGCTTGCGCACAAACAGCGGATTGATCTCGTCTCGCTTTTTGGTCTTTTTGATATATTCCTTGCCCCGATATGGCACCTTGGCACCGGACACAAACTGCCCCTTGGAGGCAAAGCGGGCAGAGTAGGACTTGCGCTTAACCGCCGTCTTGGGGTCAAACTGCTTCCACCGATCGTGGTACTCCAGCACGCTAAACTGGTTGAGTATCTGCTTACGCGCATCCCGGGCAATCACTTGAGCAGAGTTGGAGTTGGTATACAGCTGATCCGTTTCCAGGATCACCACCTTGGGCTTTTGGGTTTTCAGGCACTCCTCCACCGCGCGAACAGACTCGCCGATCAACTGCTTACCGGTACCGCTGATATAAGAGGTAAAGCCGTAGTTTTTCCACATTTCCATAGGCGAAAAGCCGCTGTAAGCATCACTGTTGCCTACAATAAACACATCCAGCGTGTCCTTCTCCAGCGACAGATAGCCGCTGGCGTTGGGGTTCACGAACCCGGCTGCGTCATCATTGTTCTTCGGCTCCAATAGAAAGGAAATACCGTAGAGCAAAAGCAGCAAAATCAAAATAAAGGACACCAGGCGGGTGCAATTTTTCAATATCAACTTGGTCTTTGCAGTCATCATGCACCCCTCCTTAGAATTGACCGTAAATAGGCGCTACCGTTTCATAACCGGTACCGTAAGCACCAAATACAATCACGCCGATAATCAGCGCCAAGAACACCGCATACCGCAGCACCACCGGACGGCGAGCCAGCTCCAAGCGAATGGTGTGGCCCTTCTCTTGCAGCACCTCTACAATGCCTACCACCAGCACGCCAATGCCCATAATCAGGAAATCCTGCCAGTCGTTACCCAGGGACAGCGCCGTGCCGTTCGTCAGGCAAGCGCCGTCAAAGTCCGTAAAGATACGCGCCAGGCTCTGGCCCCACTGGGTAATGGTGTGGCAGCGGAACAACATCATGCCCACATTCACAATCAAAAAGGTGCGCACCATTTGGAACAGGGCAAAGCCCTTACTCTCCGGCGCAATATGCAGTGCGTGCAGCAGCTTGTCCGACACCGGGCGCAGGTACATACCGATCATCATTAAGATGTAATAATACAGCCCGTAGAGCACATACTTCCAACTGGCGCCGTGCCAAATGCCGTTAAAGAACCACACACAAAACAGTGCAAAGGTCATGGGCACCAGGTTGGCAAAATAATCGTTTAATTTCTTTCTGGTATGCTTACTTAAATTCATCAACCCCTTGGACAGGGACACAGAGAAGAACACATACTCCTTGATCCACGCGCCCAGGGTAATGTGCCACCGCTGCCAAAATTCGTTGATGGTTTTGGAGAAAATAGGGCGGCGGAAGTTCTCTTGCATCTCCACCCCAAACAGCTGGCCGGTGGCGCACACAATATCCATACAGCCGGAGAATTCGCAGTAGATCTGCACAGTATAAAGCAGGGTGCCCAGCAGCACCATAGACCCGGCCTGGTCGCCGTTGTCAAACACACCGGTAACAAACAGGTTGGCTCGGTCGGCAATGACCATCTTCTTAAACATACCCCAAAAGATGCGCATCACCGCTTGGGCGTCTCGCTCAAAGTCAAAGCTGTGGCCCTCCACCAACCGGGGCATCATGATCTCATACTTGCCGATAGGACCCTCCGTCATTTGGGGGAAAAAGCTGAGAAACAGCGCCAGTTTGAAGAAGTTACGCTCCGGCTTGTACTTACCTCTGTACACATCCACCACATAGCTGACCGCACACAGGGTATAGTAAGAAATACCCAGGGGCAGCAGAATTTGCACCGGCTGATAGGCGCTCTTGCTGCCAAACAGCCCGGCAATGCCGTAGGCGCTCTCTCCCAGGAAATTTACATATTTTAAGGCTATTAACAACCCAAAGACGCCCAGTACCGCCACGGTGACCACCGCGCGCTTCTTGGCGTCATATTTTTTGCGAATTTGTTTCTTTTCCTCTTTGTCGGCAGCTGCCTTGCGCCGGGCTTTGCCTCGCTCATTCAGGTGGCCCAGCAGCAGCCCGCCGCCGTACACGATAAGAATGGCTGCCACCAGCCACAGGGTGCGCAGCCCCGCCGCCATCACATAGTAGACGGCGCTGGCACCCAGCAGCACGCACCATTTGGCCCGCTTGGGCACAATGGTATAGATCAGCAGACTGATTCCTACAAAGAGAAAGTAAGTAACAGATGTAAATGACATAACTTGCTTACCTTATGTATAATTTTTATTCGTCCTGCAATTTTTCAATCATCTGCCACATAGCCTGGGCGGACTGAAAGTTCTCCGGCACGATCATCAGCGGGGTAATCTCCACATCAAACTCATCGCTCAGCTTCGCCACCAGCGCCATAATCGCCAGAGAGTCAAACACCTTGTCATCAATCAAGTGCTTCTCAGACTTAAAGTCTACACCGGGTTTCATTTCTTCCAAGATTTCAAGCAATTCTTCCATTTTTAGTTCTCCTTTTTCATTATATATAAATTTTTGAATGGACTTTAGTCAGCCTTGTTAAAGTATGCGGCAGCCAACGCCTTTCGGTCGGTTTTGCCGTTTTGGTTGTAGGGAATGGTCTTGGCCTGAATGACCTTGGCCGGCAGCATATAGGTGGGCAGCGCTGCCTGCAATGCCTGCCGCACGGTCTCCTGCTCCGCCTTCGCACCTACATAGATCAAAATCAGCTGATCCGCCGCCTGGTCGTACAAACACACGGACACATCCACTCCCGGCTGGGCCGTGGCAGCCGCCTCAATCTCGCCCAGTTCGATCCGGTAGCCCATGTGCTTGATCTGGAAATCCCGGCGGGAGAGATAGATCAACTCGCCCCGTTCATTCCACCGCACCAGATCGCCGGTTTTATACACCCGCTCCGGATAGTGACTTTGCAGCGGATTTTGCACAAAGGCAGCCGCCGTTTTGTCCGGGTCGTTATAGTAGCCCATAGCCAGGAACGAACCTCTGGCGTACAGTTCGCCCTCCTCGCCGATTCCGGCCAGCCGCCCGTCCTCGGTAACCACAAAGCTGTCGCAATTATCGCAGGCAATGCCGATGGGCACGCTCTCCGTGTCTTTGATCTCCCGATCCACAATGTAGTAGGTACAAATATCCGTGGTTTCCGTCGGGCCAAACAGGTTGGCAAACAGGGCGTTCGGATACTTGCTGCGCCAGTAATTCAGCTGCTTGGCAGGCATGACCTCACCGGCAAACAGCACCTTTTCAATATGCTCCGCCATCATAAAGTCCAGCACCTTTAAGTTGGCCACAATGGACAGGGCGGAGGGCACCCAATAAATGGTGTTTACCTGCCGCTCATTCAGGTAGCGGATCAGCAGAGCCGGGAAGGAGAAATACGACTTGGGGATCACATGTAACTGCGCTCCGGTACGAATCGTAGCGTAAATATCCGTCACCGACATACTGAAATAAAAGGGCGTTTGGTTGCCGAAAATCGTCTTTTCGCTGATGCCAAAGGTATCGGCCGCCCAAGCGGAATACGCCAGCACGCTGCGATGGTTCACCACCACGCCCTTGGGGTTGCCGGTGGAGCCGGAGGTAAAAATGGCATAGGCCGGGTCCGTATCGATCATACGGCGGCGCACCGTTTGCAAAAGCTCCGGCTGTGCCTGACCGGCTGCCAGCGCTTCTGCGCTATACACCTTGCCGTCATAATCCAGTCCGGCCGGGTCATCCTTGTGGGCCTCGTCACAGATCAGTGCCGTAGGCTGCAAAGTGTGCAAAATCTTATTCACCCGCTCGGCAGGCATTTCCGGATCCAGCACCACATAGAAGTTGCCGCTGTACAGCACCCCCATCAGAGTCACCAAACAGGGAGCGCCCCGCTCCATCAGCACCGCCACCGGGCAATTTCGTTCTCCATTCGCGGCCAGCGCACTGCCCACGGATCCGGCGATGTTCACCACCGTTTGGTAATCATAGCTGCACTGCTGATCTGCAAAGGCGGTCTGCCTTGGCAAACGTGCCGCAGTGCGTTCCAGTAATTCAAGTACATTTTTCATTTTGTTCACCTACTTAACAAATCGTCTTGCCATTATTCAATCATAAAAACCTAAAAAGAAACGCAACAAAATCTAAAGATATGCGAAAGATTCGCCGTTCTTACCGTATTATGGTGCGTAGTACAGTTCATTGATACAATAATACACGGATAGACCCGGAAAGTCAATCTATTTTTATAAAATGACAATATTGTCACAAAAGGTCAAAGTTCGTCACAAAAAGTATCACAATTCGTGATAATTACAAATGTCGTTCAGCGGATTTTGTACAATAGCTATACTGAGTACCAAGGAGGGAATTTGCCGTGCGGCTAAAGGATTTACGAGAGGACCGGGACGAAACGCAGCGGCAAATGGCAGCCTTGCTGAATGTGGGTCAAAGCACCTATTCCATGTATGAAAACGGCCAGCGGGAGATTCCCCTGGCAGCCCTTTGCAAACTGGCAGACCACTATGATGTGACCCTGGATTACCTGGTGGGCCGCAGCGACGCACCGGGCAAGTAATCGTCTTTACAAATGCCACATTTTCTTGTATAATATACAGTAGAACACAAAAGCGTGTTCTCCGCAAATGCGGAGGCACGCCTTTTTTGCTTTCAGGGTCAGGAGGGATACAAATGGAAATCAGTAGGGATGGGCACCGAGCCCGTATGCGTGCCGCTTATCTGCAAGGCGGCGGCGACGCTATGCCGGACCACCAGTTGCTGGAATTGCTGCTGTCCATCAGCATTCCCCGCAAAGATGTAAAGCCCATTGCCTATGCGCTCATTAACCGCTTCGGCTCGCTGGAGCAGGTGTTTGCCGCCGGCGCAGCAGATCTGCAACAAGTGCCGGGCGTCGGCGAACAGACCGCCGTACAGATTCTGCTGGTACGGGACCTGAACCGGCGGATCCATCAGAATCAAAACAAACCGGTCAAGCACCTGACGGATGCCACCCAATCCTGCGCCTACTTTGCCAATCTGTTACGGGACAAAACCACCGAGCAGGTGTACTTGGTCACCCTGGACGGCAGTGCCAAAATCCTGCAAACCCACGCCGTAGGCAGCGGCAGCGTCAACCTGGCCGCTGTGGATCAGCGCACTTTGATGGAACATATTCTGCGAGACAACGCCAACGCTGTTATGCTGGCACACAACCATCCCGGCGGCAAGGCCCAACCCTCTGCGCAGGATCTGGAATTCACCATTCGTCTGCTTTCCATTCTGCGTTCCATTCATGTGCAGCTGCTGGATCATATTATCGTCAGTCCTACCGACACCTACTCCATGCGCAGCGACCCGGAGTACGGCAGCTTCTTCACCGTCAAATAACGCAATGAAAAAAAGGAACCGCAGTTTGGCACCGCGGTTCCTTTTTTCATCATGACTTCTATTTGCACTTTTTCAACCGCCGTCGGCTCAAGTCCCCCAGCAGTAAAAACAGTACATTGCCAAAGGCCGGCACCAGTGCCAGCAGTTCTCTGCTGCCCGTACCGCCGTCTACGAGCGCCGCAAAAGGCAGCGCGCACCCGGCGATCCCTAAGAGCCATTCCGGCACTGCACCGTAAATAGCCACCAACCACAACATTTGCACTGCGGCAGCCAGGATCATCACAAGCCCCGCCGCCTTGGTGCTCTGCCTGCTGCCGATCCATCGACCGTAGCCAAAATACAGCACCGCCGTTATGGCGCCGGCGCAGCCAAATAACGCCCGATCATTGGGAAACGGCAAAAGCATCAGTACCGCCGTCGCTCCAATTGACACCACCGTTACCGCCAAAAGGCCCAAAACAGCCGACCCGACCGACGATTTTCTCATAAATATACCTCCGCGCCGTATAATGTGTTTTCATTATACACAACACCGTACCGGTTGGCAAGCCCCAGCCGATCGTGGATACCGGCAAGTGCAAAACGGACATACAAATGCGTGCCGGTTTATCCGACAAGTGGCCCTTTTACCCTTCATAAAGCGCTATCAACCCATGATTGAAAAGCACTCAAACGTCATTTGAATCATTCAAAAAGAAAGCCGAGCAGTTTCACACTGCTCGGCTTCTTTGCTAGATCAGAACGGTTGAAATAGGGACGATACGAATAATGTCACCGTTTTCGTCTTTGATGCCGACGGAAAGCTGTTTGTAACGCAATCCGTCATCCACTAAAATGGCTTCGATCACTACACAATCCGCAGTTTCGGCTAAATCCCGCGTCTCTTCTATTACCATTTTCACTCCTCCTCTCAGCTATTATGCTACAAAAGAGTAATATTTGTCAATACTGACCACTAACTTTTTTGAAAAAATGCAATTTTCAGCCAAAATCCGTCATCATATAACAGAGCAACAATATTTTATACTCTGACAAACAGAAAAGCCCGATTTTCAAGCAATCATTCGGGCAACGGAAATGAACGCTTTGCAAGAACAAAAATGCAATCGGCTGCTCTTTTCACCATAGCGGCGTTTAACCTCGGCCTCCAGCGCAAGCATTTCCGGTGTATTGCACCGTTCAATGCCTACACAGGCACACAAATTGCCACAAGTGCAAAACAGAAAAAAGCAAAAAAAGAAAGCCCCGAATTCCGCGTAATCACGCGCCATTCGGGGCTTTTTGGCGGAGAGCAAGGGATTCGAACCCTCGAACACCCGTTTAGATGTTACACGATTTCCAATCGTGCTCCTTCGGCCAGCTCGGACAACTCTCCATATACAGCGGGCGCAAGGTGCGTCCGCTTATTCACTTTTAATCCAAGACCTGGTAGTAAGAGGAGAACTGATTCAGCTTTTCCTCAAACTTATCCTTGGACTGCTGCTTGGGGGTCGGAATAGGATAATGGCCGGTGAAACAACCGTCGCAAAAATCGAATCCGGACTCCTTCGCAAGTTCGTGAGTAGATTCTACACTAAGATACCCCAAGCTGTCAACCCCTAATTGGCAAGAAATTTCAGAAATTTCGTGAAATTTGCATGCAATCAGGTTTTCTTCGCTATCAATGTCCGTTCCAAAGAAGCAAGGATGCCGAAACGGAGGGGCAGAAACCCGCATATGCACCTCGGTGGCGCCGGCCTCTCGCAGCAGGCTGACAATCCGGGCACTGGTGGTGCCGCGGACGATAGAGTCGTCGATCATCACCACCCGCTTGCCCTTGATGTTCTCTCGCAGTACATTCAGCTTGATCTTCACCGCGTCCTCACGCTGACCTTGGGTAGGCTGTATAAAGCTGCGGCCGATGTAGCGGTTCTTGATAAATCCAATACCGTAAGGGATGCCGCTCTCCTGGGCATAGCCCAAGGCGGCGTCCAGGCCGCTGTCCGGCACGCCGATGACAATATCCGCGTCTACCGGGTGTTCCTTCGCCAGGTACGCACCGGCCCGCATTCTGGCGTGCTGCACAGACACGCCCTCAATCACACTGTCCGGCCGAGCAAAATAGATGTACTCAAACACACAAATATGGCGTGGTCCGCCGCAATGGGTGGTAATGGAGCGCACGCCTTCCTTGCTGATCACAACGATCTCGCCGGGAGCAATATCCCGCACAAAGTGGGCACCGATGGAATCCAGCGCACAACTCTCCGACGCCACCACATAAGCATCGTCCGCAGTCTTACCCAGGCAAAGAGGCCGAAAGCCATTGGGGTCGCGAAACGCAATGAGTTTGGTGGCAGTCATCACCACGCAAGAGAATGCCCCTTGCAGCCGGGGCATGATTTTTTCAATCGCCTCTTCCGTGCTCTTACTGTGCAGGCGCTCCTCTACAATAGAATAGGCAATGGACTCGGTGTCCGATGTGCCGTGAAAAATGGCGCCTTTCAGCTCAAACTGGCGACGCAGCTCCGGGGCGTTTACCAAATTGCCATTATGTGCCACCGCCAAATTACCCTTAATATGGCGAATGACCAGGGGCTGAATATTGTTGGCGTTTTTGCCGCCGGTGGTGGAGTAGCGCACATGACCGATGGCCATATTACCTGTACCCAGGGCAGCCAGCTGCTCCTTGCTGAACACATCCGGCACCAGTCCGTCGCCCCGATGGTGGCGAAACACGCCATCGTCATTCACGGCAATGCCGCAACTCTCCTGTCCTCTGTGCTGCAAGGCAAACAGAGCCAGGTACGCCGTCTGGGCCACCGTGGTGGTCTGATTTTCAAATATGCCGAAAACACCGCATTCCTCGTGCAAACTATCGAACATCGCTCTCTCCTATCCCGTGTGGTTGTCGCTCTTTTCTCTATTATAATACCATTAGTTGGGCGTGTAAAGGTTTGCGTAAGGTCTGGAGGTGGCGGGAGCCAACTTTTTGAACGGTTTTTTCATGATCTCGTCCATAGAAACGCCAAAATACTTGCAGTATTTCTTCAAATACCCCTCCAATTCCTGCCGGTCCGCGTCCGTTAAGGCCGTCACTTTAATGTTCGGGCTGATGTTCTCCTTGGGGAAGCTGCCCCGCACAAAGATCTTGCCCCCATGCATACCGGAGGCGCAGTGGGTGCCAAACAGCTTTTCGCCTCGCTTCATACCCAGCCCCAGCAGCACAATGGTACCCCCGGCCATATACTCGCCCAAGAAGGAACCGGCATTGCGACCGATCACCAGCACCGGCTTCATCTGTTCAAACTCCTTCATGTGGATTCCGCCGCGGCAGGCCACATTGGTCTCTACAAAGATCTGGCCGTCCCGCATACCATAGCCCATAGCGTCGCCGGCGTGGCCGTGAATGACAATCTCGCCGCCATTCATAGTGTTGCCCACTGCATCCTGGCAGTTGCCAAACACTTCCACCTTGCCGCCATTTAAGTAGCAAGCCATATCATTGCCCGGGGTGCCGTGCACCTGAATGGTTTTGCCTGCGTCCAGGGCGCAGCCGATATAGCGCTGACCGTTCACCGCCGTGATCGTTACCTTTTTCTTGGTGCGCAGCTCCTGCTTAATTTTGTCGTTCAGCTCTGCATACTTGCACAGTCCTGCCTCAATACTCACAGCTGCACGCCTCCTCTCAACTTGGTGATCCGGGTCTCCTTGGGGAACCAGAACAGATTGGGGCTATCCATCAAATCCCCTTGCAAACCCTCCAACGGCACACCGCCGGAGATCAAAGATGTATAGATTCCGGCGTTCTCGCTGGCGTTGATGAGCACATAGCCCACCAGCTTGCCGTCCCGGAACACCAGACGCTTGTAGGTATCGTCTGCGGCAGCCACACGGTCCGTATAGCCGTCTCCCTTAGCGTTGATCAGCCCGCAGGTGCAAATGCGCAGACCGTAAAAATCAATAGCGTTCACCGCATAGGTACCGCCGACGGTCAGATCGCCGCCGGCCATTTGGCTGCCTGCGGCACGCCCTTGCGCCACTGCATTGGGCCACAGAGCCAAGATTTTCTTACTGCCGTCCAACATGTCCACAGACACGGCGCAATCCCCTGCGGCGTAAATATCCGGGTCCGAGGTCTGCATGGTGGCCGGATCGGTGATAATCCCCCGCTCCACTGTCAGACCCGCCGTCTCAGCCAGTGCCGTGGCCGGGCGCACGCCCACTGCCACCACCAGCAGATCGCAGGGCAGTTCCTTGCCGTTTTGCAGCACCACCCGCTGCACCGTCTTACCGCTGCACTTGGCCCGGGTCACCGTTTGACCCAGGTGGAAGCGCAGACCGTGGTGCTCTAAATGGCGGCGCACCAGCTTGGCGCTCTTTTCATCTAAAATAGAGGGCAATACCCGACCGGACAGCTCCACCACATCTACGCTTTTGCAAATTTTGCTCAAGCCTTCGGCGGCCTTCATACCGATCAGCCCGGCACCGATCACCACGGCGCGGGTGTTCGCACTTGCCAGATCGTGCACAGTCTGGGCATCTGCCGCGGTCAAAAAGCCGCATACATTGCGCTTGCCGCTTACATTCTGCATCGGCGGCACAAAGGGCACGGAGCCGGTGCACAGGCACAGCTTATCATAGCTATACACCTTGCGCCCGCACTTAACGGTCTTTTTCGCCCGATCAATGGCGGTCACCTCTACGTCGGTGACGATCTCTATTTTTTGTTCTTTATAGTAAGCCGGAGTGCGCAAGCGCATTTGACCCCGCCGCACCAGGCCTTTTAAGTAATAACTGATAGACGGACGAGAGTACGGCAGATCCGTCTCCCGAGTCAGCAGGGTAACCGCGCCTGCCGGGTCCGTCTTGCGAATTTGCTCCGCCGCAGCCAGTCCGGCGGCAGAGGCACCGATGATCACATACTTCACTTGGCAGCACCTCCCGCTTCTACCCAAACCAAGGCTCGATTGGGGCAACCCTTGACGCACGCCGGTTCTTCCCCGCCGCACAGGTCGCACTTGTAGGCAATATTGCCAGGCTGAATACACCCAATGGGGCACACCGCCAGGCAGGTCATACAGCCGATGCACTTGTCCGGGTCTACGGACACAATGCCGGTCTTTTTGTCTTTGTGCATAGCGCCGGTAATGCATGCCTTCACACAGGCCGGGTCATCGCAATGACGGCAGTTCACCGCCACGGAGGCTACACGGTCGCCGTACACCTTTACCCGGCTGATGGGCGCCGGATTCTCATATTTATTGGCTGTCAGCACATCGCCGGAGGCTGAATGTGCCGTTTTGCAATAGACTTCACACAGGTGGCAGTTGACGCAAAGTTCCTCTCGTGCAAATACTTTTTTCATCTCACTGTCCTCCTTATTCCCCGGCGTGCTTAATGCCCAAAATTTGCAGTTCCCGATCAGTCAGACCAATACCACGGAGCATCAGTCTGTTGCCGCGCAGGGAATCTACGGAGTTGATGCCCATGCCACCCATGATCTCTTTCATCTCATGGTTCCAGGCGGAGAGCAGGTTTTCCACCCGCTGATGAGCGATCTCCGGATTCAGTCGCCGGGTCAGATCCGGACGCTGGGTGGCAATGCCCCAGTTGCATTTACCGGTGTTGCAGGTTTGGCACATATGGCAGCCCATGGCAATCAGCGGCGCAGAGGCGATATACACCGCATCCGCACCCAGAGCAATCGCCTTGATCACATCAGAGGAGCAGCGGAAAGAACCGGCAGCCACCAAAGACACGGTGGAACGAATGCCCTCGTCCCGCAGCCGCTGGTCCGCAGCTGCCAGTGCCAGCTCAATGGGAATACCCACATTGTCGCGTATGCGGGTGGGCGCTGCGCCGGTGCCGCCGCGAAAGCCGTCGATTACCACAATATCCGCACCGGCACGAGCCACGCCGGAGGCGATGGCCGCAATGTTATGTACCGCTGCAATCTTAACGGAAATGGGCTTTTTGTTATCTGTGGCCTGCTTCAGCGACCAGATCAGCTGGCGCAGGTCCTCAATGGAATAAATATCATGATGCGGAGCAGGTGAAATGGCGTCCGATCCCACCGGGATCATACGCGCATTGCTGACTTCCACATTTACCTTTTCACCGGGCAGATGGCCGCCGATCCCCGGCTTGGCCCCCTGGCCGATCTTAATTTCCACAAACTTGGAGTTATTCAAATAATCCTTATGCACACCGAAGCGGCCGGAGGCCACCTGTACCACGGCACAGTCGCCGTAAGACGCCAGGTCCGGGTGCAAACCGCCCTCACCGGTATTAAACAGCGTGCCCATATTCTTGGCAGCCATGGCCAGAGATTTTTGGGCATTCAGGCTGATGGAGCCAAAGCTCATGGCAGAGAACATAATGGGTGTCTCCAACATCACCTGAGGCGGCATTTTGGTCACGGACTTGCCCTTGCGCTCCACTTGCAGCCGATCCGGTTTACGACCCAGAATGGTGCGGATTTCCATTGGCTCCCGCAAAGGGTCAATAGAGGGGTTGGTCACCTGGGAGGCATTGAGCAAAATTTTGTCCCAATAAATGGGATACGGCTGCGGGTTGCCCATAGCGGACAGCAGCACGCCGCCGGTATTTGCCTGGCGGCAGATCTCTTGCTGATAGCGTGGGGTCCAGTTGGCATTGTCCCGATAGTCGCACACATATTTTTCGATCCGAAGGGCGCCGGTGGGGCACAGATCCACGCACCGATGGCAGGCCACGCAATCCTGAGAATGGGACACCACGGTTTTGCCGTCCGGTCCAAAGCTATGGCACTCGTTAGAGCACTGACGCACACAGCAGCCGCAATCAATACAAAGTTCCCGATCCCGCACAATGGTAAACCGGCGGGGAATATAATTAATCATCGTCTTCCTCCTTTGCCAGTTCCAGTGGGATAAACACCGGCTCCGCACCGCTGACGGACCACACTTTTTCCGGGTGGGGGCAAATCACACGAATGGCGGACTCCTCTGAAGCGAAATACGCCCGATTGCCCTTGGTAGCCGCAGTCAGGGATCGCAATTTCAGCCGGTCGTTGATGGCCAGCAGCCCCTTGTTGGAGCCAAGGATCACAGAGAACGGCCCGTTCACCAAAGCACCATTATAGATAGAGCGCAGGTTGGTAAAATACTCTTTCCGCTCCGGGTCCATACGGTCAATCTCGTCCCACTCCGGGGCCGTAAGCACATCGGCTGCCACATCAATGGGCAGCTGATGGTGACGGATCAGGTGGTCAAACAGATACGTAATCACTTCCGTATCCGTCTGCATGGTACACACATAGCCAAACTGCTCAATATACCGACGGTTGGCGTCATAGGACGAAATCTCGCCGTTATGCACCACAGACCAGTCCAGCAGATTAAAGGGGTGTGCCCCGCCCCACCAGCCGGGGGTATTGGTAGGAAAGCGGCCATGTGCTGTCCACAAATAGGCATCATACTGATCCAGCATGTAGAACTCGCCCACATCCTCCGGATAGCCCACAGCCTTAAAGCAGCCCATATTCTTGCCGCTGGAAAAAATAAAAGCGCCGTCGATCTCGTTGTTCACATGGATTACGCACTGGGCGGTATATTCGTCCTCGTCCAGACGGGCCTCTTTCATCCGCACCTTATTGGGCTTGGCAAAATACCGCCAAATATCCGGTCCATTCTCTATGGACGCGATCTTCTTGGTGGGAATGCGCTCGGAAACATCCACATTAAAATGCTTGAACAAAAACTCCTCGCAAGCGCCTCGTGCCTGTACCGACTGGTAAAACACATGGAAGGCAATATCCGTCTTGTGATCGGGATAAATGCCGTAGGCGGCAAAACCGCCGCCCAAGCCGTTGGAACGGTCGTGCATCAAGGCAATGGACTGGATAATCTCCGACCCATTGATCGGCTCACCCTTGCGGTCAATAATGGCGGCAATGGCGCAGCCGGAGGGAATGCGCACTTCGCCCTCTCGCAGCATATTCATCACTCCTGTATCTGTATTTCTTCAAAAAAACCTATACTTTATTGTACAACACTGTCGATTACCCGTCAATGTGCCCACTATAAAAATCTACAACACAAAATCAGCATAATTATAGTGAATTTCACAAAGAATTGCACTCTTCTCTGTGAATTACCGCTCACTTTTGGTTCTTTTGTACAAAAAAAGCGGCTTTGCCACCGTATAATGGCAAAGCCGAGATAGGTAGGGACGATCAGTCGTCCGTGCCCTGGAGAGCGTCATAGCCCCGTGCGCCGGTGCGTACCTTTACTGCGTCCTCCACATCATAAACAAAAATCTTACCATCACCGATATTACCGGTATATAGCGCCTCTCTGGCAGCGGCGATCACCGTTTCCACCGGCACGGCGGAGATCACCATTTCCAGCTTCATCTTGGGGTTCAGGTTTAGCTCCTCGATCTCCACACCGCGGTACTTGCGCACATGACCCTTCTGGGTACCGCAGCCCATTACATTGGTCACGGTCATACCGGTAACACCCACCGCATTCATGGCGTCCTTCACCCGTTCCAGCTTGGCCGGGTTAAAGAGCATCACCACTTCGCTGAGCTTAGCGTCCGGTTTGGTGGTATAAGTCTCTACCGGAACAGCCTTTTCTACCGGTGCAGCCGGCAAGCCGCTTTCCGTTACCGGCACGGCAGCAAAGCCGCCGACGGGCATAAAGTCCGCATAAGCAGAGGGCAGGTTGTGCTCGGTGGCGTCCAGCCCCTTGATTTCTTCTTCCGCGCTGACCCGCAGACCCACGGTCTTGTTCAGAATAAAGAAAGTGATGGTCAGGGTCACTGCCGCCCAACCGGCCACAGCCGCAAACCCGATTAACTGGGTACCCAGCAGGTGCAGCCCGCCGCCGTAGAACAGACCCGTATGGGTCAGGCCGGATACTGCATAGCCCGGTGCTTTGTCCGTGGCAAACAGACCTACGGCCAGCGTGCCCCAAATACCGTTGGCCATATGTACAGCCACAGCGCCTACCGGGTCGTCAATATGCAATTTCTTATCCAGCAGCTCCACAACCAGCACCACCAGAATACCGGCCACAGCGCCGATGATCCCGGAGCCCAAAGCGTCCGTTACATCACAGGAGGCGGTCACAGCCACCAGCCCGGCCAAAGAGCCGTTCAGGGACATGGACACATCCGGCTTGCCGTCCTTGATCCAAGTAAAGAGCATGGTGGTGCAAGTGGCCACAGCCGGCGATACGGTGGTGGTCACCAGGATAGACGCCAAAGTGGGTACATCGGTAGCCGCCGCGCCGTTAAAGCCGTACCAGGCAAACCACAGGATAAACACGCCCAGCGCGCCCAGAGTCAGGGAGTGACCGGGAATGGCTTTGGGTGTCTTTTTGCCGGTTTTTTCGTCCGTATGGTACTTACCGATCCGGGGACCGAGAAAGATGGCGCCAATCAGTGCTGCGATACCGCCCACCATGTGAATGGCGCAGGATCCGGCGTAGTCGTGGAAGCCCAGCTTTTGCAGCCAGCCGTTGCCGTCCACATTCCAGACCCAGCCCGCCTCGATGGGATACACCACAGCGGAGATCACTGCTGAGTAAATGCAGTAGGCAGAAAACTTGGTACGCTCTGCCATAGCGCCGGACACAATGGTGGCCGCCGTGGCACAGAACACCAGGTTAAATACAAAGTTGGACCAGTTGAAATCATTATAGTGGGTGAAAATGCCCAGGTTGGGCAGACCGATCACCCCGGCGATATAGTCCTGACCGCACATCAACCCGTAGCCCAACAGAATGAACATCACCGTGCCGATACAAAAGTCCATCAGGTTTTTCATAATGATATTGCCGGCGTTCTTGGCTCTGGTAAAGCCGGTCTCTACCATAGCAAAGCCGCACTGCATAAAGAAAACCAGCACTGCGCCGATCAAAAACCACACGCCGAACAGCTCGCTGTTCACCGTTTCCATGATTGTTTCAAGCCCCATAAAATCCTCCTTTTCATCAAAAAAAGCTTAAAAATGGAAATAAAAAAAGAGCGCTCGAAAACAGACGTTCGAGCACTCCATTGTGCTAAAGAATGCCGACACCGCGCCAATGGCCCGGCGCCGGCAAATGACCGACCCTGTCAAAAGACAGTGCCGACCGTAAGAGAGGGCAAAATCAATACAGTACCATGTACTTGTCGATCTCCCACTGAGAGACCTTGGTGCGGTACTCGTCCCATTCATTCTCCTTGCCTTCAATATAGTTATTGAACACATGGTCACCCAGGGTTTCCTTAATAAACGGATCTGCCTTAGCGGCTTCAATAGCCTCTTTCAGGCTGCCGGGCAGACAATCAATGCCGGCGGCTTTCAGCTCCTCGTCGGACAGACCGAACACATTGTAGTCAATGGGAGAAGCGGGGGTCATCTTATTCTTAATGCCGTCCAGACCGGCAGCCAGGCACAAAGCCATCTCCAAATAGGGGTTGCAGGTGGGATCCGGGCAGCGCAGTTCTACGCGAGTGCCCTTGCCGCGAGCGGCAGGAATACGCACCAGGCAGGAGCGGTTGGAAGCGGACCATACCAGGTAAGACGGTGCCTCATAGCCGGGTACCAAACGCTTGTAAGAGTTCACGGTGGGGTTGGAGAACGCTGCAATGCCGCGAATATGGGCCATAATACCGGCAATGAAATTATAAGCGGTCTCGGACAGGCCCATCTCGCCGTTGGGGTCATCAAAAGCGTTCTTGCCGTCCTTCAAATAATACAGGCTCATGTTGGTGTGCATACCGGAGCCGTTGATACCATAAATGGGCTTGGGCATAAAGGTGGCGTGCAGACCATGCTTGGCAGCGTAAGTCTTAACCACATGCTTAAAAGTCATTACACGGTCGGCACTGAGCATTACATCACCAAACTGGAAGTCGATCTCGTGCTGCCCCTCGGCCACTTCGTGGTGGGAAGCCTCAATGGTGTAGCCCATATCCTCCAGAGCCAGGCAAATATCCCGACGGCAGTTCTCGCCGTGGTCGATGGGGTTCAGGTCAAAGTAACCGCCCTCGTCGCCGGTCTCCAGGGTGGGGTTGCCGTTCTCATCCAGCTTAAACAGGAAGAACTCGCACTCCGGGCCAACATTAAAGCCAAAGCCCATCTCGGCAGCCTCGTCCATCACCTTTTGCAGCACATTGCGGGGGTCACCCATGAAGGGGGTCTCATTATCGGATTTATATACGGAGCAGATCAGTCGAGCGGTCTGCGCATTCTGGTGCTTTCTCCAGGGGAAGATGGTCCAAGTGTCGTAATCCGGGTGCAGATACATATCGGACTCATCAATGCGAACAAAGCCGTCGATGGAAGAACCGTCAAACATACAGTCATTGTCCAGCGCCTTCTCCAGCTGGGACAGGGTAATGGCCACATTCTTCATAATGCCGAACATATCCGTAAACTGCAAGCGGATAAACTCTACATTATTTTCCTGTGCGCTTTTGATGATGTCTTCCTTTGTGTATTTACTCATAGCAAATACTCCTCTCTTAAGAAATGATAGATAGCACAGAATTTTCTTACTGCCAAAGGCAATAAAAAATGAGGGCGCTCCGCTATCAACGGAACGCCCTCGTTCTGAATACAATGCCATTATAATCTCATTGTCCCGGGTTTGTCAACGGTTTTTGACAACTTTGGCAAATCTTGTAATTGGCGGCAGGAATTGTGCACGCCTTTTGTACAATATGCACAGGATAGACAGACTGTTTGCTATATGTCCAGAAATTCGGCGGGAATCACTTTTTTCGACAAATCGGTAAAATACTTCACCGTGGCACCCTTCTGCGCCTGGGTGGCGGCCAGCTCGTCGGTATAATCACTGAGCTTATAGACGGAAAACACAAAACCGTTACCGCCCCGGCTGTAATGGCACACCACCGGCGCCAGTTTCGCAGAGGAGATGGTGATCTTTCCATTGTCCTTTTCGATCGTCACCTCCGCCATACCGCCGCACAGTTGGGGCAGATTGATCTGGTGGCTGATAAAATTGCCCAGGGAGTAGTAGACCAGCATTTTTTTGCCGCTCTTTTCGTTGGTCACCCACGCCACCGGCTGGAGCACATGCGGGTGGCTGCCGATGACAATATCTACACCCAGGTCAGAAAACAACTTCGTATATTCCTTTTGGTAATCGGACACCTTGTGGCTGTTCTCCGTGCCCCAGTGCGGAAAGACCATCACCACATCCGCGTGCTTGCGCGCCTCGGTAATGTCCTTCCGGATCTTGTCCTTGTCCATCAAATTCACCAGCCAGGGCTTGTCCTTGGGCAAGTCAATGCCATTGGTGCCGTAGGTGTAATTCAGCAGAGCAAAGGTAATATTGTTCTCCTCATAATAAGTAATCTTGTCATAATCCGCCTGAGAGGCGTTGGTGCCCAAGTGCACCGCCTCTTTATGCTTGCCGAAGTATTCCAGCTCTTTCTCCACCCCGGCACTGCCCATATCCATAGTATGATTGGTGGCGCAGGTAAAAATATCAAACCCGGCGGCAATGGCGGCGTCGCCAATCTCCCAGGGTGAATTAAAGCAGGGATAGCCGGAATAGTCAAAGCTGCTGCCGCCCAGCACCGTCTCCTGATTGATAACGGCAATATCCGCCGGTTCAATGTACTGCTTAATATCCTGATAAAAGGCGTCGTAATTCCGGCTGCCGTCCTTTTGCTCTCCGGCAGCGATTAGGGTATTGTGGATCAGGTTGTCCCCTACTGCCACCAAGCGCACCCGGGTCTTGCCCTGGGTCTCTTCCGTGTGATCCTCCGTTTGGTTAACCACAGACACCTTGGTGGGCGCCGTAGGCTTCTTCTCATCTGCCCTGCGGGTAATGGTGCCGCTGATGGCAAAGGCAACAATTACGGCCAGTGCCACCAAAACAGGAATCAACACCTGCCACAGTTTTTTCTTCTTTTCCATATCGTCACATCCCAACTGCCAATGGGCTTTTCTTACAGTTTCCGCGTTCTGCTGTGATTATACCATACTCCTTACTTTTAGGCAAGAAAAAGCCGCTCTCCGAAAAACGGAAAGCGGTCTTTCATTTTTGCTAAAGCAGCGATTACTCGGCAGCAGCCTCTGCGGCAACTTCCTCGCCGTCCTTCTTCTTTTCTTTCAAAAGGACAAACTTTTCCATGGGGAAGAGCACCACCATCTGCACAAAGCCGGCAGCCAGACCGGCAATCGTTCTGGCAAGGGGCTGAATCCAAGCCCAGTTGATCTTGGCGATAATGCCAACCAACCAGCCCTGGAACCAGGTGGAGAACAGGATCAGCGCGATCATCAAAACGATATAGAACGCAAAGCTGTACCAAGGCGCATCAGACTTAAAGGTGGTCTTTTTGTTCTGATAGAAGCCATAGATGTTTGCAATCAGGTTGGACAGGAAGAACGGAAGCAGATAGCCCCAGGTTACCACACCGCCAACAACAGAACCGTTCTGAATGGTGCCGTCGATCACATACTTGCCTACCTGCTCGATGCCCTCTTTGGTGGAGGCGTCAAAAATCACATTGGGATCAAAGATACCCTGCAGGAAAACGGGCAGCGTAGCGGTCACGCCGTCAAAAATTAACGGGAGCACATTGGCCAGCACCAGCTGGATGATCGTTACCAATCCGGATACCACCAGGAACTTTACAAGCTGCCAAAGGGTCTTCATAAAAGAGCCCTTTTCCTCAGCGGCGTTGTCGATACCGCCAAGGCTAATTTTCTTCTTTTTGTCATCTGCCATAATTATTTTACCCCTTTCTCATGGACTGTACAAAAATAACGGGTTCATTATACTATTTTTTGGCTAAGATTGCAACCTTTATTTTACAGAATTAAAAAACGAAAGGCAGCGCGCCAATACAGCCGGTGGTGGCAGCGTGCACAATGGCAACCACAGCCCATACTACCAAAGCGATCAGTCCAACGAGGATCGCCAGCACCAAAATCACCAGCAGCACCAGGATCGTCAGCACCAGCGGGCCCTTTTTGCTGGGGCGCACCGGGTCGTCAAAGGCGGGCTTTTCTGCCTTTTTCGGCGCCGGGTTCTCATCATCGTACAAAGGATACAGGGGCAGCGTGGCATTGGCGTCGCAGGGACCCGGATTCCACAGCAGCGGCTCTACCAGACCGCGCACGGAGGTGGCGCCCTTCAGCACCTTGCCGATGGAGAAGTGAATGGTGTTCAGGAACGCGTCGATCACGTTCAGCAACCCACAGCAGATCTTGTACTCCCGCGTATCCGGACCGTAAGGCGAGTCACCGCAATACAGGTTCTGCACCAGCTCCAAGATAAAGTCCACTACCCGATGATCGGCAATGTCCGCAATATCTTTCTTGGACAGGCCGTTTTCTTTCTTGCACAGACGCCAGGCTTTCTTAAAGGTCAGCTTGTTCAGCCACTTGGCAATGGGCTTAATCAGCCAGCCCAGTTTTTTGACCTTTTCGCCGGGAACGGAAAAAGCGTCTGTCATCTCTGCCAAATGGTCAATATCCGTGGCCGCAGCGTCCAGCAGCTCGGAGATCATACCGAAGAAAAACGTGCGCATATACTGGTCAAAAGGCTTGCCGCCGGTGTCCAGTCCCGGCACATCGGTAATGGTCACCGTCTCCACATCCACTTTGGCGTGAGCCGGGTCCAGCGTAATGTTGCGCATGGTGGGCGGGCAGCCGATCATAGCACCGCAGGCAATATCATAAAAGGTGTTGCCCTTTTTGGTCTCTACCACGCTGATGTCGTGAATATGGGTGTGACCGGTGAGCATACATTGCAGTCCATTGTCGGCAAAAATCTCCCGGGTGGTCTCATGATTGCGCTGCATATCCCCTTTGCCGATAATGGCATAAAAAGGACTGGGGGCGATCATGGGGTGATGGGTCATGGCGATCACAAACTGATCATTTTTGCGAGCGTCCTCCAGCTGATCCAAGATCCAAGCCATACAGTCGTCGCTGTACCCGGAACCGCTCTCCCCCTCCGGCTTATAGTTGGTATCGTCATTCAGAGCAAACAGCCGATAGCCGGGGGCCAGCTGCACCACATAGCTCATGCTGTCCGGGTGGGTGGCAATGGCCTCATTGGGGCCAAACTCATAGTACATCTGCCACAGATCGTGGCGCTCCTCCACCGCCGGCACCTGAATCTTTTTGTCGCCGTCATAGCCGTCGGCCACGCCGCCGTCCCGATAATCGTGGGTAGCAGTGATCACATACACCCGCTTGCCTCGCTTTTTCAGGTCCCGAAGCATTTCAATAAACTCGGCGTGAGAGGCCAGCTCTCCGTCCCGGGTGGTATCGCCGGCCAGCACCACAATATCCGTGGAAGTGTCCGCACACAGCAAATCGAACCCGGCTTTGATCACCAGGTCGCTGTCCTTAATGACCTTTTGGCTCTTGGCCTCGGCTTTTTCGTAAGCCTTGCCCTCGGTGCCTCCCTTGCGGGAGTAGTAATGCGGATCGGTGATAAATTGAATTTTCAGCGGCGCATTGTCTGCGCCATACAACTTCGCTGCCATTGCGTTCTCCTTTATTTCATCTCTGCCTTCAGCACGCCGCTGCGCACCGTGCCCGGCAGGGTAATCTCCATACAGCCGTCACTGCGCAAAGCGTAATCCAGTTCTTGCCCATCCAAGGTCAGCCGATAGCTGTGCGCATCCGACAGGGTGAGCACAAAGGCATACTGCCCATTGTCGCCGGTGTAACGGAAGTGGACCTCCGCAGAGGTGTCCGTAAGCTTCTGACTGTCCGTCCACACATCCAGCCCGCAGGTAAAGGTGCCCGGGCGATAGTAGCAGTCCGCCCACACATTGATAGGCGCGGACAGGCCGCCGAAATTGTGGAACCAACCGCCGCGGCGGGTCTGAATACCAAAGCACTCATAGGTGTTGTAAGAGAAGTCCGTCTCTTCCTTCCACATATCCAGCGCCCGGCGGGCAATCTCAAAGGCAAATTCCGTTTCGCCCAGGTCAAACATGGTCTTCCACATAAAGAACTGGTGGCTCATCCACACATTGCCGTTCCAGTAGCCGTCGTCAAAATAGTAGGAGGCTGTCATATCCACCGCGCTGATGCCGGCAGCGGACCACATTTCGTCCGGGTTCTTAATATGCGCCAGCAGACGCTCCCGCCGCTCCTCCGGGGCAGCCCCGGCAAACAGCGGATACACACCGTCCATGCCCTTGTCATAATTCTCCCCGGCGTCGGTGGTGAAAATGCCTTGATAGTTTTTGTCATCGTCATAAACGGAGTAGGCGTAATAGCCGCTCTTTTCGTCCCAGCTGTAACGGTTCAGAGCGTCGCTCATCCGCTGAATGTCTGCGTCATAAGCGGCAATGTCCTCCTCCTTGCCCATGGCGGCAGCCACCATCTTCATGATCTTGGCGGCCCGAATGGTGTGGGAAGTAGACAGACAGGGGCACATATATTGCTTCTTATCCTGGGCGATCATGGCCACCTGAGCGGGATAATCGTCCATACCGCTGCAAGAATACCAGTAGTCGTAAGTGGTGGTCAAGCCGTTGCCGAACTTGCCGCAGGTGGAACCGGGGGTCTTGCCACTGATATAGTCATAATACCGCTTCATCTGCGGATACAGAGCAAACAGGGGCGCCTTGTCCTCCGTGCGGTGCAGCAGTTCCAAATACTGCACAAACTGGGTAGGCACCAGGGAGCCGTGGAGCAGAAACGCAAAGTCCGTATTCTCCGGCTGGGACAAATAAGTCTCTAAAATGTAGCGGCATTTCTCCGGGCTGAACTCCAGCACACCGGTGCCGATCACGCCACTGTCCCAGGTATAAAAGCTGTCCCAGCGCTTGCCGGGGGTGTAATGTACCACATTCTCGCCGTGCTTGTACACCGGATATACCAAGTTGGTCAGGAGTGTTGCCCGCAAGATCTCAGTAGACAGACTGTACTTCTGTCCCTCCCGATTGAACTGTACCGGAGTGGCCAGCGCCTTGGCGGCGGTGTACAGCTGCTCGTATTCTTCGGTGGTGCGGGGTTCCACCTTGCCCTTGGACAGCACCGCATATTCTATATGCTCTGCGTGAGGGTCAATAAAGATGGAGGGCATCACCGCATTGTAATAGTAGCCCTCGTCACTTTTTTTGCGGCGGAAGGAGCGAGAAAAGGTCTCCCTTAGGTCGTCATAAGTGGGGTCGCCGTTAGACAGTCGGTTAATCAGCGCGTCCTCCAGGCTGCCACTGTCCAGTTCCCGTCGGCGGGTCTTGGGATTGTGGGTCAAGATGGAATAGCAGCCTTCCGCGTCCTTGTAAGTTAGGGTAATGCGGGTGGCGCCGTGCACCTTTTCTTCTTCAATTTGAGGCTTGGTGTCGCGCAGCACCGTGCGGGCGCTGACTTCCTGTTCCGTGCCCGGCCGGCACAGCACCAGCACATCCAGCTCCACACCGGCGCCGCCCCGGCTCTCCAAGGTCAGGGTGTCTGCGCCGTCATAGGGCAGCGCAGCAAAGGTCAGGCTGTCACTCTCCGGCAGTTCTGCCGCTACGCCGTTGACGGTAAAGGCAGCAGCACCCGGGGTCACTGTGCGATAGCGCAACAGCAAGGTGGCGCCCGTCGGTCGAAGAGACGGCAGTGTGTATACCACTTTGTCCCCGGCAGTGCAGCCAAAAGGCTCCAGCCCCAGGAAATCCACATGGTAATTCTCGCACCGGTCGCCTAAACCGTGGGCGTGGTAAAAGTTGCCGTCGGCAAACTCGCCCTTGTGCATACCGTCCGGGTTCTCATTATCCCAGGGACGGGGCTTTGCATAGGTGTACTGCGTATAATCGTTGGCATCCACCAATGCGGCATCCCCAGGCAGCTGCAAAGCACAGTGCTCCGGCGCCGGGAACTCCAGTGCGCCGAAAATATTCAAAATACAGTTTTGCGACAGGTCCGTATCGTTCACAAAGCGGCAGCGCATCAGGTAGGACTCCTCATCCAGCCGGGTATAAGACACATCGGCATAAATTTGGTCCTTCCACATCAGCTCATAGCGATAGGAATAAAAGCGAAAGTCCTCGTCACAGCTCCACAAATGGTAGCCGGACGGCACGGTCACATTGGGCACCGGGGTAGCGGAATTCCACAGGGTAGGGTGCACTACAAAATCATAGCGGGCACCTTCTGCCGCCCGATCGTCCACAATGCGGGACAGTCCCATATACTTCTTGGAATACGGTCCCCAAAGGGGCATACGGATTTGAGATTTTTTCATACGCAGTTCTCCGTTTTTTGATTTTTTTGCAAGGATATTATCATCTTTTTGCCCGCTTTTGTCAATAGTGAACACCTTGACAAACCAGATATAATACAGTAATATATATCTGTTAAAAATAAATCATGTTTTTGCAGAGTAACGGAGACAAGTCTATGAACATTGACGAAAACGTACAAAAGGTCGTTAAGCTGCTGCTGCGCAAGTGGAAGCTGCTGATCCTGTTTATGCTCATCGGAGCGCTTTTGGCCGGGGTTTATACCGCCAAATTCACCACCTTGACCTACACCTCCAGTGTGGAGTTCCTGGCTGCAGCGGTGGATCCGGCCCACGAAATCAGCGACAGCACCGGCGAGGTGGCCCGCACCAGCCAGACCAGCAAAATGAACTACGCTATGAAGATGATCGATACCTATATCGAGATCTTCAAGACCAACAAGTTCTGCAGCAAAGTGGCAGGCGAGATGAACAAAAAATACTACACCAACCTGTCTCCGGCGGATATTAAGCAATCCTTTACCATTGAGACGGTGGAGAACACAGCCATGTTTAAGCTGATCGTCACCACCACAGACCCCACCCTGTCCTACAACATCGCTCACCAAATGGAGGAGAGCGTGCCGGAGCAGATGGAGGAAACCAACAATGGCCTGGTTCAGACTACCGTGGAGGACAAGGCCATTAAGCCCAACACCGCCGAGGGCCGGGGATACTTAAAGAACTGCCTGCTGGGCGCCGTAGCGGGACTGCTGATCGCTGCCGCATATGTGATCCTGCGGGATCTGTTAGATGTGCGCATCAAGAGCGCCGAGGAGCTGAGCCAGCGCTACGATGTGCCGGTACTGGGCTCTATTCCCGCCTTTACAACCGGCAAGCGCAGTGCTGCCGGCAAGAAAAACACAAAGAAAGAGGCGAAATAAGATGGCTAAAAAAGCGAACAATCCCTTTGCCCGCACCCTGATCTCCAATGCCAACATGGATCCGGCGCAGAAGTTCCGGATTGAGGAGGCTTACAAGAGCATTCGTACCAACATTATGCTCTCCATCCTGAAAAAGGGATGCAAAACCATTGTGGTATCCTCCGGCTCCCCTGCCGAGGGCAAAACGACCACCACCATCAACCTGGCCATCTCCATTGCCCAGGCAGACCAGCGGGTGCTGCTTATTGATTGCGATCTGCGCAAACCCAAGATGCACCACTACTTTGGCGTGTCCAATGCACCGGGACTGACCAACTACATCAGCGACTCAGTAAAAAACAACGGCCCTAAGACGGACCTGTACAGCATTATCCACAGAACAGAATTTCCCAACCTATCGCTGCTGTGCGCCGGTTCCATTCCGCCCAATCCGGCAGAACTGCTGGGCAGCGAGCCCATGGCTGAGTTTTTGCAACAGATCAGCCGGGACTACGACTATGTGATCATTGATACCCCGCCGCTCAATGTGGTGTCTGACGCCCTGCCCATTATTCGGGAGTCCGACGGCGTAGTGATCGTGGTGCGTGCCAACAGCTCCACCCACCCGGAAGTGCAAAGGGTGATGGAATCCCTGGAGTTCATTGACGCCAAGGTGCTTGGCTTTATTTACAATTTTGCAGAAGATAAGCGCTCTCGTTACTCCCGCTACAAGTACGGCTATGACTATGGGTATGGCTACGGTTACGGGTATGACGCCGGCGCAGAATAATCGGACAAGGTGATGCTATGGTGATCCCCGGCTTGATTGAAATGCACTGCCACATTCTCCCCGGCGTGGATGACGGCTCCAAAGATACGGAGACCAGCGTAAAGATGCTCCGCCGCCTGGCGCTGCAAGGGACAGAGGCCGTAGTGCTTACCCCCCATTATTACTCGGATTCTATTTCTTTGGCGGACTTTACCGCCCGACGGAACGCGGCTTTTGCCAACTTGCAGGCTGCTCTGCCTCCGGACGCGCCCCGGCTGCTGCTGGGTGCAGAGGTGTATGTGAGCCGCTATCTGATGAACAACCCGGATCTGACCCCCATCTGTATCACAGGCACGCGGTGCGCCCTGCTGGAGCATAACTTCAGCGACAACTTCGGCACGGAGACCCTGGATCGGATCACGGCGCTGACCTGCGACCAGGGCATACGGCCTATTTTGGCGCACATTGAGCGATACAAAGCGCTGATGGATCACCCCGGTTTAATTGACGAATTGCGAGATATGGGCTGCGCCACCCAAGTAAACATCAGCGCCTTTGCAAACGCCTCCTTTGGGGCGCGGCGCAAACTGCTGAAGTATCTGGACAGCGGGCGCATTGACCTGATCGGCTCCGACTGTCACAACCTGGGCACCCGCCCGCCGGATTATGCAGACGGCGCCGCCGTGATCGTCAAAAAATTCGGTGACAGCGCCCTGCAAGCCTTAATCCAAAATGCCCACACCCTGCTGGGCTGCTGAAAGCGCATAAAAAAGCACGACTTCTTTGACAGAAGCCGTGCTTTTTCTTATGTTCATTTTACTTTGACGTTTGCTCCAGGCTGCGCAGCAGGGCAATTTCCTCTTGGTAGCCGGACAAGTCATTGGGGGTCTCTAAGAACATGGGCAGTCCCCGCAGCGCCGGGTGGTTGACAATGCGGCGGAAGGTCTCTATACCCAAAAAGCCTTTACCGATCTGCTCGTGTCGGTCTTTATGGGAACCGCAAGGATTCTTAGAATCGTTCAGGTGCAGTGCCCGCAATCTGTCCAGGCCGATCACCCGGTCAAACTGGGTCAACACCCCGTCCAGATCCTCTGCCAAAGGGTACCCGCCATCGCTCACATGACAGGTATCCAGGCACACGCCGATCTTGTCTTGCAGCTGCACGCCGTCTATAATGTGGCGCAACTCCTCAAATGTGCCGCCCACCTCGCTGCCCTTACCGGCCATCGTCTCCAACAGTACAGTGGTGTGCTGCTCCGGGGTCAGCAGGTCGTTCAGTGCCCGGGTGATATAGGCAATCCCGTTATCCGTCCCCTGCCCCACATGGGAGCCGGGGTGAAAGTTATACAGCGTACCGGGTAGAGCCTCCAGCCGCTGCAGATCATCGGCAAACACCTCTCTGGCAAAAGTGCGGGTGCGTTCCTTATCACTGCACAAATTCATGGTATAGGGTGCATGAGCCAGCACCGTACCAAAGTCCGCAGCCTGCGCCCCCTGCAAAAAGGCAGCCACATCCGCCGGATCCTGAGCCTTTACGGCACCGCCCCGGGGATTTCGGGTAAAGAACTGAAAAGTATTGGCACCAATAGACTGTGCCTCTCGCAGCATGTGGACATAGCCCTTGCTTGCACTTAAATGTGCGCCTAAAATCAACATCTCTTATCCTCGCAGCAAGGTCGGACGAGCAATGTGCTGCTCCGCCTGACCGGACATAATATACCCCAGCAGATCCGCCACGCAGCCCTGGTTGCAGTGGCAGGCTTCAAACTGGCAGATCTCATGAATGGCCTTAGGCGCCTGGCCGGCACAGGCCGGCAATCCCACGGTCTTGAGCATATCCCAGTCATTATAATAATCGCCGATGGCCGCCACATGGTTCCGGTCAATGCCCAGCATATCTGCCAGCACCATAATGGCCGTACCCTTGTGGGTGCCCTTTTGCAGCATCTCCATACTCCATGGAGAGGAGGCCATAAAGTTCATACCTGCCGTGTCGCTGCGGTCAATTACATAGCGCAGCCGGTTCATGGTAATGGGGTTGGACCAAAAGATCACCTTCATCCACCCCTCCTTGGGCACCTTATCAATGGAGGTCACCTCGTAGTGCGCCTTATCAATATCCATGGTGCCCTGGGACAGAACGCCGTTTTTGACGATATACACATAATCGTCAAAATAAATTCCCACATCCACGCTCTTAAAGCTGTCACTGAACTTATTGATGATGTAGCGCACAAACTCGTGCCCCTCCTGCTGAATGGTGCTGCGCCAAATCATCTTCTCCTGTTGAAAGTCATAAATACCCGCGCCGTTGAGTACCACCGCCGGTTGATTGGGGGTGATACGATCGTAATTGCGCTTCAAGCTGGAGGTCAGCCGTCCGGAAGCCAAGGTGAAGTTGCCCCCCGCCTCTGTAAACGCCTGAATGGCGTCATAATTACGCCGAGGCAGCTTGCGTGCTTTGTTATTCAATGTGCCGTCAATATCTGACACCACCAGCCAATTGCTAAAATCCTTTTGACTCATACGCTTACCTTTTCTTTTCCCTGCAAGTGTGTAAAAATGATGTGAAATACGGGGGCAGCGGTGCTTCAAACCGCATTTCCGCCCCGGTTCTGGGATGTATAAAGCCAATCTCCCCAGCATGCAGACACTGCCCGCCCAGGGAGGTGATTACACGCCGCGGTCCGTACACCGGATCTCCGGCCAACGGGTGACCGATATAGGCCATGTGCACCCGAATTTGGTGGGTGCGTCCGGTCTCCAATACACAGCGAATATGCGTAAAGTCCCCAAATCGCTCCAACACACGATAATGGGTGGTGGCCGGCTTGCTGTTCTGTTGGGTCACCGCCATTTTTTTGCGATCCTTGGGACTGCGACCGATGGGTTGGCACACCGTGCCGCTGTCTGCGGTCACGTTGCCGTACACCACCGCTTGGTACGCCCGGTGGAAACTGTGTTCCTGAATCTGGCGTGCCAAATCCACATGGGCAAAGTCGTTCTTGGCTACCATAAGCAGACCGCTGGTATCCTTGTCAATTCGATGAACGATTCCCGGTCGGATCACACCGCCCACACCGCTAAGGGAGTCGCCACAGTAGTACAGCAACGCGTTCACCAGCGTGCCGGTATAATTTCCCGGTGCCGGGTGCACTACCATACCCTTGGGTTTATTCACCACCAGCAGGTCGCCATCCTCGTAGACCACATCTAAGGGGATATTCTCCGGCAACACCTCCATGGGCTTTGGCTCCGGCAGGCGCAACTCCACCCGGGTGCCCGGGCGCAGCTTATCTTTTTTATTTCCCGGGGCACCGTCCAGCAGTACGCCACCCTCCTCAATCACTCGCGCCGCCGCCGACCGAGTCAAATCCGGGCACACGGTGCTTAAAAACTTGTCCAGTCGCTCCCCTGCCGCTGTTTCGTCCACGGTAAAGGCACGCACCGGCTGCCGCTCATTTTCCGTCATGGGTCGTTCCCTTCTTGCCGTCACCGGAGCGGAACAGATCCACTGCCAGCCACAGCACAAAGCTAATGCCGCCGCAGGTCACAGCGCAGTCCGCAATATTAAACACGGCAAACTGCATAAAAGTCGGCTCAATAAAGTCAATCACATAGCCGTACAGCACCCGGTCGATCAGATTGCCCAGACCGCCGGCCACCAGCACCCCCAGGCTCCAGTAGCCCCACAGGGAGCGGCATTTGTTGCGAAACATATAAAAAAGCACACCGACACACACCAGAGCGGTCAGCGCCACAAACACCCACCGAGCACCGCTGAACAGGCTAAAGGCCATCCCGGTATTGCGGGCATAGCGCAACTGCACCGCACCGGGCAGCAAAGTAACGATCTTGCCCCCCATCAGCGCACTTTCCGCCAGTCGCTTGGTCACCTGGTCGAAAGCCACGATCAGCAGGATCATAATGGAGGCCCAAATGTGTTTTTTTCTATGCTTCATAAACCCTCCGTATATAAAAAGGCGGGGGCAGAGCAGTCGCATCTGCCCCCGTATGGGTCGTTCTTTATTTGTTCATCTCTGCCAGTGCAGCCGCGCAGTGGGCGCACAGGGTGGGATGCTCTGCGTTTTGACCTACGGTCTCATCGTACTTCCAGCAGCGCTCGCACTTTTCGCCGTCTGCCTTAGATACGGACACGCTCAGCCCCTCTACCTCGCCGGTAAAGTCGCCCTCACCGTCGGACAGTGCCACAGCGGAAGTAATGAAGATCTCCGGCAGCTGTCTTTCTACGCTCTGCAAGAAATCGCGCAGCTCGCCCGCAGCATACAGGGTCACCTTGGCCTCCAAGGACTTACCGATGGTCTTGTCCTTACGAGCCAGCTCCAGTGCCTTCTGCACATCTTCACGAATCCGATGGATCCGATCCCACTTGGCCATAAAGTCTGCGTCCGCAGCAATGTACTCCGGCTGGGGAATATCGTTAAACAGCGGAGACCGGGGATCTCTGCCCGCTGCATGGGGCATTGCCTTCCAGATCTCGTCACAGGTAAAGGCCAAAATGGGGGTCAGCACCAAAGTCAGTGCGTCCAGCACTTTATACAATACGGTCTGGGCGGCACGGCGGGTAGCGCTGTTCGGCGCAGAAGTGTACAGCCGATCCTTGAGCACATCAAAGTAGAAGTTACTCATATCCACTACGCAGAAGTTGTGCAGCGCGTGGGCGGCGGTGTGGTACTCGTACACCTCGTACCCGCCGCGAGCGGTAGCCAGCACCTGATCCAGCTTCATCAGCGCGTATTTATCCAGCTCTTCCAGCTGATCGTTGGGCACCATATCCTTGTCCGGGTCAAAGTCATACAGGTTGCCCAGGCAATAACGGGCGGTGTTGCGGATCTTTCTGTAATTATCCGACAGCTGCTTCAAGATCTCCTTACTGATGCGCACATCGGCGTGGTAATCGGAAGAAGCCACCCACAAACGCAGAATATCCGCGCCGTACTGGTTGATAATGTCCGCCGGGTCAATACCGTTGCCCAGGGACTTACTCATCTTCTTGCCCTCACCGTCTACGGTCCAGCCGTGGGTGATGATCTGCTTAAAGGGCGCAGGCTGCCCGGCGGCTACGCTGGTGAGCAAAGAGGACTGGAACCAGCCTCTGTACTGGTCGGCGCCCTCCAGGTACACATCTGCCGGCCACTTCAAATAAGGGCGCTGTTTAAGCACCGCTGCATGGCTGGAGCCGGAGTCGAACCACACATCCATAATGTCGCTTTCTTTTTCAAAGCCCTTTTGTGCACCGCAGTGGGGGCACTTATAATCCTCCGGCAGGAAATATTCCGCCTCGTGGGCGAACCAGGCGTCAGAGCCTTCCTGACCAAAGATCTTTGATACCCGCAGCATCAGATCTTTATCCACGATCTCCTTGCCGCAGTCTTTACAATAAAATACGGGAATGGGCACACCCCACTTACGCTGACGGGAGATACACCAATCGGCGCGCTCCTGGATCATGGACTGCATACGGTCCTTGCCCCAGGCCGGATACCACTGCACATCCTCGGTGGCAGCCACAGCAGCCTCCTTAAAATCATCTACCGAGCAGAACCACTGGGAGGTGGCGCGGAAAATGATGGGCTTATGGCAACGCCAGCAATGGGGATACTGGTGGACGATCTTTTTCAGCGCAAACAAAGCGCCGATTTTTTCCAAATGCTCCGCAATGGGCTTGTTGGCCTCATCGGTGGTCAGCCCGGCGAACTGTCCGGCCTCCTCCGTCAGTCTGCCCTCAGCATCCACCGGTACAACGGTGGGGATCTCCGGGTACTTTTGGCACACGATAAAGTCATCCACACCGTGACCCGGTGCCGTGTGTACGCAACCGGTACCGCTCTCCAGCGTTACATGATCGCCCACGATCACCAAAGAGGTGCGGTCAATAAACGGGTGCTGGGTTTTCATATACTCCAGCTCGCTGCCCTGGATCACACCCACGGTCTCATAGTCCGTGGTGCCCCGGTCCGCCATAGCGGCGTCTACCAAGTCGGTAGCCATCACATAAAACTCGTCGCCGCTCTTGACCAGAGAATACTCAAAGTTGGGGCCTACGCAGATGGCCACATTGGCCGGCAGGGTCCAGGTGGTGGTGGTCCAAATCACGAAATAGGTCTTGCTCAGGTCCGCACCCAGTGCAGTGAGTTTGCCCATATCGTCCGTTACATTGAACTTTACGTAAATAGAATGGCAGGGATCCTCGCCGTACTCAATCTCCGCCTCGGCAAGGGCGGTCTTGCAGTCCGGGCACCAATACACAGGCTTTAAACCCTTGTAGATATGGCCCTGAGAAGCCATGGTGGCAAATACCTTAATCTGCTCTTCCTCAAAGTCCTTGGTCAGGGTGATGTACGGGTGGTCCCACTCGCCGATTACGCCCAGGCGCTTAAAGGACTCCCGCTGAATATCCACATAGCTCAGCGCGGTCTCTCGGCAAATCTTGCGCAATTCCAGATCGGAAATATCGCTGCCGGCGCCGATGCCCGCCTGCTTTCTGGCTTTCAGTTCTGTGGGCAGGCCGTGGGTATCCCAGCCGGGCACATAGGGAGACTGAAATCCGGTCATATTCTTGTAGCGCACAATAAAGTCCTTTAAGGTCTTGTTCATGGCGTGGCCGATATGAATATCACCGTTGGCGTACGGAGGTCCGTCGTGGAGTACAAACAGAGGCTTGCCTTCGTTGTGCTGCATCAGCTGACGGTACTGGTCGTTTTCTTCCCATGCTTTCAAGAATTCCGGCTCCCGCTGGGGCAAAGCTGCCCGCATGGGAAAGTCGGTCTTGGGTAAATTCAGTGTTTGGTTATAATCCATGCTTCTTGTTACTCCTACTGTGTATGTAAATTATTTTTTCTTCTTAAAGAAACCGCGCAGCTTGGAAGAGCCCTCTTCCTCCTCATACTCGTCCTCGTCCGGAGCGGTCAGGGAAATGGTCTCGCTGGTGCGCTCGTCGCCGCTCTTTACATGAAAATAATCCTCAAAGGGCATAGCGGCCTGGTCGTCAAACAAGGTCTTTTCCTCCTGCTGCGGGGGCACCTGCTCCAGCTCCGGTTCCTCGTCGATCTCGCTGATGGTGGGGGCGTTCTCGTCCAGCGGAGTGATTTCGTCCTCGGTAAAGGCGTTCAGCGCGCTGCTGACCTCCTCCGGGCTGGCTGCGGGCGCCTGCTTCTCCTCGATCTCGTCAATGATCTGATCCACCTGGTCATCGTCTGTGTCGCCCTTGGTATTCTCTGCCGTCGGCGCCTGTGCCGTAGCTTCCTCCGTCGGTGCGTCGACCGTCTGGCTTTGCAGTTTGTTGATCTCGTCAATATTGGAGATGATCTGGTTCATCTCGCTCTCCACAGAGTCAATGTGCGCCTGATCCTCGTCCACCTGGGGCTTCAAATCCACCATATCGCCCAGGCGATCCATCTGGCTCTCATACAGGGACAGCAAGCTGTCCTTAAAGCTCTTAGACTCGCTGCGCAGCTTTTCAATCAGCTGCTCGTGATAGGCTTTTTCGCTCTTCGCCTTGCTCATCAGCTCCTCAGACAGCTGCTTGGCCTGGTTGAGCATTTCCTGAGCCACAACCTTGGCGCCGTCAATGGCGTCATTGGCCTTGGCCTCCGCCTCGGTAATAATGGACTCGGCAGCGTCCTGCTTCTCCTTGGTAAAGTTGGCGGCATAGGTGCGGGCCTCGGCCACCATCTTGTCCGCTTTTTCTTTAGCGTCCGTTACCGTCTGCTGCGCGGTGGCTGCACTCGCGCTCAGCTTCTCCTCCGCCTTTTCCTTGGCGTCCTTGGCAATGCGATCCGCCATCTTTTGGGCGGTGATCAGTGCGGTCTTGATAGAGTCCTCTTCACTTCTGTACTCCTCAATCTTGCCGGCAAGTATTTCCATTTTGCGGTAAAGCTCTTTGTTCTCATCGTACACAGCCTGGTAAGACTCGACGATCTGGGACAACAGGGCATTGACCTCTTCCTTATCATATCCGCCGCTTTGCACGGTAGACAGATTTTTCTCTCGAATTTGGCTGGGTGTAATCATATTCTCTCTCCTTCTCTCCTCACATAAACATGCCGTTGTTCTCAAGCTCATCGATCAGATCGCCCATTACATCTACATTGTAAGGCGTAATGATATAGGTGCTGTTGGCTACCCGCTTGATCTGGCCGTTGTTGGCATACGCCACGCCGCTGAGGAAATCCAGCAGTCTGCGTGCAATATCTCGGTTGGTGCTCTCCAAATTCAGCACCACCGTACGCTTGGCATTCAAATTGTCACCGATGGAGGCAGCCTCTTCAAACCGCTCCGGCTTCACCAGCACCACCTGCAACTGGGTGGTGGTGTGGATATTGACCACCTTATCGTCCCGTCCTCTGCTGCGAGGGCGTTCCTGGCGCTCCGGCTTAGGCGCCCGCTCGTGCCGGGGGCGCTCCTGTCGCTCTGCCCGCTCCGGGGCAGCCAGACCGTAGTCCCGGTTGTCGTCGTCATAGTAATCGTCAAAATCATCATCATTCTCGGTAATGATCTCTTTGAACTTATCCAGTAAACCCATATTCGCCTCTCCTTAACGGTATTGTCTGGCGCCGAAGATGGCAGAGCCGACACGCACCAGCGTGGAACCCTCGGCAATGGCGGCCTCAAAATCGCCGCTCATACCCATAGACAAAATATCCATGTCTATATTATGGTGTTTTTTGTCTTTAATGTCAATGAAAGATTGATGCATTGTCTCAAAATATTTGCGCACCTGTGTCTCCGTCTCACAAATGGGGGGAATACACATCAAGCCCTTGATCTGCAAACCGGGCAACTGGGCCGCTTCTTCCAGCAGCTCCGGCAATGCCTCGATCATAATGCCGCTTTTGCTTTCCTCCCGGCCGATGTTCACCTCCACCAGTACCCGGGTGGTCACGCCGTGCTTAACGGACTGCTTGGAAATCTCCTGGGCCAGTTTCATAGAATCCACCGACTGGATCATATCCACCTGACCCACAATATACTTAACCTTATTGGTCTGGAGTCGACCGATCAGGTGTTTTTCCACCCCATCCAAGTGCAACTCGTCCCGCTTGCCCAGGTATTCCTGCACCCGATTCTCGCCGATCAAATCGGCGCCCAGATCCAGCGCCCGGTTAATGTACACCGGCTCCACGGTCTTGGTCACTGCCATCAGGCGAACCTCTCGGGGATCGCGGCCGCTTTTGACGGCGCCCTCCTGCACCCGATCTAAGACCCGCTTCCAGTTCTCCTCAACGGCTTGCAGCCGTGCCGGATCAGGTATAAACTTTTCCATTATAAAGACCCTTCCCTTCTGTGATGATCTCGTCATAAAGGCGAATACCGTCTTTATTCTGGGCGTCATACGCCAGTATTACATAATCCTTGCCGGAATACAGCACCGTGGCGGGACGGAATTTTACCTGTCCGGCCACCAGCACATACACGCCCTTTTTACCGTCGCTCACATGTACGGCGGCAGCAGGGGCCTTGATCCCGGTATAGGAAGCTGTGCGAATTTCTATATCCTCCGCCCGATAGGCGGCAATATCCGAGTCCATATTCTCACACTGGAGCACCAGAACCGTTTGCGTGGCGCCGGGCTTGGTGTCCGCGCCGCTGACCACGGTGCAGGAAAGTACCCGGTCGCTGTCCTTAATAGCCACATCCAGTCGAGTGCCGTTTTGCACCTTTTGCAGGTCCGCCACATCCGCCTTGCACACAAAGTACCAAGCATAGCTGGTGATCACCTTGCCTAAGGCGCCGGTGTCGCCCTTGGCACTCTCGGCAGTCTTTAAGGCTTTATCCAGATCGGCAGCGGTCATCTCCGTCACCTGATCATAATCAAAAACGCTCTCGCAGCCATCCGTGTAGCCGGAGAAAACGCCGCTTACTGCCGTAGTCACGGAGCCAATGGGCTCTGCAGTGCCCAGGTCGTCCATTTGACTTTGCAAATCCTTTTTCAGCGCCGCAAAGTCAATGCTGGTGCCGATCATCATCTGGCGGCGGGTAAAGGTGTCGTTCATTTCCTGCGCCGCGGTACTTGCCCCGGTCAGATCCGATTGGGCCAGCGCCCGTATGTAATCATTTACATTCTGCACCGCCTCATTGTCCACGGCGGTAATATCCGTGGCAGTGGCGGTACTCTTATTTTCCATATCCCGGTAGTGCTGCAGCTTCTCCTTTAAGGCGGTGCGCTGGCTGTACGCCTTAGCGTCCGCCTCAGACTGAAAGCGCAGAGCCACCTTGCCGTTCTTGGCAATCTTCTCGCCGTCGGCAACGCATTGCACCGTCACGCCGCCGGGGCCGCTAACCGCATGCTCCTCTCGCACCGCCAGTGCCGTGGTCTCAATGGTACGGTACACGGTGGTCTCCTTGGCGGTGTAGGTTTGCAGCCGCACATGGGTAGCAGTATAGCACTCATACACCACCACAGACAAAATCAGCAGCGCCACAATGCCGATGGCCCAGTTCTCCTTGGCGGTGCGACTGAGCTTTTTACGGCTTTTATGCTCTTTTTCCTTTGTCTTTGCCATAAAGAAAATCCTCTGCCTGCGCCGTCGCTGCGGCGATCAGGCGCTCTGTATCCATGGTATCCGGCTCCAGCACCACAGTGCCCTGCCGGCGCTTAAACCAAGTGATCTGGCGCTTGGCGTAGCGGCGGGTCTCCTGCTTGAGCCGTTCTACCGCCGTCTCCAGCGGCTCGCTGCCCTCCAAATACGGCAGCAGCTCCTTGTGCCCAATGGCCTGCCGTGCCGTGGGACCGCAAGCGGCGTAGGCCTGCCGTGCTTCCTCCACCAATCCGGCGGCCAGCATGGCGTCCACCCGGGCATTGATTCGATCATACAGCACCTGCCGATCCCGGTAGCGGAGCACAAAATACAGTGCCTCATAAGGGCTGTCCTCCCGGCGGGAGGCTGCATTCTGGGCAGTCTTGGTAATACCGGCATAGTACAGCTCCAGTGCACGCACCACCCGGTTTTTGTTATTCGGATGTATTTCTGCCGCAGCTGTGGGATCCACCTGCTGCAAGGTACGGTACAACTCTGTGCCGTCCTTTGCCAGCAGCTCCCGGCGCAGGTCCGGGTTCGTCTGCACATGGGCAAACTGAATGTGGTCAATAAAGCTGTCAATAAACAGCCCGGTGCCGCCAACCAAAATGGGCACCTTACCCCGGGCGGCAATATCCGCCACCGTCTCCGCTGCCAGGTTGCAATACTGAGCCACGCTAAAAGGCGTGTCCGGGGGCAGAATCTCTGCTAAATGGTGCACCGCTGCCTGCCGCTCCGCTGCCGTAGGCGCCGCGGTGGCAATGGGCATTCCGGTATAGATCTGCATAGAGTCGGCACACACAATCTCGCCGTCCAGCCGCCGAGCCAGGGCAATGCCCAAACCGGTTTTGCCGGAGGCGGTGGGACCGGCCACCACAAGTACCTTTGTCTTCATACTCACGCCCTGCCGAACTGTCTTTCGATCTCGTACCGGCTAACCTTGATCATCACCGGCCGCCCATGGGGGCAGTAGCGAATATCCGGCATGGACAGCAGCTTTTCAACAAACAGGCGCTGCTCCGCCGGGCTTGTCACATCACCGGCCTTGACCGCTGCGCGGCAAGCGGTGGAATGGAAAATCCAGTCCAGCTTTTCCGGCTCAATGTCCGTTTTGTGCTCCAGCAGCTTCTCTGCGATCTCGCAAATCAGGTCAGCAATATTTGCCCCGTCCAGCATAGCGGGCACCGATCGCACCAACACCGCGTCCGTACCAAAGATCTCCACCTCAAAGCCGCCTTTTTGCAGCAGGTCCAGATGTTCCTCAATGGCAGACAGCTCCGCTTTGTTCAAGCGCACGGACACCGGCGCCAGCAGCAACTGGCTGTGGACCTCCGCGCTCCGGCGCAGGGCTTCAAAATTCATCCGCTCGTGGGCGGCGTGCTTGTCAATATAATATAAATTATTTTCTATCTCTACAAGTATATAGGTCTTAAAGGCTTCACCAACTACACGGAAGGCCGGGGTCTTCCGGTCCTCGTCCACCACCTGCACCGTGGGGGCAGGTGCTGTCTCCGCCGAAAGCGGCACAGACACTGCCGACTCTGCGCTCTCATGCGTAGGCACTGCCGGGGGCGCTTGGGCGGGCACTTCCTGCTCACGCTGTACCACCGGCGCAGCCTGGGGTTCCAAGGCGTTGATTTCGGTTACTTTTACAGGTGCCGGCTCTTGCGCCGTCGGCGCTGTGCTTTGCTCTGCCGCCCGCTGCACCGGGATCTGCCCCTGGGGCGCGGTACGGTACGGCACACCTGCCTGCGCCGTCTGCCAAAAGTCCGTGCGGGGCGCTGTTTGCAGCACCGTTTGCACGCTCTCTTCCTTTTTGCGGAAGAAGTCGATCTTGGCGCTGCGACTGCCTGCCGGCGGGTACGCGCGTCCTACCTCATCCGCTGCGGGGGTGCCGCCAAAGGTCACTTCCTTTACACTGTCGCCGGTCTCAATCGCGGTCTTGACCCCATAATACACCAGGTCAAATACCGGCTTTTCGTTGGCAAAGCGCACCTCGATCTTGGCCGGGTGCACATTCACATCCACCAGCGCCGCGTTGACGGTCATATTCAGCACGCAGGCGGGAAAGCGCCCCACCATAATGCTGTTTTTATACGCCTGCTCCAGCGCCGCCAAGGCGGTCTTAGACTTCACCAGGCGACCGTTTATGAAAAAATACTGCATGGCCCGGCTTTTGCGGGAGGCATGGGGGCTGGACACATAACCCTCCAGCTCCATACCGTTATAGCTGTAATGCACCGGGATCAGCGACTGGGTCAGTTCTCGACCAAACACGGAGTACACCGTGCTCTTTAAGTCCTTGTTGCCGGGAGTCACCAGGGTCTGCTTGCCGTCCCGGATCAGGCGAAAGGCGATCTCCGGGTGGCTCAGCGCCACCGCGTCCAGCACACCGGCCACCGCGTTGCCCTCGGTCACATCTTTCTTTAAGAATTTCATGCGCGCAGGCGTGTTAAAGAACAGATCCCGCACCACCACTGTGGTGCCCACCGGGCAACCGGCGTCGTCGCAGCTTTGTTCCTGGCCGCCGGCGATCACATAGCGGGTGCCCACCTGCTCTTCTGCTGTGCGGGTAAGCAGTTCCACCTGCGCCACTGCGCCGATGGAAGCCATAGCCTCGCCCCGAAAGCCCAGGGTGCCGATGGCGTTCAAGTCCTCCTCGGTTGCGATCTTGGAGGTGGCATGGCTGATAAACACCTTGGGCACATCCGCCCTTGCGATACCACAGCCGTCGTCCGTAATGCGCATATAGGTAGAGCCGCCGTGCTGGATCTCCACCGTTATGCGGGTGGCGCCGGCGTCAATGGAATTCTCCACCATTTCTTTAATTGCAGAGGCGGGGCGTTCCACCACCTCGCCGGCTGCAATCAGCTGGTACACAGACTTGGGTAAAATATGAATTTGCGGCATGGAACCACCGCCCTTTCTATAATGAAATCCGTTTTTAGCTAAGTTCCTGGGCCTTTTTGCGCAGGTTATCCAGGGTCTGCATAGCCTCAATCGGAGTCAAAGTGTTAATGTCTACGGTCTTTAGAATTTCCAAAATCTCGTTGGTGCCATTGGCGGTGAAATTGTACTGAATTTCCTCCTCCGGCTCCTCCTCTATAGCTTCCTCCGCCTTAAACTCGATAGGCACGCTGTTCTGCTCCAGTTCCTTGAGGATCACTTTGGCGCGGCGCACCACCTTGTCCGGCACACCGGCCAGCTTGGCCACTTCAATACCAAAGCTCTGGTCCGCGCCGCCCCGCACGATCCGCCGCAGGAAAGTAATATCGTCTCCCCGCTTCTTCACCGCTACGGAGTAGTTGCGCACACCGTCTACCAACCCCTCCATGGCGGTCAGCTCATGGTAATGGGTGGCAAACAGCGTCTTGGCGCCCAGGGTCTTGCGCTTGCACACATATTCCAGCACCGCCCGGGCAATGCTCATACCGTCAAAGGTGGAGGTGCCCCGGCCGATCTCGTCTAAAATAATCAGGCTGTTTTGGGTGGCGTCTTTCAAAATGGTGGCCACCTCGTTCATCTCCACCATAAAGGTGGACTGGCCGGTAGCCAGGTCGTCAGACGCGCCCACTCGAGTAAAGATGGCGTCTACCACGCCAATGTGCGCCTGCCGCGCCGGTACAAAGGAACCGATCTGCGCCAACAAGGTAATCAGCGCGATCTGGCGCATGTAGGTGGACTTACCTGCCATATTGGGGCCGGTGATAATGTGGCACCGGTCGTCCTGCAAGTCCAGATATGTATCGTTGGGAACAAAGGGCCCGCTGTCCAGCAGCGCCTCCACCACCGGGTGGCGGCCGTCCTTGATCTCGATCACACCATCCCCTTCTACCTGAGGACAGGTGTAGTTATGCTCTGCCGCCACATGGGCCAGGGAACACAGCACATCCAGCCGGGCCAGCGCCTTGGCGGTCACTTGCAGCCGCTGGATCTGACCGGCGATCTCCTCTCGCAGAGCACAGAACAGCTGGTACTCCAGCGCCACCTCCCGATCCTTAGCGCCTAAAATCTTGCCCTCCAGCTCTTTCAGCTCCTGGGTTATGTAGCGCTCACAGTTGGCTAAGGTCTGCTTGCGGATATAAGTCTCCGGCACCTGGTCCCGGTACGCGTTGGACACCTCAATATAGTAACCGAATACCCGGTTGTAGCCCACTTTCAGTTTGGGGATACCGGTTTCTTCCCGCTGCTGCGCTTCAATGGAGGCAATCACGCCGGTGCCGTCGGTCATAATAGCCTTTAGGCTGTCGATCTCTTCGTTATAGCCTGCTTTGATAAACCCGCCTTCGCGGATAGAAAAGGGCGGCTCCTCTACAATTGCCCGGCGAATTTCCTCTGCCACATCAGTGAGCAGGTCAATATCGCTTTCAATTTCCCGCAGCATGGCGGTGTTGCAGTCTGCCAAAGCAGTCTTAATCTCCGGCAGGGCGGAAATGGTGCTCTCCAGCGCCCGCAATTCCTTGGCATTGGCAGTGCCGTACACAATGCGGGTCATCAGCCGCTCAATGTCGTTAACACCCACCAGCGCCTGGCGTACCGTGTCTCGCAGCATAGGACAGTCAAACAATTCGCCCACCGCATTTTGGCGACGGAGGATTTGGCTGACGCTCAGCAGCGGCCGCTCCACCCAGGCACGAATCATCCGCTTGCCCATGGCAGTCTTGGTCTTATCAATCACCCACAGCAGCGAATGCTTCTTGTCGCCGGTCATCATGGAGCGGGTCAGCTCCAAGTTGCGCCGGGCGCTGATGTCCAGGTGCATAAACCGCTCGCTGTCGTAGAACTCCACTTCCGACGGAGTCTCGATCTCGTCTTTCTTCTGCGTATTCTTCAAATAAGCGATCACCGCGCCCAGGGCACACACCGTCTCGCGGCTGTGACCCAGGTCCAGTGCGGCGATCTCATCCTTCTTTAAGGTCTCTATAATTTCCTGGGAGCAGGCGTCAAAATCAAACAGCGCCGCCTCCGGGTACTCGGCGGACGCCTCCAGCCGAGCAGTAACGAACTGCACCACACGCCCATAATCGGCAGCGGTGCCGCCAAAGATCACCTCTTTGGGAGAATAGGTGGACAGCTGATTGATCACCTTGCTCTCCACATCCTCGCCGGTAGCCAGGGTCACATGAAACTCGCCGGTTGACACATCCGCAAAGCAAAGCCCGGCGCCGTTCTCGCTGCCAAACACACTGCACAGGTAGTTGTTGACGCCGTCCTCCAGCATATTGCCCTCGATTACCGTACCGGGGGTGATGATTCTTATAACCTCTCTTTTAACGATGCCCTTGGCCAGCGCCGGATCCTCCATCTGCTCACAGATGGCCACCTTGTAGCCCCGGCTCACCAGCTTGGCGATATAGCTGTCTGCGCTGTGAAAGGGCACGCCGCACATAGGTGCCCGCTCCGCCTGGCCGCAGTCCCGACCGGTGAGCACCAGATCCAGCTCCTTGCTGGCGATCTTGGCATCATCAAAAAACATTTCATAAAAATCGCCCAGACGGAAGAACAAAATCACATCCGCATAGTCCTTCTTGATCTGAAAATACTGATCCATCATAGGGCTGATCTTTGCCTTTGCCATATTCCACTCGTCCTCCTCTCTGCAAAAAATGCTGCGAGCGACCACGCCGCCCGCAGCCGGTTTACACCTTAGTGGCAGCCGCCGCAGGTGCAGCAATCGTGGGTGCAGCCACCCTCCTGCTGCTGGGGCAGCTCACAGGTCTCCGGGTCCTGACCGTCAAAGAACAGGCCCATCATACCGCTGATGTACTGTGCCATCTCCTCCATGGCGGAAGCGGCGGCAGAATACTTCTGCATATTTTCGCTCTCCATAATCTCACCATAGAGCTTCTGATAATCGGCCTGCAGGCTCTCAATGCGATCCTTGTCTGCATCGTTTGCCTTCTCTGCCTCCTGCTGATACTTCAGGGAGATCAGCTGCAGCTCCTGCATCTGCTGCTGCAGCTTCTCGTCGCCGTCATTGGCCTTAGCTGCGGCCTGGAGGGCTGCAAAGCGCTCGTCCTTTTGAATTTCTTTGCCCAGTTCTCTGAGTGCGGATTCCAAACTCATAAATTTAATTCCTTTCCAGTTCTCCCCGCAACACATAGGTGAGCGGTTCTATAACTTTTACATTTTGGAAGGAGCCGATCAGGCTGTCGTCCCCTTCAAATTCTATAATCAGGTTCCCGTCCGTGCGGGCGGCAACATAATTATCGCCTAACTTGCCTTTGCCGCTGACAAAGCACTTAAAAGTCTCGCCCCGGTGCAGCTGCATTTGCTCTGCGGAAATCTGCTCTTGCAGAGCCAGCAGCTCCGCCATCCAGCGGGCTTTTTCCTTATGGGACACCGGATCGTCCATCTTGGCCGCCGGGGTGCCCTCTCTGGGCGAGTAGATGAAAGTAAAGAGTGAGGTGGCCCCTACCTCTTTGACCAACGATAAAGTATCTTGAAACTCCTCATAAGTCTCGCCCGGGAAGCCCACGATCACATCGCTGGTGATGGAAAGGGCGCTGCCCATCTTGGCCTTAGCGTAGTGCACCAACTCTAAATACTGCTCGGCGGTGTAGCCCCGGTTCATGGCTTTCAGCACCCGGTCATTGCCGCACTGGAAGGGCAGGTGCAGGTGCTTGGCTACCTTTGGACATTCGGCCATGGTGTCCAGCAGTTCTTTGGTACAGTCCTTGGGGTGGCTGGTCATAAAGCGAATGCGAAAATCGCCGGGCAGGTCGTTGATCTGCCGTAGCAGTTGGGAAAAGGTGACTCGTGGGGTCAGATCTTTGCCGTAGCTGTTCACATTCTGCCCCAGGAGCGTGATCTCTTTATACCCGTCGGCGATCAGCTGCTTGGCCTCTGCCAGCACATCGCACGCCTGTCGAGAGCGCTCCCGCCCCCGCACATACGGCACGATGCAGTAAGTGCAAAAGTTGTTGCAGCCGTACATAATGGGTAGCCACGCCCGCCGCTGATCGTCCCGCACCACCGGCACACCCTCGGCAATCACGCCGTCCATATCCGGCAGTTCAAACACCCGCTTTTTGCGGGTTAAGGTGCGCAGCAGCAGCTCCGGCAGCCGGTGCACCACATGGGTACCGAACACCAGGTCCACAAAAGGAAAGGACTGCTTGATGCGGTCGGCAATGTGCTGTTGCTGCATCATACAGCCGCACAGGGCGATCACCGTGTCCGGGTGCTCCGCCTTATAGGACTTGAGCGCCCCCACGTTGCCAAACACCCGATCCTCTGCGTGCTCCCGCACGGCGCAGGTGTTAAAGAGAATAAACTGTGCTTTGTGCCGATCGTCGGTAAACGCGTAGCCCATATCCGCCAGCATACCCTTAATATGTTCGCTGTCCGCCACATTCTGTTGGCAGCCGTAGGTGATCACACAGGCCAGGGGCTTGTCCGTATAGCGGCTTTGCAGCACCGCCTGCACCTTGGCAGCGTTCTCTCTTTGGGCGTCCAGTTCTTCTTTGCTGATGGTCTTGGTATTAATCAAGGGTACTTCCTCCGACATTGGCTTACAAAAGCCCATTTCAGGCTCCTGCACATTATAGCATTATAACAAATTCCGCGCCACGGTTCAATATATATAATATATAATATTTATTAAAAATAAGTGAATTTTTGTTCACCTTGCACCCTGCCATTGCTTTTGACGGCAAAAAGTGGTAAAATCCATACTTGCGTGCCGTGGATCGGCACGGAAAGAAGCAATTTGACGAGGTGATCTTATGCTGCACCAGCGCGGCGCCGGTGTGCTTATGCACATCAGCTCCCTGCCCTCCCCTTATGGGATCGGCGTGTTTGACCGGCACGCCCGAGACTTTATCGACCGTATTGCGGACATGGGCTTTACCTACTGGCAGGTGCTGCCCTTTAATCCGATTGACGGAGCCGGAAGTCCCTATTGCTCCCCCTCCGCTTTTGCCGGCAACTACCTGTTTATCGACCCGCAGGGATTGCAGGATATGGGCCTGGCGACGGCGGAAGAAGTGGCGGCAAACCACTATGACGGCACGCCGTACACGGCGGACTTTGCCTTTGCCGGTGAACACCGACTGGCGCTGCTGGAGCAGGCTTTTTTGCGTATAGACGATACCCTGGCGGCCAAGATCAAGACCTTTGAGGTGGAGAACCCATGGCTGACGGATTACAGCGTATTCATGGCAGTAAAAGAGGCGGAGGGCGGCAAACCCTGGTGGCAGTGGAGCGACCGCCACGCCCATTACCACACCTGTATTCAGGACATATTTTCCTATGAGAGCCGGGCGGCGTTTTGGAAATTTGTGCAGTACATTTTCTACCAGCAATGGGGTAATATTAAGGCCTACGCCAACGAAAAAGGCGTGGCTGTCTTGGGAGATATGCCCATTTATGTAGCCATGGACAGCGCCGATGTGTGGTCCGGTCTGCCCCTGTTTCTCATTGACGAAAAAACCTTAAAGCCGGAGAAAGTGGCCGGTGTGCCGCCGGATTACTTTAGCGAGAACGGCCAGCTGTGGGGCAATCCCCTGTACGACTGGGCGGCTATGGAAAAGGACGGCTACGGCTGGTGGCTTTCTCGCCTGGGTCACGCGCTGACCACCTATGACGCGGTACGCATTGACCACTTCCGCGCCTTTGCCAGCTACTGGGCGGTGGACGCCCAGGCAGAGACTGCCAAGGTGGGCCAGTGGCTGCCCGGACCGGGGATGAAGCTGTTTGACAAGGTGTTTGAGGTGTACCCGAACGCCCCCATTATTGCCGAGGACCTGGGGGTGTTTGGAGAGGATGTGGTGCAGCTGCTTGCTGACACCGGCTTCCCCGGTATGAAAGTGGTGCAGTTTGGCTTTGACCCCAACGGTGACAGCAGCCACATGCCCCATAACGCAGAGAAAAACAGTATCAATTATGTGGGTACGCACGACAACAACACCCTGCTGGGCTGGCTGTGGGAGGCCAGTGAAGCAGAGCGCCGCTTTGCCCTGGACTATGCCGGCTTTACCGGCGACAACTGGGGCGACGGCGGCTACCAAAGCCCCGCCTGCCGCAAAATTATAGAAACGGTGTGGCGCAGCGCCTCCAACGTGGTGATCATCGCCTTGCAGGATATGTGCGGCTTTGGCAGCGACGCGCGAATGAACACCCCCGGCGTGCCGGAGAAGAACTGGCGCTTTCGCACTACAAAAGACACCATCGCCAACATAGACAGCGCCTATTTCCGCCGGATCAACAACCTGTTCCGCCGCACCTACCCGGTTTTTGAAAAATAACAGGGTCAAAAAAACATCTCCTTCATAGTATGTTACTGAAGCACTGCGGGGCGCCGGGCGCCCGGTGTGCAATAACCTATGAAGGAGTTTTGTTATGCCCGATTCAATCATTGATACCGGCGAAAAACGCATTAACGAGGCGGTGTGCATTGACACCAAGCGCATTTACGACAGCTGCGTAAGCAAGGACTGTCTGGAGGACCTGCGGGTCACCTTTTATGCCCCGGCGCAAATGCTGGTAGACAACGCGGTCACCGTCAAGTGCCGGGACTGCACCATTGAGGCTGTAAGCATTGATGTGGACGAAGTGCCCTTTGACAACGGCTTTTACAGCGTGGATGTTACTTACTACTTTAAGCTGACCTTTGACTGCTACTCGGCGCCCTGCACGGTGCCTATGGTAGCCACCGGCTACACCAGCTTTAACAAAAAGTGCATTCTCTACGGCAGCAGCGGCAATGTGAAGGTCTTTGTCAGCAATGTGTCCGCGGAGGCCCTGGACTGCCCGGAGGCCCCCCAGTACACCAACCCCTCTGCCAAGGTGCAGGCAGTGGATCCGGTGATTCTGTCTATGGATGTGGTATGCAGCTGCGACTGCCGCGTGCCCTGCCTAACCTCCATGCCCAAGTCCATTACTTCCACCCTGGACAACAGCACCCTGCCGGAGCGCCCGGCCAAGGCCGTGCTGGTGACCCTGGGTCTCTTTTCCATCATCCAGATGGAGCGGGATGTGCAGATGACCATTCCCGCCTATGACTACTGCATTCCGGAGCGGGAGTGCAACTGCAACACCGCCAACCCCTGCGAGACCTTCGCCGGCATTGACTTTCCGGTGGATGAGTTCTTCCCCAGGGACAAAGAGGACTGCTGCCCTTGCTGCCCGGACAGCGGCAACACCGGCACCCATACCGCCGACAACCGTAACAATCGCTAAGATCCAAAAAGCACCGCTGACGGTCCCCCGCCGGCGGTGTTTTTTTCGTATTTTCATTGTTTGTCAACCAAGAAGTTCGCCCGGTCTTGATACTTGCCGTTTTTGAATGTAATTTCGTAACTCACCCGATTCGACCGCAGGCGCCATTCCAAGACGGTCACGGTATCGCCGTTCTTGCTCGGTTCCACACCATAATAGCTGACTGTAGACAGCGGCGCGATTTTCAAACATTCTTCCAGGGTCAGATCCGGCGCCCGGTCATACAGACTATCGGCCTGATCCATAGACAAAGGACAGTCGCATTCCGTATTCACCAGGCACTTGCGCTCGTATATACCGTCCTGATCCGTATCTTCCAGAATCACATGGTACGGCATGCCCTCGTAAACGGTCTCTTCATTTGCAGCCAAGCCCGCCTCGTAATCCGCCGGTGTGTTTTTAGACCGCACCGGCAGTTGGGTTTTGTCCAGAACTTCCATGGCCTGCTGTAAGGGTTCGGACTCCACACCTTGGCGGGCTCGTTCCCGCATAAGGGCGTCTACGCCGTTAGACACGCCCAACGACACCGCCGCACAAACAATCAGTACCACTAAAATGCGCCCGATCACCGGCATACGGCGGAAAATACCCTGCTCCAGTGTTTGGCTGTTGACCCGATGGATTTTGCCGGCACAGATAAAATCCACCACGGCCAGTACCAACGGCAGAAAAGACAAAACAAGTTGCACATTGTACACCCAGTCCATATTCCAGCCCTTCCACTGGGAGAAATATTGCCAAGGCGACACACCCTCAAGTGCAAAGTCCAACAAAAACGGCGTGTCCATAGCTAAAGCAGCCGGTATATCCAAAGTCAGACAAAACAGTAGGGTAAACAAATCGTACCATAGCAAATACTGCGTAATGCCACTGATAACGCAAAACAGACCGTGCCCGACCAGCAGCACCGGATCCTTGCACTTCCACGCCCAGCGAAAGGCCAGGGTGGTGGCTGCCAAAACAGCCAGCACATTGCCAAACAGCAAGGTATAAACCAGCCAATCCGGCATAACATCATACAAAGAATACGACCACTGATCGCAAAACCCATACAGCACAGACAGCCCCACGCACGCCGCCAGGGCGGAAAAGCCCAGTACACGACCGGGCAAATTCCGGTGCAGGCGGCCCAGTTCCCGAGCCATCTCCTCCGGCGCGCCCATACGGCTCATCGCCATATTCTCCGCCTTTTCCCTCTCATGTCCGGCGTCTGTATAGAAGCTGATTTCGTCCTCTATATGATCCTCCAACTCCCGCTGCACCTGGGCTTTGGTATACGGGTTGGAGACCAGCAGCAGCGCCTTGCGCAAATACTCTTCTTTTTTCATGCCCCACCTCTACGCAAACTCCAACACCCGGGTCACCTCCCGCGTGTAAGACAAAAACTCCGCTTTCTTCTCGGCGAACTGGCGGCGGCCTTTGTCCGTCAAGTGATAATACTTACGACGGCGGCCGTCCACCGTGCGCCAATCGCTCTTTAGGCACCCCTCCTGCTCCAAAGCGTGGAGAATGGGATACAGGGTTCCCTCGCTCATTTGAAACACATTTTCGCTGCGAACCTCCAACTCCCGAATAATCCGGTAGCCGTACAAATCCTTTCCGTCCAACACGCTCATCACCAATAGCGGCGTGCCGCCCTTGAGCAGTTCTTTACTGTAACGCATACGCACCTCCTAAAATCAATACCTTGGATTACAATGTATATCTCACAGTTACATCGTAACACAAGGTATCACTTTTGTCAACAAAAAAATACCACCCTGTAAAAGAGTGGTATTATTCGCATATTTTGTTTCGCCTCTGGCGCAATCCCCCCCCTGCGGCTACGCCGCTCTTCCCCCCTTTGCAAGGGGGGCGTGGTTTTTGCAACCGCTTTGCCTCCCTTGTAAAGGGTGACTCCCCGCAGTGCGGGGAGATGCCGCTCAGCGACAGAGGGGACGGGCACCGGTTAGGTGGTGGCTGCGCGTTTACGAGCAGACGGAGGGATTTTGACATTTTTTCGTGTCAAACGTCTTTACACCTTTTCCATTCGGGCAAAGTTGGCCATCAATTTCTTGGTGCCCGCACGGTCAAAGGCCACCTCCAAAAGGGTATCGTTGCCCATGGGCTGGGTGGACAGCACCACGCCGGTGCCAAAGGTCTTGTGGCGCACTGTATCGCCTACGGCGTAAGTCACGCCGGTAGCTGCCGGAGCGGCCTTGGCGGTCTTGGCGCCGCCGAACTTATGGGCGTAGCTGCTCTTTTGGGTCTGCTGTCCCACCTTGGCGCCGGTAAAGCCTGCGTGGCTGCGGAAGGACTGAACGGTCACATCCTCCGTCACCTGCTCCGGGATCTCTCGCAAAAAGCGGGAGGGCATATTCCGGTTGGTGGTGCCGTAAAGCATACGCTGGCGGGCGTTGACCAAATAAAGCTTTTCCCGGGCGCGGGTAATGCCCACATAGGCCAGGCGGCGCTCCTCCTCCAGCTCCTCCTCGCTGTACATAGCCTGGCTGCCGGGGAAGATACCCTCCTCCATACCGGGGATAAACACCACCGGGAATTCCAGGCCCTTGGCGGAGTGCAGGGTCATCAGCACCACAGAGTCCTCATCGTCGTTATAGGAGTCAATGTCGGACACCAGCGCCACATCCTCCAAAAAGTCGGACAGCTCAAAGTCCTCGTTCTCCTCCTGGTATTTAATGAACATGGAGGAAAGCTCCTTGATATTGTTCAGCCGATCCTCGTACTTCTCCGGGTCGTCCTCCTGGAGATAGTCCGTGTACTTGGTCTTTTCCAAAATCTCCTGGAGCAAGTCGCTCAGGAGCATACCGTCCTCCAGGCAACGCTGGAAGTATGTAATCTGGGCGGCAAAATCTCTTAATTTTTGAGCACTGCGGGCAGTTTTTTGGAACTCGTCTGCTCGCTGGCACACCTCAAAAGCAGAGATGCCCAGTCCGGTGGCGATCTCCGTAATATGGCTAACCATGGTGGCGCCGATCCCCCGCTTGGGCACATTGATAATGCGCTGCAAGCGCACCGTGTCCGCCGGGTTGTTAATGAGCGCAAAGTAGGCGGTCATATCCTTAATTTCCTTGCGGTCAAAGAAGCGGTTGCCGCCAATGACCTTGTGGGGAATACCGCTTTTCGTCAGGGCAATTTCAATATTCCGGGACTGGGCGTTCATTCTGTACAGTACTGCGTGGTCGCTCATTTTGCGCCCGGCCTTTACATTCTTCAGAATCTCCTCCACAATGAAGGAGGACTCGTCCGCCTCGTTCTGGGCAGTATTCAGGATGATCTTGCTGCCGGCGCCTGCGTCCGTCCACAAGCGCTTGCCCTTTCGATTTTTGTTATTGGCGATCACCGCGTTGGCGCCGTCCAAAATATTCTGGGTGGAGCGGTAGTTCTGCTCCAGGCGAATCACTGTGGCGTTTTTATAATGCTGTTCAAAGGACAAAATATTCTCAATGGTGGCACCGCGGAAGCGGTAAATGGACTGGTCGTCATCACCCACCACGCAAATGTTCTTAAACTTGTCCGCCAGCAGCGAGGTGAGCACATACTGGGCGTGGTTGGTGTCCTGGTACTCGTCCACCATCACATAGCGGAACTGGTTTTGGTACAGCTCCAGCACATCGTCATTCTCTCGCAGCAGCTGCACGGTGTTGTAGATCATATCGTCAAAGTCCATAGCGTCCGCCGCCAGCAGCTCCTTTTGATAGAGCGCATAGCATTCGGCGATCTTGCCCTTACGGAAGTCCGCACCCACGGTAGCCCGGTACTCCTGGGGACCGATCAGCGCGTCCTTGGCGTTGCTGATCTCCGACAAAATGGCCCTGTGGTTCAGAAACTTGTCGTCAATGCCCAGCTGGCGCTGGCACTGCTTCATCACCCGCTTGCTGTCGTCCGTGTCATAAATGGTAAAGTGGTTGGTATAGCCCAGCCGATCCCCAAACCGGCGCAAGATCCGCGCGCAGCAGGAGTGGAAGGTGTGGGCCCAAATGGACTCCGCCTCCGGGCCGATGGCGTCTGCCAGTCGCTGGCGGATCTCCCCCGCCGCCTTATTGGTAAAGGTAATGGCCAGCACCTGCCAAGGCAGGGCGTAGCCGTCGGCAATAATATGCTGCACCCGGTTAACCAGCACGGTGGTTTTGCCGCTGCCGGCCCCGGCCAGGATCAGCAAGGGACCCTCGGTGTGCTGCACCGCCTGCTGCTGCATTTGGTTAAGTGCCATTGGTGTTCCTCCGTCTACAAAAAAATTACAAACAAAAAGGGCGCAAAATCCGGCAGGCTAAGCCCGCCGGATTTATCACCCAAAAATCAGTTGTTCCAGTTACTTTAACAAAGTGAGCATAATGCCAGCTGCTACGGCAGAGCCGATCACGCCGGACACATTGGGTCCCATGGCGTGCATCAGCAGGAAGTTGGAGGGGTTCTCTCTCTGCCCCTCTTTTTGGCTGACGCGGGCGGCCATTGGCACGGCAGACACACCGGCAGAGCCGATCAGCGGATTGACCTTGCCCTTGGTGAAGATATACATCAGCTTGCCGAAGAGCACGCCGCCGGCAGTACCCACGGAGAATGCGATCAGGCCCAGCAGCACGATCTTCAGGGTATCCAGGTTCAAGAATTTATCCGCAGAAGTGGTGGCACCTACGGACAGACCCAGCAGAATGGTCACAATGTTCATCAGCTCATTCTGTGCCGCTTTGGCGATACGCTCGGTCTGGCCACTCTCTTTCAGCAGGTTACCGAACATGAGCATACCCACCAGTGCAGCCGCATCCGGCAGCAGCAAAGATACAATGACCGTTACCAAAATGGGGAACAAAATCTTCTCCAGCTTGGAAACAGGGCGCAGGTTGCCCATCACCACGCTGCGCTCTTTCTTGGTCGTCAGCGCGCGCATAATGGGGGGCTGAATGATGGGCACCAAGGCCATATAGGAGTACGCCGCCACAGCAATGGTGCCGAGCAGTTCCGGCGCCAACTGGGAGGTAACGAAAATGGCCGTAGGACCGTCCGCACCACCGATAATACCGATAGAACCGGCCTGCTGAGGGGTAAAGCCAAGCAGGATCGCGCCCACATAGGTAAAGAAGATACCCAGCTGGGCAGCAGCGCCCAGAATAAAGCTGGAGGGATTGGCGATCAGCGGCGCAAAGTCCGTCATGGCGCCAATGCCCATAAAGATCAGGGGCGGGTAAACACCGGCTTTTACGCCGAAATACAGGAAGTCGATCAGACCGGGGCTAAGCACGGCGCCGGAAGCGTCCGTCAACCGGCCGGCCATCAGGTCGATAAACTCGTGAATACTGGAGTAATGCACGGCCAGGTTGGCGCTGGGAATATTAGCCAGCAGCATACCGAAGGCAATGGGGATCATCAGCAGCGGCTCAAAGCCCTTCTTGATACCCAAATACAGGAAAACAAAAGCAACCACCAGCATGACAGCGTTTTTCCAGCCGCCGTCCGCTGTGAAGAAATAGGCGTAACCGGAGTTGGAAAAGATCTGTACAATGACCTCCCAAACTCCTCTTAAAATCTCACTCATTCATATACCTCCGTTAAAACGGGCGTGTGTTCTCTGCCACAGCGGCAGCCGCCCAAGGATTGCGCACACCCACCGGATTGGGGCGCACACGGCGCACGCTCTGTACCACAGCACCGGGGCCTTCGCTGGCCGCAACGGCAGCTGCAATCACAGCCACGACCTCGCCGGGAATGCCACTCTCCACCACCGGTGCAGGTGCGGCAGGCGCAGCCTTGACAGCGGGTGCAGACGGCGCGGAAGCCACAGTCACCTGGCTCTCCATAGCCTTTAACTTTTTCTTCTTACCACGAGTCTCTGCCCCGTGCACAATGGCGCCGAATGCCTTAAACACAAAGATCAGCAGCACCAAAATGCCCAAAACAATCACAATGCCGGCGATCACGACTGTGCTTGTGAAAGTAGCACTACGGTCCGCCTCAATACCGGTAGCCGCCAGCAAAATTGAAGATAACGGGTTCATCTGATTAACCTCCAGTTACAATTTTCCAAATTAAAGATATTATAAATCAAAAGCGGCACAAAAGCAATGTTTTTTGCAGCAGAAAGAAAAAAATTGCAAAACTTCGTCAAACTGTATAAAATCCGGCGGAAAGTCTTGATTTATTTTTAAGATCGGATATAATGATAGTGTACCAAAAGGAGGCGGACTTATGACTGAACAGACCTTGATCATTGCCATCTTGGTGGCGCTGGTGATCCTGTGGATCACAGAGACTTTAGGCATGCACCGCACCAGCCGCATTTTAGGCGGCGTTATTGACTTGGGCTTTGCCGTGCTGCGCTAAGTAAACAGAAGGAAATACATAGACCTACAAAAACAGCCGCTGCTTATTGCAGCGGCTGTTCTTTATTCTGTTATTCTTTTATGCGGCAAATGCGCATGGCATGCTTCTCCACCTTAAAACGCACTTCCGTATAGTCAAAATTCTCCCCATCGCAGTTACCCAAAAGCGGCCGATCGTCCACGGACCAAAAGCGACCGCCTACGGTGTAACCGGTATGTACCACATCCGGCGCATACTCGGCAGCCGTGCCGGCACTGTACCGCGGCACGATGGGCACTGCCTTCGCCAGGCTCAGCGGATCCACATAGGTAAAATCCAGCAGACCGTCGTCCAGCTTGCTGCCCGGTGCCGGACAAAAGCCGCCGCCGTAGTAGCTGGCGTTGCAGATGGCAAACAGGGCATATTCCATATTCTCCCGATGAAATTTATAGGGGTTGCCGTTTTCGTCCACACAGTCCAGTTCAACATTGACCTTGTAGCGCAGGGGCTGCATCATCACCGGCACCACGGCAATATTGTATGCCTGATGGCCCAGCGGGGGAATTTTACCTGCGATCTTGCGGCCGATGGTCTCCACCTTGGTGTCCAGCCCATAGCTCATCACATTGATGCACTTTTCGCCGTTATAGTCGATCAGATCCAGCGGCTCCACCGTGTAATTCAGCTTGCCGGAGTACAGGCCAAAAGATTTGATCACATTCTCCACATTGATCTTCTTGGTGCCATAGACTTTCTTGGCAAAATCGTTGCCGGTGCCCAAGGGCAGCAGCATCATAGGGGTCTCTGTATGCGCCAAGCCGTTGGCAATCTCATGTACTGTGCCGTCGCCGCCACAGCAGACAATGACACAGCGATCGCCATACTTTGTCGCATAAGCCGTTGCAATCTCTCGGGCGTGGCCGGAATGGTCCGTCTCTTCCACAATCATCTCATCATCAAGAAGACGAAAAGCGGAGCGGATACGGTTGAAAATAGCCTCTTTGTCCTTATGACCGGACACCGGATTCACAATAAATACATACTTCATCTGTTTTTCCCCTCTTTCACGCCGGGTGCCGTCAAGCCAGGCAGGCACCGCCCACCGGGCGCACTTGCAGCACATGGCAGGTGCCCTCGCCGAACACGCCCTCCAGCACGGTACGGTACTGCTCCAGCAGATCGTTTGGTACAAAGGCCTGAATGGTACCGGCAAAGCCGCCGCCGTGCACGCGATAAGCGCCACGATCACCCAGCACTTGGCCGCTGATGGCCAGCGCCAGGCTCAGCCGCTGATCCGTGGGGTTCTTGGTGGTAAATACATTTTGATTATACATAAAGGAGGAGCGGCCGGAGGCATTGATGTCTGCCAAAAAGCCATCAAAATTTCCCTGCTCTAAACAAGAGACAGCGTCCTCCACCCGGCGATTGTCATTATAAAAATGAATCGCGCGGATCAATGCACGGTCATTGACCTTGGTTTGCAGCTCCGGCAGTGCGGCAAAGAAGTCCTCGTAAGCCACCTGGCGCAACACAGACTTGCCCATGGCGTGCGCCACTGCTTCCATCTCGCTGCGAATGGCAGCGTAATCGTCCGTCAGATCCGAGTGGTTGCCGCCGGTATCTACAATGCACAGGCTGTGACCGGAGGCAGCAAAGTCATAATCCACCTTTTGGATCACCGGCTCTTGGGTGCTCTCAAAATCAATGGTCACAAAGGCGCCTACGGAAGAAGCCATTTGATCCAACAAGCCGCAAGGCTTACCAAAGAATACATTTTCGCTGTACTGTGCCACCTTGGCAACGGTTACCGGGTCGATGCCGCCATCGTTGTACAAATAAGAAGTGATGGTCCCCAGCAGCACCTCAAAGGCTGCGGAGGAGGACAGGCCGGAGCCGCCCATCACATCGCTGGTGGTTACCGCATCGTAGCCACCGACGGTATAGCCCAAATCACTAAGCCGCGCAGACACACCGCGCACCATAGCCGTAGAATGGCCAAAGGCGTCTGCGTTGGGGGCCAGATCCGCCAAATCTGCCACATTCATTTGGTGGCCGGCAGACTTAACCCGCACCACGCCGTCCTCGTTCTTGGAGGCAACGGCAATGGCATCCAGGTTTATGGCTGCCGCCAACACCTTGCCGTGATTGTGGTCCGTGTGATTACCGCAGATCTCCGTGCGTCCGGGAGCGGACATCAGGTGCACTTCCCGGTCTCCGCCAAAGGTTTCTGCAAAGGTGGTCAGAAGTTCCATGTACCGGGACTTCTGCTTTGCCACTTCCCCGTCGGTCACATATACCCGGCGAAAGGCGTCATCCAACTGGCCGTCTTTGATTTTGTTCATCATCGCTTGTGCATTCATAATTGTACCTCTTTGATTTTATAATACGATTTTGTATTTTTCTTTTTCGCTGTATAGGAGCAGAGTCTGATTCATCTGGCGGGACCGACGGCCGTAATAGATATTAAAGGCCATACTGGTAATGCCGGAGAACCCCACAATGATCATCAACAGCGCAATGAACCGCGCCGAAAACGGATTGTACAGCACGGTACCGATTTTGGTATAAATGTAAAGCCGGGGCGCAAAGCCCAGCAGGCTCAGACAAATATAGTAAAGGAAGTCGTAGTGCATGGAACCATAATACTTGGACACCATACCTAAAGGAATAGACGGCACCAAACGGGACACAAAGAGAACATAAGGGTTACCGTTGCCCTTAAATCGAATCCAGTCCCGAATAAAGCGCATTTGACGAATATTCAGGATCATACCGGCCCAACCGCCGCCGATCCAACTGCCTTCCGCGTATTTAACCGCGAAGAAGAACGCCAAAAACACCATATTGATCAGCATAGCCTGCCCCAACGGGAACACCACGCCGGAGATCACACACAGCACACCCATAGGAATCGGCAGCTGGCACTTGGCAACATACAGCGCAAAAATGCACAGAATGATCTCAAAATCTGAGTCCAGTCCTACAATGGACTCGTCCAGCCGCCGCAGCCAGCTGATGAGCGCGTCAAAGCGCACCTCCAACTCCGTGTGCTTATAAAGCGCCACAGCCAACAACACCAAAAGCCCCAGCGTCACCAGTGCGATCACGCCGGAAATGAAGTTGGTTCTGTGCCGTTTTTGCTGCTTCAACGGCGTCACCTCCCTTATCTGCGGAGGATCAGTCCTCCTGCTCTCTGAAGTTGCCCAAAAACTTAAAGCCCGGCAACTCGTCCGACAGCGCGCACAACAGGTCCAAGGTCACATCTCGGCGCACACTGCCCATAATATCCACATAAAAGAAATAGCTAAATTCGCCGTTACCCATGGGGCGGCTCTCAATCTTGGTCAGATTCAGCCCGGCCATGGAGAAACGGCCCAGCACCCGGTACAAAGACCCGGTGGTATGAGGCACTCGAAAGATCAGCGAGATCTTATCCGCGTCGCTGCTGATCTGCATATCCTTGGAGATCACAACAAACCGGGTCCTGTTATTAGAAATATTCTGGATCTCCCGTTTCATAACCTGCAAGCCGTATTTTTTTGCCGCAGTAGGTGAACAGATAGCGGCAATATCCCGCCGGTCGGACTGAGCCACATACTTAGCGGCCGCCGCTGTATTGGAATAAGTAATGCCGGTAAAGCCGAAATTCTCAATAAAATTACTGCACTGGGTCAGCGCCTGATGATGGCTGTAAATGCTCTCCACATCTTCATACCGGGTATCCGGGTGGGCGGCCAGGCAGTGCTCGATCTTTTCGTCTCGGGCACCTACCATAAAAAAGCGGTACTTCATAATCAGGTCATAGGACTCGTGCACACTGCCGGCGGTAGAGTTCTCCACCGGGATAATGCCGTAGCGTGCCTCGCCCTTGTCCACTGCCTCAAATACATTCTCAAAATACTTATAATATTTGATGGGCACACCGGGAAATAGCCGCGCCCCGGCGATGGACGCATAAGCGCCCTCCACACCGGCACAGGCAATGCACTCACCGGGCGCCACAGCAATGGGGCCGTCCTGCAAGGCTGCCGTGATCTCTTTTCTTAAATCGGCGCCGCCGTCCATCATCTTGTGCTGGAGCGCACGGGAGGCGTCCATAGTAGCAGCAAACACGGTCTTGATCGTTTCGCCCCGATCGCCGCACTTGCCTGCCACATCGTCGAGAATTTGGCGTTCCCGCTCCTCATTGAGCACGGGAATACCCCGCTCCACCTTGTACTTGGCCACCTGCTCAGACACATCCATGCGCGCCATCAGCAGAGGAATCAGCTGATCGTCGATACGGTCGATCTCTTTTCTCAGTTCCAACAAATCCATGTATTTTTTATTCCTTATATTCTCTTACTTTTCGATTTTATCCTTGGATCAGCAAATCCATCAGCCCAAAGGCTACGGCAGCCTCTACCACCGGCACGGCACGAGGCACGATACAGGGATCGTGGCGACCGTGAATGGTCAGGGTCTCCGACTCCATGGTCTGCAAATTCACACTGGGCTGTGGCTGACCAATGGAGGGCGTGGGCTTTATGGCCACCTGAAGCACCAAGGGAGCACCGGAGGTCATACCGCCCAGCACGCCGCCGTTATTATTGGTCAACAGCGCCACCTTTCCGTCCCGGACGGTGTAGCCGTCGTTTACATCTGCACCAAAGGCGCCGGCAAAATCAAAGCCCAGACCAAACTGCACGCCCTTCACCGCCGGAATGCCAAACAGCAGGGCCGAGAGTTTGCTTTCCACGGTAGAGAACATATTGCCCCCTACCCCCACCGGCAGACCGATGGCTGCGCACTCAATGCTGCCGCCCACACTGTTTTGTTGCAGCCGGGCAGCCTCGATCACTGCGCGCATATTCTCCTCCGCTTCCGGGTTCAGCACGGCAAACGTGCTGTCGCCCAGGCAGTTTAATGTCTCTTTATCAATGGAATTGGGGTCAAACAGGGCGTCCTTTACCCCGCCCACCTTGGCAATATGGGCGCCTACAAACACGCCCTGCTGTGCCAAATACTGCTTAGCAATAGCACCGGCAAATACCAGAGGTGCCGTCAATCGGCCGCTAAAGTGGCCACCGCCTCGCACATCGTTACGGCCGCCATACTTTACATAGGCTGGATAATCGCTGTGAGAGGGTCGAGGTACCAGCGCCACATTGCCATAGTCACCGCTGCGGGTATTCTCATTGGCAATCTCCATGGCCAGAGGCGCACCGGTGGTAAGCCCATTCAACACACCGGAGAGAATATGAGGAATATCCTTTTCCAGCCTGGGGGTGGCAGTTTTGTCACGCCCCGGGGCACGCCGAGCCATATCCTTATAAATGGCGTCCAAATCCACCGGGATACCGGCAGGCAAACCGTCAATCACACAGCCGATGGCCGGACCGTGGCTCTCACCAAAAATACTCAGTTGTACCTGCTCACCTGTTACTGATGACATCTGCCTTACCTCCCAGTGCACAAAAATCTTCAAAAAAGGCAGGATAAGTCTTGTTAATGCTCTCTGCCTGTTTGATCACGCTGTCACCTGCAGCATACGCTGCCGCCACAGAAAAGGCCATCACGATCCGATGATCGTTGCAGCCGTCCACTGTGCCGCCCTGCACCACGCCGGTGCCGTGGATCACCAGCCCGTCCGGCAGTTCTTCCACCTGCACGCCCATGGCCCGCAGATTCAGCGCCACGCTTTGTAGCCGATCCGACTCCTTAAACCGCAGCCGTCCGGCACCGGTAATGCGGGTGGTGCCCTTGGCAAAGGCAGCGGTCACTGCCAGCGCAGGCACCATATCAGGAATATCCCGAGCATCAATCTCCGCCGGGCGCAATTCGCCGCCACAGCACCGCACAATACGGTCGCGCACTTCCACCCGGGCACCGAAGCGCTCCATCATAGCACAAACAGCTTTATCCCCTTGGGTAGAGGCCGGGTTCAGTCCGGCAATTTTTATCTCCTGCCCCACCGTGCCGGCAGCCATAAAGAACGCCGCGTGGGACCAATCGCTTTCTACTGTAAAGTCCACAGGCTTGTACTGCTGATTGCCCCGCACCAGGTAGCCAAAATCCGTAGGCCGTACCTGCACGCCAAAAGCCGCCATCACCTGCAAAGTAATATCAATATAAGGCTTTGACTCTAATTCCGTTGTTAAAAGAACTGCCGAGTCGCCGTCTAAGAGCGGCAGTGCCAGTAGCAGCCCGGTCAGGTACTGAGAGCTGACGTTCCCGGCAATCTCATATTGCCCGGGTCGCAGCTTGCCGGTAACAGAAAAGGGCAGGCCCCCATCTGTCTGTACCTGCACGCCGTGCTGTGGCAGCAGGGTGGCAAAGGCATCCAGCGGGCGCCGGGGCAGCCGACCGGCGCCGGTAAAGGTTACCGACTTGCCCAAAGCTGCCGCCACCGGGATCAAAAAGCGCACCAAAGAGCCGCTTTCGTTGCAAAAAATTTCGTCCCGCCCGGCAGCCAAATCCGCCAGCGCCTGAACCGTGGCTGCAATATCTGCCGAAGTGCCTAAGGGCGCTACGGAGCCACCACCGGCCAGCGCACTGCAAATCAGCGCACGAATGGCAAAGGACTTAGAAGGCGGCAGCTGCACGGTGCCTGCCAGCGGGGACGGCGTGATCTTTACTTGCATGCCCCACCTCCAAACATGGTTCGCAGGGTAGGCAGATCCACCGGATCAATAAAGCTGTCGCCGATCTTACGCAGCAGCACCAGTTTCATACCGTCTGCGGTGCGCTTTTTATCCGCCTGCATCGCGTCCACAATTTCATCAATAGAATGGGTATCCGCCACAGGCAGGTTGTATTTTTGAAGTAAGGCTGCAATGCGGTCCGCCGTGCCTGGTTCCGTCAGCCCTGCGCCCTCTCCGGCACGAGCTGCCAGCACCATACCGATACCCACAGCGGCGCCGTGCGTCACCGTTTGATAGTTCCATAATTTTTCAATGGCGTGACCGGCGGTGTGCCCAAAGTTCAGCAGTGCGCGCTCGCCCGCTTCCTTTTCGTCATGCTCCACCACCACGCGCTTCATATCCACACAGGCATAGATAATCTCGTGAATACGATCTTTAGCACTGGCCTGCTCCAGCAGGGCAAACAGCTCCGCCGAGCGGATACAGCCGTACTTGATCACCTCGCCCATACCGTCACTAAAGAACACATCCGGCAGGGTACGCAGCACCTGCGGATCAATCAGCACCAAAATTGGCTGGTGAAAGGCACCGCACAAATTCTTGCCCATAGGCAGATCCACGCCGGTTTTGCCACCCACAGAAGAGTCCACCTGCGCCAGCAGTGTGGTGGGTATCTGCACAAAATCAATGCCCCTCAAATAAATGGCAGCCGCAAATCCGGCCATATCGCCGCACACACCGCCGCCCAGCGCAACCACCAGGTCGCCCCGCGTCAGTCCCTCCCGGGCCATATAATTCACCATATTCAGCACGGTCTCTGGCTTCTTAGACGCCTCACCGGCGTCAAATACCAGGGTGCACACCTGAAAGTCTGCGCTCTCCAGCGCCTGCACCACCCGGTTGCCGTACAGAGGGTACACATTGCTGTCGCTGATCAGGCAAATGCGCTTGGCGCCGGACACGCGACGCACCAGGTCACCGGCTTGCTCCAGCAGGCCATCGTCAATGAGAATATCATACGGTCTGCCGGTATGTACTGTGATCTTTTGCATCAGCCGATCTCCTCCTTAATTCGGTTACCCTGTTCCATCAGCGCTCGCAGTGCCGGCGCATCCTCCGCCTCAATCGCAGAGCGGAACTTTTGCAAATTGCCAACTAAGTCATCAATCTCGCGAATCAGCGGCTCCTTATTATCAATAAATAACTGGGCCCACATCTCTGCATTGATGCGAGCCACCCGGCTCACATCCCGATAGCTGCCGGCGCTGAAGCCAGCGTGCTGGGGCGCCAAAGGCGACAACACATAGGAGCAGGCCAGCACATGGGCAATTTGAGAGGTAAAAGCAATCATCTCATCATGATGCTCTGGGGTGGTCACCACCGTGCGTGCGAAGCCCATATCCTCTGCCAAACCGATCAGAGCATCTACCTTGCGGCGGGGTGCGTCCACCGGGGTACAAATGAAGGACGCGTTGTCAAACAAGTTGTTCAGGCTGTTGTCATAACCGGACACCTCACGCCCAGCCATAGGGTGGGCGCCGATAAAAGTAAATGGCAGTTCCTTATGCGCTGCCATTTGGCGACAGATCTTGGTTTTGATCCCGCAGGAATCCGTAACCACACTGTCTTTCTTAAACAGATTCTTATGCTCCAAAATAAAGGGCACAATCGCCTCCGGATAAAAGTTAATAATGGTAATGTCTGCCTGGGGCAGCAGTTCCTCCAAAGTACCGGTGGCATCAATGGCGCCGTCTGCTAAGGCGCGCTGCGCCACACTGGGCGTGCGGTTCCAACCCAGCACGCAATGTGCCGTGTTTTTCTTCAATGTTTTTGCCAGACTGGCACCGATCAGACCCAGCCCTAAAATCAATACTGTCATGAGAATTCCGTCTTTCCGTCCGTACCTACGAACCCAAAATCACAGATACTATAATAATATATTCCCTATCATAAGTCAAACGAAAAAGGCGAAAAGGCGCTCCTTTGGCCAAAAATGAACAGAAAAACGCCGCACCGAGTTACCTCAGTGCGGCGAATTCATTTTAATTCCAGCGCTTATTTGCCGAATACATCGTACTCAGAATCGTCAAACAAGTCGTTGCCCTTGTTGTTTGAAGGGTCGGATGTCATAACCACATCCTCGGACTTAAGCTGGTACTTGCGAACGGTGATCACCGGTTCTTCATAACTTTTTCTCATCTTAAAGTCCCTCCTTCCTTAAAACTGCACGGTCTCGCTTACAGCCTTGTCAGCATACACGGTATAGGTTTTGCCGTTCAAGGTGTAGGTCACATAGGATCTGTAAGTCAGATCATAGGAACCGGACAGCGAAGTGGACTTGATGCTGACCACATACTGGCCGTAGTTATCATTTTCACCGGTGTGCTTGGAGGCCTTCAGACGCTTAATGCTGCTGTCGGTGCCGGCGTTCTCCAGAGTCAGAGTCTTACCGGCAGCGGTGGTGAACAGCATACCGTACTCCACAGCCTTGGCATTCTCCGGCAGAGCAAATTTGCCGATCATGGAGAACTTGGTGCTGGCTTTTACGATGCCATCACGGGTGGAGGAGGAAGCATAATTGCTGTCACAATCCATCAGCACATCCGTTCCGAACTCCGGATCACTACACATATCCAGTACATCGCTAAGGGTCATACCCCAGATGGTAATATCCTCGCAGGCACGGAAAGCCAAGGTGCTGCCATAACCAACAATGCGGTAGCCATTTGCCGTATCGCCATTCTTGTTGGTAGTGCCTCCCTCGTAATAGGCTACCCAAACCTCTGCCGAGTCATCCGTAGTGGTGATGTAAGAGTTGTACTCGAAAGCACCGCTTACATCCCCGGCCTCAATGTTAAATTTGGCAATGTTCGTCACATCGTACTGTGCGGTAATGGTGGTGTCACCGATTACGTTAATCTTGGAACCGGCGGCTGCGCCGTTGTCATAACCGCTGAAGGTGTAGAATGCACAAGCGGGAGCGGTGGGCATGGTCACGGAGCCACTGGTGTAAACCACATCAAACACATGACCGTTAATGCCGTTGACAAAAGTCACTACATAATTGGCCTCGTCGCTGTCCGCCTTCTCTGTGGTCAGATACGTGTTGCCCTTAACCACAAAGCCGTAGCTGGGTGCGGTGGTCATATACTTGGGTGCGGTGGTCTGGGCAACCTGCACGGAGTTGTAACTGTAGTACCAAGCATACTTGGCAGCGCCGGTCTCCGTTTCAATGTCATCATTGGTGCTGACGGTACCGTCACCGTTAACTACAATGCGGGCACCGTAATTGTAAGTACCCAGCGGATCACCGTTCAGGTACACAGTGTAGGTCATGGGCTGTAAGGACTCCAGCAGCGCCTGGATGGCAGCATTCAGGCTGTTCATATCCTTGTAGGCAATACCCACAATGTCCTTGCCGTTGACCGTCACGGTCTTGTACAATTCAAAACCGGTAATGGCAGACAAATCATACGCATCGGAATCCTTGCCGTCCTGTGCCTTGGCCAGTGCAGCCTCTGCTGCGGACAGATCCAGAGTTGAAGCGGTAATGCTGTATGCATTTACCTTTGCGGTCTCTGCGTCGATCTCAGTCTGCTTGTCGCCCATGGTAGCGGCACGCTGATCTGCGTCATAGTGGTAGTAAGTCAGACCCTTAATGAGCGCAGCCACGCCCTCCAAATCGCTGGCGGCATAGGTCTTGTCGGCCAAAGTCGTCAATTTGGCCACCGCAGCGTCCAGCGCAGAGAAGTCGGCATTATCCATTGTGGAGCTGTACTGAGCGGTGTAAGTCACAGCACCGGTCACCAGCATGGAATCGGTGATCTCCGGATCCCAACCGGTAAAGGTGTAAGAGTAGCCGCCTTTCTTATAGTCGGTTACATCAACCGTGTCGGCCTGCGCCTTCAGGTTTGCACCGTACTCCACATTCTTAATCGTCTTGGAGGTATCGTTCCCGTTGGCATCCTTATAGTTAAAGGTCAAGGTGAAGGTGTTCAGCTCCAGAGCGTTGTAAGCACGCAGCAGCGTGGTGTATCTGGTCTTCGCCTCGGTAAGGATCTCGTCCGCGGTCATCGTGTTATACGCCATCTGACCCTTAGCTTTTCTCAAAGCATCGGCAAACTTGGTCCAGGAAGCCTCGGTGTACTTATTGCTGTCGGTCAGTGCGCTGCACTGGTTGATCAGGTCAAACAGATACGCAATATCTACTACCGTAGCGGTCACGCTGTAGTTCTGTACATCGTGGCGAAGTGTAGTCCAAGCGCTCAGGGGCTGATAGCTCAGCCGGGTCACAGCACCCACATTGCCGGAAACGGTATAGATCTTCTTGTTGGGCAGCGTTGTGGTGGTCAACTTGGTAGAGGCGTTATCCTTCGCAACACTCATGGTATAAGCGCCTGCATACGTGTTGCCGCCAAAGTTACCGCTGCCGCCCTTACCATGCATAAACAGAACGTTCTGCGTACCCTGGTTATTAGAAGCCACGCTGGTGGCAATGTCCAGCACATTGGTGGACTTGTCATTAATTCGGTTACCGCTTGCATCCACTGCAAAGGCATCCGTTTTGTTATCTACCTCTACCGCGTACAGGTCCTTCAGTTCCCATGTTGCGGAAGCGGTACCGGAAGTCTTAATGGCATTACCGGGCTTAATGTTCTTCTTGGTTACATATTCGTCCACATCGGTGTCTTTCAAACTGGGGGTCTGACCGGCACCTATGGCACGAGCCACCAACTCACCGGTATCCCCTTCGCCTGTAACGGTATCGTTCAAATTGAAGAACAGAAGCTGGTGACCGTAGTCACGCCAGGAGCCGAAGAACAGCATCATGTCGCCCAAATTAAAGGTGGTGGCTTCATGGCTGGTACGGATCATAACCGCATTGTTGGGGAAGCTAAAGCCCAGCGCCACAGAACCGCTGATCTGTGTATCGTTAACCATACTGCCGCTGGCACTCTTGGAGTTAGGAGAACCAACGATCAGGTGCTCCGCATTGGTAGCCACCGTGCCGTTGGGCAGTTCTGTGAAGGAGAATTCCAGTGCGTCATAAGCAGTCAGAATCTTCTCCAAAACCGCAGTGTAGTCAGCCAGCAGCTGCTCCGGCGTGGTCATGTCTTTGTTGTCCAGCGCAGCCATCTCAAACTTTGCATCAGACACAGCCTGTACCAGCGTGTCGAAGTTTACATATTTGGAGCCGTTCAGTGCTTCATAAGAAGCCAAAATGCTGTTCCAGCTCACATAGTGGGTTCCACTGGTAATGTGCAGATCATGATTGATCCGCAGGGCAGGAATGGCAGCCAATACCGCAGCGGTCTGATCCGCAACGATCTGGGTGTTCTCATCCGTCTTCTGCAATGCAGCAGAGGGAACGCCGTAGTTTTCCTCAGTGCCCCAAACAGCCTTCTTCGCATCGGCGACAGCACCGGTCAGGTTGGCATAGGTGTCCGGCGTAAAGTAGGTCTCATACGCCTCCAGGCCGTTTGCTTTGGTGATGGCTTCTACCAATGCTGTGGTGTCTACTCTGGAATTCTGTGCTTCCTCCAGCAGAGCATCATAAGCCTGCTGCAACTCTACTGCCAAAGGCGTTACGGTGCCGTTAGGCTGATAACCGCTCCCCACAGCCATAATGGCGGTGTAGGCAGCCTCATACGCGGACTTAAAGGCGTTCCAATTATCAGAAGAATAAACGCCGTTATCATTGCCGGCTGTGTAAGTGGCCTTGGTCAGGTCAATTACATTGCGCAGCTGATCGTAAGAGTCATCATCTGCCGTCAGTGCACTCTGTGCGTTGGTCAGCGCCGTGCGGGCGTTGTCAATATCCGTAGCACACTTGGACGCAGCATCTGCCGTGTTGGAAGCAAAATTGTATGCGGTGCTGTCGGACGGATTGATAGATGCCAAAGCGCTGGCAGCCACCAGCAGGCTGCGCATATCCGCAGCGTCATTACAATAGTTTTTAATATTAGAGATGGTGGACTTGGCAGTGGCCAAAGCCTCTTTCACCCCGGCATAGTTGATCACATAGCCGTAGTTGTGGCCATCGTGTTTTTCCTGGCTACCGCCCTTATCACCGGCCAAGCACTGGGAAGCAGCGATGATGGCTGCGCGATTCTTATCGTGGTCATAAATGGTGAAGCGGGTATCGATGGTGGTCAGCGGGGCGCTGGGGGTACCGCTGTAAGTCACAAAGCTGGAACCGGTGTTCTGCTTAGTGTTGTTTCTGCCGGCGCTGCTACGAGTCCAGTAAATGGGAGAATCGGCACCGGAAGCAGCTGCCACAGTGGGAACCACCGTGCCATCGGAAGACATAAACGGAATGTTACCGCTCTGGTCCTTCTTCACCGTCCAGTTGGCCAAAGTCAAATCCGTGTTGTTCACAGCAACTGCCGTAATACCGCGAGGCTTAGCGGTGCTGCCGTTATTGAGCAAATACTCATTGCGGTACTCATAGCTGAACTGTGCCGGTGCCCGCAGCGGTGTGGTGCCGTCATACAGGAACACATAGTCGCTCATGATAATCTTGAACCACTGCTTGGCGCCGTCATCAACGTACCAGGAGCCAACCACATCGTTAGAGAAACGCAGGTTGCCGCCGTAGTACAGCAGCCCGTTGGCATAATCGGAAGCCACGGTTGCACCGCTGGAGTCCGTTACGGTGGCATAGGTCACATCGGTGGAGAGCACCGTCTTCTGCATCTCCGTCGTTGCGGTGGTCAATGCCTGTGCAGCAGTTCTTAAATCCTGGGACGCGTCGCCGCCATAGACATACATATCCCGCGCTTGTTTGGCGGCCATATACTTGTCGTAAGCCGTGGCCATATCCGCATAAATCTTGCCGTCCATGGCAGATTCGTATGCGTTAATAGCATTGTCCAGGGTGATCAAGGCGTCCGACTTTGCAAGGGTGGGACCCTCAGCAAGAGCGGTGAGCGGCAGAGCCGTCAGCACCATGATCGCAGCCAAAAGCGCCGATAAAAAGCGCTTGCCCTTTCTTGTTTTCATAAATCTTTTCCTCCTTATTCTGCAACCGGCAGGTACGCCTCGGCGCCCTGTGCATCCGTCCGCCTTTCTGACCAAAAGGCCGGCGGCAACGTGCCTAAAGGCCCACCCAAATGCCAATTGAGAAAGAATTAACAATACAGGTGATGGGCATACTTCTGCCCATACATATATTACAAGACAATAATACCACTTATACCCCTGCAAGTCAAGGTGAATCCGTTGTTTTGAAGTCGTAAAAATTAACAGAATGTTCAAATTCCTTTTGTGCATAGTACACAAAACAAATGAGTAATTCGTGGATTTTGTCTAATATCAGACAGTTGTCTAAACCGCAATATGCTGTCTGTATATATACTGTTGGAACAGGCTGCAAATTAAGACGCCGTCCTTTTTCTACCCTTATGCGCCTTCTGCAATCGCCTAAGGCACAGCAAGACAAAGCGCGTATGAAATAGATACAATACTATATATGCGGTTATGCGGTAAGTTGCGGCTCCGATTATACATTTATGCACGCAAATTCCCAATTTATGCAGGATTTTCTTGTAATTTTATACAAATCTTTCTGCATATTTTGCTGTTTTTTGCATTTTTATACGAATTTTGCCAAATCGCTTGCAATTCCAACCGGGAGTTTATATAATGAGTACAGTTTTTGAAACAAGGAGCGTGCTAATTATGGCAAAAGAAATTAAAAAGGTCGTATTGGCTTACAGCGGCGGCCTGGATACATCCATCATCATTCCGTGGCTGAAAGAGCATTACAACAACTGCGAAGTGATCGCCGTGTCCGGCGATGTAGGTCAGGGAACCGAGCTGGACGGCCTGGAGGAAAAAGCGCTGAAAACCGGCGCCTCCAAGCTGTATGTGCTGGACCTGAAAGAGGACTATGTAAAGAACTACATCTTCCCCTGCTTAAAGGCCGGCGCAGCGTACGAGGAATATCTGCTGGGCACCAGCCACGCCCGTCCCTGCATTGCCAAGGGTCTGGCAGAAATCGCCATCAAAGAGGGTGCAGACGCCATCTGCCACGGCTGCACCGGCAAGGGAAACGACCAAGTGCGTTTTGAACTGAGCTTAAAGGCGCTGGCACCGGAAATGCAGATCATCGCCCCTTGGCGTGAGTGGGACATTAAGAGCCGTGAAGAAGAGATCGAGTATGCAGAGGCGCACAACATTCCGCTGAAGATCAATCGGGAGACGAACTACTCTAAGGATAAGAATGTATGGCACCTGAGCCACGAAGGTCTGGATCTGGAGGACCCGGCCAACGAGCCGCAGTACCTGAAAGATGGTTTTCTGGAGCTGGGCGTTGCCCCGGAGAACGCACCGGACGAGCCTACTTACATCACCGTTCACTTTGAGAAGGGCGAGCCCACCGCCATTGACGGCGTAGAGATGAGCCCCCTGACCCTGGTGGAAAAGCTCAACGAGCTGGGCGGCAAGAACGGCATCGGTCTGTTGGATATTGTTGAGAACCGTTTGGTAGGCATGAAGAGCCGCGGTGTATATGAGACCCCCGGCGGCACCATTCTGTACAAGGCCCATCAAATGCTGGAAATGATCACCCTGGATCGGGACACTGCCCACTACAAGAAGCTGGTGGCAGAGAAGTACGGTGAGTTGGTATACAACGGCCTGTGGTTCTCTCCCCTGCGTGAGGCACTGGACGCATTTGTCAACAAGACTCAAGAAACCGTAACCGGCGATGTGAAGCTGAAGCTGTACAAGGGCAATGTAATGAACGCCGGAATCACTTCCCCTTACACCCTGTATGACGAGACCGTAGCCTCATTTGGCGACGACGGCGGCGCATACAACCAGAAAGATGCTGCCGGGTTCATCAACCTGTTTGGTCTGCCGCTGAAAGTAAAAGCGCTGCTGGACCAAAAGCGGGAAGCAAACAAAGACTAATCGCTGACAAGCCTAAAACAACAGGGCGCACGGCCCACCGTGCGCCCTTAGACTGTCGATAAAGTGGCGAAACCGCGCTGTGTAAAAATATAAACGGACAATTCGTAGGGCTGGGGTTTGCTCCAGCCGAAGTTTTTCTTAATCATTTACATTCTAAAAAGTGGCTTAAACATCGAGTTCAAGCCACTTTTGGCGCTTTTCGTATTTTGCTCGGGAGCAGTACCTATGTACGGCACCCACTCGCAAAATACGAAATTTATCTCACTTTCTCTCAGTCTACCCGCACACATTGCATTTTACAGAAAGCAGGAGATTATGGCACAATTATGGAAAGGCCGGTTCAAAAAGGAACTGGCAAAAGAAACCAACGATTTTAACGCCTCCATTCACTTTGACAGCCGCATGTATAAAGAGGACATTACCGGCAGTATGGCCCACGCCACCATGCTGGGTGCATGCGGGATTATCGAAAAGAGCGAAAGCGAAAAGATCGTGCAAGGGCTGAGCGAAATTTTAGCGGATATTGAAAGCGGCAAGCTGGCGATTGATCCGGGTGCGGAAGATATTCATACATTTGTTGAAGGTGAGTTGACCGCCCGCTTGGGCCAAACCGGCAAGCGGCTGCACACCGCCCGCTCCCGCAATGACCAGGTAGCGCTGGACATTCGTATGACCCTGAAAAAAGAGATCGACACCATTGCCGCAGACATAAAGGATCTGCTGGCGGTACTGTGCAAAAAGGCGGAGGAAAACAAAGGTGTAATCCTGCCTGGCTACACCCATTTACAGCGGGCGCAGCCCATTACCTTCGGCCATCATCTAATGGCCTATGCCGCCATGCTGTGCCGTGATCTGGATCGACTGGCAGATGTAAAAAAACGCATGAATGTGCTGCCCCTGGGCAGCGGCGCTCTGGCCGGCACCACCTACCCCATCGACCGGCCAATGGTGGCGGCGCAGCTGGGCTTTGACGATGTAAGCGCCAACAGCCTGGACGGGGTGTCCGACCGGGACTTTTGCATTGAGCTGGCGGCAGCACTCTCTCTGGTGATGGTGCACCTGTCCCGCTTTAGCGAGGAGATCATTATGTGGTGCTCCTGGGAGTTTAAGTTTGTGGAACTGGACGACGCCTTTTCCACCGGTTCCAGCATTATGCCCCAAAAGAAAAACCCGGACATCGCCGAGCTGGTACGGGGCAAAAGCGGCCGCGTTTTCGGTGATCTGACCACCCTGTTGACGGTGATGAAGGGCATTGCCCTGGCTTACAACAAAGATATGCAGGAGGACAAGGAAGCCATCTTTGACGCAGTAGACACGGTAAAAATGTGCCTGCACGCCTTCACTCCCATGATCGACACCATGACCGTGTTAAAAGACAACATGCGGGCGGCGGCAGCCAAGGGCTTTATCAACGCAACGGATTGCGCCGATTACCTGGTGGGCAAGGGCTTACCCTTCCGGGACGCGTACAAAGCCACCGGCGAGCTGGTGGCTCAGTGCATTGACCGGGGGCTGACCCTGGAAACGCTGCCCCTGGAGGACTACCGGGCAGTTTGTGATCTGTTTGACCAAGATGTCTACCACAAGATCAATTTGGACACCTGCGTGGCCACCCGTATTTCCGAGGGCGGTCCCTGCCCGGAAAGTGTGGAGCAGCAGATCGGCAAAGTACAGGCGTTTCTCGACAATTATCCATTATAAAATATTGGCACTGTCGCCTTGACTACGCCGGGGTATAGGTTTATAATATTAAGCAAAACCGGAGTACCGATTGAAAGTTGAGAACGATATGGACTACAAGATCATTGCAGACAGTTGCTGCGACCTGACCGATGAGATGAAAGACTGGGGCAACCTGGCTCTGGTTCCGCTGACGCTGGAACTGGGCGATTACCGCATTATGGACGATGAAAACTTCGATCAGGACGATTTTATCGCTCGTATGCAGGCACTGGGTGATGTGCCCCGTTCCGCCTGCCCCTCGCCGGACGCATTCTGTGCCGCCATTGCCGCGGACGACGCCAAAGAGGTGTACGTGCTCACCATTACAGACAAGCTCTCCGGCTGCTACAACAGCGCCCTGCAAGGGGTTATGCTCTATGAGGATGACCACCCGGGAGAGAAGAAGATCCATGTATTCAACTCCCTGGCCACCAGCGGACTGGAAACCCTGATCGCTTATGAGATCCGCCGCCTGAAAGACAGCGGTTTGCCCTTTGAGCAGGTAGTGGAGCAGGTAGAGGATTATATTCACAACCACACAGCGCTGTATTTTTGCCTGGAAAGTCTGGACGCGCTGAAAAATAACGGCCGTCTGTTCTCTCTGGCTGCCACAGTGATCAAGAAGCTGAAAATGAAGCTGATTTGCCAACGCAGCAGCGAGGGCACCATCAGCCTGGCCGGGCAGGATTTTGCCGCCGGGCGCGCCATTACCAAAATGTGCGACCTGATTGCCAAGGATGTGGAGGGCAAGGATCTAAGCCGCCGCACCATGATCATCAGCCATGTGTGCTGCCCCGAGAAAGCAAATACGATTGCCGACAAAATACGCGAGAAGTGCAGCTTCGGCAGCATTATTATTTTGAAAGCCAGCGGGCTCAACTCCCTGTACGCCTCCGGCGGCGGGGTGATCGTGTCCTATGACAAATAAAAATCCATAAGAAGAAGGTAAGTACATTGGAAATCAAGTATGAGTTGACCAAAACACCGAAAGAAAAACCCACCGGCGCTCTGGGCTTCGGCCATATCTTTACGGACCATATGTTCGTCATGGATTACGACGAGAGCAAGGGCTGGCATGACGCCCGCATCGTCCCCTATCAGCCGCTGGTGCTGGATCCCTCCGCGCTGGTGTTCCACTATGCGCAGGAGTGCTTTGAGGGTCTGAAGGCATACAGAACCCCCGAGGGCAAGGTACAGCTGTTCCGCCCGGACAAAAACGGTGCGCGCCTGGCCTCTACCCATGACCGTCTGTGCATTCCGGAGATCCCGGTGGAGGACTTTGTAGAAGCGATCCGCGCTTTGGTAAAAGTGGAGCAGGACTGGGTACCCTCTGAGCCGGACACCAGTTTGTACATTCGTCCCTTTACCATCGCCACTGAGCCGGTACTGGGCGTAAAGGCCTCCAGCCAGTATAAGTTCATCATCATCTGCTCCCCCTCCGGCGCTTACTATGAAGAGGGTCTGGATCCGGTGAACATTTATGTAGAGGACGAGTATGTGCGCGCCACGCCCGGCGGCACCGGCTATATCAAGTGCGGCGGTAACTACGCTGCCTCCATTATCGCCTCCGAAAAGGCACACAAGCTGGGCTTTGCTCAGGTACTGTGGCTGGATGGCGTGGAGCGCAAGTATGTTGAGGAAGTTGGCTCCATGAACATTATGTTCAAGGTAGACGGCGAAATCTATACCGCACCCACCGTGGGCACTGTGCTGCCCGGTATCACCCGCATGAGCTGCATTGAGCTGCTGAAGAAGTGGGGCTACAAAGTGCACGAAGAGCGCTTTACCATTGACTTTATTATGGACGCTGCCAAGACCGGCAAGCTGGAAGAAGTCTTTGGCACCGGCACCGCAGCCGTGATCAGCCCCGTTGGCGGTTTGACCTATGAGGGCGACAGCGAAGTGATCAACAACGGCGAGATCGGCGAAGTGACCCAGAAGCTGTATGACACCCTGACCGGTATTCAGTTCGGCAAACAGGCCGACGATATGGGCTGGATCGTACCAGTAGAATAATCCCAAACCAACCTACACCGGCAGATGTGCACCTACATCTGCCGGTTTGTTATCCCTATGAGAAAAATCAGCTATACCGTGCCACCGGCTCTGGACGGCAGCAGCGTGGCGGCGGTGCTGCGCAGCCACGGCTTCTCTACCGCACTGCTGCGCAGTCTGAAAAAGACATACGGCGCCATTCGCCGCAACGGTTGTCCGGTGCGTACCGTTGATCCGGTGCATACCGGCGACACCGTCACCGTAGAATTAAATACGGACGGCGCCACTGCACCACCCTCAGCGGAAAAGGCAGTGATCGTCTATGCCGACCGGGATATTTTGGTGGTGAACAAGCGCGCCGGTATGGCCATGTACGAGACCTACAACCACCACGGCAACGCCCTGTCCAACGCAGTGGCAGCCGCCGGATTTGATGGCCCGTTCCGGCCCATTTACCGGCTGGACAAGGACACCAGCGGCCTGGTGGTACTGGCCCGGCACCAGCTGAGCGCCGCCAAACTGGCCGGAAAGGTACAAAAGGACTACTATGCGGTGATACCCGGCGCCTATGCCGGCAGCGGCACCGTAGACGCACCCATTGCCCACTGCCCGGACAGCACCGTAAAGCGACAGGTAGACCCTGCCGGCGTGCGGGCGGTGACCCATTGGGAAGCCCTGGGGCAGCAAGACGGCCGCACCCTGCTGCGCGTGCAGCTGGAAACCGGCCGCACCCACCAGATTCGGGTACACTTTGCCCACCTGGGCACACCCTTGGTGGGCGACAGCCTATACGGTACGGCGCCTGTCGGCGCCCGCCACCTGCTGCACTGCAAGACCATACGCCTAATGCACCCGGTGCGGGAAGAGCCGGTCGCCTTTGACTGTCCCTTTCCGTCGGATATGGAGGAATGGAACCAATGCCTGCCTACTGCACCCACTACATCTTTGCCTGCGAGCTGCTGCCCGCCTTAACGGAACTGGCGGGTTTTGACCTGAACCGGGACGCAGTCATGCTGGGCACCCAAGGGCCGGATGTATTTTTCTTTCACCGCATTGCCCCCTGGATGCCGGGCCGCTCCCAACGCAAGATCGGCTCCCGACTGCACCGCGCCAAGCCCGGAGATATACTGGACGCCATGGCAGAATACTGCACCCGGTGCAGCACGGAAAAGGACATTGCCCGCTCTTACGCCTACGGCTTTATTCTCCATTACGCACTGGACCGGCAGTGCCATCCCTTTGTGTACGCCAAGCAGCAGGAGCTGGCGGACAGCGGCAGCCCCCTGCACAAATCCGCCCTACATAATATTGTGGAGATGAGCATGGACGCAGTGCTGCTCCATGAAAAGCTACACATTGACGACCCTCGGTGCTTTGACACCGCCGTTACCGTGCCGGATGATCCGGCAGTACTGGACGAGGTAGCTGGGCTGCTGAGCTTTACCGTCTACCGGGTACTGGGCAAACGGCTGCAACCGCAGGACGCCCGCCGCGCGCTGACCGACACCAAAACGATGCAGCGGTTGCTGCGAGACGCAAACGGAAGCAAGGCCAGGATCGTGGGCGGCATAGAGACAATTTTGTCCCCCTTTACAGGAAATTTTCGTCTAACCTCTATGTTGCGGCCAAAAGACTTGGAAAAAGCAAAAAAATATGGTAATATAGAGAACAGGAACTGGCGCTCCCCTTACGCACCCGGCGTGCGCACAGAAAGCTTCTTTGACCTTTACCGACTGGCAAAGGCCCCGGCACAGGAAATGATCCGCGGTTTTGACCGGATCTGCGCCGGCGAAACCGACGGAGCCGCCGTCACCCAAAATTTATCTTTTTTAACCGGAGTGGAAGTAAAATGAAAAAAATTCCCAGCTTTCAAATCGATCACACCATTTTGGAAAAAGGCATTTATATCAGCCGCATTGACGATGATATTACCACCTATGACATTCGTATGCGCGCCCCCAACCGGGAGCCGGTGATGACCAACGCCTCCATGCACACCATTGAGCACCTGTTTGCTACCTATGTGCGCAATACGGAATTTGGCGACAACATCATCTACTTTGGTCCCATGGGCTGCCGCACCGGGTTCTATTTTCTCACCCGCAGCCTATCCGACAGCTACTGCATTCAGCTGATCAAGGACGCCTTTGCCTTTATTGCCGACTTTTGGGGCAGCATTCCCGGTGCTGCCATGAGCGAGTGCGGCAACTGGCGGGATCACAACCTGCTGCAAGCCAAGGAGGACGCCAAGCAGTTTTTAGAGATCATTCAGGACTGGACCAAGGACGACCTGAAATACCCCACCAAAGACGAAAACTAAAATAACAGCATACAAAAATCCCGCTTGTTCACACAAGACAAGCGGGATTTTCTTTTTTGCTTATTTATTGCAGTTTGGCAGTAAAGTCCGGTTCGATCAGCGGCAGACCCAGGCGGTGCACCGCTTGTTTCACAAAATTCTCGCTGCCGGTATTGGGCAAGGGCAGCCCCAGGAACACAAAATTATAGATCACCAAGTCCTCAAACTTAGGCTCCATCTCGTTCTTCACCTGCACAGTGCCATCCGGGTTAAAGCGGAAGGTAAAGCGCCGTTCATGGGCAGTCTCTATCGGGCGGATCCACAGCTTCAAACTGCCGTCCGGCTGCCAAGCCGCCTTGGAATAGGCAGTGTAATGCAGGTCTCCCAGCACCATGGCCGACACGCCGTAGCTGCCGTCCATACCCACTTCAACCGTGTTTTCATAATCCTTCTCCCGCCAATAGAAACGGGCACCCTTCGGGGTAAATTCAAAGCGCATAGCATTGATCTTGCCCGGCTTGCGATACAGCATTTGCGTCACAGAAATGGACACCACGGAGGTGAATTCCGAGGTTTTGCAGGTCATCAGGCGACCGCCAATTTTTTGCTCCATTTCGGTATTCCGGGGCGTGGCAGGCAGATCCTCCACGGCGCAGGCGTCCACCGCCTGTTGCAGCGCTGCCTGACCCTGCGCATCCGCAGGCAGTGCCTCCGGCCCAAAAGCCTCCGGGAAGTGTTTCCAAAACACCTTCATAATTTTATAGTCCTCGGACTGGCCGCAGTTGAGCACCATCATGGCGTCATACTCCGGCAGGAAGAAGCAGCGCTGACCGAAAAGGCCGTCGCAGCGGTAGCTGTTGGGCAGCGGATTGCGCCAAAACTGGAAACCGTAGCCGCACATATTGTCAATATAACCGTCAGACACCGAAGGGGTCTGCTTGGCCGTAGCCTGCGCCACCCAATCGGCAGGCACCAACTGCGTGCCGTCCTTGTACTTGCCGCCATGCAGATAGGGCAGGAAGAACTTGGCCAGATCCTCGCTCTTCATATACAGCCCCCAGCCGCCGGCGTTGTTGCCCCGGCCGTCCGCTTCCCAGAAGGGCTTTTCAATACCCAGGGGTTGGAACATACGAGGATAAAGATAATCCACCATGGACATACCGGTAACCTTGGACACAATGGCGGAGAGCATAGAGGTGTTCTCACTGATGTAATTGAACCGGGTATCCGGCGGCGCCAAAAACGGCGCGGCAAAATAGCTTTTGATCCAGTCGGTGTTCCCCTTCTCTTCAAACACGGTAATCAGCTTGTCGGAGCGCATGGTTAGGAGCATACGCACGGTCAGCGCTTTGTTTTGTGCGCCGTGCACCTTATATTCCGGGAAAAATTTGTACACCTTGTCGTCCAGGCTGAGCAGGCCCTCAGCCACGCAAAAGCCTACGGCCGTGGAGGTTACACTTTTACTCATAGAGTAAAGCACATGGGGTGTATCCGGGCCATAGGGCTTCCAAAAGCACTGGGCGAACACCTGATCGTGGCGCACAAACGTAAAGCTTTGAAGCCCCAAATGCTTCTCATTGATCTCGTTGATAAACGCGGCCACTGCACTGCTTTTTACGCCCACTTCCTCCGGCGTGACATGCTGCAACTGGCAGTCCTTTAATTTTTCCATAAAAAATCCCCCTTAAATTCGGCAAAATAGCCATATCCGATTTTTATTTTACCGCAGGCAGCGCTGCAATTCAACCACTTTTTGTCAAAAACACTGCCAAAAGCCTCCCGATCCGCCGGATAATCGGCAACCGAAGCCTTTTGTATTTTAACAGACAGTCCCAACCGGCAAAAAAACCACGAATAGCGGTTGCATTGTGGCAAATCTTGTTGTAGAATTAAGATGTGTATACAATGAGAATACACCGCAAGATGAAAACGAGGGATTGGACCAAAAATGAAACATACAAAGGACGGCAAAAACATAAATGCGCTGCTGCGTCGTGCCATGCTGGGCGTGCTGGATATTATGCTCTTTGCCCTGGCAAATTGCAGCATCTGCTACCTGACCATGAGCGGCCACATTATGGCCACAGACTACAAATACATGATCTTCAACTACCTGCACTTTGGGCTGACCAGCGTGCTGTTGGTGGGGATCAATTCTGCTTTCGGTCTGTACCGCAGCGTATGGTACTTTGCCGGATCGGACGAGATTGTGAAAAGCTTTTTAGGCGCCTTAGTCAATGCCGTACAGCTGTTCTTATGTGACCGCTTTCTGTTTGCCAAGCTGCTGCACACCAAGGGCTACTTGCCTTATTATGCCTATATTCTCTTTTTTGTTCTGATGTTCGTTGCCACGCTGATTCCCCGGATCGGCTATCGTATTCTGCGCCGATATGTGCACAACCTGGTCGGCCGACGGGACGGCCAAAAGCGTATTATGATCGTGGGTGCCGGATTTATGGGCAACTTTATCATTGACGAGCTGCGCAACGGTCACTACCGGGAGGGACGACCGGTGATCGCGCTGGACGATAACCCTGCCAAGTACAAAAAGCGCATTAACGGCGTGAAAATCGTGGGCGTCTGCGACGATCTGCCACGGCTGACCGAAAAATATAAAATTGACGAAATCATCTTTTGCATTCCCTCAGCAGCACCGGCGCGGCGGCGAGACCTGGTGAACTTAGCTATGCGCACCAAGGCCAATGTAAAAATCTCTCCCTCCGTACAGGAGTTTTGGGAGAACGGCAACGGTGCCCAGCGGATCCGGAATGTGGAGATTTCCGACCTGCTGTCCCGCCCGGAGGTGACCCTGGACAAAAAAATCTGCCGCTACCTGATCGGCAAAACAATTTTGGTTACCGGGGGCGGTGGCTCCATCGGGTCTGAGATCTGTATGCAGGTAGCCCGGTACAACCCGGACAAGATCGTGATCTTTGACATTTACGAAAACTGCGCCTTTGAGCTGTTCAATGCACTCAACGAGAAATATAACGGCGAGATAGATGTGTATGTGCGCATCGGTTCCGTGCGGGACACCAAGCGGCTGGACGAAGTGTTTGCGGAATTTCACCCGGATGTGGTGTTCCACGCTGCCACCCACAAGCATGTGCCGCTGATGGAAACCTCGCCCTGCGAGGCGGTGAAAAACAATGTGTTCGGCACCTACAACGTGGCCGTTGCGGCAGACAAATTCAAAGTGCCCAAGATGGTCATTCTCTCCACCGACAAGGCGGTAAACCCCACCAATGTGATGGGTGCCACCAAACGACTGACGGAGATCATCATACAGTATATGAACACCGTAAGCCAAAATACCCGCTACGCCGCCGTGCGCTTTGGCAATGTGCTGGGGTCTCACGGCTCCGTGATTCCCATCTTCCAGCATCAGATCGCCCAGGGTGGCCCGGTGTGTGTGACCCATAAGGACATTACCCGCTACTTTATGACCATACCGGAGGCGGCACAACTGGTGTGCCAGGCCGGCGGTTTGGCTCTGGGCGGTGAGGTGTTCGTACTGGATATGGGCGAGCCGGTGAAAATTATGGATCTGGCCAAGAACCTGATCCGCCTGTCCGGCTTTACAGAAGGAGAAATACCCATTAAAATCACCGGCCTGCGCCCGGGAGAAAAGCTCTATGAGGAGCTGGCCATGGAAGAAGAAATGCAACGCCGCCAGCGCACCGCCAACAAAAAGATTTTTGTCACCCAGCCTGTGGAGATTGACAAAGATCGCTTTGCCGCCATGCTGGAGGATTTGGCGAACATCACACCGGAGACTGTGCGCACGGTGCTGATGCGCTATGTGCCCAACTATCACCCGGCTCCCTCGGAGCAGGGCAATACACATAAAGGAAATTAAGGAGGAAGCCTATGCTTTATCGTACGGATTTTGACGAGAACGGCCGCAAGACCCTGTGCCAAATGGACGGGGTCAACGCCGATATGCTTATGGACATCTTTGTGCAAAAGCTGGCGCCCGGCGACACCCTGACTCTGGAAGAAGCGGAAAAAGAGTGCGCTGTGCTGCTGCTATCCGGCCAGGTGACCTTTGCCGTAGGCAACAGCATAAACGAGACCTGCCAGCGCAAAAATCCATTTGAAAAGAAGCCCTACGCCGTGCACTTTTGCCGGGGCACAAAAGCCACGGTTACTGCCATAGAAGGCAGCCAGGTTTTGGTGCAAATGACTGACAATGATCGCACCTGGGCGCCGGAATTCTACCACCCGGGCAACTGCCTGTACCAGGAGTTCGGCAAGGGACAGTGGAACGGCACCGGGCACCGGATCGTCTCTACTATGTTTGATTTGGACAACGCCCCTCAATCCAACTTGGTGATGGGCGAGGTGTTCAATCAGCCGGGGCGCTGGTCCTCTTATCCGCCCCACCACCACCCCCAGCCGGAGGTGTACTACTACCAGTTTGATCACCCGGAAGGCTTCGGCGCCGGGTTTGAGGGCGACACCCCTTATAAAACACAAAACGGTGACTGCCTGTGCATTCGGGGCGGCAACGCCCACCAGCAGGTCACCGCTCCCGGGTACGAAATGTATTATGTATGGCTGATCCGGCACTTAGACGGCGACCCGTGGGACAAAACCAGAATCTATGTGCCGGAATATGAGTGGCTTGCCAATGCGGACTGAAGAAAAGATCATTGAAAATTATACAGACATTCCCGACCTGCTGAAGAACTGCGGCGCTCGGCGCCCCTTTCTCTGCTGCGGCAAGAGTTTTGAAAAGACAGACGCCTTTGCCTACCTGCAAGCACACTGCCGCCTGACAGTATGGGACACGGTGCGCCCCAATCCCCGCTACGAGGATATGGTGGCGGCAGCCGAATTATACCGCAAAGAAGGCTGCGACTTTGTCATCGGCGCCGGCGGCGGTTCGCCTCTGGACAGCGCCAAAATGATCAAGCTGCTGATCACCAACCCGGGCGTGGTGGGCTACGATGCCGAACTGCGGGACAATGACATTCCTTTTTTAGCCATTCCCACCACCAGCGGCACCGGCAGTGAGGCCACTCGGTACTCTATCTTTTATGTAAACGAGGACGAGAAGCACTCTGTCAGCCACCCCGGCTTTCTGCCCGGCTATGTGTTGCTGGATCCCTGCTTTTTGCAAACGGTACCGGACTACCAACGCAAGTGCACCTGTCTGGACGCCCTGTGCCACGCCATAGAAAGCTATTGGAGTGTGCGCAGCACCCCGGAAAGCCGCACCTATGCCCAAAAGGCCATTCGCCTGTATTTTGAGCACCTGGACGGCTATTTGGCAAATACCCCGGCAGGCAATGCGGGTATGCTCCGCGCCTCCTACAACGCCGGGCGTGCCATTGATTTTACCTCCACCACGGCGGCCCACGCCATGTGCTACAACATCACCATGCACTGCCACACCAGCCACGGTCATTCCGTTGCCGCCGGGCTGGCGGAGATTTGGGACTATATGCGCACCCACAATGACCGGGTGAACGATCCACGGGGTCGGGACTATGTGCTGGATAGCTTTGACCGAATCGGTATGCTGATGGGCGGTCAAAACGGAGCGGACGGTGTCGCCATCTTCCGTTCCCTTCTGGAGAGAATGGAATTGCAGTCGCCTACTGCCACGCCGGCGCAATGCACCGCCTTTGCCAAAAAGGTGGACATCAACCGACTGGGCAACAACCCCACCAAGCTGACGGTGGAGGATGTGGAAGCCCTGTACCGCAAGATCCTGGTGCATAAGTAAAAGATAAAAACCGGGTGGCTGATGGAAATACACGCACCACAAAACCAAAGGACCGTACACTGTACGGTCCTTTTTACATTTACAAATTCTATTACAAATCAAATTTGGCGGCCTTTTCAAACCCGGTTTTCACATCCAGTAGGCAGTCGTAATTATACCAGGGAGCCTCCCGCTCGATCATTTGCAGCAATGCCGGGCAGATCTCGGCGTCCAGGATCCACTTGGTAACTTCAAAATCCTCCCGAATATTCTTGGTGGGATAGCCGTTGAACATTAGGGAAAAATCCGTCAACAGCAAAAACACACCCTGCTGGTAGCGCATCAGATCATTGGTTGGAATACCGATCAGCTTGGCGCTGGGCGCGTTGCCCATTAAAGCCATATCTTGGCGCTCCCGCTCCATTTGCCGAAGCATTTGGCGCAGCCCGGCGGCGCCGCTTTGCATCAGGCTCTTAATGTAATCCTCCCGACGGCGGAACACATACACCTTGTAATCCTCCAGCCAGGCATTCGCCGTAGCTATGGACTCGGTATAATCCCCTTCGTCCCGAATTTTTACCGTATAAAGCGCCAACGGCGCCGGATAGACCTGCCGGTTCTTCAGCGCAAAAGACAGAGAAACATACAGACTCTTGGTAAAATCCACAAAGGGCGACACATCCAGATAATGCTGGGAAAAAGCAAACAGCCGATACAAATTTTGCCGCGGATGCGGATCCATCACCTTCTCATACAGGTGCATATAGCTGCCGTCCCGGCTGTAAAAGTCATACACAAAATCCGCCGTCACCTTGGCCACCGCATCCCCATTGTCAAACAGTGCCTGCCGGTTGCGAAAAATGGTGGGGATCAGCGGTCGGGCACGATCGTCCACCCGCTCGCCGCGGTAGAAAATCTTTTCTTTGTTCTCCAAAAACGGCGCTTTCAGCTGCTGCTCAAATTCTTCCATTGTGTGCACCTCTCGGCGCACCAGAGAAAAATCCACATCCAAAGCGTCAATGACCTGCGCCTCCCACTCGGCAAACTTATCGTCTGCAAAGCGGGTGCGCAGGTCTTTTTCCGTTTGTTTCGCTTTTTTTATAAAGTGCATCATCAGTGGGTATTGTTGTTAATGGTCTTGTAGTCGATATATTGCTGACCGGCTTGCGGTGCCTTGCCGGTTTTAGCCTGGATCATCTCAGACACCGTCACAATTTGATAGCCCTTTTTCACCAGCGCCGGTACAATTTTCTCTACCGCATCTGCGGTGGTGGAGTAAATATCGTGCATCAGGATAATGCTACCGTCATAGGCACCGTGCTCTGCCTGACTGATAATTTGTGCCGGATTTCTTGATTTCCAGTCCTCTGTATCTACCGACCAATAGGCAATGATCATGCCCTCTTTTTTGGCAGTGTTCTGCATGACGCTGCTCATATTGCCGCCGGGGCAGCGGAATGCCGTGGGCCGCTTGCCGCAGGCCTTATATACAGCATCTGAGCACTTAACCACATCCGCCTCCGTCACCGTCTTGCCGTAGTGATCGTGATTATAGGTGTGGTTGCCCAGCTCACAGCCAAGCTCCAACTCTCGCTTCAAGTACTTCTTGGTGTTGTCATTGATTCGCGTACCCACCATAAAGAAGGTGGCGCGGGCACCGTACTTCTCCAACACATCTAAAATGCGGCCGGTAGAACCGTCAAAGGCCGGGCCGTCATCAAAGGTCAGGGCCACCATCGGCTTGTCCTTATCAATATTCGCAGGCAGTTTCACCGTCTCCGCGATCTGTATACTCTTAGCCTCGCTCCAGGGGCCGTACTTGGTACTGCTGCCCACAGCCATGCTGCCGCGCATACGCACATAGTAGGTGGCCTTCTCCGTCAGCTTCTCCAGCACTGCACTGTTTTGACCGGCCTTAAAGTCCATGGTCTGCGCACCATCCGCGCTGAAGTCCTTATCCTTTGCATACTGCAGCTGATAGCCCGCTGCTCCGGTATCCGTAGACCAGCGCAGGTTCATAGACCCCTCCGACAGGGAGGACGCCTCCACCTTAGGTGCACCGGGCAAAGTGTATGCCGTCATCTCCGGGCTGAAATCACCGATATATTCCTTGTCTCTGTAAATCTTATATGCCCGCACCTTGTAGCGGTACACAGTGGCCGGCGTTAAATCCGTCAGCTGCACACGGGTATTCTTTTTGCCCTCCACAGTCTTGACTTTATCAAAGTCCTTTTTATCGCTTACGGATTGAAAAATCTGATACCCATCGGCGCCCTTGACCCGGTGCCAACGCAGGGTGCAGTCCGTCTGCTGGCCTTCTTCGATGATCTCCAGCTTCTCCACATCCCCCACCGTCTTGGCCTGAACCACAGACACGGCGCCAAAGGTTGCGATTAAAATTGCCAAAACCAAAAACAGTGCCGTCACGCGCACTTTGTTTGCCATAACCAGACAACCTCCTCTCTTATAATCAAGTTGATTATATAGCACCCGACACAAAAAGGCAACAGAAATTTGTAACTAAATTGTCACTCTTTTTTTGCCTTTTCTTGTGCATTTTACCATTGGTGTTTTTTGGCGTCAAAAGCCAGACAAAATTGCCGATTCGTCGTCCAATATTTTTTCCTTATTGACCGGTGCTTTCGTTCGTGTTAATATTATAATTATAATATTATAACTTATGCAAGGAGAAAGACGAACACCATGGAACAGATGCAGATTTTGCTGGCAATCCTGCTGCTTCTGCCCTTTGTCAGCGCCCTGTTGCTGGCACTGTGCGGCAGCGACCGTATGCGCCGGCTGATCGTCTATGGCAGCGCCGGCGTGCTGATGATCAGCGCCGTGGCCTTTGCCGTGTGTTTCTTCTCGGGGGAGAATTTGCAGCTGCGCTTTTTACAGAGCGGCGGGATCATTGACCATACCATGCTGGCGCTGGAGGCCGGCTTTGCGGTGCTGATCACCGTCCTTAGCATCAAGTACCGGCGCTATTATGTGGCGGTGCTGTCCATTGTGCAAACCGTGCTGACCTTTGTGTATGAACTGGGAGGCTATAAGCCTGCCGTACAGCCCTACAACCTGTTTACAGACCAACTGACCGTGATTATGGTGCTGATCATCGCCGTTGTAGGCACACTCATCACAGTATATGCAGTCGGCTATATGCGCGATTACCATAACCATCATAAGGAATATGCCGATCGGCGTCGCTTTTTCTTTGCCATGCTGTATGTATTCTTAGGAGCCATGTTTGGTCTGGTGCTGTCCAACAGTCTGTTATGGCTCTACTTTTTTTGGGAGATCACCAGCCTTGTGTCCTTCCTGCTGATCGGCTACACCCGCACCAAAGAGGCGGTGCAAAACAGCTTCCGTGCCCTGTGGATGAATCTGCTGGGCGGACTTGGATTTGCAGCAGCCATCTTTTGGGCAGGGGTGCGCTTTGGAATCACAGACCTGCAAAGCCTGATCCTGTGCGACGGCAAGCTGGTGGTGGCTCCGGTGATTTTGCTGGCCTTTGCCGCATTGACCAAGAGCGCACAATTGCCTTTCTCCCGCTGGCTGCTGGGAGCCATGGTGGCGCCCACGCCCTCCTCTGCACTGTTGCACAGCGCCACGATGGTAAAGGCCGGTGTGTACCTGCTGATCCGCCTGGCGCCGGTGATGTACGGCACCTATGCCGGCTCTATGGTGAGCCTGGTGGGGGGCTTTACATTCCTGATCACTTCCATGCTGGCCATTACCGTCAGTGACGGCAAGGCTGTGCTGGCCTACTCTACCATCTCCAACCTGGGGCTGATCGCCGCCTGTGCCGGTGTGGGCCGACAGGAGACGGTATGGGCCGCTGTTCTGTTGCTGATCTTCCACGCAGTATCCAAATCCCTGCTGTTTCAAACAGTGGGTGCCATTGAGAACGCCACCGGCAGCCGGGATATTGAGTCCATGCACGGACTGATTGCCCGGCACCCGCGCCTGGCGCTGACCCTTTCCATCGGCATTGCCGGTATGTTTCTGGCGCCCTTTGGCATGCTGATCTCCAAGTGGGCGGCGCTAAAAGCCTTTGTGGACAGCGGCTCCATTATCCTGGTGCTGTTTATTTGCTTCGGCTCCGCCACCACTCTGTTTTACTGGACCAAATGGGTGGCCACCGTGCTTTCCTGGAACCGAAAGGACACCCGTCAAAAAAACACAACCTCCGGGGATCAGTGGACTTCTCTGCTCATTCACTCAGTACTAATGGTACTGCTGTGCTTTGCATTCCCGGCAGTATCTAAATTTGTGGTTACTCCGTACCTGGCCGGTGTGTACGGCCACGCCTCAGCGGTGCTGTCCAGCGACAATATTCTCATTATGATCATTATGCTGGTGCTGATCTTTGTGGTGCCTATGGTGACGATGATTCTGCTGCGCCGCTCTCACATTACCTTTGAAGACACATACCTTGCCGGCGTGAATACCGGCAAGCAGACTTATTTCTATGACGCCATGGGCGATCCCAAGCACTCCTGGATCACCAACTGGTACTTGACCGACCTGTTCGGTGAGGCCAAACTGTGGAGCCCCAGCGTGGTACTCTCCACGGCAGCCATCTTGATTTATACCGTCATTGCGTTAGGAGGTGCGGTGCGATGAGCAATGCTGCTGTTGCCGCCATCAGTGTGGCGCTGTATATTCTGCTGGCACCGGGCGTGGGCGGTCTGCTGCAAGGTGTGGACCGCAAAGCCACCGCCCGTATGCAAGGGCGCCAAGGTCCGCCGCTGCTCCAGTCCTTCTACGATGTGGGCAAGCTGCTGGGCAAAGAAACCAAGTATATGAACCACATTCAGATCGTCTGCCATGTAAGCTTCTTGATTTTCGTTATTTTTACCGGCGCGCTGTTTTTCGGCGGCGGAGATCTGTTGCTGATCTTCTTTGCTCTGACCACCGCCAACCTGTGTCTGATCCTGGCGGCCACCACCTGTAACAGCCCCTATGCGGCGATGGGTGCCAATCGGGAGATGCTGCAAACCATGGCCTATGAGCCCATGGTGCTGCTCACCGCCGTTGGCTTTTATCTGGCCACCGGCAGCTTTAAGGTCAGCGACATTGTGCGTTCAAGCGGCCTACCTCCGATTGTGTACCTGCCCGGTGTGTTTTGCGGGTTTCTGTTCATTCTCACCATCAAGCTGCGCAAGCACCCCTTTGACCTGTCCACCAGCCACCACGCCCATCAAGAGATGGTCAAGGGGCTGACCACCGAATTTAACGGCGTAACCCTCCTGATTGTGGAGGTGAGCCACTGGTATGAGAATGTATTTTTAATGGGCATTATCGCCCTGTTTTTTATCAACGGCAAGCCCTGGAGCTATGCGCTGGCAGCGGTGGCCGTGGTGCTGTCTTACTTTTTGGAGATTCTCATTGACAACACCAACGCCCGCCTCAAGTGGCAGCGTATGTTCAAAACCACTTGGGCGGTGACCATGATCATCGGGGTCATCAACATCTTTGTTTTGCAAGTGCTAAAGGGGGTATAAGTGTGCCGAATGTAACCAAATCGCCGTGGATTATGCACTACGACGGCACCTCCTGCAACGGCTGCGACATTGAGGTGCTGGCCTGTTTGACCCCCCTCTATGATGTAGAGCGGTTTGGGGTCATCAACACCGGCAACCCCAAGCACGCGGATATTTTGCTGATCACCGGCTCCGTCAACCACCAAAACGCGCCGGTCGTGCGCCAGATCTACGAGCAGATGAACGAGCCAAAGGTGGTGTGCGCCATTGGGGTGTGCGCCTGCAACGGCGGCGTGTTCAAGGACTGCTACAATGTGCTGGGCGGGGTGGACAAAGTGATCCCCGTAGATATTTATGTGCCCGGGTGCGCCGCGCGGCCGGAGAGTATTATTGACGGCGTGGTGCAATCCCTGGCACTGCTGCAAGAAAAAAGCGAACGCCGAAAGGAGGCCGCAGAATGAACCCAAGCTACACCATTGAAGATGTGGATATCAAGACCCTGTACCGGATGATGCTGGAGCACTTGCGCGCCGGCTTTCGGCTGGTACAGATCGGCGCCACCGGAAGAGAAGATGGCACGGAACTGATCTATTCCGTTGCCAAGGACTACCAAATGGACAACTATCGGGTATTTGTGGAGTCGGGTGAGATCATCAACTCCATCTCGGATATTTTTCCCTCCGCGGCGCTGTTTGAGAATGAGATTGCCGAGCTGTTCGGGGTGGATATTGACTGTATTAACCTGGACTTCCATGGCAAATTTTACCGAATAGACAAAGAAACGCCCTTTTGCAAGGCCCCTATGGGTGAGAACGTAACCATCGTGAAAAAAACGGAGGGTGGTGCAGAGAATGGCTAATCGCACCATCGTGCCCTTTGGCCCTCAGCACCCGGTGCTGCCGGAACCTATTCATCTGGATTTAGTCCTGGAGGACGAAAAGGTGGTTGAGGCCATCCCCTCCATCGGCTTTGTCCATCGGGGACTGGAAGAACTGGCCGGTCGTCGGGACTTCCATGACTATCAATATGTGGTGGAGCGCATTTGCGGCATTTGCTCCTTTAAGCACGGCATGGCCTATTGCGAGACCCTGGAGCAGATCTTTGGCGCAGAAGTGCCGCCCAGAGCCAAATATCTGCGCACCATTTGGGGCGAGATGAGCCGAATCCACTCCCATCTGCTGTGGCTGGGTCTCTTGGCCGATGCCTTTGGCTTTGACGCCCTGTTTATGCAGTGCTGGCGTATGCGGGAAAAAGTGCTGGATATGTTTGAGGCCTCCACCGGCGGGCGAGTGATCTTTAGCGTCAACACCATCGGCGGCGTGCTGAAAGATATGGACAGCGATATGCTCAAAAGCTTTGTTGCCATCTTTGACGATATGGAAAAAGAACTGCACAGCCTTGCCCATGTTTTTTTGAACGATTACAGTGTGCAAAGCCGCCTGCGGGGCGTGGGCGTGCTCACCAAGGAGCAGGCGCTGCTGTACGGCGCCGTAGGGCCCATGGCCCGTGCCTCCGGCATAGAGATTGACACCCGCAAGCTGGGGTATGAAGCCTACGGCGACGCGGAATTTGACATCATCACCAGCACCGACTGCGACGGCTACGCCCGCTGCCGGGTACGCATTGGCGAGCTGTTCCAGTCCATTGGTATTATTCGCCAGCTGGCAGCCAAGGTGCCCGACTCCGAGCTGACCGTGCCCATCAAGGGGATGCCCAAGGGCGAGGCCATTGTGCGCGTGGAGCAGCCGCGGGGCGAGGCGTTCTATTATACGAAAGCCAACGGCACCAAGTTTTTGGAGCGCTTTCGTGTGCGCACCCCTACCTTTACCAATTTGTATGCACTCCTGCACATTTTGCCCGGCAGCGAGCTGGCAGATGTGCCGTTGCAGATCCTAACCATTGACCCGTGCATCAGCTGCACGGAGCGGTAAGGAGGTTCCTATGGCATTTATGGATTTTACACGCACGGCGCTGAAGAACCTGTTTTCCAAGCCTGCCACCCGGCAGTACCCGCAGGTGCCCCGGGAATACCCGGCACGCAGCCGTGGCCATGTGGAAATTGATATGGACGCCTGCATTCTCTGCGGCCTGTGCAGCCGCAAGTGCCCCTCCGGCGCCATTACCGTGAACCGGGCTGTCGGTACTTGGAGCATTGACCGTATGGGCTGCGTGCAGTGCGCAGACTGTACCACCGGCTGCCCCAAGCACTGCCTGCAAATGCAGCCGGGCTACACCCCGCCAGGGCCGAAAAAGCTGGTGGATGTGTACCAAAAGCCCCAGCCGGAGCAGAAAGAAGAAGCGGCACCCCAAGGCGGCAAAATCGTCAACGATATGGAAAAGTGCATTCTCTGTGGCCTGTGTGCCCGCAAGTGCCCCCAAAGCGCCATCACCGTGGACCGCAAGGAGAGCCGCACCTGGGTCATTGACCGCAGCGCCTGCGTGCAGTGCGGCGCATGTATGGATGCGTGCCTCAAGTTTCACGCCCTGTCCTTTGCCCCGGACGACGGCACTGCCGCCACGGAAACCTATACCAAACCCGTATGATCACGAAAGAATATATCTTTAGCGGCATTGTGCAGGGTATGGGCTTTCGCCCCACCGCCCTACGACTGGCTACGGAACTGGGAATCACCGGCACAGTGTGCAACACCGGCGGCCGGGTGACCCTCACCGCCACCGGAGAGGACGCGGCGCTCACTGCCTTCGCAAAGCGGCTGTGCCGCGCCTTTTCCATCTACCAATATGAAGTGAAGGAACTGCCGTTCCAGCCATTTCAGGGCTTTACCATCACCCACAGCCGTGGTGCCCGGGGTCTGCCTTTTCTGCCCCCGGACCTGGCCACCTGTCCGGACTGCGGGCGGGAGTTGCTGGATCCGAAGAACCGGCGCTATCGGCACCCATTCATCACCTGTATTCACTGCGGGCCGCGGTATACGGTTATGGAGGCCCTGCCTTATGACCGGGAACGCACGGTGATGGGGCGCTTTCCCCTTTGCCCGGACTGCCGGGCGGAGTACACCACCCCCGCAGACCGGCGCTGCCACGCCCAAACCATTGCCTGCCCCCACTGCGGACCGCAGCTAACCATGGACATAGAGACAGCCGCCCAACTGCTGCGGCAGGGAGAAGTGGTAGCCGTCAAAGGCATTGGCGGCTATCACCTGTGCGCCAACGCTGCAAATCCGCCAGCCGTGGCAAAAATAAGACAAATCAAACACCGGGGGCAAAAGCCCTTTGCGGTGCTGTTTCGCAATATAGAAGAAGTGCGGCAGTATTGCCGGGTGAGCCAGGCAGAGGAGAAGCTGCTGCTGTCTGCTGCCCGACCCATTGTGCTGCTGCATAGCAAACGACCGCTGCCGACAGAGATCACCTGCGGCAGTGACAGGGTGGGGGCGTTTCTGCCCTGCAATCCGCTGCAAATTCTGCTGCTGGAGGCGATCTCGCCCCTGGTGGCCACCAGTGCCAACATCAGCGGCGCGCCTATGTGCACAGACGATACACAGGTGCAGCAGTTCGGCGTGCCGGTGCTGGGTCATGATCGTCCAATCCTGACCCCTATTGACGACTCTGTACTGCAAGTGACAGAGGGCAATCCTGCCTTTATGCGCCGGGCGCGGGGCTATGTGCCTTTGGCCGTTGAACTGCCCTTTGCCGCCAAACAGACCACCCTGTGCCTGGGCGGTGATCTAAAAGCCACCTTCGGCTACCACGCCGGGCGCTATGTGTTTCTGTCCCAACCTTTTGGCGACCTGAACCACCCGGACTGCCTGGCTGCCTATCAAGAAAATATAGAGCGCTTCGCCGCCCTTCACGGCTTTACGGCAGAAAGAGTGGTAGCAGACCTGCACCCGGGCTATACCGCCCGCCGGTTTTATACGCCGGATATGCAGGTGCAGCACCATATTGCCCACGCTGCCGCCGTATTGGCGGAGCACCAACTGACCGAACCGGCTCTGTGCTTTGCCCTGGACGGCACCGGCTACGGCACCGACGGCCAAATTTGGGGCAGCGAGATATTTGACTTTGACGGTGAGCGCTTTACCCACCTGGGGCATCTGCCGCCCTTTACCTGTCCCCCCGGAGACAGCGTGGCAACGGACGCCCAACTGTGCCTTAGCTGCTATCTAGGCACCCAACCGCTGGTGAACCGAGCGAAAGACGCCGGCGTACCCCTGCTGCAAAACAGCAGCGCAGGGCGCCTGTTTGATGCTGCGGCTGCCGCCCTGGGGCTGTGCAATACCAACACCTATGAGGGGCAATGCGCCGCCGCGGTAGAGCAAGCGGCTCGCCGGGCAAGCGGCGCTTATCCCTTTGACCCGGCCTGCACCCCGCGGGAGCTGCTGGAGGAAATGCAGTGCCAAAGGGCAGATGTGCCCGCCCTGGCACTGGGGCTGCACCACTGGCTGGCCCGGTGGATCCTGAACCAAGCCCAAGCCTACCGACGCAGCACTGTGGTGCTCTCCGGCGGCTGCTTTACCAACCAAATTTTGACCCGCTGCACGGCAGATCTGCTGCGGCGCAACGGCTACACCGTTTATACCGCCTGCAAGGTGCCCTCCGGTGACGGAGCATTGGCACTGGGACAGGCATATATATCGGCACTGGAGGAATGACTATGTGCGTTGCCGCTCCCGGCAAAATTTTATCCATCAACGGCACCACCGCCACGGTAGCATACAGCGGCAACCGGGTGCCTGCCAACCTGGGCGTTGTCAAAGCCCAAGTGGGCGACTGGGTGCTGGTGCACGCCGGGCTGGTCATCCAGGTGCTCAGCGAAAGCCAGGCTCAGGAGATAAACAACCTGTTGGCAGAACTGGAGACCCTGCTATGAACCTGCCGAACATTCGCCGGGCGCTGGCCGACTACCACGGTCCGCCCCTGACTTTTATGGAAATTTGCGGCACCCACACTGCCGCCATCAGCGAGAACGGCATACCCGCCATTTTATCGCCCCGTATTCACCTGATCAGCGGTCCGGGCTGCCCGGTGTGCGTCAGCGTATCAGCCTATATTGACCGACTGTGCGACTTGGCAATGGAACCGGGTATGTGTGTGTGCACCTTTGGCGATCTGCTGCGGGTGCCGGGCAGTACCCGGGCGTTGGAGCAGTGCGTGGCTGTGGGCGGGCGGGTGCAAATGGTCTATTCTCCGCTGGAAGTGCTGTCTCTTGCCAAGGCGGAACCGAGCACCCGGTTTGTGTTTGCCGCCGTAGGATTTGAGACCACCGCCCCGGTGTATGCGGTGCTGGCAGACACCATTATGAAAGAACAGATTCCCAATGTGCAGCTGCTGACGGCGCTAAAGACCATGCCCCCGGCGGTGCGTGCCCTATGCAAAGGCGAAACGAAGATTGACGGTTTCCTGGCGCCCGGCCATGTGGCGGTAATCACCGGCGAAGGCCCCTGGCATCAACTGGCTGCGGCGCAAGGTCTGCCCTTTGTGATCAGCGGCTTTACCGGGGAGGAGTTACTATGCAGCCTGTACGCGCTGGTTCACTTAGCCGGGCAAGGTGTGTGCAAAAACCTCTACCCTGCCGCCGTTCGACCGGAGGGCAACCCTGCGGCCCGAGCGCTGGTGGACCGATACTTTGAGCCTACGGACGCCGCCTGGCGGGGACTGGGCATTTTGCCCGGCTCCGGACTGGTGCTGCGCCCCCAGTACCAACATTTAGACGCCGGCAGTGCCCAACTGACCACAGACGCGGCGGCCCAAAGCGGCTGTCGGTGCGCGCAAGTGATCACCGGTGCAATCCCCCCAACGGCCTGTCCCCTGTTTGGCACGGCCTGTACCCCCGGCACCCCACGGGGCGCCTGTATGGTGTCCGGTGAGGGCAGCTGCCACAACGCATATCTTAATCACAGGATGTAACCTATTATGAACATTGCTATTTTTGACTCCGGTATCGGCGGCCTGTCCGTTCTCTACCAGGCAAAGCGTATGCTGCCGGAGGCCCATTTTTTGTACTATGCCGATGAGGATCATGTGCCTTATGGTGAAAAAACCAGAGAACAAATTTTAACTTACACCGATGAAGCGGTGCGCTTTCTCTTGGAGCAGGGAGCAGACGCCATTGTGCTGGCGTGCAACACTGCCACCAGCGCGGCGGCAGCCACCCTGCGGGATCGCTACCCCCTGCCCATCATCGGCATGGAGCCGGCGGTCAAGCTGGCACTGAATCAAGACGATACCCACCGGGTGCTGGTAGCAGCCACGCCCATCACCATTCGGGGCAACAAGCTGAAATGCTTGGTAGAGCACTATGACGGCCACCACTTGGTGGATCTGCTGCCTTTGCCCGGACTGGTGCGCTTTGCAGAAAAAGGCATTTACTCCGGCGCCCAGGTACACGCTTATTTAAGCGAGCAACTGGCCGAATTCAACTTGGAAGATTACGCCGCCTTTGTGCTGGGATGCACCCATTTTAATCTGTTTAAGCAGGAACTGCGCACCTTGCTGCCGCCCCAAATGCGCTTTGTAGACGGCAACGCCGGCACCGTGCGCCAGCTGATCCGCAGAACGGTTGACCTGCCTGCCACCCACACGAGCACCCCGGGGGTCACCTACTTTGCCTCCGGGCGGCCGATCACCGACCCGGCACAACTGCAATTTATTCAAAATGTGCTGGCGCATTTAGAGAAGATGTATCCCATAGAATAAAAGGAGCCGTTATGGAAATTACCCTTGCCCACGGCAGTGGCGGCGCGGCCACCGGAGAACTGATCCGCACCGTGTTTGCCAAGGCTTTTGACAATCCCATTCTGCGCCAAATGGACGACAGCGCCGTGGTGCCCGGCAGCGGGCAGCTGGCTGTTACCACAGACAGCTTTGTGGTGCAGCCCTTGTTTTTCCCCGGCGGCGACATTGGACGCCTGGCGGTGTGCGGCACCGTCAATGACCTGCTGATGCGTGGCGCCACACCCAAGTACCTAACCGCCGGTTTCATTTTGGAGACCGGATGCACCACGGAGGACCTGAGCCGCATTGCCCGGTCTATGGCAGCCACCGCCGACGAAGCCGGTGTGACCATCGTTGCCGGCGACACCAAAGTGGTAGAGGGCAGCGGCAATATTTATATCAACACGGCCGGCGTGGGCTTTTTGCCCACCGACACACACATTGCCGCCACTGCGTTACAACCGGGAGACACTCTGCTGGTCAGCGGCGCCATGGGCGACCACCACGCAGCCATTCTCTCTGCCCGCATGGGCATGGACAATACCGTTCAATCCGACTGCGCCCCTCTGGGCAATATGGTCACCGCCCTGCTGCAAGGGGGCGTTGAAGTGCACACCTTGCGGGACATTACCCGGGGCGGCCTTGGCACCGTACTGTGCGAGCTGGCAGAGGCGGCAAACTGCGGCATAGAGATCGACGAAGCGGCGATCCCGGTGCACGAGGATGTGCGTGCCTTTGCCCATATCTTAGGACTGGAGCTGCTGCACATGGGCAACGAGGGCAAGCTGCTGGCTGCCGTACCTGCCCACCAGGCGGATCAAGCGCTGGAGCTGCTGCGCGCCAGTCGCTACGGTGCAGAGGCCGCCGTCATCGGCACCGTAACGAACGGAGAGGGCGTGGTGGCACTGACTCCCATTGGCGGCAAGCGCCGGGTCAGCGTGCTGTACGGCGAAGGTTTGCCCAGAATTTGCTGATTTTGATTTTTTAAAGGAGCTTTTTATGATCTTGTACTACACCGGCACCGGCAACAGCCGCTATGCGGCAAAACTGCTGGGGCACCGGCTGAACGACACGGTTCGGGACTGCACCCCCTTTATGCAAGGCGGCACCACGCCCCGGTTCCATTCCGTAACTCCATGGGTATTTGTTTGCCCCACCTATGCCTGGCAGATCCCCCATATTTTTGCGGATTTTCTGACCCGATGCCATTTTTCCGGCAGCAGGCAGGCATACTTTGTGATGACCTGCGGCGGTGAAATACACAACGCCCCGGAGACAAACCGGAAGCTCTGCACCCGACTGGGGCTGGACTATATGGGCACAGCAGAGATCGTTATGCCGGAAAATTACATTGCCCTGTTTTCCACCCCTAACTCGGCGGAAGAAGTGAACCACATTCTTGCCGCTGCGGTGCCTGCGCTGGAGCAGACCGCTGCTGCCATAGAAAGCGGCGGTCAGGTAACAGAACCGAAACCCACGGTGTTTGGCAAATTTATGACCTATATCGTCAACCCGATTTTTTACGCCACCTGCGTCCATGACCGGGCGTTTACGGTGGACGACAGCTGCATCGGCTGCGGCAAGTGTGCCAGCCTGTGCCCCATGAACAACATTGAGCTGCAAGGCGGCAAGCCTCGGTGGAACGGCCACTGCACCCACTGTATGGCCTGCATCAGCTATTGCCCCAAGGCAGCCATCGCCTACGGCAAAAAGAGCCGCACCCGCCGGATCTACACCTGCCCGCCTTATCGGCCGGCAGACCGATAATCAAGATTTTCAAATCAACCACCGCAAAACAACAGAATGAAGAATGCTCTTCTTAAGTTGCTTGCTATGTCTCTCTCTGTTTTTTCTTTATCCCCTATCGTTCATGCAGAATATGGCAGAATACGAAAAGACAAATGGCTGATATAAAATGTTCATGGAAAGAAGCGAATCATTTAGAGCAAATAAAAAATCGCCACCCGGGAAGGTGGCGATTTCTCATTTGCAAAGCGCTTTGCACATATTAGGTGTTTCAATCAATCATAATACTTGTCCAGTTCCGCATCGCAGGCAGGGTATTTTTTGATTTGCGGATGGTCGTAAACCTTGCCGCGAGCCACCACCATATATGGCTGCTCCAGGGCACGGAAGTCTGCCAGCGGGTCGCTGTTTGCGATGAGCAAGTCGGCGCACTTGCCCACCTCTACGCTGCCGGTCACATCACCAAGGCCCAGAATACGAGCGTTGTTTAATGTGGCGGTATAGAGCGCAAACTCCGGTGTAACCCCTACTTCCTTTTGGAAATAATGCAACTCCCGCCACATATTGTAATGGGTGGTGTACGGGCAGCCGGTGTCCGTCCCCAGACCCACAGGCACGCCGTCCGCCAACGCAGCCTTTGCGCCAAGCACCATATTGTTATACACCAAATTGGAATTGTACTGCACCGCCTCGGTAATGCCCAAAGTCTCTCTTTGGAACTTGGCCATGGGCAGCGCAGGAGACAGGGTGCACACCAACACCGCGCCGCTTTTATGGAAGGCAGCCAGCTCCGTCTCTGACAAAGTAGAGCCATGCTCAATGGAGTCCACACCATTGAGCACCGCTGTGCGTACCCCCTCCGGACTTTGCACATGAGCAGCCACCTTCAGACCATAGCTGTGGGCACGGTCGCAGCAAGCCTTGATCATATCCGCCTGCATCATCAGCCGACCCGGCTCGCCTTTCACCTTGGCGTCCATCACGCCGCCGGTGATCATCAACTTAATCAGATCCACATTTTGACCGTGAAGCTGATCCACCATGCGCACTGCGTCCTCCACCGTCTCTGCCGGGTGGGTCACGGAGCCTACCATATGGCCGTGGGGCACACCGATAGCATAGTTGGCTGCTAAGATCCGCGGACCGTCCAGCTTGCCGGCATGGATCCGATCCCGCAGCCGGGTGTCCAAATTATCCAGACCGCCCACCGCGCGCACCGTGGTCACACCGGACAGCAGGCCCTGCATGGCATAGGCGTGGCACATGCGCAGCACCAGCGCCCGGGACAAACCGGAGGACAAGGCGATTTTAGTTAGTCGATTGGTGTTCATGGGCTTGTTCTGGGGCTTGCCCCCCGCAGGCAAGTGCACATGTAGATTGATCAGACCGGGCATCAAATACTTGCCGGTCAGATCCACCACCCGGTCCCCCTTATTGGGTGTGATCTTGCCGATCTGTGCAATTCTGTCATTTTCTATTGCCACATCCGTACCGGGGCGGGGCGACATCTGCTCCGTACCGTCCAGCAGCGTACAATTTTGAAATACCGTTCGCATAAGGCTCCCCCTCATTTGTTTTGATACTCTCATTATACCGAACCGACAACCAAAAGGCAACCGACCCTTTGTGGCCCTTTTGTTGCATAAAAAGCAATCTGCCGCTTTTGTCGCGTAAAGGAAAGCGCCGCGTGCTGCATAAAAGCAAAAGCACCTGTGTACCCAGTGATACACAGGTGCAGTTTTTATCCTGTTATTGCGCCGCTTTGGCGGTCATGGCCTGTTGATAAAAAGCAAGCGCTTTATCAATGGCTGCCGTGCCTGCCGGTTCAAAGGGCTGTAACACGCTGAACACATGGGGCAGCGACTGGTCATACTCCGCCTTGGCGTAGTCCTTGATCTCTGCCTGCACCCCATGGGCTTGCAGCACTTCGTACAATCGATGGGTCTGTTTGTTAGCCAGGGTGTCGCCGCTGCTGGTGATCAAATACGTAGGCGGCAGCGCCTGGGCATAGTCAATGATTTGGTCAAAATCCATGTACGGATAAGTGGCTTTGTCTTTGTAATCCGTGCCCCACATGGGCTTGGTGTACAGGCTGAACAGCCCGCCGTCCCGCATAAAGGCCACCGGCGAGGTAAGCAGCAGCGCCGTCAGCTCCATTTGCGGATCCACTGTGTCAAAGGTTTTGCGCAGCTGGGCACTTTGCATCAGCACCGCGCTGTATGCCGCCAGCTGCCCGCCGGCAGAGTCGCCGGTAAGCATAATATTCCGCATATCGCAGGGATATTGGCTGCCGTGGTCACGAATCCAGCGCAGCGCCCGGGCCACATCCTGCAACTGCTGGTTCACCGTCACATCCGGCACCAGTCGGTAGTTAATATTAAAAACCACATACCCCCGATCCGCCAGAGCGGCGCAGTAGTGGTGGTTCAGCCCCTTTTCCGCATACATCCAGCCGCCGCCGTGAATGTCAATGATTACCGGCAGCTTAGCACCGGGTTGTGTATCCGCCGGGTACAGCACATCTAATGTGTGGTACAGATTGCCGTCCTCTATATAGGCCAGGTCGTTCACTTCCGTCACCGTAGGCGGATCCTGGGCCGCGTGCTTGGCTTTATCGCCCCCATCGCAGTAGCGCCACACCATCTGCATAATCTTCACCACCGGATTGCGCAGCAGCCCCTTGCCGCTACCGTCGGCGTACTCCACGGTGTCTGAGGAGACCATACCGCCAATGTAAATCACATCGTCCGCCGTGTCCTTGCGGGGCAAAGTGCTCAATTCAATAAACGCAATCGCCACCACAATCACCGCCAGCAAAACGCCGATCACCACAGCCCATACCTTCTTTCTGCTCTTTTTCCCCTTCGCCGCACCGGTCTGCGCCTGCACAGCCTTTTCCTTTGTTGCCATACCCATTCCCCCTAAAATGTCTATTCGCATTATACTCCATCCTGCCAATCCTGTCAATTTGTAGCAGCGCTGCCAAAAGTCGAGAACAGCGGTATTTGCAATTTGGCAAGGGTTTTGGTATGATGAGAACAGGAAGCGTTCGGTTTTGGAGGCGCGATCGATATACGGGGGTACGGGAATGAAACCGAAAAAACAATGGGATCACAAATGGTACACGGAGGAATTTTTGCAACGACTAAAGGCAACGGCGGCGGTGGAGATGGACGGCGATCTACCCTACATCACCAAATATGCACCGGACGCCGGTTCGCCAAATGGGATTGACCCGCGGCTGTTGGGCGGACCCATGGGCAAAATGGCGCGGTCCACGGGGCTGGTGCCAAATTTCATTCTGGACCGGGTCAAGATCCCGGTAACGCCGAAGATCTTGGCCGGATTCCGTGCCGGGTGTGACCGTATTTCCTACGCCAAATGCGTACGGGCAAAGATTGAAGTGCGGGACAGCACCGTACCTGCGGCGGACGGTTATCCCATTCCCATTCGCATGTACAACAGTGCCCAATGTGCGCCGGGCAGCCCCTGCCTGTATTTTATCCACGGCGGTGCCTTTGTAGGCGGCACCCTGCGCCCCTATGCCGAGGGGTGGAAGCTGTTTGTAGAAAAGTTCCGCATGCCTGTGGTAGCGGTGGATTACCGACTGCTGCCGGAGCACCCATATCCCACGCTGTACGATGACTGCTGCCGCGTACTGGAATGGCTGGGCGGCGACGGTGCCCGGGAGCTGCACATTGACCCAAGGGCCGTTTTTGTGGTAGGCGACAGCGCCGGGGGAAACCTGGCCCAAGGCTGCGCCACCCGCTACAAAGGCACCCACCGGGTGCGGGGGCAGCTGCTGCTCTACCCCACCCTAAACCTGTTTGGCACCACAGACCGCTACTATCACCCAAAAGAAACAGACTACCACCCGGCGCCGGGACAGAAAAAGCTGGCTATGGGACTGGTGCGGCAAATGGAGCTGCTCTCTCGCTCCGGCAAGTCCTTTTTAGGTATTCCGAAGCCGGACGATCTGTGCAACCCCTACATCTCCGACCCGGCTGGGAACCCGCCCACTTTTCTCTCCGTAGGTGCGCTGGACTACCTGCGCAACGACACGGTGGCCTGGGCACACAAACTGCACGACGCCGGCGTGCCCACCCGCCTGGTGATGTATAACGGCATGGGACACGGCTTCTTAAACGCCATGGGCGTCTTTCCCCAAGCCGAGGACCTGTTGGACGAAATGGGCGCTTTTATCCAGAATGTCTGTAAAAGCCATCAATAGCCGTTGACTGCGAGCTTTATTCGCTTTTCTAAGCTCTACGCTGCGCAGGTTGCGCGGCGGGCATCTGTGATCAAGCGGCGCAAACAAGATCCACCTCCACGGCAATCGGGGTGGCTTGACCCAAGTGCCGGTTGGGCGATAAGCATAACGAACACACGCAAAAAACAGCCATCACCGTAAAGGTGATGGCTGTTCGTTTGGTATTTATGAAGCAAACAGGGATTATTTCTCTGCGTACTTGTCCTCGCCGTTCCAGGAATACAGCTTGCGGATCTCGGCGCCGACTTTCTCCAGCTGATGGTTGGCTTCCATCTCTCTCTTGGCCTTAAAGTGTGCCCAACCGTTGTTGCTCTCGGTGATGAACTTGGAAGCGAAGGTGCCGTCCTGAATCTCTTCCAGAACCTTCTTCATTTCCTTCTTGGTCTCATCGGTGATCAGACGCTTACCGGTCTCGTAATCGCCGAATTCAGCGGTGTTGGAGATGGAGTAACGCATCTTGGCAAAGCCGCCGTTGTAAATCAAGTCAACAATCAGCTTCATCTCATGAATGCACTCAAAGTAAGCATTTCTCGGGTCATAACCGGCCTCAACCAGGGTCTCAAAACCGGCCTTCATCAGAGCGGTTACGCCGCCGCACAGCACAGCCTGCTCACCGAACAGATCGGTCTCGGTCTCGCACTTAAAGGTGGTCTCCAAGATACCGGCACGAGCACCGCCGATACCGGCGCCGTAAGCCAGAGCGATATCCTCACAATGGCCGGTAGCATCCTGATATACAGCTACCAGACAGGGTGTACCCTTGCCCTCTTTGTACTCGGAACGAACGGTGTGACCCGGAGCCTTGGGAGCGATCATGAACACATCTACATCGCTGGGAGGCACGATCTGCTTAAAGTGAATGTTAAAGCCGTGGGCGAAAGCCAAAGCCTTGCCGGCGGTCAGGTTCGGTTCAATGTCCTTCTTATAGATGGAAGCCTGCTTCTCATCCGGGGTCAGGATCATGATAATGTCAGCGGCCTTTGCAGCCTCAGCGGTGGTCATAACCTTCAGGCCAACGCTCTCTGCATGCTTCCAGGACTTGGAGCCATCGTACAAACCAACAACTACGTCCACACCGCTCTCTTTCAAGTTCAGCGCATGGGCGTGACCCTGAGAACCAAAGCCGATCACAGCAACGGTCTTGCCTTTCAGGTAATCCAGATTACAATCTTCTTGATGGAAAAGTCTTGCTTCTGCCATTGTAGTTTCCTCCTAAAAAATAAGTTTAATTGAAGTCACAGTGTTGTATGATGTCGCTGTGGTTTCTTAACAATTCACATTATATCCTGTATGATGTCTGTTGTCAATAGGCAATTTAAATTTTTTATAGATGCTCCATGGCGTGGAGAATGTGCAGCCGCATGGCGGTGCGGGCGCCCTCGGCATTGCGCTTCTTAATAAAGTCCATAATCAGCCGATCGTCATTTAGATTATCAGCGCTTACATCCTTGTCCCGGGTCATGACGATCACGCCTTTTTTGATGGCATTGAAAATTACCGGCATAAACTGCTTCACAAACGCATTGTGCGTGGCATTGGCAATACTCTCATGGAACTTTTGCTCCTCTGCCGTGCGGTCCTCGCCGCTTAAGATCTTCTTTTCCACCTGCTCGCCGTAGTAGCAAATAGCGTCAATTTCTTCCTGCGTTGCCCGCTGTGCAGCCAAAAAAGCGCAATCCGGTTCAAACATCAGCCGCATCTCAAACAGATCGTCCAAGCCGGAAGCAATATCGCTCAGATCCGCCGAGTCGATCACCGTATTGGCACTGACAAAGGTGCCCTTGCCCCGCCGAATCTCCAACACACCGCTGGTGGTCAAAATTCGAATGGCCTCCCGCAAGGTGGAACGACTAACGCCCAATTCCGCCGCCAGGTCATTCTCATTAGGCAGCTTGTCTCCCACCGTAAAGCGGTGCTGAGTCTCGATCATATTCAAAATCTGCTGTGCCGTACTCTCCGGCAGCATTGCCGATCTTGGCATATTCCTCACCTCTGCTCACATCATAACACAAGTTGTATGCAAAAGTCAAGGCGTTGTCTGACATCTTACAATTATAGAACTGATTTTCTGCTGTTCTTTGTTCACCCTGCACGAATTTGCCCTGCGGGGGTTGTAAATTGTGAACAAATGCTATATGATAAGGATATAAATAAGAGCATATATATAATGGAGCGTAAAAAATGAACAAAGCAACCCAATTACGATACAATATGGAGTCCCTATGCATCTATCAATTCAAGACAGACCCGGTGATGCACAGTCTACTGCACCTGCTGCGCAGCATAGAAGACGGCGAGGCAGTGCTGGAGGCGCAAAGTGCCTTTTTTAGCACACTGGCACCTCGAGACACGCTGCGCCGGTATATTTCCAAGTTGATCCTCACCGACGACAATGTATTCAGCAAAGCCGCCGCCGGCGATGCGGCAGACCGTCTGCACCCTGCGATCCTGGATGGTGTAAAAAGCGACCTTGCCAAGCTGGAGGCTATTGCCGACCTGACCCCGGAAGATATTCTGAATGCAATAGAAAATAAGGACCTGCGGGAAGTGCTGGGCACCCTGCCCCGATGGGAGAACGGCGAAGCGCTGCCGCCCCTGAGCCAAAACTGGGCGGAGCAAACGGAGGCGCTGGCTGCATTCCATAAAAGAAACGGCTACGGTCTGTTTGCCAGCTACGCCGCCTTTGAGTGGCGGGATCACGCCCTCTCCCCCATCTCCGCCACGGACCCAATCCAGCTGTCCGATCTGAAGAACTATGAATTGCAGCGGAGCCAGGTGGTGGACAATACAGAGAGCTTTGTTTGCGGACTGCCCGCCAACAACGTACTGCTGTACGGCGACCGGGGCACCGGCAAAAGCTCCACCATTCACGCCATCCTGAATGCATACAAAAAACAGGGCCTGCGCATGATCGAGATCCCCAAAAGCGCGGTGGAGGAGTTGTCCCTGATTCGGGAGTACCTGGCGGACAGCCCGATGAAATTTATTATCTATATTGATGACCTAAGCTTTGACAGCCAGGACAACGCTTTTACAGAGCTGAAAGCGGCGCTGGAGGGCGGCCTGTCTGCCTGCCAGCCCAATACGCTGATCTATGCCACCTCCAACCGGCGCCACCTAATCAAAGAGAACTTCTCCGACCGGGAGGACGATGTAAACAAAAATGACACCCGCCAGGAGCAACTGTCTCTGTCCGATCGGTTTGGGCTGACCATTACCTTTATTAACCCGGACAAAAAGGATTATCTGGACATTGTGGAAAAGATTGCCGCCGATCGCGGACTGCAAGTGGACGCCCAGCGGCTGGACGCTGCCGCCGAGCAGTGGGCCGTGCGCCGAGGCGGTCGTTCTCCCCGGTGTGCCCGCCAGTTTATCGACCATGTGGAGAGCGCTCTGCGCCGGGGCAAAGAATGGTAAAAATTCGTTCGCAAATTATTAAAAAATTTCATTTTTTGTTTACCGAATTCTAAAATTATGAACAAAAAAACCTGCTATGATAGCAGTATCAAAGAAAAGGAGCGAAAACAATGAGCAAAATTCTAGTAGTGGATGATGAATTAAACATCTGTGAATTACTGAAACTATACTTAGAGAATGAGGGCTACACGGTGTTTACCGCCAACGACGGCCAAGCCGCCGTGACCGCCTTCCAGCAGAAGGCACCGGATTTGGTACTGCTGGACATTATGCTGCCCAAGATGGACGGCTGGCAGGTGTGCCGAGAGATCCGCAAGACCTCATCCGCCCCCATCATCATGCTCACCGCCAAGGGCGAGACCTTTGACAAGGTGCTGGGACTGGAGCTGGGCGCCGATGACTATGTAGTCAAGCCCTTTGACGCCAAAGAGGTGGTGGCCCGGGTTAAGGCCGTGCTGCGCCGCACCCAAGGCAAAAATGACAACGCCGAGGAAAGCAAGAAAGTGGTCACCTATGACAAGCTGGAGATCAACATTGCCAACTATGAATTGAAAGTCAACGGCGTGCAGATTGACACGCCGCCTAAAGAGCTGGAGCTGATCTACCACTTTGCTTCCAACCCCAACCGCGTCTTTACCCGCGACCAGCTGCTGGACGAGGTATGGGGCTTTGAGTTTTACGGTGACTCCCGCACAGTGGATGTGCATGTGAAGCGCCTGCGTGAAAAGTTAGAGGGCGTCAGTGACAAATGGGAGTTGAAAACCGTTTGGGGCGTCGGCTACAAGTTTGAGACCAAGGAATAAGTAATGGCATTTAAGGATGTACTCGTCGGTAAAAAGCCGGTCAAAAGCAATATCTTTGCCAAATACTTCCTGCTGTTTGCCGCTATCTTTTTGGTCACTCTGACCGTGCTGGGCACCGCCCTGACCCTGATGGTCAACGCCTATTCTCAAAATGAACGCACCAACCTGCTGAAAGAGAATGTGCAAAGCGTATCCGGTACCATCAGTTCCTCATTGATCATGCAGGACATTAACAGTCGCTACAGCGTGGAAAAAGAGCTGATGTGCGAATCCCTGTATATTATTTCCAACTCTATCGACGCAGATGTATTTGTCTGTGATGTGGAGGGTAATATTATTCTGTGTAAGGAGCGGGCCTATTCCACCCCGTATTTTGGGGAGTTTACCACCTGCGCCCTGCACGACAGCTATTCCATCAGTTCCGCACTGCTGCAACGGGTGTACGAGACCGGCACCGTAACCGGGCGTATTACCGTACGCGGTCAAACCAATTATATTGTAGGCACCACCATCGTTAGCGACGGCGATGTGATCGGCTACACCTTTGCGCAGACCCAAACCGGCGTGCAGTCCCTGGCACTGGCGGTAATCCGCATTTTTCTGCTCAGCGCGCTGGCCTGTTTGATGCTGGCCTTCATCTGCATTTGGCACCTGACCAAAAAGATGGTGACCCCTTTGCAGCAAATGAGCGCTGCCGCCAAGCAATTTGCTATCGGCGACTTCTCTTACCGAGTCAAGGTGCGAGGCTGCGATGAGCTGGCGGATCTGGGCATTGCCTTTAACGATATGGCGAACGCACTGGATAAAACAGAAAGTTCCCGCGCCAGCTTTGTGGCCAATGTGTCCCACGAATTAAAAACGCCTATGACCTCCATTGCCGGGTTTATCGACGGTATTTTGGACGGCACCATCCCCAAAGAGAAACAAAACTATTACCTGGGACTGGTAAGCACCGAGGTGCGCCGACTGAGCCGCTTAGTGGTGGCCATGCTGAATATGAGCAAGATCGAGTCCGGCGAATTCCAAATGAAGCCCAATAACTATGACATCTCTGACCAGATCATTCGTATTCTTTTGACCTTTGAACAAAAGATCGAGAAGAAGAATATTGAGATCATCGGGCTGGAGAACCTGCAGCCCCAGTACATTGTGGCGGACCCGGATATGATCTACCAGGTGATCTACAACCTGTTTGACAACGCAGTGAAGTTTACCAACGAGGACGGCTTTATCAAGGTCACGCTGGAGGATTTGGGCAGCCAAATTCGTGTAAGTATTAAGAACAGCGGCACCGGCATTAAGGCCGAGGAGCTGTCCCGCGTGTTTGAGCGCTTCTATAAAGTTGACAAATCCCGCAGCCTGGACGCCAAGGGCGCCGGACTGGGATTATATATCGTAAAAATGATGGTGGAAATGCACTCCGGCAGAATTTATGCCAAGAGTGAAGACGAAAACACCGCGGAATTCGTATTCACCCTACCCAAGGCATTCACCCCCGTCAATAAAAAAGGAGCAAAAGAAGCATGAGCGACTATGAACAGAACCCGATAAACGGCAGCCAGCCTCCGCAGGGAGACAGCCAACCGAACACCGGCTATACGCCATATCAACAACCGGGCACCTATTACACACCGCCCCAACCGGAGCAGCCCCAAACGCCGCCCACCGGCGACAACGGCACCACCTATCACTACGCCTACCACAGCGGCAACCAGCCCGGCGCAGCCTATAACGGCCAGCAGGCCGGTGCCGCTGACCATACCGCCCAGGCACAGCCCACCGGCCAGACTTACGGCACCCCCACACAGCCGCCGGAGCCGGGCAAACCGGAAAAAAAGAAGAACAAAAAGACCATTACCATCGTGGTGAGCGTGCTGGTGGTGTGTGTGGTGATCGCCGTTACCGGCATTGTACTGGCAGCCACCGGCGTACTCTCCGGGGATAAGGAAGAAAAAACAGACGGCACCTCCACCTCTCAGGACAGCGGATCTGACACCCAGACCGTCAGCGGCGGCAGCGTGGCAACCAAGGACGACAGCGGCAACCTGACTGTTGCCGGCGTAGCCAAAAAAGCCATGGACTCCTGCGTGGGTATTACCGTCTATTCCAAGCAGAATTCCTACAGCAACTTCTACGGCTACGGCTCCAATAACAGCTCCGACAGCAGTGACAACCAGCAAGCCAGCGGCGAGGGCTCCGGCGTGATTATGAAGGAAGCGAACGGCAAGACCTATATTATGACCTGTGCCCATGTGATCGCCGACGGCAGCAGCTTTAAGGTGACCCTGAATAACGGTAAAGAATACACCGCCACAATGGTGGGTGCCGACAGTCAAACGGACATCGGCGTGCTTTCCATTGAAGCCACCGGGCTGCAAGCAGCCACCTTTGCCGACAGCAAAGGCCTGACCGTCGGCGAGCAAGTAGTGGCAATCGGCTGTCCCGGCGGTCTGGAATTCAAAAACAGCGTCACCAGCGGCTATATTTCCGCTTTGGATCGCCCGGTGGAAAGCTCCATCGGCTACGACAACGAGTGTATCCAAACGGACGCAGCTATCAATCCGGGCAACTCCGGCGGCGCGCTGTTTAACATGCAGGGTCAGGTGATCGGCATCAACTCCTCTAAGATCGCCTCCACCGAATACGAGGGTATGGGCTTTGCAGTGCCCAGTTCCACCGCTGTGGATACCGCCAACAGCCTGATTAAAAACGGCTATGTAGCCGGTCGCGCCAAGATCGGCGTCACCTACAACACCATTACCAGCTACAACAACGCTGACGCCATCCTCTCTGCCCTGACAGAAAAGGGCTTTAAGAACGCCAAGGGCACCATGGTAATCAACCAAGTAAGCAGCGACTCTGACCTGGCCGGCAAACAGGTAAAGCAGTACGATATGATCGTAGCCGTCAATGGCAAGACCATGACCTCCACCGATGTGATGACGCAGGTGCTTTCCGATAGCAAGCCCGGCGACACCATCAAGCTGACCATTGCCCGCATTGAGGGCAACCAGATCAAGACCTTTAAGGTAGACTGCAAACTGATTGAAAGCAAAGGCAATTAACCGCGCATAAAAAAGGAAGTGCCGAACCGTAACGGTTCGGCACTTCCTTTTTATTATTGATTGCTTACAGCTCGGCGATTACTTCTACCTCGCACAGCACACCCTTGGGCAGGTCCTTAACGGCCACGCAGGAGCGGGCAGGCTTGGCGGTAAAGTAGGTGCCATACACCTCATTGAACTTGGCAAAATCCGCAATATCTGCCAGGAAACAAACGGTCTTTACTGCCTTATCCAGAGAAGTACCGGCAGCCTCAACCACGGCTTTCAGGTTCTCACATACCTGGCGCGTCTGGGCTTCAATGGTGGTGGCCTCCACATTGCCGGTGGCCGGATTAATGGCGATTTGGCCACTGGTAAACAACAAATTGCCGGTTTTCACCGCCTGGCTGTACGGACCGATGGCGCCGGGGGCGTTGTAGGTGCTTACATATTCCATAATCATTCTCCTTTATCTCAGCTGCAGACCTCAAAGCCTGCGCTTGTCAATGCCTGTTTGATCGACTCAATGTGGGCGTTGTCCCGTGTCTCAATCCCCAGTTTTAAGAAACAGTCGGTAATATTCATATCCAAATCCGTACTGTCATAGTTGACGCTGACCACATTGGCGCCCTGCTCCGCAATAATGGAGGACACGCCGCTAAGCTGGCCCGGCTGATCGGACAGTGCAATGGTAATGTCCGCCGTGCGGCCGCCCATCTTCAGCCCGCGCTCAATCACACGGGAAAGAATGGTCACATCAATATTGCCGCCGCTGAGCAGGCAGCACACATTCTTGCCCTCAATATCCGGAATTTTGCCGGCCATCACTGCCGCCACCGGCACAGCGCCTGCGCCCTCTGCAATGAGTTTTTGCTGCTCTAAGAGGGTCAGAATCGCCAGAGCAATCTCATCATCGCTGACGGTAACAATGCCGTCCACATACTGCTTAACAAGTTCAAAGGTGTTATTGCCCGGGGTCTTTACAGCGATACCGTCGGCAATGGTCTGCACCTTGCCAAGGGTCTCGATCTGATCGTCCTGCACCGCATTCAGCATAGAAGGTGCACCTTGCGCCTGTACACCGTAAACACGCACACGGGGATTCATCTGTTTAATAGCAAAGGCCACGCCGCTGATGAGACCACCGCCGCCAATAGGCACCACCACCACATCTACATTCTCCAACTGATTCAGGATCTCCAGACCGATAGTACCTTGACCGGCAATCACATCTTCATCATCAAAGGGATGAATAAAAGTGTAGCCTTTCTCCTCTTTCAGCTCCAGCGCTTTTTTGTAAGCGTCATCATACACGCCCTTGACCAGGCACACCTTGGCGCCATAGCGCTTGGTGGCCTCCACCTTACTGATGGGCGCGCCGTCCGGCAGGCAGATCAGAGACTGAATACCATTCTTGGTAGCAGCCAGCGCCACGCCCTGGGCATGGTTACCGGCGGAGCAGGCAATCACGCCCCGCGCCTTTTCCTCATCGGTCAGCTTGCTGATCTTATAGTAGGAGCCTCGGATCTTAAACGAACCGGTGACCTGCAAATTCTCTGTTTTTAAATACACATTTGTACCCGGGTGAATATTGGGCGCCAGGATCATATCCGTCTCACGGATCACCTCACGCAACACCTGAGAGGCCTGATACACTTTATCCAGCGTCAACACAAACATTCCTTCTTTCGACTCTATATATAATATAAGATTTTAATACGCTGCCGGGGTTTTGTCAACACTTTTTATGCCCGTCCAGGTCCACCGGCAGTTCCCGGTTGGCAGTTACCGTATCCGGGGTCACCCGGCAGTCCACAGCCCGCACCTCTACACCGGCAGCTCGAGCGTCACGCAGTGCCCGGCAAAACGCCGGATCCGTCTCCCAGTTGGGTCGAAATGCGGTGCACCCGCCCATCTGCACAATAAGAAGCGCCATGGCACGGTAGCCCTGCGCCACCGCCTGCACCAGCTCTCCCATGTGCTTGGTGCCCCGAACAGTGGGTGCGTCCGGGAACACTGCCCACTCTCCCTGCCGCAGGGTCACGCCCTTCACCTCCACAAACAGCCGCTGTCGGTCATTTTCCGCATAAAAATCCAGCCGAGAGGCGCCAAAGCGCACCTCCGGTTGCACCAAAGCAGGCGACGACAAGATCGCCCCGGCGCGCAGTAACTCCCCGGCCACCTGATTGGGCGCCGCCGCATCCATATTCACCAGGCCAAAAGGCGTTTCCACCGTCACCAGGTCGTAGGCGGTCTTACGATTTGGGTTGCTGCTCTTTTCCAAATACACCGTAGCGCCGGGCACCAGCAATTCCCGGCAACGGCCGGTGTTCTTCACATGCACCGTCTCTAGCATACCGTCCACCGTACAGTGGGCAATAAACCGATTGGGCCGCTCCAAAAACACCGCTTTATGAATATCTGAATACTGCATACATAAAGCCTACCCCACCGGCGCCCATTTGTCAATCCCCTAGCAGGTTTCCGCTATTTTCTATTGACTTTGCCGTTCAACTCCTATAAAATGGAAAGTGATATTATATGTTGGAGGACACCCACATGACCAAGATGAAAAAGATCCTTGCTGTGGCTCTGTGCGTACTGCTGCTGGGCAGCGTATTTGCCGGCTGCTCCGGCAAGAAAGCAGAACAGACCACAGAAATTACAGACGAAACCCTGCTGATCGCCTACACGGCAGACAACGCCCCCTTCTTCCAGATAGATGAAAAGGGCAACGCCAGCGGGTTTGAAGCCGACCTGATCGCTAAGATTTTTGACAGCATTAAGGACGACTGCAAAAACTACGCCTATGTGAAGGTGGAGCCGGGCTACCGCCTGGGTGAGGAGACCGCCTATACAGACAAGGACGGCAAGACCTATATTGCCTACATGGCCGTAGGCGGACTGCAAAAGAACGACGGCACCAACAACGAGGATTACAGTTTCACTAACACAGTCATCAGCAACCGAGTGGTGACCTTGGTCAAGAAAGACAGTAAGATTAAAGATTACAGCAATCTGGGCGGCGCCAAGCTGGCTGTGGTGAGCAAGGCAGCGCAGAATGCACTGGCAGATAACGCCGTGATTGCCGATCGCAGCGCAAAGACCACCACCGTTTACAAGACGGCACAAGCGGCCTTTACCGCTCTGTACCAAGATAAGGCAGACGCTGTGGTCATCGACGAGTTTGACCTGCGCACCTTGGACTTTGTCTTAGACGGACAGAAAAAAGCCTTGTCTGACTGGACAACAGAGCTGAGCGGTCAGTTGGACACGGTGGAATACGCCTTTGCCACCGCCAAGTATGACCGACTGAAGGATGATATCAACGAGGCGCTGCTGGAGCTGAAAGACCCCAAGTACAACGACAAAGATGAATTCACCCCCATTGTGGAGCAATACTTTGGCTACAACGCCTCCAACTTCTCATACACCCCTGCAGACAAATAAGCAACGTACATCACTCACACCTGTGGCCACCCCACAGGTGTTTTCTGTAAGGGAAGCATAAACAGAATTTGGCACCCCTTGTTGCAAGAGGTGACTCCCCGCAGTGCGGGGAGATGTCGCGTAGCGACGAGGGGACGGGCACCGGTTAGGTGCTGGCGTGCTTGCGCGTCTGAGGGGATAAAACAAGCTCTGTATAATTGCCCTTGCAATCTAAAAAAAACCGCCTGACCTACCGGTCAAGCGGTTTTCCTTTTTATGCACTTATACAGGTATATACTCCACTGCGTCCACCGGCACACCGTCCCGGTAATACACGCGGGGCACCCTGCGGGCAATGCGGCAGGGCAGCTCATAATTGAAGCTGTGCGCCAGACCGGACACCTCCTCCATACTGAGGGTTTCGTTGCCGTCCGTTCCCACCAAGGTTACCGGCGTACCCACTTGCACACCGGGTATCTCCGTCACGTCCACCATAAACTGGTCCATACACACACGCCCGAGAATCGGTGCGCGCTTGCCGCCAATGAGCACCTGGCCCATGCCGGATAAGCAGCGGGGATAACCGTCTGCATAACCCACCGGAATGGTAGCGACTCGGCGGGGAGATGGAGTGGTGTATGTACCGCCGTAGCTGATCTCCCGTCCCGGCTCCAAGGTCTTTACATGGCTGACCCGAGCCACCCAGCGCAGCACAGGCTGCAAGGGCAACAGGGATTTGTCCACCTCTTCCGAGGGATACAGGCCGTACAAAATAATCCCCGCCCGCACCATATTAAAGCTACCGCCCAGGCGCATAATCCCGGCGGAATTGTTCAGGTGTTTAATCGGAATTTCCACCCCACGCTGCTCCAGCATACCGCAAAACTGCAAGTACCGCTGCCGCTGGGCCTCCGCCTTAACAAAACTGGTTTCATCCGCCGTGGCAAAGTGGCTGAAAAGCCCCTCCGGGTAAATTCCCGGCAAATCGCAAATGGCCTTGCAAATATCCGCACTCTCTTCATTCACCTGGAAGCCGATACGGCTCATACCCGTATCCAGTGCAAAGTGAAAAGGCACCTGCTTGCCCTGGCGCACCGCCTCCGCCGACAGTGCCTTGGCTGCCTCCATGGAGAAGATCGGCAGTCGCACATTTTGTTCTACCGCCCGAGGAAAATCGTCCGGAAATACCGGTCCCAATACCAAAATAGGCAGGGTTACACCTGCTCGGCGCAGTTCCAATGCTTCTTCAATACAAGCCACGCCGTAAAAATCAAAGTTCTTTTCATACCGGCGGCCGATATACGCCGCACCGTGACCGTAAGCGTCCGCTTTAATCACACCCAGCAGCTTCGTATCCGGCCCGATCTTTTGCCGAATGGCGGCAATATTCGCCTCCAACGCATTTAAGTTCATTTGCGCTTGGGTTCTCTCATACATCTGCAATCACCTCCGCCAAAGGCGCAACGGCAATGCCATTCTCTGCAAAAGCGCTGCGCAGCGCCTGCACAAATTCCAGTGCACGGGCACCGTCGCCGTGAACGCACACCGAGTGCGCCACCACCGGAATATCCTCACCGGTATAAGCCGTCACTTTCTGTTCTTTAACCATACGCACCACCCGGTCAATGGCCGTGGCGGTGTCTGTAATCATAGCGCCGGGCTTGCGCCGATCCCGCAGGCTGCCGTCCGCCTCATAAGCACGGTCGGCAAACACCTCGCAGCCAAAGGACACGCCCTGCTCTTTCGCTGCCTGTTGCAGACAGGAGCCCGCCGGTGCCAACAGCACCAGCGCCGGGTCAAAATCCCGCACCGCACGGGTCACCGCCCGCGCCAGTTCCAAATCCTTGCAAGCCATATTGTACAAAGCACCGTGAGGCTTCACATGCTGCAAGAGAGCGCCGTTTGTCCGGCAAAAGCCGGCAAGCGCGCCAATCTGATACAGCACATCCCCATAGGCCTGGTCCGGGGTCACCGCCAGCTGCCGCCGACCGAACCCCACCAAATCCGGGAACCCGGGGTGGGCGCCCACCGCCACACCCTGCGCCCGGCAGGCTGCCACCGTGGCCCCCATCACAGAGGGGTCACCGGCATGGAAACCGCAAGCCACATTGGCAGAGGACACCAGCGCCAGTACCTGATCATCCGACCCGATGGTGTAGGCGCCAAAGCTCTCGCCCAAATCCGAATTCAAATCCACTTTATACATAAATCAAGCTCCAAAAAATCAATATTTCAGCATGGTATTGGGCACATCGGTAATGAGCATGTGCCCCGGTGCGTGGGTAATGGCAAAGGGCACCTTGGCCGCCATCACCGCTGCCTGAGGGGTTACCCCACAAGGCCAAAACACCGGCACCTCGCCCGGTCGAATGGTCACGCTGTCGCCGTAATCCGGGCAGTGCACATCGGCAATGCCAATGGCTGCCGGGTCGCCGATCTGCACAGGCGCGCCGTGCACGCGGGGCATGGCAGAGGTGACCTGCACGCTGCGCACCACCAAATCATGGGGAATGGGACGCATGGAAACCACCATATTGCCGTGGAATACGCCTGCAGGCTCCAGGGCCAAATTGGTATTGAACATGGGCACATTGCGCCCTTCTTCAATATGCCGCACCGGCACCCCCGCCTGCAAAAGCTCACTTTCAAAGCTAAAGGAACAGCCGATAAGGAAGTACACCAAATCGTCCTGCCAATAGGCGGAAATATCCGTTACTTCTTCCACCAGCTCCCCTGCCCGCCAAATGCGGTACTTGGGAAAGGCGGTACACACATCGTCACCGCGGGCCATGGCGCCCATTTGGCGGCAGCCCGCCTCGCCCACCTCTAAAATGGGGCAAGGTCGGGGATTGCGCATACAAAAAAGCAAAAAGTCAAAGGCCTGTGCCTTCGGCAAAATGCAAAGGTTGGCCTGGGCATATCCGGCGCACATGCCGGAGGTCTGGCCCTGTAGCTTGCCTGCGCTGATCAGCGCCCGCACATCCCGGGGCGCCCAATCGCTGTAATCCATTCTATATCCTCCTATGCCGAAAGGCAATATTTTTTACCAAAAAAGCAAATTGTCCAGCCATTTTTCCTGCTGCCGGGCGATCTTCTCTGCCTCTTGCACCGTAATGGGCACAAAACGCACCGCATCCCCCGGCCGTGCCTGCGCCAACAGCGACACATCGCAGCCGATCACCGTAGCGATCTTGGCATAGCCGCCCACCGTTTGGTGATCGCTCATCAGTACAATGGGCTGACCGCTGCCGGGCACCTGCACACTGCCCCGAACAATCCCGTCAGAGCAAATATCCACTCCACCGTCTGCCGTCAGTGCTGAACCCTCCAGCCGCAGGCCCATACGGTCGCTCTTTGGCGTCACGGTATAAGGCTTGCTGTAAAAATTCTTCCGTGCAGCCGGGTCAAATCGGGCTGCCTGGGGGCCGTCAATACACCGCAGCGCAAACGGCGGCGCAAAGGTCACCGGCGGAATATGCCAAGGCGTCGGATCGCCGATCGGCAAACAAAAATCGCCGGTGGTCAGCACATCGCCTGCTTGCAGGGCGCGACCGTCCAGTCCGCCCATTTGAATTTTCAGATCCGTGGAGCGGCTGCCCAACACCACCGGCACATCCATGCCGCCGGACAGTGCTAAATAGCACCGCAAACCGGTGCGGGCAGCGCCCAGTTGCAGACGGTCGCCACTGCGCACCCCATAGGCACGGTAGTTTTCAATGGGTTTTCCATTTAATATGGGGGCAAAGTCGCCCCCTGCCAAAGCAAAATAGCCATCTCCGACAAACCGGGCAGAAATACCGGTAAGCGTCATCTCCAGTACCGCACAGCCGCGGCAGTTGCCCACCAGCCGATTGGCAATCTGCATAGAAGTTAAGTCCATTGCCCCGCAGGTGCAAAAGCCCAAGTGTGCCACCCCGGTGCGCCCCAGGTCCTGCACAGTGGTCAAAGCACCGGGGGCGTCGATCATCAGTCGCATACCGGCACCTCCTCCACCTGTACCGTATAAGTGCCCGCTGCCACTGCTCGAGCGATTTCTTCATACTCGGCAGGCGAGATGGGCACAAAATGCACCAAATCCCCTGCCCGGTACAGGATCGGCTCCTGCCGCTGCCGGTCAAATACAGACACCGGTGTGCGCCCCAGCAGCTGCCAGCCGCCGGGAGAAGCCAGCGGGTACACCCCGGTCTGCGCACCGCCGATCCCCACACTGCCCGCAGGAATACAGGTGCGTGGGCTGTCCAGCCGCGGCGTGTGCAGCCGAGGGTCCAGCCCCCCTAAATAGGCAAAGCCGGGCAAAAAGCCCAGCATATAAATCAAATAATCCGGTGCACTGTGCAGCGCAATCACTTCCTGCGCAGACAGACCGCTGTGGTGGCAAACAAAGTCCAAATCCGGCCCATAGTCGCCGCCGTAACACACCGGCAGCCGAAACACCCGCCGCCGATCCTGCCCGGCCACAGACAGACTGTCCAGCAGTCGCCGCAGTTGCCGCTGCAACGCCTTTGCAGAAATCACCGTGCAGTCATAGCACACGGTCAGATCCGCATAGGCGGGAATTAAGTCTGTAATCCCACGCAGACCGGCGCTGCCAATGGCTCCTTGCAGGGCGGTGACCCGGCGATTGATTGCCGGGTCGATTCCGTCCCCCAAGTGCACGGTAAGGGCGCCCTCGCCGCACTGTAAAAAGGAATAGTTCATCGGTTATTCTCCGTAATAGCCGTCAAAATAGCCCTTGGCAATGGTGTCTGCAAACCATCCACTGGTCTTTTGCACCACCTTGGGCGGGTAGCTGATCAGTTCTTTCATCAACTTCACCAATGGCAGGTTGATGCTGCGGCCAAAGCCGTCTATGCTGGGAATATTGCGTCCATACATATCCAAAAGCCCGGCTCGCGCCGCCTCCTCCATGGCTCGCTGCTGCACCTCCTCAGACTGGAACAGATCCGCATTACCCAGCAAATACGCCGTAGCTGCCATCATGGCATTGCAGCCCCAGTCAGAGCAAGTAGCAGTAATCAGGTTATCCGCTGTGCTTTCCACCAAAATACCGCCGCCGCAGGAGCATTCGCACTCACCGTCGTCTGCATGGGGCACATATTTGCGGATATGGTCGCCGATGGCCGCCATACCGATCTCGTTGCCCAAATCACCGATGGAAAGATTGTAAATGCCCCGCGCCTTGCAGGCGTTAAAGAGCACATCGCTCTTGGCCTCCAGCTCCGTTAAGCATTTGCCCACCGCATTATGGTACGCACCCTTGGCATTGCGCCCGGGCGCCTCATTGGTGATCACCGCCGCCGGAACGCCTTTTGCCAGCAGCGCCTCTGCCTGGGCAGGCGCCTCTCGGTCGTCCTTGGTAAAGGGCACGGCGCACAAGGAGAACGGGTATTCCTGCGCCTCCTCTACCGTGTCATACAAATGGAAGCCCAGTACCATGGCCAACCGCCGCACCGCCTCCATACATTCCTCCGGCACCACCAGTACCGGGGTGCAGTCAAAGGCTTTAATCAGAAAGCGCGCCAGCATCATAGAAGACACCATGCCATCCGTCTCCGGCTGCTTCCAGGGCAACAGTACAAAGCCGGTGATGATATATACCAAATCGCCCGAGTGGATATGCGCCACCAGACCCTTGGCCGCATGCACAGACAGCGGCTCTCCGGCATAGTCCCTAGCCGCCCGGTACAGAATACGGCACACACCGTACCCTCGCGGATCCAGGGTCATTAAGCTGTCCAAATTCTCACCGATATTATACAGTGTCAGTTCTTCATTGGTCATTGCAGTTGTCCCCTCTCGTCCGATTTAGCGGGCCGTTGCGTCCATAAAGTCCGCTACCAAAGCGTCCTGCAAATCTTTCAGCATCTGCGGCGCTTTACCGCCCACCGGTTGGCCGTCAATACTCTCTGCTGCCAGGCAGAAGGAACCGGAGGAGGACACGATGACCTCATCCGCGGCCATCATCTCTGCCACAGTAAAGGGCGTTTCATCTACTGCGTAGCCCAGCTTCTTGCACATTTTGATCAAATGGGCACGGGCAATACCCGGCAGAATATAATGATCGGTGGGATGGGTCTTAAACACGCCGTCCTGGATAATAGACACATTGGAGTGCGCGCACTCGGTGACAATATCGCCCCGATGGAACACAGACTCATCGCACCCGGCCACCGCCGTGCGCTGCGCTGCCATACAAGAGGGCAGCAGATTCAAAGTCTTAATATTGCAATGGAGGAAGCGCGTATCCTCCGTGGTAATCAGATTGATTTTTTTATAGGTATCCTGTACAGAACAGGGGGTCAGCACAATCCACAAATTGGCCGGTACTTTGTCCGGATCCGGATACGCGTGGTTGCGCATCGCGGTGCCACGGGTCACCTGCCAATAGACGAACTGCTCGCCGCAGTCCACCTTTTCCACCATCTCCGTCAGCAGGGCGCCCATCTCCGCCTTGGTCTGCGTTAGGCGAATACCCAAAAGTGCCGCACTGTTATAGAAGCGATCCAGATGCTCATCCAGCGCATAAATCACATGATTGCGACTGTAAGTGGCATCATAGCAACCGTCGCCGAAAAAGCACACACGATCCAGCATGGGCACCTGCATTTCCTCCAGCGGGCCAAACTTGCCGTTGTAGTAACCTAAATTCTCCATATCGCATATCCTCCAAAAAAAGACAATAGGGCACCAAAGCCGAAAAAGCTCCGTTGCCCTTATCCAATACTATATCACTTTCCGGCGCAAAAGTAAAGACGCCCGGAAGATAATCAGCACACGGCGTTTATCCAACTACCGTCCGACACCGAATTATACACGGTTGCCGACCAGGATCGCGCCCCTTTTGCAAAAGCCGGATACAGTATATCAGCATTTGTACGCAAAATTTGTCAAACCCTGCGGCAAACCGTCATACCCGGCAGATTTGTATAAAAAATCCACAAAATTCCAATTTTTTTCTCAATTTGGTTGACATTACCAGTCGAATTCTCTATTATTAGAGCTGAAACAGCAGAAAAAAATAAGCGCCTGCAATGCCTGCTGCTTTGAAAATGAAAAAAGGACGGAAAAATCATGCTTATTGAAGAACTCGCTCAGGAATATCGAACACAATATAATGTTTTGTGCGCCAAAATGGACGGACTGCGCCCACTGCTTTCCGTCTATGGCGGAGAGGATCTGTACCGCCTGCGCAGAAAGCTGCGCACCTACTACGAAATGGCCTGCGAATGCCGCCACATTGCTACCATACTGGAAAGCTACTACGATGAGGAGGACGGCGTATGACAGATATGATCGAAAACTGCTGCTTTGCCTCCCCATCCCAAACGGAACCGGACACCCAAACCATCACCCGCCGTGCCTTACTGGCCGTGTTGCCCATGGTGCTGGAGCAGGAGCTAAGCCCACGGCAGCGCACCTGCCTGCGTGCTTTTTATGTAGACGGCAAAAGCCAAACGGAAATTGCCCGGAGGCTGGGTCTGTCTCAAGCTACGGTCAGCTACCATATCCATGCAGCAAAGGCGGCAGCCAACCGGCTGCTGCACTACTGCCAAATTGCCGTGGCCAAGGCCAATGACTGCTGGCTGGAAGCAGAGAACAACGGACTCTGATCCCTCTATCTGCACAGACGATACAGCAGCGGCAAGTCTGCGAACGCCCAGGGCGTTACCGCCGCCAACACCTGAAAAGCGCACCTGCACACGGTGCGCCGCAAAAAGAACAGCGCACCTCAGTTCATCCTATGAGGTGCGCTATATTTTGTGTGTATTTTTATGTATACATCAGAATGGCGATCAGGAAAAAGACGGCATAGAGCACCACCTGATGGCCCATATAGACCCACAAGCTGTTGCGCCCCAGCCAGCACAGCACCCGGCTGTGGCGGCGGTAAAAAGACGCCGGCAGACGGCCGTCCCGCACATAGGTCCCGGCAAAGGCCCCCAACAGAAATAAAAAGAACCAAGGGATCAAAGCAAAATAGTCGGCGGACCGGAAGCTGCTGTTAAAAAAGCCCAAGGGCATCAGCCAGTTGGTACGAAACAGCGCCGCAGGCAAATGCACCAAACCAAAGACCATGGTATGCTCCGGCTCACTGATCCCATAAGTCAAAAAGAACAGCAAACCGCAAACAAGCATGCCCAAACGCGGCGAAATCTTCTTCATCACCGGCAGCAGCAGACCGGTGAGGATCATACAGCAGCCCAGGCAGGAAAGAATACCAAAGTAGATCTTCGCACCGGTCATGCCCATTAAGGGCAGCACCCAAACGGTAACTCCGGTGATCACCAAACCGCAGCCCAGCACCACTGCGCCCCGGCGTACCGGATTACGGGACAGGCGGGAGCAAATGCCGGATATCAGAATAAACAGCCCCCAAAAGATAGGCTGCACGGTACACAGAGCGTCAAACACCCGGTAGCCCCAGGACAGCTGCAACACATCGCCCACATCTAAAAAGGCGTGGTGCACCACCATACAGAGAATGGCAAAGCCACGCAGCTCGTCCAGCAAATAAATGCGGGGACGGGCAGATTCGGGCTGTTTTTGGCGTTTTTGTCTCACCGGAGCACCTCCTATACCAAGGCTTTGGGTTATTTTACCACAAAAGCGGCGGTTTGTACACGCAATTTTTGACACACCGTGGCAAAGAATTGCGCTTTATAATTGTATATGAAATGGAAGTGTGCTATAATACGGTGAAGTTATAAAAAATACAGAAAACGGCGATCCGCCGAGAGGAGCATGTATATGAAAACCGCTGTGGGCGAAGTGCAGGGCGAGGCCCTGACCCTTGTAAACACCACCAACACTGCCATTGCCGCCGAGTCCGGCTCGCTGCCGGTACTGGGCACCCCCTTTATGCTGGCCCTGATGGAAAAGGCCACCTGCGAGGCGGTGGCAGACCTGCTGGAGGACGATGAGACCACCGTGGGCACGGCCATGAACATTACCCACATCAAAGCCAGTGCCATTGGCGAGGTAATCACCGCCAAGGCTACACTGACAGAGGTGGACGGGCGCAAGCTCACCTTTCATGTAACCGCCCGCAACGACAAAAATGAGCTGGTGGGCAGTGGCACCGTGGAGCGCTTTGTGGTACTGGCGGAAAAATTCTTAAGAAAGGTCGAGGGAAAATGAGATTTTCTGCGGTAATCTTTGACTTTGACGGTACGCTGTGCGACACCGGCCCGGGCATTATGAACAGCGCCGCCTATGCGCTGGAGGCCTACGGCTTTGAAGTGCCCCGGGAGCCGGGCGCCCTGCGCTGCTTTATCGGGCCGCCACTGCTGGTGACCTTTCAGGAGCAATTCGGCGCAGATGCAGCCACAGCCCAGGCGCTGGTACAAAAATACAGAGAGCGCTACAACGGCGCCATTCTCAATGAGAGCATGCTTTACCGGGGCATTGTGACCTTGCTGGAGAACTTAAAAGCGGCAGGCATACGCATTGGCATCGCTTCCTCCAAGCCCAAGCGCTACATTGACCAGCTGCTGGCACACTTTACCATTGACAAATTCTTTGACGCAGTGTGCGGCGTGGATTTTAACACCGACTGCGAAAGCAAGGCCAGCATTATCGCCCGCTGCCTGCAAGAGCTGGGGGTCGCCCCGGAAAAGGCACTGATGGTCGGCGACAAAAGCTACGACATCAACGGCGGCAAAGCCAACGGTTTAAAGACCGTGGGCGTAAACTGGGGCTACGGCAGCAAATTTGAATTTATTGAAGCCGGCGCCGATTTTCAAGCGGAGAAGCCCATGGACATTGAAGCCATTGCGCTGGGCTTTTTTGAGCAAACGGAGGAATACGGCGGCATTTATAACGGCCGCATTCTCACCCTGCACTGCGACACGGTGACTATGGTGGACGGCGCGGAGGAAAAGCGGGAGGTTATCGACCACCCAGGCGGTGTGGCCGTAGCCGGACTGACAGAAAACAAAGAACTGCTGCTGGTGCGCCAGTTCCGCTATCCTTACAAAGAGATTTTGCTGGAGATCCCCGCCGGCAAGCTGGAAAAGGGCGAGGATCCCTTTGAAGCAGGCAAGCGGGAGTTCAAAGAGGAATGCGGCGCAACGGCAGACAGCTACTTCTCCCTGGGAGAGGTGTACCCCTCCCCCGGTTACTGCGGCGAGATCATTCACCTGTACGGCGCTGCCGGGCTGCACTTTGGGCAGCAGCATTTAGATGAGGGCGAGTACCTGGATGTGGTGCGCATGCCTCTGGACGAAGCGGTGCGCCGGGTAATGACCGGTGAGATCAAAGACGCCAAAACCGCCATCGCCATTTTGAAATTAAAGGAACGAATCAATCCATGATCTATTTAGATAACGCAGCCACCACCCGACCCTGCCCGGCCTGTGTGGCGGCCGTGAGCAGCATGCTCACCGACCACTTTGCCAATCCCTCCAGCCTGCACGGTCCGGGGATTGACGCCATGAAAGAGATCATCGCCGCCCGCAGCGCGTTGGCAGACGCTCTGGGGGTGGAGCGAGACACGCTGACTTTCACCTCCGGCGGCACAGAGGCCAACAATCTGGCGCTGTTCGGTGCAGCCTATGCCAACCGGCGGCGGGGCAAGCGCATTGTGATCACCGCCATAGAGCACGAGAGCATTATACAGACCGCCGACCAGTTGGAGGCAGAGGGCTTTGAGGTCATTCGCCTGCAGCCGGACAAAACCGGCAATATTACAAAGCAGCAGATTGAAAGCGCCATCACCCCGGACACCATTCTGGTCTCCGTCATGCGCATCAACAACGAAGTGGGCAGCATTCTGCCGGTGGAGTGCATTCGCCGGGCGGTACAAAAGGCCGGCGCACCGGCGCTGATCCATACCGACTGTGTGCAGACCTTTGGCAAGGTGCCCCTGCGGCCGGACAAGCTGGGGGTAGACCTGATGACCGTCACCGCCCACAAGATCCACGGTCCAAAAGGGGTAGGCGCTCTGTATGTGCGCAAGGGCGTGCGTATTCTGCCCCGCACCTTTGGCGGCGAGCAGGAGAAAAAATTGCGTCCGGGTACGGAGGCAGCGCCCCTGATCGCCGGGTTTGGCGCTGCGGTATCGGCACTGCCGGATCTGCGTGCGCAAAACGCCGCCGTCAAAGAACTGAACGCTTATACGAAGGAACGGCTGGCGGAGATCCCCGGTCTGACCTTTAACAGCGGCGACCAGGCCTCGCCCTATATCATCAATATTTGCGTTCCCACCTTTATGCGCAGCCAGACCATTATTCAGGAGCTGTCCGCCAACTACGGCATTTGCGTCAGCAGCGGCTCCGCCTGCGCCAAGGGCAAGCGCTCCCATGTGCTCACCGCCATGGGGCTGCCGGAGCAGGTGATTGACAAATCCATTCGCCTGAGCTTTAGCGGCCAAAGCACGCAGAGAGAAGCAGACGCCTTTGTAGACGCGCTGCGCGACCTGGTAAAAAAACACCCAAAGGAGTAACCTATGCGAGAGATCGTACTGATTAAAAACGGCGAGTTGGCACTAAAGGGACTGAACCGCAGTTCCTTTGAAGATGTGCTCATTAAGAATATGCGTCGCCACCTGGCGCCCTTGGGCACCTTCCAGTTTACCAAGAGTCAAAGCACCATTATGGTGGAGCCGGAGGACCCGGACACGGACCTGGACGACACGGTAGACGCGCTCACCCGCGTGTTCGGCATTGCCGCCCTGTCCCGGGCCGCCGTGTGTGAAAAAGATATAGAGGACATTGCAGCCACAGCACTGGAATACCTAAAGGAGCCGCTGGAGGACGCCAAAACCTTTAAGGTAGAGGCCAAGCGCAGCGACAAAAAATTCCCCATGAAATCGCCGGAGATCTGCCGAGAGATGGGCGGTCGTATTCTGCGCCGCTTTCATCATCTCAAGGTAGATGTACATAACCCGGACATTACCGTTACCGTAGAAGTACGGGACCGCTACGCCTTTGTGCGGGGCAACAACCTGCACGGCGCAGGGGGTATGCCCACCGGCACCGGCGGCCGCGCGGCGGTGCTCATCAGCGGCGGCATTGACTCTCCGGTGGCCTCTTATATGATGGCCAAGCGGGGAATTGAATTGGTAGCCGTGCACTTTGCCTCGCCCCCGTACACCAGCGAGCTGGCAGAAATGAAAGTGATGGAGCTGCTGAAGAAAGTAGCCCGGTACAGCGGCTGGATCACCACCTTTGTGGTGCCGTTTACGGAAATCCAGGAGCAGATTCGGGACAAGTGCCCGGAGGAATACTTTACCATTATCATGCGCCGCGTGATGATGATGATCAGCGCCCGCATTGCGGGGAGTCAAAACTGCCACGCCCTGATTACCGGCGAATCCGTAGGGCAGGTAGCCAGCCAGACCATGTACGCCCTGGCGTGCACGGACTGCGCAGCGGATATGCCGGTGTTCCGTCCCTGTATCGGTATGGACAAGGACGAGATCATCGCCATCTCCCGCAAGATCGACACCTTTGAGACCTCTATTGAGCCCTACGAGGACTGCTGCACCGTCTTTACCCCCAAGCACCCGAAGACCAAGCCCCGGCTGGATGATGTGCTGAAAGCCGAAGCCAATATGGAGAATCTGGACGAAATGATGGACCGGGCCGTGGCCGGCGTAAAGAAAGTTGTGATCAAATAATGGAGCCGCGCAAGGATCCCAACGAGGAGATTGACCGCATTTTAGCCGACTTTCAGCAAAGTCGCACCCGGCGGCAAGCAGAGGCGCCGGCAGAGCCGCCTGTTCCGGCAAAAGAAGGAAAAGCGCCGTCAAAAAAAGAAAAGCCCTCCAAAGAAGCAAAGCCGCCAAGAAAGAAAAAAGCGCCCCGCCGCCCACTGGACAAAAAGCAAAAGCGGGGGCTGTGGATCGCCTTGGTGTGTCTGGCAGTGGCTGTGGCGCTGGCCTTTGCTCTTCCCGCCATACAAAACAGCCGCCAAAACGCCTACTTAAAGCCCTACGAGACCAAGTATGGCATTCACTACCCGGCGGGTATGCTGGAGCAATATTGCGACGCCTATGGCAAGGATCGGCAGATTGCCGGTTTTCTGACCTACGGCAGCAGCGGCGAGATCACCGTGTCCAAGACCAAAAATGAGAGCCAGGCGTACCTGGATAACAACAGCGACTTTTTGCACTTTGGGTTTAACACCGTAATCTATGGCAGCCCGCAGCAGCTGACCGGGCTGGAAGCCGCCTATGGCAGTGCCGCCGCCTGCAACAACAGCGGCACCACCCTCACCTACAATTCCCTGTTTGAGACCGGGCAGTGGCAGGTGGTGGGTGCCCTGTATGTGAACACCAAGGCCAAGGACGACAACGGCTACTGCTTCCCCTACAATGTGACCGGAAACATGACGGCAGACAGCTACAAACAATTCTACGCCCGACTGACCAACCGTATGATCTATACCAGCAACCGCACCTTAAATCGGGCGGATCACCTGCTGACCATTGCCACGGACAGTGCGCTGCACCCGGGGTGGAAATTTGTGTTGGTGGCCGCTAAGGACGGCGAAGTGCGGGATGTGCGGGATGTGCAAACGCCACAGTACCCGCAGGCGTACTTTGACGAGAAAGGGAAAAAGAACCCTTATGCGCCATTTAACAAATGGTATCCGGAGATCTATGTGAGCAACGGCGAGCAAACCTCCCGCCAAAACAAAAAAGATTACCAAACAAAATAAAAAAAGCCCCGACGGGATTTGCGTTTCGTCGGGGCTTTTTTCGGTTTCTGTTTTAGATTTTCACATCAGCATAGATGGGATAGTGGTCAGACATGGCGTCCATCGCCCCATCTGAGAGAATCCCGTAGCATCGCACCTTGGCGGTGCCGGTCAAAAAAATGTGGTCGTAGGTAGGTGCAGAGGCTTTTTTGTTGTTGCCGCTTTTGGTCTTGGCGGCCAAGGCTTTGGTGTCCTGCATCTTTTTTGCCAGGCGGCTGTAAATCTCCGGCGCATCATACACCGGGTCATACCCGCCGCCGTCCATGGCATTAAAGTCGCCGCAGGCAAACACCGGGCACTTATACTGTGCCGCCAGGGATTTGGCAAGTGCCGCGGCCTGGTCTGCCTGGCTTTCCATCACCGCCCGCTCCGCCTTTTCCTCTCCGCTGCGGATCAGGTCCAGATGGGTGGAAGATACAATATATTTTTCGCCGGACTGATTGTTCCGGAACAGTCCCCACACAATGCGGCGCAAGCGCGCATCATCCCCCCGGTCATAGGCCACATCGCCTTGCTCCAGCAGGGTTACCCGATCGCTGTCATACAGCAGACCGGTCATGCGTACCAGCGCACCGGTACGCACCGGGTACAGCAGCTTGTAACTGCCCCGGTTCTGCATCAAACAACAGTACCACTGGTCGCTCATCTCCTGCACGGCCACCACATCCGGCCGATAGGTGTCCAGCACCTGCAAAAACATTTTGGCCCGCTTGTGCGCATCCGTGCCGCCCCAGCTCTCATAATGCACCAGCAAATTGGCACTCATAATGCGGGCGGATGAATTCTTGGCACGCTTGGCGTTCGCCTTGCCGATGCTCTCCTGGAACTCCTCGCTAACCATATAATCCGACAGATCACCTCGGCTGCGAATCACCGCCGGCACGGCAATAGCCGTACTCACTGCTGCCACCAGAACCAGCGACAGCAGGGCGCAAAAAAAGCGCCGCAAAAACTTTCTCATAATCTTCCTCCGCAGTATGTTCTCCCTACCTATTATACACAAGCCGGCGTTCCATTTCCACCCCACGGCAAAAATTAAAAAAGTATTGACTATTTTACTTAGGCGTTGTATATTTGTTATACTTATTATAGAAAGAAAAAACGGCGAGAATCGCCAAGTGGAGAATAACGATGATGGAAGAAACAAAAAAGAGCAATTCCCTGCGCCTGCTGACGGTGCTGCTGTCTGTGGCGGCCGTAGCTGCCATGTTGTGGTGCGCGCCTTACTTTAAGGACGATTGGGCCTGGGGCAGCCAGGTGGGACTGGATCGACTGCAAAGCCACTTCACAGGTTACAACGGCCGGTATCTGGGCAATCTGCTGGTCATGGTCCTCACCCGCTCCCTGCCGGTGAAAATCATTTTGATGACCGCCGGGGTTCTGGCGCTGCCGGTGCTGGTCAGCCGCTTGGCCAACAAAAAGCTGTTTTTATTGTTCCCTCTGAGCCTACTGGGTGTAGCTGTAATGCCCGCCGATCTGTTCCGCCAAACGGTGGTGTGGGCCAGCGGTTTTTCCAACTATATGCCGCCGGTGCTGCTCACCCTGTGCTATCTGCTGCTGGTATGGGATCTGTGGGATGACACAGCACCGGTACAAAGCAAATGGTCGCCGTTCTGTGCCTTACTCATCGGCGGGTGCGGTGCGCTGTTTATGGAGCATGTGACCCTATACAACCTGGCGCTGGCAGTGGCAGTGCTGATCTTTTCCAAGGTCAAGCACCACAAAACCTATGCCACCCACTGGTGCTTCCTGGCCGGCGCTGTCATCGGTGCCGGAATTATGTTTACCAACAGCGCCTATGGCTTTATTTCTTCCGGCAAAGACCAATTCACTTATCGCTCCATGGCGGTAGGCGGCACCGTGCAGCGGTATTTTGACACCATCGGCGGCAATATCATTCGTATTTCCAACTACCTGACCGAGTGCAACGCTCTGATGAATGTGCTGCTGGCTGCGCTGTTTTGCATTGTGCTGCACCGCCTGTTTAAGAAGGGCGGCGTCACCAAGGGGCGCCGGGTGTGGCTTATCGTCAGTGCAGGAATATTGGTAGCCTATGCTGCTTATAGCTGCGTGCTTACCGTATGGGCCAAGATCGCAGGCAACAATGACGCCCGGGATGCCATCGACCCTGCGTGGCGCTTTACCTTTACACTGTTGTTTTCCATTGCGCTACTGCTGTGCATTCTCTTAGGCATCCAAAGCCGTCGCCGCAAGGGGCAGATGCTCTTTGCGCTGGTCAGCGTGTATGTGTTCTGCACGCCACTGTTTATCGTAACCCCCCTGACCGCTCGCTGCTTTCTCCCCTGCTATGCCATGTTTATGCTGCTGGCAGCGCTGCTGTTTGACCTGATCTATCGAGATACTGCTGACAAGACAAAGGCCACCCGCACCGCAGGCGCCGTATTTGCCGCCTGTCTGATTGCGCTGGGCGTGTTCTATGCCACCGTCTTTGTGCAGATCAAGGACTATTCCGTCGGTCGAGAGGCCTATGTGCAGGCACAGATTGACCGGGGCGAAAAAAAGATTTACCTGCCCATGTACCCGGCCTATACCGGCGATTATATTCGAGGCAGCACCCCCAAGGACGGCTCTGTTTGGGAGGAGCGGTACAAAATGTTCTACCACATTGACCCGGACATTGACCTAGTCACCGTCGGCCCCAACACGCCCCAAGCCAAAGCAGTCCTGGCACAAAAGTAATGGACTTACCTGTACGCAGACACTCGCGCTTGCCATCGCACGACTACACAGACGGCTGGTACTTTATCACCATTTGCACCGATGGGCGTAAAAATCTTTTAAGCACCATCGTAGGGCGGGGGCTTGCTCCCGCCGAAACGGTATTGACCCGCTATGGCAAAATTGCAGAAGAAGAATTAACAGCTTTACCTAACCGATACACGGGATTGCTGATCGACCATTATGTGATCATGCCAAATCACATTCACCTGCTTTTCCACTTACAAACGGCGGGAGCAAGCCCCCGCCCTACGGTATCAAGTATTCTTTGCACTTATAAATCCCTGACAACACGCCGGTGCAAAATAGCAGGCTACCGTGCGACAAAGCTGTTTCAAACTTCCTTTTACGACCACATTATTCGTGACGAGACGGATTATTTAAGCAAGGCCGCCTATATTACGGAAAATCCGGAAAAATGGCTGGAGGATCCTTACCACAACACATAAAAAAACGCATCCTGTAATTAGGATGCGTTTTTGTTTTGCTTATTTGCATGCAGCGCAGAGGTTATACATTGATCTCCACATCTACGCCCAGCAGGTCTTTTTCCTTAGCCAGAATGGGACCCACCACTTCGTTTAAGAAGTCGGCGGTCTGCTCCGGAGCACGGCCCACAAAATTCTCCGGCTTCAGAATGGCCAAAATTTCCTCCTTGGTGGTCATAAAGGCCGGATCCGCAGCAATGCGATCCACCAGATCGTTCTTGCCGCCCTCAACCTTCACCACCGCACCGGCGGCCATGGAGTGCTGGCGAATTTTCTCGTGCAGCTCCTGACGGTCTCCGCCCTTCTTCACCGCGTCCATCATAATGTTCTCGGTAGCCATAAAGGGTAGTTCGCTCATCAGGCGGGCGTGGATCACCTTGGGATACACCACCAACCCGGAGGTCACGTTGATATACAGGTCCAAAATCCCGTCCGTAGCCAAGAATGCCTCGGCCACGCTGACCCGCTTGTTGGCGGAGTCGTCCAATGTGCGCTCAAACCACTGGGCAGAGGCTGTCCATGCCGGGTTCAAGGCGTCGATCATCACATAGCGGGACAGAGAAGCGATCCGCTCACTGCGCATAGGATTGCGCTTATAAGCCATGGCGGAGGAACCGATCTGATTCTTCTCAAAGGGCTCCTCAATCTCTTTCAGATTTTGCAGCAGCCGCAGGTCGTTGGAAAACTTGCAGCAGCTCTGAGCGATCAGCCCCAGGCAGTTGCACACAATGGTGTCCAGCTTGCGGGCATAGGTTTGGCCGCTGACCGGGAAGCAGGCCTTGAAGCCCATCTTCTCCGCGATCTTACGATCCAGCGCCTTGCACTTCTCGTGGTCGCCGTCAAACAGCTCCAGGAAACTGGCCTGGGTGCCGGTGGTGCCCTTAGAGCCCAGCAGCATCAAGGTGTCCAGCACATGGCACACCTCTTCATAATCCATGACCAGATCCATCAGCCACAAAGTGGCACGCTTGCCCACGGTGGTGGGCTGGGCAGGCTGAAAGTGGGTAAAGCCCAGGCAGGGCATATCCTTATACTGGTCGGCAAACTTGGCCACGCTGGCAATGGCATTCACCAGCTTTTTCTTAATCAGCAGCAGGGCCTCCCGCATGGTGATCACATCTGTATTATCGCCCACATAGCAAGAGGTGGCACCCAGGTGGATAATGGGCTTAGCCGTGGGGCACTGCATCCCATAGGCGTATACATGGCTCATTACATCATGGCGCACCTGCTTCTCCCGTTCCCGAGCCACATCGTAGTTAATGTCCTCGGCGTGCGCTTTCAACTCGTCGATCTGTGCCTGAGTCACATTCAGCCCCAGCTCATGCTCCGCTTCTGCCAAAGCGATCCACAGCTTCCGCCAGGTTTTGAACTTAAAATCCGGGGAGTAGATATACTGCATTTCCTTGCTGGCATAGCGCGCGTTAAAGGGAGAATTATAAGTATCTGTCTGCATTAGTCCAGCCCTACTCTCTTCATCATCTCTTTGTATGCGTCCTCAACGCCGCCCAGGTCCCGACGGAAGCGGTCCTTGTCTAGCTTCTCATGGGTCTTAATGTCCCAAAAACGGCAGGTGTCCGGGCTAATCTCGTCTGCCAGCACGATCTGGCCGTCTGCGGTCTTGCCGAACTCCAGCTTGAAGTCAATCAGCTCCACGCCGATGGAGGCAAAGTATTCTTTCAGCACATCGTTCACCTTAAAGGCCATCGCCTTAATGGTGTCCACATCCGCCTGGGTGGCAAAGCCGCAGCTGACTGCGTGGTAGCCGTTGATCAGCGGGTCGCCCAAGTCGTCATCCTTGTAAGAGAACTCAATAGACGGCTGGGTAAAGTCCATACCCTCTTCCAGACCCAGGCGCTTGCAGATGGAGCCGGCAGCCCGGTTGCGGATAATCACTTCCAACGGTACGATGGTCACTTTCTTCACAGCGGTCTCCCGATCGGAAAGCTCCTCCACAAAGTGTGTGGGCACGCCGTGCTTCTCTAAAAGCTGCATTAAGTAGTTGGACATTTTGTTGTTCACAACGCCCTTACCTACGATGGTGCCCTTCTTCAGGCCGTTAAAGGCGGTGGCATCGTCCTTGTAGTCCACAATCACGATGGTGGGGTCCTCAGTAGCCCATACCTTCTTGGCCTTGCCTTCATAAAGCTGTTCTGTCTTATTCATAACGCATTCTCCTCTGCAAAAAGATTGGTAAATTAAAGGGTGTGTATTCTTATTTGTTTTGGGCAAAGTAAGCCTTGATCCGCTCCACAGCCTCTACGGTCTTGTCCGCATTGCCGAAAGCAGTGAGCCGGAAAAAGCCCTCACCGGAAGGACCGAAGCCGGAACCGGGGGTGCCCACCACATGGGTCTTGTCCAGCAGCAGATCAAAGAACTCCCAGCTGGTCATGCCTTCCGGCACCTTCAGCCACACATAGGGGGAATTCACCGCGCCGTAGCAAGTAAACCCGGCAGCCTGCATACCCTCAAAGATCACCTTGGCGTTCTTCTGATAATAGGCCAGGGTTTCCTTGATCTCCTTTTGCCCCTGCTCCGTGTAAACCGCTTCGGCCGCCCGCTGGGTAATGTAGCTAACGCCGTTAAACTTGGTGGCCTGGCGGCGTGCCCACATGGGGTTCAGGCTCTTGCCCTCAAACACACAGGCCTTGGGCACCACGGTATAACCGCAGCGCACGCCGGTAAAGCCGGCAGTCTTGGAGAAAGAGCGCAGCTCAATGGCGCACTTCTCGGCGCCCTCAATCTCATAAATGGAATGGGGCACATCGTCCTCTACAATAAAGGCTTCATAGGCACTGTCAAAGATGATCAAAGCGTCATTGGCCAGCGCATAGTCTACCCACTTTTTCAGCTGCGCTTTGGTGGCGCACATACCGGTGGGGTTGTTGGGGAAGCACAGGTAGATCACATCCGGAGTCTCCTTCGGAAGATCGGGCATAAAGCCGTTCTCCTCTGTGCAGGGCATATAGATAAAGTTGCTGTAAAAGCCGTCGGCGTTCTTGTCGCCGCTGCGGCCATCCATGGTGTTGGCGTCCACATACACCGGGTACACCGGGTCACACACAGCGATCTTGTTGTCTACGCTGAACAGGTCGCCGATATTGCCGCAGTCGGACTTGGCGCCGTCGGACAAAAAGATCTCGTCTTTCTCAATATTGACCCCACGGGCAGCGTAATCGTGCTGCTGAATGGCGTCCAGGATAAATTCGTAACCGTGCTCCGGCGGATAGCCGCGGAAAGTGGCCTCGTTGGCCATCTCATCCACCGCCTTGTGCATGGCGTCGATCACACTGGGCACCAGCGGACGGGTCACATCGCCGATGGACAGACGGATAATATCTGCCTCCGGGTGCGCCTCCTGGTACTCCCGCTGCTTTCTGGCTACCGTTGAAAACAGATAAGAGCTTTCAATCTTAAAAAAGTTTTGGTTGATCTTCATTATTCTAAAAAACCTCCTGTGTTTTATAGATCTATCTTGCCGCTAAAGACAGTGGTGGCCGGGCCGGTCATCCTGACGCTGTCCTGGGCCTTACCGCTCCAGCTGATCTGCAAGTCGCCGCCCAGCAGATGAACCGTCACCCGGTGGTCTACATAACCGCCCAGAATCGCCGCCACGGCGGTGGCGCAGGCGCCGGTACCGCAGGCCAAAGTCTCCCCGGAGCCACGCTCCCACACCCGCATTTCAATGTTCTGCCGGTCCTGTACAAAGGCAAACTCTGTGTTGGTCCGATCCGGGAAGCAGGGATGGTGCTCAAACAGCGGTCCTACCTGCTCCAGCGGGAACTCCCGGGGCGAGCGGTCAATAAACACCACCGCGTGGGGGTTGCCCATGGAGACACAAGTCATTTTATACACTGTGTCGTGTACGGTAATCGGTACATCCACCGGCGGTTTGCAGTCCGTCACCACCGGAATGGCCGCCGGATCTAAAATCGGCGCACCCATATCCACACTGGCGCCCACGGCCACACCGTCCTGCACCTGAATGTCAATGGTCTTAACCGCACCCATGGACGCAATAGTCACGGTGGTCTTGTCCGTCAGCTTGTGGTCGTACACATATTTTGCCACACAGCGGATCCCGTTGCCGCACATAGCGCCCCGGGAGCCGTCCGCATTGTACATCACCATTTCAAAATCGGCGTTCTGCCCCTTCTCAATGAGAATGATGCCGTCGCCGCCGATGCCAAAGTGCCGGTCGGAGAGCCGCACCGCCAGCTGAGAAGCCAGGTCCCGGTCCATGGGCTGCCGGGTGCAGTCAAAGTAAATATAGTCATTGCCGCAGCCGTGCATCTTGGTAAATTCCATCAGAAAGCCGTCCTTTCGTTAGCGAAAATCGTTGATGATCTTTTGCGCCAGGTCCGTAATCTTCAGCCCGGTGCGCATACTCTCCTTTTGGAGAAAACGGTGGGCCTGCAGCTCCGTCATATCCTGGGTGTTCATCAGCACCAGCTTGGCATTAGAGATCAAATCCTCATCCGCCTCCTTACGGCGGGTAAAGCTGCTTTTGCTGGAGACCAGCACCGCCACCGTTTGCAAAAACTCCTGCCGATCCAAGGGCAGGGTCAGGGTGATCAGGTTGCCCATATATTCTGTTTTGCCGTTCTTCGACAGTGCCACCACATCAAAGTCCGCAGGCAACTGCTCTGCCAAAGTACCGGCACCCATATCCCGCAGCAAAGAGGCACAGATGATCACGCCGGCGTCTTTCTCACCGGCAGCGCCCAACGCGCTGGAACCCAGGGCACAAATATGCGACACCCGGAACCCCTCGCCAACCAGCAAGGCACGCAGGCGCAGTGCCACCTCTTTGTTCGGGTACGCAATAATGATGTCCTTCATCTTCCGCTCCCGTTCCCCCATTAGATAAAAGTTATTATACCATATAAATACGCCTGGGTTCAATACAAAATGTGCACAGTTGCGCCCTGTGGGGACAAAAATTTTTGTCTATTCTTTACAGTCTGAAAGATTTGTAACAATATACACAAAAATGCGACAAATTTTACAAATTCTTGTAACAAACTATACGAAAATCCCTTGATTGACCGGTGCCAATGTGTTAAAATGAGAATGACTACAACCGAACTGAAAAGGGAGATGATAGAATGGAACAACTTAAAGAAGAATATCAGCTGCCGGTCTACCTCTTCCACGAGGGCAAAAACTATGAAGCATACCGTTTCTTCGGTGTTCATAAAATAAAAAAAGGCACCTACGCTTTTCGCGTGTGGGCGCCCCACGCCGTGGGTGTGGCTGTGGCCGGTGACTTTAACGATTGGTCCGAAACAGCCAACCCCATGACCCCCATTGCACCGGAGATCTGGGAAGCGGTGGTGGACGGTGTTTCCAAGTATGACTGCTACAAATACGCCATTCAAACGGCGGACGGTCGCCTGCTGATGAAAGCGGACCCCTACGCCGTGCACCAAGAGACCCGACCGGGCACCGCCTCCAAGGTCTATGACCTGCCCAGCTACAAGTGGACGGACAGCGACTGGTTTGCCCGGCAAAAAGAAGTCTCTGTGCTGGACAAACCGGTGAATATTTATGAAATTCACTTTGGCTCCTGGAAGCAGCACGAGGACGGCACATTTCTTACCTACTGGGAAATGGCAGACACGCTGGTGCCCTATGTAAAGGATATGGGCTACACCCATATTGAGATGATGCCCATTATGGAGTATCCCTTCGACGGCTCCTGGGGCTATCAGGTCACCGGATACTTTGCCCCCACCTCACGCTATGGGGTACCGGAGGACTTAATGTACTTTATGGACACCTGTCACAAGGCGGGGATCGGCGTGATCCTGGACTGGGTGCCCGCCCACTTTCCCAAGGACGCGCACGGGCTGTACGCATTTGATGGGGACTGCACCTACGAGTACAGCGACCTGAAAAAAGGCGAGCACAAGGAATGGGGCACCCGGGTCTTTGACTACGGCAAAAATGAAGTGCGTTCTTTTCTCATCAGCTCTGCCATGTACTGGGCCGACCTGTTCCACTTTGACGGTATTCGGGTGGACGCAGTGGCCAGTATGCTGTACCTGGATTACGGCAGAGAGCCGGGAGAATGGACCCCCAATAAGGACGGCGGCAACGAGAACTATGAGGCGGTGGACTTCTTCCGCCAGCTGAACAGTGCGGTGCTCACCCGCCACCCGTCCATGATGATGATCGCCGAGGAGTCCACGGCTTGGCCCATGATCACCATGCCCCCGGATGTAGGCGGCCTGGGCTTTAACTTTAAATGGAATATGGGCTGGATGAACGATATGCTCCGGTATATGAGCCTGGATCCACTGTTCCGCAAGGGCAACCACGACTGCATTACCTTTAGCTTTTTCTACGCCTTTAGCGAAAACTTTGTGCTGCCCATCAGCCACGACGAGGTGGTGCACGGCAAGTGCTCCCTAATCGGCAAAATGCCCGGCGAATACGACGATAAATTCAGCAGTATGCGCCTGTTCTTTGCCTATATGATGGCCCACCCGGGCAAGAAGCTGCTGTTTATGGGCAGCGAATTCGGCCAATTCAAGGAATGGGCGTACAAAGAGGGACTGGACTGGCTGCTGCTGGATTACGAAAAGCACCGCCAGCTGCAAGCCTTCTCTAAGGAACTGAACCACTTTTATACCGCTCACCCGGCGCTGTGGCAGATTGATTACAGCTGGGAGGGATTCCAGTGGATCAGCTCCGACGACAACAGCAACTCGGTGATCGCCTTCCGCCGCATAGACCGAGACGGCAAGGATCTGATCACGGTATTTAACTTCACCCCCAACGATCACGAGGACTACCGCATCGGTGTGCCGGAAAAGGGCACTTATAAAGTGGTCATGGACACGGCGCTGAAAAAATACGGTGGCACCAAACCCCGGCTGTGCGGCACCTACAAAACGAAAAAAATACCTATGCACAATATGGAGCAAAGCATCAGCCTGAAACTCAGCGGACTGTCTGCCTTGTATCTTGAAAAAATAAAGTAAGGAGAACCACTATGGCACACAAAACAAATGTTGTTGCAATGCTGCTGGCCGGCGGCCAGGGCAGCAGACTGGGCGTGCTCACCAAAAACATTGCCAAGCCTGCCGTACCCTACGGCGGCAACTACCGCATCATCGACTTTCCGCTATCCAACTGCGTCAACAGCGGTATTTACACCGTTGGCGTACTGACCCAATATCAGCCGCTGGAATTGAACGACTATTTGGGCAACGGTCAGCCCTGGGATCTGGACCGCCAAAACGGCGGCGTACATATTCTCTCCCCTTATGAGGCCATCGGCGGCGCCGAGTGGTATAAGGGCACGGCCAACGCCATTTACCAAAACATCAATTTTATTGAGAAGTACGACCCGGAATATGTAGTGGTGCTCTCCGGCGACCACATCTACAAGATGAACTACGCCAAGATGATCGACTTCCACAAAAAGCACAATGCGGACTGCACCATCGCTGTGCTGGAGGTGCCGTGGGAGGAGGCCTCCCGTTTTGGTATTCTGGCTACCGACGAGGACGACCGTATTTACGAATTTGCTGAGAAGCCGGCCCAGCCCAAGAGCAACAAAGCCTCTATGGGCGTGTATGTATTCAGCTGGAGCAAGCTGCGCCAGTACTTGGAGCTGGACGAGGCAGATCCCAACTCTGCCAACGACTTTGGCAAGAATGTGATTCCCGCCATGCTGAACGCCGGCGAGCGGCTGTTTGCCTATCCCTTCTCCGGCTACTGGAAAGATGTGGGTACCATTGACAGCCTGTGGGAGGCAAACCTGGATATTATCAATCCCAATGTAGATCTGGATCTGTCCGACAAAAGCTGGCGCATTTACAGCCGCAACCCCATGGCGCCGCCCCACTATATCGGTAAAAGCGCGGTGGTGGAGAACAGCTCCATCAGCGAGGGCTGCGAGATCGAGGGCAACGTGGATTACAGCGTGATCTCCTCCAATGTGACCATTGAGGCCGGTGCCGATGTGCGTTACAGCGTGGTGATGCCCGGCGCGCATATTAAAAAGGGTGCCAAGGTGTATTATTCCATCGTGGCCGAGAACGCGGTCATTCAGGCGGACGCCAAGGTCGGCGAAATTCCCGAGCAGCTGCAAAACCCGGCAGACTGGGGCATTGCCGTTATCGGTGCAGGCGCTACCGTCACCGGCAAGAGGGACATTGCACCCGGTGAAATGATCAAAAGCGGCGAGGAGGTATAAGCATGAACGGAAAATCTGTACTGGGCATTATCTTTGCCAATATTCATGAGGAGGCGCTGGATACCCTAACGGCACAGCGCACCATGGGCTCCGTGCCCTTCTGCTCCCGCTACCGGCTCATTGACTTTCCCCTGTCCAACATGGTGGAGAGCGGCATTACCAAGATCGGCGTGATCACCAATGCCAACTTTCGCTCTCTGATGGATCATGTAGGCACCGGCAAGCCCTGGGACCTGAGCCGCAAGAACGACGGACTGTATCTGCTGCCACCGTTCTCCGTTAACTCCGCTACCATGTGGGGGAACCGAATTGACGCCATTTTCGGCAACATTCAGTTCCTGAACCAGTCCAACCAGGACTATGTGCTGATGAGCGACTGCAACCAAGTGTTGAATATGGACTACGAAAAGCTGTTTGACGCCCACGAGCAAAGCGGCGCCGATGTGACCATTGTTGGCGTGCACGGTGAAATGCCCACGCATGTTGGCTCTGTTTTGGTGTTTGACCAGGTGGCAGAGGACGGCCGCATTACCGGCATGAGCCTGTGCCCGGAGGGCCGGGGCGAAGTCTTTTACAGCTGCAACATCGTGCTGATGCAAAAGGCGCTGTTTGAGTCTTTGGTCACTGCCGCCCACAGCAAAAACGAAATTTCTTTCCAGCGCAATGTGCTGCTGAAGAATGTAGATCACTTAAAAATCCACGCTTACGACGCCAGCGACTGCTTTGTGGGCACCATTCAGTCCCTGCAAAGCTATTACGACATCTCCATGCGGGTGCTGGAGAAGGAGAGCCGCCGCCGTCTGTTCAATCCGAACAAGCCCATTTCTACCAAGGAGCGGGACGATATGCCCTCCCTGTACGGCCCGGATTCCGCCACCAAGAACTCTTTGGTGGCCGACGGCTGCATCATTGACGGCACGGTAGAGAACTGCATTATCTTTAAGGGCGTCAAGATCGGCAAGGGTGCCGTGGTCAAGGACTCCATCCTAATGCAGGACACGGTGATCGGCGACAGCGCTAAGGTAAACTGCGTGATCGCAGACAAAGATGTATCCATTAAGCACTCGGTAGAGCTGAGCGGCGCGCCCAACTTCCCGGTGTACCTGAGCAAAAAAACCAGAATTTAAGGAGGCAAATATTATGAAAGTTCTTTTTGTTGCCTCGGAGGCACTGCCGTTTATGGCCTCCGGTGGGCTGGGCGATGTGGCCGGCTCGCTGCCCGCCGCCCTGCGCAAGCGGCTGATCGGCTGCCGGGTCGTTATGCCCCTGTATGACAGCATTCCTCAGGAGCTGAAGGACCAAATGCAGTTCATCACCTCCATCTCCGTGCCGGTGGCCTGGCGCCGCCAGTATTGCGGTATTTTTGAGGCCAAGCACAACGGCGTGATCTACTATCTGCTGGATAACCAGTATTACTTTAAGCGGGACGGTATTTACGGCCATTATGACGATGCAGAGCGCTTTGCGTTCTTTGCCCGTGCGGTACTGGAGATCATTCCCGCCATTGACTGGAAGCCGGACATTATTCACTGCAACGACTGGCAAAGCGCCTTAACGCCCCTGTATTACAGCTGCTATTATGCCAACCGAATGGGGTATGAAAACATTAAAACCGTATTCACCATTCACAACATTCAGTACCAGGGCAAGTACGGCGACGAACTGCTGGAGGATGTGCTGGGCATCGCCCCGGAGGACAACAATCTCATTCTCTACGACGGACTGGTGAACTTTATGAAGGCGGGCATTGAGTGCGCCAATAAAGTGACCACCGTGTCCCCCACCTACGCCAAAGAAATCCTGGATCCCTGGTACAGTTACGGGCTGGATCCCATTTTGAATCAACGCAGCTGGAAGCTGTGCGGCATCTTAAACGGTATTGACACCGAGCTGTACAATCCGGAGACGGATAAAATGATCTGGGCCAATTACAGCAGTGCAGACTTTGCCAACAAGGCCAAGGATAAAGAAGAACTGCAAAAGAAAATGGGCTTGGCCGTGCGGCCGGATGTGCCTGTTATCGGCATCGTTACCCGCCTGGTAGGGCACAAGGGCGTGGACCTGATGCAGGCAGTGCTGGAAAAGAGCCTGTGGGAGCGGGATGTGCAGTATGTGATACTGGGCAGCGGCGAGTGGCAGTATGAGAGCTTCTTCCGTGAGTTGCACGACAAGTACCCGGACAAAGTGGGTCTGACCCTGGGCTTTGTGCCGGATCTGGCACACAAAATCTACGCCGGTGCGGATATGTTCTTAATGCCCAGCAAAAGCGAGCCCTGCGGCCTGTCCCAGATGGTGGCGCTGCGCTACGGTACCATACCCATCGTGCGGGAAACCGGCGGGCTGAAAGACTCTATCACCGACAGCGGTGACGGCGAGGGCAACGGCTTTACTTTTAAGACCTATGACGCCTACGATATGCTGGGCGCCATCTACCGGGCAGTGGAAGTCTATAACCAACCCAAGGACTGGAAGGTGCTGGTACAGCGGGCGCTGGACTGCGATATGAGTTGGGGCAAGTCTGCCAACGAGTATATCCGTATGTACCGCTCTTTGCTGAAAGACTAAACACAGACAAATAAAAAACGAACACCGTGCGGTGTTCGTTTTTTATTTGCCTTATTTTGTTTATTTTGTTTTCACAAAGGGATTAAAATGCTTGCTGCGAATAAACAACGGCACATATTCAATCACTAAGTTTGAATTTTCCAGGCCGTACCATTTGTCCGGCGAGCCTGCCATTTTTCTGATCTTGTACTTTAAGCGCACAGCCAGCTTTTGCAAATGGGATATGTCGCTTTCCGGCGCCAGGGTTTTACGAATGTGATAGAACCGAAAGCTCCCGGTGGTTGCGTTTTTGTAAATAGAATATTTCCGCACCTGTTGCGGCAGAGCGCCGGTGGCCACCAGATCTGAAATAATCTGACGCAGATACACATTGACGCGCTGGGGCACCTTAAAGCCTAACCGAATGGTGACAAAAAACACATAGTCGGTGCCGTAAGATTCCACCGTATAGTCTGAGGTGAACGGCTCATCCGTCACCTGAATGTGAATAAACCAGTAAGCGGAGGCACGCTTCGGTCCCTTATCTAAGATGGAATATAGAATATCCCGATCCATATACTCCGGATCACTGTTGTTGGTAATATAGACCAAATTCTCACAAATTTGCGGCACAGACGCATCCTGGCGCAAAGCCTGAAGTATCGGCAAGTACTGCCTCATCTTCAACGGCACGCCCTGCATACGCTCCACCTGCGTGCCCAAGTACCAAGACAACATAACAACAAACAGCGCTGCCGCAATCAGCACGGCAAAATAGCCGCCCTTGAAGAACTTGGTTAAACTGGAGACAAAGAAGAACAGCTCTATAAATGCAAACACCAAACCGATAACCACAGCGGCAATCCGGCGTTTCTTTCTCTTAAACAAATAAACCGTCAGCAAAAATGTGGTCATCAACATGGTCACGGTAATGGACAAACCGTAGGCTGCTTCCATATGCGCCGCCGTCCGAAACAGCAAGACCACCGCGCAGCAACCCACCCACATAACGGAATTCACAAGCGGAATATACAACTGCCCTTTTGTTTGAGACGGATATGTAATTTGCATATGCGGCATCAAATCCAGGCGAATCGCCTCTGAAACCAGCGAAAACGAGCCGGTAATCAACGCCTGCGAAGCAATAATGGCAGCAACGGTACTCAAAATAACCGCAAAGGGGCGCCACTGCGGCGGCAGCATTTGAAAGAACGGATTCATACCGTCCATAGCCTGCAGCGCAGCATTGTCTTTGTTTGAAAGGATCCAGGCGCCTTGACCCATATAGTTCAGCAACAAGCACACCTTGATGAACGGCCAGCTGGTATAAATATTCTGCTTCCCTACATGGCCCATATCGGAATACAGCGCTTCTGCACCGGTTGTTGCCAAAAATACGCTGCCCAGAATCATAAAGCCGGCTTTGTTGTAAGGACTAAACAAGATGCGCACCGCATAAATGGGATTCAGCGCCTGCAAAATATACAAATTACCGCTGATATGCGCCACGCCGGTTATGCCTAAAAACAGAAACCAAACCAACATAATCGGTCCGAATGCTTTGCCCAGCAAACTGGTACCGGCTTTTTGGCAGGCAAACAAAACAGAAATAATAATCAATGTAATCAAGATGACACGATTTTGGTCATTATTCAGCAGTTGGTCAAAAACAGAAATGCTGTGCAAGCCCTCAATGGCCGTCGTAATGGTAACGGCCGGCGTGAGCACACCGTCTGCCAGCAGCGCCGCACCGCCTAACATGGCCGGAATGACTAAGTACTTGCCATAGTTCTTGACCAAGCTGTAAAGTGCAAAAATACCGCCCTCACCATTATTATCTGCCTTCATGGCAACCACCACATATTTCACGGTGGTAATCAGGGTTACGGTCCAAATAATCAAGGATAACGACCCGATGATAAATGCACGGTTCACCGTTTGCAAACCGCCGTTATTTTCGATAATCGACTTCAGCACATACATAGGCGATGTGCCGATATCGCCATACACAACTCCGATGGTTACCAGCAGCATGGCCGGTGTAACCACTCGCTTTTTCAACGTCTTTTCTCCCATAAAATACACGCTTTCTGCTTCTTAATGCTCACTTTTTATTTACATCCACTTTTTGCGCTTAAAGACGGCTACAAGCACGCCAACCACAAGCGCAGAAAGCACAATCACACTGAAATATCCATATTTCCAGGTCAACTCCGGCATATTGCGAAAATTCATTCCGTACCAGCCCACGATCACCGTAAGCGGCAGAAACACTGCCGTCAACACGGTAAACAGCTTCATAGTCTCGTTCAGCTTTAAGTCCAGATAGGCCTGGTAAGCATCTCGCAAATGAACGATACTATCTCGCAGCAGGTCCACATTCTCCCGCAGACGCACAGCCTTGTCCGTAAAGATCTTAAAGTACCGCAGATCCTCCCGCTCAAAGATCTCGTTCTCGTTCTCCTCCAGCGCCTCGCCGATGTCGATTAGCTGCTCATAGTAGTTGCGCAAGACAGACAGTTCCTTTTTCTTATGCAGCAACTCCATGTTGAAGTCCGAACCGGCCTTATCCTGAAGCACATACTCCTCCATCCGGTTGATCTCAAATTCCGTGTCCTCCAGCGCCTTATTGTCACCGGACACCAAACTTTCCAGGAACGCATAGATCAGCTTTTCCAGCGTAATATTGGCACAACTGAACCGGTGAAGCGCGCTGATAAATTTGTTGCGGGTGGAGCAGTCCGCGTCGTTAATATCCACCAGCAGCAAAAAATTCTTTTTAACATAAAATGCCAGGCAGTCCTCCCGGGCACGGGCATTGGCCGCGTCCGTAATCTTTAAGGTGCCAAAGCTGTAATCGTCGTACACCTCAATATTGGAGCGAAAATAGCGGTTCTCCTCCTTGCACTGCTGTACAGTAGAGGGACTAAAGCCGAACTTCTCATAATGGGCGTCCAGCTCCGCCAAGGTAATGTATGCCGCACACACCAAATTGGGGTCTCGATCCTGCGGCTCAATGGTGGTCAGTTCGTCGCTGTATTGGTAAAACACTTGCCGTACCTCCCGATTTCCTGCTTTGCACCTATAAGTATATCCACTTTTGACCAGCAGTCAAGTCAAATAAAGCATTTATGCCAAAATGCCGTAAAGCAGAATTTGGATGAACCGATCGTAACGATGCAAAAGTTCTTGCCGCTCCCGCTCCATTCCGGCCGTATCGCCCTCGGCTTTCAAATCCACCACCCGGTGCATATACTGGATCAGCAAGTGGTTATACATGACCCGCATGGTGCTGTAAAGCTCCTCATCAGACACATTCACCCTTTCATGGGCTGTATGAATGATCTCCAGCGTCTTATCCTTCATACATGCATTAAAACGATGCCTTTGTTCCGTTAGTCGGCTACGCAATGCTTCGTTGGTCAAATGCAGGCAATACCAAATCAGAGACAGCGCTTCCGGGTCATCACACCAAAAATCAATACATTCCTTGTAATACACATGTAAATTGGCAGCAATACCCTGCTCCGGATCCGGCGAAAATGCACATATACCTGCAACCAGTCGATCCACAATGCGTTGCACACAAGCCACAAGCAAATCGTCCTTGGAAGCGTAATAATGGTACAGCTTGCCCTTGGAAATACCATTCTCCCGACACAGCTGGTTCAGATTGGCATTGTCCGGTCCCTGTCGGGCAAAGCTGCGAATCGCCGCTTCTTCAATACATTCTCGACTGCGTCGATTTTTTTCTTCCTGTTTCATAGATTGTCCATTCCTTTATCTGTTGCATCTCTTCAAGCCGGTCCGCTCTCCGACCGCAAAATCCAAAGCACACATTCTATTGTACTGCATCACAGGACAGCGGCTAATTATTTATAGCATATTTCGTACCTTTTGTCCACTTTTTGCCTCTCTGCGATCCTTTTGCCAACAACATACAGGCTGCGCTTTTTCATAAGGAAGGTTGAAAGCGATCATTCCCTTCGGCACCATTTGCGGAGGTTCCGGTTTGTTTTTAATTTCCTGCCATTTCGGATCTTCGTTTTCTCTATAATCATTGCAAGCATGCAAATATCAGTCCGCTTTTGCGAAAAGCAAAAGCCACCGCCGGCAGAGCAATCTGCCGGCGGTGTTATTTTTATCTTTTATTCTATTGCTTACACCACAATGCTTAATCGGCAAGCACGTACTGCTCAATGGCCTTGGCTACGCCGTCTGCGGTATTGGCCTCTGCCCGGTAGCGGGCGGCGGCTTTACATTCCGGCGCGCCGTTCTCCATGGCAAAGGAGTAGTGAGCAAAGGCGAGCATGGGACAGTCGTTGCCTGCGTCGCCAAAGCTCATCACCTGCTCCGGCTCAATCTTCAGTTGCCGGGCAATACCCGCCAACGCCGCGCCCTTGTTGGCGCCGGGAGCGGTACACTCCAATTCATTAGGCAAAGAGGAAACCACCTCCAGCCCCTGGCCTTTCATCACAGACCGCACCCAATCCGCTTGCTCCGGGTTCAGATCATAAACGGCAATACTCTCTGCGCCTTTGTCCGCTTTATCCAGCAGGTTCTCCTCCCGGTGCGCCTTGGCTATAAACTGCTCCAAAACCGCATGGGGCAAAATATTACTGCTGTAATAAGGCAGACGGGCTTCTTCCAAATACATACCGCCGTCCCAATACACATTATAATACAGCGGCTGTGGCGCCAAGGTTTGCAAAATGCGCTGCACTGCCTTTGGTGGGATCAGCTGCTGGCAAATATGGGCATCGTTCTTCCGGTCGTACACCGCCGCGCCGTTGGAGTAGATCACATAGTCTACAAAAGGCACCTGCGCCGTTACATGGTCAATAAAATCCAAGGTGCGACCGGTGGCAATCGCCAGGCACACACCCCGGTCGTGGGCCGCCTGCAACGCCGCCACCGTGCGGGGACTGACGGTCAGGTGGTCACCGGACATTAAGGTGCCGTCTAAATCTGTGGCAATCAGTTTGATGGACATAAACACGCCTCCGTTCTTCAAATACCGGGCATATTATAGCAAATTCTTGCCCTATGCGCAACGCAAAGCCGGGAAATCCGCAATTTTAGTTGACGAAACAAAGAAATTGTGCTTTAATTAGAGTTTGACAACCGCTGCAAACGCCACGCAGCACCTTTTTCCAACAGATGGAGGGATTCGGTTATGAAACGATGGGGCACCATACTCTGCCTTTGTTTGCTGCCCATACTGCTGTTCTCTGCCTGCGCAGAGGCCACGGCACAAGTTGATTTTGTTGCCAACAAAGATGTTAAAAAGATCTTTGACGATGTGCACACTGTAGGCTACATTTTGGACGATATTCGTAAGGTGGATTTCTACAAAGAAATGCAGCCCAACGACAGCTACACCAAAAAACAGGTAAAAAGCACGAAGCTGGACGCCACCGTAACCAAATATTACAGAAACGAGGACCTGGTGTACGCCGCATACGAAAAAGGCGGCAAGCAGATGACCGAGTGCCACCTGCGCTCCACCCACTCCAACGACCTGACCGTCACCTATACGGACGCGGATGGCAAGCGCACCGGCGTGTCCATTCTCTGTGAAGACGATAAGGGCAGCTACCGTGTTACCTTTGACCAAGGGCTGAACACCCAATCTCCCTACGGTGCCGACCGCTTTACCATTTGGATCTCGCCGGAGGCGGACAACGCCACCTTTAACAGCGAATGTACCTACGAGGCGGTCTACGCCGACGGCAAGCTCACCTGCACCCTGGTCAGCGCCAACTACTACGACAAAAAGGGCGGGTTCAAGCACTTTACCCACACCACGGACAAAAACGGCGTAACTCAGGAAAGCAGCCAGCCGATTTACAACAAATCCGACGCGAACGAGGCTATGATCGGCGACAGCGTAGACATTCTGCGCCATGTGGAAAAATGGGACGGCGTAGAGGCTGCACAGGTGCGTATGGGCACCCACGCCTTCAGCTACACAGAAAAAAAGGACATCACCTATTGGTACATTGACAGCCAAGTGCGCTTTCTCTTTAGAAATAAGGAAAAGGCCGCTGCTTTTAACGCCCGCTACGGCGGCAATGGGGTTAAGACCTTAAAGCACACGGACACCCCTTACGCGGTGAACTTCTCCCGGTGTAATTTACAGATCGCCTCCGACTGTACCTTCCCCGGTGACCAGAACCTGGGCGAATTTGCAGTGACGGACTTTAAGAACAATCCATACTACAATGTAACCTTTGACGCAGACGGCGTGCTCACCTCTTTTCAAAAAGTAAAATAACCCAATCGGCTCCCCTTGTGTGTGCAAGGGGAGTTATTGCGTTAAAAAGGCATTTAAGCGCGGGCGGATACTATCCGCCCCTACGATAAAGCCTTTACACAAGGGAGACAAAAAAGCAAATCGTAGGGCGGGGGCTTGCTCCCGCCGCAATTCTGTTTTTCCCCGGTAGGGGCGGCAACCTGCCGCCCGCCAAATTCCTCCGCGTTTGCCTGCGGCAAATCAACACAACTTGGCTCCCCTTATTTTTTAAGGGGAGCTGGCGCGCTTGCGCGACTGAGGGGATAAAAGCATAAGTAAATCCGCCCACTTTGCATACCCACGATGTAGGCAGCGATGCCCGCATAACCCCGTAAACGCCCGCACAATTTGTCAAAAGAATATACAACCGGTAAAACCCTGTATGCACCCGCGTATTCAAAAGTTGCGAAAGTATTAAATTTAAGCCCCATCCTTGTAATTACACCGGGGATATAGTATAATATTTCTGCTATAACACCTGACCCTGCGTCAGATAGAAACGGTGTACAAGTGAAGATTTTAACCATTGGCGATGTAGTCGCCCGGCAAGGCTGTGACTGCCTGCGCCATATACTGCCCGGCTTAAAGCGAGAGCTGGGTGCCAAATTAACCATTGTAAACGGTGAGAACTCCGCCGTGGGCAACGGCATACTGCCCGGCAGCGCCCAATTTATTTTTGACAGCGGCGCCGATGTGATTACCCTGGGCAACCACGGCCTGCGCCGGCGGGAGATCTACCCGATGCTGGAAGAGAACGAGTTTTTGCTTCGTCCGGCCAACTACCACCCCTCAGCCCCCGGTCGGGGCAGCGTACTGCTGGATATGGGCGCCGTTCAAGTGGGGATCATCAGCCTGCTAGGTGCCGCCTTTATGGAGCCCATTGCTAACCCTTTTGACGCGGCGGACCGGGAGGTACACCGCCTGAAAGAAGCGGGAGCGCATATCATTCTCATTGACTTCCATGCCGAGGCCACCGCGGAAAAGCGCGCCCTTGGCTACTATTTAGACGGCCGTGTGTCTGCCCTTTTCGGCACCCACACCCATGTGCAGACGGCAGACGAACAGGTGCTGCCCGGCGGCACCGGCTACATTACGGACCTGGGCATGACCGGGCCCCAGCACAGTGTGCTGGGGGTCAGCCCCCAGGCAGCCATTGAAAAAATGCGCACCGGCCTGCCTGTGCGCTTTACCAACCCGGACGGACCTTGCGTGCTGGAGGGCTGCCTGTTTGATATTGACGAAAAAACCGGCAAGACCCGCAGCTGCACGCGCATTAGGAGGTAACCATGGGCAAGAGGAGTTTTGCTCTTTTGCTGGCGCTGGTGCTGACCGCCACCCTCTTCTCGGCGTGCACCAAAGGCACCACCGGCCAAACAGAGACCACCGCAAAGGCACAAACCACCTTTGCTACGGACAATGACAATTTCAAATTAAGCTACACCCAATCGGACAGCTTGGATCCTTTTGCCGCCAAGACCCAAAACAATCAAGTGCTGGCGGACCTGGTGTTTGAGAGTCTGTTTGACCTGGACGGCAGCTATACCGCCCAGCCCAATTTGGCCACTGGCTATGAATTTACAAACAGCACCACCCTCAAGGTGATCGTGCCCAGCGGCCTGACTTTCTCGGACAAGTCGGCGCTCACCGTCGCAGATGTGGTATACAGCTTTGAGCAGGCCAAGAACTCCCCTGCCTACGGCAGCGCTCTGCAAGGGATTCGCTCCGCCACGGCAGAGGACAACAACACCGTGGTGTTTACCCTGCGCCACCCCTCCCCTTACGGGCAAAATCTGCTGACCTTCCCCATTGCCAAGGCAAATGCCAAAGGCAAGTATCCCATCGGCAGCGGGCGCTACCGCTACAAATCCACCCAGAACGGTCCGGTGCTGGCAGCCAACGTGACCGCCGACTTTAACCCCCACATCACCACCATTCACCTGGTGAACATTGCGGCGGCGGACTCCATTGACAATGCTGTGAATATCGGCAACATCACCTATGCCTATCGGGATCTGTCCGAGAACAGCGCGAAGCGCATGACTGCCACCAAAAAGCAGATTAACCAAAACAACTTGGTGTATATCGGCTTTAACAACCGATCCGGCGCCTTTGCAAACGCCCATTTGCGCAAGGCCGTAAGCCTGGCGGTGGACCGCAACGCCCTGGCTAAGAGCGCCTATGCCGGCTATGCCACCGCTGCCCGCAGCGTATATAACCCCGCCTTCGGATTGGCAGCCAGCACCCGCCTGTTTGCAGAAACAGCAGACGCGGCAGCCGCCAAGCAGCAGATCGCCCTGTCCAAAGTCAGCGACAGTGCCTTAAAGATCACGCTGCTGGTCAATAAGAACGACAACCGGCTGGCCGCCGCCAATCAGATCAAAACGGCGTTGGAAGCGGCAGGCTTTACCGTACAACTACAAGTGAGCAAATTCAGCGACTATAAGGCGCGGATTAAAAATTTAAACTACGACCTCTATATCGGCGAGGTCAAGCTGCAAAACGATATGTGCCTTTACCCCTTCTTCAGTACCGACGGCGCTGCCCGCTACGGCATCAGCCAAGACAAGGGCAGTACGGCCGCCCTGTACCGGGACTACACCGTCGGCAAAACGGAACTGGGCAAATTTATGCTCTCGTTTAGCGAGGAAATGCCATTTGCCCCCCTGTTGTACCGCAAGGGGATGATCTGCTACTCCAAGTCCCTGAGAGGCGATATTCAGGGGCAGTACGGCAACTTCTTTGCCAATATAGAAGACTGGTATTTTGGATAAAAACGCCCCGGCGTTTGCAATAAATCACGGAGGATATATTGATGATTAAATTTGAAAATCCCAACGGATACATTGAGATCACCAACGCCTATTTTGCCACCCTTGTTGGGCGTGCCGCTCAGTCCTGCTTTGGCGTGACCGGTATGGTTAACGGCAGTGCTTACGAGTCCATCGTCAGCGCCATTAAGAGCAAGGCCACCGGCGAAAAATTCAACCAAGGCGTGTCCGTCAAGAGCGTGGACGGTCAGTTGCAGATTGAGCTGCACATCTCCGTCTCTTACGGTGTCAACATCACTGCCATTGTGGACAGCATCATCAACAAGGTGCGCTACACGGTGGAGGAAGCCACAGACCTGAAGGTCAACACCGTCAATGTGTATGTGGATGCACTGAACTAACCTAAGAATGGGAGAACATCACATGATGATAACAGGACTTATGTTCCGGGACGGGGTCATCTCCGGCTCAAACAACATTGCCAACAACCGCCAGGCCGTAGACGCACTAAACATTTTTCCGGTGCCGGACGGCGACACCGGCACCAATATGAGTATGACGATCGGCGCTGCCGCCAAGGAAATGGCAGTGCTGCCGGAAAACTGCACGGTGGAGGAAGCCGCCTCCCGCTGCGCCTCTGCCCTGCTGCGGGGCGCTCGAGGCAACTCCGGCGTCATTCTTTCGCTGATCTTTCGCGGCTTTTCCAAGGCTCTGCGCGGCATGGAAGAAGCGGATGGTGCTGCCGTGGCCGCTGCCTTTCGCAAGGGCGTAGACGCAGCCTATAAAGCGGTGATGAAGCCTACGGAGGGCACCATTCTGACCGTGATCCGCAAGGCGGCGGAAGCGGCGGAGCAAATCGCCGCCTCCAATAACGACGCCTGGGCCGTGTGCTGCGCAGCCATGGCTGCCGCAGAGGAAGCCCTGGCAAAGACGCCGGAACAGCTGCCGGTGCTGAAAAAGGCCGGCGTGGTAGATGCCGGTGGACAGGGCCTGGTTCTGATTTTCCAGGGTATGGGTGCCGTGCTTGAAAAAGGTACCGTGGTGCAGCCCATTGCCGGCAGCGCCGTCACGCCGGTACAAACCCCGGACAAAAGCACCGTGGCCGCCGCCTCCGGTGAGATTGAATTCGGCTACTGCTCGGAATTTTTGATTGAAAAAGATCGCCACGCCCCCCAGCAGGATCCGCTGCGGCTGCGGGCGTACCTGGAGTCCATCGGCGACTGCGTCGTGGTGGTGGACGACAGCGATATTATCAAGGTACATGTGCATTCCAACTGCCCCGGCGATGTGATCCAGGCTGCGCTGAAATACGGCCAGCTGATCAATATTAAGATCGACAACATGCGCTACCAGCACCGCAATGCGGAGGAGGGCGTGAAACAGAGCGACACACCGCCCCAACCCACCGTAGTGCAGCCGGAGAATGACTACGGCTTTGTGGCCGTATGCGCCGGCGATGGACTAAAGGAGCTGTTTACCGACATTGGCGCCGACACAGTTGTCAGCGGCGGGCAAACCATGAACCCCTCCACCGACGATATTTTGAACGCCATTATGGCCACCCCCGCCAAGACAGTGTTTGTGCTGCCCAACAATAAAAACATTATTATGGCTGCCGAGCAGGCTATTCCCCTAGCCAAGGACCGCCAGGTGCGGGTGCTGCACACCAAAACCATTCCCCAGGGGATCAGCGCCATGCTGGTGTTTGACGAAACCCAGTCTGCCGACGACAATCAGATGGCCATGATGGACGCCGCCGCCCATGTGGAGACCGGTTCTGTCACCTTTGCCGCCAGAGACAGCGAGCTGGACGGCCGCCCCATTAAACAAGGCGAAATTATGGGTATGTGTGGCAGCAAGATCAAATTCCTGGGCGATGACATTGTAGACATTGCCTTTAAGACCGTTGACAAGCTGTTTAAGCGGGGCGAGCATGCCCTGGTGACCCTGATCTACGGTGCAGATGCCACCGAGGAACAGGCCCAGGCACTGGAAAACCGCCTAAGCGAGAAATACGGCAGCGATATGGAAATCAGCATTGTAGACGGCGGACAGCCCATCTACTACTTCCTGCTTTCTGTTGAGTGATATGGACCAGTTTTTAGAACGCGATATTCAATACCTGAAAGGTGTTGGAGACAAAAGAGCCCGGCTTTTTCATAAGCTGGGCATATTTGTCGTGGGGGACCTGGTGCGCTATTATCCTCGTACCTATGAGGATTGGAGCGTGACCACCCCTGCCGCCCAGGCGCCGGAGGGCACAACTGTGTGCGTGCAGGCCACCATGGTGACCCCCATGCGCACCCACCTGATCCGCAAGGGCATGACCCTCTACAAAGCGGATTTTACCGATGGGGAGACTCTGATCCATGTAACCCTGTTCAACACCAAATTCCAGGCAGAGAAGCTGCGTATGTATCAGGACTACCTGCTGCTGGGCAAGGTAGAGCGCAACTTCACCACCGTGCAGATGAGCGCACCCAAGATTGAACCGCTCACCGCACGGCGGATCCACCCCATTTACACCCAAACCGGCAGCCTGAATGCAAACCTGATCGCCAAGGCGGTAGACTACGCCTTGGCACACATGGCGCCGCTGCCGGACACCCTGTCCCCCGCCCTGCGGGAAAAATACGGTCTGGAAGACCTGGACACAGCCGTGCGCAACATTCACTTTCCGTCCAATGCAAAAGCGCTGGAAGCGGCCCGGCGCCGGCTAATCTTTGAAGAACTGCTGACTCTGACTGTCGGATTGAAAAAACTTAAGGGGCGCAAGCGCACCCCCACCACCCGGGTCATTGAAAAGGACTGCACCGCAGCCTTTGCGGCCCGTCTGCCCTTTACCCTGACCGGCGCCCAGAGCCGGGCAGTGGCCCAGTGCGTTGCCGACCTGCAAAGCGGCTATCCCATGAACCGACTGCTCCAAGGGGATGTGGGCAGCGGCAAAACCGCCGTGGCTGCCGCTCTGCTGGACACGATGGTGCAAAACGGCTACCAGTGCGCCCTGATGGCACCCACGGAGATTTTAGCCACCCAGCACTATGCCACACTGCAAAAATTCTTTGCAGGCACAAACACCCGCCTATGCCTGCTCACCGGCGCCTGCACCGGCAAGGAGAAGCGACAAATTAAGGCAGATCTGCTGGAGGGCAATATACACATTGCGGTAGGTACCCACGCGCTGATTCAAAATGATGTGGAATTCGCCAACCTGGGGCTGGTCATCACCGATGAACAGCACCGCTTTGGGGTGCAGCAGCGAGCGGATTTGGCCATGAAAGGTGAAGAAGTGCACACCCTGGTCATGAGTGCCACGCCCATCCCCCGTACCCTGGCCATGATGATCTACGGCGATCTGGACATATCCGTGCTGGACGAGCTGCCCCCCGGGCGGCAGGAGATCCGCACCGATGTGGTCACCTCCGCCTACCACGCCCGGATCTTTCGCTTTCTGCGTGCGGCGCTGGATCGGGGCGAACAGGGTTATATCGTCTGCCCGCTGGTAGACGAGGGCGAAAGCGAGATGAAAGCCGCCACCGCCTACGCCGCCCAACTCAGCGAAACGGAGCTGTTTGGCTACAACTTAGGGCTGCTCCACGGCAAAATGACCCCCAAACAAAAGGACGCCGTAATGCAGGCTTTTGCCCGAGGCGATGTGCAGGTACTGGTAGCCACCACAGTGGTGGAAGTGGGCGTAGATGTACCCAACGCCACGGTGATGATCGTGGAGAACGCCGAGCGGTTCGGCCTGTCCCAGCTGCACCAGCTGCGCGGGCGCATTGGCCGCGGCAGTGCCAAAAGCTACTGCATACTGGTCAGCGACGCCAAGGGCGATACGGCCCGCCAGCGGCTACTGACCATGAAAAAATACAGCGACGGCTTCAAGATTGCCGACGAGGACCTGCGGCTGCGCGGCCCCGGCGACTTCTTTGGCAAGCGGCAGCACGGTCTGCCAGAGCTGCGACTGGCAGATATGGTGGAGGATATGGACACCCTGCGCCTGTGCCGGGACTGTGCAGACACCATTTTGGCCGACGACCCCAATCTGGACAAACCGGAAAATCAGCCCCTGCTGACGGAAACGCAGGATCTGTTCCGCCGTAGCACCACATAAAAAAAGTGAACAAGTCCATAAAAAATGGACAATAGAAAAAACAGCCTCCTATGATAGAATTAAAAAAGCTACCATAGGAGGCCTTTTTCTGCTCTTTTGAATTCACTTTACAGAACACCATTTATCTGTTAAAATAGAATCGCAAACTCTGTATTTGTTTTGCTATCTGTGAGATAGGGCGTATGAGAAATATGAGAAACGTGTAAAACAGGGAGCCATCCCCTGTTTTAGAAACCAATTACAGCTAAATAAAGGAGGAATTCACATATGAGTTTAATGTCACTGCTTAAAAAATGGGAAAATGATGGTTATACGATAAAAAATGAAAAATACCAAAACGATGATTGCTCGTTTTCAATATACCGAGCAAAGAAAGGTCGCCTATTTTCAAAAAGGATTTTGCTGGTTGATGTAGATGATTTTGAAAATACGAATTTTGATAAATTGGTTTCTGCAATCAAAACGGTCAATAAAAAAAATGATCTGTGCATTGCAGTTTGTGGTTCCAACCAAAATCCAGACGATCTAAAATCAAAAACGATGTATATGAGTGATCTCGAAGATGGTGTCTGCATTATCCATTTTGTCTATTATGATGACGATCACCGTTACACATACGATTTAGACTTTAGCTACTACCAATCCAAACTTGTTAAAAACGCGATTTTAGAATTGACTGAGTAGCATTATTAAGCACATAGAACAGGGGTCGGTTCCCTGTTTTGTTACCTTTTTTCAGACTTGGACACACCGTATAAGGTGTTTGAAATTGTTAAGCGGTTAGCCGATTCACGAAAATGATGCAGTATGAGGTTTTTTTGATATGACGAAGCGAAAAAAAATAGTATGGAGTCTAATCGCAATAGCGGTATTGATTTTGCTTGTTTTATGCGCATACATGGTGTCCGTTCCCAAACTCAATATTGTTTATGAGGTTGACGAACACACATATTATCAGTCCTCAAGATCCATTTTTCGGCATGAGGTTCAAGTAAACGGTTATGACCAGGTTAGCAATGTTTTGTTAAATGACAAAGAATTGTATGCAACTGCCCAAAAAGACGGTCATAGATATTTTTTGTTTCATGACGAAGCAACAGATACTACAATTTCTGTGCCTGACGAGGATCATGCCTTCAGTAGGATCTATGCCAGTTTTATGTACAATGGGCGATATACGGTTGAATATGAATATGCAGACGGCGAAGAAGAAACGAAGCGTATTCTTGTATCCATTGATTTCGAGAACAAGGAACGAATTTCGATTGAATTGCCGCAGCAGGTGCTTGCCGGAAGGATCGTGTCTGATGGACGGCGTATTTTTGGGTCGGATAAGGATTATATTTATTTGCTCAATGAAGATAAATCCGTTAAACGCATAACTCGGGGTAGCGATGTCATCTCTGTTCAGGATGAAGTGCTGTATTATGTATTTAACGGAAAGTTGTGCCAATATGACCTGAATGCACAAACAAATTCGCAGGTCCAAAATGGTCCCGACCTTCTCGAATACGATTTGATTGACCCGGATTCATTCTACACTATACAAAACAAGTATTTTGTTGGGTGCAGGCTCAGCGTATTTGTTTATAGTGATTCCCACTCAATTCTTACCTATACAACGATCTATGATTTGCAACATGGAAAGAAGTATTTGTTTATGGGGAATTTTGGTAGGATTGCCGAAAATTTTCAGATATTAAATGCTGATTAGTAAAACAGGGAATCGTCCCCTGCTTTACTATATAAGCAAACCGGAGTTTTAATATGATTAAGATATTTCTTATCTTGATACTGTTATCACTATTTTCTCTTCTTGTTGTATTACTTATAAAAGAAGTAAAAGAAAAATCATATCTTTCAGATCATCTTATATCTAAAATAATTGAATTTATCCTTGATGAAGATATGACATTCGGTATATTATTTATGATAATTATTTTGATAATCATCATTATTGTTTTTTAAGTAGAACTGGAGACGGTTCCCTGTATTGTAAAAGCAAACCGAATTAAAACCGAGCAAAAGCAGTCATCGAATCATCTGAACAAGTCCGTAAAAAATGGGCAATAGAAAAAACAGCCTCCTATGGTAGAATTAAAAAAACTACCATAGGCGGTTTTTGTTATGCCATGGAAATACAGACATATAAAAGACGATGAAAAAAAGCTGATTGAATATAAAACAGGGAACCGTCCCCTGTTTCACCCTGTTTTACTTAAAATTTAATTCTTCTGCCAAGTAGGCTGTTTTTGTACTGTCTGCACAATCCGGGGCAGTTCACCGAACGCTGTCTGCTTTTTTACTATAATGCTGTGGTAAAGGTGTAGCCCTGGCTGCGAATACTGTCAATGGCCTGGCCTAAAATCTCCGCATTGGTGGGACTGACGGCATGAAGAAGGAAAATGGCGCCCGGGTGGGTGCTCTCTGTCACCTTTTGCAGCGCCGCTGCCGGTTCCGCCACATTTTGGGTATCCCAATCTGCATAGGCAAAGCTCCAAAAGATACTCTGGTAGCCCAGCTCCTGTGCCAGCGCCAGCGTGTCCTCGCTAAACTCCCCCTTTGGAAAGCGGAAGTAAGTCATCTTGTACTGATAATTCTTCTCCATATACCGGTGCAGCACGGTGATCTCCTCAGTGGCTGCCGCGCGGGTCACCTCGTCCATAGTCAGGTGGCGATAGGTGTGGTTGCCCACTACATGGCCCTCGGCAATCATGCGCTTGATCAGTGCCGGGTTTTGGCTGGCAAAGTCATAGGTCACAAAGAATATAGCATGCACTTGCTTTTCCTTTAGCGTGTCCAATATCTTGCCGCTGTATCCGTTCTCATACCCCTCGTCAAAGGTCAGGCACAACTGCTTTTTATTGTCCAGCAAGAAGCGAGCGCCCAGCGCGCCAAACTGCTTTTGCAGCCGTTCCGGCTCCTGCGGTCTGGCGTGGTCGGTAATGTTGCCCGGCCCCCACACCACCTTTTCCTTGCTGTAGCTGCGACTGCCCACATTGGTGGGGCGCACGGTGGTGTCCGCCGTTTTGGTTGCAGTGGTGGCAGAGGTGGTACTGGTGCCCGGATCGCCGGTTTGGTTCTCATTCTTTGCATTGCCCCGGCAGCCGGTAAACAGTACGGTGATCAGCGCTAAAGCCAGCAGCAAACTGCTGCATTTTTTGAGCATAAAAAAACTCCCCTTTCAGCAATAGGTTGTGCTGAAAGGAGAGCAAATTCACCTGTTAAATTTTGATTAGCGAAAATTGGCGATGTTTGCAAAAACTGCAAATCATTCGTTAATAATATTCCACCCGGCGCGCAAAATGCCCTCATCCTTGCCAATGCGGTTAAGTACATTCTCAATGGCCTCATCGTTCTTCTTGGCGGCAGACACATAAGCGCGGATTTTGGTATTGCCGTCGTCCGTCTCCGAGGACTCCAAATTGTGCAAAATAATATCCCGCGCGTCCTTCAAAGCACTCATTAAGTGGGCGCGAATATCCACCTCAAAGTTATCCAAACAGGTCACTGAGATTTTGTACATACACTCATCTTTGGCCCGCTTTTCTTTATCATAGCTGCGCAGCTTGTTAATCTTGTTGCTCAGCGGATGCAGCACCAGGTGCAGCACCACCACAGCCGCTGCCACAATCACCGCATACAGCACCTTGGGCAAGGTGCACAGAATGCCGATGGCCGCCGTGGTCCAAATGGTAGCGGCAGTGGACAGCCCGCGAATGTTGGTGCCGTCCCGCAAAATCAGGCCGGCGCCCAAAAAGCCCACACCGCTGACCACCTGGGCAGCCACACGGGTCAGGTCCGTGTTGTCCTGGTGGATCACAAAGGAAAACGCCGTGTAGGCATACGCCCCCACACACACGATCACATTGGTAAGTATACCCGCCTGGTGCTTGGTCCACTGGCGCTCCAGACCTACAAAGAAGCCCAGAATAATGGCCAGCGCCAGTCGAATGGAAAACCCGGACAACGCCGTAATATCCATCAAATGCGCATAGCGTTCCATTTTAAATTAAGCCTCCGCTTTCTCTTCTGCCTCCTGGGCAGATTTTTGTTTTAAGTAAGCATTGATAAAGCCGTCAATATCCCCATCCATCACGGCGGTGATATTGCCCATCTCGAACCCGGTACGGTGATCCTTGGCCAGGGTATAGGGCATAAATACATAGGAACGAATTTGGGAGCCCCAGGCAATCTCTTTTTGATCACCCTTAATGTCCTCAATGCGTTCCAAATTCTCCCGCTCTTTGATCTCCACCAGCTTGGACTTGAGCATACGCATGGCCACTTCCCGGTTTTGGTGCTGGCTGCGCTCGATCTGGCAGCTGACCACAATTCCGGTGGGAATATGGGTCAAGCGCACAGCAGAGGAGGTCTTGTTAACCTTTTGGCCGCCGGCACCGGAAGCACGGTACACATCCATCTTAATATCTTCTTCACGGATCTCCACATTCACATCGTCGTCAATCTCCGGCATCACTTCAACGGACGCAAAGGAGGTATGCCGCCGACCGGAAGAGTCAAAGGGAGACACCCGCACCAAGCGGTGAATACCCATCTCGCCTTTCAAATAACCGTAGGCATTCTCGCCCTCTACTAAAATTGTGGCGCTCTTAATCCCTGCCACATCGCCGTCCAGATAATCCAGCGTAGACACCTTGTAGCCATGGCGCTCGCCCCAGCGGTTGTACATACGAAAGAGCATTTCCGCCCAGTCCTGCGCCTCCGTACCGCCGGCACCGGCGTGGAAGGTCAGCAAGGCGTTTTTGCCGTCAAATTCGCCGCTGAGCAGGGTGGACAGGGTCATATCTTCAACGCGCGTTTCAATATCCTTAACAGAGGCGGTGCAGTCGTCCAGCAAGGACAGATCGCCCTCCTCGTCCGCCAGTTCAATCATCACCAGCGCGTCCTCATAGTCGCTTTTCAGGCTCTCATAGCCGGTGACCTTGGCCTTTAAGGAACCGATCTTTTGCATCACCTTTTGGCTGTTCTCCATATCGTCCCAAAAGTCCGGGGCGGCGCTCTCTTTCTCCAGCACCTCCACCTCGGCCTTTAAGCTGTCAATAGCCAGGGCTTCCTTTAAGTTTTCAATGGGCTTCTCGCTGTCCAGCAGCCGCAGCCGCAGTTCTTCAAATTCTACCATATCAACACTCCGTGCAGTTCTCTGTATAAATTTATGATTATAACTGTAATATTATATATAAATCTCTGCTGCATTGCAAGGGCTTTACCGCTGATTTTACACCCGGGCACGGATTTTTGGCGGAATTGACGGTGCTTTCACACTTTGTTTAAGATATTTTAACCAAATCGTTGATTTATTGTGATATTCTAATGTATAATGATAAGAAAGCATATAGATCGAGGTACACAAAATGGCTTTGTATGAAAACAACAGCTGCCCGGTCTGCGGCAAGCAGTTCCAGCCGGGTGACGATATTGTTACCTGCCCGGAATGCGGCACACCCCATCACCGGGCGTGCTACCGGGAGCTGGGGCACTGCGCCCACCAGGCACTACACGGTGATGGATATGCCTTTACCCCGGCGGATCCGCCTGCGGAGCAAAAATCAAGTGCGCTTGCCGACGATACCCACACCGCTGCCCCGGAGCAAAAAAAGAAATGCGTGGCCTGCGATGCCGAGCTGGACGGGGACGCCGTCTTTTGCACCCACTGCGGCGCTCGACAACCGGGTGCCGGCGAAAAGTATCGCCCGCCTATCCTGCAGGATACGACACCGGATCCCAGCCAATACCCGGGCACCATCGAGGGGGAAGCGGCCGCCGATGTGGCAGCGGTGGTACGCACCAACACCGGCTACTTCCTTTCCCGGTTCAGACGGAATAAAAAGATCGGATGGAACTGGGCGGCCTTTCTCTTTGGCCCCTACTACCTGTTCTTCCGCAAAATGTATAAAGAGGGCACGGCGGCGCTGGCCATTCGCTTTGCCGCGTCACTGATCGTGCAGGGCGCCTACGCCAGCCAATTTGCCAAGCTCACCGACTTTATGAGCACCAACTACACTGCCCTTATGCAGGGCAAAATGCAACCGGACGCAGCGCTGGTGGAGCCCTTATACCCGGCTGTAGCCATCATGATGGGCGTAGGGCTGGCGATCCACCTGGTGATCGCCCTGTTTGCCAATCGGCTGTACCACAGAAAAGTATTTACCGTGCTACAAACGGTGGATGATCGACTGCAGGACGGCGCCATCTTTCGTCAAGCGCCTATGCTGCCGGAGCAAATGCGTCTGACCCAGGATGAAATGCGCCGCATGTATCTGTCCAAAATGGGCGGCACCAGCGTGTTTGCGCCGATTATGGCATTTCTAATCTTGGACATGATCTCCGGACTGCTGTCCAGCATATTGTAAAAATACCGAACGAGGAAAAGAAAAATGAAAATTAAAAAAGCAATCATTCCCGCAGCAGGGCTGGGCACGCGCGTGCTCCCCGCTTCCAAGGCCGTGCCCAAGGAAATGCTCAACATTGTGGATAAACCCGCCATTCAGTACATTGTGGAGGAGGCGTTCGCCGCCGGGATCGAGGATGTGCTGATCATCACCAACCGGGGCAAGGGGGTCATTGAGGACCACTTTGACCACGCGGTGGAGTTGGAGCACAAGCTCTCCGGGGATCCAAACAAGGCGGATCTGTACCGAGATGTGCTGCAATGCTCTCAAATGGGCAATATTTATTTTATCCGCCAAAAGGAGACCAAGGGTCTGGGTCACGCAGTGCTGTGCGCCAAGAACTTTGTAGGTAACGAGCCTTTTGCGGTGCTGTATGGGGACGATGTAATCATCAGCGACGACCCGGTCACCGGCCAGCTTTGCCGCGCCTATGAGAAATACGGCAAGGGCGCTGTTGGCGTAAAGGAAGTGCCCACGGCGGATATTACCAAATACTGCTCCCTGGCAGTTGCGCCGCTGGAGGGCAACTGCTTTACCTGCACGGATATGATCGAAAAGCCCCGGCCGGAGCAGGTAATGAGCAACTACTCCATTCTGGGCCGGGTGGTACTGCCTCCCTCTATTTTTGAGATTTTGGAGCACACCCCTAACGGCGCCGGCGGCGAATTGCAGTTGACGGACGCCATGCGCACCCTGGCGCGGCAAGAGGGCGTAGTGGCTGTGGACTACAACGGTACCCGCTACGATATGGGCAACAAATTCGGCATTTTGCAGGCCAATATTGAGGTGGGTCTGCAGCACCCGGAGACCGGCGCCCGCCTGAAAGAATACATCAAGAACTTAGCAAAGGAACTTTAATACTTATGATCAAACTGGAACGCACTTCCGTCACCAATTTTGACAATGCCATGCGCGGTGCCCGCAATCCCATGAACTCCTGGGGTCGTTACGACTCCTACTATGACGAAGACGGCAACTTTGTCTTTGGTCCCAACGATCTGAACCTGGCCAAGCGCCTGTGCAAGGCCGGCACCGACCACCGCAAATTCATTCGTATGATCTTCGTCACCGTGGATGTAACCGCCCCCATGTACTGGTGGAAAGAGTATGACACCTACAAGGTGGGTACCGTTGCCAATTCCACCTCCACCATGCACAAGATTGCCTCCAAGCCCTTTGAGCTGGCAGATTTCTCCGTAGATCACATGGATCAGCGGGGGCTGGACGCAATGGAAAAGGTGATCCGCACCCTGGAGCAGCTGCGCCTGGAATACCTGGAGACCAAGGACAAACAAACCTGGTACACCATGATTCAGCTGCTACCCAGCTCCTATAACCAAATGCGCACCTGTACGCTAAACTATGAGACCTTAGCCAATATTTATTTTGCCCGCCGCAGCCATAAGCTGGATGAGTGGCACACCTATTGCGACTGGGCGCTGGAGCTACCTTACTTTAAGACCCTGATCGCAGATACAAAGGACTGACAACACCATGAACCAACAATACGATCCGTTCGGCAGACCCACAAACGGCGCTGTGCCGCCCAATAACGGTCAAACGCCGCCCTGTCAAAGCCCCTACAATAACTATAACAATCCCGGCAGTTATCCGCCCCCGGGCACCGGCTATCAACCGCCGTACGGCACCTATGGGCAGAACCCTCGGCAGGCTGCCTACTTTCAGCGGGAGAACCGGCGTCGCCTGGCGCTGCGCGCCCAAAAGCAGGAATTGCGCCGCTTTGGCAACTGCATTGGACTGGCGATTTTAGCCTACTTCATCTTACAACTGCTGTTTTCCCAGCTGCTATCTGTATTGCACCTGAAGGATATCTATGAAAGCTCAACGGTTTTTCAAAGCTGCTTTAGCCTGCTGTTCATCTCCGTTTGCAGCGTGGCGGTTCCCTTTGGCGTAATGGCACTGATCAACCGCCGCCGCTACACCGGTCCGGTAATCCCCACCCACTCCCTGCGCACCGGTCAAATGGCGTTATGGGTCAGTTTTGGTATGCTGTGTTGCGTGGGTGCCAACTTTGCGGTCACCTTTGGAGTGATCCCGCTGTTTAAGGCCTTTGGCTATGGGCTGACCTCTAACAGCGCCGGCGATCCCACCTCCGTTTTTGCCTGCGTGATCGCCTTAATCGGCACGGCCATCGTACCGGCTATTTGCGAGGAATTCGCCATGCGATGCTGCTGCGTGCAATTGCTGCGCAAATACGGCAATGGCTTTGCGGTGCTGAGCATCAGCATCGTATTCGGCCTGCTCCATGGCAATGTGATTCAATTTGTCTTTGCTTTTTTGGTGGGTCTGATTTTGGGCTATATCACCGTCAAAACCGACAGCGTTGTGCCTGCGATCCTGGTGCACGCACTGAATAACGGTATGTCCGTGGTCGCCGGCATTGTGCGCTACGCTGCCACCGACACGGCCGCCGACTCCGTCACCGTGGGTATGTATGTGTTTTGGCTGCTGGTAGGCGCTGCCGCCACCATTTACCTACTGGTAAAAAAGCAGCTGTACACCCCAAAAACCCAAGTGGCACCGAACCCGGAAGCCCCAACCTTTGGCCAGTGCATGGGCGCGTTTTTTGGCACCCCGGGTATGATCGTATCCTTTATTCCGCTGGTGGTATTGACCATCTTTTCCATTCAAAAGCTGTGATTTTATGACAACGGATCAACAATTTATGTCCCGGGCGCTGGAACTGGCCCGGCAGGCCGCGCTGGAGGGTGAAGTACCCGTTGGCGCCGTGGTGGTGCTGGACGGCCGGATCATTGGCGAGGGGCGCAACCGGCGAGAGAAGAGCCGCAACGCCCTGTCCCATGCAGAATTAGAGGCCATTGACGCTGCCTGCAAAGCCTTAAACGGCTGGCGATTGTGGCAATGTGACTTATATGTCACATTGGAGCCTTGCCCCATGTGCGCCGGTGCCATCATCAATGCCCGCCTGCGCCGGGTGATCTACGGCACCGCGGACCCTAAGGCCGGGTCCTTTGGCTCCGTGATCGACTTTAATTCCCTGCCCTATAACCACAAGCCGGAACTGGTATCCGGTGTGCTGCAAGGGGAATGTGCCGGTGTGCTCAGCGACTTCTTTGCCACCCTCCGGGCTCGCCGCAAAGCAGAGTCCGCAACCAAAACAGAATCATAAAAAAAGAACACGGAAGCACCATTTGGCGCCTCCGTGCCTTTTTTTGCAGCTTACGCCGCCGGGAGCCGCCCTGCACGCGGCTCAGTTCTACATTTGTCCGCTTATTTCATGGACTCTTCGTAGGCCTTGATCATTTTCTTAACCATCTGGCCGCCTACGGAACCGGCCTGCTTAGAAGTCAGGTCGCCGTTGTAGCCCTGCTTCAGATTTACGCCCACTTCAGAAGCAGCTTCCATCTTAAAACGGTTCAGGGCTTCCTTAGCCTCGGGCACAACACTCTTGTTGCTTGCCATTGCGAATACACTCCTTTTTCGTAAACTTGCGTTTGCACCAATAGTGTATGTGTCGCAAAGACAAATAAAACTGAAAAATTTTTACAATTATTATTAACAAATTTGAATGTAAAAAGCATTCATTTTGGCTAATATATTGACATAAAAATATCCGTATGATACGATGAATTTATATTCAAATTTTCAGAGTTGAGGTTAAATATGGCAGATACAATCATAATATTCAGAGGTAATTCAGGTAGCGGCAAAACAACCGTTGCAAATAAATTGTGTGATGAGTTGGGCGCAGAATGTATGTTGCTTTCTCAAGATGTTATCAGGAGAGATGTATTGCACACAAAAGATGGCGAAAACAGTATAGCCGTTGATTTGCTAAAGAATTTAATCTTATTTGGCAAGAAACATAATAGCATAATTATTCTTGAAGGCATATTGAATTCTGTTTGGTACGAGTCGTTGTTTAATTTGATACAAAAAAATTTTAATAGCATTTATACATATTACTATGACATACCGTTTGATGAAACTGTTAAAAGATTTCAAACTAAAAGTAATGTGAATTATACCGAACAGGATATGAGGCGTTGGTGGAATGAAAAAGATTTGCTGGGATTTGATAATGAAAAAATTATTTCAAAAGATATGTCTGCAGATGATACGGTTAAAATGATATTGAAAAATTGTACGAAAAATATCAGTTGATTTACTCCTTTACAAGCAGACAATATCACAAATAACTTCTATTATCCATCTTTATTTTACAGTATTTCACCCCTGCGTTCATTAGGGGATTGATACCTGTTTTGGTAATGTTTTACAGAGCTTTTTAGTTCGGCTTTCCGTATCTGCGATTGACTTCCACGCTGATTTTACCCATCAATTTGCGATAGGTTTTGTCATCAATGGCATTTTGATTCAGCAGCGTATTTGCAAAATGCTGCATCCAAAGCTCCGTGCTGATTCTCTCATCGGCAATGTTTTGTGTATTGATTTTCAGCTCACTCCCGCTTGATTTTTCAATACTATTATTGCCTGATGCTTTAGAATTTATTTCCTTTGCTGCCATAAGGCAACACGCTAACTATGATTTTATATCTGCCTCCTTTAATTTGATGTACCTTTCCTTGTGAATTTGTAGTTCATATTAACCTCCTATTTTGCTCACAGGCTTTCACAAATCGCCTACAAGCTGTTTTTAGTTTTAGTCCGACGAGTTACTCTCTTTTAGAGTGAACTCGTCAATTTTTGCTTACAGCTTTGCCTGATTTTTCAAAAATAGGTTTATCATATGGTAACGCTTGAGTGAATACGTAAAAGCCTTGATTTTCTGCGAAAAATACCCTTTACTGCATACGAATTTGGAATCATACGCAAAAGTATTACGAATCGAAAAGCCGACAGGCTTTGCCGGACGGCGTTTTCGGGCATTTCAATGCCCGAAAATCATACCCCTTTATCCTGCTTTAAAATCGACGGCTTGAAATCCGCTTCAAAATCCACTCAAAAGCAGCAGATTTTCGTTTCAAAAATCATAAAATTTCAAAATCAAAGCCTTTCATATTCTTTGCCGATAAACCCTAAAGCACGGTGCATTAAATCTTGTTGACCGTGTATAGATTGCTCTTTTGCTCGCCGCCGATAAACCGCTTTGAGATAGTTATGTACCCGCCGCTTTCAAGCGAACGCAAAACTTTTCTGCAAGTGGATGCACACATCGAACAGCTTTTCGCAATCATAGGCACCGACCAAAAACTTTGCCCCGCCGAGTCCTTTGCCCGAACGAGAAAAGAATAAACAATGAACTCGTTAGGCGATAACCGTTCATCAAAAATCCTGTTCGGCAAAAGAAAAAACTGACCGCTGCAATTTTTACGCATACGAAAACCTCCTTTAAAATTATTCGAGAGAATATTTTTATAAAGTGAAAACCAAGAAGAAAAAGTGCTTAGAAAAAACTCCCTCTACTATACAGAGACAAATCTCCATTTTGTTCGGGTGTTTTGCAAAAATTTTTACACCTTGTTTACATTTAATTTCACCATAGAAAAAAATACCCCTCTATAATACGGAGAAAAATTCAAGTTTTGTTGATGTGTTTTTAGAAAAAATATTTAACTTAGTACTAAAATTTACTCGCTTGTCGTTTGCAACGTTGTTTATGATATAGAACTATGATATAATAATTATATTAAGAGTTTTACTAACTCGTGCAAGGTCTGGTATGGTGATTTGTGTACCGTTTGGTAATGGAAATAAAACATCTACCGGCTTTTGGGAGGACAGCACACGTCTGCCGGAGTATTACAATGGAACTTATGAATATTTGAAAAGCTTGGGGATTGAAGAAATTTAACGGTTGCTCAAAATTCCGAATTTGCAGAGGTACAATATGAATATAACATACATTAACCACAGTGGATTTTTGGTTGAAACCGAGAACTGCTATTATGTTTTTGATTATTACAAAGGCGAGATGCCGAGGCTTGACAAAAGCAAGGAAGTTGTCGTCTTTTGCAGTCACTTTCACCAAGACCATTTCAATCCGAAAATCTTTGAAATTCTTGATGATACGGGTGTGAATTATCAGGCCGTTTTGGCAAAGGACATCAGCAAAAAGAAGTATCCTGCCGGTGTAAAAATCACGACGGCTTATCACGATCAAACCTATATTCTTGACAACGGCACACAGGTTAGTACGCTTCTTTCAACCGACAGCGGTGTTGCTTTTATCGTCAAGACAAGCGAGGGCATGATTTACCACGCAGGTGATTTGAACGATTGGCATTGGGAGGGTGAGACGGAATCCGACAACCGCCATATGACCTCCATGTACTGTGCGGAGATTAACAAAATCAAGGGCGCTCATTTTGATGCTGCATTCATTCCCCTTGACCCACGGCAGGAGGAGCACTATGCCGACGGTATGCTTTATTTTTTGAAACATGTCGATTGCAACGCCGTTTTCCCTATGCATTATTGGAACGAACCGAGCATGATTAATAGGTTTATCACCGAATATCCACAGTATAAATCACAAATAAAAAATACAGAATCAGCAAAAGGAGAAGAAATATGGGCTTTAGAATGATTCATGAAAATTATAATGTTTCCGATTTGGATAGGTCGATTAAGTTTTATGGCGATGCGCTTGATTTGCACGAGGTCAGTCGAAAAACCACCGACGATTTTATTATCGTTTATTTGAGCAATGATTCAAGCGATTTTGAGCTTGAGCTTACTTGGCTTAAAGAACATCCGCAGCCGTATGATTTGGGCGAATGTGAATTTCATTTGGCATTTAAGGCGGATGATTTCGATTTGGCACATAAAAAACACGAAGAAATGGGTTGTATCTGCTTTGAAAATCCTGAAATGGGTATCTATTTTATTGAGGACCCGGACGGCTATTGGCTGGAAATTTTGCCGTGATATTGAACTATACTATAAACAAAAGGAGTTGAGGAATACAATTTCTCAACTCTTTTATGTTTATGCAAAGTTCATTTAATTTTGAAACTATTTTTTTCGCCGCTTCCTGTTGTGTTCAACCTTATTATGAAAAAATGTTATGCGCCTTAAATAAAATAGACAATCTATCTTTAGGTGGAAAATCCACCAATAGTTCTATGACAAAAAAGCGAAAAAAGGTTTTGGGAAAGTCCGAAACGCTTAAAATGCAAAGTCAAGAGATTAATATAATTGCTAAAAAACAAGTAAATAAACTAATTGCTTTTTATAGTGATTATGACATGTTTTTGATGTCGTATGATGTTGTTTGCATCACTTTAGAATTATCTTCCATTGACGCACCTCCAACAGTATTATGCGTTTTGTTCGTGCTGTTTATTACTTCGTTTTTTGCTGCTATAAGGCAACACGCTTGCTATGATTTTATATCTGCCTCCTTTAATTTGATGTACCTTTCATTATAGATTTGTAGCTCATATTAACCTCCGTTTTTTGTTCACAGGCTCGCACAAATCGCCTGTAAGCCGTTTTTAGTTTTAGTCCGACGAGTTACTCTGTTTTTGAGCGAACTCGTCAATTTTTGCTCGCAGCGTTGCCTAATTTTTCATAAATAGGTTTATCATACCGCAACGCTCACATGAATACGCAAGAACCTTGATTTTCTGCGAAAAACAGCCTTTACTGCATACGAATTTGGAATCATACGCAAAAGTATTACGATTTGAAAAGCCGACAGGCCTTGCCGGACGGCGTTTTCGGGCATTTCAATGCCCGAAAATCATACCCCTTTATCCTGCTTTAAAATCGACGGCTTGAAATCCGCTTCAAAATCCACTCAAAAGCAGCAGATTTTCGTTTCAAAAATCATAAAATTTCAAAATCAAAGCCTTTCATATTCTTTGCCGATAAACCCTAAAGCACGGTGCATTAAATCTTGTTGACCGTGTATAGATTGCTCTTTTGCTCGCCGCCGATAAACCGCTTCGAGATCGTTATGTACCCACCGCTTTCCAGCGAATGCAAAACTTTTCTGCAAGTGGAAGCACACATCGAACAGCTTTTTGCAATCATAGGCACCGACCAAAAACTTTGCCCTGCCGAGTCTTTTGCCCGAACAAGAAAAGAATAAACGACAAATTCATTTGGCGATAACCGTTCATCAAAAATCCTGTTCGGCAAAAGAAAAAACTGACCGCTGCAATTTTTACGCATACGAAAACCTCCTTTAAAATTATTCGAGAGAATATTTTTATAAAGTGAAAACCAAAAAGAAAAAGTGCTTAGAAAAAAACTCCCTCTACTATACGGAGAAAAATTCTCATTTTGTTCGGGTGTTTTGTAAAATTCTTTACACCTTGTTTACATTTGATTTCACCATAACAAAAAATACCCCTCTATAATACGGAGAAAAATTCAAGTTTTGTTGATGTGTTTTCAGAAAAATTTATGAAAAAATAACCTGCACTTTTAAAAAATGCAGGTTGTGAATAAATAATCCGATTATCGTTTTAATAAGCTGAATACTTAACTGATTACTTGCTGGTCGAATGATAAATACTACTTTTTGAAAAAATATGAAGGTGTTATAACAACAACGCAAACAAGGATTTAATAAAAAAGATGCAATGGAGCAGTCAAATCGACTGCTCCATTGCATCAAGAGATAAAAAATTGTTTTGCATGCGAGCAATATTTTACTTTCGCAAATGTAAATATTTCTGTTGCATTATGTATATAATCTCAAATACAATTTTGTGCATTAATCGATTTTATATTATTAATGAATTCCGTTAGACTTATTTCATTTATGTTTTCCAATGAACAATCATATTCTGCATTAAAAACTCCAGAAGGTGTTTTTTGCTTGAATTTGGGAACATCTTTTGCTTTAAAGATTTTCATTTTTGATTCAATATAATTTTTTTCGAATTTCATAGAAATTAATCTTGATTTAGAAGTACTTCTTAAGGTTTTTAATATTTTTATTAAATGCTCAGGATCATTTTTATAATAGTTTTTCATTTCAATTAGTAAATCAAATAATGAAATTCCAGAATCATCGTATCGCAGCATAAAAGATATAATATAAATATCATATAAATTAGTCGTAAGTTGTTCGTGTTTAAAATGATGTATTCTTTCAGGTTTTATTGTAGACTTCACTTCGATTTTTAGAGTGTCAGATATAGAAAAATCAAATTTCAATTTATCTCTCGATTGCCAGTATTTGCCTAAATCTAAACTGTTTTGAAAATATTTAATTGCATACAATTCGGCAAACAAGCCTTGTAATTCAATTTCACTTGGCTCATTTTTAATTGAGAAAAAATTAACCATGGTTCTAAACACATTTAATAAATGTTGTTCAGAGTAATCGCCTTTAAGAATAAAAAGAATTGATAACTCAAGAAATAGTGAAATCTCATCCGCTTCCTTGGAATAACATTTTAATACATGAACTGTAGATGTAATAGTTTTTCCGTCCAAATTATATGTTACAGAAACATTGCACTCCAAACTTAACATTTTTGTTTTTTGCATAATTTGATTATGGTTTGGTGTGGAAGAATTTATCACCATAGCACAATTTCCACTTTTATCACGACCTACAAAAACATTATCAGTATATTTTAAAAGTGAAAAATCACAGTCGATACCAGAATTGTTATTAAACTTTTTATTAAATAATTCTACTATACTCATTGCTTTTCCTCAATCAAGCTTGTATTACCAAATTTGTTAGTTTTTCAATAATTTCTTTAGGAATATGCAAAGCTAACATCGGACTTACTATTCCTGTGATATTGTCTTCAATTATGTGAATCTGAAGCTGCATTACGCCGTCTCTACAAAACTCGTATCTATCACCTTTATAAATAGCTGGAATATTTAATTCCTTAGGCCTACGACCAACCATATAATTGTCGATATGACCGTTATTTATATCATAATGAGAATGTTTACCATCCCTCATCCATATCACATCGATCTTAGGTGAGAGTCCTTTTCCTTTCAGTATTGTAGATAACTTATTGATAACGCCATTATTTAGTTTACAGTTGTTTGGAAATATAAATTTATCCAGTATTTCAGATTTCACGAGACTAAACTCTATGTTTCTAATAATAACATAAGGCGCACCATTGCCATGTCTTTCTGTAGTAATTAAATCCTTATGTGACCTTCTAAACAATTTCAATATTTCGTTGTTGCTGTTTATAAACTGTTGGTCTGTTAAGAAGTCTCTTTGCATATTCCATAACGAAAAAGCATAATTTTCCGTTTTTGCAACATTAGTTCTAGTCATTCTTAGATTATCAGAAAGCATAAAGACTCTTGCCATATCTTTAAATCTAGTACCCTGAAGATTGGTTTCTCTAACTGTATCCCAAAGGTCCTCTTCATGATCCCGTATTGCTTGAAATTCTTTTATTATTTTTTCAACAGCAAAGACTCTACACAAGTCAAGATATTTTGTTTTATATCCAAACCATCTTGCACGTTGTTGAACTGTATCAGCAGCTGAAATACCTTTGGCTGTTCTTATAATATATGTTATTACAAGTCCTTTTAAAGTTAGACCTCTTCCAAGCATTGCCCCACCGATATATATGTTATAATCATAAAACTTATCTGCTCCACTTGATACTTTATCGCCATTAACAATATGTAAATAACAAGTTTCTATTGCTTCAATAATAAGTCCTTCTAAATCATTGAATGGGGGAATATCCTTAATTGTTTTAGCATATTCATTATATGCTGATAATAAGATCTTTATTAAGTCATGGTATGCTATATCATTTTTATTTTCTGAAAGACTTCTCCAATTTTCAATAAGATCATTTACTTTATCATAAACTTTCTTATGATCGGCTTTTAATTGACTGGGATGAACAAGCATCGATAATTTTTTTTGAGAAGTATTACGATATTTATTAATAGCGCATGCTACAAAAAACATAGATATTGCTAGAACAAAAGAATCGGGCATACCTTCATCTAAAAGTGATTCTTCTTTTGCAGATATTTCTTTTATATATTTACCACTGCTATGAAAAACATTTAAGCCACAATATCCTTTTCCAGGATCTACTAAAATACCAAAGTCTGGTGAAAGCACATCTAAGGTGTTGATTAGTAAGTTGGCTTGAGGAGTAGCGGTAACAGAAACAAAACAGTGCCTATTTATTTTCTGCTTTAGTTTTTCTATGGATTCATAAGTGGCACTTTTTTTATTTTTATTTACAAGAGTGTTTAATGAGGCTTCATCACCCTCGTCATCAATTATTAATACTGGTTCCTCAGCTAATGACGAATTGGTAAACATATTATTCGCAATAAAGTCAATTTGAGTTGTATTCTTTAATGCGACCACAATTATTTTCTTTCCCATTATTTGAGTGAATTGTTTTATACTTTTTTCGTTTAATTGATCTCTATAATCAGTAGTGTCTAAAACAACAACATCATTATCATCGCCAAAATATTCCACAATTCTTTCTCTGTTTTGTTTAACTAATGGTTTTTTTGTACCACCCAAAACAACTACAATATCATAACCATTGTCAAATGCTAAAGCAGTCAACGAGATGAAATTTGAAGTTTTGCCGCTTTGCACTTTACCAATAACAATTCCTGTACGTTGGCATATGTCATCTTTTTCTGGATTTGGACAATATCCCAATGTTTTTGCGGCGTTTTGCAATATTTGGTCTACACCATCTTCTGGAATGCCATCATTAATAAGGTATTCTCTAATAACATCAGAATATTTTCCATCGATATTTACCATCCATGTTTTGTCATTAGCCCTATTGTAGTTCATAGTAACTAAATCTTCAGTCATTACAAATCACCTCTCATAACACTTTTGAGAATCTCATTCATTTTCATTCTTATTGTACCGGCATCTATCTTGCCATCGACACTGATTCTTCTAGCTTCAATTTCTGACAACGCTAATGCAAATGTGAATTGCTGCATAATTACTAAGAACTGTGGATCATCAATATACGGCTTGAAAAAAGGATGTCGAATATTCCATTCAATTATGTACGTATTTTCATTGCTGGCTTTAGTAATATTTAACCATTTTGAATCGGGATTATTCTTTTTCAGTATGAAATTAAATATATATTGTTGATTATTGTGTGTAAAACTAATTTGCTTTCCATCATCACCAATTATTTGAATATCTGCGCTGTCAAAATGTTCTTTCCTGATACTGTCTTGTGAATCTGAAAGAACTTCGACAATATCTTCTGTAATAGGAGTTACTTCAACATTGTCTATAATACCGGCATCTGCGTAGCTATCTACTAATACATCTATTACTGGTTCAATTGGAACTTTTTTACCTTTACGATATTTTTCGGCTTTATCTCTATATTCAGCGGTTATTTCGACTAATTTATCAATTAACTCGTCCTCTAATCCGCCATACCAGTCAAAAGCATCTTTTGTCTGTGTAACAGGCCAGTCATCCATATTTAATTCGCCAATAAGTCTTTGGTATGTAAAGGAGTTTGATTTTTTAAATACCTCTTCCGGTCTATAACAGTTCTCATATCCGCCAACTATTACTCGACCTCTTCTTAAAAGGGTAAAACCCGCTCCGGAAGTACTGCCTTCTTCAAGCAATGCCATAAAACCGTTTACATGATATTCTCTGTTATTTTTGTTTATAATAAATTCGATTTTTTCTTTCCATTCTTTTTTTGTGCCGTCAGGTAATTCTTCAGTTAATATCGGAGGATCTGTATAAAACAATCCCTCCCCATTATAATAGATTTTTATATCTCCTGTTCTTAAATCAACCCTATACATTCCACGTAGTTGATCTTTTGTTTTTCCGATTTGTCTTCCAGAAAGAGTTCTATTAAGATTTGTAATTGTTACAGTTGTTCCGTGTTCTTTCGGACTACATGTTGTTTCGATTACTTCAATTTCTTCATTTTTGTATTTATGAAGCATATCTACATCTATAATTGCTTTATATTTTATATCAGAACCTAATGCAGTAGATTCAACAGACCATTTTGTGCCAAACCAACAAGCGGCAGTTTTTAGACCCATTCCAAACTCGCTTCTTGTCGGGTTCTTAGGCGGGCTATCAAGGATAATTGCTCTTTTGAAATCATAAAAATTCATTCCAAATGCATTATCTTTTATTATTAATTGATACCCATTTCCATCATCCGTATGACCATATTCAATTTCTATATCAAGACCTTTCCAATATTTTGTGTTTTTTAATTGGCTAATATGATCATAATAACTTTGAGTAGAATTATCTACAAATTCAGCAATGGCGGTCCATGGATCATATTTTATATTTTTATATGTAGCGTACACACTAGTTGTTGGTCTAATGTTTATTGTTTTACCCATAATAACCTCCAGTTTTATTTTTGCTTTCCTAATTTAAATAATTCTTTCGCAAATATTTCAATTAATTTTACATTGACTGAATTACCAAGTTGTCTGTAAGTAACAGAATCAATTTCGCTAAACTTATAGTTTTCATCGAAACTTTGTAACTTTGCAGCTTCTTTTGGCGTTATGTATCTATATAGATTTCTTTTTTTATCCCAAATAATCGGTGTGTTTGACATTGCGACTAAAGAAGGAAAATAATTTGGTCGCTTCACTCTTACACCGGATTGCCTGATCTGTATGATGCCCTCTTTGATGCTTTGACAATCTTTTCCGACATTCCATTCGAATTTTTGGTGCAATAGGATTCTGTCTTGCATATGGTGATTTTTAACCCACTCATCAATAAATTTTCTATTGTTCTCATATATTACACGGCTTTTAAGAACTAATAATTTTTTCCAATGGGGCATATCATTAAAGCCTATTTCAGGATCGTTAGTAAATTCTTCTCTTGTATCGATTCCTATTCCAGCTTTATGAATCCAGAAGGGTGTGCCAATGCCTACAATATTGTCTTTGAATTCTTCCCAAATATCTAATAATTCTGATAATTCATCATTAAGGAAATACTTTTTGTCAACTTCTTCATCAATAATATAATCAATGCAGTTTTCAGGACACTTTTCTAAATAATTATCAATAGCTAATGCTTCTCGAGTAATATACCCCTTAGGTAATTTTCTTCTTCTATCTAAATATTCTTTCTTTATTCCAAGAATATAAACTCTATCCCTAATTTGTGGAACGCCAAAATGATGAGGAGATTCTATGATTGGTTCTTCAGTAATAATGAAGCCCAGATTTTTTAGTTCATTACAAACTATCTGCCAATTTTTTTCATTATCAGCTAGATTTCGGACATTTTCTAATATAACAAATCTACATTCGGGATGTTGGTTTAAAATATCTATTATTCTATAAAAAAGTTGACCTCTATCATCTTTAACAACTCCGTTTTCATCCTCTATAATTTTAAATCCATGCCTTTTTCCAGCTTTTGAGAAAGTTTGACAAGGAAAACCACCGCATAATACATCAAACTTTGGAATGCAGTTTTCTTTAACAGCCTTTTTTATGTCACTTCCTACGAAGAATTCTTCATTTGGACAAAAATTATTCTTGTATACTTCTCGGCAAGCTGCATTTATATCGCAAGCATAAACACACTTACCGCCTAAATTGCTCATAGCTTGGTGAAAACCGCCAATGCCACAAAATAAATCTATAAATTTAAAACTTCTGTTTTTCTCCATAATTTCCTCTAAATTTATTATATTTGTTTAATTATAACATTATATGACTTTTTTTTCAATGGGAGTAGTGATCTGTGTTAAATTATGTATATTACTATTATCGCTTGACATTATCACGAAATACCGTTATAATTTGATTAAGGTGGTGGTAGCGTGAATGTTAATTATTTAGTTGCCGAAAAGCAAATTTCTAAATACAATTTATCAAAATCAACCGGCATACCGTACTCTACTATAAGCGATATTTGCAATGGGAAAACTACGCTTGAAAATTGCAATGCTAAAACCGTTTATGAGCTGTCAAAATTCTTTAATGTTTCGATGGAAGATTTGCTTTATAAAGACAATGATGTTCGTTATGATTTCGAGGCTTTTAAGAGTAATGTTCGCCATCAGCTTAAAGAATTGGGCTTCAAAAAATTCATTGTGTCTGTTTTGAAAACTGATAAAGTTACCGATTATATGAACAAAAAATGGTACCCTGAAGCATTGTATCTATTGGCAATGCTTGATTATGTCAGCAGGATAAATAATATTCCTATTTGCAAAAAATACAATTCGTATCGTTCTGCAAAGCTTAGTGAAGTTATTTACCCGGCAAGTGTTGTAGCCGAGGCAAAGGTTATGAATGATGAGAGCGTTTTGAAGGATTCTATTACTAATTCTATACCTGAGTTTATGCGTTTTAATATTGTTGAAAGCGAAGTGCTTGATGTTGCATAATGATATTCAAAAGAATATGGTTGACATATATCTCAAAGAACTTGCAAAGGAATTCAATTTGAAGAAAAATATGAAAATGTTTTGAACGAAGATAATGTAGATGACATTATAAATAAATTAATTGATTAAAAAAAGAGCCGAGAGGGGACACCTCTTTGCTCTTTTTTATGGTTGTGCAAGGTTCATTTAACTTTGAAACTATTTTTTCTTTTTCGCCGTTTCCTGTTGTGTTCAGCCTCATTAGTGGTAAGTCATACTTGGCAAAAATGCTGTTCTTTTATAATATCCTTTTGATAAGATTATACACAATGTTTTAGGAATCATAATAAGAAATTTTGGGGTTTGAAGAGTGGCTTGAGAGTAGCTTTCCAATAGAATCAAGAAAAACAAATAACTATAATTAACCTTACGGAGCCGTTCAAGTAACAGCTCCGTTTTGTTTTGATTTTTTCTTGCTTTTCCCTTATAAATCCGCAATAATCATTGATTTATAGCGTCCTGTGTGATATACTAAACTTGTAAAATTGTAACTATCTGAAAGCGAGGAAAATCTAATGGATTCTAACATCGAGCGCTGGTACTCAATGAAAGAAATATGCGAATATCTTGGCGTCAGCCGTGATACCGTACTTGATTGGATAGAAAGAAGAAATATGCCCGCAGCAAAAATCGGACGTCTTTGGAAATTCAAAGTCAGCGAAATTGACGCTTGGATGAAATCCGGTATTGCAGCGGATAAATAATCAAATTTCGGAGGCATATATGAGTTTTATTGAATCTTACAAGCATCTTGATAAAACATGCGGAGAAATGTTTGAAACTCAATATGGAGTATCCGCCTATATAGAGGAAATGCTAAACAATCCTCATGGTTCTTTTCTTGTCAGAGGATGGGAAAATGATTTAAAACAACTAAAGCACTATCGTTGGATTAGGAATCAAATCGTACACGAACCCGATTGCTACGAAGAAACTATGTGCGAAGCCGGAGACGATGAATGGCTTGATGATTTTTATGAAAGAATAATAAATCAAACTGATCCGCTTGCAATGTACCGAAAGGCAACAAGACCTCAACCTGCCGCAAAATCCGCACAAAATCACGAACCGGCTCAACTGCAATATACATATTCTAAACAGCCTAGCCAACCAAAACATAAATCAAAAAAGGTCGTAAGATGGATTGTGTTTTCAATTATCGTGGCTATTGTTCTACTGTACTTAGTACTTAAATACTTTATCAATTGATTTTGGAGGTGCAAATATGCCTGACAAGAATTGGCAATTTGAACTTGAAGAATATATAAAGCAAGGCGAACCCGACAAGGCTGAAAAAAGCGAAGCGTGGCAAACTGCCATCGGTTTGCAGGCTGTTGACGGGCTGAATACATCTGACTATTTGTTAGACACCGCCAAAGAGCATATCGAAGGTAAAATCACAATCGACGAGGCTCAAAAGCGTATTCACAGTTACTATGAGCAGCGTTCTGTACGCACCGAAACGGAAAATGAAACCAAAGAAGCGGACATTGTTTCGGTAAGAATTGCAAAGTTGTTGGGAGAAAAGGCGTTTCAATTTTCTCCTGCCGAGTGGCTTTCGATTCATCGCAGATTGTTCGAGGGCGTGTTCAGTCACGCAGGACAAGTCAGGCAGTACAACATCACAAAGAAAGAGTGGGTTCTGAACGGCGATACAGTTACCTATGCGGATTGGAACAGTATTAAGGAAACTTTGGATTACGATTTTTCCACAGAAAAGCAATTTTCTTATGAGGGTTTGTCCGTAGATGAAGCTGTAAAGCATTTAGCTAAATTTGCTTCGGATATTTGGCAAATTCACCCGTTCAGCGAGGGAAACACCCGTGCAACTGCCGTGTTTATGATAAAATATATGAAAACATTCGGCTTTAGCGTAAACAACGACGCATTCGAGAAAAATTCTTGGTATTTTCGTAATGCGCTGGTTCGTGCTAATTACAATAACTTGCAAAAAGGCGTCCATTCAACAACTAAGTTTTTGGAAATGTTCTTTTCAAATCTTTTGCTCGGCACAAACTACGAATTAAAAAATCGCTATATGCATGTTGATTTTGTGGATGAAAACAATTCCAAAAGTATCAACCCAAAAGTTCCAAAGTATCAATTTGATACTTTAGACTGTACTTTAGAAGAACTTGCGGTTTTAGAATTAGTGGCAAAGGACCCAACTATAAAACAGCAAGAGCTTGTAGAAGCAACCGGAAAATCCATTGCAACCATAAAGCGAATTATGAAATCCCTGCAGGATAAAAACTATATCCGCCGAGAAAGCGGCAAACGCTACGGTAAATGGGAAATTATGGTTTGAATTTAAAAATTGAAATCTTATTATCCCGCATATATCTTTTCCTCAAGCCATAGTTCATTGGTACCATTAGTGCGAAAATTGTAGATGCTTGAAAGATAACGAAAATAAACGGAGGCTTTATAATGTTTGGCAGATCTTATGAAGATGTATCAAGATTTAGTGAGGTGACTATTGAATGAGTATAACAGACGAATATGCAAAGATACCGTTTGACCTATCTGGTGCGTCCAGTAAAAACCGCTTTCGTCTTGAGATGCTTTGGGGCGCAAGTAAGATGTTTGATTTGTTTGATAAAGAAAACTTTTGTATTGTGTTTGACTATAAATGCGATATCGAAGTACATTTAGGCAATTCTTTGGAATTTTATCAAGTGAAAACACATAAAATTCAGTCACCATATAATTTTTCAACACTATCCAAGCAGGGTAAAACAAATAAATCAATCATTGGTAAGCTATTCCTTTTGAAAAACGCAGTGGATCCCACTACAACCGTCAAAGTTGCAATCGTATCAAATGCTTATCTTAAAATTGGAAATAAGGTATATTCGGAATCTGAGAACCTTGATTTTGGTTCTTTAGATATAAAAACACAGCAAGCGATACGTAAAGCATTAAACAACGAATTGGGATCCACCATTGATTTAAATAATGTCGGATTTATATACACATCTATGAATTTGCTCGATCCAGATAATGACTTGCGTGGTAAAATTATTGGTAGTTTTGAGCAAATTATGGGATGTGAGCCTGAAAAGCCGAACGCTTTATATCGCTTAATTAAAGATACTGTTGAAGCAAAAGCTTGTTATGAATTGAAGTCTAATAGTTATGACGAATTAGTACAAAACAAGGGAATAACGAAACAAGAACTACATAGCATGCTTTGCAAACATGCATCTTTGATAGATAATTCTATATCCGAAGCGGAGAAGTTTATAAGTGATAATATCACGACACCCCGTGAAATTCGAAAGTATAGGGCATCATTGATTTCTATAACACAGCACTATTCAACGTCCATTGAACTGAAAACAAATGAAAAACTTATTGCCAGTTATTTAACCGAGAATGAAGATTCATTACCGAATAGTCAATTAGATACATTAACTTTGTTGTATAATGAATTCAGTTCAAAATTCACTATAGAATTTTCCGAAAGTGATATAAAAGTATTTATATTGACAGTATTATTAAAATGGGAAGGCGGAAAATATGAGTAAACTTATATTTAAAACACTATATATTTTTTCAAGTGTTGAGAAAAAAGCTAAGGTTGTAAGTTTTTCAGCAGGAACCAATATCATTACTTCAAGTTCTGTTGATGGTACTAAACGTGGAAAATCTTTGATCACAAAGTGTTTATATCACACAATGGGCGCTGATTGCTTTTTTGAACCTATCTGGGGAGATAAAGATAAGACGTATATTTTAAACTTTGAAATAGATGGTTTAGAATATTTTATGTATAGATGCAGCAGCCTTTTTAAGTTATTTGATTCTAATAAAAATGTGATTTTCAAAACAATAAACAGGAACGAGTTGGGCGAAAAACTGAAATCAATTTTCAACTTCGCTGTGCAACTTCCCAAAAGAGGAGAAGAAAAGTTAGAAATTACTCCTCCAGCGTATAGTTATTTACTGTACTTTCTAGATCAAGATAGAATATTAGGCACACAATTTGCTTCCTTTGATAAATTAGGACAGTATCCTGATTTCAAGGAAAATGTGCTTTATTATCATTTTGGGGCATTTGATGAGAGATATTATGAAATCGAGCGACAACTTGAAAAAGTTCGAGAAGAAGTCAAGGATACCGAGAAAAAGAGAGAAATCTCTGATGGAATGTATGAGAAAGTTGTTTCTAACATACATGATGTTTCGTATACGCAAAGTTTAGACTTGTTAAAACGTGATGTGGAAAGAACAAAGGAACAATATGTACGCATAGCTAACTCGCTGAGCAAGACGAGAACGGCTCTTATAAATTTGAGAAATGAGCGAGCTGAAATCTTTGCTTCCTTAGATTCTTTGAAAATACTTGATCGCGATAATGAAAAACAAATCAAATCTCTTAACAACCACGTATGTCCTTTTTGTAGTTCTTCTCTTGATGATACTATATCACTGCGTATATCTAAATACAATACAGCAGAGGATGTTATTTTGCTAAGTAACGATATGCAAATTGCAATTAGCGAAATTGAAAGAAAGATAGCGAAGCAGGAAAACGAATATCGAAAATGGCTTGAGGAATTAAGAAAATATGAAGACTCCCTTGCTGAAAAGCATGGTGAAATCGACGATGTGTTAGCACACAAAGGATTTGTTGAAATAAAAGACGAAATAATTCAGGAACTGCATATCCTGCAAGAAAAAATTGATGGACTTACACAGCAGGAAAAAGATTTAAAAGCAGAAGAACGTAGCTATACTGAAACTAAGAACAGAATTAATACGCGTTATTATGAGTTAATGATGGTGGCAAAGAATCAATTTAATCTCGAAGAAATTAAGGACAAATCGTTCGAGAAGATAACCAATTCGTTCAAAGGTGGAGGAAGTAACAAACCGATAGCGACTGTTATTTGGTATATCAACCTTCTCAAATTGAAAAAGGAATTTAATCCATCCGCAATAAATTTTCCTGTGGTGTTTGACAGCCCTAATAATGCAGAAACAGATTTGGAGAAGAAAGGACAGCTTTATAAATATATTGTTGAAAACACACCCAAAGACAATCAACTGATCGTTTCTGGAATTGGTTACGAAAATGAGCAAACCTTCGGAATCGCATTTGATAAAGTTATTCGTCTCGATAACGAGAAATATAATTTACTTTGCGATGAAGACTATAATACTTATTCTTCCATTCTTAGTGAACTTTGTTCTAAATAACTAATAAAAACATTTCGCAACATTTAGATATTCTTGCTGCATCCAAAAAATGTGAAATGTAATAATATCTTTTAAGTAATCGATTTAATTCCAAAAACATCTAACGGCGGCAGACAGAAGTTAATCTTTCTGCCGCCGCTGTGGGGTAGTTGTAAATCAAATCCTTATTCACGATTTCTGTGACTCCACTGTGAATATTATTCATACGAACAACCCACTCCATCTGATTTTCTTCTTTCAGTTGTTCCGTTTCAATTATGCCTTCTTTTTCGGCGTATTGTTTTACCAGCCGAGAAAAGAGTTGTTGAGCTTGTTCCTCGGTATCGGCAATGTGGGAATGGAGTTTGCCGGAAGTGAGCAGATTGCAATACAAAACTTTGCGGTGGTGCTTTAAGTAGATTAACCTGCGTTGTCTCCGCACTCAGATATAACCGGTTTCTTCTTACGCCGGTAAAGTTAAATTAGGCAAGATAATCGCCCTGCCGGGTATATGTGCTGCCAAATTGTTCAAATAATGTGTTGTTCATAATAAAAACCTCCTTTGATACTTGAATTGTACCAAAAGAGGTTTTCTTTTGCGAATGTGCAATTTATAAATTTACAAATTTAGTTCGTGCCAAAAATTACAACGAACTTTTGCAATCTGTGCCACTTTTAACGGCGAATAATGTGTATTCCAAATTTATTCGTTATATTCGTTTGGTATTCGTTATTTTACTTTTTCATTTACCACTAATTTTGTTGAAATATGAAATTGATTTGTCGGGATTGAATTTTACCGAAAATAATAGTTGATGCACAATTAAAAAGGTGTTGGAGATTGATTTCTCCAACGCTTTTGTTTTATATTTCTTTCATAAAAATATTATCGATATCACCGTCATAATTTTCGATTTCATCGATCTTGCAAAATCCGTATTTTTCGTAAAGACCGATTATATTTGACGGAATATATACTTTATCAAATCCAAACATGCGAGCGTTATTTATTGCAGATTGGATAAGCTTTTCACTGATTCGATTTCCTCGATATTCTTCATCAACAAAAATTGAACTTATCCAAGGAAAATAGCGATTTTCGGGATAGTAGTCCGTTTCAAGAAAAGTACAAAATCCGATAATATTATTACCACTCAAAGCTATAAAAACGCCTTCAAAATCTTGAAAATCATCTTGTTCCAATAGCTTGGCTAAATGCCTCCCGACATTCCAAGAGCAATTATTCGCATAGGCAATCGTTTGATTCCAAAGGTTACTGTTACTTTGCAGTTTTTCGATTTTAATTTCAAAATACTCATGTCGTTCGTATTTCATATAAAAAAATTGTATTAATTCGATTCTTTTTTTGCAGTTTTTTCTATTTGCTTAATAGTCTGCAAATACGCTTCTTCTACAGGTGAAAGATTTTGATTCACATATTTTTTGTATTCCTCGTTTGCTTTTTCAAGTGCCTTTTTATGACTGATTTTTCCTGCATTATCAAGCATTTTTCCGCCGGTTACTTGAATCAAATTATCAAGTTGGTCAACATAATCGCTCATATATACGGGATTGTGTCGCATAGCTTGAATTTCTGCAAAATCGAAATAACCTGAAACAATATTATTGAGCACTTTTAATTCATCTTCATCAAGATAATTTTTAGCAACACAAATGTCTTTGGCAGTTGGAAAATTGCCGTTAAAAGCCTTCATTCCCATAAACGGTTTATTTGCATCTGCACGCTCGTAAATAACTTCGGCGGCAGTATGACCGTGTGCCGCATAATGCAATTTGTTTTGAACCATTTTGAAAAAAGCAATAGTTTCGCTGCTTTTCGGATTATAGTCAACACTTGTCGCATAAAGGTCAAGAACCTGACGATACATAACTTTTTCGGAAGAACGAATATCTCTGATTCTGTCTAAAAGTTCTTTCCAATAATTTCCACCACCGAGATTTTTAAGTCTTTCATCATCCATGGTGAAACCTTTTATCATATATTCCTTTAAGCGTTCGGTTGCCCAACGACGAAATTGAGTAGCAGTAATTGATTTGATTCGGTAACCAAGTGAAATAATCATATCGAGATTATAATATGAAACGTTATAATTTTTACCGTCACTCGCAGTTGTTCGGAATTTCCGAACAACTGAATTTTCTTCAAGTTCGCCCTCTTCAAAAATGTTTTTAATATGCTCACTTACATTTGATTTGCTCGTTTGGTAAAGTTCACATAATTGTGCTTGCGTCAACCATACCGTTTCATCAACAAATCGAACATCAATTTTTGTATCACCGTCATCAGTTTGATAAATAACTATTTCGCCTTGATTATTATCTTTATTCATTTCTTTAAGATCGATTTTCTGTTCTTTCATAGCGATTTATCCTCCTTTTATCATAGTACCATAATTGGCTTTTATATACAACATTTTCTTGTCAGCACAATTTGGGGCAGTTCACATCAGAGGGCGTTCATTGTATTTATTATTTGTAGCTTTTGGATGTTGTTCTTAGTTAAATTGATTTATATGGTTTTGTATGTTTTTATTGTGAATGGGGTTTTTATACCGCTATGCAAAATTCGTATGTAATCGGCTGAAGTTGGTTATTTTTAGTCCAATTTGTACGCTGAAATTGCACAGTTCGTACAGGACACATTACATTAACCATCTGGCCGCCTACGGAACCAGCCTGCTTAGAAGTCAGGTCGCCGTTGTAGCCCTGCTTCAGATTTACGCCCACTTCAGAAGCAGCTTCCATCTTAAAACGGTTCAGGGCTTCCTTAGCCTCGGGCACAACACTCTTGTTGCTTGCCATTGCGAATACACTCCTTTTTCGTAAACTTGCGTTTGCACCAATAGTGTATGTGTCGCAAAGACAAATAAAACTGAAAAATTTTTACAGTTGGCTGGCAACGAACCGTTTCGTTTTGCCATCTGTTTTTTAATTTTTGTACAAATAACGCAGTCGCGCATTCGCCGGGAAGCATTTGTTGTAATGCCCCCCCGGAGAGCGGCCGGAAAGGATAACCCACCGCGTTCTCGCTTAAATGCCCGCGGCGCTACGGCAAGTGCACGGTGCTAAAGTTGATGATGTGTTTATAAAATGCACGGCGGCGGAGTCCAAAGACTCCGCCGCCATATTGTTCGCATTCTTTTTTCCGTTTATCTGATTACTGCACTTCCTGCACGGTGGTCTCCGGCTTCGTTGTGCTTTCCGGCTCCGTGGTGGTCTGTTCGGCGCCGTACACCTGAAGCACCACCTCGCTGCCCACGGCAGCAGTGCTTTTGGCGTCCGGGGTCATACCGTACACACTCTTCACGGTGCCCTCTTTATAGCTGCCGTCGTTATAGACAGTCACTGTGGTCACCTTAAAGCCCTTTGCCTCCAACTGCTTCTTGGCCTCTGCCACATCCAGACCGCCTACATCCGGCACTTCCTCTGTCTGAATTCCCTTGCTCACCGTCAGCACAATCTGCGTGCCCTGGGCCACACTCTCGCCCTTCTTCACGCTTTGCGCGATGATCACGCCTTCCGCTGCTTTGTCTGAATACTGGGCGTCATAGGTGATGGAAAACTGCTTGTTCCATGCGCCGTTGTTCTTAATGTCACTCTGGGTGTACCCGGCAGACACAAAGTCCGGCACAGTATAATTTACAGAGGAGACAGTCTGCGTGGTATTCTCTCTGCCATCCACCAGGCCGGAAAACTTTACCACATAAATACCCGCTGCCACGGCAGCCACAATCAGCACCACCAAAATAATAATGACGGCCTTATTTTTGCCGCCCTTGGGCTTCTCTGTCGGAGGGGCGCTGTGGCGCACATCCGGCTGGGGTGCAGGTTGAGGCTTTGGCTCCGGCTGGGGCGGCTGGGCTGCTTCCGCCGCTTGAGCCACCACAGAAGGTGCCGCATTCAGCAGCTCCCGCAGACGTGCTGCGCTCTGCGCCCGGTTCTCCGGGTAGATCTGCAACCCGGCGCCAAGGGCACGAATCACATGGGTGGGAATACTCTCTGCGATCTTGTTGGGAATCATCAGCTTGTCATTGGTCTCTCTAGACGGAGCATCCGGCGGATTGCTACCCACCAGTGCCCGATAAATGCAGGCGGAAAAGGCATAAATATCCGTTGCCGGGCACATTTTGCGGTCATTGTCGTACTGCTCAATGGCGGTGTAGCCCTCGTTCAAATTAAATTCCAGATCCGACTGCACCGTATTGCACTGAGCGATACAAAAGCCCTTAAGACGCACCTTGCCGTCCGGGCACAGCAGCAGATTGTCCGGCGTAATGGAGCCGTGAATCACGCCCCGGTCATGGAGTGCCTCCAAGGTGGTGAGCACCGGCATAAACATAATGCGCGCCTGCTCCCAAGAAATGTAGCCCTCCGGGGTGCGCAACAAAAATTCCCGCAAGGGCACGCCATCCACCGGCTGAGACACGGCATACACCGTCTCGTTGGCGGGGAACACATCATACACCGGCAGTGCCGCAGCCAGGGTGCGCAGCTGCATCATGGTCTGCCACAAAGTGGTAAAAGACCGCTTATAGCCGTCAAAATTCTTACGAAAGCGCTCCCGCACATGCACATCCCGGTTGCCCTCCAACCGATTGGCAATGCCCTTGGGCAGGAACTCCCGCACCACACAAGGCGCCTGCAAGGTACGATCATAGGCGGCATACACCGCAGCGTCGCTCTCCCAAGCCTGCACATGGCCCAGCACATACCGGTCCTGAAGCACCGTGCGCAGGGGCAGAAAGCTGGTGTCGTTCTCCTGATCGTTATCAAACCCGCAGCCGGGGCAAACGCTGCCTGCGGTCAGGGGCGCAAAACAATTCATACACAGTCGATCTGTATTTTCCAAAAAAGATCCCTCCAAATCAAGACCTTATACTATAGCAGTTTTATAATAACAGCCGGTTGATTTTTTGTCAACCGCACTTTCGTAAACAATCGGTAAACATCCCCTACCCCGCCGGTTGAAACCGCGCATCTTTTCGTGTATAATGAGGGGTACAGAACAAATGAACCGAAGGAGTTTTTGAATATGAATTTTAAGCAGTTGCCAAACGGCATGTGCGAGGGCTTTGCCCTGCTGAAAAAATGCGATGTAAAAAAGACCAAAAACGGCGCCGCCTACTTAGATCTTGTATTGGGAGACAAAAGCGATGAGTTGCCTGCCAAGCTGTGGGACTATACGGACAACGGCCTGTTTGCCCCGGATATGGTGGTCAAGGTGCGGGGCACTGTGGAGCAGTATAACGGTCGGGATCAGTTCCGCATTTCTCAGATCCGCCCGGCAGCGGACAGCGACAACTACAACCTGTCCGATCTGGTGCCCGCCAGCGAGGTGGGCGGCGCCCAGATCTATGATATGCTGATGCGCCGGGTAAATGCCTTTCAGGACGCGGATTTTAAGGCCATTGTGTCCGGCATTATGGAGGACCATAAGGAGGCCCTGGTGCGCTATCCTGCCGCCCTGCGGCTGCATCACGCCATAGTGGGCGGGTTGATGCTGCACACCGTGTCCATCGTGCGTCTGGCCGAATCCCTGTGCCAGATTTACCCCAATGTGGATAAAGAGCTGCTGCTCTCCGGCGCCATTCTCCACGATGTGGCCAAGACATGGGAACTGGAGGCGAACAACCTGGGGTTGGTCAAGGGCTATACCACCGAGGGTGAACTGATCGGTCACTTGGTCAAGGGCGCTATGTATATTGATGAAAAGGCACACGACCTGGGCGTGGCACCGGAAAAGGCGGCACTGCTGGAACACATGCTATTGTCCCACCACGGTCAGCCGGAGTACGGCTCCCCCGTGCGGCCCATGTTCCTGGAGGCGGAGATTCTCTCTCAGCTGGACGCACTGGACGCCACAATTTTTGAAATTCACGCTGCCACCTCCAAGGTGGAGCCGGGCAAATTTACCGACCGGCAGTGGGCGCTGGACAATCGCAAGCTGTTTAACCACGGCCGCACCACCACCGAGCACAAGGTTAACTTAGGAGAATAACACAATGGAAGTAACGCAAGAAAAGTGGACAGAGATCACCGTCACCGTGGATACAAAAGACATTGAGACCGCCGGCAACATTGCCAATATGGTGGTGCCTTACGGCATTTATATTGAGGATTACTCTGCTCTGGAAGAGGAGACCATGGAGATCGCCCATATTGATCTGATTGAGGCGTCTCTGCTGCAAAAGGACCGCACCAAGGGCATTATCCACATTTATATCAGCCCGGAGGAGAACCCGGCAGAAGCCGTTTCTTTCTTAGAGGAGCGGCTGCAAAGCGCCGGTATCGCCTACACCCTGGGCACGGACCTGTGCGCCATGGAGGACTGGGTAAACAACTGGAAAAAATATTTTCACCCTATGCCGGTAGGCGACAAGCTGCTGATCCGCCCCACCTGGGAGGACGCAGACCCCACAGACGGCCGCAAGGTGCTGCACATTGAGCCGGGCCTGGCCTTTGGCACCGGATCGCACCCCACCACCCGCCTGTGTCTGGAAACGCTGGAAAAGGTGGTCACCCCCGGCGCTACGGTACTGGACATCGGCTGCGGCAGCGGTATTCTTTCCATTGCCGCTCTATTGCTGGGTGCGCAAGCTGCCTTTGGCGTAGATATTGACAAGCTGGCGGTCAAGACTGCCAATGCCAATGCGCTGGAGAACGGCTTTGGCCCGGATCGGTTCACGGCTGTAGAGGGCAATTTGTCCGACAAAGTCAGCGGGAAGTACGATATTATTGTAGCCAATATTGTGGCAGACATTATTATGCAGTTCAATCCCCAGGTGGCGCAGTTCTTAAAGCCCGGCGGCACCTACATTACCGGCGGTATTATCGATGTGCGGGAGGACGAGGTGCTGGCCTCTTTCGCCGCCAACGGCTTTACCGTGCAGCAGCGCTTTGAAGATAAAGGCTGGCTGGTATTTGTATTAAAGCACGAATAAGTCCCGCCTCCACTGACCGAAAAAGTAGCCATCGGCAGTTGCAGACCCTACCGACTCTCTACGCTGTCCGATTACATTACACACAAAAACGCCCTGTACAAGCTGTACAGGGCGTTTTTGTTGCCGTTTTTTATTTTGCCTTGGTGGCAATCTCCTCGGTAATGCGGGCGATAAAGTCCTCAAGGCTGGAGGCACCCTCGTCGCCGTCCTTTCTGGAGCGAACGGACACGGTGCCGGCCTCAATATCCTTGTCGCCGGCCACCAGCATATAGGGCACCTTCTCCATCTGCGCAGAGCGGATCTTAAAGCCGATCTTCTCGCTGCGGTCATCCACCTCGCAGCGAATACCGGCAGCCTCCAGCTTTGCCTTCACGGTGTTCAAATAGTCAATATGACGGTCCGCGATGGGCAGCAGCTTCACCTGCACCGGCGCCAGCCAGGTGGGGAACGCACCGGCAAAGTGCTCGGTCAAAATACCGATAAACCGCTCAATGCTGCCGAATACCACACGGTGGATCATAATGGGACGGTGCTTCTCGCCGTCCGCGCCCACATATTCCAACTCAAACCGCTCCGGCAGCTGGAAGTCCAGCTGAATGGTACCGCACTGCCAGGTACGACCCAAGCAATCGGTCAGGTGGAAGTCCAGCTTGGGGCCGTAGAATGCGCCGTCGCCCTCGTTGACCTCAAAGTCATAGCCAAGCTCGGTAATGGCGTCCCGCAGGGCCTGGGTAGCAATGTCCCAGTCCTCCTTGGCGCCCATAGAGTCCTCCGGCTGGGTGGACAGTTCAATGTGATACTTAAAGCCAAAGGTGCTGTACACACTGTCGATCAGCTGTACCACGCCCTTGATTTCGTCCTTGATCTGCTCCCGGGTCATAAAGATGTGGGCATCATCCTGGGTAAAGCAACGCACCCGCATCAACCCATGCAGTGCGCCGGACAGCTCATGCCGGTGCACAATGCCCAGTTCGCCCATACGCAGAGGCAGATCCTTGTAGGAGTGCATTTTGTTCTTATACACCAAAATACCGCCGGGGCAGTTCATAGGCTTAATGGCAAAGTCCTCGTCGTCAATCATGGTGGTGTACATATTCTCTTTATAGTGGTCCCAGTGACCGCTGCGCTCCCACAGCTTGCGGCTGAGGATAATGGGGGTAGAGATCTCCTGATACCCGGCAGCCGTGTGGATCTGGCGCCAGTAGTCGATCAACTGGTTCTTGAGGATCATACCCTTGGGCAGGAAGAACGGGAACCCGGGACCTTCCTCCATAATGGTAAACAGCTCCAGCTCCTTGCCCAACTTGCGGTGATCCCGCTTCTTGGCCTCCTCCAGCATTTGCAGGTGGGCCTCCAGCATAGACGCTTTGGGGAATGCAGTACCGTACACGCGACAGAGCATTTTATTCTGGGCGTCGCCCCGCCAGTAAGCGCCGGTGGTGTTGGTTAACTTAAAGGCCTTTACGGCGGCAATGCTCATCAGATGAGGACCGGCGCACAGTTCGGTAAACTCACCCTGCTTGTAAAAGCTAATGTGCTCGCCCTTGCCGGCGTGCTCGGCAATCAGTTCTACCTTATACGGCTCGCCTTTTTCCTCCATCAGCGCCGTGGCCTCCGCCGGGGGCAACTCAAAGCGCTCGATCTCCGGATTTTCCTTCACAATCTTCTTCATCTCTGCCTCGATCTTAAGCAAATCGTCGGTGGTAAAGGGCGTGTCGCCGCAGTCGAAGTCATAATAAAAGCCGTTCTCAATGGCCGGGCCGATGGTCAGCTTCACCTGGGGATACAGGCGCTTAACCGCCTGGGCCATAATGTGAGAGGCGGTGTGGTTAAAGGTGCGGCGGCCGTCCTCCTCATCAAAGGTCAGCACTTCAAAGGCGCAGTCATCGCTGACGGTGGTGCGCAAATCCCGCACCTGGCCGTTGATCCGGCAGCAGCAGGCTGCACGGTACAGACCCATAGAAATGTCCTTGGTAATGTCCGCCGCCGTCATAGGTGCGTCATACACCTTAACGGAGCCGTCCTTTAGTGTAATGTTCATAACAATTCCTCCAAAAAATAAAAAATCACCCTGCATACACAGGGTGAATGAAGATCCACGGTTCCACCTGAATTGCACAGCAAGGAGCTGTACCTCAAGGCCCGGATAACGGCAGGCGACCGGCCGGTATTGGCGGCGCTCCGGGGTGGTAAGCGACAGCTGCACCGTGTGCCCTTGCAGCGTACAGGCACTCTCTGAAAAACGGCAAAAAAGCGGCGCTCTTGTCCCCATCAAAGCTTTCTCTGTTTCTTATGGCTTATAGTAGCACCTTTTACCGTCCCTGTCAACCGAAACGGCCGAATTTTTTGCCTTTTCCTCCGCCGCCGGCGCAAACAAAAACTTGACAGATACCATATATAGGTGTATTATTATACAGAAGTTTTACATTTTGTTATGTAAGGCTTCTTTACAGAAATGCGTTAAGTTAAAATGTAATTAAACTGTACCTTTTCTGATGATATTCGATTCGAGAGTTCCATCTCAAAAACGAGAAATTTATGCAGAAGGAGGTGCTGTTGATTATGAGTAATGTTGTGATTCCGGTGATCGTAGGCGCGGTTTGCGCCGCTGTTTTTGCCGTTTTAGGTTTCGTTTTGGGTGTGGCGCATCGCCGCAAGACCGCAGAGAAAGAAATCGGCTCTGCCACCCAAGAAGCCACCAAGATCATCAATAACGCTTTGGCCGAGGCAGAAGCTTCTAAGAAAGAAAAAGTATTGGAAGCCAAGGACGAAGTGCACAAGCTCCGCTCCGACGCAGACCGGGATATCCGCGAGCGCAGGAACGAAGTGCAAAGACAGGAAAAACGCCTGAACCAGAGAGAAGAATATCTGGACAAAAAAGCGGATTCCCTGGAAGCAAAAAATGATAAAATCAGCGAAAAGCAAAAAGAACTTGAAAACAAATTACTCGAAGTCGATGGCATCAAGAAAAGCCAGTTTGATATGCTGGAGCGTATTTCAGGTCTGACCCAGGAGGAAGCAAAAAATCAACTGCTGGCCTCTCTGGAAGAAGAACTGGACACGGAAAAAAGCAAAAAAATCCTCGAATATGAGCAGATGACCCGGGACCAGAGCGAAGTGCTGGCGCGGGAGATCATCGGCACTGCCATTCAGCGCTGCGCCGCCGATCACACGGCAGAGACCACCGTCTCCGTTGTGGCACTGCCCAATGACGAGATGAAAGGCCGCATCATCGGCCGTGAGGGGCGCAACATCCGCTCCATTGAATCCATTACCGGCGTTGAATTGATCATTGACGACACGCCGGAAGCCATCACCGTCAGCGCCTTTGACCCGGTGCGCAGAGAGATTGCCCGCCTGACTTTGGAGCGACTGATCCAGGACGGCCGCATTCATCCCACCCGCATTGAGGAGCTGTACGAAAAGGCCAAGCGCGAGGTGAACGCCACCATTAAGCAGGAGGGCGAGAAGGCTGTACTGAAAGCCAACTGCGGCTCCATTCACCCGGAGCTGGTGCGCCTGCTTGGTAAATTGAAATACCGCACTTCCTACGGCCAGAGCGTGCTCAAGCACAGTCTGGAAGTGAGTTATATTGCCGGGCTGATGGCCGCGGAACTGGGTGCTGATGAGCGACTGGCCCGCCGCGCAGGTCTGCTGCACGACATCGGCAAGGCTTTGGATCACGAGATGGAAGGCAGCCATATTGCCCTGGGCGTGGAATTTGCCCGCAAGTATAAAGAGAGCGAAGCCGTTGTGCACGCCATTGAGGCGCATCACGGTGATGTAGAGTGCAAGACCGTGGTCGCCTGCCTGGTTCAGGCGGCAGACGCCGTATCTGCCTCCCGTCCCGGCGCCCGCCGTGAGAATGTGGAGAACTACATTAAGCGCCTGCAACAGCTGGAGGAGATCTCTTGCAGCTTTGAGGGCGTGGAGCGCGCTTACGCCATACAGGCCGGCCGTGAGGTCCGCGTGATGGTAAAACCGGAAGTGGTATCCGACAGCCGTATGCCTTTTGTGGCCCACGAGATTGCCAAGAAGATCGAGTCCGAGATGGAATACCCCGGCCAGATCAAGGTCAATATTATTCGTGAGTCCCGTGCTTCCGATGTGGCAAAATAACAAACAAAAGGGACGGTCTTTCCGTCCCTTATTTTTTTGGGGAGGAATCGCAATGATCAAACATATTGTATGCTTCAAGCTGGCTGACCCCACTCCGGCAAATTGCCAAAAGGCAGCGGAAGTGCTCCGCTCCATGGATGGCAATGTACCGCTGCTGCGTGGGATTGAAGTGGGGGTCGATGAACTGCGCTCCGGGCGCTCCTACGATGTGATCCTGCAGGTACTGTTGGACGATATGGCCGCTTTGGACGCCTATCAGCAGGACCCGTACCACTGCGGCGTGGTCAAGAAACACATGCACGCCGTGGCAGAAAACAGCATTGCCATGGATTACACGGTGGAATAAAAACAAGATCGCCGCACCGGCAGATAGTCACTATGGGACTATCTGCCATTTTTTTGCCTTTTTTTATCGTGGAAATAGACAAAAAACAAGTGCCATTTTTGCCGCTTTGCCGAAAATATGTCGCTGTCCCCACCTTGCATTGACACGACCCCTCCAAAATGATAAAATGGATGTATCTATATAATATATAAATTTATATATAAAAGAGGAGCAAATTATGGACCAAACCAAGGAAATTGACATTGATCTGAAAAAGATCTTCTTTATGATGCGCAAGAAGGTCGTTTACATTCTGCTGTTCACCCTGCTGGGGGGCATTGCCGCCGGTTGCTTTACCGAGTTCTTTATAGACCAAAAGTACACCGCCAAAATCTCCCTGTATGTGTACAGTGATATGGATCAGCTAAGCACCCAAAGTTCCATCAGTTACAACGACTACACCGCCTCCACCGCTTTGGTAAAAAGCTACCTTGCCGTGCTGGAGAGCGACGCAGTGCTGGACAAGGTAGCGGAAAAAGTAGGGCTGACGGACGGCAGCACCATTAAGAACAGCATTACCACTTCCCAGGACGAGGACACCAATGTGTTTTATGTGTCCGTCACCACGACCAATCCCAAAACCAGTCAATCCATTGCCAACGCCGTAGCGGAGGTGGCTCCCGGTGAGATTGCCCGGATCATCAAAGCCGGCGGCGCCAACGTGATCGACTATGCCAAGGAACCAAAGACCCCCTCCTCCCCCAATTTAAAGAAAAATATCTTTCTGGGGCTGTTAATTGCCTTTGCCGTCTCCTTCGTTTACTTCTTTGTGCGCGAGGCGTTTAACGCCACCATCACCTCTGTAAAGGATCTGGAGCGTGAATTCCAAATTCCGGTACTGGGCACGATTCCCCGCCTGGTGGCCACCCGCGACAAGCAGGCACCGCCTACAGACAGCGGTCAAATTGCCCCGCCGGAACCCCCTGTATCCATGAAAGGAGATGCGTAACCATGGCACTGAGACGCAACAAGAAAAACCCGGACGAGCGCGGGTTCAGCCGTAACGATCAAAAGAAAATGCTGGCAGCGGACACCCCCTTTGTAATTAAAGAGGCCTACAATACCATCCGTACCAGCCTGCTGTTTACCCAAAAGGGTGAAAGTTGTCCGGTATTCGTGGTCACCAGTCCGGACGCCAACAACGGCAAAACCATCAACACCATTAACCTGGCGATCAGCTTTGCCCAAATGGGCAAGCGCACCTTGATCATTGACTCAGATATGCGCAACCCCACCGTTCATCGTATGTTCAATATTCCGGTGACCAACGGCCTGTCTGAAATATTGGCCGGGCTGACAGATAACATCACTGTATCCAAGACCAATGTGGAAAATTTATCCATTCTCTCCTCCGGCAAAATTCCGCCCAATCCGGCGGAGTTGCTGGCCAGCTCCAGAATGGATCTGCTACTGAGTTTTGTCAAGGGGCATTACGACTGCGTGTTTATCGACACCCCGCCGATCAACCTGGTAACGGACGCCAGCGCCTTTGCAGGCAAGGTCACCGGCTATGTGATGATCGTTAAGGCCGGCAATACGGACATTCCCGAGGTGCGATCCGCCGTTGACGCGCTGGAAAGCATCGGTGCGGAGGTGGTGGGCTTCATCCTCAATGACGCCATCCCGGACCGGAAGAAATACTACTCCTACTACCATAAATATGGCCAAAAGTACAAATACGGCTACGACTACGGTTACAGCTACAACTACAAATAAACACAGGAATGATCAAACTTGAAAAAGTGGCAAAAAGTTCAGCAAACAACTGAATATTTCGTCGATGGGATTGCACTGGTGCTGGCAACCCTGATCACCTATCTGGTATTTGGCAAAGGGTTGCACCGCATTTTGCTCTACACCGCGGACGAGTGGAAATCCTACTGCTTTATGATGTTTTTGGCCTACTCGGCCATCGCGGTGGGCTTTGCCTCCTCCATCGATCTGGCCAAACGGGAGCGGGTGATGGAGCTGCTCGCTGTATTGCGTAACTGCTCGCTAACCTACATGAGTTTTGCGGTACTGTTGCTGGTGTTTAAGAATCCGATGATCGACTCCCGTTACCTGTTTATCGGTTCCTACCTGTTGTTCATCCTATTCTCTTGCCTGGGACGCTATGTGCTCAAGCGCGTGCTAACCAACAACTTCTCCAATTCCCGCAATGCCACGCTGGTGGGTGTAGTCGCCACCCCGGACCGGGCAGAGCAGTTTGTGCAATCGCTGCAAGAGGACTGGACCAAACGGGTAGACGGCGTTACGATCCTACATGCCGATGCCTTTGCTGCCACAGCCTCCGTGGGTAACCCGGGCGCATACCGGGCCATGCACAGCCGCACAGTGGAGAAGCGCTGCTGCGGCGTGGCAGTTCTGCCGGATCTGAGCAGCTTTTTAAGCTGGGTGCGCCTGTCCTCCATCGACGAGGTGTACATCAACTTCTCCGGCAAGAAGGCCAACTGGTCTACGGAAAACCTAAATGCCTTTATTGAAGAACTGGAAGATATGGGTGTGCTGGTGCACATCAACATCCCCACCCTGGAGCAGTTTGTAGAAGAAAGTAAGTTTAACCACATGCGCTGCGATATTGTGGCCGGCTACCCAATGGTAGGCGTATCTGCCGCCGTGCAAAATTCCAAGATGCTGGGACTGAAGCGATTTATAGACATTATAGGCGCCATTGTGGGGCTGATCGTTTCTGCTCCCATTATTTTGCTGGTGGCCGTTCCCCTGCTGTTGGAAAGCCGGGGCGGCCTGTTCTTTAAGCAGCAGCGGGTGGGCAGAAACGGCCGTCTGTTCTATATGTATAAGCTGCGGTCCATGTACGCAAACGCAGAGCAACGCAAAAAAGAATTTGAAGAAAAAAACCATATGCAAGGCCTGATGTTCAAGATGGACAATGACCCGCGGATTACCAAAGTGGGCCGCTTTATCCGCAAGTTCAGCATCGACGAGTTGCCCCAGTTCTACAATGTACTGCGGGGAGATATGAGCCTGGTTGGCACCCGCCCGCCCACGCTGGACGAATTTGAGCAGTACAGCTCTCACCACAAGCGGCGGCTGTCCATGCGACCGGGCATTACCGGGCTGTGGCAGGTTAGCGGCCGCTCCCAGATTGAGGACTTTGAAGAAGTGGTGCGCTTGGACTGCCAGTACATAGACAACTGGTCTCCCAGCCTGGATATTAAGATCCTGTTCAAGACCCTGGGCGTGGTGTTTACCGGCCACGGGGCACAGTAAGGAGGGCGACCATGAAAATCGCAATGATCGGTCACAAGCGCATTCCCTCCCGAGAGGGCGGCGTTGAGATTGTGGTAGAAGCCCTGTCCCGCCGTATGGTACAGCGGGGTCACCGGGTCACCGTTTATAATCGCAAAAGCCGCCATGTGGCCGGAACTGCCTTTGATGATCACAGCCACTTGCACAGCCTGGACGGGGTACAGATCCGCTGGGTGCCCACCCCGAACAGCAAAAAGCTCAATGCCATTGTGTACAGCTTTTTTGCCACAGTGCGGGCGTTGTTCGGTGGGTACGACATCATTCACTTCCACGCAGAGGGTCCGGCGGCTATGGTGCCCTTAGCCAAGTGCTTTGGCAAAAAATGCGTGGTCACCATTCATGGCTTGGACTGGCAGCGAGCCAAGTGGGGCGGCTTTGCCACCCGCTTTCTCCGCTTTGGCGAGCGTATGGCCGCCAAGTATGCAGACGAGATCATCGTGCTGTCTGCCAGTATGCAGCAGTATTTTGCTGACACCTATCACCGCCAGACCGTGCGGATTGAAAACGGCATTGACCCGCCGGAGACGGCGGACCTGTCCCTTCTGTCCCGCTTTGGACTGGAAAAGGACAGCTATATCCTGTTTCTCGGTCGCATTGTCCCGGAGAAGGGCATCCACTATTTAATCGACGCCTACCAAAGGCTGCAAACAGATAAAAAGCTGGTGATCGCCGGTGGTGCCAGCCACTCAGAGGAATATTTCAATCAGCTGAAAGCCAAGGCTGCCGGAGATGCGCGTATCGTCTTTACGGACTTTGTGCAGGGCGCGCCTCTGGCTGCGCTGTACGCCGGTGCCTATCTTTACTGCCTGCCCTCGGACTTAGAGGGTATGCCCATCAGTCTGCTGGAGGCCATGAGCTACGGCAACTGCTGCGTCACCTCGGACATACCCGAGTGCACGGAAGTATGCGGTGACCACGGCTTTGCCTTCCAAAAAGGCAACACGGCAGACTTAAAGCGACTGCTGGAGCAGCTGCTATCTCAGCCAGACATGGTGAAGTGCTGCAAGGCCACTGCCGCAGACTATATTTTACAAAAATACAACTGGGACCAAGTCACCGAGAGGACGCTGGAACTGTATGAACAGGTTAAAGGCGCAAAATAAAACCCACTTGCAATGGGTAGACAACACCAAGCTGCTGGCCTGCGAGGGAGCCATGAGATGAACATTCTCTTTATTAACAAATTTCTGTACCCCAAAGGAGGAACAGAAACCTATATGATGGGGCTGGGGGCGGAACTGAGCCGCCGAGGCCACCGGGTAGAATACTTTGGTATGGAGCACCGGGGCAATTGCGTGGGCAACCGCGTCGGTGCCTACACCAAAGATACCGACTACCACACCGCCAACCCTGTAAAAAAAGTGAGCTACGCTCTGCGCACGGTATACTCCACCCACGCCCGACGGCAGCTGCGCCGAGTGCTGGAGGATCTGCAGCCCCAAGTGGTACACCTGAACAACTTTAACTACCAATTGACCCCTGCGGTGATCTTGGAAATACGCGCCTGGGACAAAGCCACCGGACGACACACCAAGATCCTGTACACGGCCCACGACTACCAGCTGCTGTGCCCCAACCACATGCTCAATCGGCCGGACACCATGGAGAACTGCACCGCCTGCTTGAGCGGCAAGTACACCTCTTGCGTGCAACACCGATGCATGCACGGCTCACGGGCTAAGAGCCTGCTGGGCGCTGCCGAGGCTACCCTGTACCGCAAGGCGCATACTTACAAAGAGATCGACCGCGTGATCTGCTGCTCTGCCTTTATGCAAAGCCAGATAGAAAAACATCCGGATCTGGCCGGGCGCACCCGGGTGCTGCACAACTTCTGCACCGTACCGCCCCGCCCACAGGTGGAAAAAGAAGACTATGTGCTCTACTTTGGCCGCTATGACAAAGAAAAGGGCATTGATACCCTTTTGGCCGCCGCCAAGGCGCTGCCTCAGCTGCACTTTGTGTTTGCCGGCAGCGGTACCATGGCAGAGGAAATTCAGCAACTGCCCAATGCCACAGATGTAGGCTTTTGCACCGGGGATGACCTATACCGCCGCATTGCCGCAGCCAAATGCAGTATTTATCCCAGCGTATGGTATGAGAATTGCCCCTACTCCGTGATGGAGAGCATTGCGCTGGGCACGCCGGTGCTGGGCACCAATATCGGCGGCATACCGGAGCTGATCGAGGACGGCAAGACCGGCGTGCTGCTGCCCCCCGGCGACACCAAGGCCCTGGGCGCGGCGCTGTGCCGCCTGGACCTGGAGCCGGAGCGACTGGCGGCCATGACCGCCGCCTGCCGGGCAGACGCCCTCCTCTCCGTACAGGATTATACAGACAAGTTACTGTCTGACTATAACGCATAAAAATCAAACTGAAGAAAGAAGATCAGTATGGCTAAACGAACTCTATACGGCACTGTGATTGTTACCTATCGGTGCAACGCCCACTGCAATATGTGCGACTGCTTTAAGGACCCCACCCGCCCGGAGGAAGAGATCACCCTGGATGATATTCGCCTGCTGCCGGAAATGGCCTTTACCAACATCACCGGCGGCGAGCCCTTTATTCGTAAGGACATTGGCGATATTGTGGAGGCGCTGTACAAAAAGAGCAACCGCATTGTGATCTCCACCAATGGGTATTTTACAGACCGTATCTTAGAGCTTTGCCGCCGATTTCCAAAAGTGGGCATTCGCATTTCCATTGAGGGGCTGCAACAGACCAACGATACCATTCGCGGCATTCCGGACGGCTTTAATCGGGGCTACTCCACCTTAAAGAAACTGGTGGAAATGGGGCACCCGGATGTAGGGTTCGGCATGACGGTGCAGGACCTGAACTGTGAGGACCTGGTGCCGCTTTACAAGATCTCCGATGAACTGGGCATGGAATTTGCCACCGCCACCCTGCACAATTCTTTCTACTTCCGCAAGACGGACAATAAAATTGACGACAAATACAAAGTGGCTCAAAACTTTGAAGCGCTCATTAACGAGCTGTTGCACAGCCACAGCCCAAAAAAGTGGTTTCGTGCCTACTTTAACCACGGGCTGATCAACTACATATACGGCAACAAACGACTGCTGCCCTGCGATATGAGCAAGGACGCATTCTTTATCGATCCATTCTGCGATGTGATCCCCTGCAACGGCATGGCAAAGAAGGCCGTCATGGGCAATCTGCATGATATTGGCGACTGGGACACCTTGTGGAACAGCGACCAAGCCAAGGCCGTGCGCGCCGCCACCAAGCAGTGCGACCGCAACTGCTGGATGATCGGCTCCGTCTCTCCCGCCATGCACAAGTATATTTGGGTGCCCGCCTGGTGGGTGGTCAAGCACAAGTTCCTAAAAGGCGGCAAATACGCCCTCAGCGAAAACGCCTTTATCCCGGAAGCGCAAAAGGAGTGACCGTCATGCAAGTGGTACTCATTCTCGGCGGCGGTATTGGCAAGCGCTTTGGCACCGTCCTGCCCAAACAATATAATCTTATCGGCGGCAAGCCGGTGATAGACTATGTGATCGAGGCTGCCCTGCAAGCCCGCCAAACGGATCGAATCGTGGTGGCCTGTGATCCACAATACAGTAACCATTCTCGCTATATGAACCAAGGACAAGTAGAGATCGTGCCCGGCGGTGCCGAGCGTTACGATTCTCTGCAAAATGGGCTGAACTACATTGAACGGCACTACAACTGCCAAAAGCTGTGTATTTTGGACGCAGTAGCACCCTTTGTATACCCGGAACTGATTGACGATTATTTTGAACGACTGGATGCAGCAGACGCCGTGATCACCTGCCAAAAAATCACCGGCTCCTTGGGGAATTATACCTTTGATCCGCTGGATCGGGAGGACTACTATATTACGCAATCTCCGGAGGCCTTTCGCTTTCCGCTGCTGCTGGCGCATTTTGACCCGCATTTTCCCTCAACGGAACTGGCCTGGCAACTACCAAAGGACAGCAAAAAATATTTAAACTTCAACTTTCCACAAAACACAAAAATCACATACGACTTTGATTTGGAATACGCTGCTCGTATGCTGCCCCATTACCAAAAGCAACGCAACTCCGATGACCAATTGCCGCCGGGTGAACGGGTACTACAGGCGGTGCAAGCCCATATTGTGGATAATAGTGCTGCACCAAACGCGAACTGGCTGCAACAACTGCCTCACCTGTATGACAAGTTAGCCAAACAATGGGGGCTGCAGTCCTTTGATGTCTATCACATCAGCACCTATGGGCTGGTGCTGGAGACGCAAAGCACAATCTATGGTGATGTGGTGCTGAAAATGATACCGCCTTACACTGCGCGCTACCCGCGCGAAAAAGCAGCCTATCAACAACTGGCCGGGGACTATATGTGCCCGTTGTTAGCCACCGATGATGCCTGTTGTGCTCTGTTGCTGCGCCGCATTGCACCGGGCAAATACGCAGACTTTGACGACAATATCTGCCTGACCGACTTTTTCAATCGCGTGGTATGCACGGCCAAAGAAACGGTACGCCATCCGGTGTTTCCCGCTTACCGCGTAGACTTGGAAGCAGCACTGCAACGCAGCCGGACCGCGCCGTTTTTGACCGGATCACTGGAACAGGAGGTGCGAAACGCCCTGGCACTTTATGACACGCTGTTCAAAAACAGCAAAACTTATTTGCTCCATGGTGATCTGCACCATTATAATTTGCTGCGCACCGCGGAAGGCTATCGTGCCATTGACCCCATCGGCTGCCTAGCGCCTATTGAATTTGAATTCACCCGCTTTATACGCAACGATATTTTACAACACCCGGGATTTGATCCAAGGGAAAGACTACAACTTTTGTTGCGGTACTTCTCTCGCTGGGCAGAACCGGAACGGATACAGGCAGCACTGCAAATTGATCTGAGTCTGACCGCCGTAAACGCCACTTATGAGAGCACAGAGCCGGCTGCCGCAGAAACACAGCTGGCACTGTTGCAAATTGCAAAGGCAGGAACAAAATGAAGCCCATTCCAAAAGAAGATATACAGTCCTTAGAGCGTGACATTCTCTTCCAGGTACTGGACTTTTTTGAACAATACCACATTACTTACTTTACCAGCGGCGGCACTACCCTGGGCGCAGTGCGCCACGAGGGGTTTATCCCCTGGGATGATGATATTGACCTGTATATTCCCAGAGCGGATTACAACAGAATGCTGCAACTGGCAACCAATCGCACCATCGGTAAAAACATCCGTATCTACAAGCCGGGAGACAAAAACTATATTTATCCATTTGCCAAGGCGTGCAATATCCATACGCGCTTAAACGAGCAAAATGTGCGCCACAGAGAGCAGGACATCGGCATATTTATTGATCTGTTTCCGCTGGACAAATTCTATGACGATCCGGTGCGCCGCAATCTGCTGATCTTACATAGCAAGTGGCTGAACAGTCTGCTGGCCTCCGCCTCTGACCAAGTAAATTTAAGCCGCAAGGGCAGCTTACGCCGCCTGGCAAAAGATACGCTGCGTACGCTACAAAAGCCCCTTGCAAAAGCCATCGGCATTTCCAAACTGACCCGCCGCATTGACGCCCTGGGGCGGCACACAGCTAAAGCGGACTGCCACCTGGTAGGCGACCTGGTCTGGTGCAACGGCGGACGCGACTTTTACCCGGCAGAACATTTTGCCGCCGGCGTGCCTGGCACCTTTGAGGGGCGCACCATTCAAAACCCCATCGGCTACCACTCTTATTTACAAAAACTCTACGGTGACTATATGCAGCTGCCGCCGGAGGATCAGCGGGTCATGCATGGCTTTACCGGCTGGTATTTGGATGAAACAGGAGAAACCGTATGACCAAAATTGCTGTTATCCTTTGCTATTTTGGCAAGCTGCCGGAGAACTTTTCCCTGTTTGCGGAAAGCTGTCGGCGCAATGCTACCATAGATTTTTTGCTGTTTACGGACGACACACCGACCCACCTGCCGGAGAATATGCACCTGCACCCCACCACCTTTGCGGCGCTGCAACGCCGCGTGGCCGGGTGCTTTGACTTTGCCATTACCCTGCACACCCCCTATAAGCTGTGTGACTACAAGCCCGCCTACGGCGAAATTTTTGCGCCGGAGCTTTCCGGCTACGACTTTTGGGGCTACGGGGATATGGATCTGGTATTCGGCGATCTGCGCGCGTATTTTACAGAGGATAAGCTGCGAAAGTATGACAAGTTCTACGCCTTTGGCCACCTGTCCCTCTACCGCAACACGCCGGAGAATAATGCCGTTTACCGCCAACCGATAGGTATGGATTACCGCAAGGCATTCACCACAAGAGAAATTGCCGTTTTTGACGAAATCAACGGCATCAGCGCCAAGTATAAGGCACTGGGGCTGCCCTTTTACGACCGGCAGGACTATGCGGACATCACCAAGGCCAGCGACCGACTGGCAATCACCGATGTGGGGATTACGGTAGATAATCAACTGCACCCCAACTATGCGGAGCAGATTTTTTACTGCGACCGCGGTCGGGTCTTTCGAGACGCTTACTGCAACGGCCAGTGGCTGACGGACGAATTTGTTTATATTCATATCAGCTCTCGCCGTCTGCCGCTGCATATTGACCCGGCGGCAGACACCTATTTTATCGGCAAAACCGGCTATGAACCGAAAACCGGGGTCACCACCCGGGCAGACATTGCCCGCTACAACGCTTTAGACCCGGCGGCGGACGAAAAGCAGCGCCGCCATCGGCAGCGGCTGGATCTGCGCCGCAAAATCAAAAAAGGTTTTATCCGTATAAAGGAACGCATTTGCAAATGAACATCTTACACCTGCAACTCAGCGGCGGTCCGGGCGGCATTGTGAGCCTGTGCCGGGATATTAACAAACACTCTGCTCATCACAATTTCTTTTACTTTCTTTTTGAAGGCGGTTCTATTGCCGATGAAATTGCTGCACAGGGGGGCACAGTACAAGTGGCCACCGGCGCCAAGAACCACCCGCTGAAGGCAGCCACCGACCTGGTGCGCTACTGCAAAGAACAGCAAATTGATGTGGTAGTGGATCATTCCGGCTCACCCTACACCCGCTTTGTGCATATTTACGCCGCGCGGCGGCTGAAAAAAGTGCGTTTTTTGCTATATCTTCACGCCAACGCCTATTACAGCGCAGACAAAGGGATCAAAGAATGGGTCTATGCCCGGCTGCTGCGCAGCGCCGCCCGGCATTCTGCAAAGATCGTAGCCATCTCTCACTCGGTGGCGGAAAGCTATCTGCGTCGCTACCACCTGCCGAAAGACAAAATGCAGGTGGTCTATAACGGCACGGACTTGCACCGCTTTATCCCCCATCCGGCACATACAGACACACCCCTGCGGCTGATTTATGTGGGGCGCATATTTAGAGACAAAGGCATTGATCTGCTGCTGGAGGCGCTGGCTGCCTGCCCGGCAGACACACCCATCACCCTTACGCTGGTAGGCTCCGATCACGGCGGCTATACAGAGCAAATGCAAGCCCTGAGCGCCCGGCTGCACCTGGAAGAAAAAGTGCAGTTCCTGGGTAGCCGCACCGATGTGCCGCAGCTGCTGCAAGCGGCCGATCTGTTTGTGCACCCGGCCACCTGCCAGGAGGGATTTGGCATTACACTGATCGAGGCTATGGCCAGCGGTGTGCCCTGCCTGGCCTTCCCCAAAGGTGCCATACCGGAAATCATCGGACCGGAGATCGACGGCTTTTTGACCGAAGAAGTCAGTGCCGCCGCCCTGACTGCGGGGATTAACCGGGCACTGGAGCTCTTTACCAAAGCGCCGCATCACTGGCACACCCTGTGCAAAAACGCCCGGCAAAAGGCAGAACTTTTTTCCATCGAACGAACGGTAGCGCAGCTGGAAGCGCTGTACCAAGAACAGTAAAATTATGGACAAAATCGGAATTTTAACCTTTCATCGAAGTGAAAATTACGGCTCCGTGCTCCAAGCCTGGGCACTATGCCAACAGATCAATACCCTGCCCGGCCGCCAAGCGGAACTGATCGACTATTCCAACCGCGCGCAGCAGGACCTGTACGCCCTGTTTCTGCCGCCTAAATCCGTTAAAAATATCGCCAAAAACCTGCGGGCCTGTTTGCTGCTGCCCTATCTGCTACGACGCAAGGCGGCCTTTCGGGACTTTATCGGTGCTCTGCCCAAGAGCGCGCCCATGCAAACCGAGGCGGATTTTGCCGCCCATCGGGCGGACTACCGGGCGGTGGTCTGCGGCTCCGACCAGATTTGGAACCCCGGATCTCTGGATTTTTCCACCCACTTTTTTGCCCCGGACTTTGCGGCACAAAAAATCAGCTACGCCCCCAGCCTGCGCAGCGCCACTGCTGCCGCATTTGCCGATATAGACTTAAAAAGTCTGCTGGCGGACTTTGCCGCTCTGTCTGTGCGGGAGCAGGAAAGCGTGGCGGTAATTGAACAGTTGACCGGCCGCACCCCAAAGGTGGTGCTGGACCCTACCCTGCTGCCTGCGGCGCAGGACTTTGCCCCCATTCTGGGCACGGCGCCCCAGGGTGATTACCTGTTTTTCTATTCCATTGATTACCCGCCGGAGGTGTGCCGCACCGTGCAGCAGACCGCCCGACGGCTGCACCTGCCGGTGTACATCCTCTTTACCGGCAACAAAACCTACCGTGCCCTGCCCTACGGCTTTCGCCTGGCGCGGCACCAAACCCCCGGCGACTTTTTGGCGCTGGTCAAAGGGGCCAAGCTGGTGCTAAGCACCTCTTTCCACGGCACCGTGTTTGCCCTGCGCTTTGGCACCCCCTTTTATGCCCTGAAGGCCAAGCGAGGCGCCGCCTACTACACAGACCCCCGCATTGCCACCTTACTGCAAACGGCAGGTGTGGCAGAGCGTTACCTGCCCTGTGATCGGGCGGGAGAGATTCACACCGCGCCCCTGCACCGGGATCCGGCCCTCCTGGACCGTGCCGTAGCAGAGAGCCGCGCATTCTTACAGGAAGGACTGACTGCCCGATGACCATCTGCCCGGAGGATCGCTGCACCGGCTGCGGCGCCTGCCAAAGCGCCTGCCCGGCAGACTGCATTACCCTGGCGCTGAACCGTGCCGGTGACCGGGTGGCGGTGATCGACGAGAGCCGCTGCACCCGCTGCGGCAAGTGCAGCCGCATTTGCCCGGTGCTTCACCCGCCCGTGCTACGCGAAAGCCGCACGGCGCTGGCTGCCTACGCAGTAGAAGCGCAGGTGCGCCAAAGTTCCGCCTCCGGCGGTGCGGCAGCTGTGCTGGCGCGGCAAGTGGTGGAAAGCGGCGGCTGTGCCTACGGTGCGGCCTTTACCGCCCCCACCACGGTAAAACTGGTGCGGGTAGATACACCGGCACAGCTGTCCAGACTGCAAGGCAGCAAATATGTGCACGCTGCCACCGGCAGCGCCTACCGCAAGGTACAGGCAGATTTGAAAGCCGGGCGGCAAGTGCTCTTTACCGGCACCCCCTGTCAGGTGGCAGGGCTGTACGCCTACCTGGGCAGCGACCCACCGGGGCTGACCACCTGTGATCTGGTGTGCCACGGCGTGCCGGAGGCAGACACTTTAACTGCCTACCTGCAAACGGAGCTGAACCCGGCAGCTATCGCCCGCCTGACTTTCCGTGACGGAGACGGTTGGGTAATGAAAGCCTATGACCGGGACGGCGGCGTGCTGCGCCGCATGGATTTGAAAAACAGCCTGTACTATAACGGCTTTATGGAGGGTTATCTGTACCGCACCGGCTGCTACACCTGCCCCTACGCCACGGAAAAGCGGGTGGCCGACCTGACCTTGGGCGACTTTTGGGGCATTGGGGAGGAAACGCCCTATCCAAATGCCGCCGCAGAACTGAAAAAGGGTCTGTCCCTGATCTTAGTCCATACAGATAAAGGACAAGCACTGCTGAACGCCTGCGCCCCGGCGCTGGTAACGACCCTGCGCACCCCGGCGGAAGCAGTCAAAAAAAATCATCAGTTGCGCCACCCCACCCCAGACAGTCCCGCAGCCCGACGATTCCACAACTTGTACGGCAAAAAGGGCGCAGCCTATGCCATTGCCCATTGCAATAAGAAAAAGCGGCGCACCCTGCGTCTGCGCCAAATTATTCGGCAGTGTCCGCCACTGCTGGCCCTGTGCCGCAAAATTCCCAAACTGCGAGATAAGCTATGATCGGTATTCTCATTCTCAATTACAAAAAATACCAGGTTACCGCCGACTGTATTCGCTCTGTGCTGGATAACGGAGACGGTCTGGACTACCATATCTATGTGCTGGATAACGGCTCCGGCAATGACTCTATTGCCTGCCTACAAGCCCAATTTCCAAACAATCCCCGCATCACCTGGATGGAAAGTGCGGAGAACACCGGCTACGCCCGGGGCAACAACCAAATGCTTTCCCGCGCCCGCAAAGACGGCTGCACCGCTGCGGTGATCACCAACAGCGATATTGTCTTTTTGCCCGGCACCTTGCAGCAGCTGGCTGCGGACATTGCCGAAGGGCACCCCATTGTAGGTCCTCGGCTGCAATACCCCAACGGACAGCGGCAAAACAGCGTCAAGCTGCGCCCCTACACCTACCGGGAATACCTGTGGACGGAAACTTATTTGCGCAATCTGGTGCCCAAGGCCAAATTGCAGGCGCTGCGCCGCCAGCCCGCTGCCCCGGGAGAGGTCTACTGGCTCTCCGGCGCGGTCTTTGCCGTAGACACAGCAGTCTTTCACCGGCTGGGTGATTTTGACCCTTATACCTTTTTATATTATGAGGAGTACATACTCTCTGCGCGGTGCAAGGCACAGAACATTGCCCTGTGGTTTGATCCTACGGTCACAGCGCTCCACTGCCACGGCGCCTCTGCCGGTGGTGCTGCAAACCTATTTACCCGATTGGAGAACCTGCGCTCCGAGTTATACTTTCTCCACCGCTACCGGCACTGGAGCCGACACCGACTGGCCACCGTACGCCGGGTGCGCTGTCTGGAAGTGCTGTTTACCTTTGGCAAGGCGCACAAATGGGCGGATGCCCGCACCTACCTGCGCAAAAGCAAAATCCTGCTGAAAAAGGAACGAACGAATGAAACTTAAAGTCTCCACCAGTCCTTATACTTACTTTCTGTTGCTGATGACCATCATGGACACCGGCTACTTTGTGTTGCTGAATATTCCCGGCCTGCGAGACACCGGCTATATGCGTATCGGTTTCTTGATCATCGCTACGCTGCTGGCCATGAACTGCTATATCAACAAAAACATCTACCGTACCCTACAACCCTACTACAACTACCTAAATGTCTTTATCCTGTATTTGGTCGTATTTTATTTTGCCCATTTTATCTACGGTATGGTGCATTATACCCAACAAATCACATCCATTATCAATGTGTCCAGCTACCTGGGTATGTTCCTGCTGATCTATCTGTTCCTCTATGTGTTCCAAATGGACGGCGGATATGATCGGCTGATAAAATCCCTGAGCTGGATCACCTACCCCTATATGCTGGTCATCACCCTGCGTGCAGCAATCTATAACTTTACCGGTCGGGATCTGATGCCCTACCTGGGTCACATCACGCGCTCCGGACGCCTGCGTTACGGCATTCCTGCCCTGTGTGGTGTGCTATTTCTCTATTATTTTTACAAACTGCTGCAAAAAGACACTCTGATGAAACACAAGATGATCTATACAGGGCTGTTGCTTTTTACCGCTTTTTACCTTTACTATATCTGTATGACCCGTATGTATGTGATTGCCTTTTTTCTGTCGGCACTGGTGATCTTCCTGTGCAAAAAGCGACCGAAAAACAAGCAGATCGTGATGGTCTGCGTGGCGATCATCTTGCTGGCAGTGCTGTATTTCTCCGGTTTGATTCCTCGGTTCCTGGCCACATTTACAGAGACTTCCGGAGAATATGGCGGCTCCACTCTGGCCCGGCAATATTCTGCCCGGTACTTCTCCGGCTTGGCAAAGGACCAGCCCATCTTCGGTCTGGGCTTTCTCTCACCCAAGCGGTATGAAAACTTCTTGATCTACTTTGGGCCCTCCGGCACCGCCTATCTGGACGATCTGGGTATTCGCAATATGTTCTACCACTACGGGGTACTGGGCATCGGTCTGGTGGCGCTGTCTCTGGGGCGTATGGTATACCTGGTGCTGCGACTGCTCACCTGCCGAAACTATCCTCGCAAGGCGCTGATGCTGGGACTGACGGCGTTTTTTGGCTGTCTGTGCGTGTCCCTGTGTCCTTTTGATACGGTGCGCCTGCTGGGGCTGATCTTCACCTGGTCCATGGCGGAGTACGACGCCCGCCTTTACTGCTACCTACCCCGCAAAGCGGCGACAGAGACGGGGGGCGATACGCGGTGAAGGCCCTGTCCGACAATAAACAAACCACCATCAACCTGATTACCAGCCTGGCAGCCTTTGTGATCAATGCCGGGATCAGCTTTGTACTGACTCCATATATACTGGAGAAGCTGGGCAACGAAGCGTACGGCTTTATCGGTCTTGCCTACGACTTTGTCAATTATGCCGGCATCCTTACTCTGGCACTGAACAGTATGTCCTGCCGGTTCGTCAGCTACGAGTACCACCGGGGCAATAAAGAAAAGGCAGATATTTATGTAAACTCCATTTTGGGTGCCAATCTGATCCTGGCCGGTGCCATCACGCTTTGCGCCGTGTTTATGGTTTGGAAGCTGGAGTACATACTCACCATTCCCAAAGCGTTGATGTTCGATGTAAAGCTGACCTTTGCCATCGTCTTTATCAACTACATTTTTGGCATCTGCTTCTCTGTCTTTAACAGCGGCACCTTTGTAAAGAACCGGATGGATCTGTACTACCTGCGCAACCTGTTCTCCTATGTGCTCAAGCTGGTGCTGACCATTCTGATCTTCACCTTGTTTGATGTGCGCATCTTCTTCATTGCGCTGACCACCCTCATTTGCAACGCTTATATGAATGTGGCCACTTATATTTTAATGCGCAAGCTGCTGCCGGACTTAAAACTGAATTTGCGCAAATTCAAGTGGAAAACCCTGTCCGAAGTGCTGCGCTCCGGGGTATGGAATTCCGTGCAGAGCCTGTCCGATCTGATGATCTCCGGGCTGAATTCCCTGCTGACCAACCGATTTATCGGCACCGCTGCCGGCGGGTATCTGCAATCCTCCAAGACCATTCCCAATTACATATTACAACTGGGGCAGCAACTGGCCCAAGTGTTCTCGCCAAAATTCACCATTCTGTACGCCCAGGGCGACTATGATCGACTGGTCAAGGAGGCCAAGCGCTCCATGCGACTGGTGGGCTTTATCATCTCCACCCCGGTGGCCGGGTTTATCGTCTTTGGCTACCAGTTCTATGCCCTGTGGCTGCAAAACTATTCCCCGGCGGAATTGCAGATCGTACAGACTGTGTCCGTGATTACCACCATACCGTACCTGTTTAGCTGCGTGGCGTTCCCGCTGATTCAGATCAACACCACCTGCAACAAGGTGCGCACCCCGGTTCTGGTGGCGCTGGCCGCCGGTATTGCCAATATCTTAGTGGTGTTCCCCCTGGGCAAAGCCGACGCCCTGACCCTGAATGTGCTGGCCTGCTGCACCGCCGCTTTTACCATTTTGCGCTACGGCGTATTCCAGCCCTACTATGCGGCCAAAATACTGGCCCGCAACCGTCTGTTCTTCTACGGCACGCTGCTGCGCAATGTGCTGGCCACCGTCGTCATCGGCGTGGTGCTGTATGCTGCCAAGGGGCTGTTCACCTACGGCAGCTGGGGTCACTTTTTCATCGCCATTGCCCTGTGCGGAGCAGTGGGATATGTGCTGGCTTTCTTCCTGTTGTTCAACCCCGGAGAGTACAAAGAGATTGTCCACATGTTTCTATCAAAAATGAAGAAAAAAACCGCATAAATGCAAACAGTGCCTGAGCCAAAGCTCAGGCACTCAGACTGTCGATAAAGCGGCTAAACCGCGCCAGTTATAAAGAATATAATAAATGTTTCGTAGGGCAGGGGCTTGCTCCTGCCGCGAGTATTTGGTATCGCTATTGATTTGAACTGGGTGTTCAAGCCGCTTTTGGCGCTTTTCGTCTTTTACTCGGGAACAGTACCGCTGTACGGCACCCGCTCGCAAAAAACGAAATTTATCTCGCTTTCTCTCGGTCTGTCAGCGTGTTTATAACTAGACTTCTCTACACACTGAGCGTTTATCTGTTTTGAATGTAGGCGTCAATGGATTTGGCGGCGATTTTGCCGGCGCCCATGGCCTTAATCACGGTGGCGGCACCGGTAACCGTATCGCCCCCGGCGAATACGCCGTCCCGAGAGGTGCAACCGTTTTCATCTGCCACAATTCCGCCCCGGGCATTTACCTCCAGCCCACCGGTGGTGGACTTGATCAGCGGGTTGGGGGAAGTACCAATGGCCATAATCACGCAGTCCGCGTCGATCACAAAATCTGAGTCCGGCACCGGCACCGGGCGGCGTCTGCCGGTGGCGTCCGGCTCGCCCAGCTCCATCCGGATGCACCGCACGCCGGTTACATTGCCATCGTCGCTGCCCAAAATCTCAACCGGGTTGGTCAGGGTTTGGAACCGGATTTGCTCCTCCTGGGCGTGCTGCACTTCCTCCTGCCGGGCAGGGATCTCCTCAAAGGAGCGACGGTAAAGCACATACACTTCCTCCGCACCCAGCCGAATGGCAGAGCGAGCCGCATCCATGGCCACATTGCCGCCGCCTACCACGGCCACCTTGCGGGCGTGGTAAATGGGGGTGGTGCTGCCGGGCTGATACGCTTTCATCAGGTTTACCCGCGTCAGGTACTCATTGGCAGAGTACACCTCTTTCAGGCTCTCGCCGGGAATACCCATAAACCGGGGCAAACCGGCACCGGAGCCGATATACACCGCCTCAAAGCCATCGTCAAACAGATCGTCAATGCTCATGGAGCGACCGATCACCACATTGGTAACAATCTTCACACCCAGCGCCTTTAAGCCGTTCACTTCCAGCTCCACGATCTTCTTGGGCAGACGGAACTCCGGAATGCCGTACACCAGCACACCGCCGGCAATATGCAGCGCCTCAAACACCGTTACATCATAACCCAACCGGGCCAGATCGCCGGCGCAGGTCAATCCGCTGGGGCCACTGCCGATCACGGCAACTTTGTGCCCGTTTTTTTCCGGTACGGCGGGCCATACTTTGCAGTGGCTGTTGTGCCAGTCTGCCACAAAGCGCTCCAAACGACCGATGCTCACCGCGTCGCCCTTAATGCCCCGCACGCACTTACTCTCGCACTGGCGCTCCTGAGGACACACCCGGCCGCAGACTGCCGGCAGGGAGCTGCTTTCGCTGATGATCTGATAAGCGGCCTCAAAGTCGCCCTCTGCCACCTTGGCGATAAAATCCGGAATATGAATCTGCACCGGGCAGCCGGAAATGCAGGGCTTGTGCTTGCAGTGCAGGCAGCGCAGCGCCTCGTCCATGGCTGTCTGCGCATCGTAACCGGTGGCTACCTCTAAAAAGTTCTTGTTGCGCACCAGTGGCTCCTGGTGCGGCATTTCATTGGCCTTTAAGGGATTCATCAGTCCTGCACCTCCTGTCGCAGCAGGTTGCAGTCCGCTTCCCGCTCAAAGTCTTTATACAGCGCAGCCCGTTCCATAGCCGCGTCAAAATCCACCAAATGGCCGTCAAACTCCGGCCCGTCCACACAGGCGAACTTGGTCTCACCGCCCACCAGCAGACGGCAGCCGCCGCACATACCGGTGCCGTCGATCATAATGGGGTTCATAGACACAACGGTGTGGATCCCGTACTTCTCCGTGGTCTTGCACACAAACTTCATCATCACCAGCGGGCCGATAGCAATCACCAAATCATATTGCTCACCGCTTTGAATCAGGCTTTCCAGGGCATTGGTCACCAGCCCCTTTTCACCTACGGAGCCGTCGTCGCTCATGAGCACATACCGGTCGCTGACCTTCTCAAACTCCTGCTGCAAGATCACCAGATCCTTGGTACGGAAACCCACAATGCTGTGCACCTGGGCGCCGTTCTCGTGCAGCGCCTTGGCCACCGGGTACGCAATGGCGCAGCCCACGCCGCCGCCAACCACAGCCACCTTGCGGTAGCCGGTCACCTTGGTGGGATTGCCCAGAGGGCCTACAAAGTCCTGCAAGCTGTCGCCCACCTCCAGCCGTGCCAACTGCTTGGTGGTCGCGCCCACCAGCTGGAAGATAATGGTCACCGTACCGGCGGTGCGGTTATAGTCCGCCACCGTCAGGGGGATCCGCTCGCCCCGGTCGTCCACCCGCAGGATCACAAACTGACCGGCCTGGGCTTTCTTTGCCACATAAGGCGCCTGAATTTCCATACGCACAACAGTCGGGTTCAGCACCTGCTTGGCAACGATTTTATACATAGAATCACCTACTTGAAATTAGACATTTTTCAGAAAAAACGCCGCATAACCCGTATGCAGCGTTTTTGATATTATACCAATTCCCGCTTATAAGTCAACATTTATCAGTCGGAAATCGGAATTTTTAAGAATTGTTAATAAATCTGCATTATTTTGGATGGGTTTTTTGGTGATAATTCCGCCCCTTGCCAAATGCTCCGGGGTGTGAAAGTCGGAGCCGGAGACCATCAGCTTGCCGTTCTCTTTGGCCCACGCCAGCGCCTGGGCGTTGCGCCGATCGTCCGTCTTGCCGTTATACACCTCTACCCCGTCAATATTCTTCGGGTCCGTACGGCGAATACCCACACGGAAAGGGTGCGCCTGGTAAATGAGAAAGCCGTTTTGCTCGCACAGAGCTTTGATCCTCGGCTCCCACACATTCATCAAATTGCCGGCGTTCTTGATAAACGCCTCCGTCACGCCGTAGATCAGGTAGTCGTTGGCGGTCCAGTAGTGGCGCAGCTCCATACCCAGCAGTACAGTAAAGCCCGCCGGGGCCGCCGCCTTCATCCGCCGATAACCGGACAGGTAAAAATCCGCCGCCTTTTGGGGGCACGCCAGCCGGTGAATAGGAAAGGTCATGGGACTGTAATGGTCCGTAACCACAATGCCGTTGTACCCGGCCTCCACATACATCTCCACAATCTTTTCCGGCTCCACCCGCCCACAGCGGCTGACGGCGCCGGTGTGGCAATGTAGCTCATACTTATATTCCATAACCGTGCCTCCCCTCCATATCTAAAAAATATTATATGCCCTTTTGCCTCTGCCGTCAATCGTGCCGTCTTTACAAAAATAAAGGAATATGTTATACTTTTTTCAACTATTTTGGTAAGAAAAAGGGGTAAAAATGAAAAAGAACCACACTCTGACCAAGCAGGACTCGGCAGCGCTAAAAGGCATCGCCATACTGCTGATGATCTTTCACCACTGTTTTTTGGACCCCAGCCGCTTTGCCGGTCATATCGTGTCCTTTGCGCCGTTCAGCCAAAGCGCCATTGTTTCGCTGTCTTATTTTTCAAAAATCTGTGTTGGTATTTTTGCTTTTATTAGCGGGTACGGACTGTATCTCTCTGCCGTAAAGCAACCACGCAGCGCCAAAGCCGTCTCCGGCTGGACGGTAAGCCGCTTAATTAAGACTATGAGCGGCTACTGGCTGGTCTATATTTTAGCGCTGATTACCACCTGGATCTATGCGGGCCTGCCGGTCAAAACCTATTGTACCAACGGCAATATCCGTGGTCTGCTCTATGGCGCACTGGACTTTTTGGGCGTGGCCAGCCTGTTTAAAACCCCCACAATGAATTCCACTTGGTGGTATATGGGTGCCGCTGTTCTCTTTATTGTACTGGTTCCGCTGTTTATCCGGATCACGGAAAAATTTGGCTATACCGGCCTTTGTATTTTAATCATCATGCTGCCCAGACTGCTGAAAGTAGGCTATCCCGGCAGCATCAATCCATACGGTTTTCTGCTGGCGCTGCTGTTCGGCATGTTCTTTGCCCAACACAATGTGTTCGTCCGTTTCGCAACATACCAACCCATGCGGAACAAAACGATTTGGCGGGTGATCTGCTTCCTGTTTTGGGGTGCGCTACTGGTGGGTATCTATCTGCTTTGCAGCCGCACAGAACGATACCAGGCTTGGGAACTGCACTACGCAATCGCGCCGGTAATTGCCATCATCTTTTGCAAACAGTACATTATCCGTATTCCTGTAGTGGATCAGATCTTGCAGTTCTTTGGCAAACACGCACTGAATATTTTCTTGGTACACACCTTCATTCGCTATACTTTTTTCCAGGACTTTACTTATTCCTTTAAGCACTTTGCGCTGATTTGCCTAGTGCTCTTTGGCATCTCCTTGGGCATTTCCATAGTCATTGAGGGGCTAAAAAAATTGCTGCACTTTGACCGGTTCACACGATTTCTGTGCCAAAAAGCCCAAAGCGCTGTAGAAAAGATCTAAAAACGCATAAGAACAGGCGGTTCCTTTGGAACCGCCTGTTCTTATTTTCGCCGTTTGAATTTGGCAAGCCAACGGTGCGCCGGCTTGGGTGCCAGCACCCGCTCCACAATCTGCCGGCAGGAATCGCCCTGCTCGTAGGTCAAGAACTTGTCCATAAAGCGCTGGGTTCGTTCCCGGCACTTCTCCATCTCCGTATCCAAATGTGCAATTGTATCTACCAGCTCATCTGTGTTAAACACCAGCGGGCCGGGGGCCTCCTTCTCAATATCCACATACACGCCCCGCAACTGCTCGCTGTACTCCTCCAGATCGTAGGTAAAGAACAGCATCGGCTTATGCAGCAAGGCATAGTCAAACATCACCGAAGAATAGTCCGTGATCAGCAGATCCGAGATCAAATACAGATCCTCTACACAGTTATAAGCACTCAGGTCAAAGATAAATTGACCATCCGCCGGCACATCATACCCGGCAGCACAGAAATGGTGCAAGCGGATGAGCAAAATATACTCATCCGACAAACGCTCCCGCATCTTTTCCAGATCCATTTGCATCTCAAACCGGTTACGCACCCGCCAGGTGGGGGCGTACAGGATCACCTTTTTATCCTGCGGCAGGCCCAGGGTCTGCTTGATAGCTGCGACTCTATCTAGGTCCGGATGGCAAAGCACATCGGTGCGAGGATAGCCGGTCTTTAGAATTTCTTTATGGAAGTCAAAGCACTGCACCGCCTTATCTTCCATAAATTTGCCCTGCACAATCAGGTAATTCCAACGATGGTTCTTTTCAATATACTGCTGGCGGCTGGCCTCGCTGGGGAAGTCGGCCACCACATCCAGGCCCAGGGTCTTTAACGGCGTGCCGTGCATGGTCTGGATCTCAATTTGGCCGTCCCGCTTGACATAAGCAGTCTCAAAATTCACATTATTGACAAAATACTTGCTGGTAGCCAGGTAGTAGTAATACTCCAGGGAACCACGGCGCACCCGCTTGGCGTGGCCCGGCACCGGCGTGCGTGCGTCCATGAGGGACCAAATGCACTCATACTCCGGATAGTTCTTATCAATATACTCATACAGGTGCTGGGGATTGCAGCTATACTTAGAGCCCCACATAGACTCAAAAAGAATGCGGCGGGGGTGAATTTTCTTCGTTCTAAACTGGGGGTACTTCTCGTAAATCAGCGAATTGCGCTTTTGGAGAGTGTTCTCCTCTTCCCGCCAAAGCTGCACCGCACGCAGGCGTACATAGCCTTCCATATAGCGGTACACGTCCACCTGTAGAGTCTCAAAATGAAACTTGTGATTAAAATACTTGGGGCTGTAGATCAAATCTCGCACCACACTATCGTTCGGCAAAGTGTATTCCACATAGACCTCACGATAGCTTTGGTACAGATCCTTGGTGATCTGCGGATCGCCAAAGTGCGCAGAAAAACTGCACTTCAACTCGTTCCCTTCTGTATGGCACGCCGCATGGGCCAATACCACCTTACGCTCTGCAATAGGATCATTCACGCAAAGCACCGCCCGGGTAGCGGCAGCCACCGCTGAATCGTCCCCGGCCGTTACCGTCTGCAAATGCAGCAGCTTGCCCTCCTTGCGCACTTTCTTCGCTATGGTGATATGGGAATAGAAACTCACCCGCAGGGCATGGGTACGGTTGGCACGGAAGATTCCCACGCAATCCTTACAGTCAAGCGGCACGATCTTGGCCTGGCGCCACAACAGCTTGGCCCGGCGACCGTCCGGCTTTTCCAAATAGAAATGATAATTGTCCTCTGCCGCAAAAGCGCCAGGTTCCAGCGTGAACCGGCGGTCGCCGTCCGGCTGTGCCTCTAAGCGGTTGCCGTCCTCGTCCTGGGCCCACAAAGCCGTTGCCGACTGCTCCAGCGTAAAGGACAACCGCCCGTTCTCGTACTGAAAATCCTGCAAGAAATTATCTTCCGTCTGCAGGAACAAGCGCAACTCGTGGCGGGGAAAGAACTTCATCGCTGCCCGATCGTTCCCAATCAGCAGAGTATGGTGATTATATTTATTATAAAGATTACCGGCCGCACCGGACAGGATCAGCGAACCGGTGGTCAGGCGATTTTGGTATTCCACTAGAAGCACATTCCACCCGGCAACGCCCGACACTTGCAGCGCCAGGTCAGGCTGCACAGAGATCTTAAATCCGGTGCCGTCGTAGTTATACTCGCTTTTTTCGCCGGTTTTGCTGTTAAAGACTGTGCCGCGATTGTGGGTCAACTCCGGTACCGCTACCGGCTCTGTGGGCAGCGCCAACCGGGCGCCAGTACTTGGATTGTACAAAAAGGCCTTCACTGACTGCTGGGTGCTGTCGCTGATATTCACCCGTGGAATATAAATATGGGCCAAAATCTCAATGGCCGTCTTGGACACAGTAATATTATCAATAAACTTGCGGGGGCCGACCGTGGTCAACTCCTTGGTCACCTGCTGCTCCGGCGCACCAAACAGTGTCTCCGGCACCTGGGCAAAGAACTGGCCGTCCCGCTCCGTCAGCGGCGCCTGGTAATAGTCCCGCTGATATTCCAGCAGCCGAATCAAACCGTCCAGATCCATTTGGCGCACAAGCACATATTTTTGCCGATTGAGGGCAGAAATGTGGGCATACGCCTCCTCGCTGACAGCCTGATCCAGGTAAGCATTGATGGTCTCCAGCATTTGCAACGCCTGATCCCGATCCAATGATCGACAAATATTTACGAAGATCATCAGGTCGATCTCCAGTGCCTTGGTTTGACGGGTCAGATCCAGAACCTGATTGTCCACATGCTCTGCAAAGAACCGATCCACCATTTGCATCACGGTAATGCGGTCTAATAAGTTGGCCATACTGGTGGTGTTTTGGGTGATGGATTTGGAAGCACCGTCCCGCACCCGCCACAGGTAGCCAACGCTGCGCATCACAGACACCCGATTGGCCACACAATGCATGGGAATGGTTACCGGAATATCCTCATACAAGATCCGCTCCGGGAACTGGAAATGGTGCTTCAGCCAAAAGCTGCGCAAAATCAGCTTATTCCAGGAAGTGGTATCATAAATCAGGCTGGGATCTTCGCTGATATGTGTACACTCTGCAATGGAGTCAAAGGTGCGCTTGTGCAGGGGCGAGTCAAACATCTTGGTAGAATTAAAGCGAGCCACATTGCAAATGGTCAGTTCACTGCCGTTGCGCTGGGCCAAGTCAAACATAGTCTGGTACGCGTCCGGGGTAACCATATCGTCCGAGTCCAAAAAGGTAATGTACTTGCCGGTGGCAAAGGTCGCGCCCACATTCCGTGCCCGACCCAGGCCGCCGTTCTCCTGGCAATGGTAATGAAAATAAGAATACGTTTGGGCATAACGCTTTGCGATCTCGCTGCTGCCGTCCTGGGAGCCATCGTCGATCAGAATTACTTCCAAATTATCCTTAGTCTGTTCCACCACAGAGTCCAAACAAGCCTCCAGGTACTCCTCCACATTATAAATCGGAATAATTACGCTAATATCCGGTGCCGTATGTTCCATTCTTTTCCCCTCTTCACAGTTAAGTTGATACTGCTATTATATACGATATTTATAAACTTGTAAAGCCGGATTATTACAGCAAATCGGCCCGTATGCAAAAGCATACGGGCCGATTCTTCTTAATATCCGTTTTGTTTCAAGAATTTATAAATTCGTTGGCTGTTGTGATGGTCACGGAACATAAAATACTGCTTGGCCATTTTGCGGTACTTGGGCTTCATCTCAAAGCCCGCTGCCGCGTAGCCGTCCAGGCACGGGATCAAATCCTGTACATCGGTAAACCGATCGCCGGGCAGTTGGGTGGTCATATCCAGATAGGAGCCGTGCACCTGGTTATACAAGTCATAGTCAAACTGGTAATACACCACCGGCTTATTTTGATACAGCACATCCCAGCACACGCTGGAATAGTCCGTCACCAGCAGCTTGCAGCGCATCATCAGTTCATTCAGCGGCTGCTGGCCAAAAGGAATACAGGTGACTCGGGGACTGATTTTGTCCTTAAAATTATCCATATACCCGGCAAATTTGGGATGCAGATAAAACACCAGACGGGTATGATTGCGCCGGAGCATCTCGTCCAGCGCCGGATCCGTCAACAAAGCAGAATAATTTTTGTAGTAATCGCTTTGCAAGAAGGTCTCGTTATCTACTTCTTCCAGCCAAGAGCGCCAAGTGGGCATCATCAGAATAAATGGATCGTCCGGTGTGGACTTGTCCTCCAGCACATCCCAGCGGGCAAAGCCGGTAATGGGCACATTCTCCGGTTCGTAGTCAAACTCCCGCACCACAATATCGTGCTCCGGCCGGGAGCAGGTGACAAAGTAGGTCATGGGGCTGCTGCCATTTTTGCCAAACAGCTGGTCCACCCGCTTCATAGCGGTAACGCCGTGCTGCAAAAACAGCTCTTCCTTTTGCTTAATGGCTCGGCGCACAATGCTGGGTTTGGATCGCCACACATACAGATGCGATGTAGAATCGGAAGAAATGCAAATCTTCATAGACAGGCTCAGCAGCATGTGCTTGAGACTCATAAAGGGCACCACCTGGTGGCCGTAACCGGCCACATTCTTGTAGTCCGGCTCCCGGGGGTCCATAATATAATAGATATGCCGCCGCTCTTTCTCCGGCAAGTGCTCCATACAGTATTTGAAGAAATAGTAGCTGTTGTCCTGGGCGGTCTTGCAGAACTTCTCATACACCACCCAGTTCTTTTGCCGCTGCCAAAGAGGACGGAACAACATATACAGCGTATAGGCGGTGATCTCCCGTAGGCGCACCGCCGCCGTATCGTACTCGCACAAGGGGCGATAGCAGTAGCACAACTGGCCGCCCTTTCTGTAGTAGGGGAACAAAATATGGGTATCGTCCACCAACGCCTGGCAGTTGGTAAAGAACAGCTGCCACCGCTGCAAAGGCTTGGCAGACACGATCTTCACCGGATACACGGCGCCAAACTGGCGGATCTGCACATAAGCGTCCCAATACAGCTCCTTCAGCGGCAAGTTCGCGTCCAGCTGCAGATCCAAACGCACTGCACTGCCGCCGCGGCGGCGCTTGACCCGTGTGTCAAACGGCACGGCGATCTCTTCCGTCTTGGAACGGAACTGCAACACGCCGCCCACCACCTGGTCCGGTTCGATTCCCTTAAGCGCCAGGTGCATGGTGCACCGGTGGCCCTTGCAATGCAGCCTCTGCAAGGCCGCGCCACGCTGCAATCGGTTCATTGCCAGCTCCGGTGTGGTCAGCCAAACAGTCAGGCACCGAGGGGCATTTTTCTTATTCTCCAAGAACGGCAACAGCACCAGGGGCTGGGGCTGCCGCTCCGCAGAAAAGACGGCCAAAGCCGCCTGCCGATCCGGCAGCAGTCCATTCTCCGCCGCACGGCGAAAAGCCGGGGAAAAATAGTCTTTAGAAACCGCATAAATGCTCTGATCCACACCGTAGTAATATGGTGCCTTGTTCCAGGCATTGGCTTTCACCTGGGCCCGTCGGCGCTTTTGGGGATTGTCAAAGGTCAAGAGTACCCGGCGACCGGTTTTGCCACTGCGAGCGATCAACGCCGGCACGCACCCTCTGCGGATATACAGCTGCACATCCTCTACCACTGCACGCAGGTCATACCGTGCGCAGGTGGCAACGCCCTCCGGTGCGTCCCACACCGCCAGCACGCAGCCTTTTTGATTCAGCACCGCCTGCTGCAAAACGGTATAATCGGCCGAAATGGCGCCATACTGCAACTGCACCACGCCGTCCCGAACAGTGCACTGCTCCAGGGGCACACGCACGGCTTTTTCCAAGTCCGTCGTGTAACCGGGTGCAAACACACTGCTGTGACGCCGATACTTGCCATCGATTTTCAAATTGGGAAAGATCCGCTGCTGATCCCGCCGCAGCAGTCGCTCTTGCACCCGCCGCACGCCAAAGGACGCCAGCAGCGCCTCAATATAGGTGCGCGGCACGGTCATGGTGGTGATCACATAAGGAAACGCGTCATTAAACTGATCGTGGAGCACCGGGCTCAAATCCCCTTTGAACCACTTTTTCTCCATGAGCACCAGCGTGTGGTCGTCTGCCTTTTTCGCCAAAGTGCGCAAATCAGACAGCTGGGTAATCGGCTGGGGGTACAGCACCCGCCATGTTTTCTCTTTATTCTTGCCGTAGTCGATCACTTTCAAATCGCCGGGGTCGCCGGTAAAGGCCAGCTTTAACAGCTTTTCGCTTACATCCGGGCTGTCGTACTTAGAGAATGTATGATAATACTCCGTATTGCTGTAATCATCTTGCAAGCAAGCGCCGCTGCGCAGGCACTCCACCAGCTCGTCCGTCTTGTAGATCTGGCGAAACGGCAGGGTGCGCACATCCATATACAAACCACGGTCTGCCAAATAGGTATCGTAGTCATACATAAACAGGATAATGGGCTTCTTGGTTAAGGAAAAGTCAAAGAACACACTGGAATAATCTGTAATCAGTGCGTCGGCACAATTCAAAAATTCGTAGTTGCTAACCTCTGTGGGAAACGGCAGAATATGCTGATACGCATCCAACTGCACCGCCCCGTGCAAAATCGGATGAAAATTCACATACAGCACCTGGTCGTCCTTTAAGCCGCTGTCCACCTGCTGCATAATTTTTTTGACCTGTGCCGCATATTCCAGCACATCCACACTGTGGTTGCTCTGGCCCCGCCAGGTGGGCATATAGGCATAAACGGTCTTGTCCTCCAAACCCAGTTTACGGCGCAGGGCAACGCCCTTCTCCGGCTCCATAAACACCTTGTTGCGGGGATAACCGGCCATCACCACCTTGCCGGTATACAGCGGCTCCAAATTGTAATCCCGTAGGATCACATCCCGGGTAAAGGCATTGGGCTGGGTCAGGTAGTCCGCTTGCAGAAAATTGTGCTGCACATTGTACATGGACTCAATGCCCATGCGCATTTGCTTACCCAGGGTCTTCAGCGGTGTGCCGTGCCAGGTCTGCATATACACCTGCCCGGGTCGCTTAATGAAGTAAATGGGCAGCGACGCATTGGAAAAAATATGCTGGGCGCAAGCCAAAATGCGGGTATAGCGGAAGGTGGTCACATCCACCAACTCCACTTGCAGTCCCGCCGCGTCCACAAAGGCTTGGTGCTTCTTTTTATCCTCTGTGGCATAGAACACCCGGTACTGCCCCGGGTAAAGCCGTGCGATCTCTTGCGCCAGAACCAGCCCGGAGTCGGACACCGTTTGGCCGTGGAAGGACTCGATGAGCACCCACTTGGGACGCAGACGGCAGTATTTTGAAAAAAAGCCGTAATAAAACTTGCGCTTGGGGGTCTTGCTGACCATACGGCACAGCCGCTTCTTGATCGCTTTTAATTTTTTTCGAATTCCAGCCATAATTTCTCCTGTTTTCTACCACTTATAAAAGCCACAAAACCCCGCCGAAAATCGGCAGGGTACTTGACAACTCTGTTTATTTTTGACCCCGACCCGGGGCGCCATCCGGCTCGTCCGGCAGCTGATCTACGCCACCCACCGCCTCTTTCAGACCCAGGTCCTCTTTGATCTGAGAAGTGGAAATACCCGGTGTGCGATCCAAAAACACCAGCTCACAGTAGTCCTTCAAATAATCGAACTTGTCGCTGCCTTTCCAGTCGCCGCCCATGACCACCGTATCAATATGGTATTCCTGCACATCGTGGATCTTTTGCTCCCAGCTGTTCTCCGGGATCACCAGGTCCACATAGCGAATGGCCTCCAGCATCTTCTTGCGTGTCTCATAGGTGTGATAAGCCTTTTTGCCCTTTTCGGCGTTAAATTCATCTGTAGAAAGCGCCACCACCAGGTAATCGCCCATAGCCTTTGCCCGCTGCAACAGCCGAATATGACCGTAGTGGAGCAGATCAAAGGTGCCGTATGTTAAAATCCGTTTCATCTGATTCTCCCGTCTTTTCTAAAAAATAATCTTTTTTGTTATTAAACCACATCTGCACCGTCTCTGTCAAGCACCACACGCTCCACCACACGCTGTGCGGCGTGGCCGTCGTCCAAATAATTGAAGCGGGCGTTGAAAGCGGCATACTTCTCCGCATACCGGGGCTTGTCCGCCTCTACGGCGTGCAGCGCCCGATGCAGATCTGCCTGCGTTTCCACAATCGGGCCTGGCAAACAATCCAAATCAATATAAAATCCACGAATTTCACCTGCATAACTGGCCAGATCGTACATATAAAATAGCATAGGCCGGTGCAGATTCGCATAGTCAAAAAACACAGAGCTGTAATCGGTAATGAGCACATCTGCCACTACATACAGCCGGTTAATATCCGTCACGCCGCAGGCGTCGTATACAAAGCCTTTGTATTTCTTAAAATCAAAAGAATTGGCCACCAAATAGTGGGCACGGAACAAGATCACATAATCGTCACCGAATTCCCGGCGCAGGGCGTCAAAATCCATGTGGGTGCGGTACACATAGCCCAATTTGGCGTCATGCTGATTGTCCCGCCATGTGGGCGCATAGAGAATGACTTTTTTATCCATCGGCAGTCCCAATTCCCTTTTGATTTGCGCCTCATCCTCCGGCGTATGGTTAATCAAAAAGTCATTGCGAGGATAGCCTGCCTCCAGCACCGTGTCCGCCTTGCCCACCGCCTGCAAATTCCAGGCGGAAATGAATTTCTCCGCCGCAAAGGCAGAGGGTGCCAAAATATACTTAAACTTCTCTGCATCCACCTTGTATTTTTGGCGAATTTCCTCCTTGGAATTCATGGCATTGTCAGAAATGGAAATATCGTATCCTAAGCGCTTTAGGGGCGTACCGTGCCAAAGTTGCACATACACCTGGTCGTCCTTTGGATAAATATGGTCTGCAATCCGATAGTTAAAGAACCAATACTTTGCCCGGGCGCAAGCTTCCTCATAAGCCGGGGTATTTACGGTAACCATATAAGTATTGGGGTGATCCAGCACATACGTGAATTTCTTCGGTTCCCGAAAAGCCCACACAAAAGTGTAATCCGCAAAGCGAGGATCGCTGCACATATATTCATAAATGGCCTTGGGGCTGTCGCTGTACCCCCTGCCGTCAAAGGTAGAAAAAAGCACCACCTTGGGATCCGTTGCAATATGTGCCGTGCGCTTTTGGTAACCGCCCATACGCTCATCCAGCAAAATTCGACGGCTGGCCTTGCGAAAAACAGCGCTGCGCTTGGCCACGTCAATGGCCACTTTTTTGATTTTTTTGAACGCTTCTGCACGCCAATCACGCTTACGGGGCGCATACAGCAGTTCTAAATTGTCCGTGTTATACCAAGCCATGGCTTCCTCTTCACTTTCACAGAGTCTATATACAATATTATAAATAGATAGCGGATAATGTCAATATTCTTTCTGAAAAAGGCAAATCCTGCGCCGGCGAATATAGACAAATTATGCAGTTTATGCTACTATAAAGAACAGAGATTTTTTTTGCAACTTCCACATAGGCGGAGAAAAATATGACCAAACCCACTGTTACAATTGAACGCTGCCAACAGATCGGCCATCAGCTGAATCTGCAAGTGACCCTCACCTGTCCGGTACCCCCGGTGTACCCCAAACTCAGCGTTGTCTTTACCTGCGGCGAACGCACCCGGATCATTCCCATGGCATTTACCGACAGCGACGGTACCACGCTGCACGCCCAAAAAGCCGTGGAGCTGGCCTATGTGTTTTACGAGCCGCCGGTGGGGCAGCCCATGGGCATAACTTTTCTTTATACCGACGGCGTCCACGGCTATCAGCCGGTGGAACCGGACCAACCGTACCAAGTGACCTGTCCGCCCCGCCGGGCGCTGCGCCACTTTATCCACAGCAGCAAAAAAGAGAAGTTGAAGCAGTTGGCGGGGGCTTGCTTCTCGCTGCTGGCTCTGCCCTATCGACACTGCAAGGTGCAACCTAAGCAAGTGACGTTCCTTTCCAACCGCTCCGATCGATTGTCCGGCAATATTAAATCCGTCTTTTTGGAGATGACCAAGGTACCGGGCGTGGAGATCACCGTCCTGTGCCACAAGGGCAACCTGCTTCACAGCCTGCCGGTGCTGCGCCAATTTCTGCGCCTGTATGCTACGTCGCAGGTGGTGTTTGTAGACGACTATTATCACCTGCTGTCTTATGTAAAGAAAAAACCGGAGGTGCAGCTGGTGCAATTGTGGCACGCCTGCGGTGCCTTTAAGACCTTTGGCTACTCCCGCCAGGGTGAGCAGGCACTGCCCCAAGGCTCGCCCAATCACCGACAGTACGACTACGCGATTGTCAGCTCTCAACAGGTGTGCCCCTGCTATGCAGAAGGCTTTGGCATTGATTTGCAAAAGGTATTACCCCTGGGCTCACCCCGGTGCGACCGCTTTGCCGATGACCGATACAAGGCGGCCTTTACCAAGCGCTTTTATGCAGAAAATCCCCAATTAGCAGACAAAAAGATCGTGTTGTTCGCGCCCACCTTTCGAGGCGGCGGTCAAGGCAACTGCTACTATCCGCTGGAGAAATTCCGCCCGGACGATCTGCTGGATGCCCTGCCGGAGGACACGGTGCTGGCAACGAAAATGCATCCTTATCTAACCGAACGCCCCACCTGCCAAAGGGCAGAGCACGCCAACCGGTTTATTGATCTGACAGATCGGTACGATGTGAACGATCTGCTGTTTGTCAGCAGCGTACTCATCACCGACTATTCCAGCGTGGTGTACGAGGCGTCTATTTTGAACCTACCCATGTTGTTCTATGCCTTTGATTTAGAAAGCTATTGCAAGGAGCGGGACTTTTACTGCGACTACGCCTCCTTTGTGCCCGGGCGCATTGTGCGCACCATGGAGGAACTGACCCACGCCCTGCAAACGGAGGATTACCAGCAAGAGAAAGTGGCGCCCTTCTACACCCGCAATTTTGACGATACCGCCGGAAAAGCCACCCAAAATGTGGTGCACTTTGCCAAAGAACTGCTGCATATTCCCACGGATCATCTACCCCTATAAATTCCCAGTAACGGAGACTGTTCATGTTTAACTGCAAAATGATTATCAACCGCCTGCATATTGAGGACACGCGTATGGAGATCGGGGTGGCCATCAACTGCCCCTTTGATGTGGATGTTTCCTCTCCCAAAGCGCGAATCCTGTTTGAATGTGACGGACAGACCCGCCGCCTGCCCCTGCGGGTGGTCAACTACTTTCGCCAAAAGCAGGAGGGGAGCTGCATTGTGGTATGCAACTACACCTACCTGCTGGACCAGATCTTTTACCACTTCCAGCCGGAAAGCCCGGTGACCGTCACCATTGACTTTGAGTACGGCCGCCACACGGTGCAAGCGCTGCCCTTTACCGTATCTACCAATGTGCTCCACGAGAACCCGGGTTTGGAACTGCCGGAGGAATACATGGAGTACGAGTGCTTTGACGGCGCAACGGTATTTGACGCGCCGGACAATGAGTATGTCCCCCCGGCGCAAACTGGAAACCGCACCTACACCTTCGACTTTGACTGCGAAAACAGCGCCATTCTCCTTTTTTCGAAAAAAAAGAAAAACGGAGATCGACCCTTTGTGCAGCGCAGCCGTGTGCTGGTGCCCCTGTTGCGGTTTATCGACTTTGCCCTGCGGTGCCTGCTTGCCCTGCTTTTGCTGCCGCTGTTTCTGTTTGACGGCATTTTAGCCGGGCTGGATATTGTGCCCCGGCGCAAAACCGCACCCATTGAGGGCGTGGGCAAAAACATTTTTGTGCAGTTTAAGATCAATGTGTCTTCCTTTATTAAAACCAGCTTTAAGCGTGCCAATTTTGTAGAGAACATTCGCCGCCCGGTGTATGCCATCTACAACGCCTACTATAAGTTGCTGTGCAAAAAGGAAGTCGTGCCCAACCGGGTCACCTTTATGTCCGGCCGACGGGACACCCTGGGCGGCAACCCGGAGTTCGTCTATAACCAAATCAAAGACGACCCGAATATTGATTTTCAGTTTTTGCTGTTCTCCGACCCTAACGGCCACTATAAAGCTAAAAATATGTTCCGCTTTGTCAAATTGTATGCCTCCTCCAAGGTGGTGATCGTGGACGATTACTTTCGCCTGCTGAATATGGTGGACAAGCGCCCGGAAGTGAAGCTGATGCAGTTGTGGCACGCCTGCGGCGCCTTTAAGACCTTTGGCTTTACCCGCCTGGGCAAGGCAGGCGGCCCCAAGCAAACGGACCCCAACCACCGCATGTACGATGTGGCCATTGTCTCCTCTGCGGAGATCGCCAAGCATTACGCCGAGGGCTTCGGCCTGTCCGATGACAAGGTGTTGGCCACCGGCATTCCCAGAACAGACATATTTATGGACCCACAATATGCCCAAACGGTGCAGGATAGGTTCTATGCCAAGTATCCCCAGCTGCGGGACAAGCGCATCATCCTCTTTGCCCCCACCTTTCGAGGCAACGGCCAAATGAGCGCCTACTACCCGGCAGACGCCTTCCATGTGGACGAGTTTATGGAAGCTTTGCCGGCAGATACGGCACTGCTGATCAAGTACCACCCCTTCTGCCCGGAGCGCCCGGTGATCCCGGAAGGCTACAAGGATCGGGTGCTGGATCTGTCCGACGAGGACGAGCTCAACGACCTGCTGTTCGTCACCGATCTGCTGATCACCGACTACTCCAGCGTGGTGTTTGAGGCGTCGCTGCTGGATATTCCCATGCTGTTTTATGCCTTCGATCTGTTTGACTACATCAGCAAGCGGGATTTCTATTATGATTTTGAGAGCTTTGTGCCCGGCAAAATCGTCTTTTCTCAACGGGAATTGACAGAGGCCATCGTCGCCGGTGACTTTGAAAGCAAGAAAGTACCGCCCTTTAAGACCAAGTTCTTTGACCACCTGGACGGCCGCTCCAGCCGCCGCGTGGCAGACCTGATCCTGCGCTTCATCGGTGAGAAAGAATAAAAAGCAAGGAGGAACTGCGCGTTCCTCCTTGCTTTTTATAAATTTTTCCCTTTCGCAGTCCTCAAGGATAAAATGATCCGCCGTTAAATGCTTCAAGCCGTTCTTTGATCTGTGCAATCAGGCTGTGCATAAATTCATTCATAATTTTATTTGTTCATTTCCTTATTGTTTGTCCGATTCAAAAGATAATCAATAGAAACATGATAGAAATCGCCCAGCTTTATCAAAATAGCTGTTGGAATATCGTTCTCACCTGTCTCATATTTGGAATATCCGGTTTGAGACATTCCTAACATTTTTGCGACCTGCGTTTGATTTAAATCTTGATCTTCTCGCAAATCTCGTATACGATTGTACATACGCATCACTCCATGTCCATTATAAAATAACCTGAATTAGGTTATTGACTTTTAACCTGATACAGGTTATAATGCCCATGAGGTGATATTTATGAAAAGATTTTTTTGCTTATTTTTGACATTCTTATTGTTTGCTCTTATCTTTACCGGATGCAATAGCAATAACAGTGAAGACGAATCATATCATGAGGATACCGAAATAAACACAACAGCAGAAAGCACCACAGCGCATGTAACAGCCGTCCCTGACGGCTACATCGGTATATATACGGTAGATGATTTCGACTATCTTAGAAATTCCAGCACTGGCCAATACATTCTCATGAATGATATTGATATGACCGATACTAAAAAATGGGATGGAATCAATTTTCAAGGCACATTTGATGGCAATAATTATGAAATCAAAAATTACCACTTTAACAATGGATTTTTTGACACAACAATAGATGCCACTATATCAAATCTGACTATCACGGCTAATATTAAAAAAACGACATACGAAAGAGAAGACGGCAGCTGGACGAATGGCGTTGGCGTTCTTGCGAATTCTATAACAACATATAACGCCGAAACAAGTACTTCATCCATCACGAACTGCAAAATCAAAGGTGAAATACATAACACCGGATCATACATTTTTGGCGCTGTTGCCGGTACCGTTTCGCCTGGGTATACAACTGCTACTGTCACAATGTCCAATATTGTGAACGAAGCTAAAATTATTTGCGAAGGCGTTTGTTATGAGAGCATTGGTGGAATCGTAGGCAAAGTCTGGCAACAAAATTCTTCTGACGAGGAATTTCCTGCTTTCGAATTAACAAACGCAGTAAACAGAGGCGATATAACTATAAAATGCAAAAATGCTGATTCGCAAGGAACCCGAATTGGTGGCATTATCGGACTTGGTTATGGAAATATTCAATCTTGCGATAACTACGGAAAAATCGAAATAGATTGCCCTGTCGCAGAAGACGATAAAGAAGATGTAGAATGCAGAAGCAATGTGATTTGCGGTGGAATCGTTGGCAGCAACGGCGAATATAAAAAAGGATATTCCGGCATTTATTGTAGCTATGGGTGCATGGTTTCCATTACCTCTTGTGCCAATTACGGCTCTATTACCTCCGCTAATTGTGAATACGCAGGCGGTATTATTGGATATACCGTGATGTCATACGATTTAAGCGATTGCGGAAACTTTTCTTCGATTTCATGTGTCAACGCCGGCGGTATTCAGAGTGCGGGATGCTATTTCGCAACGCTAAACAATTGTATTAATGTTGGTACTATAGACGGAACAAAGAAGCGCGGTGCTATAATTTGCGACTTTGTTGCTAATTCACCGGAACCGCAAAACTGTTACTATCTCAATAACGGCGTAAATTGTGTTGGCGTAAAGGCAGCGTTTCCAAATGTCTACTCCATTGAAGAAAATCAACTAAAAGATTCATCTGCTATCAACCTGGGAGAGAAATGGACTACCAACAGCAATGGACCCGTGCTTAACTCAACTGTCAAAAACAGCAAATTATAATAACCAAATCAATCAAGATAGGCTCCTCTTCTCTGAAGGGGAGCCTATTTTACAAAAAAATCCTGTTCCTTTAATGAATATAACTTTTGGGTGCGTGTAAAATATTACAGAAAAACTTACATTTATTATTAGGAGATATGCTCTATGAAAGCAACCGGTATCGTAAGAAGAATTGACGACCTGGGGCGCATTGTGATTCCCAAGGAGATCCGCCGCTCGTTCCGCATTAAGGAGGGCGACCCACTGGAGATCTTTACCAACGCCGACGGCGAGGTGATCTTTAAAAAATACTCGCCCATCGGAGAGCTGTCCCAATTTGCCGGGCAATACGCCGAGGTGCTCCACAAGAACGGCTGCTCCCCGGTAGTAATCACGGACAACGACCATGTGGTGGCCGCTGCCGGGGTCAGCAAGCGAGAAGTGATGGAGCGCCGGGTGACCAAGGCGCTGGAGGATGTGATGGACGCCCGCACCCCACGGATCGCCAAGGCACCCGGCGAATGCCTGCAAGCCATTGAGGGCTACGACCGCCCCGCAGAGGTAGCCTATCCCATTGTGTACGGCGGCGATGTGTCCGGCACGGTACTGCTGCTGCAAGGGGAGGACGGCAACCTGCCGGACGAAGCACAAATCCGGCTGATCCAGGTAGGCGCCGCCTTTTTGGGGCGGCAAATGGAGTAAATTGAATTGTGCAATTTACACAAAAAGTAAGTGCGTTTTTAGTGCATAGTAGCCAATACGCAGAAATGGCAAAAAAAGCCTTGCATTTTTGAAAATCGGGTCTATAATGTGTCACGAAAAGAGAAAAACGGACCCGAGGTAAAAGCAATGAAGAAACTCAGAAACAACGCACGCGGTTATATCCTGGATATGTTTGCACAGCACCATATGGTGAAGCGCACCGTACTGTCTTTTCTGAGCATTGTGATTATGGGGTTTGGTACGGCTCTTTTCAATGTTTCCGGTTTCGGCGTAGACCCATTCACCTCTATGAATATGAGCGTGGCCGCCGTTTTAGGGGTCAGCTTTGGTACCTACCAGCTGATCATCAACGCAGTGATCCTGCTGTATGTAGTTATCGTTGCGCACCGGGGACTGGTCGGTGTAGGCACCGTGTTCAACATGGCCGGCGTCGGTTACAGCTGTGAGTTATTCAGCAGCCTGCTGATGCCGATGGTAAAGCAGAACGACACTCTGTCAATTAGAATCCCCCTTCTCCTTGCCGGTATCCTCGTTCTCTGCTTTGCCTGTAGCCTGTTCTTCACGGCCAACATCGGCGTCGGTCCTTATGACGCCCTGGGCTTTATGCTCAGCCGCTTCACCAAGCTGCCGTACAAATGGGTGCGGGTGCTGACGGATGTGACCGTGGTGTCCATCGGACTGCTGGTCAGCGGCGGCTTTACCGCCATTGCCCACGGCGACTTTGCCAGTATTCAAAATATCGGCATCGGCACCGTCATTACGGCCTTTTGTATGGGCCCGCTGATCAACTTCTTTAACAAGACCCTTTCCGCAAAAATCTTCAATGTAGACTATGCCCAGATCAGCAAGGATGTAGCGTTCTTTATGATCAAAGGCGCAATGCGGAAAAATTCTCTGGGTGCCGTTCCCGGCAACAACACCCAGTTATACAGTCAGGCTTACAGTCTGACTGATAAGTAAGATGCCAAGAAGGTTGCCTTCTCTCCCCCTTTCCGGGCAGCCTTTTGACATATATAATTTATGGCTTTTGCATAAATTTTTACCCCCCTTAAAAGAAGCGACACCGAATGCTATGTTCGGCGTCGCTTCTTTTATCTGCAAAAACAAAAGCGGCAGCCTGCTCAAAACAGAGCGGACTGCCGTATTTTTATTTATGATATTTAGAATGGTTGTTGATGGCGCAAGCCCGGTAGATCTGCTCCAGAAGCACCAGGCGGGCCAACTGGTGCGGCAAAGTCATTTTGCCAAAGGACAGCTGCAAGTCGCCTGCGGCCTTTACACGAGGCGACAGGCCATACGAACCGCCGATGACAAATACCAGGTGGGAGCATTGCTGGCTAAAGTCCGCCACCCGGGCCGCCAACTGTGCGCTGGACAGCTCTCGCCCCTCGATACAAAGGGGGATCACCCGAGCGCCTTTAGGAATTTTTGCCAATATGCTGTCGCCCTCCTGCTCCAGCACCCGTTGGATCTCTGCCGGAGACGGATCTGCCGGGCAGCGGCTCTCCGGCAATTCCACCACCTGCACCTTGGAAAAGGCGGACAGCCGCTTTAAGTACTCGTCGCAGCCCTCGCGAAGATATTTTTCTTTTAGCTTGCCCACTGTCAGAACGGTTATGCGGATCATAACACCAGGCACCCGCCTTCCTGCTCCGGAGCAGCCACCTGCAAGCGGTAGTCTACCTCCGGCCGGGCACCCAACGCCGTCAGAGCCGCCACGGTGGTCTGGTATGCCAAAGAAGGCATATTGTTCTCCCGGCTCAGGTGAGACAGCACAAAGCGGGTGGTGCCGCTGCGCAGCAATTCCCCGGCAAAGGCGGCGCAGTCCGTATTGGACAAATGGCCGGTATCGGACAAAATACGCTGTTGCAGCGGATAGGGATACGACCCGGCGCGCACCATAGACGGCTCGTGATTGCTCTCCAGAAATACCAAATCTGTGCCCGGCAAAGCCGCTTTCGCCGCCGAGGTTATGTAGCCGGTATCCGTGCACACGGCAATGTGCCGCCCGTCCGGCATCGTAAACTTATATCCCTGGCATGCCACGCTGTCATGGCTCAAGGCAAAAGGCAACACTTGCAGATCCATAAAATCCCCAACCTCTGCAAAGGGGCGAGCGTCCACCTTCTCATTCAAATTGCCCTGGCGTGCCATCTGCTCCAGCACCGCCGGATGGGCAAACACCGGAATATGATACCGTGCGGCAAACACCCGCACACCGGCCGCATGGTCTGCATGCTCGTGGGTAACAAAAATGCCCTTGATCTCCGCCGGATCCGCGCCCACCTGGCGCAGCTTTTGCTCGCACCGCCTGGCAGACACACCGATGTCCACTAAAATTTGATTGTCGCCGCAGCCCACATAAATACTGTTGCCGCTGCTGCCGGAAAAAAGAGAACACGCCTTGCTCATTTTGTCTCCTAATCTGCTTTTATTTTATCCAAAAAAGAAAGGGTGGAACCCGGTCCACCCGTACTTTGTTTTTTATCCTGCGTTTGCCGTGGCAGCACCGTCGTCGCCGTCGTCACAGGGCACCCGCCGAATATCGGCACCCAGGGCAGAGAACTTCTCTACCACATCCTCATACCCACGGTCCACATACTGGATATTGGTCACCCGGGTTTCGCCCCGCGCCACCATACCGGCAATGATCATGGCCGCACCGGCGCGCAGGTCCGTAGCCTTTACGGTAACACCGGTCAGCGCCGGCACACCCTCGATGACAGCCACCTTGCCGTCCACCTGGATATTGGCGCCCATACGGCTCAACTCGCCTACATACTGGAAGCGATTGTCCCACACACCCTCGGTAAGGATACTGGTGCCCTCTGCCACAGACAGAAGCACCGCCATCTGGGGCTGCATATCCGTGGGAAAGCCCGGATGGGGCATGGTCTTTACATTGCAGCGGGTCAAGGGCTTAAAGCGGGTGATCCGCACCGCGTCGTCATACTCAATGATCTCCGCACCGGCCTCCTCCAGCTTAGCGCTGATAGACTCCAAATGCTTGGGAATCACATTCTTCACCAGCACATCGCCGCCGCAGGCAGCAGCCGCCACCATATAGGTGCCCGCCTCGATCTGGTCCGGGATAATGGAGTAGGTGCAGCCGTGCATCTTCTCCACTCCGCGAATTTTAATTACATCTGTGCCGGCGCCGCGCACATCGGCACCCATAGAGTTTAAAAAGTTGGCCAGATCTACGATATGCGGCTCCTTGGCTGCATTCTCGATCACCGTCAAACCGCGAGCCAGCACAGCTGCCAGCATCACATTGATGGTAGCGCCAACGGACACCTGGTCCATATAAATAGAAGCGCCGATCAGCTTGTCCGCCCGGGCGCAAACCATACCCTCAACGGTATTCACCTGGGCACCCAGCAGTTCAAAGCCCTTAATATGCAGGTCAATGGGCCGTACACCGAAGTTGCAGCCGCCGGGCATAGCCACCTGCGCCTGCTTAAACCGACCCAACATAGCACCAATCAGGTAATAACTGGCGCGAAAACAGGAGGTCAACTCATAGGGCACGCTCTGGCATTTTAAGGAGCGGGAGTCCACCTCAATGGTGTTTTTATTGATCATTTTGATCCCGGCGCCCATACTGTCCAAAATCTTAATGATCAGGCTAACATCGCTAATGGCGGGAATGTTCTCAATCCGCACCACGTCGTCCGCTAAAATGGCCGCGGGAATAATGGCCACAGCTGCGTTCTTGGCGCCGCTGATATTCACCTCGCCAAACAGCTCGTGACCGCCTTCAATTATAAAATTATCCAAAAGGTGTCCACCTCTTTATATCTCTATCCAAAAGTAATGTTTGCAAAAACTAAAATCTTTATAAGTTCCAATTCATTGCAGATATTATAACAAAATCCGTAAAGAATAGAAACAAAAAGCACCGTATTTTATCCAAAATGTAACTTTTACAAAAAGGCCATATCTGTAACGCCTGTAAAAATCATCTACCACATCTTGTTGAAACGGCAAAATTCGTTGAAACAACGCAAAATCTTGCGCCCTCATTAGGTAACAAAAGGGTAACATAAAGACCGCCGCTTGTCAAGGGGGCAACCGGTCGTTTTCCGCTTCAGCAAGACAAAAAAGCGCCCTGCCGCGATAAAAAACGGCAGAGCGCCAAAGGCACTTATAAAATCGACTGCTGGTGATCGCCGGCGCCGCCGGTTAAAATAGCATCGCAGGCAAAGATCAGCTTTTTCATATCCATATTGCCCGGCAGCAAATGGGCGGGAATCTCTACGACAGACAGCACCAGCCGATAAACGGCACTGTCCCTGCCCACCGGATGGGCGGAGCCGTCCATAAATTGCAGCAGGATCCACTCCAGATAAGGCAGAATCGGCCGATCCGCCAGTTCTGCCGCTGCCCGAGCGTCCACATACCGACCCAGCCCCAAACGCCGCAGCGTTCGTTGCAAGTCCCTCACCGTACCGGTGCGCAACAAACGAAACAACGGCTTTACCAATGGATACAGAGGCAGCAGCTTGCGCCCGGGCAGCTGCAAAGCGTCCAGCTTCTGAGCAAAATCCGCCGGGGACCCGGCAGACAGCAACCGCCGCAGCAAATTGCAAGCATGGTCCCGGGTGTAAGCCACTGCGTCCACCGGGCGGCCGTACCAGTCAAAAGTCGCCAGGTGCTCCACCTGCATTTGCACCTGCAAATCATCCGTCACCGTCACCTGTACCATAGGCACCGGGTAGCCGGACAGGGCGCCGACATTCACCTCGGTCAATTCGTTTCCAGCCGGAGAGCGGTAGCGATCCGTACGCTGCAAATGGCTGTGACCCACAAACATATAGCGCAGCCCTGCGTCCGCCAGCCGGGCGGTCACCGCCTCCCGGTCCCCTACGCAGCAGCCGCCGGTAAGCAGCGGGTGCACGTGAGGCAGCAGCAAATGGTGCTGCATACCCAGCACCAAACAGCCCTGTTTCTTGGCGCGGTGCAGCTGTTCCTCAATCCACTGAAAATGCGGTTCCGTATAACCGGCCTTGCCCCGACCGTTTTGGTCGTCACACAGCGCCAGCAGCCAAATTTTCTCAGCCAACGGAATCACATAAGAGCTGATTCCCAAATGGGTGCGGTACTCGGCAATGGCCTGCCGCCCGCCGAAATCGTAATAAAAATCGTGAATCCCCGTGTGGGGCATGGTGGGCACATCATGGGTGACTCGGGCACCGGTAAAGCGCCGCGGGTTGCCGTCACAGCACCAGTCGTGGGTGTTGGTGATCAGGTACACCGGCTTTTTCTCTGCCAAGGCGTACAGCTTCTCCCGCAGCTCCCGGTGGCACACCATTTCACCGTCATTGGTCAAATCTCCCGCCAGCAGCACCGCCCGGGTGTCCGACCGGGCCAAACGGTCAAAAGCGGCGTCAATGATGGCGCCGCTCTCTGCCAGGCACTTTTGGTCCGAGCCGCTGCGCAGTTCATACGCCCGGCCGGAAGTGCCCAAAGTCTTGGAATAATAATGTAAATCTGCAAGAAAGGTGAATTTGTACATCTGACTTCCCCGTCTGTTTAGCCCTCTTTGGCCTCTGCCGCCACAGCCTCCTGGGCTGCTGCCTCGCCTGCCTGGGCGCGGCGAGCCATAATGTCCTTAATCATCCGACGGTGGCTGTCGCCGGTAATGTTATAAAAGTGCATGGGAATGAGCATCAGCGCATAGCCCACCATGGGGAACACGGTGGTCATCAGGAACAGCCCCAGCAGAGTGGAATGGTTCTGCAAGGTGGACACATCGGTGGTGTGCTCCACATAGCCGGTGCGGGCCAGCACCTGCAAGCAGATAAAGGAGGACAGCGTACCCTCCAGCTTGCCGGTAAAGCTCATAATGGACAGCATGGTGCCCTCTACCCGCTTGCCGGTTTTCCACTCCACATAGTCCACCGTCTCCGCTTCCATTTCTTTTTGCATCAGGTTCTTAAACTCCAGCGGGAAAGTAACCACGGCAGAAAAGACAATAACCATCAATCCGGTAAGCAGGGACACGGACTGACCGGCACCCTTGTTCATAATGCCGTTATAGGTGCACAGGGCAAACAGACCATTGAGCACAATACCCATCACGCAGCACACCTGGTAAAACTTCTTAGAGTCCGCCTTGCGGCCCAGCCGCTCAATAATAATGGGTACAAAGATACCTGCCAAAAACGAGCCGGGTGCCTTGGCAATGTCCAAAAAGCCGTTATACTTGGCGTTAAATAACGCGTCATAGGCAAAGTAGAAGGACGCCTGCTCAGACACCTTGATGATCACAAAGAAAATATTGCCCAGAAAGAGCATCAGCAGCGGCCGGTTGGTTACCAGCAGGTGCAAGCATTCTTTTAAGCTGGGAGCCTCCTCGTGGTGCTCCAACCGCTCTGTGGTGTTCTTAAAGGTAAAACGGGTAAAGAGAATAATAAAGAACGCGGAAAAGACAGCGGCTGCCAGATACGCCTTGTCCAAATTCTGGTTAAAGTACGGCAGCCAGGCGGCAAAGGCCACCAGCCCGGCAGGAATAGCCCCCAGGATCATACGCCCGATGGAGGCAACACCGTAAAGCTTTGTGCGTTCCGTGCCGTTTGGCGTCATACTGAACGCCAACGCCCCCATAGGCACATCAAAGGCGGTGTAGGTCACATCCAGCCCTACAAAGGCAAACACCGTCAGGGCAATCTTTGCCCCATAAGACAGACTGTCGTTGCCAATAAAAAACAGCAGCATAAACAGCGACACGAAGTACGGCGCAAACTTGATATACGGCCGCATTTTGCCGTACTTGGTGCGGGTCTTATCTACAATCACGCCCATGATTGGGTCATTGATGGCGTCAAAAATACCGCAGTACAGGCGAATATTAGAGGCATGGCGCGCCTTAATATGCAGCACATCGGTAATAAAGAAGTTTACATACTTTGAGGCGGTCATGGAGGTGCTCATACCCTGGGCGCCACGACCCATGGCATAGGACAGCGCCTCTCGCCAGGTAATGTAGGTTTCCTCCCCCACATCTTTGGTCACGATCTTTCGATCGAGGAATGATTTGATCTTGTTCATTTTTACAGGCAGACGCCACGGCGCCGCCCCATCACCTCCGTTCCCGGCAAATACCGAGGATTATTTAATTTGTTCGATTTTATCGCCTCGCACAAAGAACACATGATCGGCAAGGTCCATCATCGGCTTATCATTCATGGAGTCGGTATAGAAGTTGTCAATATGCGCATTCGGGTACAACTCACGAAAGATTTTCACCTTGTTGTCCAAAAAACACAGGCGAATGAACTTGCCGGTATTTTTATCAATAGAGGAGCCCACATAGTGCTTGACCCCCAGCCGGCGCATCACCTCGTCCAGCAAAAAGTCCGTGGTGCCGCTGACAATAATATCGTCCTCCCGCTGCACCTTGGCGTACCAGGGCTTAATCTTGTGCATGTGGCTGTCCCAAAACTTCACCACATCTTCCTCAATGTGCTCTACCTTAACATAATATCCTTCCAGGAAGGAAGCATACGCCTCCAGCGCTTGGGCCACGGTAAACAGGTGAAAGGCATCCTTAAAGGCGATCACCAGCAGTTTTGGCACATAGCGCCAAATCCGTGGGTCTGTGCGCACATAGTAGAGGATAAAGTCTACCAGCGTCTCGCCGTCGTAGATGGTATTATCAAAATCGTACACATTCATAAGCATATACCCTTTTGGTAAAGAACAGATACCGTTTTTGTTAAACCTGTGTAAAATAGGTGACAGGTGTCAACATGGGTTACATCTGTATTTTATCACAGATGAAAAGCAAGTTCAATCTTGACAAATGGCGCTGTTCGTTATATATTGGAATAAGTATAGCTAAAAAAAGAAAACGGTTATACAAATTCCAGAAAGAAGGCGCCGCTGGCAACGAAAAAGCGGCAAAAATCACTATGAAACACAGAAGTTACATTCACACAGACATTGTGATCGTCGGCAGCGGCGTGGCGGGCCTGTTTGCAGCCCTCTGCCTGCCGGAAAGCAAGAAGATTTTAATGATCACCAAAGAGGATCTGAAAGAGTGCGACTCTTACCTGGCTCAGGGCGGCGTATGCGTGCTGAAGAGTCTGGACGACTTTAAGTGCTTTTATGAAGACACCATGAAGGCTGGTCATTATGAGAACAACCCGGAGTCTGTGCGGGTCATGATCGAAAGTTCGCCGGATGTGATCGGCACGCTCATTAAGCTGGGTGCGGACTTTGACACCAAAAAAGACGGCGACTTTGACTACACCCGTGAGGGTGCCCACCGCAACAACCGCATTCTCCACCACAAGGACGAGACCGGCAAGGAGATCACCACCACCCTGCTGTCCATTGCCAAGAACCGACGCAACATAACTTTTATTCCTCAAACCACTATGATCGACCTGATCGAGAGGGACAACACTTGCTACGGCATTGTGTGCGAGGATGAGTTTGGCGAGCGGGGTTGCATTTTGGCCCAGGACATTATCCTGGCTACCGGCGGCATCGGCGGGCTGTTTAAGAGCTCTACCAACTATCCCCACATTACCGGCGACAGCTTTGCACTGGCTATCAAGCACGGTGTCGCCTTGCAGGATATGAGCTATATTCAGATCCACCCCACCACCCTGTACAGTAAAAAGAGCGGGCGCCGCTTTCTCATCAGCGAATCCGTGCGTGGCGAGGGCGCTATTCTGCTTAACGAGAACGGCGAGCGCTTTACCGACGAGCTACAGCCCCGGGACGTGGTGACCGAGGCCATTGTCAAAGAAGAAAAAAAATTCGGCACCGACCATGTGTACCTGACCCTGCCCACCATGACCAGCGAGGAGGCCCACAAGCGCTTTCCCAACATTTTTGAGGCCTGCATGGACGAGGGCTACGATATGACCAAAGACAAGGTCCCTGTGACCCCGGCCCAGCACTACATGATGGGCGGGATTCAGACGGATATTAATGGCTGCACCTCCATGCGCCACTTGTACGCTGCCGGCGAAACCGCCTGCAACGGTGTGCACGGCAAGAACCGACTGGCCAGCAACAGCCTGCTGGAGAGCATGGTCTTTGCCAAGCGGGCAGCGGATTTGATCGCCAAGGACAAGGAGGAGAAGCCTGCCTTTGATCCCCAGATCGACCTGGCGTCTTATCCGGACAAGGCCGGACGGCAAAAGGAATTCAAAGACCTGATTTTAGGTGAAATTAAGCGAAAGGACAAGGCTTTCTATGATAAATGGTGTAACGATGAAAATATGCGTGGATGATTACATTCTGCGCACCTTAAAAGAGGATATTAACGACGAGGATGTGTCCACCAACGCGGTGATGCCGGTGAACAAGCAGGGCAGCGCGCAGCTGATCTGTAAGGACGACGGCGTAATCTGCGGGCTGGATGTGTTCTTCCGCACCTTCCGTCTGTTGGACGATACCGCCCGCTTTGACTGCGCGGTGCAGGACGGCGACCGGGTGCAAAAGGGCCAGCTGCTGGGCACCCTGTACGGCGACATTAAGGCCATTCTCTCCGGCGAGCGCACGGCGCTGAACTACCTCCAGCGTATGAGCGGCATTGCCACCATCACCAGAGAATATATGGACGAGTTGGCGGGCTACGATACCGTGCTGCTGGACACCCGCAAGACCACGCCCAATATGCGCCCCTTTGAGAAGTACGCCGTTAAGGTAGGCGGCGCTACCAACCACCGTTACAATTTGTCCGACGGGGTACTGCTCAAGGACAACCACATCGGCGCCGCCGGCAGCGTCACCAAAGCCATTCAAATGGCTAAGGCCTACGCCCCCTTTGTGCGCAAGATCGAGATTGAGACGGAGACATTAGATCAAGTGCAAGAGGCAGTAGACGCCGGCGCAGATATTATTATGCTGGACAATATGGACACCGCCACCATGAAGCAGGCGCTCCAAATCATTGACGGCCGTGCCCAGACCGAGTGCAGCGGCAATGTGACCAAGGCCCGGCTTAAAGAGATCGCCGAAACCGGCGTAGACTTTGTCTCCTGCGGTGCTCTCACCCACTCCGCTCCCATTCTGGACCTGAGCCTGAAAAACCTGACCCCAATCGAATAAGTCGATATTCCCCCCAAGGCCCCGGCTTTGAGGGGATTTTTTATACCTTGTGGCGATCTGCCGCCCCGGTACATACAAAAAAGGCGTGGCCCGAAACGGGTCACGCCTTTTGATATGGGCAGGAATCAATAATTCTCCGCCTTCAGTTCAAAATAGGCCTTGGGATGGGCGCAAACCGGGCACACCTCCGGTGCGGACTTACCCACCACGATGTGGCCGCAATTGGAGCACTTCCAAATCCGGTCGCCATCCCGGCTGAACACCAAGCCCTGCTCCACATTCTCCAGCAACTTCAAATACCGCTGCTCGTGCTCCTGCTCGATCTTAGCCACGGCCTCAAACAGGCGGGCAATCTCCTCAAAGCCCTCCTCCCGTGCCTCACGGGCAAACTGGGGATACATCTCCGTCCACTCGTAGTTCTCTCCTGTGGCAGCGTCCTGCAAATTGGTGGCTGTGTCCGGCACAGAACCGTTATGCAGCAGCTTAAACCAAATCTTGGCGTGTTCCTTCTCGTTGTTGGCCGTCTCGGTAAACAACTGCGAGATCTGCACAAAGCCGTCTTTCTTGGCCTTGGAAGCATAATACGTGTACTTGTTGCGGGCCTCGCTCTCGCCGGCAAATGCCGCCATCAAGTTGGCCTGCGTCTTGGTGCCTTCTAAATTCATAACTGTATTCCTCCTAAAAATGTTTAAATATCCAGCCGTTTGAGTCGCGTGATCAGCAGCACAAACAGACTCCATACCCCTTGGAAAATCAAAATATTCAGTGTGGTCAGCTGACTGTAACCGCCAATCACCGCCAGAAGCGCTACCACGGCAAAGCCGATGACGCAGCCAAAGGAGATCAGCACGGCCAGGACGGTCTGCATATCCTCTAAAGTCTCCGCTCCGCGCATCACGCTGATAAAGCCAAGGGCCGAGCCGTCGTGCACCGCGTCTGCCGGCGACTTCTCCACATGCAGGTCGCTGTACTTCTCAAACACCCGACCGCTGGAGGAATTCATCACCCGCACATACCCGGCCGGCAAGTGGAACAGCTCTGCCACGCTGTCCTCATTGATATACGGATCGCAGCTGTGGAGTAAAATGGTCATGCCGCTTTTTTCAAGTTTCTTCAGTGCGTGCTCCATCTTAGTATTGCCGGAATAGCTGACGATAAACATGGCCATGATTTTGCCGGCCACTGCCAAATACAGCGCCTTGCGCCCTTTGCGGGTGTATTTCTCCTCGTACGCCTGCTTGGGTACCGCAATATCGTGATTGATCAGCAAATCTCGATTGCCTACCAAAATTTTCTTTTTATAAATCCAGGCGGAGGTGCCCATTTTATCCTCATACAGCACCCCGTCCACCTCCGGCAAAATGGACTGCTTGCCTACAATCGCGTCGTCAAACACATACGCCAGCGGGCTTTTCGTCTTAATGATCACCGCGGCGGTCTGCAAAATCACATCGTCGATCTTGGCACCGTTAAACAGCTTTACTCCATGAAGGGAGCAGCTTTTGGGTCCAAACAGGTCGTTGGCCTCCATCACCAACGCCCCGGCGTCATTCACCGTACCGGCACCGGCAAAGCCGTTGACCATGGCCTTACGCTTAGCCAGCGCCCGGGATACGCCCTGCACCGTTGTATTACTGGCCAGCAACGACACCGCCGGCAGGGAAATACAAAGGGCGCAGGCACCGGCGTTCACGCCCATGCCCCAATTCTTGGTCAGCAGGGACACCGCCACCAGCAACGCGCCGCTAAGCCCCAGCATAATGCAGCCGGTGGTAGCGGCGATCCGATCCGCCGGGTCCTTGCTGCACCCGATCTCTAAATAATCCGTGGGAAAGTCCGTACGCACGCTGCTCTTGAGTACCGGGTCGCCCTGAAGCAGTCCGCGGCTGATAATGGTGGCGTCCACCACATTGCGAATGGTCTCTACCGTGTACTTCTCCTGCCCGTCCGTGATAAACTCAAAATTCTCGATCAACCGGATCAGCAGCGCCCGGCGACCCATACCGCTGAGAAACAACGACAAGGTCACCGCACTGGGCAGGATCGCACCGCCGTCTACCAGCAGATCCGGGTTCAAATACAGCAGTACCGTATGGGCGGCAACGAGAATGGCCGCCACAGCAATGGGGAAGTCGTAGCGCACGCCGTTCTTAAAGGAAAAGCCCTGTATCAGATTGGGAATATTGGCCGCCAGCACCACACCGTACAACACCAGCACCGCAATAAAGTACGCGGTATTGGACGCCAAAAAGGACGGCAGGTACGCCGTATCCCGCAGCAGAGTCACGAAGAGCAACAGCCCCCCGGACAGCACGGTAAATACAATGCCGGTCTGCACAGCGGTCTTTTGGGCAAACAGGCGTTCCAAAATGGCGGTGCGCTCGTCCGCGTTGCGAAAATCGCTCTTGACAATACGCCGCGGCCCCTCCTGGGCCTGCCCCTCCTCCGGGGCAAACAGGCGGAATTTGTTGACCTTGTCCCGGCGGCGCTCCTCTAAGATCCGCTCCGCCACATTCTCATCAATATTGGGCACATTCTCGATCTGGTCGTCAAAGCCCTCCAGGCGAATTTGGGCGCTCTCCTCCACCGTTTCCGTCTCCGGCTCCTCTTGCCGGGGCGTAGGCGGATTTTGGCCCAAAATGCGGGTGTGCTCCAGTTCCTCCACCGCCAAAATGGTGGGGATCTCCTGCAAATCGGAGGTTTTGTCAAACTTGGATCGGCTTTTGATGGTGGCCGGTTTTTCTATGATCTCCGGCGGCTCCTTGGAGTACACCCGCTCACTGCCGGTGGTGCCGAAGAAGCTGCGCTTGCTGCCTAGGTTAGGCACCACGCCGGTCTTTTCCGTCAGGCGTACCGGGCGGGTCTTGTCTCCCACCGGGGGCACCGCCGTGGTTTTGGCGGTAGTCGAAGGCGCTGCCGGGATCACCGGGGTGCCTACCCGGGTCTTGTCGTCCACAGCCGGGCGCACTTGCGTTTTGTCCGTCACCGGTGCTGTCACCCGGGTCTTATCGTCTACGCCGGGTGCCGCCGTAACCGTCGGTTCTTTCGGCTGCGGCTCCAGCGGCGTTTGGGTAGCGTGGATCTTGTCGATAGCCGCCTCCGCCTTGCGTGCGGTTTTTTTGCGTATCTCTTCCGCCTGGCGCAGGATCTCATCTATGGTTAAATTCTCGCTCATACGCTCACTTTCCAATCAGCCCCAGGCGCTGCCGGGTCACTTCATATATCAAAATGCCTGCCGCCACAGAGGCGTTCAGAGAGTTGACCTTGCCCTGCATGGGCAGACTGACCACTGCGTCACAATTCTTCTTCACCAAAGCGCTGACGCCGCTGCCTTCGCTGCCGATCACCAACGCCACGCCGCCGTCAAAATTTGTTTGACACCAGGGCGTGCCGTCCATATCCGCCGCATACACCCAAATGCCCCGCTTTTTCAGCAGTTCAATGGTTTGATTCAGGTTACTGACCCGAGCCACCGGCAGGTACTCCAGTGCACCGCAGGCGGTCTTAGCCACCGTGTAGTTCAGCCCCACGCTGCGCCGCTTGGGGATCACCACCCCGTGCGCGCCGCCGGCCTCTGCAGAGCGGATAATGGCTCCCAGATTATGGCCGTCCTCAATTCCATCACACAGCACCAAAAAAGGCGCCTCGCCCTTTTCTTCCGCCCGGTCCAGAATGGTCTCCAGCGGTACATAATCGTGGGCAGACGCCACTGCCGCAATGCCCTGATGATTGGCGTGGTCACACATGGCGTCCAACTTTCGCCGGTCCACATACTTGACCACCACGCCCTGCTTTTTGCACTTAGCGACCAGTGGCACAATGGAGCCGGTGCGCTCGCCGTTTGCCACCAGCACATGCTCAATCTCGCGGCCACCGGCCAGCAGCTCTGCCACTGCGTTGCGCCCGATCACCAGGCCGTCTGTTGTCTGTTCTGTCTCCATTGCCATTTTGTCTCTCCGTTCTCGCTGTTTTTCTACAAACATTGTACCATTTTTGCGCCCGTGGCGCAACAGGCAAAAAGCGGGCGTGCACTTTGCAAAAGCGCACGCCCGGACTGTATCTTCTTTATAACCGCACCGGCACGCCCCTGGCGTTCAAATACGCTTTCAACTCCGGGATCGGCAGTTCGTTAAAGTGAAACAGGCTGGCGGCCAGCACCGCGTCTGCCTTACCGTCGGTAAAGGCGTCTAAAAAGTGCTCCGCCTTGCCTGCGCCGCCGCTGGCAATCACCGGAACGCCTACGGCCTCACTGACCGCCCGAGTCAGCTCCAAGTCGTAGCCGGTCTTTTGACCGTCGCAGTCCATGGAGGTTAGGAGAATTTCGCCCGCGCCGCGGCGCTCCGCTTCTTTGGCCCAAGCCACAGCATCCAGCCCGGTGGGGATACGCCCGCCGTTTAAGTACACTTCCCATCCTTGATCTCGGCGCTTGGCGTCAATAGCGCATACCACACATTGGGCGCCGAACTTTGCCGAGGCCTTACTGATCAGCTCCGGATCCCGCACCGCCGCGGAATTGACAGAAATTTTGTCCGCCCCGGCACGCAGCAGCCGGGTAAAATCCTCCACGCTGGCAATGCCACCGCCAACGGTGAAGGGAATGAACACGGTTTCCGCCACCCGGCGCACGATCTCTGTCATGGTGCCCCGCCCCTCATGGGTGGCGGTAATATCCAGCAACACCAGCTCGTCCGCCCCCTGGGCGTCATAAGCCGCCGCGCAGGCCACCGGATCCCCGGCATCTACCAGATCTACAAAAGAAACACCCTTGACCACTCGGCCGTTCTTTACATCCAGGCAGGGAATAATTCGCTTTGCATACACCTTATTCTTCCTCCCCGCTGATAAAATTCTTCAGCAGCTGCAAGCCCGCTGCTCCGCTTTTTTCCGGGTGGAACTGCGTGGCAGCCACCTTACCCCGCTGCACCGCGCACTGAATGGGTACGCCGTACCGGGTCACACCGGCCACTTCTTCCGGCTTAGCACCGTCCAAATAAAAGGAATGAACAAAGTAGAAGTAGCTATTCTGGGCAACACCGCGAAAAATGCCGTTTGTTTGCGTCAGCTGCACATCGTTCCAGCCGATGTGGGGCACCTTCAGTCCCGGCCCACCGGGAATGCGGCGAATGCCCCCGTCAAAGATACCCAGACCCGCAACGCCGGGGCTTTCTTCGCTCTCGGCAAACAGCAGTTGCAGCCCCAGGCAAATACCCAAAAACGGTCGGCTGCCATCTGCCGCCTCCCGCACCGTGTCTACCAACCCGCGACTGCGCATGGCAGCCATAGCGTCGCCAAAGGCACCTACCCCGGGCAGGATCACCCGATCTGCCGCCAGAATCTCTGCCGGATCGGCAGTAATGCGATTGTCTGCGCCCAGAAAGTTCAGCGCCTTTTGCACGCTGGACAAATTCCCGGCGCCGTAGTCAATAATTGCAATCATACCTTGCGCTCCCATCTAAAACTACTTTTATTTTACCATACCCGCGCCCCCGGCGCAACCGCTCCCCGGCGCCGCCCACCCGATTGCCGCCAAAATTCCGCCGCCAAATTCGCAAAAATGCGCCTATTTTGCACAAAAGAGAATTGACAAATCCGTCCCGGAATGCTACTATTGTACAGCAAAACAAAATACGGAGTGGTACCGAAGAGGTCATAACGGCATGGACTCGAAAACGAATGCCCTTTTTGGAAGCTCACCTCTGAAAAACCTTGATTTTACGGGGTTTTTCGGCTATCATTGAAAAGTAAATATCCCTTAGTTCTCTCCATCAGTTCTCTCCTTTTTCCGAGATGTTTTTGAGGGCTGATGTGAAGATAAATACACGGAGAGATGTCCGAGTGGTCGAAGGTGCGACTCTCGAAAAGTCGTGTTCCTAACGGAACCGTGGGTTCGAATCCCACTCTCTCCGCCAGAATGTTCAGTCTGCAAGCGGTTTTTACCGTTTGCAGGCTTTTTCTTTTTCTCCACTCTGGAAAGATTTTTCCGTAAGTTCTCTCCGTGATTTGAACTTAGGATATGTAGTTGGCGTATCCTTAGTGAAGCGATACGCCGCAGAAGTTATGAAATAGCCTCTAATGCGCCACTCAGACCGTTTACCATTGCGTCAGCCGATGACAGCTTGGAATTGTAATCCAAATGGGCATATACATTTGCCGTAGTTGAAAAATCGCTGTGTCCGAGCCATTCCTGTATCTGTTTCATAGGAACACCGTTCGCAAGAAGCAGCGAAGCACAACTATGGCGCAGGTCGTGGAAACGAATGTGGCGCAAATTGTTCTTTTCAAGTAGCTTTGGAAATGATGATGTGAGATAGTGCGGAGAAATCAATGTCCCCATCTCATCTACACAGATATATTCCAAATACTTTTTGTTGTAGCATCGTCCGCATACTCGTTTGTATTCTTCCTGCTGTTCCTTGAGCTTTAGCAACTTCTCTTTGAACGCAGGAACAAGGGGCAGCGTTCTCATACTCGACTTGGTTTTGGTCGTATCCTGTGCTATCTGGATATGCTTGCCATCAAGATTGCAGGAAGTAACGGTGTGTCTAATGGTAATCGTATTGTTTTGAAAATCAATAGCGTCCCATTTTAAGCCGAGGGCTTCACTTCGCCTTAGTCCATAAAACGCACCGAGAAAAATCGGTATTTCAATCAGCGTTCCTTTGGCGGCTTCAAATAGTGCCTGTACCTCGTTGCTGTCATAGAAGCTGCCGATGAACTTATCAGCTTTAGGGCGTTCCACTTTATCCGCAGGATTGACAGAAATAAGGTCAATCTTTACGGCATATTTCAAAGCCCTGTGAATAACAGCGTGATAGTGAATAACCGAATTAGCTTTTACTCGTTTCAACTGCTTCATATAGAAAGCCTGAATGTCTGTTGCCTTCAGTTCGGAAAGCGTGATTTCTCTTTCCTTGAAATACGGAATGATAACGCTCTTTGCCATACCTGAGTATGATGCGTATGTGGTAAGTGCGATAGTCGGCTTTGCGATTTCCAACCATTGAAGCAGAAAATCCGAAAACAGCATATCGTCCTTTATGGGTTTGCACTCAGGAACAAAGGTCTGCCTTGTTTCCATCAACATCTTTTCCGCTTTCTTTTTATTGCCCTTGACAGGCAATCCTGTCGGCAACCATTTCGTTTTTCTTTTTCCCGCAGCATCGGGATAGCTCAAAACCATATAAAAATAGCCTTTTTTCTCTTGCAGATGTCCTGCTACCATAAATATAACCTCCTTTGCGTAGCACCGACTTCTGCTGTTGACCATATACATTGTAGCAACTTAAGCCAAAGAAGTCGAATGTGCAAATTCTTTAATTTTCCGCATTTCGCAGACCTAACCTCAAATAAGAAAGAAGATGGGCTTTCGGTACTTTGTACGCTCTGCCCACCTTCAAGTGTTCTATTTTGTTTTCACGAAGTAATTGATAACCTGTTTTTGTGCTGACACCAAGAGCCTTGCTCATTTCATCAACGGTTAAAATGTCTGGGTATTCTTTTAAGACTAACGCATATATATCTCCAAAGTTCATAAGCTCCTCCTTTTTTCAACTCCGATACTGATGAGGAGAGGAAATTCAAGCGATTTCAAATACTGCTCATCAAGGTGTGTGAGATGTTCTTTCAAGCGGCTTTTATCAATCGTGCGTAACTGCTCAAAGAGAATGATTGAATTTGCAGGAAGCCCCTCAATTTGCCCCAAATACAAGTGTGTAGGTAATTTCTTCTTTTTGCGTACACGACTTGTTATGGCGGCAATAATGACCGTAGGACTGTGCTTGTTTCCTATATCATTGGAGATAACAAGTACAGGTCGTGTCCCACCTTGCTCCGAGCCGACAACAGGGTTTAAGTCTGCGTAGTATATGTCACCACGCTTAATTGTTTTATCCATTAGTTTGACCTCCTATCTGGATATAAGCAGGTAAGCTCTGCCTATGTAATCAGCCAAACACAAGGAAGTTTTTAAGGTCGGGAGAGCATAAACAATTCTCTGTTCCATAGACCGCCTTGTATTTGGCTTTATGATAGAAGCATCTCTATTTGTCCTCGACACCCCAAGATGCCAATGCGTTTCACGCTGGGAAGTCGCCAAACGGTCAGCAGCGAACTGACACCACGGGAGTTTCACCCCAACTGACGGTCTGCCAGAGCCGCCCTCATTGCCTGCGACGGTTTTATCACGCTCGGACTGTGACTGGACGGGAGTATCATTATCCTCTTTGTGGGTTACGGCGAAATCGGGAGCTGCCCGATATTTTGAGTAGGTAGTTATCGCTCTCCGCCTTGCGGCAGGTCGTGGCGTACCTCTCGACACGCTTATGCTTATCACAATCACAAAGAGAAGGTATTTGGCGAATGATTATTCGATTGACAAGGAACAATCCTGTTTTCGCCACACAAAGGAAAACAGGTGAAAGGGTTTTGATACCCCTTCACCTGTTTGCTCACTAAAAAAGGATTGGTGTAGTGTTAATCTTAAAAAATCCCAAAATCTTTTTTCAGCTTTTCAATAGCAATATCAACACTAAACTTGACTGCTCTTTTCGTACAGCCCTCTAAGGCTGCAATCTGCTCATAGGTCATCTCACCGAAAAAGTACAGTAACAGCCTACGCCGTTGTATTTCGGGTAGTTTTGCGATTGCCTTATGTAACAGTTCGTATTCTATATTCCTTGATACTTTTTCCTCAATGCTTTCTGGCTTACAGAATACACGGTCATTTAATGACGCTTCTGTCAGCTCCGAATGTTCAATATGCCTGCTTAGCTTGTTGAGATATGATATATCCTCAAGCTCAAAGCGGTTAAACAAACCGTACAGTATCTCGTCAATCTCAATGGTCTGCAATTCACCTCGACTGTCCTTAAAAGAAAGGTAATAACGCCCGTCTGATATAATCAAGGTGTATGGATTGTACTTGTCTTTTTTACGATTTGGATGCTTTTCACCCATTGTCTATTCCTCCTATCAATCTGAAATTTGAAAAATCCAGACTGATAGGGGCGGCGAACGGCAACCTACGCCAGATATAGGCTTGTCCTTTATTCCGACAAATAACGACAAACAAAAAACCGCAAAGGGTGTCATACCTTTGCGGTTATAAGCAATATAAACTCTATTATGTAGATATATGGCTTCTACTTTAGGGGCGTAATAGTACCACGAATAACTTAGGATTTTTTTAACAGGTTATCCTCACTTATTCGTGATGCTATGTAGGTAACTGCTGCTTCTGATAAGCAGCAAGGCGCTCAGGGCAGACCAGCGCATAAAAAATCCCTCCAAACTCAAAACGGGTTTAGAGGGCTGTGATATTTTATTCGGGCGTGACAGAGCAGCCCACCAAAGCACCGTTTTTTTTATTTGGTGGGCTTGCCATATTGATTATTTAAAAGTATCTTTAATTGCCGTTTGCTAAAATGTCATTAGCTTGCTCTTGCGTAATAACGCCACATTCAACCATTCGTGATAGAACAATTTTCATACGGCTATATGCTAAGTCAGGATTTGTATTCAGCGAATAGGCAGATGGGGCGTTAGGCAAGCCAGCTAACATTATGGCTTCATAATCACTTAATTCAGAAGGGAGTTTTCCATAATAACCTTTTGCAGCATCATAAATCCCGTAATATCCATTACCAAAATAAATTGTGTTTACATACAACTCAAATATTTCTTGTTTTGAACAATACTGTTCTAACTCAATAGCCGTAAATATTTCTGCAAATTTCCTTTCGAGCTTTTTTTCTTGTGTAAAGTATTGATTTTTAGCAATTTGCTGAGTAATTGTGCTTCCGCCTTCCACAAAAGACATTGCCTTAATATCGTTTACAACCGCACGACTAATTGCAATTAAGTCCACACCGCAATGGGTTTCAAATCTTTTATCTTCAGCCGAAATTACAGCGTCTATATAAATTGTCGGCAACTCATCGTATTCGACAAAGTTCTCTCTATTTTGGATTGATGATACCATTTGAGAAATGGGATATGCTTTTACAGCTTCTTGATACATAAAGTATCCTTTTACTCCAAATACAAGGAAAATGATAGTGGTAATGAAAAACAGGACTGCAAACAAATAAAGTACAAATTTTCTTATAAGACTTCTTGGCTTCTTTTTCATTTGACAGCTCCTTTCGCACTATTTTTGATGATTTCATTTATTCAGCTCTTTCAATGTATTTGAATATTCAATCAAAAAATCAGTTGCTTCCTTTTTGGAAAATCCGAGCCTTATCATATTGCTTAAATATAAGCAGCTTAGCTCCTTCGCTTTTTCTTCTCTCTTTTGAAAGATATACTGTTCATTTGCAATTACTGAATAATGTCTATTTGTTGGCGAAACAACCAGTTCCAAATGCTTTAGATGTGTATATGCCTTCATTACGGTGTTGGGACTAATATGTAACAATTTTGCCATTTCACGAACAGAAGGTAGTTTTTCTCCAGCAGAAAGTTGTTTGCTTAAAATTGCGTACTCGATTTTTTGAATAAGTTGCAAATAGATTGGCTCCACATCGTGGAATGCCCATTCACTAAAATTCATCTCTTTCTCCTTTTTCACACCAATAAATGATACGGTCTGTAACAGACCAAATCAAATAGATTAGTGTTGCAAGTATGCCGATGGGTATCAGCAGCAAACATATAAAAGCCAAGCTGATACCCAATACTGCATACCGAAAATAAATCTTTATTTTTTTAATTCTGCACATCTTTAACTGTTAATTCGAGGTTTCCGTTGAAATCATCACCTCTCAGCACAATATAGTTATCTCCTGAGCTGAGAGTAAATTTGTAAGTGTCGTCTGCGCTTTCTTCGCAAATGATATGTTCTTCTCCAGAACTCAGCCAATAGAGAGTGGCTTCTCCAGATGTAATTGTCAACGAATAAGTTGCTTCCAGATTGCTTCCATTGTCCCTCTCTAAAGCAGTGCCACCGAAAATAAACTCCTCGCCGTTAAAGCCGTCATACGAAGCTGTGTAACTACCTGTGTATTGGTCAATGTCATTTTCCCTTTCACCTTGAAGATTTTTATCTTTCGTAACGGCGTGTTTACTGAATGATTCCAACCAATTATTAAATCCGTTCACCAGATTGTCTTTCAGATTTCCTTCATCGTGATTAGAGCTACAACCTGCAAAACAAAGCACCATACAAAGTGCCAAAGATACAGCGACAAGCGATTTTATTTTTTTCACTTGAAATCCCTCCCATTAAGAAAACTTGGTAACTGCCATCAGAATAAAGGCACAGACACCAAATATGGCATAAAGGCTATTTACTACCAAATCAACTTTCATCAAATTGTTCTGCACTTTTGCTTTTGCATAAGAAACAATGGTAAAAATCCCGCTGAAAATCATAAATGCGGCATAGCAGGAAATCATTATTTCTGCAACAGGCGACTCTAAAGCCCAATCGAAAGTTCGCAAAGGTAAAATAGTCCACGGAACAAAAAGCATAATGGTACTGATAGCGGTCAAAATCTTGTTTTTCATAATAGTTTTATCTCCTTTCTGCCTGCCCAAAACGGAAGCAGGAAATGCACAAACAAACAATAGTGATGGCGATTGCTACGGGTATCCACGGGAAAAACTCTACCTGTGAAGTTGTGAGGTTTGTTGCAAGTTTTCCGTATTCTGAAGTAATAACGAAAAACGGATACGACATTGGGTACGCAAACCACGCTTTTGTGTTAATCATCAGAACTGACGGCACAATGGAAGCTAATCCGATGCCGATGGAAAAAATCGGAGTTTGAATACATACTGCAAGCAACCAGAAAAACGCCAACATTGGTATGGTTGAAACGGCTATAAAACCAACCTCTTTAAAAACGAATAGCGGGGACAAAATAAAATTGTAATCCTGCGTTCCTGTTACGATGGCAGCACTAATGTAGTACATTCCGACCATCATCAAAATCTGCGATGCGGCTAAAGCAAGCAACACGACAAATTTTGCCAAACAAAGTTTTACCGTGCTGATAGGCAAAGCAAGCATTTTTAAGATACCCTTATTTGTTCTTTCTGTTTGGCTTAAAAGAACAGTACCGACTACCATACTTGCAGGAAACATAAACCAAGCCATTCCCATAAAGCCCTGAATGAAAAAATTATTTTCTGGAGAAATCCCCTCGGCTTGCATATTAAAATTCATTTCAGCATTGAGGATTGACGGTATCCAAAGAATAACCGTTGCAACAAACAATATGAGGAATATCTTTGAGCGTTTTATTTTCTTGAATTCAACGCCGACGAGAGATAAAAAACTCATTCAAACGACCTCCTAACCTTTATAAATACAAGCTCTGCAATGCCGATAACAACGATTTCAATAATCGCCGCATAAACATAGTGCATTACCTGTGCCATTTCCGTATTCACAAAGACTTGAAATGGAGTGGCAAAGGGGAAAAGAGAAAGAACGAAGTTATCCGTTGGCAGCATTGTTGCAGTAAACACGCATACAACGCCAATTCCCAGAGATACCCACATATTTTTACAAGCCGATGAAATCAACAAAGATAACAGCACACAAGGTAGCATCAGCAAAAACGAATATCCGAAGCTTTTACCTAATTCCAGCCAAAAATCATTTCCAATTTCAAACCAGTATGAAACGCAAAACGCAATCGAAGCTGCTTCAATGGCAAGTACAACTACGCTCATAATCGAGGTTAAAAGAAATTTCCCAAAGAAAACTGAGCTTTCTCTGGTTGGAAGTGACTTCATTTTCTGCATTGCGTTATCAGCAAACTCTGTATGATACAACAGGCAGCTTCCCGCAACAATAAGCAAAATATTAAGCATAGCCATCATTTGCCAATTTGCTCCCATTAGGATTTGCATCGGGGAGTTTTGCTGTCCGACATACATTTCAGAACGGACTGCCATATTGACAATCGGCACAGCCGCCGCCAAAATACCGCCGCATAAAAATGCGGGGATAAATCCTGTTCGCTTTGCTTTTTTACATTCCAGAGATAGGCTCATTTTGCTGCTCCTCTCTGGCGGTTGTCTGCGTCAATCAAAGCAAGGAATGTATCTTCCAAGTTATCGGTAGGATACCCTTGTGCGGCGGCACCGTTTCTGAGCTGTTCAAGCGTTCCCTCAAACAGCAAACGCCCGTGATTTAAGATGCCGACTGTATCCGCCATCAGCTCAACTTCCGACAGCAGATGTGACGATACAAACACCGTACAATTAAATTTTTCAGGCAGAGAACGGATAAGCGTTCTTATCTCGTGAATGCCCACAGGGTCAAGTCCATTGGTCGGCTCGTCCAAAATCAAAATCGGCGGTTGACCGATTAAAGCGCTTGCAAGTCCTAACCTCTGCTTCATTCCGAGGGAATATTTTTTTGCAAGACGCTTTTTGAACTGCGTAAGCCCCACAATTTCAAGCGCTTCGGAAACGGCAGACTTTGGCAGTCCTAATATCTTACGGATAATTTCCAAGTTTTCTTCACCGCTTAAATTTCCGTAAAAAGCAGGGGCTTCAATGAATGAGCCAACTTCTTTCAAAATTTCTACTCTTGCTTCAGGGTACTTTTTTCCATCAATGGTAAATGAGCCGCTTGTGGGTTTTGTGAGTCCCAAAAACATTTTCATTGTAGTGGATTTTCCCGCACCATTCGGGCCGAGGAAGCCATATACAGCTCCTTTTGGAATATGCAGATTGACATTTGACACGGCTGTAAAATCAGCGTATGATTTTGTCAAGTTTTGAGTTTCAATGATATTCATAGTTTTTTTGCTCCTTTCTCATCATTGCAAGTTTATTCTAACTTGCCGACCTTGTGATAACCTTCTCCCCACCTTACATTTACCTTACTTTTCATTCGCACATTATAAAAAGACATATTTATATGCTATAATAAAAAGCACAAAGGGGGTGTAAAAATGGATTTTGACTTTTTAAAGCAAAAACGCATTTTGCTCGTCGATGATGAGCAGGAGCTTTTAGATATGGTTTCCTCTATCTTTGCAGACGAAGGGTTTTGCGACCTCAAAACAGCCAAAACGGTTAAAGAAGCGCTTAATATAGCGGAAGCGTTTCAGCCAGAGCTTGCAATTCTTGATGTAATGTTGCCTGACGGTAATGGTTTTGACCTTATGGAACAATTAAAAAGTAAGTCCGATTACCCTGTTCTGTTTTTGACAGCTCGTGGCGAGGACGATGACAAATTTCGTGGATTTGGACTTGGGGCTGACGATTATATTGTGAAACCATTTTTACCAAAGGAGCTTATCTATCGTGTAAACGCCATTCTCCGCAGAAGCTATAAAGGCGAAAGTCCGATTGTTAAGTTGTCGGGCAGCGAAATAGATTTTGACCGTGCTGAAGTGATTAAAAAAGGAGAGCATATTGCTCTCACAGCAAAAGAACACGATATACTTGCCGCATTATATCGAAATGCAGGACGAATTGTTACGATTGATGCTTTATGTGAAGCTGCTTGGGGCGACAATCCATATGGGTATGAAAATTCTCTAATGGCGCATATTCGCCGCATTCGTGAAAAAATTGAAATCAACCCTTCGCAGCCTGTTTCTCTGATAACGATTAAGGGATTGGGATATAAGCTCATCGTGGGAGATAAATAATATGAAAAGCGTACCAAAGTTAATTAAACGCTTTGTTGGCATTTTGATGTTAAGCTCTCTTGTTATTCTTTTTATGAATTTTATTATTTTAGCCATCATAGCTGCCACACAAGCGCCGAACGGCTCTCCGTGGAAAACGGCGGAGCAAGCCGCAGAAAGTATAAATAAAACAGAACAAGGCTATGTGATGCCCGATACAATGATTGAGGAACTGAATGCTCAAAATGTATGGGCTGTTTATATTGATAACGCAACGGGAGAATGCGTCTGGCGTTCGGACAATCTTCCCGATACCGTTCCTTTGGAATATACAGTTTCCGATATAGCTAATCTTACCCGTGGATATATTGACGGATACCCGACTTTTACGGGAGAAGGCGAAAACGGGCTGATGGTTCTTGGCTATCCCAAAGATAGCTACTGGAAGCATATGTGGCCGAGTTGGGATTATCAATTTATTGCCAACTTGCCCAAAACCGTCCTTATCGTTTTAGCTATAAATATTTTTATTGTTTTTCTCATTTATATGGCAGCAAACACCAAACTACTGAAATCTATTAAACCAATTACGGACGGTATTCAAGCATTGCACACAGGACAGCCGATTGTGCTTAAGGAAAAAGGTGTACTCTCAGAAATAGCTGCGAACATCAATCGAACTTCCGAAGTATTGCAAAGTCAAAATTATCAGCTCAGGAAAAAAGAAACAGCAAGAGCAAATTGGATTGCAGGAGTATCGCACGACATACGCACACCTCTTTCAATGGTTATGGGTTATGCAAGCCAGTTGGAAAGCAACAAACAGTTGCCAGAAGATGAACGAAAAAAGGCTGCGGTTATCGTTAAGCAGAGTCAGCGAATGAAAAATCTCATAAACGACCTTAACCTTGCTTCAAAGTTGGAATATAATATGCAGCCAACACATATTGAGCAGGTGAATGTTATTTCTGCCGTTCGGCAAGTGGTTGTAGATTTCATCAATTTGGATATTGGCGGTAAATATCCCATTGAATGGCTCACCGACAGCGACTTAAATACCCTTATCATAAATGCCGATAAAGATTTGATAAAAAGAGCTGTCAGCAATTTGATACAAAACAGCATTAACCATAATGAAAACGGTTGTACTATTTATGTTGCTGTCAAGGAAGAATACAGTAAAATCTGTAAAATAGTTGTTTCAGATAATGGCGTTGGAGCTACGGACGAACAAATCGACAAACTAAACAATTCGCCTCACTATATGGTCTGTGATGAAAACACATCAGAACAACGCCACGGCTTAGGCTTGCTGATTGTGAAACAAATTGCTGCTGCTCACAAAGGTACAGTAGAAATAAGGCACAGCGAATACGGTGGGCTTGAAGTTGAAATATGCTTACCCTTATAATTAATCCGAAGTTAAATTAACCATATAAAGAGCCGATGACTGTGATTGCTCACAAATTCATCGGCTCTGCGTCTGTGCGTCTGGCTCTTTGATGACGGTTATATGTAGTTCCTTTGCATTTATCAAAGTTTCCTGTTTACATTTCGGGCAGTAGAGAGGATAGTTCTTCAACAATGTATCCTCTCTAAGTCTGTCACGAGTTTTGCTGCCACAAACAGGGCATAATATCCATTTATTTTTCGGCATCTTTTCTTCCTAATACGATATTGTGTAATCTTATATCGGTTATAAATTTCTTCCTTCTGGGGTCACCTTCTGCACGATAAATCATTAAATTTGACAAATCAAATATAGAACTCCATACTGTTTCAAAGTCTGGCTCATCATCGTATTGACACATAAAACCATATTCACCTTTTAGCAGTTTTTGAGTTTCAACAACAGGGTCAGCGTTTTTTACATTTTTAATGCAATTATCCATAACAACAGAGTATCTTGTATAAGAATGATAATCATCCCCTTTAGCAAAGTCATAAGGCTTAAGTTCGTCCGAAATAAAACTATTAACCGTACATACCAAGTAACCATCGTCAACGCTTTTTGCTTCACGGATTTTCTTTATATTCGGTGTGCATTCAACTACCACCATTTTACCGCTTTTGTCTGCAATCAAAATATTATAATTTGACGCAATAGGTAACTGCATTAAAAGATTAAGTGCCTGCTCTGTGGTATTTGCTTTTTCAAGCAAATACCTAACCGTAAAACAAGAGTTAAAACCTGCTTTAATTTTTCCAAGTTCAGTCAGAACAAAAGTCATAGCAACAGCTAAACCGTGTTCGTTCAAACCTTCTTCACCATTGATAAAAGAAGAAGTTGTTAAATTAAATCTATTCCCGTTTTCTGGAGCATAAATTTCGCTGCTGCTACCATTTTTTAAATATGGTGGCAAATCATTATTTCTGCCATATATTACTCTATTGTCTTTAGAATATGCGAATGCCGTACACCCTCTAATTTCAACAGGAACATTTTCCTCCAAGTTGTACATACAGCACCCCATACACAGCATCCAAGAAACAAACTCAATGTAATCTACACCTATTGTTTCACTTAAACCTCGGATTTCCTCACATACCTCTGGAAAGAATTTATTTAATATTTTTTCGCTTTCCTTACCGTGTTTCATCTGAAACTCATCTAAATGCAGCGGAAAGGTTATGCCGCCTTTTTTGAATATATTTCCTCTCTTAACCCCCATCTGATAGTGATTACCTTTTAGTCTTAAATGATACATTTTTTAACTCTCCTTTGTCTTTTTTATTGCAATCCAAACTTCAGAATGCCCTTTGGTTGGTCGCCCTTCGGAAATAGGATATATCTCAATGTCTGGAAGTCCAGCGTATTCATATCCAGAAAACGGAAGAAACTCTGTTAAGAAGCGATGAAATACACTTTGTACATCTTCTTTGAATAAACCATCGTTCTCAAATACTACCCACATAGCTTCTGGAATAACAAACTCTGTTATGTCATCAAATATAGGAACATCACTTGCAACTGCTATATAATAGTAAATATCTTGTGGGTTTGTATAAACACTTACTCCCATTATTCCAGTTGGCTTTCCATTGGATAATTTCGAAAGTTTAGAAATCTGATTATTGTCTAATGCCTGTTCCCAAAACATTGGGACAATACGCATATTTTCTTCTAAATCTTCCGTTAAAGGTGTCTTAATTCCCACAATACGGATATTCTCTTTTTTCTCAATGTGATACGACATTTCTTCTCCTCCTGTTACTTTAATTGAAAATTTGATTGGTGGATATGCACTTAGTGTGCAGCCCATATTTTTAGCCAACATAGGTGTTATTCCGTGAACATTTTGAAATGCACGATTAAATGAAGTAGGAGAAGAGTACCCGTATTTCAAAGCAATATCAATTACTTTACTTTCTGTTCTTTGAAGTTCAAATGCTGCCTGCGTCATTTTACGACGGCGCACATACTCAGATAGCGTAATCCCAGAAATATACGAAAAAATACGCTGAAAATAATATGGTGAACAACACGCAATACGGGCTGCTTCCTCATAAGATAAATCTTTGTCTAAATTTGTTTCTATATAATCAATGGCTGCACTGATTTTTCTCAACCATTCCATTAACTCGCCCTCCCTTTATGTTATAGTAATCTGTTTCTATTGGTATTTCCTCTCTTTTTCTGCTCACTTTTGTAAACTTGTATATAGTGTATCTGAATAAAAAATATGTTTCAATCTTCAAATTACAATATTTAATATGAATTTTTGCTTCTGTTTATAAGAAGTGAAATATCTTATAGTCGGCATTTTCACATCGTTTAACAAGAAGCCACAAATCCATACAATATAATAAGATAATTATATTGGTACAAGGTGGTGAGCTTATGGACGAGAGAAACAACGATTTTGATTTCGATTTTATGCCGATAGGACAGGCGATTAAGAAAGCCCGTGAAGCAAGAGGAATGACGAGAGAGCAGCTTTCTGGGATAATCGGCTATGCCCCCAGACACATTCAATCTATCGAAAACGAGGGAAAATATCCAAGCATCGAGCTGTTTATTCAGCTTATTACAATGTTCGATGTTTCGGTTGATGAGTATATATTTCCTAACAAAGAAGTCAAAAAGAGTTCCGTCCGCAGACGCTTAGACGCACAGCTCGACAATTTAGATGATAAAGAACTATCAGTTATAGAAGCAACTGTAAACGGACTATGTAAAGCAAAAGAGCCAGAGGAATAAAATCCTCTGGTTTTCTTTTGCCCATTTTTAATAAGCAGGGATACCGTAGCCGTAGATAACGCTGCTGCCGATAGAGTAGCTGTTCTGTCGGCAAGCATCACCTGAGTTACCTTCAACGGTATAGACCGTTCCGTTCTCCACACGCTCTACAATACCCACATGGTCTGTAAGACCGTCACCTTCCCAATCGAAGAAGATAATGTGTCCTGCTTCTGGCGTAAAGCTGCCGTCCTGCCATTGTCCTCTTTCCTTAAACCACTCAGAGCCTTGTATGCAGCCTGCAAACTTCGGGATAATCCCGTTCTCGATATAGCCGCATTCGTTCGCACACCACGAAACAAAGCAAGCGCACCATTCCACACGAGAGTTGAAGCCATACCACGACCAATAGGGTTGACCGCCTGTATTGCCGACCTGAGACAGAGCCACGGTCACGATTTCGCCGTCGCCTACGGATATGCCGTAAAGCACCTGCGACCATAGCGAATTGTTTTCATCGGCAAGTAATTCGGACAACATCTGCCGCTGCTCGTCATCAAAACCGTATTGGTCTGCCATTTCTTCGGCGGTTTTGTGACTGACTGTAATATACAGGTAAGTCCGTGTTTGGGTAGTTTCGGTCTGAACAATATTTCCGTGACCGTCATCTGTTTCGGTTATCACGGTTTCGGTCTTGCTTTCCGTTCTGGAGCTTATTTCGTTCATTTCCCAGAATATGTCCGTCAGAAGCTGCTTTTTATTATCGTCCATTGTCGCTACTTCCTGCGGATTATCTGGGTCGGTAGTAGTCTTGACCGAGTAAACCGCAAGCACCTCTTTCCAGACGGCACGGCTTCCCGACATTTCCAAAACATCATAAGCCGTATCGCTTTTGATTTCATCAAGGCGGGTGTCATATTCGGTATTGATTTCTCTAACCACGGTCTGCATTGTCATTCCGTTTCCTGAGTCCTCGCCCGAAAAGAAAATACCAAATACCGAGCTTACGAGCAGACCGATAAGGCAAATAACCAAAATGACAACAACCGCAACCCAACCGCCCGCCGCAATCGCCGCAATTAACGCTTTTGTTCCTGCAATAATCGCCTTAACTGCCGCAATCGTAGCTTTGACCGCCGCTTTCACGGCAAAAATCGTAGCCTTCGCCGTGGCTCTTGCTGCCTGTGCAGCTCTCTGAGCCGCTTTTACGGAAGCCTTCGCCGCCGCCTGTGTTGCTTTGGCGGTATGCTCGGCAGTTTTTATCGCTGCCTTTGAGGTTGCCTGTGCGGTTTTTACGGATTTTTGCGTAGTCTTTACCGTACCTTTGGCGGCTGTTTTAATCGTCTTTTTACCGCTTCGGGCAGTCTGCTTTATGTTTTTTTCCGTTTGCTGTGCGCCTTTGACCGCCTTATCTGCGGAACGGCTTACGGTACTGCGATAGGTCTGCACGCTGTTTCCAGACATACGCTGCTCGGCGGCTTTGGCGGCTCGCTTTTGCTTAAACTCAGATATTTTATCCTTTGCCTTAACCACATTGTCCTTTGTGGTTTTTACTCCTTTTTGACCTTGCTTGTTGAACTGATGAACGCCCTCGTCCGTGATGCGCTCCGAAGCTGCTGAAACTTTATCGGCGGCATATTCGGTGGCGGAGTTTTCATCGGCGTAATAGCCTTGTTCAGCCTTACTTTTTATCTTGGAATAAGCAGACTTCATACGCTCAGAAGCTACCGCAGCCTTGTCAATGGTCTTAATCGTTCCTTTGACTGCATCTCTGGTCTTTATATCAGCCATAGATAACCTCCTTTCCAAGAATACAGAGTATTCTTTAAGATTTTGCGGTCAAAATCAAGCTGTCTTTTTTGCGACCACCACAAGCCTGCCGTTCTGCGCTGAGTATTCGCAGGTAGAGAGCGTAATGAGCCTGTCGCCGTATTTTGCATTTACGCCTGTTTCGTATAATGCAAGCTCTTTGCATTTTTGAATATAGGCGTTGAACTCGTCCTCGCTTTCCGCATCGACAAAATCATAGTAGCGGAAGCCCTGAGAGCTGTACGCCACGGTCTTAAAAACAGCGATAATTTCATATTCGCCACGCTGCGTAAGGGTATCAAACTGAATGGTCTTGTGTTCCTCATAGAAGCTCTGGGACTTGTAATTCTCCAAAGCCCCGAACATTTTGCCGCCCTTAATGTGATGACCGTAAATAACAAGGTTATCGCTGCTCGTAAGGTCGCAGTTTTCCTGAATATAAGGTGTACCCAAGTCGCTGTATTCCTTTTCAAAATTGCGCTTCAAATAGTAGTTAGGCTCATTCGGTGTCTGCATCACGGGATAATTGAGGGTCGTGCCGGCTATGGAAAGCCAGCCGACCATATCCGTGTTTTTCAAATACAGTTCGCCGTATTCCGTGAGGATATTTTCTTCCTCTGTCAAGGGAACTTCTGGGGCGTTGCCGTCCTCTGCCTGTGCCTGCTCTACAATTTCGGCAATATTCTCAAAGGCTTCGGTCTGTTCGGCTTCGTCGGCATAATGGTCGTAAATGTGATAGCCGCAAAAAGCCGCCGTACCTAAAAGGCACACGGCGGCAATCAGACAAATATACTTTTTCATTTTCATACGGTTACACCTCTCCAAACTTGGTAGTCATCAGCTTGTAAAGCTCGGTATTGCGTGGGAACTTGTTGACGAACGGAACAAGGGAGCTGCCGACTTTGAGCAAGCCCTGACCTGCACCGACATTCGTGATATAACTCATCTGAAGGTCGGAGATATTAAGCAATTTGGCAAGCTCAATCCTATCGGTAGACGCTTGATTTAACATAATGATAAATTCACTATTGGCAAGCATCGTCCTCGCCGTATGGCTCTGCAAAAGGTCGTCCACATTCTGCGTAATACCCGTACAGTACGCACCGTACTTACGCACACGCTTCCAGAGAGTAAAGAGGAAGTTTGCCGAGTATTCGTGTTGGAACAGCAAATAGATTTCGTCAATGAAAATGAATGTGTTTCTGCCTTTTGCTCTGTTCTGGGTAATACGGTTTAAGATACTGTCGAGAACGACAAGCATACCGATGGGCTGTAACTGCTTGCCTAAATCCAGAATGTCATAACAGATAAGGCGGCTGTGCGTATCCACATTGGTATGCTTTGCAAAGGTATTCAGAGAGCCGTCCGTAAACAGCTCGATAGCAAGGGCGATTTCTTTCGCTTCTGGCTCGTCCTGCTTTAACAGTTCCTCACGGAAGTCCTGCAAGGTGGGCGGTACTCCCTGATAATTGCCTTGCTGATAGTGGCGGTACACGCTTGCCGTACAACGGTCAATAATCGACTTTTGTTTTGCACCCAGACTTGCGCCACCGATGAGCTGCTCGCACAAAGATAAAATAAACTCCGATTTCAAAATGACGGGGTTTGCACCGTCACCGTAATCGGAGTTCATATCCATAGCGTTGATATGGTTTTCGCTCGTTGCCGAGATGTGAATGACCTCACCCTGCATAGCCTTTACAAGCGGCGAATATTCTCGCTCAGGGTCAATGATAATGACATCGGCATTAGGGTCTGTGAGAATAATATTTGTCATTTCTTCTTTCGCCGTAAAGGATTTTCCTGCTCCAGACACACCGAGAATAAAAGAGTTGCCGTTGAGCAAATAGCGGCGGTTAGCGATAATCATATTTTTGCTGATAACATTTTGACCGTAGTAAACGCCGTTTTCGTGATGAATTTCCTGTACTCTGAAAGGAATAAATACCGCAAGACTTTCCGTTGTAAGAGTACGCATTGCATTGATTTTGCGAACACCAAACGGCAAGGCGGTATTCAGTCCGTCCATCTGCTGATATTTCAGCACCGCAAACTGACACAGGTGCTTTCTGGCAGTTGTGAGCAAGGCTTCGGTGTCATTGTCAAGCTGTTCCTTTGTTTCAGCCGTATGCACCATTGTCAAAACCGCAAACATCATTCTTTGGTCACGGGTTGTCAAATCGTCCAAGAACTCCTTGCTTTCTTTGCGCTGCTGTTCAAGGTCGTAAGGAATGACCGCCGAAAAATTGTTGTTCTGATTTTGTTTACGCTGCCAATTCGTGATATTGGTTTCCACACCGAGCAGTCTGTTTTCGACCTCACGCACGGCTTCGTCTGTGGGTACGGGGATAATGTCAACGGACATCATCATATTGCGGTTAAGCTCGCAAAGCTCCGCCACCATACTGTCCTTAATATATGCTGCATATTCACGCAGGAAAATCACACGCCCATATCTATCGCCAATGCGGAAATAGTCTTTTTCAAACTCAAAAGTATCGGGACAAATGAAATCCTTAAAATCGTGACCTTTACGCATTGTCTGCTTCAGGTCAAAATGGAACGCCGTTTCCTCGCCTGTGCGGTAGAAGTCGTGGAAGATACGGAGTTTTTCTTCCGCTTCAAGCTCCACGCATTTTGAGCCGAGCCGTGCGAAATGGGAAATCAAATCAGCTCCCACACGGGCAAAATAGTTCCTTGCTTCCTCGATATTCTTTTTGCAGACGGAAACCGTTACATATTTATCCTGTACGATAGAATTAGCCCCCGTTACTTTATCAAGCAGCATCTTGTTGTATTCTTTACGGTAATTATCCAATCCGTCCTCTGCCATAGGAATTAAAATGGTCTGTTCAAAGTCCGTTTTATTAAGGCGGCGGTTGTTGACCGTAATTTTTGTGGTCGCTCCGCTGTCGAGAGCGTTTAACAGCTCTGAGTATTCAAGAAACATCGCCTCTTTGTCCTCACGGCTTGCCACGGAATAGTTTATATCCTCAAACTTAAAGGTCTTTGCGTATTTGTTGTTGCCGACAAGAAAAATGCCGTCCTCCCAGATAGTCTTAATCGGAATAATCGCCTGTACCGATTTGGGAATGACAAACTTTTCCTTATCTTGCTTAAACAGAGTTTTAAGAGTTTTCAGCATTCTTTACCTCCTTGCTGCGCTTTGCTTTTTTGATTTTTTCGCCACGGGACAAATGCCTTTTTCGTGGTTTTGAATTGTGGTTTTCAGCGTTTCATAGTAGAGATTGTCGGGATTAAACATCAGCTTTTTCGGCATCAAAAACTCCGACTTAATCCACGCCCATACAAATTGCTCTGCGGTCATACCGTTGTACTTAACAAAGCCCATTACCGCAAAGGGAGCAGCACCGAGAATGCACACCCAACTGAGGGTTTCTGTCCCGAAGTACGGGCGGAGAATAAAATACAGCCCTACCGCCACACCGCAGGCAAGTAAAGAAAAAATGAACTGTCTGAGCGATAGTCCAAAAAACATACTCTCCGTGTAATTACGGATTTCCTTGTTTATCTTGACTTCCAAAAGTTACACCTCCTTATAAGCCCATCATTTCTCTTACAACACGGTCTGCCATTTTGACCGCACCGACCAAGACGAGCATATTAAATACCAGCTCACCGATATAGCTCCACACCATAGATACCGCCGCAGCGTTCGGGTCAACAGCAGGGGGCGAAGCCGCAAAGAGTGAGAAGATGATACAGGCAAGCACAATGATTGCACCCTCCAGACAGACGGCGGCATAAGACTTGATAAAGCTCTTGCCGACACTCTGGCTCGGCTCTCCCGCAAAAGTGGAAAGAGGAACGGGAGCGATTGCGGTATAGAGATACAGGCGGAAAAATCTTCCGTACACCGACATAATCATAATGAATGACAATATCGTGATGAAAAGCCCACCGATGAGCGTAACAGCCCACAATGGAATACTCTCAAAAAAGCCGCAGTCCTCAACAGCCGTAACAATCTCCTGCGGCAATACCGTCTGTGCAGCCGAGCCGAAACCTGCGGCGTTCATAATGGTTGATATTAAACCCTGCACAATGTTGAACAGAGCCATCATCAGTTCCAAACCATAGGTCACAACACCTTTTGCAAGGGCAAAGCGAATAAACAGCTTCAGAGCGTGTTCGGGCTTTTTAACCTCGGCAAAGCTGCCGCAGGTTTTCATTACACCGATTACAAAAAACAGCACGAGCAAGGCAAGTCCGATAGCCTGTACTGCGCCGTGAATATCTACAATGACATTCCAAATCGACCCGCCTTTGAACTGTTCTGGAGATTGGGTAATGAGCTGCCATATTTCCGATAGCTTATCGTTCCAAGTCTTGAGTGCGTTCTCCAAGTTTTGCACAATCCAATTATCCGACATTTGACCACCTCCTTAGATAATTGGATAACGGGAGTAAATCCGCAAAGCGGATCTGCTCCCGTTATCTTGTCTTGTGTCAGTTCCTCATCAGCCTGTAATGAGGGTAAGGATTTCTTTTGCAAAAGTAATGACAACGCCGCCTGCAAGGGTCAAGAAGCCGTTAGCTCTCTGGGACGGGTCGTGGGATTTAAGGGACAGACCAATCTGCACAATACCAAAGCCAAGCAAAATCATACCGACGGCACGAATTAGACCGAAAATAAAGTCGGACAGATTATTGACTACGGTAAGAGGGTCGCTTGCTGCAAAGGCGGTCACAGATGTGCCGACTACCAAAGCCGTTGCCATAACTGCCACACAGTAAAAGCGGAAGCCCTTTTTTACCTTGCCAGACATCGGCAGCTTTACGGTTTCCTTGCTTTCGTTTTTCTTAAAAAGTTTCATAAATAAAAATCCTCCTTTAGATATTAAAGATTTCTTCCAAGTCCTCATTGGAGAGAAGTTCATAGGAAGTGCTGACAGCTTTTACGCTTACGGCGTTCTTCGGAATATCGCTGTCAAACACAAGGGTTGCGACAGCCTGTGTCGGCTCACCGTGGATATACGGCGGTTTACCTCCGTCGGTTGTCAACCTTACATTGGGGTGCTTCATAATGTCGTACTTAAAGTCCATTACAGGGCGTTCCCCACGAACGAAAAGAAGTGCGTAGCGGTTATCAAGCATACGCACTTCATCGGGCGTCATCAGTTCACGCCCAGATATTTGATAGTTGGTTGAGTAGCTGCCGCTTCGACCCTCGCTCTTTCCGTAAGTGTTTGTATCAATCGTTTCCTTGCCTAAAAGCTCCGACACATATTTGTGGGTGCTTTGTTCGTTGCCGCCCAAATACAGAAAAGTATCGCAGTTGCCGACAATGCTTTCCCATTGCTTTTCAAAAAGAGCTTTGAGCTGCGCCAGATTTTGCAGGATAATACTGACCGACACGCCTCTGGAACGCATAACGCTCAAAATCTTATCGAAATCATCAGGCAGGCTCACATTGGCAAATTCGTCCATTATGAAATGGCAATGCACAGGCAGGCTTCCTCCGTATTTGTGGTCTGCCAGATAGAAAAGCTGCTGAAATAACTGCGTATAAAGGATACTCACCAGAAAATTAAAGCTCGTGTCGTTATCGGGAATGAGAGCGAACAGAGCAACTTTCTTTTCGCCCAAAGAGGGCAGGTCAAGCTCATCGGTGGCGGTAAGCCCCGCAAGGCTTTCAAGGTTGAACTTTTCAAGCCTTGCGGCAAGGGTAATCTGGATACTCTTTAAGGTCTTAGCCGAGCCTGAGTGATAGTCCCTGTAATACTTCAGGGCAATATGCTCTGGGTTTACCATTTCCAGACGGTCAAACAGTTCGTCCAGAGGGCTTACATAGCTGTCATCGTCCTCACGGACTTCACCCGCACGAAGCAGCTCCATTACCATCGGGAAGTTTTGCTCATCGGGCGGTGCTTCATATTTCAGATAGAACACCAACGCCAACAGAAGCATACTTGCCGCCGTATCCCAGAATGGGTCTTGAGACTGTGAGCCTTTCGGAGTGGTCGCCTTGAACAGATTGGTCACAAGCCTTTGCACATCATTGTCATTCCGCAGATAAACAAAGGGATTGTAACAATGGCTGCGGTGCATATTGATAAGGTCAAGGACACGCACCTCATAGCCTTTCTTTTCAAGCAGTCCGCCCACATCTCGCACGATTTCGCCTTTCGGGTCTAAAATTACCATTGAGGTGTTGCATTGCATTGCGTTCGGCTTACAAAAAAACCTCGTCTTTCCTGCTCCAGAGCCGCCGCACACAAGGATATTCAGATTTCGGCGGTGCTTTTTCCCGTCTAAGCCTATGCGGACATTCTGGGTGAGCAGCTTATTTGCGGACGGGTCTTTATCACGGTATTTCTTGTTCAAAGTCCCCGCATCGCCCCATTTAGCCGAGCCGTGTTCCTCACGCCTGCGGTAGTTCCTGCGTGTAGAGAAATAAATGCCGATACCCATAGCGTAGGCAAGCAAAAAAATAAGGACAGTCTTTACGCTGTCCTCACACACCGTTATTTGAAACGGATTGCCCATTGTCACAGGCAGACCTCGGATTATTTCAACTAAACCTCCACCCACATAGGGTGCTGTCATCAAGGCAAGCCATATAACAGGAACAATACCGCAGACAGAAAGGATTAAGCCCGTTTTTTTGTCATCGTTCCTCATTGCACCTGCACGGAACAACCTTGACCTTTCTGGTCGGTGCGTTGGCTACCTTGTCAATCAGCTCATCAACAGGCTCGGTGGGGCGTTCCTCCTGTATCTGCCGATTTCTCAGGTTGTTGAGCGCATTGATAACGATATTTTTATCGTACTTATCAAGTGCGATATGGTATCGTTCTTCTTTCATAAGCTGCACCTCCGATTAGCGTTCCTGCTCTTTATTCCTTGCAGGCTTGTTTTTCTCCATACTCTTATACATATCATTCTGGATTTCACCCAGAACATCACGCATTGTACCAAGTTCTCCCTTAAATACCTGCGTATCCATTCCGTCATACTCTCTGGGCAGTCTGGAAAAATCAAAGCCTTTGGTATCCACTCCGTAACGGGAGCTTACCATATAGGCAACGCAAAAGGATTTGAAATCGGAAGTATCACGGCTCTCATTGTACTTAAAGTCATAAACCGCCGCAGATACTTCCTTTGCCATACTGATAAACAGCACTTCCTCAGAGAGTCCCTTTTTGACAAAGATAGTCTGCTGAGAGCTGTCATAGTAGGCAGGCAGTTCCAAGTCATCAACAGGAACGCAAGGCACGGGGCTTGCGTCAATCAAAGCCGATACAAGCTCACGCATAGATTTCTGCTCCTGCGGCTGCATTCTTTCTTTTGCCGATGTTTCGGAAATGTCATATACCACTTTGGCGTTATAGGAAATACCTTTTGTACCGTCATCACGGGTATATTCCTTGCTCGGCTCAAGGATAACAACTTTCTGTGCGTCCTTGTTCACATAGACACGGCTCTGCTTCCAAGTGTTGTAGTCTTTAAGCTGTGTCGCTTCGGGCATCTGTGCCGATACCAAAATAGCGTTTGCAACCGAGTAACGGTCAAAACGCCCCTGCACATCAAGATACTGACGGAAGCTGTCGCCGCTTATCATCATTTCAGCGCAGGTGTTGTCAATCAGCTCATAGGCTTCTTTGCGCTGCGCCTGTTTCTGGGCTGCCCATTCCGCTTTATCAAACGGTTTGCTGCTGCCGTTAAACACATCATAAATGCTCATACTGTTTTACCTCGTTTCTTTAGATTTGGGTTTCTTTTTCTTTCTCTGGGGCTGCTTATGCTCGGTCTTGCCTGCGGGCTGCTTCTTCACCCTGTCAGAAGCAGAGCTTTTTTCCAAAGCAGAAGAAGTATCCGCTTCCTGTTCCTTTCGGCTCTCCTTGATTTTCCGCAGTTCCTCTCTGACAGACGGTTTTTCTTCCTTAGTCATAGTAGCCCCCTCTGCGGACTTCTTTGGCTGCTCTGAGATAGGCTCGGACTGAGGGGATTTTTCGGTCTTTGCCAATGAGGGGTTTTGAGCATTTTCCTCCTTTTGGATAGGCTTACCCATAAGCTCATCGAGCAGCTTGTCTTTCTCGGCTTTTTCCTGTACGCCGATGTCGGGCTCTGGCTGACCTGTTTTTTCATCTTTGGATTTCTCGGTTTCTGTCACAATAGAAGCGGTGGTTTCCGACGCCAATTTGAAGCGTTCCGCAATACGGCTGATTTTCGATGCGTCCTCCGCACGGGCAATCACATCGACCTCCGCATTGGGGTCTTTGTTTCCTCTGTCCGCAAGGACGCAGTAAAGTACGCCGTACTTTTTAGCTTCCTGCGTAAACTTTTTCAGGTCGCCGTTCTTTACGGTAAAGACTTTCAGTTCCTTGCCAGAACGGAGCATATTGGTAAGCCTTGCTTTGCCCTTTGTTTTCTTTTCCTCTTTCAGAATGGAATAGAGGAGAACGGCGATGTTCTTCGCACCTGCGCCTGTGATTTTGGCTGCGACCTCAAATCCTTCCAAGCTCATTCGGACGATTTGTTCTGCCGCTTCGCCGCTTGTATTCATTCGTCATCAGCTCCTTTCGTTGTTGTTCTTCATCTGCCCGTATGGTGGATAACTTTTCTTTGAGAGCAGCGTTACGGGCTTCGATACTCTCGCACAGCTTGACCTCCTTTCGTATAACGCTCAGGCGTTTGGATAAATCGGAAAGCTGTGACCGTATTGCTTCCTTTTCTTCGCCGCCTGTTTTGCGGGAGATAGAATAAAGTTCCTTACGCTTTTGAAGCAGGTCGGTTTTTTCCGTTTCCAAAGAGCCTTTATATGACAAGAGCTGCTCTACCGTATCAATGCGATTACGGCATAGCAGCCTTGTTTCCTGTGTGATAGCTTCCATTTTCATTAAGTCGTCTTTCAAAAGATAATGAAGCCTTGCGTAATTCTGTTTTTTATTTTTAGGCAGGATACCGAGCTTGTAACAGTAGTGCAGATACAGCCCCCGCAATCCACCGATTTTTTTAGCCCCCGTTAGAGAGCCTTTGACACGGAATACCTTGACCGTCCTTTGCGGCTCGGTAAATCTGGAGAACTTTACGGCGTAGGAGTTTTCTGTGATACGCTCCATAATCCTCTCGTTGGTATATTCTTCTCCGAGCTTATACAGCCGCTTCGGGCGTTTCCACCCCTTACCGATGACCGTCCAATATTTGCGGTTTGGGTCAAAGCTCACACGGTATCCCATTTCAGCCATAATGCGGTCAAAGTCTTTCAGCGTGAATGACTTGCTGATAGCTTCGTCCACCGCCTGCCGTGTAACATTATCCCTCGTGGGCATACCGTTTTTCTCAGCCTGATACAAAGCGTATGGCTTTTTCCTTCCGCTTGGGTGTTCAATGACGGACAGGGCATATTCACGGCAAAGCTCATCGGAACGCTGTCGTAAAAGCCGCAGGTTTGCTTTGTTGTCGTGGTAATGCTTGCCGTCCGTAAAGGATACGGAGTTTACGACAAAGTGGTTATGCAGACAGTCGGTATTTAGGTGAGTGGCAACGATAACCTGAAATCTGTCGCCCCACATCTTTTGGGCAAGTTTTACACCGACCTCGTGCGCCTGCTCTGGCGTAACCTCACCGTGCTTAAAGCTCTGGAAACCGTGATAGCAGACAATCTCGCTTTCATCGTTCCATTGCGCTTTTGCAATCATCATTTCATCTCTGGCGGTGGTCGGGTCGCAGTTTACGCCTGTGACAAAATAACGCTGCTCGGTCTTATCCTTGTTGGTGGCATATTCCATTACATCGACCATAGCCTGCAAATCCGCTTCGGTGTATTTGGGGTTAGCTGTCTTTTCAGGATTTTCCGCATAATCTATGGGGTGGTCGAGCCTGCCACGCACATCCCATATTTCACAGACTGCCATTACGGTGCTTTTCTTGGAAGCAGATATTTTTTTCGGACAGCGATTTGAAACTCGTGCCACCTTTGCGCTTCCTCTTTCAGCATCGGAGCGTCCACAAAGTTCAGAGCATTGGCTTTTGCCGCAAGCTGATTGATACGGTTGCCGATGGCAGACAGCTCACGCATCATTTTATAAAACTCTGGGTCAGGCTTTTCGCAGAGCCGATAGCCTTTTACCATTCCTCTCAGGAACGCTTCTTTTGAGCAGCCTGATTTTTTAACGAGAGAGTAGAGCTGTTCGGCTTCTTCCTCAGTCAAGCGGAAAAGTATCTGCACATTTCGTTTTCGCATTTTGCTGCACCTCTCTTTCTGCTGCGGGGTATTAGGGGTTGCCCCCTAACAAGCGAATTTGGATAACCAAATTCAGTGCTTGGTAAGACATTACTCGTCGCACTCGTCCTCATACATACATTCTCCGCACACGGGACAGAAGTACGGACAGTCCGAACAACATTCGTCCTCGTTCGCTTCTTCTTCGTCGGTATCTTCAGCACCGTCCTCGCAAGACTCGTTGATTTTGGCTTCACCGCAGATAAAATCCTCATCGGTAAAGTTGATAAGGTCGGTATCGAACAGGATAATTTCGGTCTTTGCCTTTGCCTGTTCTGCGCTTTCAGCACAAACAGAAATGGTCTTTTCATAATGGGCAGTCAGGGTTACATCATACTTTTTCAATGGTTATTTCCTCGCTTTCAACATTTAATTTTTTTGTTTGTCGTGTTATTCTTCAGGTCAAAATCTGCGGACAATCAACGGGCATCACTCCTTTCACGGCTTGAAATCGGTCTTGCAATCCCCAGATAGGATAATAAAAAATCGTTGAAGTCCTTACCGACAGGCGGCGGCTCATCAACGATTTTGTAGTATTTCTGCAAAAGTTCTTTGAGGGCGGCGGTACAAAGCCTGCCCGTTCTGTCATTGTCCAGATGCAGAAAAATAGTCTTGATATGGGGATTTGCTTTCAAAAAGGTGGTTAGGGCTATGGGGATTTTGCTGTCTTTTATCTCTTTTTTTGGCTGATACACACCCGAAAGAGAGAGCAGATTTTCCGATTTATAGTCCTTTCCCTCACACTTTAGATGGGTGGCGTAGGACAGTAAATCAATGGCGGCTTCAAATAAATGCACGGTATCACTCGGTTTGTCTGCCAGAAGTCGGAACGAATACCGCTTGTCGCTGCCCGATGCGTCCCCCTTAAAAGAACTGCTCATTGTGCCACGGTAGGCGGCATACTTGGGTGTTCCGCTTTCGTCCTTTCCGATAAACACGACATTGTGATACTTGGAGCTTTCAAAAATTGTACCGTCCGCAATACAGTCCTGTATGATTGAAAGGTCAATCCCACGCCCGAAAAGGTACTCGGTCACTCGGTTACAGTCCTTATTCTTCGGTGGTAAAAGCAGTTCCTTCGGCTCGTCTTTTGAAACAAGGACAGGCGGCGGCTTCCAATCCGCCGTGATACCCGTAAGCAGTTCTACGGCTTCCACAAAGCTGTATTCCTTAACCTTGATGAGATAATCAAGGGCAGAAACGCCGCCGAAACCTCTCGACCACCAATACCATTTGCCGTTGGAAATCTTCAAGCTGTCGTGTTCTTTGGTACAATACACATTGCTTGCCACACGCTTTAGATTGTTCGGCTCATACCGTTGCAGATAGGATAGCAAGTCCATTTGCCGTGCCTGCTCAATCACGGCAGGGTCAAGCTGCACATAGGGTCGGTTACTTCTCATTCAATAAAATCACCTCCAGAAATAGAAAAAGCCGAGGGATTTTCCGTTAAGAAAACCTCTCGGCTATGTAAAAGCGGCATCAGCTTCACGCCAATGCCGCAATGGGTTAGAGAATACTTAGCTTTTTAAGGTAGCTGACGCAATCAATACAGCCTTTGAAATAAACCTCTTTCAGCTCTAAGTTTGCTATTTCGTTTTTGCATTTCAGCACTTCACTCAAAGCGGTACATTCTTCCGCAGACAGCTCGCAGGGTCTATCTACATCAAGGACTTTCCGCACATTAGGATATTGTTCATAGAGTGTTTTAATCTTTTCCGTCAGCTCTTTATACCTCGTTTCGGAATGACAAGCTGTGCTTGTTTTGCTGAGATAATCGAAAAAGTCAGTATCGTATTCATCAAGAAATGTGCTGAAGCTCAAATCCTTTGCCATCTAACCACCTCCGAATTTCATTTCACAGCCCTATTATACATCTCGAAAAAGAGCTTAACAAATGTGGAAATCTGATTATCTCTCACGATTTGCACATTTTCTTTCGGGCTGTTCCCCGGCTTCTTCTGGCTCTGCGTCAAGCACGGCAGGGTCTTTTTTATCCAGATTTAGCTCAATGTTGAGAGCGTTCAGCCGTTCCGACTTTTCTTTCAGTTCTTCCTCAAAGGTGAAAGGCTTTTGTACCTCGACTTTTGCGGTTTCAAGCTGTTCGATAGTTTCCGTCAGTTTAATCTGTGCGGCTTCCAACCGTGCGGGGAGCTTGGCAAGCTCGTTTTCAATTCGGGTCAGGTTTCCCAGAGGGTCAGAGCCTAATTCCACCTTGTATTTTGCTTGCCCGCAGAGGTTAAGGCAGTAATGAGTACCCACCGTATCATAGAAAATCTCCATTTTGAAGCCACGATAAGAGCCGATTTCGATAGGTGCGGACAAGGGATATTCCTTGCAAATCGCAAGGAGCATTTCACCTGCGGCGGCTTTTTCGGTGTAGCTAATACCACGCAATGTCATCGGACAGAACTTTTCCTCACCCTGCGGTCTGTGCTGTTCGGCAAGAGCTGTGTCGGCTTCGTAGCAGACAATACGCTGTTCATACTCCGCAATGGTCTGAGGGAAGTGTTTGAGTATCCTGTCCTCAAGGTCGTAATGCTCGGATAGATAGCTTTGTTTCAGCACCTTGAGCTTGGAAACCTGAATGTCTAAGTCCATTTTTTCCTTAAAACGCTCGTCGCCTGTAGCAAGCATTTTGACCTCCGCAAAGGACAAAGCAACCTCGTCCACATCTTCGGCAGAACGGACAGGGCTTTTGCTCGTCATTATCTGGGATATGAATTTCTGTTTGCTTTCTACCAACTGATAGAGATAAGCGTCAAAGGTCTGCTCGGTTACATAGCGGTAAACCTCAACCTCTGGGAACATATTTCCCTGTCTTTCAATACGCCCTTGTCGTTGTTCAAGGTCGCTCGGTCGCCACGGACAGTCCAAATTGTGAATGGCTATGAGCCTGTCCTGAACATTCGTGCCTGCGCCCATTTTTGGGGTAGAGCCTAACAATACACGAACTTCGCCGCTTCGTACCTTTGCGAACAGTTCTTTTTTCTGTGCGTCTGAGGTCGCTTCGTGGATAAATCGTATCTGCTCGGCAGGGATACCACGGGCAACCAATTTCTCACGCACATCATCGTAGATGTTAAATGTGCCGTTATTCTTCGGAGTGGAGAGGTCGCAAAACACAAGCTGCGTAGCTTTTGTGTCGGCGTATTCCTCCCAGATACGGTACACATTGTCGATACAGGCGTTGACCTTGCTGTTCGGGTCATCTGGCAGCATCGGGTCAATCATTCTCTGGTCAAGAGCAAGGTTGCGCCCGTCATTCGTGATTTTGAGCATATTATCAACATTCGGCTCTACAAGCCTTGCCCTGACTTTCTCTGCTCGGCTTGCAAGAGCAGCTACCATTTCGGTCTGTATCTCGCTCGGCTTGGTCTTGATATTATGGTAATTTACTTTCGGCACGGGGAGTTTTAACATATCGGCGGTCTGTATATCCGCCACCTCACGGAACATCAACATCAGCTCTGGCAGATTAAAAAACTTGGCAAAGCGTGTCTTAGCTCGGTAGTTTGTACCCTCTGGGGCAAGCTCCAGAGCAGTCACGGTTTCTCCAAAGGTAGACGCCCAACTGTCAAAATGCTGCAAGCCGTTTCGCAGTAAGGTATCATACTGCAAATACCGTTGAACAGAATACAGCTCTACCATTGAATTGCTGATAGGCGTACCCGTTGCGAATATTGTCCCTCGGTTGCCTGTGATTTCGTCCAGATAACGGCATTTCATAAACAGGTCGCTTGATTTTTGAGCTTCGGTCTGGGCAATTCCGCCGACATTCCGCATTTTCGTGTAGAGATACAAGTTCTTGTAAAAATGGCTCTCATCAATAAAGAGCCTGTCAATGCCGAGCTGTTCAAAGTCGATTACCGTGTCCTTGCGCTTGGTATCGTTGAGCTTGTCGAGCTTTGCTTTTATCCCTTTTCGGGTTTTCATAAGCTGCTTGACCGTGAACTGTTCTCCTTTGCTTGCCTGCACATCATCAATACCACGCTCAATATCATCGAGCTGCTGTTCGAGCTGTTCCCGTTGCCGTTCAATGCTCATCGGGATTTTTTCAAACTGACTATGCCCGATAATGACCGCATCATAATCGCCTGTGGCAATGCGGGAACAGAACTTTTTGCGGTTTCCCGTTTCAAAATCCTGCTTTCGTGTCACAAGGATATTGGCGCTCGGATACAGACGCAGATACTCAGAAGCCCATTGACCGACAAGATGATTTGGAACAACGAACATCGCTTTATTGCAAAGTCCGAGCCGCTTGCTTTCCTGTGCGGCGGCTACCATTTCAAAGGTCTTTCCCGCACCCACCTTATGGGCAAGGAGAGTATTGCCGCCATAGAGGATATGAGCGATAGCGTTTACTTGGTGCGGTCTTAGGGTGATTTCTGGGCTGATGCCGCCGAAAGTAATATGACTTCCATCGTACTCACGGGGACGGACGGAATTAAAAGTGTCATTGTAATACCTGACAAGGCGGTTTCTCCGTTCTGGGTCTTTCCATATCCAATCCTGAAACGCCTGTTTGATTGCTTCCTGTTTTGCCTGTGCCGCCGTGGTTTCCTTTGCGTTGAATACGGCTTTTTTGTTTCCGTTCTCGTCATACACATAATCAAAAATACGGGTATCACGGAGATTTAGAGTATCCTCAATAATACGATAGGCGGAAGCCCTCTTTGTACCGTAGGTGCTGTCCGCCTTTACATTTCCGTAATCGGAACTCTTATTCTCAATAAACCAATCGCCGTTAATCGGGGTATATCTTACCCTGATACGGCTTTGTGCATAGCTTGACGGAGTTAAAAGCTCCATTACAAACCTTTGAATATCCTCCTGCGGTATCCAAGTCGTACCCAGACGGACAGAGATTTCAGCCGCCGACAGGTCTTGCGGTATGACCTGCTTTAAGGCTTGTGCGTTGACCGCAAACTCTGGATTTTCTTTTGCTGCGGCTTCGGCGGTTATGAGTTTGGCTCTTACATTGCCAGACAAATACTCATCGGCAGTTACATACTGAGCAGGCTCGGTTGCGGGGATACGGAAGATAACGCCTTGCAAGTCCTTAATGATTTTTTCTTTCGGTTTGCCTGTAAGCTGTTCCATATAGGGCAGGTCAACACGGGCTTTTTCACCGATAGACAAGGCAAGAGCTTCGCTTGCAGTTTCAACGGAAGTGATTTCACGGTGAGGCTTTATCGTCCTTTTCGTGAACATATCCGCTTTTCTTTTGAAATTACCCTCATCGTCAAGCACCTCCAGAGAACACAAAAGGAAGTAACTCTCGTCCGATGCAAAAGCGAGATAGTTTCCTCGGTTGTTGATTAGTCCGTACTGCTTCGTAAAGCTGTCATACAAACGGTTTAGGTTTTCCTGTTCGGTGTGTATCAAATCATCTGGGTAATCCTCGGTCTGATACTCTATGAGCTTTCTCACGCAATCACGGATTTGGATAAGTCCCTTGATACGGTTTTCTGCGGTAACAGACGCCGCCGCAGGGGTCATACGGTCATCTTCTCTGAAATAAACCTTGCCGTCCACCAACGCATACGAGAAGTTTCGCACATTCGGGTCGGCGGGAATAGAAGCGTCCTGCCCGTCAGAGATTTCATCAAGCTCGTTTTCGTACTCTGGGATTTCTCCCTGAATGTTCTGAACAGCGTTATGAAGCAGCTCCGACAAAGGTATATCCTGATAGGCTTTGCAGGCGGAGTCAAAACCAAAGCGTGTGCTTTCCATTTTCATCTCGCCTAAAATCATCTCTGGGTGCTGCACAAAATAGCTGTTCATCGTAATACCGTTCTCATCGGTATCAAGGTGTACCCAATCTGGCTCTGCGTCAATCACTCGGTCACGCTTCTGCAAAAAGAGAATGTCGCTCGTAACCTCTGTGCCTGCGTTTGCTCGGAAAGTGTTATCAGGCAGTCGGATAGCTCCGAGCAGCTCGGCTCTCTGCGCAATATACTTGCGTATTTCGGGGCTTGCCTTATCCATTGTTCCCTTAGAGGTAATGAACGCAATAACACCGCCTGCACGAACTTTATCAAGAGCCTTTGCGAAAAAATAATCGTGAATAAGGAACTTCTGGGCGTTGTAACGGCTGTCGTTGACCTTAAAATCGCCAAACGGCACATTGCCGATAACCACATCAAAGTGGTCGTCTGGGAGCTTTGTTTCTTCAAAACCCTGCACGGCAATATTGGCTTTCTGATAGAGCTGCTTTGCGATTTTTCCCGTAAGAGGGTCGATTTCTACACCGTGGAGCTTTGAGCCTGCCATCGTATCGGGGAGCAGTCCGAAGAAATTGCCCGTTCCGCAGGACGGCTCTAAAATACTGCCCTCGGAAAATCCCAAACGCTCAAGAGCTTCATACATACCTTTGATTACAACAGGCGGCGTATAAAATGCTGTCAGGGTGGACTCCATTGCCGCACGGTATTCTTCTGGGGAAAGACTTGCATACAGCTCTTTGAACTCATCAGCCCACGCCGCATTGTTTTCATCAAATGCCATAGACAGACCGCCCCAACCGACATACTTTGAAAGGATTTCCTGTTCTTCGGGTGTGGCAAGTCGGTTTTCAAGCTCCAACTCGTGCAAGAGATTGATAGCCGCCATATTATTACGGAACTTTTCTTTTGCGCCGCCGACACCCAAAGTATCCTCGGTAATGCGGTAATTGTGCCGTGGCTCTGAAGGAGCAGGGACAGGAGATACAGCCTTTTCGGGTTGTTTTTCTTCCTGTGCCTTACTGAGCAGACTGCGGATATAGCCGATTTTCTCAACACGGTTTATGGGAAAGCCTACGGCATTTGCAAAGGTCATATCCCGCATTGACACATCGCCGCTTATTTCGCTGATACTTTCAATGACATAGCGGCGGTTATCAATAAGGATTTCCTTACCGATGAGGTCAGAGTTATCCTGTATATCGGGCTGTTCCTGCTGGCTTCGTTCCTCATCTTTCTGAGCGAACAGCTTGACGATATTTTCGGCACTATTCAAGGTGTCGGCATATTCCTGTGCTTCTTCCTCGGTTTCAAAGGTCTGGTAAATACCGTCCACATCGTAATATTGCCCGTCCTCTCCGTATGGTACGGTGTTATCCCGTATGATAAACGGGTCGGCAAAGGCATCGGAAGTCAGTTCTACGGTATAATGCGGAGTTTGCTTTTCCTCTGTTATATCTATGGCTGTCGGGCGGTGAGCGTATAAGGTTTGCTCGGCTTCTTCAAAGGTATCAAAGCCGCCTGCCGCAGAAGCAAAGTTGTTGCTGTCCTCATCGTAGCCGTAGTGATTAAAATATTTTCCGTTGGAAGCCTGCACAATGACAATATTTTCGTCATCGGATTTATAATAAGCGACAATCTGCGGCTGCAAATCAGAAGCCTGCTGTTTATCCTCAACAGGGACAAACCAATCGCTTTCCGTTGCCATAATCTCCGCATAGAGCTTTTCGTCCTCTGGGGTGAGCGTTTTATGCTGCTCCAGATATGGTACAAACACATCTCGTCCCCATTGCAGGCTTTCTATTTGTTCACGGTAATAATCCTCGCCCTGTTTCTTCCATTCGGGAATAAACGGGCAATTCGGGGACAGAGAGTATCCGTAAAAGTTTTTGATATGGGAGATAAGGTCGCCCTCGCCGTCGCCAATATCAAACCGTCCTTCATAATGGAAATCTTCGCCGCCGATAGTAGCGGTAATCTCAAAATCGGTCTTATGATACCAACCGACATTATCCTTGCTTTCACGCTCTCGATGCTGCCTTTCGTCCAGAACGCCGAGAAGATAGTTACCCAGAGCAAAGCTCAAATCGGTATATCGGTCATTAAACTGCCTGTCATAAAAGGCGGGGTGTTCCGAAAATCCGATAGAGAACTTTATGCCGTCTGGCTTTTCTTCGGACGGTGTCTGAACACTCTGCTTTTCGGTAACGACTACTTTCAAGTGGTCGTTAGCAGGGTTTTCCTTTAACTTTTCCTCAAAATCAGCTCGGCTGAGTTCCTTTCCGAACAATGGAAAGTCAGGATTACGCAGAGAAACAGCGTTTTCGTCAAACGCCGCAATCTCATATTTGTCTGCCCCGATATATACAACATCGTCCTCGTGATAGACATAGCGGAGAGGATACAGCTCCATAAGTTCCTGTGAAAACCGCCACGCATTGCTGCGGCTGTAAACATCGGCGGTCTTTCCCTGTACCAAAGCAAGAAAATCAATGAGCTGCTGGACAGTAGCGGGGTCGCCTAAATGCTGTTCCATTTGTTCGGCGGTCACATCTGCAAGGTCGGTACGCTCCACATTTTCAAGCAGGTCTTTCTCATAACCGTCTAAATCACGGATAAAATCGGACAGCCGCAAAGCAAGGGTATCTCTCTTATCGGCAGGCGGAAGGTCACGGTTTGCGTCAATGAAACGCTGCCTTGCCATTTTCCTTTGCGTGTCGATTTCGTACTGCGGAGCTTCCTCGCTTTCGAGATAATCGGCGTAATGGTCTTTTTCCTTTTCATTCAGGTAGCGGTCATTCTTTATCAGCTCACGCAGCCGTTTTTCTACCTTTGCCCAAGAAAGAACAAGGTCGGGGTTTGCAGATGAGCCGTACTTTTCAATCGCAATGCCTTTCCCGTCGTGCCAAGTGTGTCCCTGCATACCGTCTGGGAAATAGTGCGTACCGCCGCCTGTGCCGTACTCTTTTTTGAGAAAATCAATATTGCCTTTGCTGTCCTCATTCTTTTGAAACTGACGGTAGATACGGTATTTACCATTCTGAAATCCGCTTCCTCTTTGGAGAACAGAGTTAATATCTTCCTGAGAAATAACAAAAGCAGAGGATTTTTCGTCCTCTGCTTCAGCTAACATTTCAATCTGTTCTTCTACGGTGGGGAGATTAACTGTGACCTGCTGTTCATCAGCGACATTTAGCTGTAAATCAGCTCGTTCAGTATCGTTTCCTCCGCTTGACTGCGGATATTGTTCATCAGCCCGACCCATTGCATCGGTGCTTTTTCCTTCAGTTCCTCCGTCACGCCCTGCTCCTTGCAAAGCTGTTTTGTCAGAAGCTCCAACCTCGTGAGAGCCGTCTGTTCCACCTCGTAAAGATGTTTGTTCAGCTCGCCCGATGTCAGCAGGTTGAGGTAGGTCACTCGTTTGTGCTGCTCCAGATAATCCCTGTGCATCAAAGCGTATCTGCCAAGCTGAATTTCTGGCTCTGTCGGTAATGTTAGGTCGGGAATAAGATAATCCCCTTGTTTGGTGTATGTGATTTCGCTCATTATGATTACTCCTTTCGGCTTGTTCTCTGCCTACATCATAGCGTGTTTGAGATTGCGGCGCAAAGGTGCGATTTTGACTTTTCTCCGCAATTTGCACATCTCGGATAGTCTGAGAGATTTCTCTGAGTGCCATTTCAGAAATATCGCTTGTAGCAATACCGAGAGCGTTGATAGTGGCAGGAGTATTAAAGTTAATGATTTCCGCAAAATCCTCACGCTCAAATACCGCTTCGGTATCAACACCGCAACGGCTCATCAGCATATATGCTACGCTGTTGACCGCAAGCTGTCGGTAAATGACCTCGATATTATATTCGTCAAGACCCTCTAACAAACTATCCTGCGTACAGGATTTGAGCTGCGGCATATAATCCTGCAAATTATCCTCAACTGCGTTTTTTGCCGTTTCCATCAGCACCGAAGCAAGGTCGGTGCTTTCCACATCGCCAAATCTGTCGGAAAGCCGTTCAATAACTGCCTGCTCGTATCGCTCACTCATCTGCCATATCGGAACAGGGCGGCTGCCGTAATAACCCTCGTGCGTATCGGATATATCAAAATAGTATTTCAGCGTGTTCCTACGACCTTTCGGGTCGAACACCGCAATGCCTTTGCTGTCTTTATTTACCCAACGCTTAAACTGCTTGTTCCAAGTTTCAAGCTGTGCTACCGCAACAGCGTCAGGGCGTTGAGCGTAAATCAAGAGCTGTTCATCAAATCGGCATTTATAGTTGCGGCAAGCGGCAGACAAAAAGCTCTGCCACGCCTGCGGATTTTTAGCAACCGCCACGCCTGTGCGCCGATACAGCTCTGTAATTAGCTGATACTTCGCAGCCATTCTTTACACACCTCCTTATCGTTCTAAATCTCGGTTTTTGTGTTTGCGGTCATACTCGCCGCATCGCTCGGCAATCTCAGCATACATTTTGTTACGCATTTCACGCTCAAAGGCTCGATATTCCTTTGCCTTTTCTGTCGGCTTGTACCATACGCTGTCCTTATCTGCTTTGTCCATCTGTTCGTATTTGTCGTCAATTTGGTCGGTATATTTTTTATAGATGGCGTGAGCAGCAGGACTTTCAATCGCATAGCGATAACGGTCAAGGCTTTTATGACTGCCACGGAGCTGTGCGTATTCATACAGCATACAAACGATTTCTCGGTCAAGTCCTGCCTGTCCCTCGGCGGCATAGATTTCCGAAAGGCTTTTACACCGCCAAGAGTGAAAGGGGGCGGTATCATTTGAACTGTGTGAGGACAGATATACACCGTCTTTCTTTACTGTAATACGGTTGATAAGCTCTGTACTCATTCAGCATTACCCCCGAAAAAGGAAATGACCTTATTTGCCTTGATACTCTTTTGCAGCTCATTGATAATACCGATGTCGGCTATGGTGATACCCTGTATCGCAAGAATATCGTCCATTGTCATAGCGGCAATCGACTTTTCATCAGTAAAGCCTGCTTCAAAGACCTTACCAAGCACCTTGATTGCCTTTTGGTTGAGTGCCATTTTCAAAACCTCCTATCGTTCTAAATCTTTATGCTTTGGGGCTTTTGTTACCGTCTGCGGCTCTGTGGGCTTTGGCTCATAGGTCGCTCCGTTTTGTTCCATACGCTCGGCAAACTCGCAGATATGGAAAATGTTATTTCCAATCTCGGTATGATACTCGTCAATAAAACGGCAGGGGCGTTCGGTTTTTTCTCCCCACGATGATGTGATGATGATTTTGCCGCCGTCTGGGATACGAAACAGCTCTTTGTAATTTGGGTCGATAAATCGGATACCCTGTTCAGCTTTTTGGATATGCTTATCAAGCCATTCTTTCACAAAGCAATAGCAGTAAAAATTGTAATCGCCCTTAGTCGGATTGCACCGAAACAGAAAGGCGTGTTTTTCCGTATCCACACGGAAACCGTACTCGGTGCAATAGCTTCCTGCAAATGCGCTTTCGGGATAATGCTTTGCAAACGCACTCATATCATAGCGGTTGTGCAAAAGTCCCTTGTCCTCACGAAGCGAATTGATAACCTCGTCAAGCTCTTTCTTAAACTCGTCCGTTTTCCATTGCGGTCTTGTATCAAACCAAGTAGTGTAAAAGCCATATCCAGAAGATGCAAAATCTCCACGCAAGTGTCCGATATTACTTGTCTGTCCCTCAAGCTGCATACTTTGAGCGTAGGTGTATTTCTGTTCGGCAGGGGTTAAGGCTCGTATCTCCATATCAGCGTTCCTCCCGATTTTTCTGTTTTTTCTCTTTCTGCTGCTCCTTGATTTTTGCAAGAGCTTCCTTTGCCCAATCAGGCATACATTCGGGCTTGATTTCTCCTAACACATCGTACCGTTCCCATCTGGATTTTTCGCCTGTGGCAAGGCAAGTACCAAAGACAGCGTTACCTCTGCCGCCTGTTGCTCCATTGCCGCCGTCCGCCAAAACGAGCTGAAAAGCAGGGTGCTGATATTCATACCGTTTCGGCTCTGCATTGATAACGACAACCTTGCCGACAATACTGCTGCTGCGTTTGTCGGGAATACAATGGTCTTTCGTGAACACGGTATTGTCAAAAGCGAATTTGGATAATTCGGATTTGGTTTGCTCTATCTGGGACTGTACTCGCTGAATGAAAATCCCCATAGCTTCCAGATAATCGTCACAACCAACGCTTTCTGTTGCCCACGGCACACCAAACGGATTATGGTAGTCGCAGTAGCTTACAAGGAAAGGGTATTTATCGCTTTTATCTACACCGAAAACAACCTCTTTGTCGCCAATATAAATGCTGTTCACGACCTCATAATTGCCGAGCATTCGTTTTTCTTCACTCATTCGATTGCTCCTTTCGTTTCTTTTCCTCTTTCTGCTCGTCTAAAATCCTGCGGATACAGACATCGCAGAAAATAACAGACCCGTCCTTATATCGGGGATAAGGACAGGTCGTGCAGTCATATTTTCGTTTATCGCTCACGGTCATCACGGCTTTTCTGTTTTTTATCGGGCTGGTTGTAGGGCATACAGCACTCTCTTTGGTAGCGTTCATTCAGCTTTTCCCTCGCTTCCGATAACTGATTGCAGTAATATCCCCAAAAATAATCCGAGCCGTCCTTGCAGTACCAACACACATACGGGTTGGGGGCTTTGGCGTTATGACCGATGACAAGCTCGTTGTTCCCGATAGTACAGCTTTCGATGATTTCATAACCGCCGTTTATGCGTTTTTCTTCCATTTCACACCTCATTCCTTAGCGTATTTGCGGTATGCCTTTTCGCCTTCGGCACGGAGCCGCCTTACACGGGCGTTCCCCGCAAGCTCTGGATATTTTGCTTGCAGCTTACGGCGTGTTCTTCCCACGCTCTCAAAGCTCGGCAGACCGAGATATTTATACTGTTCCATTACTTCCGCAAAGGGCATTGCACCTGCACCTTTCAAGTAGGTGTTGCACACAATCAGATAGAGGGTCATATCATCGTTTCTTGCGTCCTCGTTCTTTTGCAGAATAGCCTTTACCTTAGCTTCAATGGTTTTCAGATTTTTCATAGATTGCCTCCATATATGGAAAGAGGGCGGCTTATCAACATAAGCCGCCCTCTTTCCTGTCATATCGGGTTATTTCTTCTTTCTGTTTCGGATATTAAGCCATATTGCCGCACCGACGATAAACACTACAAGCACAATGGCGATAATGGTTTTAGCGTCCATAAATCAGTCCTCCTTTTTCTTTTTCTTGAAGCCGACAAAGCCGAGAACGCCTGCACCGATAACGGAAGCAGCCGCAAGGCTTACCCACAAGCCCAGATTAAAGTCATCGCCTGTTTTTGGCGTATCCCTGAACTCGTTGTGCATTTCAACAATCGTAGTAGAGTCTGTTTTGACGGTTGCCTGTTTGTCGGCAGGAAGGATATATCCTGCGGAAGCCGAGTCGCTGACTTCGGACACGGTGTATTCACCGATACGCAAGCCCTCAATAAAGATTTCTCCATTCTTGTCTGTCTTAAAATTCTGGTCGTAGCCGTCAGCACTTGTCACACGGAAAGAGAAGCCCTCAACTTTACCGTCAGAGGAAGTCTTTACGATTTTGAGAGAGCCTTTCTGTGCGTCATTGATAAAGCCAACGCCTGCTTTGTTTTCTACGGTATAGGTCTTGCCGTTTTCCTCGATGGAAACTCCGTACACGCCATCATCAAGCACAAAGCCGTCTGGAGCTGTTTTTTCACGGACGAAATACTTGCCGTAGCGCAGCTCGGTCATTTGATAAACGCCGCCCTCAAGCTCAGTCATTTCGCCGCACAGCTTATCGTCTTTATCAAATTCGCCGTTGCCGTTTGTATCGGCATACACCTCAAAGACCGCACCTGTGAGCTTATTGTCGGGATAATCTGCGTCAACCTTAGTCAGTTCAATATTCCCCTTGATAAAGTAGTTCACAAGCTCGATTTCCACGACCTCATCAACTTTGCCGACAGTTACGGCGATTTCTTCCTCGGAGAGTACAAAACCTGTGGGACTTTCAATTTCACGAATTACCCAAGTGCCATACGGTACTTTTTCAAAAGAAAAACTACCATCATCGGCTGATGTGGTAGTCTGGATAGCATTTTCTTTCGTAAACTCCTCTGTACCTGTCTTAAAGATACCGATGACCGCACCGCCCAGAGCCTTTCCGTCCTCATCGGATTTCAGACCGCTTACCGAGCCGTAAATGATTTCATTCTCAATGGCTTCGCCGTCATTTGCGGAAAGATGAACAACCGCCGTGTCCTGACCTGCGTACTCAAAATGGACAGGGTATTTCTGCTCATTCAGCACATAAGCGGAATTGGTTGACAGCTCTTTTACATAGTAGCTGCCGAACGGAAGGTCACTATTGACCGTGCCTTTGCCGTTTTCGTCCAGAGAAATAATCTCAATCAGACCATCGGCGGGGATAACCGTACCGTCTGCGGCGGTAAGGTCTGTTTCTGCATACAATCCAAAGGTTACATCAAAGATTTCGCCATTATTGCCAACACCATAGGCTTCGTCTGTTTCAAGGCTCTTTACAAGGTCAATTTCCACACGCTGCCTTTCATTGTAAAAGCTCGTTTCGGTTTCGGTAACAGCAATATTCTGACCTGCATACACAAGCTCGACAGCGTGAATTTCGTCATTCAGCACCATTCCGTAAGGAGCTGTGATTTCCTTGACCTCATATTTGCCCAGATACAGCTCTTTGGATTTTGCAGTTCCGTCCGTGCCTGTGGTAATAGTGTCAACAACCTCTCCCTTAGAAGCTCTCAGCGTTCCGTCCAGAGTATAAATATCCTCGGCGGCGGTAATCTCATAAACCGCACCTTCAAGCCCCTGTACTGCAAATACGGGCTGATACATTCCATTATTCTCAGAAACGGAAGTGAACACCTCACCAGACTTAGAAACGGTAATTGTGCCTTTCTGCGCCATATTGGAGCGAACTACCTCAATGACCGTAATGCCGCTTTCTTCGGCAGAGCCGTCCTGCGTTACATCAAAATAGACAGGCTCGGAGTTCAGAACATAGCCATACGGAGCCTGCACTTCCACGATTGAGTATCCTGTGCCGTATTCCAAAGTCTGCGGCGTAATGAGATAACCGTCTGCTGTGGTATAAAAGGTGTCAATGGTCGTCACTTCGGGATAAGTGAAAGTCATTGTCACAAGCTCACCGTTGGGGTCGTAAATCTGGAAGCCTGCGCCTGCATACGGAATGGTAGCACCTGTTTCCGCATCTTTCTTTACGATTTTGATATAGCTTTCAAAATTAGCGTTATTGATAAGATAGCGGTAGGTCTGACCGTCCTTGCTGATAAATACCTCAAAAGGCTTCATCAGCTCTCGACCTTCCCACCCAGAGGTCTGCTCCACGACATAAACACCGTAAGGCATATCCTTTGTTTGAGCAAAGCCGTTTTCATCACAGGTGAGTATATCTCGCTCGGTTTCCTTTGCGGCGTCATAGCTGCCTGCGGCTTTCAAATAGACCTCAAAGGTTGCTCCCGTTTCGGGTGTTTCAATCTGGGTTTCTCCGTCATCGGTGTGCTTGATAATGGCGATATTGCCCTTGATAATCTGCTCAGTCACATCGTTTGCGGTACTGTTGCGCTCTACGGTATAAAGCTCTGGCTCTGCGCCGATATGATGAATTGTAGTATCGAGCAGATAACCCTCAGACGGGCTGATTTCTCGGATAGTCCAATCATCATCACAGATATAATAGTCTGTTGTAAACTGCCCGTTCTCGTCCGTAGTGTAGGTGTCAATCAGTTCTTCGCCTTTATAAATGCCGTAAACTGCACCTGCAAGAGAAGCGTCGCCCTGTGCCGTGCCTGTTTCCGCATCGGATTTCGTCACGGTCACATTGAACTTTTTGAGAATGTTCGTAAAGCTGCGGCTTGTAACCTTTTCCCATTCAATAGGAGCTGTCTGGCTTTCGGGAACAACATAGCGAATAGCCGTATCTACTTCCTCTACGGTGTAAGGTGTTTCGCCGCTGATTAGGACATTTTCAAATCTTGCCACACCGTTTTCATCGGTAACAGCATACTCATCAACGGGCAAGCCGCTAAGAGATGTGCCATAAAGGTGGAACTTCACACCCTCCACAAGATTGTCCTCAGAGTTTTTGATAATCTCCAGACTGCCACGCTTCAAGGTGTTGTTAAAGGTTACGGTAGCAGTATGACCGCTTACAATCGTTACCCTTTGAACGCTCTGCGGCTCGTATCGGTCAATGGACTGCTCTGTGACGGTGTAAACCCCCGGCATTAGCTGAACATCTACCGTACCGTCTGCGCCTGTGATAACGGTTTTATTTACACCGTTTCCAGAAATATTGAAGCTAATGCCAGACACAACACCGTCCTCAGAGGTCTTTTTAATCTGCCCTGTGCCGTAGGTTTCTGTGTCGATTTTAAGATAGAAATATACGGGGTCGGAAGCTCCAGAAACCATTGTCTGTTTACCAACACAGCCCCAGATAAGCATTTCTCCGCAATCGAGATTGACATTTTTCTGTGCCGATACTGTTACGGGAGAAGTAATCATCTTATCGCTCGTAAAAGTATATTTGTTGCCGCTTCTTGTTACGGAAATACCGCTTGCGGAAAACTTAATATCGGACAATGTGTTGTTGGTATCCTCAAGCGTCAGGCTGTATTTCTTTGTATCGGGATTGTATTTGAGAGTGTAGGTGTCCGCATTGCTCTGGCTTCTTGCTGCAAAGCTCGGAATGGTATAGTGTTTTGACATCTGCGACAAAATCCAGTTGTAGCATTTCTCGGCGGGTCTGCCTTTCAGGGAATAGTAGTAAGTGTCCCCGTCAATCCCGTTTGCACTCTGGCGGTTTGAGGGGCTTGTGCGGAGCTGCTGCTGATATTCCCAGATAATTGTCTGGGTCGCAAAAGCATAATCATCTACATTTGTGCCTGCAACGGGAGAGGATTTACCCTCGTGCCAGCCGTACATCAAAGCCATCATAATACCGAACTGAGCGTCAGTCGGCAGGTTTTGAAAATACGAGCTGTTCTTTCCGCTTTTGGACACATAGGAATTGCCCGTGTTGAAATCAACGCCAGACTCCACGCAGTAAACCTGATGTGTTCCGCTATTATCTGTCATCAGATATTTTCGCTTGGCATTACCTGCGTTAATGCTTTGCACGGTAATGTTGCCTTTACTGTCATAAACGATAAAGGAATAGGTCGCTTTGCTTCGGTAATACTCGCCGTCAGAGCCGACATAGTAATCGCCAAAGGAAGATGTGCAGCTTTTACCTTCCTCGCTCGTCCACGCAAAGGCGGACATCGGCAGAGCTGTTATCATCATCAGCAAGCAGAGAGCCGCCGACAGGATACGCCTGCCTTTCTTTGTAAACTTAGTTTTCATAGGCTGTTAAACCGTCCTTTCTTGATTTTGGGCATAAAAAAATCCCTCTGTCTTTGAACAGAGGGAAAAGCCTGATAGCTGCTCACGCAAAGAGGAAATAAATCGAGTAGCTGCCGTTTCCTCTTGCTTCGCAATAAATATTAAAAGTTGTGATTTCATCAATTCCGTATGCGCCGAGATTTTCGACAGTATGGAATGTGATATAGCGTTCAAGGCTCTGCTTTAATGCTTCGCCCTGATTGTTCTGTGATGCCGTTACAGGTTTCCACCAAGTAGAATTACTCGGAGTGAGTGAGCTGTCTAAGGCAAGCCCCATATCCAGACCAATGCCGATACAATCTTCCTTGACCGTTTCAATGTCAAATTCATAATCATAGGCGGTTTTAGGCTTTGTATCTTCGGGAACTGTCTGCGGTGGTATCTCCGCAGGCGGCTCTGTTTTCTCTGGCTTTTCGACAGGAGCAGAGCTGCTTTCCGTTACCGCAGGTTTTGTTTCAGATACTTGATTTTTTCCTTGCGATACAGGCTCGTTCTGTTTTGAAGTTTCGCTTTCAACAGGCTCATACTCTGTAACTTTGGCATTGCTTTCAAGCTCAGTATCCGTTTTGGCACTTTCACTTTCTTTACTTTCCGAGAAAAAACTGCTTTCTGTGCTTTCTGTTTCGGCGGCGGCTTCTGTTTCCGCTACAAACTCATAATTATCACTTTCTTCGGGAGCTGTTGAAACATCAGCACAGCCGCTTAATGTCAATATCAGCACAAATAGCATTGCAATCATCTTTTTTCGCATAGCATAGACCTCCTTTGCGGCTTCATTATACGAAAAACCTCAGAAGCTCTCAAAGGTAGAAAATCTTTCAAACAAAGAGTTTTGCATATATTCCTTTTTCGGATAGTCTTGGTAGTAAAAAAGGGGGTGAGGTGTGGAGAGGGGGAAGCCGAAAAAGCGGCTATCCACGAAAACGGGCAGACCTCGCCCTCGGTGTGCGGCTATCGTTCCTGAGCTTTGTTTCGCTGCAAGTGTCGGTTGTAAAACTCCAACGCTTTTACAACAAAATCCGCTTCCTGTCCTTTGGGAACAGATTTAGGAATGAGTTTGGTTATCCTCTCGTCACGGAAAGCAGGCTTTTCCCTTTGATTGGGTTTTTCTTCCTCCATAATGCTCTGGATAACCTCGCCTGTCAGCTTACCCTCCTGCATAAACTTCTTCATTTTGATAGCCTGTGCAAGCGACGGGGTAGCGTCGTTGTAGCTCATAGCTTCAAGCAAGGTGTATTGCTGTTCTTCGGTCAGATAAGAGATTTCAACGGCAGGACGAAAAGCAATCTGCCTTTCATCTACCATTTGCAGGATTTCGGGAACAA